>Ga0118677_10000171_pt1 | contig 134234 bp, 86 predicted proteins | sample AliMusrvi5mmetaG_FD_86154 | JGI IMG/M metagenome (GOLD analysis project Ga0118677, IMG submission 86154) | reverse complement strand
TTCTTCTTTCAAGACCTCCATCACAACACGGACTTTAAAATCGGAACTGTAGCGTTTTCTCATAGCTAGATTCTAACTTATTTTTGCAGAAAATATTGTCTAGAATACTGGGTCCATTATAGAGAGCCTCTACGTTTGATTTTAGATACAGTATCATATGAGTCATTTTGATTAATAGACACTTCGAATTTGTCAGGGTAAACATTAGTGCATATACGTCTATACCAATACATTTTCGTACCAAACAGAAGTCTAAACCGATGTCTAAACCGAAGTTGTACACATTTATCTGGTGTTTTCGAAAAGTAAGATCCATATTTGCTCCTAATAACATCGTTTATACCAGCATGCAATTCACTAATCGGGTTCGCAAGCCGCTTTAGGCACTCGGTTGGGGGAAGATTGGTATGGAATTTCATGGCAGTCCTTTTGCCTTAATAGTGAACCAAACATTGACATCATATCCGGGGTGTTTATGCAATGCAAATAACGACTGATAAACCTATTTAGTATCAGTGTCTGTTGTTTCAGAATCTTTGTTTACTTTACGCACATCAGACTTCTGCTCCGTAGATGGCTCCTTATACCGCTGAGCATACTTACCACAAGCTTTATCTTCCAATTTAGTCAAATCGTATTCTTCTCGAAGTTCATCATTGAGTTCTGACTTGCCAGTTTTCTTCATAATATCGCCTCTCGTGATTTGGCCTTCAGAATAGTTCGATGAATGCAGTAACCTAAATCATTTCAGATGAAATACTCCCTTTATCGCTGCAATATATCGCTCTTTCCTAAATGTCTTTAGAGCTTGATTGCCAGGAAATAGTGAATCCCTGAATATCCTATCTGCTATTTCCAAATATGGCAGCACAGATTGGGCTATGCGATCTAATTCTTCTGCACCGTTGGCATCTTCATATTCAAACCATTGATCGGTTCCCAGATAAGCGTGAAGTAACCTTACACGATGATCCATATCCAGATAAGCAGGTTGAAGCTTATCCGGTGTAATATGTTCACCCCAGTCAGTTGTATAACCACCAGCATCACATTGGCCCAGCTCAATTACAAAGCTTCCACCATATGAATTGAACTGGAAAGTAAACAAGTCAATTCTATCAGGTAGACATCGTCGAAAATTGTTTGAAGAGCCTTTGAAACCGAGTTCCCGTAGACGTGGAAAGACAATACGTCTTAATGCTGTCAGCATTTCATTACGAGTAGGCATTTTCTCTACCCCTCAGAAACGATTAGATATTACATTCTATAACCTAACCGTTCTTATATCGTTTTCGCATACAATTTTCCTATACTCAACTACCTTTACATGCCCCTCCATCAGCGGATCCTTGAACACCCAAACATCAGTTTTCCCATTTACCAGCTTAACCTCCAACCCAACCGTAGAATCCGACACAGGAACTCCATTCATACCCTCAACTCCCAACCTGCGCGCTGATATGATGCAGGGGTTGTCTTTATAAGGTTCGATAATACTGACGAAAGTGGATTCCAGATCCGGAGTGTCTGACTTTCTGCGGGACATGGTGAATGGGATCCAAGCTTCCTGGCTTGGCCAATATCCGCCGTATACTACCCAGCCTTCACACAGCCAGGCTTCAGTGTCTGTTGTAAGGTCTGTGAGCCTGAGGTGGAGGTTGGTGTCCGGAGGGAGGTAGCCCAGTTTATCCTCTATTTTCCAGTCTACAGACCTGCCTGCATTGGGGTTGGGATCGTGTTGAAAATCTCGCATGCAGGAGCCTCCGATGAATGGCTCTGCTGGCTTGGGGTTCAGACCCTGGGTGGTAACTGTACCAAAGTGGGAGTGCAGGAGCCTGGTGTGGTCGGAGCCTCCTTTTACTCTGAATATGTCTATGACATAGAAGCTCTCCTCTGAAACATCGACCAGCGTGCAGGTTCTTTCATATCTCTCAACATCAGCCATTCCAGGACCGGAGGCTCTCATATACCGGAGCCCGTCTTTGTCCGACCAGGCATCTACATTGGCTACATACTCTGTGCCTTGATATCCAACATCATCTTTGCAGTCTACTAATACTGTGTTGTGTGCAGCGGTTTGTCTATACCACGATGCACGCTCGCTGAACCATCCACCAAACTGCACAGGAGGATATCCGAATTCAGGAAGCAGATCCAGGCCGTATCCGAATAGCCCCAGGTTCATCCCGTTAGCGTGGCAGTGCCGACCTCCGGTGCTGGTGCATAGCCAGAGTGCTCGAGAATTCTCTTCCGTTCCTGACCGCAGGATTCCCAATCCCCATTCTCTTTTCAATACACTGGGGGGATCAATGGTTGCATACTCTGAGACTGCATTGGCTACATCCTGTCGCAATTGTTCAGGCTGGGTTGCAAATAGATCATATGGTAGTGCATCCGGACTGCCTTCACACCATCGATCAATAATCCTCAGGAAATCCTTATCTCCAGTCTCATTATAGAGCTCCCAGAGGAACGAGACCATGGACGGACCGAGGAACGGGGAAAACACACTTTCTCCAAAACCGTGGTTCTTGCTGAATTCCATGCCTGCGTATTTTGTAAATTTCGATGCAAAATGCAGAGTGTCTCCTACCATCGGATAATAGGAGCCATTCAGGCACCATGTGTCTATATGGAACCTGAACATATCATACAAACGGGGACGGCGCTTGAGCATCTCTTTGAGGAAAACGGAATCCATTCGTGCAAAGTACCCCAGTAACACTGATATCTGCCTTGGAGCAATAGCAGAATAGTTAGCTGTCCCGCGCTCCCCGGTCAGACCATCGTATCTACAGGCTTCATCTATAATTGCATCAATCATCCCCAATACTTTCTCACGGCTATCCGGCCCTCCATCAACTGCAGTAAGTATAGCTGCTGTAGTCAAAGGTGTGGGGAAGTTGCTGTTGATTTTGGGGTTGAACAAAGCATCGTGGTTATCCGGGTCGGTAAGCACATCGGTAATTATGCCTGAACGGATATTTGATCTGATTTGATCAGTAGATGACTTGGGATTTGTCAGACCATACTTGATCGACTGGGTATGCAGGAAATCGACAAGTGAAGCGTCATTTTCAATTCCATCAGATACTGCATCATATGCCAAACCGAGGATTTTGCACTCTTCACAGGCATCGTGCCAGACTGAGACATATCCGATTGCTGCCTTTACCTCGTATACATAGCCCTGCTCCCCATACTGAAACGTCGGAAACAGGTCTGCTACTCTGTCCAATAAAATCGCAGCCTTGTGGGCATATATAGTATCACTGGTTAATACATAAGCAGCCGCCAGTTTCGAAATCCCCTCTAAAACCAGCTGCCTCCAGTGTCCATATATCAAATACGCTCCAATGAATCTCCACAGATGTTCCCCATCCGAAAATCCATTCCCATCATCTACTCCAAAACTGTTCAGGGGGTCTTCTTTGTCAGGATGCTCAGTGTTATAAAGCAGCGAACGGTCAGCTACTGCATAATCAAATATACCGTGTGAATCCAATCCTGAGAGGTAAAATGCCTGGAAGTCGTTTTTGGGGAAGAGTTCCTTGCAATGAGGGCAGGCTGTTTTCCAGGGATGGTTGACTGCATCCATCACCCAGCCATACATCCTGACATCCTGTTTGCAGGCAGGGCAGAAACCATCCGACCAGACCATCCAACTTCGCTCAATGGTTGGACCAAACATAAAGTCCCACAGCTCTTCGTCACTGCGTTCAATCCACCATCTCGCGTTCTCTTGAGCAGTCTTAACAAGCCCCGCAGCCCATTCCGATTTACCCGCAGCCTCAGCAACCGCCGCCCTCATCTCCCCTGGAAAGAACATAGTTCACCTCATGCAATGCAACGTGCTTTTTTCTCACGCAAAGCCGCAAAGGCGCAAAGAGAGAAACACCAGGTGCTTTCTTTGCGCCTTTGCGTGAGATTATTAATTCACTTATTAATATCTCACCGCTTTACGCGCAGCAGGACTCCATCGCCCATTGTCAGGTTAAAGTCTGCTTCATTTGATTTCAGGACTGATTTCCATTTCTTGCTGTCCCTGTTGAATGCTTCAACCCCGGTTATGGATGAGTCGAATGTCAGCTTGATATCGTTGGCATTCTGCCAGTCTCGGTTGACTACCAATAGATAGTCCTTGTCGTCCTTGTCCTTGAAGACGCCGATTAATACATTATTGTTGTTAGTGGCCACCCAATATGACATGGGCAGCATCCGGCAGGTAGCTGGAACCGGTGAAGTGTGGAAAACTTCGGTACTGGTCAGATTGATCAGGATCGGACCAAGGGCCTTAAGATCGGCATTCAGAATAGCAATGTCGTCCCCTGCTTTATTGCGGGTAACTTTCCCGTCAGGTGCTGTATCAAAGGCAAGTCCGGCTGTGAACCACTGGATGCCTTTGACTCCATATGCAAGGTTGGTATATACACTGTGTCTGAGCTTCTGAGGATTGTCAGGCAGACGTGTTGCACCGGGTTTACCCCATTCATATCTAGGATCAGAACTGCTTTCAATCCAGCAGAACAATGGTAAGTCAGCAGCCAGTGCTGCTTTGCGATAAGATTCCAGTCTTGTATAATGGGGATCCCCAGACAACGGCCTCCACCACCACTGATAATAATCAAAACTCAGGAAATCCGGCTTTACAGTGTTCATGAAAGTAGGATGCCCTTCCATTGCTCCACCAAGGTTGATGTAACACGGATGGGTCCTGTCGACTTTTCTAATGGCCTCTGCTGCAGCCGCAACTTTATCATAGTCTGCCTGGTTCCAGGGTTCATCCTGGACAAAATAGCCCCAGACTGCCGGATGGTTTTTGATCTTTGCAACAGTCTCCGGCGTAACATACATAGCAATTGTCTTCATATGGTATTTCTGAAGCAGGTCCAGCATATTCGGCCCAGCCATTACGATATTAAACCCTGTATCGGCAAACAGCTTGGTAGAAGCCTCATCTGTCGGCGCTCCCCAGGTTGAGATCATAAACTCATGCATCCGCCATTTCGACATGTTCTTATATTGCTTCACCGGATCCGCAGCATTTGCACAAGCAGTAACCATACAGACAATCAAGCAGATAAGTAACAGGACATACCATTTTCTATTCATATTTATAAGCCTCCGCGTAAATTGAACCTACTGAACAAATCTAGCCTACTAATTCCCCCTTGGAGAAGGGGCCAGGGGGATTGAAGGTGTCGCAAAATCAGTTAATCGGAATCTATGACCCTAAGTGTAAGCTCATTTGTAACATTAAAGCTTCTTCAATCCCCCCTACCCTCTTCTCCAAGGGGGAAATAGCTGATTCCTGATATGTTCGGCATGAGAAGCGAATTTCCTTCTTATGCTGATGTATGCAAGCTCTATAAATACTCAATTTTCTTCAATATAGTTCAATTACCGATTGACTTGGGCTGCAACTTGGTGTAAAATTCAGGTGTTTAATGACGGTTAATATCGATATTCTGCAGGTTGTAAATGATAGCCCTTGAAAGACGAAAACGAATATATGAGATAGCGCTGACCAGGGGAGCAGTCGGTGTAACCGAGCTTGCTGCTATGTTCTCTGCTGCTGAGAACACCATACGCACGGATCTGGGTGTACTTGAGCAGGAAGGAAAACTCGTCCGCTCCAGAGGCGGGGCGATGCTCAAAGAGACCGGACAGCCTGTCCCACCCTACCAGCAGGTTCGCGACGCAAATATGCTCCAGAAGTCCTGGATTGCAGAAGCAGCAGCAGCTTATTTGCCCAGGACAGGATCAATCTTCATCAATGCCGGCAGCACTACAAACCAGCTTGCCCTGCGCATACTCGATAGCCATGGATTCGAGGTTTTCACCAATTCCCCGGAAATCGCAACCTATCTGGCATCCAACAGGCGTATACCAGTAAGCCTTATCGGCGGAAAAATCGTTAGCGAGTCTATGGAGACCGATGGGTCATTCTCTACAGACCTGCTTAACGGAATGTATTGGGATGCAGCATTTGTGGGGATTACTGCTGTCGATATGGAGCATGGGATTACCAGCATCAACCTGGCTTGCGCTCAGATGGAAGCAATGGTCATGCGCAACAGCCGGATGGTGATCGGCCTGTGTGATTCATCCAAACTCGGAAGATTTTCCCGAGCACGTGCAGGTGACATTGAAATGATAAACGTGCTCGTAACTGATTTCGAGGCTGACAGTAGAATAGTTGAAGCGATCGAAGCTCTGGGCGTCACGGTCGTAAAAGCCGGCGCTATTATGGAGGAAAGCAATGAGTCTTGATCCTGTGAGTAAGAGAGTTTATGCGGAAGAGATCAGCCCGTTCTTGCCGGATGAGATAATAGACTTTCACATCCATATAGGTTTGCCCGAGCATGTATCGCCGATCAGGCCGGAACGCCTGGCTGGTATGTGGGCAATGGAGATCGCCAGTTCATACTCATGGCAGGAGATGCGGGATTCATTCTCACTGCTTTTCCCCGATAAGAAAGTCTCTGCCCTGGCGTTTGGATTTCCCTACCAGGAAGTCGATCTAGCCGCGAACAACGCTTATGTATTGCAAGGTATCAAAGATCCCATCAATCAATCTTTTGGTCTATTCTTAACCAGCCCGGATACCAGTCCGGATACAATCTCCCAGGCATTGTCCGATGGTTTCATTGGTATAAAGCCCTACCCGGACCTTGCTCCCGGGGGCTATGGTGATGTCAGTATATATGATTTCCTGCCAAATGAACACCTCAAAGTCCTGGACGAAGCAGGCGCAGTTTTAGTTCTCCATCTGCCCAGAAAAGGCCGTGTCGCCGATCCTGACAATATCCGCGAACTACTGGAGATTTACGAAAAGTATCCGAATGTAAAGATCATCGTCGCGCATATCGGCCGAGCATTCTGTTTGCCAACTGCTCAGATCGGACTCCCTCAACTTACACAGGCAACCGGACTGTATTATGACTTCGCTGCGAATCTCAATGCCGATGTCCTGGAATATGCTATCCAGACTGTTGGCGTTGAGAAAATTCTGTATGGCAGCGATCTCCCTATAACCTTGATGAAAGGGATCAGGGAACATGTTGGCGACAAGTATATCAACTACACCAGCGGGCCATATTCATGGAACACAAATCGTAAATCTCCTGAGATTGAGGCTGGCTACACATATTTCCTGTATGAAGAACTCAAAGCGCTGATAACTGCTGCAGGAAAATGCGGAGATGCCAAAGAAATCATCAACCAGATAACTTATAGAAACGCTGCGGGGATAATTGAAGGTGTAGTAGGGAAATCCTAATTACACAATCCAGTCATTCAACATTACGTCGTGCTGAACTTGTTTCAGCGTCTGAATAGATCCTGAATCAAGTTCAGGATGACGTAACAGGTGATTATTCGGAGGATTTAATCATGTCCGGTAAAGTGAAAATTGGAGTTTTTGGAGGACGCAGGGGCCAGGTGATGGTGTCGGTGATGTCTAAACATCCCGATGCAGAACTTGTAGCTATATGCGATGCATATCAACCTAAACTTGATGAATGCAATAAAATAGCCGAAGAGGCCGGGATAAAAGTTGCACTATTTCATGACTTTGATGAGTTCATACAGCATGATATGGATGCTGTTATTCTTGCCAATTTTGCTACTGAACATGCACCATATGCAATTCGTTTACTCAATTCCGGCAGGCATGTCTGCAGTGAGAATGTGGCGTGCCAGAATATGGCAGAAGCTGTGGCGCTTGTTGAAGCTGTAGAACGCAGCGGAAAAGTCTATACATATGCAGAAAATTGTTGCTACTTCAAGGGTGTTCTTGAAATGCAGCGGATTTATCAGAGCGGAGCACTTGGTGAGTTTTTACATGGCGAGGGTGAATATGTCCACCTGTGTGAATCTATATGGCCCGGATTGACTCTGGGCAATAGAGACCACTGGAGAGTCTGGACACCTTCAACATTCTACTGCACACATTCCATTGGACCTCTTCTTACAATCACCGGCTTACGCCCGACCAGGATCAGCGCATATGAAGTTCCCAATATAATGGGCAAAACATATGGCAGAAGAGGCGGTGACGGAAGTATTATAGTTTGCCAAATGTCCAATGGAGGAATAGCCAAGTTCATGCCCTGGTGTGGATATAAGCGAGAACCGGGAGGGCAATGGTTTTCCTTGTATGGCACCAAAGGAATGGCAGAGACCGACCGCTGGGGTGAGCTATGCAACAGAATAAATGTCTACACTGAGGAAGCAGGTAAGGTTGAATCCTATTCTCCGGAATTTACCGGTGAGACCGAACTCTCTAAAAGCATTACAGCACACGGCGGAGCAGATTTCTACACAATGCAGTACTTCCTGGACTCAATATTGGACAGACCTGGTAAGGAAAAAGCGGTAGACGTTTACCAGGCAATGGATATGACCCTTCCGGGAACCCTGGGCTATCGGTCCATTTATGAAGGCAACATACCGCTTGAGCTTCCTGATTTAAGAGGCAAAGCAATCCGGGATAAATACAGGAATGACATATGGTGTGTAGACCCCAAATATGCCGGTCCTGGTCAACCAAAAACAAGCAGTGCCTTTGGATATAGTGAAGTACCAGAAGCAGTGTATGAAGAAGTTGCACGGAAGTTTAAAGATAAGCAGTAGTTATACCCGGCAATTCCCCCATGGGAAGAGCACAATCCAATTCCTCCTTGGAGAAGCGGGGTTGGGGGAATTGAAGAAAGCAAAGGATAATAAATCAGGTGATGGTTTTTTAATGAAGAGCTTAGAATGATACAGGGAGAATCAATCCCCCTAACCCCCTTCTCCAAGGGGGAATTATGTGGGTGCTTCGATCCTTGCCTGCAAATAAGACTGAGCAGAGGTGAATGAAATGTCTCAAAAAGTAAAAGTTGGCGTGTTTGGCGGGGGTAGAGGACAGACGATGATATCGGTTATGTCCAAGCATCCGGATGCTGAACTTGTTGCTATATGTGATTCATATCAACCAAAACTTGACCAGTGTAAAGCAATAGCTGATGAAGCTGGCTGCAAGGTCGAGTTGTATCAGGACTTCGAACAGTTCATGCAGCACGATATGGACGCTGTCGTACTTGCCAACTATGCCACCGAACACGCACCATACGCGGTTCGTTTGCTGGATTCCGGCAGGCATGTGTGCAGCGAAGTACTGGCTTGCGAGAATATGGCGGAAGCTGTGGGATTGGTTGAAGCTGTAGAACGCAGCGGTAAAGTATACACTTATGCTGAAAACTACTGCTATTTCAGGGGAACTCAGGAGATCAGGCGAATCTATCAGAATGGAGAGCTTGGGGAGTTCCTGCACGGCGAGGGTGAATATGTTCACGACTGCGAATCCATCTGGCCGGAAATAGCCTACGGTGATAGAAATCACTGGAGGAACTGGGCGCCCTCAACATTTTATTGCACACATTCAATAGGGCCAATAGTGACTATCACTGATCTGCGCCCAACCAGGGTCACAGCTTATGAAGTGCCGAATGTAAATGCCAGGAGATTTGGTAGAAGAAGCACCGATGGAGGCATCGTCATCTGCCAGATGTCTAATGGAGGGATTGCCAAGTTCCTGCCGGGATGTGGTTTCAAACGCGAACCAGGATCAATATGGTATGCAGTTTACGGGACAAAAGGTATGGCTGAAACTGACCGGTGGGATGGATTGTTCGATAAAGTCCATCTGTACACAGAAGAAGCCGGTAAACAGGAAGCCTATATACCTGACTTTCCTCTTGAAACAGAGCTTTCACGCAGCACCGGAGGTCACGGGGGCTCGGACTTCTTCACGATGCAGTTCTTCCTGGACTCCATACTGGATAGACCAGGTAAGGAATATGCTATCGATGTTTATCGGGCACTCGATATGACCCTCCCGGGCACACTTGGATACCGGTCGATATGTGAAGGCAACATCCCATTGGATGTCCCTGATATGAGAGATAAAGCCGTTCGAGAGAAATATCGCAACGATACATGGTGTGTAGACCCGAAATACGCCGGCCCCGGCCAACCGACATCCAGCTGTTCCTTTGGACCAGTGGAGATACCGGATTCAGTGTATGAAGAACAGGCACATATGTATAAAGAAAAGCAATCGCAGTGATTTTTTGTATACAGTGAAGGCTTACCCATATGAAAACACAGAATATTTTTCTATGTTGCTTATTCATATGCCTGTGCTGCACGCACGGTGTTCACGCGGCGCAGAACATCGCTCTGGGATGCCCTGTATCGTTTGACCCATTTCCCAATTATCCTTTATGCACTGACGCTGATGATGCTAAACAGGTTACGGATGGCAAATTTGCTCCTGGTGGATTCTGGACAGATATGGAAACAGTGGGTTGGGCGGTTGCATCCCCTTATCATATCAGGATTGACCTTGGCAAGATAAGACCGATTTCCGGAATAATGTACAGCACAGCAGGCAGAGCGAATGCCGGAGTCCTTTGGCCTGCAGCGTTGGCTGTTCAAGTAAGTGATGATGGTATTAACTACTATTATGTTGGTGATCTGCTTGCCCTTGACAGACTTAATGGGCCGCTGCCGAAACTGGGTGATGATAATATAAATCATCGTTTCAAGACCGACAAACTGCGAACTCACGGAAGATATGTTGTTGTCTCCATAATGGCTGAAGGGGATGCTCAAGCTTACTTCGATGAGATTGAAGTTTATGCTGGAGATGATTCCTGGCTGTCAGAAAAACTTCCAGGCCGTGCAGATGGTGATTACCGGAACTGTATATACCAGGTAATGCGTGGATTAGGAAATATGGTCAAAGCAAATATAAAGAAGGCCATGATTTCAGATGATGCTAAAAGCAACCTGTATGCCAGACTTGATGCATTACAGAGTGGAGGCGAACCACCCTTACCAGTATATACTGCGGGATTCAAAGCTGTACTGCCAATGGACGATTACCAGGCGTCCATACTTGCCATTAATGGATTATTGCTGCACGAGATGGGACTACAGCCAATAACCGTTTGGCAGAAGCACAGGTATAATCGGCTGGGTGTAACGGATTTCCCTGGTAAGCCGGGAGCATCAATAAATATTGATGCTATGCGAAACGAATTTCGAGCTGATTCCTTCCTGGTTACCAACGCTACCGATAGAACTGTAATTTCCACTCTGAAAATAAGCGGAGTTCACGGAGCACCGAAACCGGACTGGTTGGAAGTTTCAAGCGTCCCCTGGACCGATACTGCGATGCGCGAACCAGTTGCTGCCGCGCTGCCTCCAGCGGAATATAAAGGTGATGGATATGAGATCACCATACCAGCAGGTATGACACGCATGGTGTGGTTGACTGTAGATACATCGCGTTTAGCAAGTGGCAATCACAAAGGTCTGTTTACTCTGAAATGCGGTGAGAATGCTCAAATAATTCCAATGCAAGTCAGGGTGTCAAAGATAGCAATGCCTAGACCGCGGTTGTCCCTGCAGGTATGGGATTACGCTCACAAAGATGGACTCAGAGCTATTGTTCCCGGCAATATGGATAGTGCAACTGGTATGATGCAGAGTCACTTTGTTGACACACCGTGGGCAAATGGCGATGCGATTCCTTACACAGAAAATCCAGCGCCTGAATCGTTCTCCATACTCGATAAATGGATAAAACGCTGGCCGGATGCCAGATACTATATGATAAACGCTTACACTCAAACGGAGTTCCGGGATGTTAAGATAGGAACTCCGGAGTTCAATACTAAGATAGGAAATTGGGCAAAAGCCCTCGAAGCTCATATGAGGAGCTTGAATGTTGATCCTAAAAAGCTGTGCATTCTAATCCAGGATGAGCCGATGACAGTAGCGCAAGATGAGTTTGTCGCTGCATGGGCCAAAGCTATTAAAGCGTCAGGGGCAAAGATAACAATTTTCCAGGATCCTTACTGGACGCATCCGGAAAAGAATCCGATACAGGAAGCCATAACTTTACCGGACATCCTATGCCCTAATCTGGATGTGTATTTGAAAGGTAAGCTCGATACGATACGATATTGGGAGCAAATCAGACAGTCAGGCCATAAATTGTGGTTCTACCAGTGTGCTGGTCCTGTTCGCAATTTTGATCCCACTACATACTACAGATTAATGGCGTGGCAGGCATTCAAGGCCCAGGCGGAGGGAATAGGTTTCTGGTCGTTCGGTGATATTGGAGGAGGATCGAGTTCCTGGAATGAGTACACGATCACTGGTGTTGCCTACGCTCCTGAGTTTATAGAAGACGCCGGAGTCACTGACAGCGTCCACTGGCAAGCTGTCAGGGAAGGCATTGAAGATTATGAATATTTATCAATGCTGCGCGATGCCGCCCTGAAATGCAGAAACAAAAAACTAAAATCCGAAGCCAATGCACTTATTGAGGAGATTGTTGATACACTTACAGCAGATCATTATGAAGGATATGCTGGAAAAACCTGGAAAGACAGCTCTGTACACCAAACAGTAGACGAGTCACGTTCAAGAATACTGCGGATGCTGGAAAAGATTAGAAAACGGTGATGATTCTGCCTGGGAGCATATAAATAGTGATATACAAGACAGTGTATTATTCATTAGTTCATAAGGTAAATAGGATTAAGAAGACTTGGGTGTTCTTACAATGTGTCTTGTTATGTGCAACCAGTTTGTCTAATGCCTGGTCAAGTGATGAGACTGGTAAAAATATTGCCTTAGGTCATTCAGTCTCATTCGATCCTCTGACAAGCTACCGTTTGTGCACTGATCCCGATGATTCGAAACAGCTTACAGATGGAGAGTTTGCAGATGGTGCGATATGGATGGACAAACGGGCTATTGGTTGGGCTGCTCCCTCCCCGTATCATATTATTTTAGATTTGGGTGAAATAAAACCTATCTCTGGCTTAATGTATAGTACTTCCGCGAGGGGGAATGCTGGTGTGCTTTGGCCGGTCGCCATTGCCGTTCAAGTCAGCGATGATGGAGTAAAATATCATTATGCAGGTGATTTGGTAAGTCTAGACAGGACCAATGGTGTTCTTCCCAAACTGGACGAGAAGGACGTTAAACACAGATTTAAAACCAGCAACCTGCGAACGCATGGCCGATATGTAGTCATTTCAATAGCTACCACTGGTGGTTCATATGCATTTTGTGATGAACTTGAGGTATATGCCGGGGATACTTCGTTCCTTAGCGAGAAACTTCCTGGTGAAGGCGTTAGCGATTATCACAAATGTATAGTCCAGGTGACTCACAGCGTAGCGATCTCTGATCGTATTAACAGGGACATAGATGCTGTGAGAGCCAACATAAAGGCTGCTAAAGTTTCCGATGAAATCAAGAAAAGATTGTCTGATCAGCTTGATGGATTCCAGTCACAGAACCATTCTATTGTTCCGACATTGAACTCGGATTTTAAGGCAATACTGCCAATCAACCAGCTGGAGTCTTCCATATTGGCTGTAAATGGAATGCTGATGCGGGAAATGAAATTTCAACCAATCACTATCTGGAAGAAGCATCGGTATGACAGATTGGAAATGACGGAATTGCCAGCAAAATCGAAGGCATCTGTGATTATTGATGCTATGCAAAATGAGTTTCGAGCAGATTCCATTCTAGTAACTAATGCAACTGATAAAGCAGTCACCGCATCACTTAAAATAACCGGTGTTCCCGGTGCACCTGATCCGAAGTGGCTGGAGGTTTCGTGTATACCATGGACAGACACGGCTTCACATGAACCTGTTGCTTCAGCGTTGCCACCAACAGATTATGTAGAGAATGGGTATAAAATTACTCTTCCAGCTGGTATGACTCGTAAACTGTGGCTTACTGTGGATACTTCGAGCATCCCTCCTGGTGATCATAAAGGTTCTTTAGAGCTATTGGTCGGTAATAGTAAGATAAGAACTCCATTTCGTGTTCGCGTAGCAAAAATAACAATGTCCAGACCTAGACTGTCTCTGCAAATGTGGGATTACAGCCACAGTGAATGGTCAAGTTACAGCAGCATGATGGGAATTCTCCCGACAAATCAGGATAGTGCAATCCATATAATGCAGACACATTTTGTTGATACCCCCTGGGCACAGGCTGATGTTCTTCCATACGGTGAGAACCTTAGCTATGAATCATTTGCTACACTCGATAAGTGGATGAGTAGATGGCCGGATGCAAGACTATTTATGGTGAACATTAATATCGGCGACAAGGGAGAGTTCCAGGGAGCTAAAATTGGAACTCCGGATTATAACACTAAACTCGGTGCCTGGGCAAAAGCGCTTGATTCCCATATGAGAAGTTTGAATATGGACCCAAAACGTCTGGGATTGTCGATGATGGACGAACCCCGATCAGATGCTCAGGACGAAGTAGTCGCTACAATGGCGAAAGCTATCAAGGCTTCGGGCTCAAAGATTACAATAATGCAGAATCCTGCATGGCTGCATCCCGAAAAGACTCGCATTCAAGAAGCAATCACTCTAGCCGATATACTGTGTCCCGATCTGAACCAATACTTCAGAGGTGGACCTGATGTAATGCGTTATTGGGAAGGTATTAAGCAGTCCGGACATAGTTTATGGTTCTACGAATGCCTTGGACCAACTCGCACGTTTGATCCGACCGAATACTACAGGTTGATGTCATGGCATGCTTTCAAAGCAGGAGTAGTAGGAATCGGTTTCTGGTCTTTTGGCGACCTTGGAGGGGGTACTAGTTCATGGGATGAATATACATTTTCAATGCCTTCATACGCTCCAGCATTCCTGAGTCCCGATGGAGTGACTGACAGTGTCAATTGGCAGGCTGTAAGAGAGGGCATAGAAGATTATGAGTGTCTGGCAATGTTGAAAGATGCAGCTCAAAAATCCAGTAATTCCAAAATAAAAACCGAAGCTTTCAAAGTGATCAAGGAAACAGTAGATGCTTTGACTGCAAATGAAGAACCAGACTATGCTTGGAAATCAAGTCCCAGGCATGCAAAAGTAGATGAATCCCGTATCCGGATACTTCGGGTGCTGGAGAAGACTAAATAGACGACTCAATAGAATTTCAATTTGCTGTTTATACAGTAAAGAGGAAATTCGGCAACCAATTAATCATTAGAAAGGTATACAAAATGTCCAAAAAAGTGAAAGTTGGAGTTTTCGGCGGGCGCAGGGGACAGACTATGATTTCGGTTCTGTCGAAGCATCCCGATGCTGAACTTGTTGCAATATGCGATGCATTTCAACCAAAACTCGATCAGTGCAAAGCAATAGCTGATGAAGCTGGATGCAAGGTCGAGTTGTATCAGGACTTTGAGCAGTTTATGCAGCATGATATGGATGCTGTTATACTTGCAAACTACGCGACCGAACACGCGCCTTATGCAGTCCGTTTGCTGGACTCCGGGAGGCATGTATGCAGTGAAGTCCTGGCCTGTGAAAATTTGTCAGAAGCAGTGGCATTAGTTGAGGCTGTTGAACGCAGCGGTAAAGTCTATACCTATGCAGAAAACTACTCCTACTTCAAAGGAACTCAGGAGATCAGGCGTATCTACCAGAGTGGAGCGCTTGGGGAGTTCCTTCATGGAGAAGGCGAATATGTCCACGACTGCGAGTCCATCTGGCCGGACATAACCTATGGTGAAAAGAACCACTGGAGGTGCTGGTCCGCTTCTACTTTCTACTGCACACATTCAATCGGACCAATTCTGACCATCACCGGACTGAGACCAACCAGGATCAGTGCCTATGAAGTTCCAAACGTGAACTCCAGAAGATATGGAAGGAGAGGCAGCGACGGCAGCGTAATTGTCTGCCAGATGTCCAATGGAGGTATAGCCAAGTTCCTTCCCTGGTGTGGTTTTAAACGAAGCCCTGAGGCGATCTGGTACGCAGTTTATGGCACCAAGGGTATGGCCGAGACTGACAGATGGGATGGACTGTTCGATAAAGTCCATCTATACACCGAAGAATCCGGCAAACATGAAGCCTACATGGCTGAATTTCCGTTTGAAACAGAACTCTCCAAAAGTATAGGAGGGCATGGCGGGTCGGACTTCTTTACCATGCACTTCTTCCTGGATTCTATCCTGGACAGACCGGGTAAGGAATATGCTATCGATGTATATCAGGCAATGGATATGACCCTGCCGGGAACATTGGGATACCGGTCAATCTACGAGGGCAATATACCGCTGGAAGTTCCTGATTTACGGGACAAGGCCATTCGCGACAAATATAGAAATGATGTATGGTGCGTGGATCCGAAATACGCCGGTCCAGGGCAACCAGCAACCAGCAGTTCATTTGGTGCTGTGGATATACCAGACTCGGTATATGAAGAGACAGCAGAGAAATACAAAAAGTCTTTAGAACAGAAGTAATCGGAGGAAAGTATAAATGTCAGACAAGAAATGCTGTGGGAGCGGAAAATACGATCCGGCTCCCTATCAGCTTGATTTGAATCAGTGGCCGAACATGGTCTCAAAAGAAGTTCCAGGACCTGTCAGCCAGGAATACAACGAAAGAGCCGCAAAATACATCCGGGGATTATCCGGTCAGGTAAAACTCTTTCCGGTCGTGTTTGAAAAAGGATTCGGATGCACGATGGAGGATGTCGATGGCAACCAGTACATAGACTTCTCCAGCGGAATATATGTAACAACACTAGGGCACTGTCATCCGAAAGTATCGGAAGCAGTTGCTAAAGCTGCCCATACTCTCATGAATGCGCATGACTTTGTAACTCCTATCAAGGTCAAACTTCTGGAGAAAATGATTGAGGTTCTGCCAGGAGACCTGAGCGGCGTTCAATTATACGACTCAGGTACAACTGCAGTTGAAGCCGGGTTACGGACATGCAGAGCAGCTACCGGCAAGCATGAGTTTATCTCCTGCTTCATGGACTTCCACGGCAAGTCCGGGCATGCAGTTAGTTTAGCCCGCATGAACAAGCTCAACGGCCCTTCCCGTTCACCCGGGTTCTACATGGTCCCCAGGCCGGACACCTATCGCCCCTGGTGGATCAGAGAAGATGGTTCTATAGACACCGAAAAGTATCTGGAATTCTATGATGTCTACATCAAGGAAAGCACTACCGACCAGGTGGCAGCGTTTGTTCTGGAGCCCATTCAGGGTTGGGGTGGATCAATTATGCCTCCAGACGATTTCTTCCCCAAGCTCTCTAAATTCTGCAAAGAGCGCAATATTCTACTGTTTGCAGATGAAGTTCTTACAAGTTGGGGCAGGACCGGCAAGTGGCTGTGTATGGAGCACTGGGATGTCGTCCCTGATGTTGTAACACTTGGAAAAGGCTTCGGAAATGGTTTCCCAGTCACTGCAATGGTAGTCCGTGAAGAGTACGCTGAAGCAGTCGACAAGATAAGTGCATCAACCAGTTATGGCGGTAATCCAATGGCCTGTGCAGCAGCTCTCGCATCCATAGAAGTCATTGAGGAAGAAGGTCTTCTGGAGCACGCCAAGGAACTGGAAGATATATTTAGAAGGAAAATGGCTGACTGGCCTAGTAAATACAACATAGTAGGTGATTGCAGAGTGAAAGGCTGTCTGATGGGTGTTGAGCTTGTCAAAGACAAGAAGACCAAAGAACCTTTCAACGAAGCTGGTAAACTGGTATACCAGGCAGCATTCAGCAAGGGTCTGGCCTGGATTCCTGCAGGGCACATTCTGCGCATGAGCCCACCAATAATAATGCCAAATGAAGTAGCAATAAAAGCAATGGACATAATAGAAGAGTCCATAGCTGAAGTGCAGACTGCTTTGGGATATAACTAGCAATTGACAATTGATAATGGACAGTTGACAATGGGCTGGGAGATATTTTCTCATTATCCATTGTCAACTATCAATTATCAATTAAACAGGGGTGTTTTATCATGAATATTAAACCAAAAGTTGGCCTGTTGGGGCTTTATCTGGATCTATACGACAGAGTCTCACCGGAGTCTCGAAGCCGGATGGATTCATTTTATAAACAGATCTCTGATGAACTGACTCATAGAGGTATCGATATCCTCAATTCTCCTCTGTGCAGGTTGAGGGGTGAAGTCTCCGCTGCTGTTGACAAGTTCGAATCCAATGGTGCAGAAGCCATTGTAACACTTCACCTGGCCTACTCTCCCTCTCTGGAGTCAGCTGAATCCCTGGCTGGAAGCAGGCTGCCGGTTATTGTCCTGGATACAACGCCCACATATTCGTTCGATTGCGCTCAGGATCCTGCTGAAATAATGTATAATCACGGAATCCATGGTGTTCAGGACCTTTGCAATATGCTGATCCGGCTCAATAAACGGTTCAGAGTTGAAGCCGGTCACTGGGAAAAATCAGACGTTTTGACGCGTGTCAGTGCCTGGATCCAGGCTGCCCATATGGCAAACACCATGCGCAACCAGCGTATCGGCAGGATTGGAGAACCATTCAGAGGAATGGGAGACTTCCAGATAGAGAGCCGGATAATGCACTCCAGGGTCGGGGTAGAGAGCTTTCCAGCTGACCATCAGTTGTTGCGAACCCTTATGCCCGAAGCTAATGATCCCGCAGTGCTTGCTGAGATCGAAAATGACAAACAGATATTTGATGCCTCTGGTGTAGACCACGATGCACACGTAATAACAACTCAGGTAAGCCTGGCGGTGAGACGTTGGATAGAAAGAGGTGGATTGACCGGGTTCACAGCCAACTTCGCAGCTTTCGATGCAGCTTTCGGCTTACCAACTGTTCCATTCCTCGAAGCAGAAAAAGCAATGGCCAGAGGTATTGGATATGCAGGTGAAGGTGATGTGCTGACCGCTGCACTGGTCGGGACACTTGCTTCCACTTATTCTGAAACATCTTTTACAGAAATGTTCTGCCCGGACTGGGAAGGCGGATCAGTCTTTCTAAGTCATATGGGTGAGATCAACCCGGAAGTCTGTTCGGAAAAGCCTAAACTAACATGCTCCCCTATGCCCTGGATAGAAGTTAACGCGCCGGTAATGGCTGTTGGCAGGTTCAAACATGGATGTGTAACATTGGTAAACCTGGCTCCAGGCCCTAATGGAGCCTTCACATTGATAGTTGTTCCAGGTCAGATGCTGTCATACGAGGGTGAAGACCGTTTTGCAAACTCAGTAAGAGGCTGGTTCAAGCCGGACATGGAACTCACTGACTTCCTTGAAGAATACAGCAGACTGGGTGGTACTCACCACTCTGCACTCGTCTATTTCTCCTTCACAGAAGACCTGATGAGATTCGCAGACATAATGGAATGGGACTGCGCTGTACTCGGTGAGTAATTGGCATGTTGGGAGCACTTCAAGGTGCTCCTCATATCTACCATATCACCGCCACAAAGTGCGGGAACAATGCAGGATTAATGCGGGAATAGTGCGGATTTAGACATATCTTTGCAAACAAACAGGGAGGGAATGAAATCCCTCCCAAGCCACTACATTTTTTCGCCGTGTTTAACGGTTCCTAAATTGATTCGTGTATTTTGCGCGTTAAGCGGTTCCTAATTAGAAACCTATATAGCCAGCGCATTCCATATTGAATCATCGGACAGCCTTGCAGCTATGTCCAGGCTAAAGAAATCCCCGACTGGCTGCAATATTTCCGGGTTCTTATCCCAGACTTCTTTGGCTGCATTTCTAACTACGCCAACGCCTGCAGCTGTCATTTTACCGAGTGGTTTTCTGCAGGGACCGGACGGCATCCCCAGACCAGCCATCAGTGTTTTGAATGCCAACGGGTTGCGGTAGCGGTCGTTTACTATTACTGTCTCTCCGGAAGGCAGTGTTCTAGGATTATCTATCTTCACAGTGACAATGCTGAACAGTGGAGAGAGAGCATCTTTGAGTTTTTCTGCTCCTGTAATGTCCCCTTCTATCGCAAGCCTGACCATATCTGCCACAGCTTTAGGTGCTACATTGCTGGTAACAGATATTACGCCGTTCGCCTTAATCTTCGGATCAGACATCATAGTAAACGTCAGGTCATCATCTCCGCTCATAATCGAAAAATCTGGTCCCATGATAGCACGGGTCTTCGCCATTCTGGTGAGATCTCCGGTTGCTTCCTTGACGCAGGATACATTTGGATACCTGGCATACAACAGAGCAAGATCCTCAACACCCAATGCACATCCAGTTCTGCCCGGGATTACATATGGTATAACCACAGTGTCAGGCAATGCTGCAGCTACTACAGCATAATACTCATCCCTTAACTCCTGTGATGACGGGCCATTATAATAGCAGTCAACCAGAAGAACAGCCTCAGCACCCAGTTCCGCAGCATGCCTGGAAATTGCCAAAGCCTCGTCAGTTGAATTGCTTCCGGAACCTGCGAGTACCGGTATTTTACCCTTGCACCCTTTTATAACTATATCTACAGCATTCCTGTGCTCTTCCCAGGATAGTGTGGGTGATTCTCCAGTGGTCCCAGCAGGCAATAAGCCGGTGATGGAGTTGCTGATTTGAAACTCAACTGCAAGCTTCAGCCCATCCATATCCACACTCAGATCATCATTGAATGGTGTCACCAAAGCAGTCCATGCGCCGTCAACTATCATCAATTTCCCTCTCTGTTGTATATCCTGCAGAAATGCGGGATATGTATAGCAAGATACATCCATTCTAGAGTAGAACGTCCCATTTTTACAAGTATAGGGAGGATCAACCTGGATTCCGGCGTTTACCAGATCAAATCGCAGACATAAAAAAGCTGATGATCACCCACAGAGAGATGATATCCACATTCCGGAAAATACCAGCAATGACTAGACATTTAACGTTACATTTGATATAATCAGCAAAATTTGGAGGTCAATTATAATGCACAAAGCTCTTGTTATGATATCTCTACTGCTCATGCTATCTGTTAGTTGCACTGCAGTGCCAAAAGCAGATTATCCACTGGGCATACCGGGCAGCATTACTGAATATACCCTCGTTGGAGGTACATCAGATAGACCAGAGTTTGAGAGCAAAGGCAATCTATCTGTCACCAGTGCTGCTTTTTCCATAGGTAAGACTGAAAAAGCTGGCAAGAAATCCTATCAATGGTTTTGCATTGGTTTTAAAAGAGGCAACGGAGACAGCTATCGGGCTTGGTTTTTATTGGATGGCTTTCCAAAAGGAAAAATGACTCCCGATGTCACGAGGTACATTTGGTTTGAAGCAGGCTGGCCTGATCCAGTTGAATATATTAACGCTGCCTCCGGCAAAGCTGAACTGCCCAGATTGTCGATATGGAAATATGGATGGCCCCGGAGTATTGATAACTCTGCTCCTACAGCAATAGCTCCAGGAAAGTCTGCTCCTTCTGAAATATACTTCCTTGGTTATAAGTTCAAGTTCACCAGAACTTCTTCCACGAAGATTGTCGCACCTGGGAAGGCTACAGCAATCAAGCTAAGACCAGATGCGCTTGTAGGGTTGGCTGGCACAGACAAAGATAGACTTGGTCGCCATGCGGATGCATTGGGACCTAATTATCAGTATGAATATGATGCTCCTCCGTCAAAACAAGACGTTCAGGCTGACATAGATTCCGGACTCAATATGTTCTTCAACCATAAAAAAGCCGGTGACTGGATGTTCCGCACCAACTGTTACGTCACAGGGACCTATATTGACTGGGAAGACTGGCCCCTCAACCTGTATCGGTCAAATTTCTATGGCAGAGGCTGGCATGTAGATGAACCATGTGTCTATCTGCGCATAGATCTGGCCGACAAGAAGGAACTGGCCAACAAACTGGCTCCTGCAGAGGCTGCAAGAACTCTGGAGCAAATGTGTAAATCTCGATACAACGCTCACAATGGCCAGTATGGCCGGGATACTATCGCAATGTATGCAGGTAAGTATTTTGGACTCGGGAATATTAAGCTTGTAGATGCTCCCTATCCGGTTTGGGAAAACTATTGGGATACAGGATGGTATGAGCTAGCTGGCTCTGATACACCTTGTGCGCTTGTTGATGAAGACGTAAATGAGGAAGTCTTGATACAGAGGATCAATATGGCATTCGGAACCCAGATCCCTGCTCTATTGGAGAATGCTTGCGAAATCCGTATAGCATTAGGCAGAGGGGCTGCAAGGAACTTCAACAAGAGCTGGGGAACTTCCAACTATGCTTACTCATTACCTGCACTTAATCCGCAGCCGGATATGGCTTCGTTCAAGTATATGTATGATGCAGGGGCTTCATATTTCTACCAATGGTTCGGCTGGGTCGGACTGACAGATGCTCAGGTTCCATATTCCTATAAACGTTTCCACGCCGAAGCCATGCAAAAGTATATTGCAATGAATCCAAAACGGGACATGAATAAGTTGTTGCACGCGGCTGACACATGCGTTGTTCTACCATATGGGTATACATTCTCCCCGGACAGGATGTTCAAAGTCAAATGGTTGCCTCTGGACAGAAAAAACACCTTTGGTCTGACATACAGACATGTCCTCTCTAGTGCAGCAGTTGAGATAGAAAAACTGCTCAGAAATGCCACAAAGTTTGACATAGCATTTGATGACCCAAGGTTCATATCAAAAGGCTATAAACAGCTGATCTATGTCCGTGAAAACGGTAAAATTGATATATATAAAGACAGTATCAAAACCAAATCCCTTACAGGTCCTGCCGACATGCCTAAGCGTGCAGATCTTGGACCAGGACCCAAAGCAATCCTGAATACTACTCTGAACAAGACAAATGCTCCAACAACCATATCGGTAAAAGTAAGTGCTGAACCTGGAACTGGAGAATTGGCTCGCAGTCTGTATGTTGGACAACCGGTATTGATATGGACTGATGTCCTGGCCCCGGATGGCGACAATATGTCGACGGACATGCCTGAGTTTAATATTAATTGTCCGGTTCCCGGAGTCTACAAGATCAGAACAGCCACCAGCGACTGCTTTGGAAGGCCGGCTATTGCTGAGAAAGAAATAATTGTGGAATAGAAACAGAAAACGCAACATTATCTAAATCTATCGCTTGGCTCGTAAATCAGCCAGGCGTTTTTTTTCGTAGCAGCAACCCAAATAGCAAAATCTGTATTCTTTATATATCTCTTATTGAACCATCTGATACAGCTGAATGAAGGGATATTTTCATACATATAGAATGTTGTAATTACAGTGACACTGGTTGGAATTTTAACTGAATGGCAGGGACCAATGGAGATAAGCATATTTCGGCACTTACTAACTTTTACTGCGATTATGGTAACAATCTGTGCAAGCATCTATGCTTTGGCACAGGATTCGATATCGGATGCGAATCATGGAATGCAAGTGGCAAAGTATGCCAGAGTTAAAGTAACAGCTTTGATGGAAGGACCTTACAGCGTTATTGTCTCATCCATCACAGTGATGCCAAACAAAGACCTGCTCTGCATTTATCCTGGCACTCGGGATTATGCAAAATCGATTGGTCTGAATATAACTGGAAAGAGTGCCACGCTTGGACGCATATCCTCTGATAACGGTGAAACCTGGGGTAAAGCGTTCGTTGTCCTGGACTGCCCGGCAGAGAATTCCGCAGGAGATCCTGCATTGGTTACAGTCGGTAAAAAAATCATTGCAATCGCGTCTGTAGACACTGAGACATATGATCCGCCGAAGGGTAAAATTCAACTCTGGCAGGTTGAAAGCACCGACAATGGGCTTACCTGGAGCAAACCGAATGCAATACCTGTCCCACGCACCCGACCTGCAGTCTCCGGAAGAACAGGAATCGTGTTGAAAGACGGTACAGTCTTGATGCCCTACTGGTGGGATTTTATGATTCAAACCGGGGCTTTTGGCATGGCACAGATCGGCGATATACCTACAGTCTGTGGAACAATGATATCCCGGGATCAGGGAAAAACCTGGAGTTTGAGTACAGATGTCTATGGTTCCTGGTCATTAAAGCCAGGTATCCTGCTTACTGCCGATGAACCAGCAGTCGTGGCATTATCAAACAAGGACATTATGATGGTGATACGGTCTACTCAACCTGACGGCAGGACCAATGAGACATGGAGTCACGACGGCGGAGTAACCTGGGAACTACCTAAACTCAGCCCCATAACCTCATACAATACACCAAGTTGTTTATATCAGATGAAAAACGGCTGGGTAGTGCGGATGTGGAATGACTCAACTACTCCAAACAGGTTTCCTCTCGTTGTTTCCATAAGTAAAGATAACTGTAAAACCTGGTCCACACCAAAAACAGTAGTAGAATTCCCCGTAGATTCTACTTGGCCTGTACAGGCATCATATCCGAGTGTTGTTGAGACTACACCCGGCAATCTGGTCGCAACCTGGTGTCATACAAATCCCGACCGCAGATGGTTCCTGGCTTGCGGAATGTTCACTGCTGAGTGGGTACTAGAGGAAGGTAAAACAACACCAATAGTGGCGTTTGGTGATTCTATAACTCTCGGTGTGCGTGCAGAGATCACTGAAGCCCAGACATTCAGACACTTGCTCCAGGAACGCCTGGCTGCAGCAGGTCATAAAGTAGATGTGATAAACGCCGGTGTAGGTTCCAGTAACACCCAGGATGCTGTAGCACGTCTGGAAACTGATGTATTAAGACATCACCCAAAGGTAGTAATTGTAAACTTCGGTATGAATGATGCAGCAATGGTAGACGGACACAACCAGACCCGCGAAGCACCACGAGTTCCCGAAGCCGAATATAGGGCCAATCTGATCAGAATTGTACAGGACTCACAGCGCATCGGCAGTAAGGTAATCCTATGCACTCCAACTCCCATGACACGCGCATACATTCTATCAAACGAAGGTGCATATATCACCAATGATATGAACTACCAGCTGACCAAATATGCACAAATAGTCAGGGAGGTGTCTCATGAATACCACACCAAATTGGTTGACCTTTTTGCGTTTTTCACAGCAAAACCCGATAGAACGAAGTTGGTTTACGATGGTTGCCATCCGGATGCAAAGGGACAATCACTTATGGCAGAACAAATATACCCACCATTACTAGATATACTCAAAACTCATATATATAAATAGATTCTATATTGCTGGCAGTCATAGTGTGTAAAATTAACCCGCTTTATTCACCAAACTTCGTTATTGACCGGCAGTAGAGATAAAAGCTGAGTTAATCATAAATAATGTGAGCAAGGCATTGGGTATGTTAGTTTGAATTATACGATGAACAATGATAGCTCCCGGATAGCCGGATGTTTCAGGTAGTAATATGGATATTATGAATTTGGACTCCAGCAATGACTCTGGCGACGGTGGAATATTCAAATACACTTTGGAGCAGCTGCCAATGGGTGTTGTGTTTATAGACCGCAATGGACGTGGTCAGTATATGAATAAAGAGTTCACCAACTTGTTCGGATACACACAAGAAGATATCAGCTCAATAGATGACTGGTGGCTTTTGGCTTATCCGGATGAAGTCGAAAGAGAACAGGCAAAACAGGGCTGGCTTAACGAGATCAACGATCCCGGACAACAACATTTCCGAGAACGCGTTGTTACTTGCAAGAATGGGACAAAGAAGTGCATTGAGATAGGTGGATTAAATTCTAGTGAGTATAATGTGATCCTTTTCAAGGATATTACAGAGAGAAAACAGCAGGAAGATCTCTTGCGGGATAGTGAATCCCGTTACAAAACGCTAGCTGAAGCAGCCTTTGAAGGTATTGTGATATCAAAAGATGGCATCATTATTGACTTGAACGACCAGCAGGCCCATATACTCGGATATGAACGAGAAGAGTGGATCGGGCGGTCTGTTTACGAAATGATCGCTCCTGAATACCGTGAGCAGGTAATCGAGGCTATAAGAAGTGATTACAGGGAGCCATATAATCACGAAGATATAACCAAAGATGGTTTGCGGGTACCTGTTCAGGTGCGTGGACGGTCTATGCAAATAGGTGGTGAAACACATCGGGTATCAGTGATTCGCGATATGACTGAACAGAACTGCATTGAAAAAGAATTAAGAGCAACCAATGCGAGACTGAAAACTCTGATAGATGCATCACCATTATCAATTATTGTTTTTGACGTTGACAGGAAGATAACTCTCTGGAATCCAGCTGCAGAAACTATGTATGGATGGACTGCCCAGGAAGTAATTGGCAAGACAGCTCCTTATATCCCTCAAGATGGTGAAGATGACTATGATAATTTCTACAGAAAAATATTAGCTGAAAATGGTTTTATAAATGAATTAGCCAGTCGGGTTAAAAAAGACGGGACTCCTATTGTCGTTAGCCTATCAGCAGTCAGGCTAAAGGATGAGCAAGATAATACTACCGGTGTCATGAGCCTCAATATTGACATTACTGAGAGTGTTAAAGCACAGGACGATTTGAGGCGTTCAGAAGCCTTTCTCAACAATATCATCGACAATAGTCCACATCCAATGTGGATTAGCGATGATAAAGCAACAATTGTACGAGTAAACAAAGCCTTGTGTGATACTCTCAAGATTGATGCTGACCAGGTTGTAGGTAAATACAACGTATTTGAAGATAATATAGCTGAAGCCCAGGGACTCTTTCCTCTGCTGAGACGCGTTTATGAAAATGGTGAAATCGCAAAATTTGTTATCAAGTGGGATAATTCAAAACAGATACAGGCAGGATTCAGTCAGCCGGCATATGCAATATTAAATCCATTTTAGTGCCTGTTCTGGATGTTCATGGAAAAGTTACACACGCTATTGCTCAACACCTGGATATAACTGAACTTAAGCAGACAGAAGAGGAACTGGAACTACGGGTTGCTGAGAGGACAAAGCAGCTTGAGAACAGCAACAGGGAACTGGAAGCATTCAGTTACTCTGTTTCACACGATTTGCGCACCCCTCTACGAGCTATTAATGGTTTCAGCCAGATCATACTCGAAGACTACGCCAGTAACCTGGACGACAGAGGCCTGCAATATCTTCAAAGAACACGGGCTGCTGCCCTGAACATGGGATATCTCATAGACGATATCCTGCGCCTTTCCAGGATTACCAGAGCAGAAATAACTCTATCCACTGTAAATATAACTTCAATTGTTGAATCTATCGTTCTGGAATTCAAAGAAAGAGAACCGGAAAGGAATGTTGATTTCACTATACAACAAGGACTATATGCCAAAGCAGACCATAATCTGATAAAAATAGCCATGGAGAATATGATCAGCAATGCATGGAAGTTTACGAGTCGGAATGAGAAAGCCAGCATTGAGTTTGGCTCAATGAAAGAAAATGGTAAAAATGTATTCTTCCTCAAAGACAATGGTGTCGGATTTGATCAGACATTTAGTGACAAACTGTTTACTGTATTCTCCAGACTTCACAGAGCCAGTGAATATCCCGGAACCGGAGTCGGATTGGCTACTGTAAAGCGAATCATAAACAAACATGGTGGTGAAGTATGGGCATATGGTGAAGTGGATAAAGGCGCAACGTTTTATTTCACATTAAGTGATAATAACTGAATTGGATTCTCCTCCCCCCTTTATAATTCTGAAAGGGGGGAAGAGTATATAGTTCATACTACACGGTGTAAATCAGGCTTATTCCTCGACAGTTTTACTGCCTTTGCCGCCCAGAAATCTCCTTTTTATTGCGAGGAATATGAAATCAAATTCGTGGACTTTCATCAACCTGAGCAACAAGAAATAGACGGTTCCACCAATGAACAATGCAACCAGCACAGTTATTGCAGAACCCATTCTGCCTTCCACTCGTAGAGCCGGTCGTGGAACTATGTCTTGAGCATATGCAGACTCAAGCACTTTTCGATTTGACTTCAATAATGCTTTGCCGGAGAGTTCATTCGAAGTATCAGTTCCCAGATTCCGGGTGTTCATCGTTATGTTTATGTCGTGCATCAAGGAATCCGGCAGCCCGACACAAGCAGCCGACTGCTTCACATAAGTCTTCAGCGCTTCCCTGGTTGAACTCGATAACTCCGAAGTAACGAAAACCGAGACTGGGTCATTTGTGTTCAGCAATTCTTTGGTCAATGCCGGCAAGTCAATGATATCACTCTCCTGCAAAGTCCATTCGCCCCCTTCAGCTTCACTCTTATTGCGGGGAGGTAACTTGGCAGCAATATACCTGGCAATGAAGGAATGAGCCCGTCCACTCTTTGTGATAGCATCCGGATATGTATTTTCCAGCAGCAGACGATTGGTTCTCAGGAGTTCAACACCCGATGGAGCAGCCTCAATGTCACTGATTAATTGAGAAGGTATAACAGCCTTTGCAAACCGCTTTCTTTCAAACAGATTAGGATTCTCCAACTGCTTGTTCAAAGCTGATAGAATGTTCGTTTGAAGCACCTTTGCACTGGAGTCCGAACTTCGGAAATCGGCTAACATTTGTCTGGTTTCCTGGGAAAGTCCGGCATACAGAGTCTGTGAAAGTTTGCTTTGATCGTCCTGGAGTTTGATTGCAAACTGCTGCGGAGCGTTCAAATCCCCATCCTGCAGTTGCCAGGAACCCAAAACAGGAGACAGGCCGAACCGCACACCTATACATATCCCAGCCATAACTGCAGCCGCAACAAAGACTTTGCCAACAGTCTTTAGTGTCTTTATACCCTCGATCCCGTTCAACTTCTTGCGCAGGTAATAGGTCAACGCGAAAAAGTGTATTGATACTGCAATTGAGGTAGCAAGTGCTATCCCACCGGAACCCATATGTTTCATCAGGAAAAAGTTCAAGGGCAGGAAAATAAACGTAGAGACAGTTCCGATAACAACCGGCGTTATTGTATCCTGTAAAGCGAAAAAACCGCGGGCAACGATTGCTTGACCGGCCCACGCAAAAATACCAACACTGTACCAAATCAACGGGATAACAGTCGCCGGTACACTGCTGGATTTAAACTCCCCATTCATAAACATCGTTCTTACTAATGGGTCAGCCATCGCGATCATAAAAATCGATGCCGGAATGCTCTCGACCATAATCCCGCGCAATCCTTCACCGATTCCGCTTCTCATATCATCAAAAGCATTTTTAGCTGCATACGCTGCCAGCATCGGCAGAATGGCAGTTCCAGCAGCCTGGGCAAATATACCGAGTGGAACCTGCATCAATCGATTTGCGTAGTTCATAGCAGCAGGCGTATTAGCAGAGATAAAACTGGCAAACCACTTGTTCACGAGAACATCTATCTGAGGCAATCCCAGTCCGAAGATAACCGGTAGTGCAAGCAGGGCTACCTTAACAACGCCCGGGTGCCTGAGATTGAAACTGGGTTTAAAGACAAAACCCATTCGTTTCATCCAGTAGGCTGCATAGAGAACATTGCCGGCAAATGCACCAATGAGAGTACCCATAGCTACACCAGCAATATTGAACCACCGGCTCAGAACCAACGCACCGAAGATTATTCCAAGGTTATAAATCACCGGACCAGCAGCAGTTGCCCTGAACTCCTGCCGCGACTGCAGCGTCGCCATCATAACTCCACCGATGAAGAAGAATATTTGGCATGGCAGGATGATTCTGGTAAGCAGGATTGTGAGATTCACAAGTTCCGGGTGCTTGTCCACAAAACCCGGTACAGCGAGAACACTTACAAATGGTTTGGCATATATCCAGAGAATTATAGTTGCAGCTGTCAGCACGACGCCCATGAAACAGGTGATGATACTAAAAATCTCCCAGGCTTCCTGTTTTCTGCCGGTGTTGAATCTCTCAGTAAAAACTGGTATGAAAGCTGCCGATAAGGCTCCGCTTGAGAGGAAGAAATAGAGCAGGTCAGGAATATTGAACGCTGCGGTATATGCACTGGCTGATCCGGATGTCCCGAACTGCCTGGCAATAATCATGTCTCTTATCAATCCCAGGAGACGACTTGCCATAACCGCAACGAGCATCAGCCCGGCGGCACTCTTAAAACTTTTATGTGAGGCCATGTTTTTCCTTGTAAAATTACCTTTCGATATATAATTATAACGCGCAGCGCAATCAGAAGTGACGGTGTACTGCTGTTTTACCCATACCAGCATAACACCTGGCCCCGATTTTGCATATCGGCACCAGGTTGCTTCATCAATTAATTATACGGTTTGTGATCAAAGAAAATCGTTCCATATGTGGAAACGGGTGGTGACATCGAAGATCGGAAGTTCATCTTCCAATACATAGTGGCACTGGCGCAATTTCTCCAACACCATATCAGTGTCATATGTTGCGATACGAAAATCTCTCGACAATATAGGCAGACTGCGTTCTGCATTGGCTATTTCTGCTCGGAGCAGGTCAGAGAGTTCATCGATGGTGTTGCGGAAGGCAGGCAAGTCCATTGCCATTCTACCCAACCGGTCGCGAGCATCATAGAACCTTACTACATTTTCCATTGTTACGAAGTGGATCTCAAGAGTCTCACAGATATCGAGTTCCATTTGAGCGCGCTCTGATGGAGAATCTCCTATTGCCTGCTTAAGCATAGTAACGCCTTTTGCCCAGGCTTTACTGCAGGAAGTAAGCAACTCAAGATATCGCGGTATTCCATATGGAAGAGTCATCAACAGCTCGCTGACATAGCGGGGTTTGGCATCCCTCATCAGTACTTCCAGTTCTTCGGGTGTTGCCAATCCAACAAGGTCGCCAGAGAGCCCGTAGAACTTCCGAGACAACCAGTATCGATGCTGCGTATTGAAGATAAGTGGATGTGCAGGGCCATAATGCAACGGACCACGCATATAAAACTCGCGCTCACCGTTTGTAAACGCTGAATACGGGAAATCATCCCACGCATTACTGAGAACTCGCCACGCTTCGACTGCCTGAGCAGCTGATTCCCTAGATATCCCAAAATCCCGCAAAGCCACACGGGTCAGAAGCTCTTCTGTGCTTATTTCCGGATTCCAGACAGCGTGATACTGCATTTCCTCAGGGGGAGAGCCATTCGGACCGAAGAAAGCCCACTGGTTCTGATACCCGGCAACACCAACCTTAGCCATTTCCTGGAAACGCTGATGCCAGCGGAAGTGCACAGGTATATACGCATCAAAATGGACAGATGGGGTGCAGTTGCTCTCGATCTTTGTATAGATCCTCTTTCCCATCTCTGCAGACTTCTCTGCCTGAGCTTTGAAAGTGTCAGATGGTCCTATAGACTTGATGTTATAGTCATACAAAAACACACCGGCTTTGTTTTGCTTATCTTCGCTTCCGGTATCAAAATTGGCGTGAACCAGAACATCATCACTGAGATGACCCATCCATTCAATCTGTGCACGATCATTAGATCCGGACCATGTGAATGCGCTGTACGGCCAGGCAAAGAACGGCTTCAGCTGTCCGGTTCGCTTCACAGCGGCAGCCAGACGGTTGACTAAATTAGCAACTTCTCCGGATGGAGCTTTGTCCTGACAGTGCGGGCAGCTGGAATAGCCTTCAAACTTACCATATGGTCGCGAATAGCAGTGCATATACCCTTCACCGCCAACCAATAAGAGAGTTCCGGCAGCACCAGGAAGAGATCGATATAAACTCTCCATAGCCTCTTCCTGACAGGCAAGTACCTCAGGATTGGAACTACACAAGACATACTGAGTCTTCAGGTCATCAAACACGCGATAAGGTGCACCTCTGCGGTTTGGATCTGTAAGAAACGCAGGATGATCTTCAGCCATCGGGGAGTTATGAACGCACAAATATGAATCGAAACCATGTTTGTGATAGAGCGCGATCTCCCTGTTCAGGTGTTCAATATTCTGCTCATAGTCCGGGGAGTTGAACTCTTTGATAATACTGTTCAGGCTGCATTTCCAAAGATCTACTCCGACAGTGATTCCGTTGGTACCAAAATGGGAAAGCATAGATAAGTTGGCTTCGCGCTGATCAGATGCAACAGCCATCGGATGGGTGATTCGTGGAATAAAGCGCGGAGACCGGGTCTTTGTCCCAAATGCCAGAAATGGCGCTCCCCGGTCTGCCATCAAACGCTCTAAATAGTGTGACCCGTGAAGTAGTCCGCGTTCATGTGCAGCTTCCAGAACAATTCCTTCAGATGAAACCGTATATGTGAATGTCTCACCAGCCGGATTCAGCACATCATATGGATCTTCGAATGTACCTTTCAATCGGAACTGCAGAGCACCAGACGAATTCCTATCATACGAAACATTCAGCTTCACCTCCAGGCACTTGTCACAAAACTCAATGAAGTCTGCGATTGTCTGCTCTATCAGAGGTGTGCACTGAGCACAGACTGACAATGTCAGTCCAGTTTTCAACACGAACTCATTGTCATTCGGTTGACTACCGGCCAGTCGACGATACCGGAAATGCTCCTGCGATACAAAATCACTCATTTTCTTATAACGCGTATCTTGAGACTTATCTGCCATTGTTCCAACCTCAATTTCAGTATGCATTAAATTAATCACCTGTGCCATACGTTAAATATAGATTATAATTCTATATGATCCTACACCCCTGCCGTCCAGGGATTGCTCTTCAGGTAGTCCAGGATCTCGCTCATCTCGCAGGTGGCAAGGCCAATGTATTTGTCTCCGCCGCCATAGTAGACAAAGAGCTTGTTGTCCTTAACTATGGATCCGCATGGGAAACAGACTCCGTTATAAGGTCCTTCGATTTCATACCATTCCCGTGGTTCGAATATATATCCCGGCGTTCTATGAGTGATAATCCGCGGATTGTTGATATCCAGCAGCACCGCACCCAACCTGTAATATTGGTCTTCTCTGGTAACACCGTGGAACAGCAGCAACCATCCATAAGGGGTCTCAATCGGAGGGCAGTTGGCTCCGACTTTCCCACCTTCCCAGTCGAAGTGCGGCTTAATTAACGCCTGGCTCTCTTTCCAATCCAACAGATCATCAGAGCACGCCAGTTTGATGCAGTGCTTATCCAGCATATCCTCAGGTCTCAATGCATTCCCCGGCCTGTGGATCATATAGAATTTATCGCCTATTTTTCTTGGAAAGAGGGCAACATCCCGATCATCGGTTACAGGAGATGTAATCCTGCCGCATCGTATCCACTTCTTGAAGTCCTTAGTCATCGCCAATCCACTGATAGTGGCAGCTGTTCGGACTGCATAGGGAGCTTCCTGGGGGATATCTCCGGGTATCAGGAACTGGTTGTTGTTAGCCCAGTACTGCCCTGGAGGAAAAATCCTGGCAGCATATGTAACATAATACCAGTCGCCCATTTTGACTATGCGTGGATCCTCAACGCACCCGGCATCCCATCCATCTTCACTGACACTGAATGCCGGTTCGTCCGAAACCCGTGTGAAGTTGTAACCATCTTCACTGACAGCTAATCCCAGCCTGATCACATGCTCAAAATCATCCCCCGCTGCCCTGTAAAGAAGGTAAACTTTGCCCTCTTTTTCATCATACCAGGCGCCAGGATTGGTAGCTGCAAAGTTCTCCCACGCGTTATCAGGATTAGGTGAGAGAATAGGATTATTTTCAAACCTTTTCAGTTCCATATGTCTACAACTCCATACTATTTCAGTTCGTCTACAAGCAATAATTTATACTCGAGTTCCGGAATGTCCATATCAACGCTGCCGCCATTCAGAAGATTGATATCAGGATTATAAGCATCACGGGCTCTGATTGGCGTAGTGAATCCCAGAGCTTTTGCATCTATATTTACAGAGGCGTGTATCCCCACTTCACTGGTATTACCAATGACAACCAGCGCCCTTTTGCCACTGCAATTATATACACTCACCAAGACTGGTGCTGAAAGTGAATACTCTGCAGGTTTGGGATCGAATGCAGAGACTGTGATGGGCTTGCGTTTATCCCAATATGGAATGAACTCCGCATCATCTATGCCAAAGTCATTCAGGACTTTCCACATCCTAGCATATCCTTCCTGCCAATATCCCCAGGAAGTCAAAACATCGTGCAGAAGCATTATTGAAAGCATGCGCTGTTCGTATTTAGGTTTATTGTATTCGGGATTACTTTCAGGAGCACGCCAGAATATCGGAATTGGTCCGAACTGACGACCGATATAATCTACAAGGAAGCTGTCTGCTGTTGCCTTTTCAGGTTTTCTGGAGAGGAAACACTTATAGTAGTTACCGTTTCCGTTGGTCAATCCAATCTCTTCGCCATTAAGTGTTGCATCACCAAATGAACAGACAGGTGCACAGACCAGAGCCCATCCGGTATGAAGGGCTTCGAACGTCCTGCGGGGTTGATTTCTCAGTATTGTATTAGTCCGTCTGTAAAGCTCCCGCATTGCAAGTATCGGATAACCGCCTTTTTCAGGACAACCGTGTTTGGTGTTCGTGCAGCGGATAGGCCAGCTGAAATCGTGATATAGTCCGTCGATCTTGTATGTCTCTACAAGCTGCTTAATGTGATAGGTTTCCACGTCAATCCAATCGTGTGCATTGGGACAGACCGTATAGATTGCTGCTCGCGGAACAAAAGATATTACGTCTGCAGAGGTGTCGTCTTTACCTCCGGACCACCATTCATCACCAAAGTACTTATATTCCGTGCTGTTAGCGGAAAGCATTTGAAGCACAGTATATGGCACAAACAACTTACCAGCATCGTGTACCTTTTTGACTTCAGATTTATAATAATCAGGATTGGTTGCTTCCGGGTATCCGAAATGCCTGGTTAGTTCTTTCCAGGTCCAGGTTAAGGCAACATTATTCTGTACAAAAGATCGCCACTTGTCAGGAAGAGGCTTGACTGGAGTCGCCTGGAACCCGACTGTAAACGTTAATGGTTTGTCGAGTGAAATCGCCTTATCCAACAGGTTGATTTGTATTACAACCTCATCGCCTTCTGTTTTTATTTCAACAGCTTTGGTTGGATCTGCCAGATGCTCAGACATATCCCGCTCTGAGAACCAGCACATCCCTCTGTCCTCGTCCCCAATCCACATATAATACGGAAAAGCTATTGCTTTAGGAGCTCTGGCAAGAGTGCCCCTATACGATCCCCAGTCAGGATACAGGAAAGATGAATACTTGGCATTCTCTTTATTCATTGGAATCCGGAGAGAACACTTGCCCACTTTGGCTGACTTGTCTGCTTTCAAAGTGAACTTCGAAAGCACCATTCCATCGAATTCTATATATGAATCCACACTCAATTGCAGGTCCTGTGATTTTGCAGTACCGGTAAATACGATCTTGGCAGGGGTGGATGATTTTACTCTGGGGGCATTACTTTTCCATAATGCCGGTTTACCATTCACTTCTGCAACCAGTTCAATAGGTTTTGAAAGAACGTGCTCATCTCTGGTGAGTATATCTCCAGCTAGTCCATTCCCTGCAATCTGATACTCTCTTCCCCAACAGGAAACCTGGAGTTTTTTATCTTTCAACTGTGCCTTTAAAGGTGTCCAGGGGGAAATGACTTGATCTGAGACTCCGGCTTTTGCATCACGCCATATTTGTGCATCCGGCTTTTCCCATGGGATCTTCTCATTAAATGCCTGTCCATCTTTACTTATACAAGAGATCAGAAACTCATATTGCCCTGGATGAAGCTTAGCAATATTGATATCTTTCTTTGCTCTGTCATTAGCAAATCTATTGATCAGTCCCTTGGTAATAAGCTTCTGTGAACCAGCCTTATCTGTCTGCTGCAACTGATAAGAGCATTTGGCTGCATCCATGTTACCTATGTATGCCCCATTGATATTGATTGTTGCCAATCCTTTTCTAGGAGCAAACAAAACAGAAGCCTCCAGGTGCACAGTAGGTTTATTCTGAATGTAAGGATTGTCCATTGCAGATTCTATGATTTCACGGTCACTTAGTGCTTTGTTATACATACTGACAGAAGCCATATAACCATGCATCAACCAGCATCCAACCCCGAATCCACGGCCAACACAGAAAGGATTAGTATTTTTCTGGCTGAACAGGTTTTCCATAGGGGCTTCAGTCACTTTGCTTCCATCAACGTAGAATTCTCCAAGATACTTACCCTTTGCTTTGTCAAGCAATGTAATACGGACATCCAGCTGCATCCAGGTGTTCGGGTGAACGATACTATATGATGCTGCTCCGTGGAACCAGGTCTGGCCATCATATGTATTGAAATAGAGTATACGCTGGGCCCCGGCACCTGTGGGCCACACTCCAAAGACGAAATAATCGTCCTTTGCCATTACCATGTCATGTGAATCGTATCCCCCCATCACCTTGCCGTCGTCAATAAACTTTACAACCGCAGAAAAGGTGACCGAATGTTTCATTTCCCACGTTTTAAGTTTGGGGATCTCAATGTATCCGCTGGTCCCATCAAAGAACGCAGTTTTTCCATTCTCACCATCTATCTGATGCACGTCTCCTGTTATAACCCCATCATTCCCGTTTGAGGATAAATCTTTAACAGTTCCACCAGCAATGCTGCCTGCTTTGCTGAAGTCATACTGAAAAGCAAGGGAATTATCTGCCGCAACACCGATTCCGGATAGACAGAACAAAATTCCTAGAACTGATAAAACAACATGCTTCTTTATCATCACAATCTCACTTTCATCAAATAGATTAATGAACGTATACTACTCAGAATAATCCACAAGCAGCAATCGATATTCGAGTTCCGGGATATCAACTTCCACACTGCTGCCTTTTAATAGATCGGCTTCAGGATTGTACGCATCCCGGACTCTGATTGGCTTTGTGAATCCGAGAGATTTACTATCGATATTAATAGATGCATGTATCTTTACTTCACTGGTGTTGGCAACGACCACAAGTGCTTTGTTGCCTGTACGGTTGTAAACACTCACCAGGACTGGTGCAGAAAGAGAATACTCAGCTGGTCTTGGGTCGAATGAAGATACAGTAACCGGTTGTTGTTTGTTCCAGTAAGGAATGAACTCAGCTTCATCTATACCGAAATCATTCAACACTTTCCACATTCTGCCGTAACCATCCTGCCAGTATCCCCAGGATGTCAGAACATCGTGGAGCAGCATTATCGACAGCATTCGCTGTTCATATTTAGGCTTCTGGTATTCCGGATTGCCTTCCGGTGCACGCCAAAAAACAGGGATGGGACCAAACTGGCGGCCCATGTAGTCAGTCAGGAATCCATCAAAGTTCGCTGGAACGGCAGGATCAGCAGACCAGAGAGACTTATAATAGTTCCCGTTTCCCCTGGTCAGCCCGATCTCCTCGCCACCCAGTGTCGCATCTGTGAATGAACAAACGGGGGCACAGACCAGTGCCCATCCAGTGTGTGAAGCATCGAATGTCCTGCGTGGTTGAGACTTTAATATTGTGTAAGTCCGTTTATAGAGCTCCCGCATTGCCAGGATCGGATAACCACCTTCCGGGGGGCAGCCATGCTTGGTGTTACGGCAGAATATCGGCCAGCTGAAATCGTGGTAAAGACCATCGATACTGTAGCTCTCAACAAACTGCTTGATATGATATGTCTCCACATCGATCCAATCGTGTGCCGCCGGGCAAACTCCATATATGGCAGCCGGGGGTAAAAATGAAACGACATCAGCAGAGGTGTTGTCCTTTGTCCCGTTCCACCACTCATCTCCAAAATACTTATATTCAACAGTATTGCCGGATAACATTTGCAGACCAATGTAGGGTACAAAAAGTTTCTTTGTATCGTGCACTCTCTTGACTTCAGTCATAAACGTGTCCGGATTCAGGGCTTCTGGATATCCAAAATGTTTATTGAGGGTGTTGGATGTCCACACCAGAGCCACATTGTCCTGGATGAAACTGCGCCATTTTTCGGGGAGCGGCTTCATTGGTGTAGCCTGGAAACCGACTGTAAACGTCATAGGCTTGTCCAGAACAATTACCTTATCCAATAGATTGATCTTAATTACAATACTATCAGCTCTTGCCTGAATCTCAACTGCTTTTTTGGAATCTTTCAGTTGTTTTGATAAATCCCGTTCCGAAAACCAGCACATCCCCCGGTCTTCATCACCAATCCACATGTAATAGGGAAATGTCATCGACTTCGGCGCTTTATCCAGTGCACCTCTATATGACCCCATACCAGGATACAGATACGACAAGAACTTAGCATTTTTCGGATCGATGTGAATCTTCAGAGCACACTGCCCTACCTTGGCTGACTTGTCAGCTGTGAGCGTGAACTTCGATACAACTAAACCATCGAACTCCATATATGAATCTACACTCAACTGGAGTGCATCGGATTTCGCTCCACCTTTGAACTTGATCTTAGCCGGGGTTGATGATCTTATCGAAGTAGCAAGATTCTTCCATTGCACAGGCTTACCATTGACTACTGCAGATATTTCTATGGGTTTGGTCAACACCTGTTCATCGCGGGTAACAATATTGCTTGCCAGTCCATTTCCGTTGAAGCTGTATTCCCTATCCCAGCAGGAGACTGTCAGTTTCTTGTTTTCGTGCCTGACTACCAGGGGTGTCCAGGGAGGAAGAACTTCATCGGATACCCCGGCATGGGCATTTCGCCAGATGCTGACATCCGGTTTTTCCCAGGGTATAACCTCTGTAAATGTCTTGTTGTCCGGAGTTATGCAAGTGACAGTGACTTCATAGTTGCCCGGAGGGAGTTTAGCAATATTGAAACTGGCTGATCCCTGGTCGTTGTTGAAAGCCAGTATGCTTCCTTTGGTAACAAGTTTTCGGGAACTGAAAGGAATTACCTGTTCGACCAGTAAGGTGCATTTTGCATGGTCCATGTCTCCAATGTACGACCCGTTTACCTTAACAGTTCCAAGGCCTCTCTTTGGAGAGAATTGAAGTGTTACATCCAGTTTTTCCTGCGGTTTTTCCTTGATATAAGGATTAGCCATTGCAGATTGTATGATCTCACGGTCAGAAAGTGCACGGTTATACAGGCTTATGGAAGCCAGACTTCCATGCATCATCCATGGTCCGCCACCAAATCCATAACCTACGCATACAGGATTATCATTGGGTGCGCTGAATAGACTAATAAAAGGTGTCTCAGCTACTTTACTCCCATTTACGAAAAACTCACCCAGATACTTGCTTTGTTTCTTATCAAGAAGAGTAATACGGACATCCAGCTGCATCCATGTCTCAGGGCGCACTATTTGGAATGTTGTATTGCCAGGGTACCAGCTCTTACCGTCGAATGTATTGAAATAAAACATCCGTTGGCCCGCACTACCACCCGGCCAGGCGCCAAGGATAAAATAACCGTCCTTGGCAATGATCATATCGTGGGCTTCGTTCAGTCCCATTGCCTTACCATCATCGATGAACTTCACTACCGAGGAGATAGTCACTGAACGCTTCATATCCCAGGATGAGAGGCTTGGGATCTTTATATAGCCTGTAGTTCCATCGAAGAATGCTACTCTCCCGTTAGCGTCATCAACCTGGTGGACATCACCCTGAATCAATCCGTCATTGCTGTTGGGTGAAAAGTCCTTCACCATTCCATTGGCAATACTGTCAGCTCTGTTGAAATCATACTGGAAAACGAGGGATTTATCAGCCGCCACACTGGCTCCGGAAACATACAGCCAAACTAGAATGGCTGTAATAACTTTCAATTTGACCATCTAAACTCTCTTTCAAACCATAAAATTTAACCGTGAGTGAACGCTACCGCATCTTCCCACCGATATAATGTCAGTCATCAGTATCCACAGGTAACAAACGATATTCCTATTCCGGAATATCTACTTCCACATTGTTGTCATCTATAAGATCAACATCAGAATTATACGCATCACGGACACTAATTGATCTAGTAAATTGCAGCAACTTGGTGCATATTTACAATAGCGTACAATTGAAAGAGTTCAGTCTACTGTGAACTGACCTAAAGTCCGTTCGTGCTGAGTAGCGCGAAGTGCGTATCGAAGTATGAATGGACTTTAAATTCTCACAAAACTGAACTGTTACGTACAATTTGGTCTCACTCGTATTTGCCACTACGATTATTGCTTCATTACCTGAACAATTATACACGCTTATCATAAGTGGAGCAGAAAGCGAATATTCAGCAAACGAACTGATGTCCAATGTAGTCAGCTTTTTACATCATACCTCTTTACAAATAATCAACTCCGAGGTAAGTACCGTTCCCAAATGTATCGGTAGACCGTCAAACACCAGCGCATCGCCATTCCTTATAAAGCTGGTTCCGGAGTTCTCACTTGTTACTTCATACTGCTTGGAAACATCCAACCCTTTGAACCTCAGGACACAATCTGATTCCTGTCCCAATAAACGGAATACACCGGCGATTGCTTTTGTTCGGTCTGCCGAGACCATCTCCATAATGCCGATCCCGTCCGGTTTGTAACCATTCAGGGTCGGTGTATGGTGATAGAATCTGCTGGCAGGCATAAAATCACGCACAAAATTCTTATACAGATCAACGATATGCCTGGTTTTCTTTAGCATTACAGGATTTGGAATGGAACCAGGAAGCCAGGAACCAGCTCCAATTGTAGGTTTTCCAAACAAACTCAACCTGGCCTGAAAATCAAAATCCCCTGCAGTATATGTCTGCTGCCCAACTCCAGTAACATGCCTGTCTACAAGCTCTGGAGGCAGCGCAATAGTCATTCCGTTGCCGATACCAAATGACTGAGGAGCACATTGAACATCGGTAACCCATGTATGGTTAAACCGTTTCATAATTCCCAGGTCAGTTCGGCCTCCCCCTCCCCCACAGTTTTCCATAACCATATTGGGATATTTAGCCCTTACACGGTCGAAGATACCGTAGAAAGCTTCATAATATCGCCAATAGGTGTTCTCCACGAAACCCGACTCCGTATTGAAACCGCCGGCTCTATTTCCTGCATTGTGGTCCAGCCGGAAAAAGTCCACCTGGTTTTCATCTATCACCCTGCATATCTGATCTTCCATCCAGGTAGCTATTTCAGGTCTTGTAAGGTCGAGAATATGGATAGAATCACCGTTGTAAGAAATCAAGGGCCAGTCCGGATGGTCTTTATACATTTGGCTTTCGACGCCTAATCTCTCACACTCCATCCACAAGCCCCACAGCATACCCTTTTCATGTATATGATCTCTGAACTCAGCTATACCATTTGGGAACCGACTGCCGACATTCCAGTCTCCAACAGTGTTACCCCAGTCTGCTTTCGCTGCATTATACCAACCCGCATCGATCCAGAATATTTCAGCTCCGACCTGACTGGCAACATCTATCGCATGATGGGTCAACTCTGGGGTTATCTCAAACTCTGGGCCGATTCCTACTTCAATCCAGCAGCCCCTGTCTCTAGCCTGAGGCTTTATGTAGGATTTTCTTATATGGTCATGCATCGCCTGGACTGCTTCATCAAAACCTTCACTTACTATTCCCATACTCACTTCAGGAGTGGTAATGGTCTCTCCCGGTGCAATAATTCTGAGAGGTGCAGGAGCATCAGGTCCAACTTTAAACGATAGCAGGCATTCGCCCGGAGGATTTGTGAAGTCACCGGATACATCGAAATCGAACGAATAACTCCCTGACCATGCCAACTGCCCAATAAAATGATGTCCGGTCAGTTCATTTCTCAGCATAAACATCGGGTGGCGGTGGGCTTCACGGGTATACTTGCCTGCTACTCTGTATCCTGCCCTTGGCAGATGAACCCACTGAAATACACCTTCATTACCCCACCTGGTACCCTGCATATACCCCACGGAGTATAGCTGGTTTTCATCGGTCTGGGTCTGCCACGCATATACCTGGCGACCTGCGTATAAAACTCCGGACCACGGAAATACTCTCGAAAGAGCAGCATCCTGAGAACCGATATTGGTAATATCCAACCATCGGCAGATGATACCTGATCCATCAAGCAGGGTGTGGACTTTCACTTCCACCGGCCGCACGCTGTGTTTGAGAGTTATAGCGACCCGCAGCTTATCCCCATCCTGCTCCTGCGACATTCCCATCCACTCCCAGTGAGAATGCAACAGCTGACCATCAATCTCCAGCCAGAATGCCTGAGGGGTATCGTGAACATTCAGGTCAAGATCAGGATAAGGGACCATCCCCTGGGAGTTCCACTGCCTCCCTATATACTGTCCATTTAGCAGGGATTCTATATACACAGTCATACCACATCGGAAAGTAACTGTAGGATTAGGAACTTCGGAATAGGTACAATCTGAGAAATATTCTGTTGTAGTCATTATTTACCTCTTTAGTTTTTATCTGCAAGGAATGCACCACACTGCCGCAGCATATGCCGGTATGGTAATCTCAAGAACTATTGAATCGCCTTCGAAGCACAACTCAGTTACTTTGCTGCTCTGCCCCTCAATAAAAAGAGTCCCGGTATTTCCGGGTATCTTCCCAAGAGCCTGAGGATCCAGAACTACTTTGGCTGTACCGTCATGTGGTTTAGAGTTAGCCAAAGCAACAGCAATACCTGCGTCTGATTTATAGGTATATCCGATAGCTCCCTCACAGGTTAAGCCCCTGTTGTCCATAAAGCGACCGTAGGTGACATAAGCCAAAGTATCTTTCTTTAGCTGAGAAAGCCTGGCTACCTGGGCTGCTAAGTCAGGGAAATCTGAAAGCTTGCCGGTGAGTTCTTTGGTCATCAAAGCTAATATATGCCCTGAAGCAAATGCCTTCGATACGACATCCCGCTCGTGCTCATCTATACACCACATCTGGAGGCTCTCCGGAAGTAAATACCTGATCATCTCAGACTTGGTATCCCTCTTCCCCCAGTCCCACCAGATATCGACAAACTGAGTGTTATATATCTCCGGCTGCTCTCCAATAACATATGCTTCAGGATTTCGATTTCTAACCATCTGAGCCGCATCCTTGATCCAGTTGTATGTCAGTTCCAAGGTATCGTCCGCAGTCTTGTGCCCGTGTGATTCATCAAAACATGGGAACATTTCAAATACCTGGTCAATGAATAGTGAAGTGAAACCGAAGTCCATTGTTTGCCTGCTCAGGTCCATCGCAAACTTGTGGAATTTCGGAGAGCACTGGCACAGAGGCACTCCGCCAGACTCCAGAGCCGGGATTCTCCACTGGCTGTGCGCATACGAGACCGGATATGAATCCGAAGCAATCTGGTATCCATACATAGACTTCTGAACTTCACTCTCAAGGTCCGGGAACTGTTTGCACAACCTGGTGATCAGTCGGTAATTAACACATGTGCTGGAGTTGACACCCATACTGTTGATCTCAGCCAAAGCTGATCTCATCTTTGATTCATACTCGGGCATTATCTCCCAGGCTCCGCCATCATCCGGACGAAGATAGGTCTGTGCATACATATCCCACACGCACAAGTCCTCAATACCATACTTCTGACAATCCCTGGCGATATCCGGGATATCATTCCAGTCGTTACAGAGTTCTCCCATAAATCCCGTTGTCTGAATGCTGTAGTAACCAATGGTTTCCTTAAGCCTGGCAGGTGTATTGGGTCCTTTCCACCATGGAGCAAGGAACTCCCGATAACGGTCAATAGTATCGTGCCAGTCTCCGTGATGTATCCCAACTCCAACTTCCGGGCTTGTCCACGTCTCAGAAGGCTTGATATATGGCTGCGCGACGTGCGCCCAGCTCAAGCATGTTTTGTCGTAATCCGGCGACAGGTCATCCAGCAGGATTCCTGAGATTCTGGGAGACTTATTATATACACAATAGGACAATCCCTGATTGTCACCTGATAAGTCCATAAACGGAATGAAGAAGCATCCGGCATAGAGTTTGCGCTTGTTCCATCGTCCCCAGGTGTGAGTGTGATGAGTTGGGAAGATAGTGTGGGGATCATCCTGCCAGTGTGAAACAGTAACTTTATCTACACCGGTGCCGCCGAACTCAGTCCATCCACCAATCCATGGGAAATGGACTTCGTGAATACGGTATGGCCCGTTGTTCTCGATCTGCAGGTTAAAACGTGCCTCCTGGCTGCCTGCGGGCAACGACACTGTCACAGTCGCAGTAATACCAGTCGGATCTCCATCTATAACCATATCTGCATAATGCAGGACTAATGAATCGTTCGTGATCTGAACTGCAGGCTTATCAGCTTTGTCCGGACGAACCTCCCTGCACCTGTGCTTTGCAGTCGGAGCTATTAGATTAAATAGCCTGTTGCCGGAAGGATACTTAAGGTAATCAAACCCGTTCGACAAATCAGTGATCTGAGTCACGCTGCCAGTGTTATCATCAAAGGTAAACAGCACAATACCATTATTGAGTTCCATAATCTTCCCCCACAAAAGTCTTTGGGACTTTTGTAATGTACTGGAAAGGGAAGGCCTTGTCAATCACAGATATCGCAGATCTTTATGGAAAACGCAGAAGTGAAGCAGTCATTATATTTCCGGATGACTTTGAACATGCAAATAGCTATAATAATCGTGCTAATTCATACTTTAATGTCTTAAATATTGTTTCCTCAAGGAGTCAAACATGGCAATCAACATAGCTGAAGCTAATACAAATAAATCCTGGTTCACTGATGTCCGATTTGGTATGTTTATCCATTGGGGACTGTATTCCATTCTTGGACGTGGAGAATGGGTCCGTAATCAGGAGCGGATGCCGATGGATGAATACTGGAAATTGATAGACCAGTTCAATCCGCCAGCGTCTTTTTCACCCGGGGAATGGGTTGAACTGGCTAAGAAAGCCGGAATGCGCTATATGGTGCTTACTACTCGCCATCACGATGGATTTTCATTGTTTGATAGTCAAGTATCTGATTTTACTTCTATGAAATCCCCTGCTGGTCGGGATTTTATTGCTGAGTATGTCGAAGTCTGCCGGTCAGCGGGCATGCGAGTAGGACTGTACTACTCCTTGGATGATTGGCGTTTTCCTGCTCAGCATACCGGGCCTGTGAATGATCCTGATGGATGGGCAGAACTAGTCGACTACGTGCATGCCCAGGTTCGTGAGCTTTGCACCAACTATGGCAAGATCGATCTCCTCTGGTATGATGGCGCTGGATTTCCGGGTGGTGACCCGGCGACCAATTGGAGACCAGTTGAATTAAATAGTATGGTTCGTGAACTGCAACCTGAGATCCTAATCAACAATCGGTCAGGAACTCCGGAGGACTTCTACACTGCAGAACAACATATGACGCCTCCCGTAGAACCAGGAAGAATGTGGGAATGCTGCCTGACAATGAACCGGCACTGGGGATATTTCCCGGCAGACACTATGTTCAAATATACCAAAGAACTGGTAGATTATCTGAACTCGTGTGTAAGTATGGGCAGCACATTTCTATTGAACATTGGACCACGTGCAGATGGTTCCGTTCAGGAAGAAGTCGTAAACCGCTTGCATGACATCGGTCAATGGCTCCAGCGTAACGGGGATGCTATTTATGGAGCTGACCTTTGCACTATACCAACCGGCACACTGGGTGTAATGACGAAGAAAGATAATCGATACTTCGTGCATGTTCACTGGTGGCACGGTGGGCAATTAACACTGCCATACATAGATGCAAAGATCACATCGGCGCGTATACTTGGCACCAATCAACCAGTTAAAGTTGAGCAGCGAGATACGCGCGCCTTTCTCTGTGACCTGCCCGAGGAGTCACCAGACCCTATTACAACGGTAATAGAACTCAAGTTCGAAGGAGAACCTGGAGCACCTACAGCATGGACTGGAGTATAATTCACTGGTATTTACTCGGTGGGCGGTGCACCTTTTTTAGGTAACTGCCCACCTCTTTTCATGAGGAAAACCAGAGGTATTGCCACCGTAAACACGACAGCAGATATCATAAATACATCCTCAAAACTCTTGATAGATGCCTGGCCTTGAATTATACCATCTAAAGATGCCAGTGCCTGCTGCCTGGCAGCAGCCAGAGATGCTCCTTTCGACATGAAGAATCCCTGTAATGCCTGCAATCTCTGCTGAGCCAATGGATTGTATACAGTTACATTCTCAACCAGTGTTCCACGGTGGATAGCAATCATATGGCTGAGATAAGTAGAAAGAAACGCAATCCCGGAGCTCCCTCCAATCTGCCTGGCCAGGTTAAATAGTCCGGATGCATCCGCCACATCTTTGCCATGCAAACCCGACAAAGTCGCCAGTGTCAAAGGTACGAAAAGGAATCCCAGGGAAGCTCCGCGGATAACCAGCGGCCAGAACATATGCTCCGGACCTGTATCCAACGTAATCTGGCTTAATAATACCATTGATATTACAACACCGATAGATCCCCAGAATACCAATGATCTCGCAGCCACCTTTGAAACCAGCTTCCCCACTATTGGCATAGCAATGGTTGTTGCAATTGCCCCCGGCAGCATTATTATACCTGTCTGCTGGGCAGTATAGTGCCTCATTTGCTGCAGGAATATCGGCAGGATGAAAACACCTCCATATAAACCGAAACCAAGAGCAGTTCCGAATATAGAACCTGCCGCAAGCCCCCTGTTCTTGAGCACTCTAAGGTTAACGGCGGGATTTGGACACCATAATTCCCATACAACAAATCCAATCAAACCGACCGTGGCTGCAACAGACAACCGGATAATAAGTGTCGAATCAAACCAGCCTTCAGAATTGCCCTTCTCTAACACTGTCTGGAATGCACCCAGGCCCATTGCCAAGAGTGCAATACCGATGAAATCAACTCTTCCGGCATTCCTGCTCTGGTATTTGGAATCGTGTACAAACATCATGACTAAAATGGTGGCAACTATACCTATCGGGATGTTGATGAAGAACGTCCACGGCCAGCTGTAGTTGTCGGTTATCCATCCTCCCAGGGTCGGTCCGATAGTAGGACCAACCATGACTCCAATCCCGTATATAGCTTGCACCATTCCCAACTGTGCCGGAGGGAATATTTCCATAATAGTTGCTTGAGCAGTAGACAGCAACGCAGCTCCTCCAGCTCCTTGCAATACTCGGAAAAACACCAGTTGGTCCAGAGTTCGGGATGTCCCGCAGAAAAACGATGCCACGGTAAAAAGAACCATTGATGTTGCAAGAAAATGCTTCCTGCCGAATTTTGATGATAACCAACCAGTTAGAGGTAATAGTATTACATTGGCGATTATGTAGCCCGTTGTAACCCAGCTAATCTGGTCGGTAGTTGCACCCAGGTTGCCCATCATCTGAGGAACTGCAACATTGACTATACTGGAGTCAATGACCTGCATCAAAGTTCCCAGCATAACTGCTATCAATATGATCCAGCGCGTTGCACTGGAATATTCGACAAATTCACCTGCTGCTGCGGTGTTATTCATAGGAAACCTTTCAATGTAATAATTCGGCACCCAACTCAAGTCACCGAGTAAATTAGTAGAGTAAAACGAAAGCTCATAATCTTACAGGATTAACAAGCTTTACAAGAAGGGGATTATTTTCCCGTAAATCTTGAGAATCTTGTTAATCCTGTCCAAAATGACTCGATTGTATATACAGATTGTGCTGAGATACCGACTGGCTTAATTCACCTTAACTTTGGCAACTACTGACATACCAGCACTCAGTTTATCAGCATCTTGCTGATTAGGATCAAGAATAATCTTGACCGGCATCCTCTGGACTATCTTTGTGAAGTTACCTGTTGCATTATCTGCAGGAAGCAGCGCAAATGTTGATCCGGTTGCCGGAGAAAGACTGTCCACATGCCCTTCAAACACCTCTCCAGGGAAAGAATCCACATGGACATGAGCCTCACACCCATTGCTGATACCCTTGAGCTGAGTCTCTTTGAAATTGGCAACCACCCACGGAACTCCAGCCTGCACCAGAGCCATCATTGGTGTTCCCTGAGATACCAGTGAACCAACTGCTACACTTCGCTTGCTGATACGTCCCGCCATTGATGCATATATGCGTGTATAACCCAGTTGCAGATTCGCTGCATCCAGAGCCGCCTTGGTTTGCTCCACCCTGGCAAGTGCCTGGTCTTGGGAACTCTTGCTGACCCTTACCTGCTCCGGTAGAGTTTGCGCCTTGGATAGCTTTCCTACTGCTTCTCCCTGCTTAGCCGAGGCCAGCTTTACATTCTTGGTTGCAACCAACCGCTGTACTTGTGCGGCCTGAATGCCTTCCAGAGACGCTGAATACTGCTGTTTTACGGCTTCCAGCTGAGCACGACATTGGGCGATCTGTGCGTCCGCAGATGCCAACTGCTCTTTTACCGAATTGAGTTCAGCTTGCTTTTGAGTTACAACTGACTTTGCTGAATTCACACGTTCTCGTGCGCTTTCAAGTTCGGAATCTGCAGCAATCGATGTCGCATTAGCATCTTCATATGTCTGCTTGCTGGAAGCACCACGAGCAAATAATTCTGCGTATCTATCCTTGTTTTTATCGGCTTTGTCTGCGTTAGCCCTGGCACTGTTTACCCCGGCATCAGCAGTCCTGACAGCTGCTTGAGCGGCATCGAGTTGTGCCTGGGCAGAATTAATAGACTCTACAGCTCTTTGCTTATTGACTATTGCATAGTCCAGAGCTGCCTGCGAAGCGCTAATACCTGCTTGAATGCTTTTTGCATTAGCTTTAGCTGTCCGGATACCGGAGTTGCTTCTTGTTATCTCTGCTTCCGCATTTTCATATCCGGCTTGAGACTGTGCAACCCCACTCTGGGCCTGGACTTCATCTGCCTGCCCTGATGCCGTAACCAGATCAACACTAACACCTGCTCCTTTAGCCTGCGCTATGGCTGCATCCAGATCGGCCTGTCTCTGAGCGACTGTCTCTTTGAAAGGAGCATCATCAAGGACTACAAGCAATTGTCCGGCCTTTACAACCTGGTTATCTGTAACCAATAACTGTTTCACAACTCCAGTTACCTGTGGAGCTACCTGGACAACATCCGCTGTAAGATATGCATCATCTGTCGAGACAAACCCGCGGCCATCCCACCATATTTTGCCACCTACACCAATAGCAATCAGTCCCAGAAATATAATAAATAACCAGGCCTTGGGACTCATCTTGCGTGCACCTTCATTATCAGATGATCCGTTCTTGCCTGATGGTGTCACATTCGTTGGTTCCAGATTTTCGTCAACTGTAGATTTATTCACTAATCTAAGCCTCCCGGGGCTATTCAAGATTTAATTACAGGTTACTCTAGGTATCAAACCGGTAAGAAGCAAATTGGCTATTATTGTAGCTCTCCGGTTGATCTCCTCACGATTTCCTAGTTGTGCAACAGACAGACTGTAGGGTAACATTGAATTCGTGGCATACAAAAGGGCCAGTGCAGTATGCTCAAAATCATCGCACGCTATTTCCCCTTTTGCTACTCCATTTATTAGTACTTCAGAGAACAACTCAGCTTCAAGCTTATGGTAGTGATCTCGTCGGGAAAGAAGAGTCAATCTTATTGAGGAGAAGAGTTCATCCAGACTTTGTGCCATATCCTGTGCCTGATCAAATCTAGTCATAACTCTGCAAATCAACATCTCCCGTAACTTAGACTGAATATCCATATCCAAGTCCGCTATTGATTTCATTCGTGCACGTAAATCGCAATTAGCACGATCTATCCAGCCGAGTGAGACTTCTTCCTTACTCGGAAAATACAGGTATATAGTTCCCTTACCGATACCGACTTCATGGGCAATATCGTCCATTGTCATCTTTTTATACCCATAACGCTTTATGAGTTTACCGACAGAGTTGAGAATGGCCTCTCGAACATCGCAAGACCCACATTTATGCTCTCGCCCCATAATGACTCCTGACCAAAAACGTTTTCTGGTCACATTATATCATTATGGTGGTAAATGACTCAAATCACAGGGCTAGATCGGACGTATTGCTCTTGAACTGGAAATCTGGTAATATCAGGCAAAATATGCAGGATTTAGTTGAGGACGTGAATATGGAAGAAGCAAAACACGTGACCAAAGATATGATAAAAAACTGCCTGGCCGCGCTGGGTATAGTTGAAGGTGACACCGTATTTTTCCACTCCTCTATGAAGAGCATCGGGTATATCGAGGGAGGAGCGGATACTGTCATCGATGCATTCCTGGAGACAATCGGCAATACAGGTACCCTTGCCTTGCCTGGACTGTGTATGTATGATTTTGCACAAATGGACAGAGAAGCCATTGCTAAAGCATGGGATATTAATAATGCACCGACATATACAGGCGTCATTCCGGAAACCTTCAGAAAACGTCCGGGAACTCTGAGGAGTGATAACCCCACCCACTCGGTAACTGCAGTCGGTAAATATGCCGGGGAAATTACTAAAGACCATATAAATGCATGTGGGGCAGAAAACGCGGAAGGCCGGCCAATCTGGGCTTCACGTGGTGCATTTGGAAAAGATAGCCCCTGGGATAAACTGTATAAACTGGATGCAAAATACCTGCTTATCGGAGTAGATTTTCACAATTGCACCCTGTTGCATCACGTGCAGATTGTGTTCTGGGAGGAGTATCTGAAGCCTAACAATCCTCACGCCCCCTGGCCTGTACTTGATTTCCGAAAAATGGGATCAAGGCTTGAGGAATCCGGAATAGTACAGACCGGAATGATAGGAAACTCATTCACCAGGTTAACCGGCAGTAAAGATATGGTAGATACTGCTGTAAAAATCATGGCTGACGGTGGACCCTAGATCATCTACCTGAATTGAGATTTGCCGTCGTATAAAAGGAGAAAGACATTGTTTATAGATGTTCACGCACATGCATATAGAAAACCTATACCTTTCGTATGCCAGTTTGCATCGGTTGAGGAGCTTATCGAGCGCTATGATCAGACCGGGATTGAAAAGGGCTGTGTTCTTCCTATCGTTAACCCTGAAATATATATCCCTCAGGCAAATGAGGATATCCTAGATATGGCAGAGAAGTATCCGGACCGTATAATCCCGTTTTGCAACGTCGATCCCCGTGCTATAAGCAACTCTGCTGACGCTCCGCTTGATCGTATTCTCGGGTACTACAAGGACAAAGGGTGCAAGGGATTGGGTGAAGTTATGCCCAATATGCCGGTCAATCACCCTATGGTCCAAAACCTCTTCAAACATGCAGAAGCTGTTGGCCTACCTGTGACTACTGATGGTTCTGACCAGGTCGGAGGCGATTTTGGTTTGTATGACGATCCAGGACTGCCGCAGCTTGAGCACACACTTCAGAAGTTCCCGAATCTTAAACTCTTTGGACACGGGCCGGTATTCTGGTCGGAGATCGCAAGGCTTGAGACAACTGGTGAAAGAGGTTTTGTGTTCAGATCTGACGGTGGACAGGTAGGTAGACTGCCCACTGGTCCGGTCAAAGAAGAGGGTGTCGTCCCTAAATTGCTACGGCTGTATCCTAACCTCTACGGTGATCTGTCTGACTTCACTCCGGTAAATGCACTAAAGCGCGACCCGGTTTATGGCCCTAAGTTCCTGACAGAGTTCCAGGACCGGCTGATGTTCGGCACGGACATAGTCTCATACCAGATGCCATTTGCTATGATAGACCTGCTGATTGATTGGCGTGATTCTAAAAAAATCACCGAGGAAGTGTTCAACAAGATCGCTCGAGAGAATGCTATAAAGATATTGGAACTAGAATAATTTTCAGATATTATCTGCGATATGTGTGAGTTCATTCATACGGGAAAAATGTCATTCTGAATGCAATGAAGAATCTCAAGTGTGTAAACAGATTCTTAATTACATTCAGAATGACATAATCCCACAGCAGTGAGTAGTCACGCAGTCTGAGAAACAAACCATTCAAACAACTTCTTAAACTGTGGGTATTCGTCAGTATTCTCTTCAGGATGCCATTGGACTGACATGATAGGCTTACCATCTGTGGATTCAATTGCTTCGATAACTCCATCTTCAGACCTTGCAGAAACTTTCAGCCCTTTACCAAGCTGTTTTACTGCCTGATGGTGTATGCTGTTCACCATAATTGAAGTTTCACATTCGATATCTTTGAGCATGGTCTCATCTACTAGATCAACACAGTGTAAAGGTCTTCTGTTACCCTCTTCTGTGTGAGTGACATGATTTGGAACCAGAGACGGTATATCTTGAATAAGGGTCCCACCTAATGCAACATTCAGAACCTGATGCCCCCGGCAAATTCCAAAAACAGGCAATCCCATCTCAACAGCAATCTGGACAGCAGATATTTCTGTCTCATCCCTATCACTATTTGGCATTCCGCACTTGGGATGCCGGGACTCACCATATAACTCAGGATCAATATCCCCGCCACCAGTCACCAGAAGCCCATCAACACCATTAAGTAATCGTTTGATAGTCTCCTTATCCGGTATCGGAGCTAGTATCACCGGATACGCTCCGGAATCTACCAATGCTTTCAAATAGGTATTCCCGCACTGACATAAAGAAGTCTTGCCCTCCTGGGAGGAAATACCGGTCGTAACAAGAATGATAGGTATAGCCATTATTACTCCAATATATTGTGATGCAGGCTTCCAGCCTGCTTTCCCGCATCACAATTTGCTGATAGCTGCATTCTATATCAGCCCATGATTCAGTGTCAATGCAAGTTGATTCTCAGCAGATAACACATCATCGCAACTTTGGTTAACAATTAGCAATGTTCATTCTTTGAATACTGCTATTCCCGGGCTTATAATTGGCTTACAGTTGATCGATGTCACAGACAAATACAGGAGATATACATTTGAAGAGTCTAATACTTGCAGTTATACTTGCCACACTACTGGCATCTTGTTCCTTTGCAGCCGATCGTGCCTGCATAACCGTATCCCGGTGCAGCAAGGCTCCTGTGATCGACGGAAAAATCAACATTAATGAATGGAAAGATGCTGCCGCCATCAGCAATTTTCTGGATTCTGACGGCATTTCAACCGCAAATCCCAACTCCACTGCGTATATAATGGCTGATGACAATACATTATATGTTGCCGTGCGTATGCCTGAACCTGACGCTAAAGGCCCCAGCGGATTTATCAGAGCATATGATGACAAAATAGGCGATGATGACTGTGCACAGGTTTTTCTTGCTCCTGAAGATATGACCAAAGCCAAAGAAGCCACTGTATCATTCGGTGGATACGAAGGTTCATTCGACAACTGGTATACGGACATCAAAGCCTACTACCAGTTTGCCGTGAACTGCATGGGGTCAAAGCTGGACTCAAAAAATGATGTGCGGGCCTGGAGTGCAAAGTGGACAGCTAAAGTGGGACGGGAAAAAGGTGCATGGACTGTGGAGTTTGCTATTCCATTCTCCTCAGTTGGAGCCAGGTCCTGCCCCTGGAATGCACTCTGGGGAATCAACATTTTCCGCTATCGCCATTTCCAGCGCAGCGGTCTTGCGAACTCCTATTATGGCGGATATACATCGATGCCGGTTGGTGTGATTATGTTCTCACCGGATAAGATATTGGTCCGTCAAAAAATGACATCCAAACCCAAAGCAGGCAAGAACAATCTGGGTTTCGAAATAGTAAACAACACACAAGCTCCTGCTGATATCACACTTACTGTAACTTCACCCGCGAGTTCTCCGGAAAAACAGACCATTTCACTTGCAGCAAACGAAACAAAACCCATAGAGGCTGCCTTTACTCTACCGGAGGAGGGTAGTGTTTCAGCAAACTACAGTATTAAAGTGAATGAAACAGCTATCCCTCTCATCCAGGGAAATATTGGAGCATCATTTCCGGTGAAGCTTCAAACCAACTTGCGCTATTTTGCCTTAATAAAAGAAGTTAGAGCTGACATTGAATTACTCCCTGGCTCCAAAGCATCTAAAGCCGTGCTGACCGTCATTTCTCCATCCGGTGAAAAGGTTAAAGAAGTAAGCCTTATTAAATCCAGTGGAACAACAATCAAACTTCCAATAACAGGAAATCCCGGTGATAAATACTCCGGCAGATTGGTTGTAGTTTCAATTGACGGCAAGGTGCTTAACGAGAAGTCATTCGAAACCATCATACCACCGCACTACTCCTGGCAGGGAACCAAAGCAGGTCTGCCTCTCAAAGTCCTGCCCCCGTGGACTCCTCTCAAGATCAATGGCAAGAAGCTGTCCGTAATGGGTAGAACAATAACATACTCCGACTCCGCACTCCCCGACCAGGTTGTTTCAATCGGCAAGAGTATGCTCAAAACTCCAATTCGACTGGTTATAAAAAAAGATTCGCGAAAATTGTCCTGGCTGCAGAAGTCATGGAAACTAGTTGCTCATGATGATACTCATGCCAGGTTCCTGAGTATATGGACAGGCAAGGATTTTGATCTAAGAATCACCTCAGATGTCGAATATGACGGTTTTTCCTGGAACGAAGCCACCTTAATTCCACACGGCAGCCAAAATGTCGATTCCGTATCCCTCGAAGCTACACTCGACAACAGTGTTGCAAAATACTACTGCCAGAGTTCCTCCCGATCTGGCGGTAAAATATCACCAGTAGGACTTCGCATCCCAATTGGTTGGAATAACCATTTCTGGGTTGGAGATGAAAGAAGGGGTATCTCCTGGCTAAATGAAAGTGACGAATGGATCAGGAGTGCAAAGGACAGCAGCCAGATTCAGGTAATACCCGGTAAGCTGGGATCACTCTGGAAGACCAGCATTATCGATAAGAAAACGAATATATCTTCACCATATAAAATGCCGTTTGTTCTACAATATACACCCGCCAAAGAAATCCCGTTGGAGAAGAACTACACATATCATACAGGTGCAGAATGGAGCCTGCTGACTGCGAATGAATCCTCACAGTCTACTATATCTGCTCCTGGAAATATCAATACAGACAAAGGGACACTGGAGTGTTGGGTCAAACCTACATTCGATACCAATGAAACCTACGATCCTGCAAAGGATCTGTCGGTCTACAACAGGCAGTTTCTAACATTCACTACCTCTACTAATGAAGCTCTGATACTTTACTACAACGCAATTGCCCGCAACTTTATCGCTCTCAAACGCAATGTCGAGGGTAAATATACGATGTATCTGGCTGGAGGAGACAGCAGACTCGCATCCGACCAATGGACATATGTTGCATTGTCGTGGGGTGATAAGGTCCGCTTACAGATAAACAATGTCGTAAAAGAGTTCGATATGCAGGGACTTGTTGCCGGAGATATCACTCGAAGTCCGTTGAATTTCAACATCAGTGATTTCCAGCTTGATGATCTACGGATATCCAGTGTTCAGAGGCCGACCGGCTCAGTTCCGATTGGTCCTCTTGTTGCTGATACAGACACTCTGCTGCTGCACAGTTTTGATAATATCAATACCCCTGAAAAAATCAGTTTGGGTAGTAGTCCTTTTTCGATCGTCGGCTGTAAATCTATTCCAGGCAAATATGGTAAGGCAATAGCCATCGGAGATCCTGTGCTGCGTATCGATTCCCTTGAACAGTTGGGTACAAAGATAGTTTTATTCCATGAAGACTGGTCCAGATATCAGGGGTATCCCGATCTCACCCGGATTCCAAAGCTCAAGGAAATGGCCGATGCCTGCCATGCCCGGGGAATGCGGTTTATCATATACTTCAACCAGGACATGTCCGATGCCGATCCTGAATGGAAGGGAATGGAATACGATTTTGGTCTTGGTGGTATTAGCTTGAACTACAGACGGGAATATGACGAGGTAAAACAGCTGTGTTATAACGCCTGTGTCAATGGTCCCTTTGGCGATTTACTGCTGGACGGAATAGCTAAAATCACCGATGAAGCCGGTATCGACGGGGTCTATATGGACGGCACAAGCGTAGCCTGGTCCTGCAGCAATCCGACTCATCCCGGCTGCGGTCAAGCTGAAGGCAACGGTAAATATTTGACGCATGTCCCTATCCGCGCTACCAGGCAATTCCTGAAACGCCTGCGGAATATATTCGTTCAGCGGGGCAAGAATGTCTATATGACAGCTCATACCGGCAGCAGTATTGATGTCACTACAACAGGATTGTGCGATGCATACCTGGATGGGGAGGCCCTCGCCGGTTTCAAAAAAGGATACCTGCTGGAGCCGGGTCAATATGCAGCTGCCTATATGGGCAACAACTACGGCGTTAGAGGAGAATTCCTACCTGGCAAGTTCACTGTTGATGAAGGCCTGGCACTATCGCTGGTCCACGATAACGAAACCCGCTATCAACCATTTCAAGTTACACAAGCCCTCGCAAGGTTTGATGACAAACAGACCACATTCATACCCTACTGGGATAAATCAAGCCTGTATAAAGTCAGCTCATCAAATATCCTTGCAAGTGTCTATCTAAAGAGAAACAGTGCATTGATAGTAATCGGAAGCCAAACCACAGAACCTACAACTGCCGCCCTGAACATCAAAAACCTTCTACAGATACTTCCGACTGGAGCAGTAATCCGGGATATTATGTCTGGCGCAGAACTAACTCCTGCCTCTGGAATTCTCACTTTAAATATGCCGGGCAGAGGTTGGAAGGGGCTTGAAATAATTAAAAAATAGAACAGATAGTTGCTGCTCCGGTTGGTAGTATTTACTCTACTGCCGGAGCAACAACACTAAATTATTCCTACTGCGTGCAAAACCTGAGATCGTCGGGCTTGAACCCGGTAATAAAGACAGGTGATTCAGTAAGGGTGATTGCAAACACCCCATTTGTTACAGGCTGATTCCAGGACTGCCCATAAATGTTACTCACCTGCACACTGGTTTTCTTAGTATTTACCATCCACTCTTCATGTTTATCTGCATCTCTGCTCCATACTGCAAGAACCATATCCCCACCTTTGGGAGTATCATAGGCAAAGGCATATCCACCTGTTGCCACCTTTCCAACGAGTTTCTTGCCATCTAGTTGATGGATCAGGTTCGCATATGCAACAATACCTGGTTTGGGTTCAAAGGTGTTAAAGCGGATAAGACCAAAGTTGTGTTCCGGCTCATGGGGGTTATCTCCATCGCACAACATATCATACCAGAAGGTCTTTTTTATTCCCCCTGCCAACTGCATAATGATCGTTCTGACAAGCTTATTAGCCTGCTGCTGCTCGGTATTGGGCTTGTATGTTGCCTGCTGGTCGGGTGTAGCCTTGGTAAAGGTGCTGTATCCATATTCAGTCGTCCATATTTCAGTAGTCATATTATGCTTTTTCAAATGGGCCAGCACATCTGGCATATTGGTGGACCAGAACTGGTCTTCCGGATAGTCGCTATGAACGTTATAGGCATGCGGAGCGATCACCTGCATCTGGCTGCTTTGAGCTCCGCAGTCTCTATACAGGTTAGCGTGCACCAGAATATCCATCTCCGGCCATATTACCTTGATCTTGCTGTTACCACGGTGCAGTGCATTAGTCTGATCAATTGCAAAATCGTAGAACGGTTTCACCCATTTGCCGCCCTGCCACAGTATTCCACCCGGATCAAAGTAAGGACCCCAGAAGAAACCATATGGTTCATTATAGACTTCAAAGTAGGTTACACGCCCCTTATATTTCCTGGCATATGCCTCAACTTCTTCAGCAGCACGGGGGTAGACAAACCGATCTCCCTGCTTGATTCCGGTTTCGGGTTTGTAGTATTCAGACACTGGGAGTAGACAAAGCTTATTCTCCTCAGCCCAAAGCAGATGCGGATCTTCTCCCACCCATTCCTTCTTCTTCGGGTCAAAGCCCCCACCCATGTGGTCTCTGATCCACGCAATCCCGGACCTTCGAACAACTGCACCAGCCTCTCGAGGAGACCACAAATGCACATTGATCCCGAATGGTGAATCAAAACGCTGCTTGTCCTGTGGGTTATGAGGAATTATCGCAAACGAAGACGCCTTAGTCAGTCGAACAACATCCCCTTGCTTAACTGTCCAAACAGCATCATAATACCCGGGAGTCTCAATCGGGACTGTAATCTTTTCCTTATACCCATTCCCGGCATTCAATGGCCGATCTGTTACAATAGTCTTCTTAATAACAAAACGAGCATCCGGCCCGGATGCCACCTCAAGCGAATAACTCCACCCACTCCCATCAGTCGGAGGAGTCAAACTAACAACCAACTCAACAGGTTCACCAATAAAAAACAACTTCCCAGGAGCCTGAGCAGTTATAATGAAATCTGAACTCTTGGGATAATCTGCCTGAGCAATAACCCCACCGCTGAATCCTGCTACAGCAAGAAATACTATAACTCCGAACATAGCAAACATACGTCTAGTTAATTTAAAAACAAACATTGTGTATTCTCCAGTGGCAAACTCAGAAATGAGTCCGGATTTGACTGATTGGGGTTTATCGTAATATAGCGATGAAGCCATTACTCAAATGTCACAACCTCATCAGCCAATCACATTCTGCAGCAGTATTAATCTCATTTATCATTGAAGCGAGACCATCCAACACTTGGGTTTCCGGCAGGTCAAATCTGCTTCCAAAGACTATCTGGAGGCCAAGATCACATCGTGGTGCGGAAGCCACAGCTTTCCGTATGTGATCAATCCCATAGTTACAAATCAGGGATCTCATAATCTCTTCAAGGCAGACAATTCGACCGCGCAGTAAACTCGCAATATGTTTTGTGCTTTCAGTTTTCAGGACCGCTTTTATAAATCTCTTGTCACCAGTAAGTAGAATACTATCTCCACCAGCTGCAATCGCACTGGAAACCAATTGCGCTTCTCCGATATCAATGTTGTCACATTCTGTTGCCCAGTCTATATCAACTCTGGAGGTCATTTGAACAGTATTTTCGGCAATTTCTATTGCACGATCAAGACCTGTACTTGAATACGCAACATCCTTACCTCTGGCTAGCTTCCTCTTCAAACCATTGAAATAATACTTAGCTGAATCAAGCACAATCACTTCTGAGATACCAACAGCAAGCACAGAACACACATCCTGCAGCAGGTTATATTCAGCCAGTTTGAGCACTACATCATTGTCGCAAAACACAATGCGGCCCACAGGAGTCACGCAGCTTCCGTGAGATATTCAAATACCTGCTTGTTGTCGTCTGTAAGTTCCGTGGAATCAAGGTGGTTGTAAGGCTGCCGATAAAGTGAGCAAGCATCAGCTTCTGAACCCAAATAATTCAAGGCAGCTTGTGCAAGAGCAAAGAAGTTTTGGCTCCGAGAATAGCTGAGAGCAATAAAACCGGGGTCGATATGGAGTTCCTGCCCTATAGACAGCGCAGCATCAGCGAGTTCATGTGCAGTCAACCGTCTATTTGGAGGACTAAAGGATAGATAGGGATTCCCGCTCAATAATTCAACAGCAAATGTATTAGCTTCCATTTCTTGCTGATCATTTGAGTCCATTACAACTTTAGAATCTATACTTAACTCACCAGCAGATAAATGACCCAGAGCAATATGCCCCAGCTCGTGGGCGATCACGAATATATGCCAGGCCGGGTGTTTACGCCCCGATGCGATAACTATTACGGGTCTGTCTTCAGTCCAGATTGCCATACCATCAGGTTTCTTACTACCTACAGGCAATTTACACAAATTCACCACAGGTATTCCAACACTCCAGCAGTAATTGAGCAACTCATTAAATCCAACCCACTTTGCACCAGAATCCAGGATATGCTGACGTATTGACGAAGCCTTAAGACTATCAAGATTAGTTGGGAGATCAATAGAACCGGCAGCGATCTTTGCGAGGCGTTCACCCAAAATCTGAGCTACCTGCATCTCATTCTCCGCTACCCCATGTCTGCGTTTGAGTTTCAGGGCCGCAGATTCGCGCATCTGCAAAGGAGTATCTCTTTTACTGAGACTCGCAGCCTGGATTCCTAGATGCCGCGCAATCAGAGCTTCAGCATACTGTCTATTACTCGGTACATCAGCCAACTTATCCTGCCACCAGTCCGGAAGTATACAGTTCTTAACAAATGCAGCATCAAAACCTAACGGTCTCAACCGATCATAAATATCTTTCATAGCGCTATGCATCATCAGACTATTTACCTCCTTCGTTAAGTGGTTAATATTGTACTCATTATATCACACGGTTCAAACAGGATATTGAGTCGAATCGCAATCCATACTCAAGCAAACGGCAGAGATTTCCTCAGCTTATCGAGGTTTCTTTCTCCTCCAATGTAACTAACCGTCCATCCAGCAATCTCTTCGGGCCAAGGTTCATCGTAAGTATAAAACTCCAGACAATCCAATACACCATGCTAAATCCAAAGCAGGAAGCCAACTCCATTTTTCAGGGATACAATCTGCCCTTCGACATCGGCGTAACAAAAGTTGAGTGTTTCTGGTAGATTTATTGCCGTTTCAGGAACATTGTAGTTAATATATCCACCAACACCAGTAAGTTCAATTGTTTCTATTTTTACAGTACTGTATTGAGCTCTCAAAGCCGCAAATATCGGTTCATCACCAGCAAGCAGCAACTCCATCACTTCACGCACAAGTTTATTGATCATAATGTGTACAATTCCCTATTCCGTTAACCAAGAATATCCTACATCTTCGACTCACTCCAGGGATACACGTTCCAGACCCTCCACAGAGAATATTTCTGTCCATCAAAGCAGCGTGCTCTTATCATTCCCCAGTATGAACGGATCAGTGGGGTATGTGGCGGTGTGTATTTTACAGTGCCTCCGGACTTGCTGAAGCCTTTGATTGGTGTCCAGGTGTAGCCTCCGTCATTGCTTATTTCTACTTTCACACTTATGCAGGTTGAGGGAGACACGGTGACTATCTGTGAGTTGCCTTCCAGTTTCACGTCCAGTTTCAAAGTCGGTCGGCCTTCGGATTTAGCTATCTGGTCTGCTGCATCCTGGATGGCTTCCATTTTGCCGTCTACCGAACGGCCTCTTTCATCAACGAGTGTGTAATATTTACTGTCGTAGTATCCATCATAAATATAAAAAGAAGCTCCTGAGGCTCCCATTTTGTAGGCAGTCATTATGTAGTCAGTAATGTCAGCACCGGTTTTTATTGCCTGCAATTCTGGTATTGTTACACCCTCCAGTCCGGACTGGGTGATTGTATCGGGGGACTCAAATTTATTGGTAGACTGAGCTCCGTATACCAAAATCAACGGGGCTGCGTTCTTTCCGTATGCCTTATGGTAGGTATCAATTGTTTTTTGGAGATAGTTTGTCGCATAATGGTTGGTCCAGAAGACCGAACAGCTGGATATGTCTTCACCCAGTTTCATAAACCGTCCGTCCCACTGATGGGTTCGCGCATCGTGATTGATAATAACTTTCCGCTTTGGATCCAGTTTGTGAATCAGAGTCACGAACTCGCGGATCTTCTTTTCTATTCCAGGATTCTTTGCTGGGTTATAATTAAGTTCAACTTCATCATCCGCATACCAGCCTGTTACTGCGTCCGGGTCAGGATAATTATTGACCAGCTTGATCATCATCCGCATATTCGATTCATCAGTTACATCCCCTGCCCTGATATTACCTATCCACAACTCAATACCCCATTGTTTAGCCAGCGAATTCAACCCTTGAGGTGCAAGTTCCATATACTGCTTGGTCAATAATACAGCCCGGGTAATCCCATGCCCCGCCATATCTGCCATCATCCTTGATGCAGGAAGATTCTGCGGGTGAGTATCGCCATTCACATATACTCCAATACGAAAAGACTTTAATTCAGCCGCGATCGATAGATTACCAGGGATCATCAAGGCAAACAGGGAACAAGTTATTAGTCCGGCAAGATGGAAGCGGAAGATATTGCTGCGCATGGATAAGGCACCTTTCACTGACTATGGGCTACCAACATTATATTAGTCGGAGACTATAGCGTCCAATATTGCTCATTACAGATACCAAGGTGCAAGAATACCCCTATATAGTGCATAATATTATATATAACACAGTAATATTACCAGGTTCTGATATCTCGCTTTCAGCGTGTTGCATATGATTTCAACGGAGGTTTTTCCTTTGCGTCTATTTTCAAGAATTCTAATCACACTCATCTTGTCGGTCACAGCGGTATCCTTTGCTGCTCAGACCTTTGCTGCTACCAGTGAGTTTATGCCGGTTTCGGCTATTAGACGAGACATGACTGGCTATGGGCTAACTGTTTTCCAGGGTACTAAAATCGAAAAATTCTATTTTCGAGTGCTTGGTATTCTGAAAAAAGCTAATACCGGGCGTGACCTTATACTTATTCGCGCTTCCGGGGGACCTATAACCAAACGGGGTGCAGGAATTATTGCCGGTATGAGTGGAAGCCCGTGTTATCTAAACGGAAAACTCATTGGTGCTGTCAGCTATAGCTTCCCATATTCAAAAGAACCTATCGGCATGGTTACTCCCATTGCTGACATGATAGAAGCTATGGATGAAAAGCTGCCAAATGCGCTCCCGGGCACTATGTCGGCTCCTCTACCTCAACCAGTGAAGGTGGATGGTCAAGTTTATTCAAACATATCCATCCACGCTCCAGGAGATACTTTCGCTGAGACCAATGACAATACAATGGGGATTGAACCCTTAATGACTCCTGTAATGGTCAGTGGTATGTCAGGTAAGGGTCTATATAGACTACAGAACGCCTTGCGATCTAAGGGTATTCTGGTTATGGCTGGTCCCGGGGGGGCTGCAGTTCCCCAGGCGACCCCAAAACTGACCCCTGGTGCTGGCATTGGTATGTCTATGGCAACCGGGGATATAGATATGACCGGCGTTGGCACTCTCACCTATATCAAAGGCAACAAGATAGTAGCTTTTGGACACCCGATGATGGGGATAGGTGCAGTCGATGCTCCAATGACAGGCGCATATGTCCATGATGTCATTGCCAGTTTCCGCAGCTCAACAAAGATTGCATCTGCTCTATCTACAATTGGCAGATTCGATCAGGACAGACCCTGGTCCATCGCCGGTACCATCGGAGCCAAGGCTAATACAATCCCTGTAACCATTACAGTAGACAGTATAGCTTCCGGTAGAAAACGCACGTTCCATGTTCAGGTATTGAACCACCCATTGTTGACTTCGGACATTATGACTTCAATTGTTACAGATGCTATCAATCAGATGCAGCCGACTCCTGGTGATATAACCGCCCAGGTCAGTTACGATATCGAGACCGACCAACTCGGTAAAATATCACGCTCTAACAGCTTCTTTGAGGAACAGGGTATCGACGAAGCTGCAGCGTCCGATATCGGCAATGTAATGCTCTTGATGAGTATGAACAAGTGGCAGCCAGTCCAGATGAAATCAGTAAAAGTGAACGTGGTCCTGGAATCCAAACGGGGAGATGCATCAGTAGACAGGATATTCGTCAAAAAGGATGAATTCGAACCAGGCGAAACTGTAGATGTAGGTGTCGTGTTAAGACCTTATAAAAGGGACAGAATAACCCGGACCATCCAGATCAAGATTCCCGAGGATACCCCGGATGGCACCGCAACCCTCATGGTACGTGGTGGAGGTATAGTCGAGATGACGTCACAATCGTCTGGTTCGATATCCCAGGATGCTATGACTTCAGTGACCGGACCAGATGACTTAAATAGCTCAGATAATGCCAAACAGTTGATAGAACGTTATCTGCAGCGTGAGAAGAACAACCAGATAGTTGCAAAGCTGGCATTCAGAAGCAATACCGCCAGCATCGAAGGTAAGGCCTTGACCGGTCTGCCCTCAATAATCAGCGATTTAATGATGTCACCGCGCACTTCCAGCAGCAGAGCTGTCCGCGGAGAAGTAAAATCAGTCACCCAGAGCGATTATATCGTGACCGGAGCAATCTCTCTCCCAATAAGCATCAAGCGTAGAAACTCACAGGAGATCAAGGCCGCTGCTGCACCAATGATGGCTTTTGTTGATGATAAAACTCCGGTTGATCAGTCCTTTGATCATTTCAATTATGCATCAGTAGAAACAGAAGATACCACCACAAAGCCGGGTAAAGATAAACCGAAAGAAAAACCTGCCCCAGCCGCAAGTAAAACTTCCACGGCTGCAAAACCCGCGGAACAACCTACTGTAAAAACTGAAACTGCAGAACCTAAACCCAAAGTTGAAACACCTGCCCCTGAGGTTAAATCAGTTGTCCGCCCTCTCAGCAAGTGGCAACTGACTAAGCAAGCTGATTTCTCCAAGGGAACCTTTGACGGCACTGCTATTGACAGCAAAGACCGGATAATAATGGTCCCTAGACTACGCAAACTCTGCGACCTTCCTGAACAGTTTGTATGGTCCACCGCTGCAGTAGAAGGTGGAGTAATTGTCGGAACCGGCAGCGCTGGTAGAATATATAGAGTCGATGATTCCGGCAAAACGACACTATTGTACGAAACCGGAGAGCTTGCAGTCCATTCGTTGGCCATTGATACACAGGGAAATATATATGCAGGAACCTCTCCTTCCGGAAAGATCATCAAGATCACTCCTGATGGTAAAGGTGCTGTATTATGCACCCTGGATGTTAAACATATCCTGGCTCTGGCAATAACCGGAGATGGTTCGCTGCTTGCAGGCGCTGGAGATTCCGGGAAGATATTCAAAATATCTGCAGATGGCAAGGTATCAGAATTGGCATCACTTTCTGAACAAAGCATTTACTGTCTCACACCCGAAAAAGATGGATCAGTGCTCGCAGGAACAGGACCAAACGGCGTGTTATATCGCATAAACCAGACTGGAGCATTCCAGGCTGTTTATGATTCAGAGTCTACAGCGGTTACATCCACTGCAGTCGACGGCGCCGGCGATATATATGTCGGCATCGCTCCTAAAGGCGACATATATCGTATAGATGCTTCAGGCAGAGCAGAACTGGTAGTAGCCAAGGCCTCCCAGGTAATGTCAATGCTATCTGATCCTGCAGGTAAGGTCCTGATGACCGGTGGCACCGGCATTTATGCAGCCTGGCCCAAAAATTCCGCAGCACTGGTTGATTCAGGAATAGATAAAACTCAGTTTATGAGTATTACAGAGCTGCCAAAGACCGGTTCACTTTATGCAGGCACTGCAAATCCGGCTATGATATATTCCGGAAATGTGAATTACAGCAATGCAAAGTATGATTCCCCAGTATTCGATACCAAGTCCGTCAGTAGATGGAGTTCAATCAAATGGAGCGGAATCGTCCCCGACGGATGTACATTAACTATGCAGACTCGAACCGGAGAAACATCCAATCCAGACACTGGCTGGTCCGCCTGGTCAATACCATATACTACTTCCGAAGGAAGTCGGATAGAATCACCGGAAGCCAGGTACATTCAGTTCAGACTTGAGATGACCCGCACTCCAATCTCAGCCCCCGCTCTCTCCGGAGTGGAAGTCTCATACCTGACGGCAAACCAGGCTCCGGATGTCAAACTGGTATCCCCTGTATTTGGTGAATCATGGTCCGGTAACAAGACCGTCAAGTGGACTGGTTCAGATCCGGATAAAGATACTCTCATATACGAGCTCTACTATTCTGCAGACCAGGGCAAGGACTGGCAGATGCTGCTCGGACCAGGCAAAGAATCCGAAGCTGCCAACGTTCAAGTTGTGGACGAAACCAAAATCACAGGAAAAGTAAAAACTGAACTGGAGAAATCCCCGGATGTACCTGCAGACATGAAAAAGGCTGTTTTGGACAAGGCAGTTACCTCCGAGGCAAAATCTAAAGAAACACCTCAGAGTCCGACAGCTACATCATACAATTGGGATACCAAGAAACTGCCTGATGGCGAATACCTGCTGAAAGTCGTTGCCAGCGATTCCATATCTAATGCCTCAGGAGCGCTACAGGATACTGCAGTGTCAGACAGGTTTGAGGTGTGCAACACTCCACCAGTTATCCAAATGGAATCAACATCAATGACAGCTGCTGTTGGATCTCCGGTCTTGATAAAGGGAACCATAACCAGCATATCATCAACCATTTCCGCCGTACAGTATAATAGAGATGGAAAGACATGGATTGCAGCTGCAGCTGACGATGGAGTATTCGACGGCAAAAGTGAACATTTCAACATCACACTGACCAACTTACCGGTAGGAACCATTAAGATCGAGGTTCAAGCTATCGATGCAGCAGGCAACTCCACCAAAGAGACTGTCAGTGTGGCAGTTCAATAACATAGAAGTTCAGTCCATATAAAACCCGTTTGTCCTGAGCTAGTCGAAGGATGAACGGGATATTTAAGAGATCAAACGTTGCAATGTGCTGTATAACTGATTAGGAAGGCTTAATGAAGGGCGTATATAACTGCGAGTTGGTTGAGAGAAAACAAATGGGACCGGGGGCATTGAAGTTTGTCCTCAGGTCTCCCGAAATTTCAAAGTCCGTTTCACCCGGCCAGTTTGTCAATGTGAAAGTATCCAAAGGGTCTGATCCACTTCTGCGCAGACCGTTCTCTATCCACTGGGTAGACCGCCAAAATGGATTATTCGGAATATTATTCGTGCTTGTTGGCCGGGGAACATCAATCCTCTCCGACTATAAAGTTGGTGACAGCGTAGACCTCATTGGACCTTTGGGAAAAGGTTTCGATATAGGGGACGATCCCGACACTCGCCATTTACTGGTAGCCGGCGGCTGCGGAGCTGCTCCTATACATTTCCTGTGCCAGTCGATCTGTGATAAGTTCGGATGCGGCACTGCAAATGTCCTGCTTGGAGCACGCAATTCAGATGCAGTCCTCTGCGAGACTGAGTTCGGCGGGTACGGAGTCAATGTTGACATCGCTACCGATGACGGAAGCTATGGTTTCCACGGGACTGTCGTAGATCTGCTTTCCAATAAACTTGCAGAAGGTGGAAAAGTTAGAGTATACTCCTGTGGGCCGAATGCAATGCTGCGCGCAGTATCAAATGCATGTGAAACTGCAGATGTCGAGAGCTGCCAAATATCTCTGGAGAACAATATGTCCTGCGGGTTCGGTGTATGTCTTGGCTGCGTGCAAAAAATCAAAGTTGGAGACGGTTGGGAACACCGCTGTGTATGCAAGGATGGCCCTGTCTTTGAAGCAAATGAGGTGATCTGGTGAGCAACCGACTCGATATGAGCGTGCAGATCGGCAAACTCCACATGAAAAATCCGGTCACTGTTGCCTCCGGAACATTCGGGCATGGCAAAGAGATGGTAGATTTCTATGACATCAGCCGCCTTGGAGCAATCACTATCAAGGGAGTCTCTCTCCAGCCATGGCTTGGCAATCCATATCCCAGGACTGTCGAAACCCCATCAGGTATGCTCAATGCTATTGGACTGCAGAACGAAGGGTTGGATTCGCTGCTGAACGAAAAACTTCCATGGCTTGCAGGGTTCCCCGACTTGCCGGTGATAGTCAATATAGTAGGACACAGCATTGAAGAATATGCAGCTGTTGCCCGTGCTCTGGAAGGTCACCCCGGAGTTTGTGCCCTTGAGATCAACATATCCTGTCCAAATGTAAAGTCCGGATGCATCGCTTTCGGCAGCACCCCTGAAGGAGCATCCCAGGTTGTAAAGGCAGTTCGCGCTGAGACTTCACATACCCTTATAACCAAACTTTCCCCCAATGTCACCAGCGTCCCCGAGATTGCGGTTGCGTGTGTAGAGGCTGGAAGTGATGCCATATCACTGATAAACACGCTGGTAGGCACAGCAATCGATCCCTGGAAGCGCAAATTCAGACTTGCAAACATTACCGGAGGGCTTTCCGGTCCTGCTATTAAACCGATAGCCTTGCGGATGGTATACGAAACAGCCAAGGCTGTGAACGTCCCAATCATCGGCATGGGCGGGATTAGCAATGCTATTGACGCAGTAGAATTTTTACTGGCTGGCGCAACGGCAGTAGCAATCGGAACAGCCAACTTCATCAATCCGATGGCAGCTGAAGAGATTATCGATGGAATAGAAAAATACCTGTCCGACACCAATACAAACAGTGTAAAAGAAATAATCGGACAATGCAGCTAAGCACACAAAATCCGGGGAGGGCCAATTGAACAAAGAGAAGATCATCGTAGCTTTGGATGTAGACAGCACAAAAAAAGCAGTCGAGTTAGTGACCAAACTCAAAAATGATGTCGGAGCTTTCAAGGTCGGTTTGGAACTGATAAACTCTGCAGGCCTGGATGTTATACAGGCAGTGCAGGAAGCAGGTGCCGGCAGAGTATTCTATGATTGCAAGTTTCATGACATCCCCAACACCGTAAGCGGAGCTTCGAAAGCTGCGGCTAAAATGGGGGTCTGGATGTTCAATGTCCATGCTTCCGGTGGGTCTGCAATGATGAAAGCCGCACGTGATGCAGCGGACAGTGTGACATTATCTGCTGGGGCACAACGACCGCTGGTCATAGCTGTCACCCTGCTTACCAGTATCGATCAATCCACACTTAGCGACGAACTGGGTGTCTCCGACACAGTTACGGATCATATCCGTCGGATGGCCATCCTGGCGAAAGAAGCCGGATTGGATGGGGTCGTGGCCTCACCGCATGAAGTTACAATCATACGTGAAGCGTGTGGACCGGATTTTATAATAGTGACTCCTGGAGTGCGTCCAGTTGGCGCTGATATTGGCGATCAGAAGCGTGTGATGACTCCGATAGATGCAATAAACGCCGGATCCGATTATCTGGTTATTGGCAGACCCATCACCAAGGCCGCAAATCCATGCCTTGCAGCCCGGGCAGTTGCAAAGAGTCTGGCCTGAGAATGTCGATTTACGCACTGGGAGATCCCCATCTATCACTGGCAATTCCAAAACCTATGGATATCTTTGGGGAACACTGGCGCGATCACGACATTCGGATTGCTGAAAACTGGGATAGTCTGGTCAAACCAGATGATACAGTATTGGTTGCCGGGGATGTTTCGTGGGCTCTGAAACCTGAACAGGCAATGATCGATATCGACTGGATCGCCAGACGGCCAGGCAGAAAGATTCTGATACGGGGCAATCACGACTTCTGGTGGCATAGGGAGTCAACCAACCGCCTGCAGCGTGAGATACCTGAAGGCGTTGCACTGCTGCAGGGACACTCAATTGTAGTTGAAGGAGTTGCTGTTGCTGGAACCAGGGGATGGAGACTGGAAGACGGCGTGGTAGATATTGACAAGATAATGCGCCGGGAATTGGGTTACCTGGAACGTGCTTTAAAAGAGGCATCCGAGTGTGACCATCGTATAGTCCTGTTGCACTATCCTCCGTTTGACCAGGATCTGTCTCCAAATGCATTCGATGATATGATCAGGCAATATGGTGCAGACCAGGTCGTGTATGGCCACATCCATGGTGGAGAGACAGTAGAAGGTAGCATTAATGGCATCATCTACAGGTGCGTATCCGCCGACCATATAGGATTCCGTCCGGTGTTGATCCGAAACTAGAGTTCCACTTCTTGGGAAAACACATATATTATGACTGTCAGGTGCTTGTTGTGCTATTTCGTCATGTTCCCCATATAAAATCAATAGGTAAGTCCATATTCGATCCTGTCTGGGCTGCTGAGTTCCATGCTGGTCCAAATACGGAAGTATTGCACATCTTCAAAGGCCGATTTGAATTCCAGACAAAAGACTATTCAATATCCTGCCGTGAAGGGGACACTATATATGTGCCTGCACAGGTCATGCACAGGGATGTATTTCCCCCGGGTTCATATTTTGAGACATATGTAGTCCATCTGGACTGGGAAGATGAAGCTGAAATGCTGTCTGAATACCATCCAACCCAGCTCATTCCATCTGATCCCGATATACGCAGGGATATCCGTAAAGGTTTTGAACGTATGTACAGGGATTTTCAGAAGGATATACCAGGATGCGACGATTTTATGGGTGTCCAGATGCTATGGATCATTTCAGCGATGTGCAGAGATATGCGATCCAGCTCGGATGCATCGGGCATTGGACACGATGAAGCAGGCCACTCTCGCAGAGTTATGATAATGGAAGAAGCACGCCGGATCATTCACGAACGCTATGACAGGTCGGTTACACTTGAGTCCATTGCTGCTGAGCTTAACATAAGCACATTTTATCTATCCCGAGTTTTTAGCAGAGAGAGCGGATTCACCCTGTCGGACTATCTTACACACCTGCGCCTTGAAAGGGCTGCTGAAATGCTGGCAGAACCAAGACTTAATATAGGTGAAATTGCAAGGGCAGTTGGCTTTCAGGACAGCAGATACTTCAGCCAGGTATTTAAATCGCACTATGGCCAATCACCTAAAGCTTACCGGGATGCAATACCGGTAGGTTCCAGTAGGACATAGATAATGTGGCAAGGGGGCAGGATTATCCTGACCCCCGCCCTCTTATAGCACACACAACACAATGTTTCAACTAACAGCACATGTAATCGAGTCTTATATTACTATCTGCACAAACTGTTTTACTCGTTCTTAAATGTGCTAACCTACCGGGATTTTAGCTGCCGACAGACAGTCTATTGACAAGCCTTCTCATGTGAAGTCCTACAAACGACATCATAATACAGAAAACTGCTGTAAGTGCAACACGACAACTAAGCCACCATATTTTCTCTATATAGTACCTTAGTGCAAGAATCGTGCCAAAGGTGGTGTTTTGAACATTATTTGTGCTTTTTACCGGCAATTTTACCAGTATCAATGAGGAGATAACTCAATCTATATTCATACATTCAGAAAAGTAGAGAAGAATATCAGTATACACCAAAGACTCTTCACTACACTGGATAGTGCATTTGTAAGCGAGTCTTGCATGTTTTGTCTATTTACTTGTAACAGCAGAATGCACGTTACTAGCACATTTACTGGATCTGCAAATATGACAAGACTCAGTTACATATGCACTTGAAATATGAGGTGGTTGCGTCAGTGCATTTACAGGCTTTAGTTTACTATATCGGCATGAGACTCGTCAGAAGCCTTTTTGCGGTCACTTTCGCTTAACAAGCATCCACTGGAACATTTGCGATTGCAGTGCCCGCTGCAAGGCTCAACATGAACCGTAACATGGGTTCCTGGCAGATTCTTACGAATACTGTCAGTCGCCAAATCAGCCACTTTGTGAGATTCATCCACAGTCATTTCTGAACTTACCAACAAGTGGAACTCCACAAATCTGTCTGAACCAGCCTTACGTGTCCGAAGGTTGTGATATCCAAAAATACGTTTATCACTTGATGCGATACTTTCCCGGATTAGAGCCTCTTCATCAACGGGCAGACTTATGTCCAAAAGATCTTTAGCGGATTGCACTGTCAGATTGTACGCCGCTCTGATAATCAACAAAGCCACCAGAATAGCTGCAAGTGGGTCTATCCACCGCAGATCAGCATCAGGCGCAAAATACTTGCCTATATAGATTATTGCCAGGCCAAGCATAACTCCAGCTGATGTATATACATCCGTCTGCAAGTGCCATGCGTCCGCCTGCAAAGCCATCGAGTCTGTCCGTTTTCCCACTTTAAACAGCATCCTGGAGACAAATATATTCGCTATCGCAGAGATCAGCATAACAATAATACCGAGTCCAGGCTTATCCATCGGTTCAGGATGCATAAGTTTCTTAACTGCTTCGAATATGATCCAGACAGCCGCAACAAAAATCAGCAGTGCTTCCACTGTTCCTGAGATATTCTCAACTTTGCCGTGTCCGAATGGGTGTTCTTTGTCTGCAGGTTTACCCGAGGTCCTGACTGCTATATAGGCTATGATAGAGGCAAGCAGATCGACACCCGAATGAATTGCTTCGGATATCACTGATACAGATCCTATTACGAGGCCAACTATTAATTTGAATATAACCAGCGTGCTGTTCGAAACCACAGAAAGCAGCGCAACGCTTGATTTTTGTTTCTGGATATCCAATGTATCCACCCCCAAGTGTGCGTAAAGCCCCGTGGGGCTATGATGTAAGTCCTACAGGGCTTGTTTTTCCTGCTGCCTATGGTCCAGGCCCAGCCGCACTCGATTTCTCCCGAGCCGCCTGTTCTTCAAATATAGTATATATTTACTTCAGTTCGCTGTCAATTGAACAAGCAAGAGTTCGGTTTTCCAAGTATAAAACTCGTTCACCCTGAGCTTGTCGAAGGGTGTTGGAATTCAGCTGTGATTCAACTAAGATCAGGGAAAACAATATCTATTCAGCACACTGAACTGTCGCGTCAACTAAGCACAATAACAAGCATAAGACAACTACCAAAAAAGTGCAGTAGTATGGTAACTACTGCACTTTTTTGCGTATATAACTGGTCGGACTGTTAGTCCAGATGCTTGAAGTGAGGGAGGAAGTCTTTATTGACTTCCAGCATCTCTTTTACCATCGACTTAGTCTCAGCCATGCTGAGTACAGCACTGGTCAGAGGATCGAAGAGGACCGCATGGAAGACTTTCACAGGGTCGCCTTCAATAGCACCTTCAACAGCTAATTCCTCGCAGCGAGCGCTGATGTTATTGAGGACTGCAAGCTGCGCCGGGAGTGGACCGACGTGCATCGGGTTGAACCCACGCTTTGATGCCATCACCGGAACTTCTACACAGCAACCTTCTGGCAAGTTGTCTATCAATCCAAAATTTTGGACATTGCCGTTGAATTCATAAAGTGTCCCGTCACCCTTGGTTGCATTGAAAATGCTGGCTGCATATTCCAGGCCTCTGGCAAGTTCAACAGGTTTCTCTAGTTCGTCTTTGATATTATCTCTCCAGGTCTTTGCGACGTCGAGATAAGCATCCACGATATATCCATACTTCCCAGGATTCCAGCCAGTGCCGTGAGTGCAGTATTTCTCAATCAAGTCAGGGCGCTTGCGGAACCAGGAATTGTATTCTGAGTTGTGTCCACTGGACTCTGTCACATAATATCCAAGGTGTAGATACATCTCATTGCGAACCTGCTCTTCGTTGTATATCTCAGGTTTTGTTGTGATAGCTTCGTAAATCCGCGGATAAGCATCAACGCCATTCACCTTATAGTCAATAAACCATGCCTGGTGGTTGATTCCAGCACTGAGGAATGTGACATCCTTCATATCTGCGCCTATCCAGTTGGCCAACTGCATAGCAGTTCCCTGGACACTGTGGCACAATCCAGTAACCTGCACCTTGGACTCACCCTGCATTGCTCTGCAAAGCATAGCCATTGGGTTGGTGTAGTTCAGGAAAATTGCATCCGGACAATACTTCTCGATGTCCTTGCAGATATCCAGCATGACAGGAATTGTCCTGAGTGCACGGAATATACCGGACGGTCCCCGGGTATCGCCGATGTTGATATCGACACCATATTTCTTAGGTATCTCAATATCGGTTCTGAATACTTCTACTCCACCCTGCAGGATAGTGCACACAACGCCGTCAGCGCCGGTGAGAGCTTCTGCCCGGTTTGTTGTAGCTGTTACCTTTGCAGGATATTTACCAGCCTCAACAATACGGTCAATTCCCTTTTTGATGAAATCCAGACGCTCCTGATCGATATCCATAAGGCAAATATGTGCGTCACTAAACGCCGGAAATGTCAGGATATCACGAACAAGTCCTCTCGTAAAACCGAAACTGCCTGCTCCAATAAATGTAATCTTTTTCATTCAATATCTCCTGAAATAAGATGCTGGAGGTTGGATGTTGGAGGCTAGATTCTAGTGTTAACACCCAGACCAGATTAGTCCGCATTATTCATGTCTGACTCAACTTTTGCCCCTACTGTATGGCAAAAGCGAAGCTTCGTGAATAAAGCGGGTTAACTATATTTATCAGCAATACCGAGTGCTCTATACAATGTAATCCAACAGGATAGTGATATCAGAAAACATGCAAATACACACAAGGCACAACCCATATACTAATGTTCAGAGGGGGATGATGTCAAGTTAAATTGCTGTCAGACAATTTGTGCCTGATTGAAATGGTACATACTGACAAATCAGAAAAGCAAATATTGTGCTCCTATCGGGCTGTTTCATAATTGTCATAATGATTATTATACCTGTTTATTGAAACACTATGGCTGAACCGGGTTAATGGCACGATTTATGCGATATACTATACATATTGGAACTTTAGGCAGGGGGGTGGACGTTATGTCGAAGTTCATAGAACAGATCGTAAACGAGCAGATACGTAAATCTCAGATTGCCTCGCAAAAACGTGCAGAAAATGGCAGCACGTGCAAAACAACTATTATTACAATTTCCCGCACTATGGGTAGTGGAGCCCGCATCGTTGCCCAGAAACTTGCTACTGACCTCGGTATGAGTTTGTGGGGTAAAGAGTTGCTGGACTACATAATCCAGGAAGGAGACGTCTCTCAAAGAGTAGTTGAGACATTCGATGAAAAGGCAGTTTCCGAATTTGAAGTATTCGCAAGAGCAGCTTTTGGAGACACCGAAATCGGAGGATTTATCTATCCAAAACATCTTTCTCATGCCATTCAGGCCATTGCAAAACTGGGAAATGCGATCATACTCGGTAGAGGTGCGAATTTCCTGCTGCCCGATGCACTCCATATCAGAATAGATGCATCATTCGGACTACGTGTGAAAAATATGATTACATTCGAAGGGCTTTCAGAATCACAGGCTGAGACAAAAATCAGACTCTCTGATAGAGAAAGAATGAACTACCTGGCGCATGCATTTGGCAAAGATAAGGTAGCAAACGCCGAATATGACATCACTCTCTGGATGGACGGATTCAGTAACGATGGAGCAGCGGAGATCATAAAGGCTGCCATAATTGACAGATGCAAACACTTCAAGGCAGTTCAGAAATCCGAACCATCTAGTCGGGTTAAAGTTGCACTGGGAATATAAGTAGGCAAATATTCCCCCTTTTGAAGGGGGCCAGTGAACGTAGTGAACGAGGGGGATGTGAAACCCGGGCTATTTATTTGATACATACAGGATTTAATAACATACAATTCACATCCCCCTACCCCCTTCAAAGGGGGAATTTGATGGTGCGTTTATCCGACTTTTTCAACAGCCCACAGTCCGCATTATTCATGACTGACTTAAAAGCGAAGCTTCGTGAATAAAGCGGGTTAGGGATTGTCTTCAGGAACACTAAAAAGTTTGCGGCTCCTGCCAAGCAGAATCAATGCAGCCAAAGCGCACGCAACAGCTCCAATACGCATCGCTGCACTTACAGAATAGACCTGAGCAATCCATCCCAACAGCATAGACCCGATTAGTGGTGACACTCCCATAAACACCAGAGTCCTTACAGCCATGATCCGTCCCTTCATATCTTCCGGTGCATCCATAAGTATTATACTATTGGATACAGCCATAAATGACATCATACCCAATCCTATCACAGCAATGCAGAACATCGAAAAGTGAAGCGAATGCGAGGCCGTTGCCCCCCATAAACCTAACGGCATTACAAACATCCCACAAATGATTACTGTCGAACTCCGTATTTTGCCTCCTGCTGTAGCAACAATGCTGGCCCCCAGCAGTGCTCCGATTCCGGCAGCCGACATCAATGCCCCGAGACCTTTTGCATCCAACCCTAGATCCTTCCTGGCATAAGCAGGCATCAAGACTTGATATTGCATACAAAAGATGCTGACTATTGCAGTCAGTATCAGCAATTCTCGCGTCAATACATTTGACGCTGAATAGCGCAAGCCTTCCATAGTCTGTTTGACAATAGGATCTCTGCGACCGTGACCAGTCGTGGGAACATCTCGCATCATGATCAATGCCACTAATGCGGCAACATAACTCAGGGCATTCAACAGGAAACAGATATTGGTACCATATGCTGCGATAACCAGACCAGCCGCACTTGGTCCTATGATCCTGGTGAAGTTAAATATCCCTGAATTGAGTGCTACCCCGTTGAGTAGATCATCCTTACCCACAAGGTCATAGGTGAAAGATTGTCTTGCCGGAGCATCCATAGCCATTGCGGTTCCTGATACTAACGACAGTATGAGCAAATGCCATGGTCTTATAGCGCCAGTTGCATCCAGTATCCCCAATACAAGAGCTTGAATAAGCAAAACAGTCTGAGTAACCAATAATAGCTTACGTTTGGGCCAACGGTCAGCAAGGGAACCTGCAGGAAGTGTGAGGATAAGTACTGGTATGGTCGTCATGGCAGCAACCAATCCCAGATACAAAGCAGACTTAGTGAGATGGTAGATCAGGTAACCCTGAGCCGTACTCTGCATCCAGCTGCCGGAAAGTGAGATCAGTTGTCCCGATGCGAAGAGAGCATAATCGCGGTGTTTTAAAGAGGAGAGTGCACGAGGGAGTCCGAAACGTAGTCTCGGACTCCTGCTCGTAGTGTCATCGTCAGGCATGCCAGTCTACGTTCGTAACTTCCTTGGCATGAGCCTCAATAAATGCCTTTCGTGGGTCCACGTCATCTCCGAGAAGCACAGTGAACATTTCGTCGGCGTCAATAGCATCCTCAACAGTTACCTGGGCAATGCTTCTGGCTTCCTGGTTCATTGTTGTATCTGCCAGGTCCTCAGCATTCATCTCCCCAAGTCCCTTGAACCGGGTAACTGTGAGATCTTTCTTGTGACCCAACCCCTTGGTCAGGCTTTCTAATTCTTCATCATTCTTTGCATAAAAGATCTTATCTTTTCCCATCTTTATACGATAGAATGGAGGTTGGGCTATATAGATATGGCCGTCATCTACTAATGGTTTCATATATCGGTAGAAGAATGTCAGCAACAGAGTTCTGATATGGCTTCCGTCAACATCAGCATCAGTCATTATTATTACTTTATTGTAGCGCAACCGGCTCTTATCAAATGTCGGTCCACCATTACCCTTGCCGTTTGCGCTCTTGGTTGTTTCTTCACCGAAATCTAATTCGCCATTTTCATCATCACCGGTATCCATGGAAGCATGAGTAATACCAGTACCCAATGCTGCAACTAACGATTTAATTTCTTCATTTTCCAGTGCACGGTCCATCCTGGCCTTTTCAACATTCAGGATCTTACCACGCAGAGGCAAAATAGCCTGGCATCGGCGATCACGTCCTGCTTTAGCATTTCCTCCAGCTGACTGGCCTTCAACTATGAACAATTCACACTTGGAAGCATCTCTTTCGATACAGTCTGCTAGTTTTCCAGGCAATGAAGAGTTCTCCATCGCACTCTGGCGTTTAACCATATCTGCAGCTTTACGAGCAGCATCACGCGCCCTTTGCGATGTTAAAGCCTTATCAACAATTCTCTTGCCGCCAGTAGGGTTCTCTTCAAGGAACTCCTGGAACTTCTCGCCGACGATTGAGTTAACGATGCCTTCAACTTCGCCATTACCAAGTTTTGTCTTAGTCTGTCCCTCAAACTGAGGATGCATAACCTTAACCGAGATAATCGCAGCCAATCCCTCACGTACATCATCTCCGGAAAGGTTCTGATCTTTCTCTTTGAGAGCGCCGCTCTTGCGGGCATAGTTGTTGATAACCCGGGTCATAGCAGTCTTGAATCCGGAAAGGTGTGTACCACCTTCCTGGGTATGGATATTATTGGTATATGTAAGTATATTTTCCTGGTAGGACTCATTATACTGAAGTGCTACTTCAACTGCAGTCTCATCCCGCTCACTGGACAGGTAGACAACCTTGTGGAGGGGGTTCTTGTTTTTATTCAGATATTCCACAAACTCAGCAATACCGTTTTCATATTTGAATGTCCTGCTGCGAAGTTCCTCTTCCTCAGCCTGCTCATTTATGAATGTAATACTGATGCCTTTATTCAGGTACGCCAATTCTCGGATTCGAGATACAAATATATCAGGGTGGTACTTAATTTCAGAGAATATCTCGCTGTCTGCGAAGTATTTGACTGTTGTTCCGGTGCCTTCAGCTGTTCCAATTACCGTCAGCGGAGCATCAGGTACTCCTCTTACAAAACGCTGGTAGTGACACTGGTTTTCCTGACAGACTTTGACTTCCATCCATTCACTGAGAGCATTGACGCACGAAACACCGACTCCATGCAGTCCACCGGAGACCTTATAACCGCCGCCGCCGAACTTACCGCCGGCATGCAGCTTTGTGAGAGCAACCTCAACACCCGACACCCCTGCTTCGGAATGGATACCAGTCGGAATTCCTCTTCCATCATCGGTAACACTTACAGTATCATCAAGGCCTAATATAACTGTAATATTGTTACAGTAACCAGCAAGGTGCTCGTCAATACTGTTATCGATAACTTCCGTGAACAAGTGATGCAGTCCACGTGAACCTGTGTCACCAATATACATAGCAGGGCGCATTCTAACAGCTTCGAGACCTTCAAGTATTCTAAGGTCATCAGCGCCATAATGCATCTCGGCAATAACTTCTTCGGCAACCTCTTCGACAGGTTTTTGGTCGGGGTTGATTGTGTTGTCCATATCTTCGGGCATGTGGTCTTTGCTCCTGAGGGATGTGCTTCTCTATTACTCTGAAAACTTGAACATACCATACCAGGTATTTCAGAGTGTTAGTCATTAATAAGAGATATCATAACATTGGCCCAGAGTGATCAATTTACTCTCGTAAACCGAACTTGTCCACATACATTATACTCCTCCAAAACAAGGCCGGTCAATCACGACGCAAGAGCCCGTGAATGAAGAACACCTATTTTCCGAAGCTCATACAAAACCTAGCTAGAGTTCAGACTTCTCGGTATATCGAGGATGACTATATTCCCACAACACTGAGCAGTTACAAAACTCGGGATAGCTTGACAAGGAGATTGAGAGACAGTTACAATTCGATAGTACATATGTGATTTATTTCTAGATCTGACTTTTTCGCACCAAGGCGCACTAATATCCCGACCGTGCCGAAGATTCATGCTGCTAATAGCAAAGGTATACCGGTATTGAGTAATCCACACGCAAGTAACAGTGACGAAATCGACCTGATGGACTTCATCAGACCAATTCTTTCAAGATGGAAGCTAGTGTTGCTGGTTTTCATACTGGGAGGAATTGTAGCTTTCTCAATAAGCTGGACACGTCCCAAGATCTACCGTTCAGAAGCTAGTTTATACGTGCAGCAAAATTCCACAGCTTCAAGCCTCTTGCGCAGCCTTCCTGTATCACTGGGTGCAAGTGGGGGAAGTAGTTCTAACGACTACTTTTTAACACTATTGCAAAGCCAGAGTATGCGTACATCAGTTGTAGACAAAATGGATTTACGCCACAACAAATTGCTATTTCCAAATGACGTACCTTCCATGTCTGAAACGATAGAAAAGATATCAGACATAGTCTCAGTAAGCGAAAACAAAACTGGTAGTGTGGTTATATCTGTTACCACAGTAAATCCGCAGCTCGCTGCTAATATAGCGAACACAATGCTTGATTTACTCGGAAAATACGTGGTTACTGCGTCCAAGAAAAAGGTATCATATACGTCTGAACGCCTGGACAAAACAGAGAAAGAATTGAATGTCGCAGAGAGATCTCTGATGGATTTCCTGGAACATAACGATGTGGCTTCCATCGATGATCAAACCAGGCAGATGATTGATCGCCTTGGAACCTCGGAAACAGACATACTTTCCCTTGAAGCCGAGATTAAAAAAGTAACGAGTGAACTTCAGAACTCGGGAGATGTGGACTCTCTCGTTGAACTGGAAGTGCAGAAACGCTCCCTGGAAGCCAGCAGAGATTTCCTGCAATCAAAAAGGGATGAGCTGCGCAAATCACTATCTAAGTTGCCGGCAGTGGCAGCAAAATATTCCCGCATTCAACGCCGAATAATGGTCCTGTCTAAAACATTCGAAATGCTTACAGAACAGTATCAGATGGCCCAGATCACACAAAAAGGTGAGGATGGCGACTATCAGATAATTGACCGAGCCAGACCAAATCCAAAGAAAGTCGGTCCGCACAACGCTTTGAATGCCGGATTAGGTGCGTTACTATCTGCTCTTGCCACATGCTTTATTATCAACATCAGAATCCCCGGTTCGTCTAATAAAGCTGATACTAAGAGCTAGATCCTACTTTCCTAAGTCTGTAATGAAGACATTAGAATTGACTGCGATCATGCGTCCGATTCACTGTTAACTTCATGTGTCTACCTCTTCCAATCATTCAATGCCTCTTTACTGCATTAAGTCTATACAACTGGAGATAATTCCATGCGCTTTTTCTGTTTATTATTTTTGTATCTCAGCCTGATTTTTGTCCTTGGCTCAACTATATCATGTGCTTCACAAAAACCGGATGTTTTGAAAATTTCCGACAACATACTGGCCATGAAAGTAGTTGATTGGCCGGACGGCGTTCAAGCAGGATTTGTAAAATCTCCTCACAGCAGGACTCCCGTCCTTAGGATTGAAATCGACAACACTTCCAACGCTGCAAAGACCGTTGCTTTCACAGAAAGTCCAACTTGGGGAACTCCAATCTACTATGTGGGTAAGGGATCTGCGTTTTCTGCTGTCTCATTTAAAGCACGTGCAACTGGTATTTTGGATAAAGCAGAGTTACAGTTTTGCTTTACCGATGCAAATGGTGCACTTATCAAGAGTTCGCCAATCACCTTGAATAATCAATTGCAGAGAACTGAGATCACACGAACACTGCTGGATGCCGCGGGATCAATAAACTGGTCAAAAGTAAATGCGCCGGGATTCACTATAACCGTTCATGCAAACTCAAAAGCCATATTTGAAGTCGCAGATACCAATATCAAATATACAGACGGCGAAACATACAACTTTCTGTCGAATAAACCGTATTCAAAATTCTACACAGGACCTAAACAGAAATCCTCCCCTGTGTTTTCTCCTCTACCAAAAGGAAACACGTTGTATATGGGAGGTACATTCGGTGCTCCTTCTATTGAGACCCTCAAGCTCATAAAGAGGCTTCTGCCCGAATATAACATATGCTCTGCCCCCTGTTTTGCATGGGATCTAGATATCAGCAAAAAGTTTGTAGAACAATGTAGAGAGAATGGTTTCTTTGTTCAACTTCAGAAAGCCGGGTTACGAGGTGTCGCGCAGCTCACCGCTGCAAGCGATTCCCTTGGATTGCGATGGGATGGGAAAGGCGATGAAACCAAGAATGAACTGGCATTTCAGCTTTTGAACAATGGCCTTTCCTGCTGTAGCGATAGCATTCGCAATCAACTGGGACAAGAAATAGGCTGGGCTGCTGCACTCGGTATCAATAACTTCAAACAGGTAGACTATGTGCTTCCCTGGGATGGTAGATGGGGTTATGATAGAGCAACCTTGAGTGAAATAAGAAGAGTACTTGCAGGTGAAGACGCCGGATTGCCGCTCAAGAATGGCAAGAGAGTCAAAGCTGTTCACTTCTGGGAATACTTTGCCGCATATCGCGGTATGAAATTCGCACCAGGTGATCTGGGATTCCAAAATTGGAATGAATATATCCCAACCACAGAAAAAGAAGTATCCCGCAGTAAATCGCTCATCAAGCAAAGAAATCTCGCGGTCTTTTTGGCTTTTCAGCACTATGAATGGCTCAAGACCGCTAATTCTATGGGCAAAAATGCTAAAAGATTCGGCGGGGCCCAGGCATATACTCTGAACCCGGAGGATCTGGCTAATGGTGGAGACTACATTTATCTCAGCAAGCTGGCTGATGCCGGTGAGCCGTTTTATGAGTTCTTCGGAAATCCACTTGTTACATCATCAGCTTACTATAATATGCCAATGTACCTCCGCAATGCCAGGAAGAATGACTCCAGGGTCGGAATCATACTTGAAGTTGGTGCTGGTGGCCACGGGCAGCCATATATGGACCCACTGCTGACCTGGCTGACCAGCTATGATCTGGTATCCAACGGATTCAATGACTACCACAATGAATGGATGGACGAAGCTCCTTACAGCTTAATGACTGATCCATCCAATAAATATCATTACGACCGCTTCCTGACCTGGCTTTCAGGAGCGTACGGTTACGATCGGTCACAAAAAGATGCACCCAATCATCCGAAAACAGACGTGTTCTCTATTTCAATCAGAAGCGCTGCTCATTACATGGATGCATGGGTTACAAATATCAAACAGATGGATTCGATGGCTCAATATCTCAGGGATGAATACATAAACTTCGAACAGACCGACCAGGTATGCTATCCTGACATATTGAAAGATGCCAGAGTCATCTTCTACACTGCTCCATATATAAAATCTAAAATGACAAATGATATCAACCACTGGCTGAGTGATGGAAATCATGTCCTTGTCACCCATTCTTACATCCCGTTTTCAAAAGACCGGGGAGCTGTAACCGACTTTATTGATAATATGTCAGAACCTATCGACAGTGGCAAGATAATGGAACCTGTCAAAATATTCCTGGGGACAGGCAAACGAGACACAGAAATGGTCATGTACCGCGGAGAAATGTACTCCTATGAAGACTATCTGGATCCTGTGAGGAATTCCATATCAGGAACATCCGAACTTACAGGGTTCAAGCACATCGCATATACCATCCATTCCCAATCCGGGGAAGTTAAATCCAGCGATCCGACATTCTCATCCCTTAGTGGACAACATTTGGATATACATCGGTATTTCGAAGTGCCACTCGTTGGCAAAACGCTGGTCGGAATCGGGGACAAACCTTTAGTTACAGAACTGTGCTTTGGCAGCTCAAAGATAATATACCTCCATTGCCGGCCATCCGATTTACCCATCGGCATTGCAGATACAATAGCTGCAGCGATTGCGAAATATGCGGACTTGCCGCAAATGGCTCTAAAGGGTCAAGGCAAATACTATCTTCATCGATACGAACTAAAGAATGGGTCTCAGGCTGTAGTTGTTTGGGACAGAAATTCCCTTGCAAGTTTTGGTCCGGAGTGCGGTGGGTACACACCCAATATGGACAAACTCCGCATCAAATACAGTGTTCCGGAAGCCCACATCGATACGGTAGTTCCATCTGGTAAACCTGGCAAGTATATAGTGTATTCATATCTGAATGGTTCCAGGCAAAATATTGACAGCGAGGACGGAAACATTACCCTTAAGGCAGATAGTGTCAGTGGAGAACTATTCTACATAATTCCTGATGATACAAACGCAGTTAATATCCTCGCAGATATTGAAACCAGCCATGAAAAACTCAATGTTGCCCTGAAAGGCAAAATCTCTGTCAATTGATCCAACAATCAAGGAGTAAGGTTTGAGAATAACGATCTAGCCCACTTTATTCATGAATAATGCAGGCTAGCCCCAAACCTTACTCTTTCAACTACATCCAGCCTGCATTATTCACCAAACTCGCTTTTGTCCGTAGAAGAGAGAAAAGCTGAGTCAATAAAGAATAACGCGGACTAGGACTTAGCGTAATTCACGGCTCCGGACCAGTCGACCAATACAACCGGTTCATCTCCAACTACCCACGCATCGTGCCCGGATGGTAGTCTCGATATCATCCCCGGGCCTGCCTCGAACTCTGTCCCATCCCCCATTACAATGTGTATGCGTCCTGAAACGTGATATTGGAAGTGAGGGGCTTCACATAGTTGCGTTCCAGCAATTGGCTTGACACACTCAGACCATTTCCAGCCCGGTTCCAATGTAAGTCTTCCAACGACCCCGCCACCGATATTCACCAATTCTGCCTTACCCTTGGGAAATGTCCGTATTTCATCAGGTTTTCCGAAATCCACAAATTCAGCAGCATCCATAATTTTGCTCCATATTTTACCATTATCCAGAAAACCATTCTTTCCTGGAAAGGACTTTGATCCATGTTACTTACACACTATATTGTACCCGCACTTAATAAACTTACAACGATAATTCGTAACTGTTTAAAGGTATGAGATTTACGTCATCCTGAACTTGATTCAGGATCGTTTTAAAGTTTTCTGGATGCTGACACACCTTCAGCATGACGTAGTAATCAAACAGGACTCCACCCGAAACCGACTGTCTTCATTTATCACATTAACATTTTTGAGCCTTAAGCGTTTTTCGCGGTTCTTTTCAAATATTTCCTGCGTAAATATTCGGATATTTTGTCCCAAATTCAATGGCTCTGATCTCCACGGTTGTAAAGCTGAAGCCCTGCGTGATATAATATGACGTTCAGGGGGTGTCAAATCCGATATGAAACGTACCTTTCAACCGAAAAACCGCAGACGCTTACGCGTCCATGGATTTATGGAAAAAATGTCCAGCCGTTCTGGACGAAGAGTTCTCGCTTCCAGACGTCTTAAAGGCCGCAGGAAGCTGACCGTATAGCGCTGTGCGGGGCCAGAGCCCTGCCGGCGCTCCGGGCCAATAATGTTACCAACCACTAATCGCCTAAAGCAAAACGATGATTTTAAACGGGTTTATGCCCGGGGCAATAGTTGTGCGATGGGACCAGTGGTTGTCTACTCCCTGAAAACCGATAATGGAATTCGGGTTGGTTTTAGTGTTAGCAAGAAACTTGGTAACGCTATTAAACGTAATAGAGTTCGTAGGCTCCTCAGAGAGGCAGTCAGGATGATGCTGGATGATCTGCAGGAGGGTAACGATATAGTTATTGTGGCCAGGAGGAGCGCGTCCGAATCACTGCTCCCGGATTTCTGTAAAGCTCTCAAGGGAGCTTTTCACAGAAAGGGCCTGTTAAACGGATGAGAATTAATCCTGTACGGGGTCTCATCCTGTTTCTGATTCGTGGAATATATCAACAGTTGTCAAAGCGGTGCTGGCCTAGAATGTGCCGCTATGACCCTACCTGTTCTGAATATGCTGCCCAGGCAATAGAAAAATATGGGTGTATCAAAGGTATCTGGATGGGTATCAAAAGGATATTTAGATGCAACCCGTGGTCCGCAGGCGGCGATGATCCGGTTATCTGATCAGTGTATATGTGGTGCAATGTGATTCATTATTGCTTCCCTGCCTGATCGTTTAGGATCTTCATTACCGGAGCCATATGCACCGGTGCGGGATAATGCACCAGGTTGTTTTACACCAGCACTTTCCCCAGACTAATCCTGATCTGGGAAGTCTTTCAATACCGACCACACAAGGAGCAATCCCATACTGACCATGACATATAATTCCAGGACAATACGCACTCTTACCACAGCACTTATGCTTTTGGCTATCACTGCAAGCGTTGCACTCTGTGCACAGAGTCCCGATGTATTACTAAAGAATGCACGAGATGCAGCCAGAACCGCTGCGACAATTGGGGTAAGCCAGGCTGAGGCAGTAAAATCATACGATGAAGCCATTAAGGGTTATCAAACTGTCATAGACGGCAGTCAGGGTTCAACACAGGCTGTTGATGCAACAAAGGAACAGAATGCAGTCCTAAAACAATATGTGACATTCCTGAAATCCACTAAAACCGCTGCAGCTCAATCTTCTGTGGAATCAACTCCTTCATCAGATGATTCTCCGGCCGGTTTGCTTGCAACTGCCAGAAATGCATACTCTCAGGTATCAAAACCGGGGCTAAGCGCCACTGACCTGGATGGCTTTTACAAGACCGCAATCCAATCATACAATGAGCTGATAAAGAAGCATGTCTGGACTACCGAGTGTGTTTCAGGTCGTCTCGAACTGGCCCAACTGCTGGCCAATGCCAATATTAAAAATAAAAATTTAGAGATGTCGTATAAGACACTCAAACACCTGCTTCTCACTTATGATATGCCCTTATCTGATCTTCAGGCTAAATTATCAAAAGAAAGAAGCCTATCCAACGATAAGGCTCTACTGGAAGCCACGCAAATCCGTGATACAGTAATCCAGGCAACAGCTTATAGAACAGATATCCTGAAACAATGGAATGCAGCAAACTCCAAATTGCCCCAGTACAAGATAATGGACTTCTTCGTCGGACTCACCGGACATAATCCATCATTCAGCTACTGGTTCGCAATTGTCCTGATTACTGTTCTGGTAAAAGTATTGATTACTCCTTTAACCAAGGCCCAGTTCAAGGCTATGAAGGAGATGCAGAAAGTCGCTCCTCTGATCAAAGAGGTTCAAAACAAGCATAAAGGCGATCAAAAAGCCATTGGTGAGAAGACAATGGCGATCTATAAAGAACATAAGATCAGCCCCTTCGCCAGTTGCTTGCCTTTACTTGTGCAGATGCCTATTCTTATGGGACTTTTCTACACTATAAAGAGTTATGAACCGATGTTTGTCAATGGCAAATTCCTTTGGATTGGCAGTGCAGCCAGACATTTATATGAACTACCAATCCCATCGTTGGGAGCGGTAGGTGACAAAGTCTTCCTGCCGGCAATGAACCTTTCAGAACCCGACCTTATACTGGTTGTGCTGTATGTGATAAGTATGTATTTCTCAACCAAGCTATCGTCAATGGATCCCAGCCAGGCGGATCAGCAGAAAATGATGGCTATATTCATGCCGCTTATGATGGCATTTGTATTCGCCGGATTCCCAAGCGCATTCCTGCTCTACTGGTTGCTCTTTAATATCCTGCAGACAGTCCATCAGGTGCTTATAATGCGTGCAAAAGAGCCGCCTCTGGATCCCGGGGCAACCATTCTGGCAAAAAAACCGTAGTATGAATATATATTTCAGTGTATAGACAGCAGAATGAATCTACTGTTGATGATATGGAACTATTGTTTCGGACTTGTGGTCAAGGTTTCCGAAGCGTAAGTTTAAACTAGAAGACCATTTCGAGGAGGCATAACAGTTGAATACAGTTGAAGTTAGCGGACGCACTTTAGAAGAGGCTCTAGAAGCGGCTGCACTGGAACTAGGCGTCTCCAAAGACCAGGTAAACCATGAGATAATTGAAGAGGGCAGCAAAGGGTTTATGGGCCTGGGCCAGATACCTACTATAATTAAGGCGTGGGCTATTGAGACGATTCCCGAACCGGAACCTGCTCCTGCAGTAGTCGAAGTATCTGAAACGGCTCCCGAGCAGTCTCCAGCAAACAGCAATGAGTACGCTCAAGCTGCTATGGAAGTGTTGGCTGAAATCCTACCGGCAATGGGACTGGATGCAAAGCCTGCGCTAAAATCAGTCGATTCTGAATATATACATATAGACATCATCGGCACAGACCTCGCAATACTCATTGGTAAACACGGTCAGACACTTGACGCACTCCAGTACCTGCTGCAGATAGCAGCCTCTAAAAAGGCAAACTCTGAAGCCCGTATAGTCCTGGATGCTGAAGGATATCGCGAGAGACATAACAAGATGCTGGAAAAGAAGGCTCTAGAGTATGCTGATGCAGTCAAACAGCAGCAGAGAGAAGCCGTTCTTGATCCTCAGCCGGCAAGAGATCGACGTATTATACACATGACTCTTGTTGACCATCCTGATGTCTATACATACTCCGAAGGTTTCGGAGACGATCGACATGTAGTCATCTCCCCTAAGAGATAATAATCTTTGACCGGATACACCAACTCGCATGCGGGTTCAGGTGTATCCGGTTATGGCAACTTCACCCTATGCTCTTCACAGATACAATTGCAGCAATCGCCACGCCAATAGGATCTAGTTCAATCGGCGTCATCCGCATCAGTGGTCCGCTGTCCATGACCATCGCATCCACCCTGTCTCAGAAAGACCAATCGGACCTGCGAAACCATTCTGCTATATTTTCAATACTCATAGATCCATTTTCCGGAGTTGAGCTGGACGATGCTGTGCTTACAACATTTCGGGCACCAGCAAGTTACACTGGAGAGGATATCATAGAGATATCATGCCACGGCAGCATCCCGATCCTGCGAACTGTACTGAATGCAGTATTGGCCTGCGGTTCTCGACTGGCAGAACCCGGGGAGTTCACAAAACGTGCTTATGTGAATGGCAAGCTGGATTTATCGCAGGCCGAAGCTGTCAATGACCTTATCCGTTCCAGGACTGAAGGTTCACGGCGCTCTGCTCTAAACCAACTGCACGGAGGTTTGTCCCGTCGGCTGGCTCAGGTAGACAAAAACTTGCTTGGATTGCTGGCTGCCATTGAAGCTTCCATAGACTTCCCGGACGATGTAGATGAGCCGGAGTCCAGCTGGGTAATGGAACAGATAGCACTGTGTAAGCATGAGCTTGATTCGCTGGAATCGACTTTCCTGGGTGGCAAGATATTGAAAGAAGGTGCACGTGTCGTAATCTGCGGCAGTGTCAATGTTGGTAAGTCCAGTCTTTTAAACGCTCTCCTCAAGAGGGAAAGAGCGATAGTAACGCCCATCCCAGGAACTACTCGCGATCTGATAGAAGAAGGACTTGAGATCAAAGGTATTCCGATTACAGCAATCGATACTGCAGGCATTCGTGATACCAGTGATCCAGTCGAATCCGCAGGACTCGACATGGCAATCAATACCATACGCCAGGCTGACTTGGTCCTGCTGGTTATGGACGCATCCAGAATGCCGGTAGATAGCGATGTAGAGGCCGTCTTGCGAACTGAACCAGACAGGTGTATTCTTGTAATTAATAAAACAGACATCGCTTGTAATGGCAGTATAGATGCTTGTAAAGAGCTCATAAACACTCGAATCGCGACAGGGATTCCTGAGGTTAGGGTCAGTGCAGCCGCAGAGACCGGTATCGAAGACCTGGAATCTCATATATATAATAAACTGACTGCAGGGATAGCAATTGAGAGCGTGGTAGTAACAAACGCGAGACACCATCAAGCCCTCATTGCTGGCATTGCAGCACTGCAGAGAGTTCAAAAAGGAATGAATCTTGGAGACCCACTGGATTTACTCTGCATAGACATCGTAGATGCGCGCAGACAGGTGGGATTAATCACTGGAGAAACAGTTGGAGAGGATGTGCTGGAAAGCATATTCTCACAATTCTGTATAGGAAAATAGGGAGCAATATGCCAAAAACATACTACGTTGCCGATCTCAAATCAGGAACCAGGATGAAGGAGATTTTCTATATCTCCAGCTGGAACCCAGCTCGCACTAAAAATGGCAAAGATTACCTGCGGTTAAAACTCATGGATAGAACAGGTGAGGTTGAAGCAGTCTGCTGGGATATGACTGCTGAAGAACTTGCAGACAGCCTGGAAAAGACATATGCCATCGTAACCGGTGGTGTCAGCACCTATCAGGACAAAGTACAGGTTACTGTAGAATACATGCAGCGATGCACAGAAGGTATGGATCCGGCAGACTTTATGCCTGTCGGTCCAAATAGCTCAGCTGATCTTGAGTTCGAAATGGACGAACTGATTCGTTCCATCAAACGCAGTGAACTCAGGAGTCTTGTGGAGATGATACTGGGTGCTCCGGACACCAGAAAACTCTTCCTGGCTGCTCCCGCTGGCAAGGCAATGCACCATGCTTACGTGGGCGGATTGTTGGAGCATACTGTTTCAGTCGCCCGTAATTGCGATGCCCTGTGCGGTTTCTATCCACGGATTGACCGTGACTTGTTGATAGCCGGGGCTCTGCTTCACGACATAGGCAAGACCAAAGAGATGGGTTGGGTCGGACCTGTGGTAGAATACTCCGAGGAAGGCAATCTGGTAGGACATCTATTTATCGGAGCCGCAATGATTCGTGAATATTCGGTAGGAATCAAAGGACTGGATGAGCTTACCGCCCAGCTGCTTGAACACATAGTCCTGTCGCATCACGGAGAATATCTGTATGGATCACCAGTCCTGCCCAAATGCATGGAAGCAATGCTTTTGCATTATGCTGACAATATAGATGCTAAAATGTTCCAGATGAACGAGGCCGTCGCCGCATCTGATGATCGCAATGACGCAGGACGGTTTACAGGCTGGATAAAAAGCCTGGAAAGACCCGTTTTCAGGGGAATACAGTCAAACGGATATCAGGAAGACTAGTTTAAGAATAAATATGGAGGATCTATATGACACAGACAAAATTACTGATCGCAATCTCTGTTCTATGCGTTGTCCTGCTTTCAAGCGGGTGTGGAAAGAAGGAAGAAACCACTACGGCGCCTGAATCCACAACTCCTGCAGTACCTGTACCTTCTACAGCGTCTGCACCTGCAGCACTGCCGGCCGGACTCAAAATAACGGATATTAAAGTCGGAACCGGCGCCGAAGCAGTTGCTAACAGTAAGGTAAAAATCGAATACACCGGCAAGCTGGATAATGGTCATGTTTTCGATGCTACGAGCCGCCACAATAACGAACCACTGGAATTCACAGTCGGAGTCCAGCAGGTAATTCCTGGAATGGATCAGGGTGTTCTGGGGATGAAAGTCGGAGGCACTCGAGATATCACAATCCCTCCGGATCTAGGTTATGGAGAGGATGACATGGGTGAGATCCCGCCGAACTCTACCCTCCACTTCAAAATCAAACTGGTATCAGTAGAATAAGAATCTCACGTTATAAGCGACGCCAGGGAGGCCCTCTGCGGCCTCCCGCAAAGCCTGAAACAGCTCATATTACCGGCCGATAAACCGGGCTTTAATAACTTCGTGGATTAATGGGCCATCGGGATTCGCTATCCTGGCTTCCAGGACATCGGCTGCTATCTTGCTGACTTCAGCTACAGGATTCTGCACTACAGATATCGGAGGATACTGATACTCTGTCTCAACAGTGCCATCAAACCCCACAATCAGTGTCTTTACCGCACCATCGAAATCAACATCCCGCATAGCGGCTCTTGCTGCTACTGCTGCTGTATCGTTATAACATATCATCGCATCCGGACAACCATGTTTGAGCGTATAATCATAAATCACTTTTCGAAATGTAGATCGAGTATTCTGCATCTCGTGCGGAACTATCAATATCTCCTGTTCCAGTCCTACACCATTCATAAACTTAATATATCCATCGTAGTGCGGGTCTCCAGGAATATGACTCCATTCGCAGTTGAACAGTACTATACGCCTTGCACCTTTGTTATACACATACTGCATACTTTCCTGTGTTGCGTCCATAAAATCAATCCGCACGGTATCTACATCGGGTATTGTGTAACCACCTGCACTGACTACCGGCTTGCGGTTAGCAGGATCCAACTTCAGATATTCCGGAAGCCATGCTATACAATCCCAACCTATAATACCGTCTACCGGCCAGAGGGCAATCTCTTCCAATGGCAGAGCGCCTAATCTCATTCCGGCTACAGATTTCGTAATAAGTGAATAACCTTTTTCCAGAATAGAATCATACACACAGCCCAATATTTCAGAGAATATATAGTGTTGCAAGTCGGGAATGGTCAGACCGTATATACCTGTCTTTCCTGTAACCAATGCTCTGGCAATAAGGTTAGGTTTGTATCCAAGCTCATTTACAGCAGCCAAAACAGCATCACGTTTAACAGGTGATACCCTGCCCCGATTGTTTATCACACGATCTACTGTGCCTCGGGATACTCCTGACTTCTCTGCTATGTCGATTATCGTTATGCCCAAATTAAAACACACACCTGTTGATATTGATGCTCGTATTGTATGCTAACAAGAGAACATTGTCAAACTCAGAAACATACAGCTTTTTTGAGAATTATGTTATGCCGGCATAGTTCTGCATTCGTTATATGGGTGTCTTGATGTTGAAATACGTTCATTATAGTATCACGAACACATAATATTTGAATGTATCCCAAATCCTGCAACTGAACGCTGGTCAATTGACGTCACTATTCAGGATTGAGAACATAAATACTTTGCCTTATACTTTGTGAACAAACAGGACAGGGGGATTCTATGCCCCTGATATATGCAGCGAAAAGAGTTCATTACATATACCAGGGGCACAGTATATGGTATTCAGGTTATTTCTTACACTTTGCCGGACATTTACCGTTGCAGACCTTCTTCAGGTGTTTAGGACAGGCCTTTTTCGGAGTTATAGTCTTTGCGGTCTTAGTAGTCTTGGTAACTAAGGCACAGGACTTCCCATTACCGCCGGGGCAGCTGATGGCTGGAATCGCCAGGGGTGCTGTGACTCCGATTGCCAATATTAGTGTGAAAAGGATTCTTGTTATTTTGTGCATTTTTTATTCCTTTCATTCTGAGAAGGTGTTATCACCCTTGTAACTGCAGATGCATTTAAATCTGAAGACTGTCTTCCTTTGCCGTAAGGGTAAGTTGACTTTATCAATCAGCTTGCATGCACTCTTTACATAATGGTTCCCTGCTTACATGCTTTTTAATCTTATTTCATTTTCACTAACCCACATTATTAACAAAGCTTCGCTTTTGCCTGGTAGTAAGGACAAAAGCTGAGTTGATCATGAATAATGTGGGCTGGTATTGTCCGGACTCAAAGAAGCATAGCATTAATATCAATACGCCAGTTCTACCATACTAGTTCATTTTATCTCACTTGATCAAAGAAATTTATTTCTATTCAAGTTCATAATTCAATAACACACGTTATTTACCAGATTTCGCATTCGACTAACAGCAGGAGTGAAAATAAGCCATTTATGATCAATGCTGTCCAATGCGGAATCATACATAGCAAATAAGTATATACACTTAACGTCCAAGAGATAAGGACTTTCGGATTTGTTACCGATAATTCCCATGTGAAATCGTAGTTTTCATCAATATTATATAAATAGCAATTGTCGAGACGGCAGGGGCATCGCCTGGCAATTGAATACTACGAGAACAACAATACAGGTTATACAAGTCCACATGACTGCAATATTTGATTATTATGATCTTATAAATCTTGTAGCAGGACTCGCATACTTCTCTGTTTCAGCGATGGCATACATTCTGGGACGCCGTAAACAGAGTATAGTAAGTTGGTCGTGCTTTGCATTATTTGCATTTCTAGCAGGTACCAAACAATGCTTTGAAATAATAATGCCAAACCTCCCGTCGAATAATCTCTACTTGACGGCCAATCTTGCTGTACTGGCTTGCTGCTTCACTGGACTACTTGCATTCGCCTTATTATCCATCTGTAACCGCAGACAACTCTACCTGATCGATATCATTCCATCTGCAATTGGGTTAGCAGTCTCTGCAAGTGCAATCATCGCGGGTGCATGGAGACTACCATTTGCTCTCATTGGAGTATATGGTCTGGCAACTACATTTAGTTCTGTATCTGTAATGATTATCAATATCCACGATTCGAATAGAGCAAATCGACAGAATCAATACTTTCTGGCTGCACTTATTGCAGTGTTCTACATAGCCCATGGTATTATTTTTTTCGTTCCAGCCAGTAGACTCCTACCATATATAATTTCCTCAATTCAAGTTGTTATCGCCTTTGCAATGTTGTACAGCATAATGCAACTGCAAAAAGGTGAAACCCCCGAATCGCAAGATTTTCTGCCCAGAATACAGGCAATTCGTGCATGTGGAATCCTGCTTGCAGTCATAGTATTAGCTGGAGGTTATGCGGCACACTATCTCTCAGAATCGGCTATGAATGAGTTTAAAACCACAGTACTGCGCAACACTCTGACAGCCGCTCCGGCATTTGATGACTTACCATTCGCGAAGATGCACGGTAAGCATTATACAGTCAATGACCAAAATTACCAACACGCCTTAAGGCACCTGAAACAGATCGTCCAGGCAAACGAATCAGCGTCTTATGTTTATCTTATGGGCAATAAGGACGGCAAAGTGTTCTTCTTCGCCGATTGGAGTGATGACGATAACGCTCAAATATCGCAACCAGGAGATTCCTACCCCGAAGCTAGTCAGATACTAAAATCAGTATTTACTTCCAGAAAGCCTATAACTGGAGTAGCGACAGACAGGTGGGGAACCTGGATATCCGGATTAGTGCCAATTTTAGATCCTTCTTCGCATCGTGTTATTGCTATCCTTGGAATGGATTACCAAATGAATGTCGCCGCTATGCGTATTGCGACAAGTCGAATACCGGCGCTGGCAATCGCAATGCTGGTTTGCATCCTTATAATGGCATTTACATTGACATTAATCATCCAAAAAGATGCAACTACCCAGATAGAAGCCTCAATGTTAAGGGCAAAGAATGCAGAGCAAGAAGCTCTCGATCGTTCTCTGTTTTTGCAAACACTCATTGACAGTATCCCATTACCAGTCTTCTACAAGACCATCAACGGAGTATATATAGATTGCAACAAAGCCTTCACCGAGTATACCGGGATATCTGCCGAAAAAGTCAAAGGCTCAACTGTATTTGATATCGCTAATCCTGAGCTTGCGCAGATATACCATGAGTCAGACATTGAACTGCTCAGCAGCGAAAGCACACAATCATTCGAATCGCCTGTAATAACCGCAAATGGGGACAGACGTGATGTGATATTTAATAAAGCTCTTTTCAGTGACTCAAGCGGTGATTATGTGGGAATCATCGGTACAATTGGAGATATAACAGAAATAAGGGCGATGGAAACAGCCCTGGCTCTGGAAAAGGAAAGACTGCAGATTACCCTGCAATCCATCGGCGATGCTGTAATAGCCACAGATAACAATGGCATTCTGACGCTTATGAATGCTGTAGCCCAGAAGCTTACCGGCTGGAACGAGTCAGATGCAATTGGATTGCCACTCAACCAGATTTTCAATATCGTCAGTGATTGTACCGGTGAACCAGCCGAGAATCCAGTTGATAAAGTACTTCGCACAGGTGAAACAGTCGAATTAGCTAACCATACATCAATAATCTCCAGGAATGGCGATCGATGCAGTATAGCAGATAGCTGTGCCCCTATAAGGGACAAGTACGGACTCATGGTAGGAGTTGTCCTGGTTTTTCGTGATGTCAGCGAACAATACGAAGCACAACGCAAAATCAGGGATGCTGAACTGCGCTATCACACTCTATTTGATGAAAGTCCGAACGGTGTCTGCCTTATAGATACAGAGACAGGATTGCCGGTTGAATTCAATGGGAATGCACATTCTATGCTGGGATACAGCCGAGATGAATTTGCAATTCTTCCCGTTTATACACACCACCAGGATAGCAGTGTGAAAAATAGCACTCTACAATTATGGGATGATCTACCAATAGGTGAACAGGGAAGCCTTGATTCATGCATGATTGATAAAGCTGGTAACAAACACGATGTCCACATATCACTAAGAATGATCGAAATTGGCGGACGTAAACTCTGCAGCAGTATAACCCTCGATACGACATGGCAAAAACAGGCAGAAAAGGAATTGTCTCAAAGCGAAAGACGTTTCCGCAGTCTTGTACAAAACAGTTCAGATGTAATCTGGATACTCGATGAGAATGGCACAATTCTATACTCCAGTTCCTCTGTTGATAGAATAATGGGATACAGCATAGAGAATGTCATGTATACCAACGCTTTTATATATCTGGAACCAAAATATCAGGAGATACTGATCGGGAAATTCAAATATGGTTTGGAACACCCTGGTGAAGAAATTTTCTGGGAAGCACGTGCATGCAAACAGGACAGCTCATATATCTGGATCGAAGGTATAGGCAGAAATATGCTGGATGATACCAATATACGGGGTGTGGTAATCAATTTCAGTGATATAACAGAAAGAAAGACTCAGCAGGCTGTTGAGCGCATGCAGAATACAGCAGTCAATGCTGCAAGCGATCAGATAGTTATCACAGACACTGAAGGCTGCATAACTTTCGTCAATCGTTCGTTCGAATCAGAAACCGGTTACTCTGCCGCAGAGGTATTAGGCCGCAAACCAAGCATCCTCAGCTCCGGAAGGCACGATGTTTCATTCTATCAGAATATCTGGCAGACAATAAAAGCAGGACACATCTGGAGTGGTGAAGTAGTTAACAAGCGCAAAGACAGAACCCTCTACGTCGATGATATGAATATAACTCCTGTTAAGAATGATTTGGGAATAATAGAGTGCTTTATAGCCATAAAACGCAACGTAACCGATCGCAAGAGTTATGAGGAACAACTGGACCACCTTGCTCATCATGACAACCTGACCGGTCTGCCAAACCGTCTGATGTTCAATGACAAACTCAACCATAGTCTCAAAATAGCTCACACGTCACAAAAACAGTTGGCGGTATTATTCATTGATCTGGACCGGTTCAAAAACATAAACGATACTCTCGGTCACAATCTGGGAGACGCTCTGCTCAAGGAATCAGCCGAACGCTTTAGAAACAGCCTGCGTGAATCAGACATCCTGGCTAGAATGGGCGGTGACGAGTTTACAGTCATAGTAAATGATATTAGAAGTCAGCAGGACGTGTTTCGGGTAGCTGAAAGAATACAAAAAGAACTCTCACGTGCATTTGTCCTGGAAAACCATGAGGTAATAATCTCCGCCAGTATTGGTATTAGCATATATCCTGATAGTGGGACCGACTCCCGTACCCTTATCATGAACGCAGATACAGCAATGTACAGGGCTAAAGAACAGGGACGTAACAACTGTCTGCTATATTCAGAGACTATGAATACAAGAGCAATGGAACGTTTGAAGCTGGAATATGGTCTGCGAGGGGCGCTGGACCGGGGAGAATTTGTGTTGCACTACCAGCCCAGAATTGATGTCCGTTCGGGTGAGTTGATTGGTGCAGAAGCGCTGCTGCGGTGGAATCAACCTGATGCAGGATTAGTCTCGCCAGCAGATTTCATTCCCATGGCTGAAGAGACTGGACTGATAGTACAGATTGGAGAATGGGTAATACTGGAAGCCGCTAAACAAAATCAAGACTGGCAAAATGCCGGTTTGCCACCGATCTGCATATCCGTCAACGTCTCACCCAGACAGTTCCAGCAGACGGATATCCTGCTGGCAGCATTCCAAAGCATAATAGATAATACCGGTATGACGATGTCACTTCTTGAAGTCGAAATAACTGAGGGTGCACTCATGGACCATCCTGATGAAGCCATCAAAGCACTCGAAAAGCTGAAAGATATGGGACTGAGAATTTCAATAGATGATTTTGGGACCGGTTATTCATCACTCAGCTATCTCAAACGCTTCCCGATAGATGCAGTAAAAATAGATCGTTCATTTATCAAAGACGTACATATAAATCCGGAGGATGCATCCATCTGCTGCGCAATTATGGCCATGGCGCACAACCTGGGCATGTCTGTCGTTGCTGAAGGTGTTGAAACGACCGAACAATATGAATACATGAAAACTATTGAATGTGACGAAATCCAGGGCTATTTGACCGGCAAACCAGTACCAGCAGACCAGTTCGAATCCATCCTGCGAAAATCAGCCGAAGACAAACCGAACCGCAACGTAGCCTGATAAAAACCCGCAACCCCATTCCCATATACAGTTACCGGCGGGATTGTTTCCCTGTTAGTTCCATCTTGGAGAAGGGGGCCGGAGGGATTGATTGCGGATACTACTTATCTAGTAACTATTAAACTATCTTCCACAGTATATTTAACTCTCAATACGCGCTCTTCTCCGGGTTGAATCACATTAATTACACCTGACTCCTCCCAGCCTTCTTTAGAAAGCTTGGAATATGCCGCAAGTCCTTTTGTCCAGGGCTCCACACACACAGCAGGGGTACCAGATCCCGCATAAATAACCAGATTCTCAATATCATCCTCAAAGTAGATGTGTATCCGTCTTCCCAACTGTCCGATATTCAGTGTAGCCCGGGTTCCAGTCAGATCGCAATAAACACAATCATAATCAAAGCCTGGTTCAAGCTCAAACTCTGCAGGTGTTGGCTCAGTATCTCCTGTTGGCACTAATAATATTGGATCAAGAGAGACCAGGGAACTGCTTGGTAGACTCAAGATAACTCCCTGCCTGTTAGTATCCGGCAATGCAAAATAGGGATGATACCCGAATGCAAATGGCGCCGGTTTATCTGCATTATTTGTAATATTGGTGGTCATACTTATTGTATTCGGCCCGATCTCATATGTCTGAGTCATTGCCAGATCATATGGGTAACTCAGCTCCTTAACAATCTCCGGAATAGTGAGTTTATATGCTACGCGGACAGACTCGGGGGTTTCAGTGCATTCGATTTGGCTCCATTCAGTCAGTGTAAGTATGCCGTGGATCGGCATGCTGTGCTTAGTCTTCAATCCGAACATCTGGTATATATCCTGAACAGGCTCCGGGCCTGAACAATCCCATGTTCGTCCGACCGATGGGAACAGTATTGGGTTTCCACCGTGATAAAACTCGTCTATTGTTTCAACGAATTTTTCCGGGGTAAATAACACATCTTTGCCGCCAACTATCCAGGAAAACAAATTGCACCCGTAATCAACAGCTATATTGACCTTATCTCCACACGCAAGCTTAAAACTATCCATTGTAAACTCCCCATCCGTCACCAAAAGCTTATCTGCAAAAATATAGTTTACACTTTACACAGTCACCTGTCATCCCAAACGCATAGAATGGGTGCGTGAAAATCTACGAAAATGCATTTATAGGATCATATCTGCAGGGGTTCCACCCCTGCACCCTGGCTGGGGATATTATCCCCAGACCTCATATGCTGTTTTTTCTGGAGGGCCTAAAGACCCTCCAGAAAAAACAGATTAACGGGTCCAGGGAGGTTACCTCCCTGGCAGAGTCCAGAGACAGAGTCTCTGGGGTGTGATTCAACAACTACATATCCATAGTGTTGCCCGGGGTGCATTCAAACTACTTTCTGTGTATTCTGCATATTCCGTGGTCAATAATCCTTCCCGTCCCGCGTATTCTTGACAAGGCCATATGTCGGGGCTAATATGACATGGTAGAAAAAGGGCTTTTCCCGGTTGGTCGCCGGGCACATCCCATCTACCCAAAAGACATTTGGAGGACCATTTTGAAATACATACACGAATTGGCAAAACCGGCCATTGTCCCTCCTCTTTACAAGGAGTTCGCACCGATTGCTCTCGCAAACCGTGCTTTCTTCAAGTTAATAGAAGAATCGGGCGCTGGAGTGCCTCTTATAATTGGACTTGAACGAGATAACGGGATGATTTCAATCCGCAGGACTGTATGCCTGAACGAATCTCATCCCAACAGCAACTTCAACCTGGCATTTGCTGACAGGCTGATTAAAATGCTGCTCTGGCAAAAGGGCGGCTGGAAAGTCTGGGTCTCTGGACCCAAGTCAGTCTATGAGTATCTCAAACACACCTACTCCGCCGAAGGAGCACGGGCATTTGATGCAGACTTCATGGGAAGCGTGTATCAAAACAACTTTACTGTAGTCCATGTGACCGAAGACCAGATACCGGCCGAGAAAGAGTCTACAAGGCCCCTGGGGGGCAACCTGGACGGCTGCAGGATAGGGTTTGACCTTGGCGCCAGTGACCGTAAAGTGTCCGCTGTCATCGATGGCAAGGACGTTTATACAGAGGAAGTAGTTTGGGACCCCAGAAATGCAACAGACCCCAACTATCACTACAATGAAATCAACGCTGCCCTGAAAACTGCTGCATCGCACATGCCCAGAGTAGATGCCATCGGTGGAAGCAGCGCCGGAGTTTATATCGATAACAGGCCGCGTGTGGCTTCATTGTTCCGTGGCGTTCCCAAAGACATTTTCGAAGACACCATCGCCACAATGTTCATCAGACTCAAAGAGGAATGGGGTGGAATTCCTTTTGAAGTCGTAAACGATGGTGAAGTAACCGCATTGGCAGGCGCTATGTCCCTGGAAGACAATGGTGTTTTGGGCATAGCCCTTGGCTCCAGTGAAGCCGGCGGATATGTGAATACCAGTGGTGAGATCACTTCCTGGCTTAATGAACTAGCCTTTTGCCCTGTCGATGCATATGCTGATGGTCCTGTGGACGAATGGTCCGGAGACAAAGGCTGCGGAGCTCTCTATTTCTCCCAGCAGGCTGTCTTCCGCCTCGCTCCTGAAGCTGGGATACCGCTGGACGAATCATCAACTCTTGCTGCAAAGCTTAAGGGTGTACAGGACTTCCTTGAAAGTGACGACCAGAGAGCGCTCAATATCTGGGATACCATCGGGATATACATGGGCTACGGTATTGCCCACTATTCCGACTTCTACGATATCAAGCATGCGTTGATTCTCGGCAGAGTTACCTCCGGACGCGGCGGCAATATGATACTGGACAAGGCGCGCGAGGTCTTGGCCACAGAGTTCCCTGAGAAGTTCGAAGCAATCTCAATGCACCTTCCCGATGAAAAAACCCGAAGAGTAGGCCAGGCCGTAGCCGCAGCCAGCCTTCCAAGGATCACTAGATAGGCACACGTTTAACGCTCAATACATCCGTTCGTGCTGAGACTGTCGAAGCATGAACGGAAGGCACCACCCTTCGACTGGCTCAGGGTGAACGTATATTATTCGAGCCGCACTACACTCTCGGCGGAGAGAATCTACAAAACTGTTTTTTTGCGAGGAAATACAATGAAGCTAACGAAAAACGAAGCACAGATTTTTGTTCCGGATGCTGTTCCGGTGGCAGATGCTATAACCAGAACCACACATATGGCTATATCTGCCCATCAGGACGATATAGAAATAATGGCAGCCCATGGCGCTCTGGAATGCTTTGGTCTGAAAGACAAATGGTTTATGGGTGTTGTCGTCACAGATGGCGCCGGAAGCCCGAGAGACGATCTTTATGCCAGCTATACCGATGAAATGATGAAGGAAGTCCGCAGGCTGGAACAGAAAAAAGCAGCGTTTGTGGGTGAGTATTCAGCTCAGGCCCTGCTTGAATATTCCAGCAAAGAAGTAAAAGATGCTGGAAACACAGAACTTATCGCAGAACTTGCCCAACTGATCAAGGCTGCAAAACCCGAATTCATTTACACTCACAACCTTGCAGACAAACACGACACCCATGTATCGGTAGCTCTGCGTATCATTGCAGCCATCCGGACTCTCGATAAAGCTGAGAGACCAAGTAAAGTATATGGCTGTGAAGTCTGGAGAGGACTGGACTGGGTCAATGACGATGACAAAATAGTCTTCGATGTCGCTGCACACGAAAACGTCTCAATGGCTCTGCTGGGTGTTTTCGATTCCCAGATATGTGGTGGCAAGCGCTATGACCTGGCTTCAGTTGGCCGCAGAAGAGCAAATGCTACATACCATGCATCTCACGGAACCGATGCATCCACAGGGATTAACTTTGGTATGGACTTAACCCCACTGATCGAAGATGACAACCTCGACCCCGAAGCTTATGTCCTTGGATACATAGAACGTTTCCAGGCAGACATCTGCGGAAGAGTAGGCAAGTTCAAGTAAGCCCGCTGTGCCAAACGATTATTCATAGCATTCCAACCGGGACAGGCACAAAACCTGTCCCGGTGTTGCGTTTAACTGCTGCCATCAAAAAAATCTTCTTGTTAATCTTGCAAATCTTGTTAATCCTGTTGAATTATGAGCATTCGTTCTTTACATGCGATAGTCATGTTGGCTATTGCTTGCACCTGAAATTCTGCGATATTCCTAGGCAGATTATTGTTGCTTCGTTTTGTGGTAGAATTGGAGAACTACATCTCATCAGACAGGGGTAAAACACAGTGACCTTGAAAGTTCGGATTCACATACTGTTTGGAATCGTCTTTGGGCTCTGCATGGTGTCGTTCATTATGCCTTCACAGGCATACTGTGATGAGCAAAAAGATCCCGAAAGTAACTCTGCTGATACAATCAAACAACCGCCGCCGCCCGGGATGCCGAACATGCAACCTGGGGTTCCGAATATGCCTCCAAGAGGTATGGGCGGTCCTCCGAAATTCAAACCTGGCAAAAGTAAGCCTGCTAATGATGATTTAGAGGTGTTGGCGGAAAAACCATTCAGACCCTCCTGGGCTCCTCTCACAATCTTCAGAGGCGATACACAAGCTGCAGGTTACCTGTTACCGGTCTGTACGTCAAAGAATGCCACGAATAGAGCTAAAGCGGCTTTTATACTGGGGCAAATCGGAGACAAAACGGCAATCAAAACACTCCGTAAACTGCTTCAGGATACCGAACCGGAAGTCCGGATGCAGGCGGCGGTTGCCCTCGGTGAAATGGAAGATGGAACAGGCATCTCTGTGATCTCACATTTATTTGACAGTTCACAGCCTTGGGTTCGAGTGTATGCTGTCCACGCATTATGGAACATCCACACCAAGTATGCTCGTTCTGTTTTACTGGACAGAAAGAAAAATCAGCCTCCAATGGTTGCCGATATAATTACCCGTGCAGCAAACACAACGTATACACGGTATCCCACGGTTAAACCAGGCAAGACAAACGGCAAAAAAGTTATTGCAAAACCAGGTGACATGTGGTTCCAGGCTTCAGGTCTGTTGGTCAAGGAATCAGATTACTGGTGGCATAAAGGCAAATATAACGAAATAAACCGATGCCTTGAAGCAGCAGTATTCCTGGATCCAAGTGATGTAGAATCTTACTCAGTAATCGCCTGGCTGGAATGGAGCATGGGACAGGATGCCAGGGCTATCCAGACATTGAATCGGTGCATCGCCGAGAATCCAAAGAGCCCGGAAGCATTTAGTGAACTTGGTTACTACTACACACGTAGTAAACGATGGGCACTAGCTGAATGGCCGCTAAAGAATGCTGTCGAACTTGGTGGAGATGTCTTGATCCGCAAGTCCTATGCTCATTGTCTGGAAAAGCTGGGTAAAATAGAAGAAGCTAAGGAAATCTGGACTAAACTGAAAAAAGAGTTTCCAAAAGATGGGGCTATTGATCACAACTATAAACGAATAATGGGACAGACTGGTCAACCAGTGTAAGGAGTAGTATTCTTGAAATCCAGCCAGAACAGAAACATATTCTATATAACTCTGTTTGCTTCCGTACTGATGTGGGCAATATCTGCTGTTGCATACGCACAGTCCGCACCCACTCAGGGTTTTCTAGGTCGGCAGCTGGAGCATTCCAGCACAATTGTCAGGCTGCTAAGCCTTTATGTTGTCGGCCTTGGACTGGCGTTGACACCATGCGTATACCCAATGATCGGGGTTACGCTGGGATATTTCGGATCCCAGAAAGGTTATGGAGGGCGCAAGTCGGCATTTCTTGCCGGAATTTATGTGCTTGGAATTGCCATTACCTACTCCATACTTGGAACTATTACAGCTCTTACAGGAAGTCTGTTCGGCGGGATAATGCAGAACCCGTGGGTAGTCGGTGGAATATCGCTGCTGCTGGTTGCATTGGCATTGTCAATGTTTGGGCTATATGAAATCCGTCCGCCTGCTGCACTTTCAAACAAGGCTACTGCCCGCGGCGGTGTAGCCGGCGCATTGTTTATGGGCTTGATATTCGGCCTTGTCGCTGGTCCATGTGTAGCTCCAGTTTTACTGGCATTACTGACATTCGTTGCAAAGAGTCAAAGTGTCTTTACGGGCTTCAGTTCGTTCTTCTTTGTAGCTTTAGGAATGGGCACTCCGCTCTTTATTCTGGCTCTATTTGCCGCCAGATTGCCTGCTCCCGGTGTATGGATGACTGCAGTCAACAGAATAGCTGGATTCTTGCTGCTGGCGGTTGCTGCCTACTTCGCGGGACCGCTGCTGCCTCATAGCATATCCAATCTCCTGATACCCGCCATCATTGGGGTGGCAGGGCTATGGCTGGGATTCATTGACAAGTCTCTACAGAGTACCACCAGGCTGAAAACCATATTCACAACACTTGGAACTCTACTTATAGTGGTCAGCATTTTTATGGTGCTGCCGGCACAACGTAAAGGTGCAATAGAAGATACTAAACTGCGATGGACTCCGTATTCAGAGGCAGGACTGAAAAACGCGGCTGAACTGGGGATTCCGGTATTTATCGACTTCTACGCTGACTGGTGTGGGGTCTGCCAGGAATATGAAAATGGCACTTTCAAAGATCCTGAATTCATCCATGCAACCAAGGGAATCATTACTCTACGGGCTGATTACACAAACAAGGATGACCAGAAAATGGCAGCTATACTGGATAAATGGGGTGTAGCAGGACTGCCAACGCTTGTGTTTATAGATAAGTCAGGCAAGGAAGTTGTGAAAGCAAGGGTTGTGGGGATAGAATCCAAGGAAACATTAATCAAAATCCTGAACAGCATCAAATAAAACATAAATACGGACGGATTGTTATGTCCGTCCGTATCAATAAAACCTGATGCTACATGTTATATCGATGTCGCAAGTTTCTTTACCAGTTTCACCTGGTTTCCGCATACACTGTGTGAAAACTCCACAGCATCCATAACCTGCCTCATCAAATATACACCCAAACCACATTCCGGGCAGGAATCAAAGATTGGATCAGGTATCAATCGCTCATCAAACGGACTGCCTTCGTCACTGACTATTGCCACAAAATTGCCATCAACAATATGACAGCCCACTCCTACTCGACTCACCCCCATGACTGGGGAACCGTGCTTAATAGCATTAGCAAGAGCTTCACCAAGAGCAATAGTTATGTCAGCCAGATCATTCGATTTTACGCCAGCTAATTTCGCAAATCGTATCGCATTTTCCCGGATATCAGAAATCACTCGCAGATCGCTCACTTCATTCTCATTAAATGAAGTATAGTGGGAAAAATGGTCTTTATTATGAAATATTGCTTTGTTATCAATAACCATTACAGCTGATTTATAGGCTTTCTTATCCATATGATCACCCCCTTCCGGTATTCATCATAGGATATTCGACTTCTTGTATAAGTACAATACCCATGTACATCACATTAATAACCAAAGAGCTCAAGATCGGGCGTCAATTGTGTAATCTATACATAACCATTCCATACAAAGGACTAATATTAAATTGGAGTTTCATGGGATGTTTGCAGAGGTGTATCAGTCAAGGGAAATTGCTTTTAGTTAAACGTTAGAGGTATAATAACTGAGCACGATTTACACGTTTTTCGGGAGTGTTTTAATGACTATCGGAGAGGGTTATACCGACCGCTTTTTATCAGATGAGGATATTAAAAGTCTGGTTGCTGCGAGTTTAGAATCCGCAAACCTTGCAGAAAAGAAAGTCCTGCTTATTTTCCCGGATCATACACGTACAGCACCCATTCCTCTCATGTTCAGAACACTGTATGATCTCTTGGCCGGCAAAGTTAAAGCCCTTGATGTCCTCATTGCTCTTGGCACTCATCCTCCAATGACAGATGAGCAAATTTATAAGCTCGTTGGCATCACACCCGATGAACACTCAGCCAAATTCTCAAAGACCAACTTTTTCAACCACCGCTGGAAAGACCCTGACGCGCTGACTGTAGTCGGTACAATTTCTGAAGAGAAGATCGCCGAGATATCCGAAAGCAGGTTCAGGATGAACGTCAACCTGGCGGTCAATAAACTGGTCCTGGAATACGACCATGTAATGATCGTGGGTCCTGTATTTCCACATGAAGTGGTTGGTTTCTCGGGTGGCAATAAATATCTTTTCCCGGGGGTTGCTGGGCAGGAGATAATTGATTTCTTCCACTGGCTGGGAGCAATAATCACCAACCCGATGATCATCGGAAGCAAATACACTCCGGTGCGGGCCATAGTGGATGTCGCTGCATCGTTTATTCCAACCGAAAAGAGCTGCTTTGCAATGGTTGTAGAGCACGACAAACTGGCAGGAATGTACTATGGAACTCCTGAGGATGCCTGGTCAGAAGCAGCAGACCTTTCCGAAAAACTCCACATTGCATATTTGGATCACCCGTTCCACACAGTCCTGTCGTGTGCGCCTCTGATGTACGATGATATCTGGACTGCCGGTAAATGCATGTATAAGCTGGAACCGGTTGTAGCTGATGGTGGCAAACTTATCATCTATGCCCCTCACATCGATGAGGTTTCATATACCCATGGACAGATTCTGGATGAGATCGGTTACCACACCCGTGACTACTTTGTAGCGCAATGGGACAAGTTTAAGCATTACCCATGGGGAGTGGTTGCACATTCAACCCACGTCCGGGGGATTGGCAAGTATGAAAACGGGGTAGAAAAACCAAGGGTCGAAGTCATACTGGCTACCCGCATACCTGAAGAGCGGTGCAAAAAACTCAACCTTGGTTATATGGATCCGGACAGTATAAGAAAAGAAGACTACGCCAACCGGGAAAACGAAGGCATACTTTTTGTCCCTAAAGCCGGTGAGTGCCTGTACAGGCTAAAACGCTGATATATGATCTCGTAGCCATATATATAACTTAGCCTGTCTCTTTCCGTGTATTCCAGTGTAAATGTGCAGCATTTACACCTGTGGTTGAATAATATTTCACTTAACCATAACACCTAACCTCTACATCCAAATCAGGAGGATTTTCAAGTGAACAAAGCTGACATTGGTTTTATTGGACTCGGGGTAATGGGACAAAACCTAACCCTGAACCTGGAAAGCAAAGGATATAGCGTAGTCGGATACGACAATTTTCAGGACAAGACCGACAAATTCATTTCTCAAAGGGCCGTTGGCAAGAAAATCACTGGAGTATCCAGCCTGAGTGAACTTGTCAGCTTAATCGATGCACCCAGAAAAATCATGATGATGGTTCCGGCTGGTAAAGCCGTTGATGAGCTCATTGAACAGCTTATCCCACTCCTCGAATCTGGTGATATCCTGATTGATGGCGGTAATAGCCACTTCCCTGACACCACTCGAAGGACTGCATATATAGAGAGCAAAGGATTATTGTATATAGGCACTGGTGTTTCCGGTGGCGAAGAAGGCGCCTTGCTTGGACCTTCTATGATGCCTGGCGGAAGCCCCGCAGCCTGGCCACTCGTCAAAAGCATTTTCCAGTCAATCTGTGCAAAAACTCCCGATGGAGATCCCTGCTGTGAATGGATTGGAGAAAACGGAGCCGGACACTTCGTCAAGATGGTCCATAACGGCATCGAATATGGCGATATGCAGATGATCTGCGAAACATATCAGTTCATGAAGGATGTTCTCGGACTCTCCAACAGCGAGATGCATGACGTATTTGCCCAATGGAACGAGGGTGAGCTCGATAGTTATCTAATCGAGATTACTCGAGATATCCTTGCATACAAAGACGCTGACAACAAAGCAGTGCTGGACCTGATTCTGGACACTGCAGGCCAGAAAGGCACAGGCAAATGGACCGCAATTGCTGCACTGGATGAAGGCATGCCCCTGACCCTGATTGGAGAGGCAGTATTCGCCAGGTGTCTTTCTGCAATTAAGGATGAACGCGTCGTGGCTTCCAAAATGTTCACAGGAAATGTGACTCAATTTGCTGGTGACAAAAAGCAGATGATTGACGATCTCAGGGATGCATTGTATGTCAGCAAGATCATCAGCTATGCTCAGGGTTACCAGCTTATGAGAGCAGCAGCCAAAACTTATGGCTGGAATCTCAATTATGGTGGGATTGCGCTGGTCTGGCGTGGAGGGTGCATAATCCGTTCAGCATTCCTGGGCAAGATCAAAGAAGCCTTCGATAGAGATCCGGAACTGGGCAATCTGTTGACTGATCCATTCTTCAAAGAAGTAGTTGCCAGCCGGGAATCAGCATGGCGTAGAGTAGTTATCGCTGCTGTGCAGGCAGGTATCCCGATGCCCGCTATAAGTTCCGCCCTCGCATATTTCGATGGATACAGATGTGAAAGGCTGCCGGCAAACCTGTTACAGGCCCAAAGAGACTATTTTGGTGCCCATACATATGAAAGAATCGACAAACCCAGAGGAGAGTTCTTCCACACCAACTGGCTCGAATAAATGCGAACTTTTTTGTTTACTATAACATACGTATCCTGGCAATTTAGGCACCCCATTGGAACTGAGTTCAGCTCAGCACGAATGGGGTGTTTTTGTGCATTGTGCTGTTATTTCGCTGCCAAGTTTCAGACATCATTCGTTGAAAACGCGCGTAAAACAAACACACTAGTTGACAACAAGTTACCTAACCCGTAAAGTCTATGTACTACGATAAAAATATTCAAAATTCTGGCATTGATCCTGTTCGCTTCCAAGCTTGAATGAGATATGAGAGTTTGAAGTGAATAGTAGAGAAAAACATGTCTTTCCCACAAGACTAACCATTGCCGAATTTATTGTCTTAGAACAAAATGATATAATCATGCTTCATGGTAGAGGCAGCATTTTGAATAACAGGAACAACATACATAAAGACAACATCAACCTGAGGAAGCAGGCTGAAGAGTTGATGAAAAACACGGATATGAGTGATCTGCACGACAAAAGTGAGGCAGATATTCAGAGACTCATACACGAATTGCATGTTTATCAGGTCGAATTGCAACTTCAAAACGAAGAATTGCTGCAAACTAGATCCAATATCGAGCATTTACTTGAAAAATACACAGACCTTTACGATTTCGCTCCGCTGGGCTATTTTACGGTCGATCGCAACAGCATTATTTCCCAGGTTAACCTGACCGGAGCACAACTCTTGAGTCTAGACCGCTCCCTCTTGATAGACAAAGACTTCCGTTGTTTTGTTTCACCCGAATCACAGTCAGTTTTCAGAGATTTCATAGAGAAAGCATTCCAAAGCTCTGGTAAAATATCCTGTAGAATTCAGCTATTAGCGGATATGAGTGCTCCGGCCTTTGTGCGTCTTGACGCAGTAGCCCCTTCTCAAAACAACGAATGCCATATTGCAATTACTGACATCACCGAGCGCAGACACATGGTGGATGCACTTCGGGCAAGTGAAAAACGTTATCGGGGACTTGTAGAATCCCAGTTTGACCTTATTGTCCGGGTTAATACGGAAAATCAGTTCACATTCGTAAATGAAGCATATTGCAATACATTCGGCAAATCCAGCGAGGAGTTATTGGGTTCATCCTTCGCTCCATTAGTTCATGAGGATGATTTACCACTAACTCTGGAAGCGATGGATCTGCTAAATAAACCTCCTTATCGCTGTTATGTAGAACAGCGTGCATTAACAGTCAATGGCTGGCGTTGGCTCGCATGGGAAGACTGCGCCATTATTGATGAAAATGGTAAAGTAGTTGAAATTCAAGCTGTCGGACGTGATATCACCGACAGCAAAAAAGACCATGAAGCTTTGTCTCAGTCTGAAACAAGGCTCAGAACACTTATTTCAAATGTCACCGGCGCGGTATATCGCACTACATACAACGAAGGCAGATGGATCATTCAATTCATAAGCGATGCTATAGAAATGATATCCGGTTATCCGGTTCATTATTTTTCCGAAAAACCTGTTGAGGTTCATACTGCACTAATACATCCTGATGATAGAGATATCGTCCGGGACACTTTCCAGAAAATGATCAAATTGAGAAAGCCGTATGCCTTCGAGTACCGCATAATACGTGCAGATGGTAGTATTCGATGGATACTCGATAAGGGTCAGATCATCTATTCAGATGAAGGTGAACTGTTGTCTCTGGACGGAATACTCTCTGACATTACGGCGACAAAACATGCGGAAGAAGAACTGCGCAAATCATATAACATCCAAAAAGAGTTTCTCAATAATATATCCAATGAAGTCAGAACACCCCTGACCGCCGTGCAGGGTTATGTCAGGATGCTCATGGAAGGCACGATGGGATCGGTGAGTGATGAACAGGCAGCACTTCTCAATAAAGTAATTGTCAGTTCCGATCATCTGATTAGCATTGTAAACGGTGTTCTTGAGATCGCTCGTACGAAAAGTGGTTCCTTGCAGTCACATCCCAAGGCATGCAACCCCTGCGTGATTATAGACACTGCTATCTCCTCAATAACTCCCCTGGCAAGCCTCAAGGGTCTACGTGTGAACGTGGAAAAACCGGATACGCAGCAAGTTGCAATGTATGATGAACAAAAGCTTCTGATTATCCTGACCAACCTGCTCACTAATGCAGTAAAGTTCACTGAAACAGGATGCATTGATATCCGCCTGCACATAGACTCTCAGGGAATGGAAATTATTGTCGCGGATACCGGCATGGGAATCCAACCAGGCAAACTGGATTCAATATTCGATGAGTTCACACAACTCGACTACCCAAGGAAACACAAACCTGTAGGATTTGGAATTGGACTGTCAATCGTAGCTACTATGCTTGATTCGATCCAAGGGGATCTAACTGTATCCAGCGTTCCAAACACCGGAACAGCATTCACCCTGCACGCCCCAAAGCTTGAAAAATAAAAAATCCAGACTTTTTGTATAACAGATCACTGTTATGAGAATCACGTCATCCTGAACTTGATTCAGGACCCATCCCGAATATGCCTGGGTGCTTTACCAAGTCGTGCATATGAAGTATAGACCTTCAGCATAATGCAGTAATCAACAAGAGTGAATAGTCACAACTGCTTAAAGGGCCGTTGAAAAAGTGGGGGATTTCAATACATAAAGCTGCTGGCAATATATTAGTATATGATTGCAGCAAACGGACAAATATCCTCCCTTTTGAACGAGGGGGATGTGACACGCGCACTACTCATTTGATGCATATAAGGTCTTTAATAACCTATAATTCAACAGTTCCGCTGACTCTTTACACTATATAGCCTACACCGCGTGCCCAACTGAATGCTTATACTGCATTTACCGGCCAGTATGGAGTCATCCCATTTCACCCGGCGATAAACATTCTGCTCTCGTTCCTCACTTAGGTGCCCTTTGTATGTTCGTTCCCCCACCCTGGCACTCACAGTAAGTCCGGAAACATCTCCATCAACATTCAACCACAAGCCGTTGCCAGTATCCATTGGATATGTTTTCAACGTCCCTGGCCCCTCAGCATATGCGTATCTGTCCCTTGGCAGAGCCGCCAAGCCAAGATAGGCAGGAGCAAACATAGATCCCCGGCGCTCAGGACTCACCATATATGGCGGTGGCCATGAATTGTACATATTTGGACATCCGATGTAGAAAATATATACCTTATCTCCAACCTCCTGCATGGAGGCGCTTGTGGTAACCAGTAGATTTTCATCCCACATTCCCTTCGCACCGGTTTCAACTAGTGGAGTATTTGGATGCACCCGCCTGAAACTGCATCCATCAGAACTGACTGCCAGCTTCAGATCCCCGTGTATAGGATTCTTGCTGAAGTTGTCAGATTCAAAGAGCATCAGGTAGTTCACACCAATTTTCTTGACCGTTGCAAAGTGAAGCTCCTCGTCAATCCCCTGCTCAGGAGCAAGTACTTTCCGATCTGCAGCATCTACCAGCTTCTCAAAACTCGAACCATGGACCAATCCTGTGTGACGCACCATCTCCCTGGCATCCCAGTCACGCGTGGCACAAAGCTGTGTATAACCCTTAAAATAATATTCTGGATCATCGTCTTCCGGGTCATAGATAAGTTGTGATATGTCCTGGAATGATGCTCTATCATATGGGATTCCTTCGTAAGCAACTTCGCTAAATTTTTAAACTTTACCATCGGCAGAATATGCCAGTCTCTTCCGCAGGTAGGACATACCATCACAGATCTCACTCCATAATGAGACATATCTTTGACTCTCCGATACACCTGCATTCGGATTCACGAAAACAAAACTCAGCAGATTATTGCCAGTACATGCAATCCGATTCGTATCAGCTCCCAGAAACTCCACCTGACCGAGTTTAGGTTTAATCCAATGGACTCCATCATCGCTCTCTGCATATCCAGGTCGCCAGAACCGGTCAGGGGTTTGTAGACAGTCAAACCCGGAATACCAGCACCTGAACTTTTTCTCATCAGCATTGTAAAGAACAGTAGCTGGCCAACTGATCTGCAAGCTGTCCCATTGATGAGGTTCCCCTGGTAACATTACCGGATTTTCCGGATGCTTAACTGCCTGGTTTAAATGAAACGTAATCCCGTCTGAATCAGCAACAAATCTCTCATCAAGCATCAGCACTATGTTATGATTCATCATATTAGCCTTTCGCACATTACTTCATTTGCTAATAGATCCTGTTCACCTGGACTTCAATTCATGGATAGAAGTATTACTCCAGTCGATGACCAAGTTCAACACATCAGGTATTAGACTCTGATTTTCCATTCTCGTGCGTTTTTTCATATACAGTTATTCTATTTGCCAAGAAAATCAGTAACCTTCATTCAAGCTGCATTTTCTCCAGTCCTTTACCTGCAAGTGACACGACATCATATGTTGTAGTATACTACATGTGTAATGGCTGCATTTTAAAGCCTAACCCGTTTTTTTCAGAAGGCTTCGCTTTTGCCCGGCAGTAGGGGCAAAAACTGAGTCAATCATGAATAATGCGGGTAGAAATAGAAAAGCACGCTTATATTCCAAGCGTGTGTGGAACATTTAGTATAGTGGTATTCACTTACAGTGTTCCTCATGACAGGAACAATGTTATTCTTTGCGGCGTCAAGTTATATGTAGTTGGGATAGTTTGCAGCTGATATTAATCCGGTTCCTGGTGGCTGCAAATTTCAAGATAGTTTTTTATTAACTACCGGACATTACATTTTTATAACCGCGAATCGCATTATTACGGAAGTATTGGATTCATGCACCAACAAAGCTGTTTGATTGGAGAAGGTGTCCAGGGTGTAGCCGATTATTCGGACTACATCGGTGGTGACCTGCAGCGGGATATAATTATACCCGCATTATTTGACGTCATTGGTCCCGTTAGAGGGAAGAAAATTCTTGAACTCTACTGTGGAGCCGGTCATGTCTCCCGAAGATTAGCCGCTCTGGGAGCTCAAGTTACCTCGGTGGACACATCTGAAAGACTACTGGGTATTGCAGATGAGATCAACCGTCGCGAGCACGACAACATTAACTTTGTCGTTGCAGATCCCACTGATCTCTCCATCCTCGAAGATAGTCATTTTGACGAAATTGTCTGCAACATGGGATTGATGGTCACCAGAGAACTCGGAGGTACCATCGCTGAATCTGCCAGGCTTATTAAACTCGGAGGCAGGTTTATATTCTCTGTTTTGCATCCCTGTTTCTGCATGCCGGATTCTGCATGGGTAGGAGATGAAGACGGTCATATCAACTATCTGACCATCGATAATTATTTCACCGAGTCCTGGTGGAACTCCGAAATGGCTTCTAATTTCCGCAATAGCCGTGGTAAGATAAAACACCGCACTCTTTCCCGCTATATAAACGCTTTTGGTGCAAGGGGTTTCAGCGTAAGACGCATACTAGAACCCAAACCCACCCCGGATGCCATTACCTGCAGACCTCACCTCGAAGTTTTCGAAAGATTACCTGTAGCAATGATTGTGGAAGCAATATTCCCATATTTATAACGCAGAATATTTTGCCTGCATTATTCACGAAACGCCCATTCTTATGTGTTAAATGAATAATGCAGATCAATCTCTGAAAGGTTCTTTGAGTGCCTCTATTCCTTGGTATAGATATAGGGACGCAGGGTGTTCGCGTAATATGCTGCGATCAGACAGGCAATGTCGTCGCAGGTGGGTCTCACGCATTCGAGCCTCAAGTCAATGTTGCGGGTTTGCCCCCAGGTTGGTCAGAGCAGTATCCGGAGATCTGGTGGAAACTGGTCATTGAGACTTTAGCCGATACTCTTATTGGGATTAAGGCTGCAGGATATACTCTGAATGACCTCTGTGCTATTTCTGTGGATTCAACTTCCGGCACAGTGCTTCCCGTTGATACAAATGGAAATCCTCTCCATCCCGCACTCATGTATAACGATTCCCGTGCCAGCCAGGAAGCTGCCTTGTGCAACAAAGCTGGTCAGGATCTATGCAATGCTCTGGGCTTTCGTTTCGCATCCTCTTTTGCACTCCCGAAGATTTTGTGGCTCCTGCGTAACAAGCCCCATATAATGGCTAAAGCACATAAAGTTATACACGCAGCAGATTTCATAATTGGCAAACTTACGGATAACTTTACCATCTCGGACTATTCAAACGCCCTCAAGACCGGATATGACCTGATCAACCTCAAGTGGCCTGATTTCATAAGCAATAAACTAGCAATAGATACTGCACTGCTCCCTGATATCATACGGCCTGGAGATCTTATAGGCGCAGTCAGCCACGGATGCAGTGCCGATACCGGTTTGCCCGAAGGCTGCCCGGTAGTTGCCGGCCTGACAGATGGTAGTGCAGGTTTCCTGGCAGCCGGTGCATCTCGTGTGGGAGAATGGAACTCAACCGTAGGCACAACTCTTGTTATCAGAGGGGTTTCTGAACACCTTGTAGCTGACCCGCTGGGCAGGTTATATTGTCATCTTAGTCCTGATGGTCATTGGCTGCCCGGTGGTGCTGGCAATGTCGGTGGAGAATGCCTGGCAAAGATTTTTCCCGGGGCTGACTATGAAGCGCTGGACCGCACCGCACTTGAGCTCTCACCTACCGGAATAAGCGTATATCCCCTGGTTCGAAAAGGTGAAAGATTCCCGTTTGTTGATAGCTCCGCAAATGGTTTCGTAGCTGCTGAAAATCTGCCGAATGACATTCTGTATACTGCTTACCTGGAAGGCGTTGCATTTGTTGAGCGCTGGTGCTACGAACTGGTAGAATCTCTTGGAGCTCCCGTTGGAAATGTAATCTACACAACTGGTGGTGGGGCAAAAAGCCAGGAATGGATGCAGATACGTGCTGATGTTATGCAGCGCGAACTTGTAAAGCCTCAGGTGACAGAATCTGCAATGGGCGCTGCCATCGTCGCCGCGTCGCGCACATACTTCACAGACTGCTCTGAAGCCTTAACACAGATGGTAAAGATGGATATCCGAGTTTCACCCAGATCGGGCATGAATGAGGCCTACGAAAAAGCTTATGCATCTTTTCGGATAGAGTGTAATCTGAGAGGACTTGGAGAATGACATCCCCAATAAAAACTGGGCATCGTGTTTTGGCCATTGCGATAACTATTGTTCTCATTATCGTATGCTTCGTTATATCTCTGAAAGACTATAAAAAACCTGCTCAGTTGCCAAAGGCCCCACCGTCCATCCAAACCTATGTGAATAATCACCTGTTGGTAAGGACAAATACAATCATTCTGGGGTCAGATATTCTGGGATGGGCAAATGGCCAGGCAAAAGGGATATGTTCTGTGCTTAATGAACATTACACCCCGATTATTGAGGGAAGCGACAACATCAATGGCGCTGACTGTTTGTCCGTTCGTTTGAAACCAAATCTCAAATTACGTCCGTGGATCCAGTTCTGGATTGACAAGAAAACGGGTAACACATACTCTGCTCGAGAGTGGAGTGCAGAGAACAGTGCCAAACCTGTCGGTATCAGAGTCAACTCCACCCAGCTCAGTCCCGGATTGTTTCTTAATCAGGTTACTGATAAAAGAATATTAAGAGAACTCCCGGAAGGTTACCATCTGCAGGGTTATATATCACCAGACCCGGCCATAAGACATTATGTGTATTCCGACGGTTTGCAGGTTGTGAGTATTTTTGTTGGACAAATAAATGCATTCCCAAAAATTCAACCCAAAGTTGTCATGGAGCAGAATAATACCCGGGTATACGCATACAACAACAACGGATGCTTAATATTGTGTATGGCTGATCTGCCTGCTTCTGTCCTGATTCGATGGGCACAAAACTTTAGCAGTAACAGTTCACTGTTATGAGAATTACGTCATCCTGAACTTGATTCTGGATCGTTTTAAGGTTTATCCAGGTACTAATATTCCTGCAGCGTGACGTAGTACTCAACAAAAGTGAACTCTTGCCTTTATCACACAGCAATAGCCCTCTTGTCGACATCCAACATCTCTCTGGCTTCGATAATACTCTTCACGCAGGGTATGACTGAATCCAACCGCAAGACCATAAAGGCTCTCTCAACTGTGCGGGGAAGTCCACACACAACCAGCGTCCTGCCTTCAGCTTGAAGATTTCGGCATTGCCTCATTAGCCAACGAAAGCCCGGGGTCTCCACGTATTCAACGTGGCTAAGATCTACTATCAAATTTCTAGACTGAATAATCGAAGAATTCACTAAAGCCGCAATTGCCTCTATTGTGCTCTCATTACATCCCTCTTCAGGACGTATTATCGCATATTCCGGCATCACTCTGTAGTGTATTTTGTGATTCCTTATCCTTGCATCAGGCAAAGTAGGTTCCTTTCTTTCCGCCGCTAATAAAAGGCTTGCACGTTGCCTGGCAGTGTTTGCATAGCAATGTGTATGTTCCCCATTTAGCGTACGATCCTGTTATATACTGAGTCTAACAAATCTACAATGTTAGCATTGAGTAATTCATTTCTAAATACAAAGTTGCGCAGGAAACAGCAGTACCTTAATGACTCATCTCAACATTTATTGCAGTAGTAAAGTCATTTCTAGGTAATAGAATATACTGGTCTACATAATATAATGCCATATATGTAGTATCCGCACATACATTACTTATACTCTGAATTCGGGTCTGAATGTCCAAGTAATTCTGCGGGATTATTGGTGAGAATTTAATATTCGCTGGCAGTTACTCGTGCGAAGCACCAATATAGTTGTTTCTGGGATTCTACGCGGATTAAATGGGAGCCAGTACTATTCACCAACTTGGCTTTTGCTCGGCAGGAAAAGCCAGAGATAGGTTAGTTAATAGCACGGGATCAATTTTATCAGCAGTAAATTACTATCCCGCCTTACTCACTATGCATCGCTTTTTACCCGGAAGTAGAGGCAAAAGCTGAGTCATTTATGAATAATGCGGGCTATTTGGCATTAAATATTATCTTTGACCCATAACTGGAGAAATGTATTGGGAGCTCTTTCAGGCTGGACATTTTCTGACGAACAGAGGATCGCTTCTCCGGAGGCACACACACCAGCAGGAATCCACCGCCACCGACCCCGGTGACCTTCGCCCCTATTGCCCCGGCAGACATAGCTAACTCAACCAGTTTGTCTATCTCTGTATTTGTAATACCAGACGCCAGGGTCTTTTTACACATCCAACCCTCACGCAGTGTCTGCCCCAGAGACGCTACTGCCCCGATTTTCAAATACTTCGCCAGATCATCAGCTTGATTTCTCATAGTAATCAGAGTCTGAGTGTTTTTTGCTGTTTTGCGGCGCTGCTCCTGCATTATTGTGTCCTGCTGGACCGGAATGTCCATATAAAAAAGCAGCAGACTATCCAATAATCTGTTCCTGTGATTCTCGCTAAGTTCAATATTTATCACTCCGACAGATTCATCCGGGTGAAAAATAAAATGTCGCAGCCCACCATAAGCAGCGATATACTGGTTCTGCTTACCTCCGGGTCTGCCAAGCGCTTTAATCTCAATATCACAGGCATCCTTCGCCAACTTCTCAGCAGAAGCAAACTCACCTTTGTAGGCATAAAGTGCATTAAGAATACCAACCGCAAGCGAGCCTGATGAACCAAGATCTGTAAACTCAGCTCCTATGTCGTTCATTATCGAGACATCCAGGCCCGAAGTAATGCCTGTCTTGTCCATAGCCGCTTTCAGTAGCTCATTATGCAATTCATTGACACTGTCAACCAGTTCAAGATCCATATGGCTGGCACGTATCTTATTATCAAAACGTTCCTTGACAATCACATAGACATACTTATCTATCGCCGCAGCCACGACCGAACCATATTCACGCGAATAGAACTCAGCCAAATCCGTTCCACCACCGGCAAAACTGATTCTCATTGGTGTCTGTGTAACTATCATCGGGGCGCCTCCTTGATAATACAGCAATATTGTACCATATTATTTTAAAGCCTGAAACCATGCAAGCACAATCATTAAGTAAGTTTTCAATATTACTTTGTTATACATTATAGCTGTAAGAATTCAGAATTGTATAAAACGTGTCATCCTGAACTTGTTTAGGGACCTTTTTATGCATTGCGGATGCTGTAACAAGATCAAAATGAGGAAATTCACAGGATGCATCAAAGAAAGTGTTCGCCTATACTCCTGTTGCTGCATTCCTATGGAAATTGCACCGCAATCCCAAGCACCCTTGTGGAAATGACTTGATGTTACGGGACATACTTGGTATAGCGTTTGTGTCGCGCCAATACCCGGGGAACCGTATAACAAGATTATCACTCAGCAGAGTCTATCCACGTAAGAGGATACTGTCCCCACCGATGGACGGATTCAGAAACAGTCATCAGGACTTCATCGGAAACTTGCCACGGTATCTCGCCATGATTGTCAGATAAAATGAAACCGCCTCCCGGACCTGCTTTGCTTATAGCTTCTTTTACTGCAACTTCTGTCTGCATAGTGTTCCAGTGGCGCATCTCTATTCCATTCAAATTTCCCATCACCGTCAGCTTACCATGGCAGCGCGCTTTCATTTCAGCCAAATCCTCTGTGACACTGGCAACAATACCCACCACACCAGTCTGGGTCAAATCGTCCAGTACAGGAAGAACTCTTGCAGAGGCCAGATTCATTGCCAATCCACCCTTTATACGCGCAATAGTATGTTTATCAACCGGTAATCCGATACGATGGTAAAGCTCAGGAGGAATGATAGTCGGAGAGGATACTGGGTTTGCATAACCCAAAGCAGTTGCCCCGGCATCAAACTGGGCATTAGCCCAGGCTACACAGAACTCTTCGTTAAGCCTCATCAAGTGTTCGAAGAGTTCGGGACGCTGATACAAAATCTCTATATAATGTTCAAACCCAAGCTGGACAATGGGAAGCGAGAAAGGTGACACTACTCCGGCAACAATAGGTACATCATCCCTGGTACTTGTTTTTAATAGCCCAATTGTGTCCAGCACTTTCCGCAAGCTGGGAGAGTCCTCAATTCGGGGGATATGCAACCCGAGAATTTGCTCCGGGTGCTCAACCAGAGGGCCATCTGCACTCGGTGGACCATCATCCCTGAAAGTGACCGAACCACCCCATGCTTCGATTTCTGCTGCTGAATACATAAAACTCATCAGGCAGTCGTGCCCAAACTTTTCACGCATACGTAACTGCCCTTCAACCACATTGTGAGGATTAGAAAAGTATTCCTTGATACTGATCCCCAATTCTCTGGCACCTGAAATGGTCAACGAGAGGAAAAATGGGACCCTGTCAGGCTCCTGATGACTAAGCGTAGTTAAGACACGCTGCATCGATGTCATAGGCGCTATTGCCATAATGCTCCTCCTAACACAGATTCTATCAGACCAGGGGCCTCTGACGCCGACCTGCCCATAGCATCAGCCTGAACATCCTTCCAGAGTTGGGAATCAAAAAGAAATGGAGCCCCACCCACAACTACCTTAACGTCGAGATGCAGAGATTTTAACCGCGTGGTAACCTCCCGAATGCTGAGAGCGGAAGGAAGCAGTAATGCTGACAATAACAACACCTTGATGTTGTCGTCCATTACCCGTTGGATAAGTTCGTCGCATTTTACGCAGCCATAATCTTGTACAGCATAACCGCTTGCACGGAGAACCGAATACACTATCCTTTTCCCTAACAGGTGATGAGGGTCAAGTGTAGCAATAGCAATTGGAGGATGATCCTTCTTTACAGCATCAGGATCCGCAGCAAATGCGTCAACAAGCTCCTCGCATATGCGGCCGCTCATATACACCTGCGAAAGTGAGCACTCACCTCTCTGCCAGCCTTCACCAATGCTGGTAAGTGCTTTACTTATCATCTCCATAGACGACAGCCTGCTGACTGCCTCGGTCAATACTACGAGTCGTCTTGCCTCATTCCAGTCGACAGCCAGGATTGCATGCTTAAATGCCTCTGCGCGTTCTGTCATAATTTTCTCTCCACTGGCTTCAGTTCAATGTTATTCAGGGCTTCCATACTCGCTCTGAAACTGCGGCGGACAAAGAGGGAGCTCGAATGTAAACACAGAACCTTTACCGAGTTCGCTCTCCACCCAGATCTTGCCACCGTGAGCCTCTACAAGGTATTTTACTAAATACAGTCCGATACCAGTTCCGCTAACTTTGCGGGTATCCTGGCTGTTTACCCGGTGATAGCGATCAAACACTTTGCCTAAGTGCTCTTCAGGTATTCCAAGTCCCTGATCGCTTATACTGAGCTGTATAGCCCCCTCCGGTTGACTGCCCTTAAGTTCAATCTTACCACCTTCCGGCGAATACTTTATCGCGTTATTGGTAAGATTAGTAAGGATCTGGTCGACCTTATCCTTATCGGCAATAATGCCTGGAAATTCAGGATCCAGGTTTATTATAAACTCGTGCTTTGTAGTGTAGGATTTCTGAATAGTCACAACATTGTGCACTATCTCTGACAGATCTACACGGGTCGGATTTAATTCCAAAGCTTTTCCGGACTCTATCCTGGACACGCTCAGTAGGTCGCTTATTAATCGAGTTAGCCTGTCGCACTCATAATCAATTATGGTATAGAACTCACGAACAGTCTCCCGATCATAGAAATTGTCTGTATCCAGCAAAAGCGTTGAGATAAAACCCTTGATAGAGGTAATTGGTGTACGGAGCTCGTGGCTTACGGTAGATACAAAAGCCGTTTTGGTGCGTTCGATGTTCCGTATCTCGGTAATATCATTGAAGCTTACCAGTATACCAATGCACTGCGCTCCTTCGTTGTGCACAATTGAAGTCTGCACCTGAAATATCTGTTCCACTTCATCTGCATCAGGCTTGCTCTCGGATATACTGACTTCTTCTCTCACTTCAACCGTTTCATTCAGCGATCTCCTTAACAGTGCTTGTAGAGGCTCATGTTTTATGTATTCAATAAAGTCACCGGACAGTGCAATATTAGGATCTATCCCGAACATCCGCCGGGCTGCAGGATTCATATGCACTATTTCTCCAGTCGACAGAATCATGACTAGTCCGGTATGCACATTATGGACCACATGGTGTAATTGCTCTGCAATAATTCGGGAACGTTCTTCACTCTCCAACAGCGATTGTCTGGTCTGCTTTTCCAGCAGTGCACACGCTACATGATCACCAAATCTCTCCAGCAGATTTATTTTCTCTTTAGTAAAACAGCCTTTATGCTTATCATTAAGCTGTATAATCCCCAGCGTTTCACCGCCGAATCGCAATGGAATCAGTGCCACAGATTCATAACCTGCACGGGTACAGTAACCTCGAAAGTGAGTCTTGAAATCTGCTACCGGAGCAATTGTCAGCAATTCGCTCGAATTGTTTGTCCAAAAGCTTCCATGGGGAGTATAGAATGGTATAGCCGGGTTGTATCTTCTACTCAGTACGCTTCCACAAAGGCATTCGAGGCAGGGCGTTCCGTCAGAATAATGCGCTATCTCCCCATTATCAAGATGCTGGCACAACTGGTTTTCATTTAATACAAAGTCATCAGAAAAACCGCTGGTCTCATAATAAGGGTAATCATCTCCTTCACTAATCCGTATGCCGACTGCTTCGCATCCGGACCAACCGGCCAGATAAGATATAACATCGTGAACGGTTTCATGGATGCCTTTTGGAGTGTTGACCAACCTGAGCAGATCGATTACTGCCCGGCGTTCGGTCTCGAGGCATTTGATCTCCGAAATATCCAGGAACGATATAATTACTCGCGATAGAGTCTGTTCATGTCCGTGAACAACAGACAGACAATAGCGATATTCTTTAATCTCATCCGGGCGGATAAGAATAGGAATTTTGTGCTGAAACTGGGTCTGACCTTCAGCAAGAGCAATCAATTCTTCCATAAGCACAGACCAGGATTCTCCGGTAAAACAATACGGTAACTTCCGTGACAGCTCTTCTTTGTTTGTTACTTCGAGTAAACGTAAACTTGCATCATTGACGCTGATTAATTCTCCCTTGGATATACACTCACTAACCGCATCAGGTCTGCTCTCAAAATAAACCCTCCAGTTAGTAACACCGCATTCCTCAAGATATTCAAAATGCTTCTTTATTCCGGAAAAATCCGCTTCCCACACAGGAATCACAGTCTCATCCAGTAAGGACTGGTATCGGGTTTCAGACTCCAGGATCGACATCTCTGAATTATTGCGCTGAATGATCTGATCGATGAGCTGTACTACACGTCCAGCATTTAGAGGTTTGGGCTCGTAGGCAATGATTTTATTCTGTCCGACGGTTTGAGTGGAGGCATCCTGGTTATCTTTGTCTGTCATTACAATGAATTCTGTGTGGGGGCTAATATCGTTGATGCTCTTTATCAAGCTCCCTGCCGGCATATCCACCATACAGAAGTTTACAAGGCCGAGGTCGAATTTTTTGCACCTGCAGGTTTCGAGTGCAGATCTACCATCCAGGACGGCAACAACGCCATATCCACGATCCTGCAGATCTGATGGTAAACATGACTCGTCATCAACTATGAGAATCTTGCAATCTTGGTGATCCATAGCGCACACCCCATCGTTCAGCGCTAATCAAAGTTTATAATTCCCATTATTCCGGATTATCACAAGCTAAATTATTACAAAACTCTGCGGCTGCACCTCCAAATAACTAACCTTAGAAAATACAGGTCTTGATTATCAGAATGAACTCCAATACCATAACTATATTTATACCCTACCGAAATATATGCCTAAACTTGAACTATTTTTCGTTGTTTTTGACTACTCATATGATAGTCGTACCGTCAATGGCCTCAAGACTACTATTTGTCACCACAACGTCACGCATAGTCGCCTTTGAGCTGGTGAATCATAAGGAGAGCAGACGGATAGATATGGAAGGAAATCATGCTTGCTTGGCGGAAGGAGAATATGGGACGGTAGTTAACTCTCCCTATAAATGTAAGTGGAGTAGAGGTAATGCGAAGAACAAAGATCGTTTGCACGATAGGACCAGCCAGTTCATCTCATTCTATGCTGGAAAAGATGATCCAGGCAGGCATGAACGTAGCGAGACTGAATTTCTCTCACGGGAGTTATGAAGAACATGCAGAAAAGATAAGGCTTATCAGAGCCATATCTGAAAAGCTAGGTGTAACTGTAGGCATCCTGCAGGACCTTTCCGGTCCAAAGATCAGAATTGGTAAGATAGCCGCCGGACCAGTCAAACTTGAATCTGGACAGAAATTCACATTCACAACCCGCAATGTGGAAGGCAGTTCGGAAATAGTGACCCTGCCATTTCCTAACTTACCGGCACAGTTGAAACGCGGACAGATCATTTATGTAGATGATGCAAAGCTGAAGTTCAAAGTAACAAGTATCGATGATACTGAGATCAACACCCGCGTAGAAGTTGCCGGCGAACTGAGCTCCAGCAAGGGGTTCACTGTTCCCGGTGCAGACTATGAGATCACAGGCATAACCGAAAAAGATAAAAATGACCTCAAATTTGGGTTGGAATGCGGAGTTGACTGGATAGCCAGTTCATTCGTAAGAAGCGCCGACGATATCAAACCGTTGCGCAAGGTTATGCGGGAGATAGGTTGCAGAGTCCCCATTATCGCCAAAATTGAGCGCCCTGAAGCAGTCCGAAACATAAAGAGCATTATCGAAGTCTACGACGCCATTATGGTAGCCCGTGGTGATCTCGGAATCGAACTGCCGATAGATGAAGTCCCAATGATTCAGAAGATGATCATCAAACACTGCAACCAGGCAGGAAAACCCGTCATAACAGCTACCCAGATGCTGGATTCTATGATCTACAATGCCAGGCCTACCAGAGCCGAAGTAACCGACGTCGCTAACGCGATAATTGACGGTACCGACGCCACAATGCTCTCCGGGGAAACAGCTATGGGAATGTATCCCATTCAAACCGTCAAAATGATGGATTCGATTGCAAGAAAGACCGAAAAAGCCCTGGACTACAAGGGTATCTGCAATGCCAGGATGGAATACACAACTCACGATGTCACAGAAGCCATCGGAGAATCTGCAGCCAAACTGGCCCAGGATCTAAACGTTGCGGCAATCATCACCTGCACATTCGGGGGAACCACCGCAAGGCTGGTCAGCAAATACAGGCCCAAAGCCCCAATAATTGCAGCGGCCTCAAATGATAACACAGCAAGAATGCTCACCCTGTCCTGGGGAGTTACCCCAATGTATGTGGAGATGGCCAAAGACACTGACGGTCTGATAGAAAACGCCACCGAAGCAGCAATGGAGAGCAGGTTAGTTAAAAAGGGTGACACAATTCTGATATTAGCTGGTGTCCCGGTAGGAATCCCCGGCAACACCAGCCTGATAAGAGTAGTAACAGTAAACTAAACAAACATAGTATAAGGGCGACCCTCCGCGGCCGCCCAAATATCCACTCGAAAGCCCCCAACCAAATCCAACTTGGAGAACCCAACCAACCCAATTCATCTTGGCGAAGTGTACAACCTGATTCCCTCTTTGAAGGGGGCCAGGGGGATGATATTGTGGTGCAGGCTTCCAGCCTGCCATTATAATAAATGCATCGGTATCAGAGCGAAGGGGAAATCCCCTGAGCATCGATGCCGATGCACCAGCTATATCGAAGCATCCATCAAATCCCCCTCTTGGAAAAGAGGGGGATTGACCCAAACAACTATCGATCTATTCCTATAGCCTATTTAACAACCGGCAAAACTATGCACGATGGGTATTTACTCCCCGTCAGAACCGCACTATGGGCAATCCGTGGTTTATCCCCCATCCCGAATGCACTACCGTCATTTTTATTAACCTGGAATGCCGGGAAACTGCTGCTTGTCACTTGCACTCGCAGCCTTAATCCCTTGTTGATAACTATGCTGGTAGACCACAAATCTATATTATATAAATATGGTTTGCCCGGCATTAAATCAGAGAGCTTACTCAGAGACTCCCGCAGCCTGGCCCTCAACGCTCCTTCACAGATGTTGTATGATGTCCCATCCGGGTAAACCACACACAATCTGGCGATGAAGTCCGTATCCGGAACATCAGTCGCAGCCCAAAGCTTTACATTAACCTTCCCTGTAAGTTCCAGAGGTGCTTTCATTGGTTCACTGGTAAACAGGACCATGTCACCTCTTGTTTCTATCGACTTCTGGTCCCTGGGGCCAGCCGGTACCGTTAGCTGAGGTCCACCGATAGTAGGAACTGGATTTGCTGGATCGTAGGTATACTGCAATTTTGCTGCAACTTCAGGTTTTGCAGCAGACAATTTATGACCACCTGCAAAATAATAAGGTGTAAATTTGGCTTGTACAGGAGGCCACTGGTCTGCATAACGCCATTCATTCCCCGGTGCTTTAGGATCACGTGTATCACCCATCACATAATATGTAACCGCATGGTCTTTTTGCACCCCAGCGTCCTGACCCTTTAAATACTCCTGTGCCCATCTGCCCAAATCGTTTATCTTGTTCGGTGGTTCTTTTCCATTTGGAAAGGTCAGTTCACCGGTAGGTTCTCCACCAACTCCGTGAGTCCATGGCCCCATAACCAGCTTCTGTTTACCTTTAGCCTTTGGACCACCATTATTCTGTATCCCCACAAAAGCATCGATAGTTCCCTGTGCGAAGATGTCATACCACCCACCTATATGCACTGCAGGAGCGTTGGCTTTGTCAAACCTGAACCGAAGGTCCCTAGCCTGCCAATAGTCATCATAGAGTGGATGCTGCATCCATATTTTAAGGGTATCTTCGCTGAACTTGTTTTCAGTAACCCAGTCGTAAATCAGAGCTTTACGGAGGACTCCTCCGTGGGTAAATCCATCATGATATAATCCGGGACAGCCAACTGTGATATGATAAAAGGCAATCTTGTCAGTGCCGGTGCCTGCCATCATAAGCTGTGCTATGCTTAAGGCAGACCCACCGAACATTCCGATCTTGCCATTACACCATTTCTGGTTAACCAGCCAGTTTAGCGTATCAACTCCATCTGTAGGTCCCCACCAACCGTCCCCATCAAACGGAATCCCGACACCTTCGGAACCATACCGTCCACGAGAATCTTGCACGACCAGAATAAATCCCATTGCCAGTGCAATATTCCCCCACTGGTCATTTCCGTTCTTATTATAGGGAGTTCTCATAAGCACTACAGGCATTTTACTGCCGTCATTAGGCACAAAGACATCCGTAGCAAGTTTAGTACCATCGCTCATTGGAACCATGAATGTCTCCTTGGCAGAAATAGCCTTTTGTCCGGCAACCAGCAAAACCAGCACAGCCGGAACCATTGCGAGATATGCATAAAACATGCGATGTTTCTGAAGCATTGTCATTTACCTCTACTCTGATTATAACGTAAATATCGTCACGAACAAAATGCAGACATCCGCATTTTAGCAATCCTGATATAACTGTAATACTATCTCGCATCTCTCAACATCTGCACTAGAGCTGCCCCCATGTTGATCTGGTTACCCTCTATCCTCTGCCCACCAAAGTAGGCTGGAGTCACCGAGCATTTATTTAACAGATAAAGGTTTATGATACTGGTAGATGTCGACTGTGGCCTGCAATCCCAACGATTCTTCCCGCGTGCTTGAGCCACATAATGCTCCACTATATGCCATCCATATGGGTCTCTAGGCTGCAAATCTCTAAGATCCATCGGATAACACGTGTAAAATGGTGTCGTGGGATCGTGATTGAACTCATCTTTAGTGTAAGGAGCAGAGGTCTTAAAGAATGCAGTCGCTTTACGCACATAAAACTGCCCAGGCATACGGACAGTCAATAATGTATTACCCGTCACATACCTTAGATACCGCTCCAGCATTGGGATTTCCACATTTCTGATGGGGGCATATTCAGCATCCAAAAGACTGTGAGAATGCTGAAGGATGTTTTTCTTGAATGTATAGCTTACACTGTTGAAAGTACCACTATCAGGATGGATGGCAATATTAAAACCACTGACTTTTCGACAACTATTGAGCCATTTTATGCTCTTACCCGGTCGGACGATACCTATACACCGCATATAAAAATCGAATCCCTGGGCTAGCCCACGGTATCCATAGGTGTATTCGAGGCCATCACGAAAGAAGTCACGAGCCAGTTTTCGCTGCAGCGAACTGAGTGAACGTGTAGCGTCCGGAGATACTGAGACCTGATCTGCCCGAACTCCTGTAAGCCTCATAATCGCTTCCGGCTGTATCCGGCTGTGCCCTTTCAAGAAAGGTATATCCGATTTGCGAAGTCCGTTAACATCGAAGACCATACCGCAGGACAGATGCTGTGTATTGACATCCATTGGGATTCCGGCTTTCTCTGCTAACCTCGACTCAGGCTCCATATCCAGATAGTATTGACCCTTCACCCTTACACCTTCGTCGGTAAGGATGCTATCGACCGAGTTACCGACTACTGCCACGTGTGTAGAGTCATACGATCCAGTGTGCACAAGGGTAATCGTATTGGCATAACAACGATGCAAATAGGCTTTCAATCTCATATCAGTGCCGGAGGGAATAGAAGGGTAAGTGTGCACTCCCAGTCCTTCAAAGAACACTTTGTGCTGGCAGTCCGGGTGGGAAGTATGGGGCATTATATCGAAGAAACGCAGATTTGCACCTGTATCCGAACTCAAGCCGCCAAGCGGACCTGCATAGACCAGTACCACGCTGAATCCTGCATCCGCAGCCGCTACTGCTGTACATATAGAAGACAGCTCTCCACCGACAATAACAATCTCTCCGCTCACAGAGCCTGTCTCCTTAACCTTCTCGGACCAACTCACGGGAGTCAGGAAGAATTGGTTTTCAGAACCACTGCAGCGAAAGAGTATTACCTGTGGAAAGCCGGAATGCGTCTTGTCGATCAGATCTATTGTACTTCGCAGAGCTGACTCATTAGCAGGATGTTTTCCAGCCAGCTTCAGGGAGTATTCCTGTTTGAGATAGGCCAGGTCACGGGAGTTAACAATGCTGCCGGGATATAGGAAATCCGGATCGGTAACAATTCTACCACTGACACCGATACCGCTGGATCTACGCCCGCAGCCAGGCATCAGACAACCGAGAAGTATCAGCAGACACAGTATTAATCCGGATATTTTTAACATTCTAAAATTGCTCATCATCATCTCCGGACCAATAATTGCACAAAAAGGAAATGAATAACCCACGGAGGATATACGAATACAATTCACAGTCCGGAACAACCTGGTCAAGTAGGTCCAGTATCATGGATTACGGGGTAAAACTCTGTGGCCGATCTGTCATCCTGATAAATAGAGTCTACTGCATTCCTGGGTTCAACGTCAATTTATAAAAACTGTGAAGTATTCACAGAGTAGAGGTGTCTAATATTGGGTAAGACGGACATTGTATGCTTACTGGAGGATTAGAACTATGAAACATCTCACACTCAAACAGGGAGTTATGATATTGCTTGCTATCACTGCCGCCGGACTAATGGCTGCGCTGGCTGCAAGAGGAGCCGCAGGCCCCCCAAAGCTGGAGACAATTGTCCTGGGACAGACAAAATTTCTCGCCGGCAGCCAGGCCTCATTGCGGGTTGTTACGCTGCAGGGAGTAGAAGGTAAACCCGTGGGTGGAGCAAGAGTTGAAGCAATAATCACTCCGAGCTCTAAAGATACCCCGGGAACCCAGAATATCCTGTTCAAAAGCCGCACGGACCGCGATGGAACTCTCAATGCAACATTTAAAGTCCCTGATATCGAGGAAGGAACATATAAACTTGATGTCCGATCGTCTGCATTAGGTGAGTCTGATGTAATCACTTCAGAGATCACTGTATACAGCGACAGGCAGATTCTCCTGACGACAGACAAACCCCTCTATCAGCCAGGACAGACCATACACATCCGAAGTCTTGCATTGAACAGATCAAACAGGTCTGCTGTCTCCGATACCAAATTCACTCTAGAGGTAGAAGATGGTAAGGGGAACAAAGTCTTCAAGAAGACCGGTAAAACCTCCGAGTTCGGGATCGCTTCTGCCGAGTTTATCCTGGCTGATGAAGTCAATATGGGAAGATACACTATACGTGCGATCATCGGCTCCAGCAAGTCCGAAAAGAACATCAATGTCGAACGCTACGTTCTCCCCAAGTTTAAAGTAAAATTCACTCCGGATAAGACATACTATCTGCCCGGTGAAACAGTCTCCGGCAAAGTCCAGGTAGACTATTTCTTCGGTAAACCCGTAACAGGCGCCAGAGTCGAACTTAAGGCATCCACTTTTGATTATCAGTTCAAGGAGTTCGCTCAGGTAGTAGGTAAGACTGATGACTATGGATCATTTTCATTCGAACAGAGACTGCCCGACTACTTTGTAGGTCAGCCTCTTGAGCAGGGCAACGCCTTCGTTCAGATCGAGGTAGTCGTCAAAGACACCGCAGACCACACCGAGAAAATCACCCAGATGGTCCCTGTAGCAGCACAGCCGATGCGCATTGTCATAGTACCCGACAGTGGCAGAATCATTGCAGGAGTCGAAAACACACTATACATAATGACCACCTACCCGGACGGAACCCCTGCAAAAACTGATTTTAATATCCGCATAGATGGTTCAGACAAACCTATAACAGGTAAAACCTCTGATACCGGAATCGGTGAGATCAAGTTCACGCCTACCAAGCCCGGAATACAGGTTGAAGTAACCGCTGAAGACACACGCAAGCGGACAGCCACCTCCAGCGTATCCTTGACTGGTTCCTCAGAAGAAGATGCCGTGCTGCTGGCTTGCGACAAAGTGCTTGCCAAAGTCGGTGAGAGAGTCAATCTTACTGTGCTTTCACCATCCAAACGCGGTAGTGCATATATAGATGTCATCAAGGAAAAGCAGACCATCCGCACGGATGCAGCAGATTTCCATAATGGCAGAGCAGACTTTGACCTCAGAATCACCGATGAAATGGCTGGCAGCATAGAGGTTCGGGCCTACCGCATATCCAAATCCGGCAATATAGTCCAGGACAGTCGAATGATGTTCATAGATCCTGCAAACGACCTTTCAGTCAAGATATCACCCGACAAAGCCTCTTACCTGGCAGGCAAACAGGCAAAGATCGCATTCGAAGTAACCAGACCAGGAGGTAAAGGAGCAGCTTCTGCATTGGGGGTTTCCATAGTAGATGAAAGCGTTTTCGCCCTGCAGGAGATGCGCCCGGGTATGGAAAAGATATATTTCCTGCTTGAAAGAGAATTAATGGAACCCAAGTTCGAAGTCCACGGTTTGGACCCAGGCGTCATCTTCCAGCCAATGATGGACCTTCAAGGTGGAGAAATTCGTAGGGGAGACTCTCAGCAGTCTCCCGAAGAAAGTGCTGCCAACAACAAACAGCAGGCAGCCAAAGTCCTTTTCGCACTTTATCAGCAGGACCAACAAAACGCTTCATCCAGCGATCCATACGCCCTGCACAAATCAACATTCGCTGACAAGTTCGATAAGTGGCTGAAGAAGCACGAAGAATTCGCTACGAAGAGCTTCGCCAAAATCGCGAAAGCAATTTCCGAATACCCGAACGGCAACGGTTTGAGCAAGATCAAAGCCAATGGGGGTCTTCAAAAGCTGGTTGAATTGAAACTGCTCAGCGGATCAGACCTGCTGGACGAATGGGGTAAACCATATAGCCTGCCAAAAGAAGACATGCAGTATGGAGATTACTACCTAGCACTGATCAGTTCAGGATACGACCGCAATCCGGGCACGGATGATGATATCATCGTATATGGCACAATTCCCGGTGCAAGATTCACTGGAATGGCCAGATACGAATCTGGCAAGTCCTATTGGGATCAGGTAATCCGGAGACGCATGTTCAAGGGAGACAATTTCTTTGGTGCAGTAAATGCTCCAGGAATGCCGGGAATGGCAGGAGGAGGAATGATTGAAGAGCGGGAAATGGCATTGCCAATGGTCGCCCTTGCTACAGACAGCCTCAGCCTCGATCGTGACAAAGCCGTTGCAACTCCGGCTAAAGAGCCTGTCAGAGTCCGCCAGTTCTTCCCTGAGACAATGTATTTCAACCCATCCGTCATCACCGATGATAACGGTAAAGCCGAGATCAGTTTGGACTGTGCGGACAGCATCACCACGTGGAGGGTCAGTGCTTCTGCATCCACCAAACAGGGAGAACTGGGTGCAGCGACAGGCGGCCTTAAGGTATTCCAGGACTTCTTCATAGACATAGACTTCCCGGTCTCCCTGACCCAAAACGATGAGATATCAGTGCCGGTCGCAGTGTACAACTACCTGCCGGAATCCCAGACCGTAACACTGGAAATCGATAAAGAATCCTGGTTCACTCTTATGGACTCCGAAACCAGAAAACTCGATATAGGCAGCGGTGATGTCCGTGTAGTCTACTATCGAATAAAGGTCAAACAGATCGGCAGCCACACCCTGACAGTCCACGCCAACGGCTCAAAGATGAGCGATGCTACTAAACGCAGCGTTGATGTCATCCCGGATGGTCAATTGCGTGAGTCTGTAGAAAATGGAAGACTCGAAAAGACCGTCAATACCGTAGTGAATATTCCGCAGAACGCTCTGGATGGAGCAAGCAATATACTGGTAAAAGTCTATCCCGGCATATTCAGCACTCTGGTAGAGGGTATGGATGGTATCTTCCAGATGCCGTTTGGCTGCTTCGAGCAGACTACATCCACAACCTACCCTAACGTCCTGGCTCTCGGATATATGAAAGAGACCAACCAGGTCAAACCCGAAGTCCGAATGAAAGCTGAACAGTATATCAACCTGGGTTATCAGAGGCTTGTGACATTCGAAGTCCCCGGAGGAGGATTCTCCTGGTTTGGAGATGCCCCTGCAAACAAAGTGCTTACTGCATATGGAGTGATGGAGTTTGCTGACATGTCCAAAGTCTGGGAGGTTGACCCCAACCTCATCAGCCGGACGGGCGACTGGCTTATCTCTCAGAGAGAACAGGATGGTTCTTGGAAACCTGATGCAGCATTCCTGCACGCTGAGAACTGGGCCAAGATACAAAACAACAACCTGCTGCCGACAGCCTGGATCACCTGGTGTCTATTAAAAAGTGGACGAGATGCCGGCCAGATGCGGTCTTCTGTCAGTTATATCAAAGAACATGCCCTGGAAGCTAAAGATGCATACTCAGCAGCTCTTGTCGCCAACGCTCTTGTGATGGCTGAAAAGGACGGGCAGGCGACAACGGAGGCACTCAAGCGGCTGGTAGATATGGCTAAGACCGATGGTGAGACTACCTACTGGAAATCCGAAGTCTCCACGGTAACATTCTCAGAAGGATCCTGCGCGGATGTTGAGACAACAGCCATTGCAGCCCTCGCGCTGATAGACTCCGGCACATATCCCGATGTCACAACCAGAGCGCTCAACTACATAGTCAAGTCCAAAACACCCAACGGCACCTGGGGTTCCACCCAGGCAACCGTGATGTCTCTGAAGGCTCTGCTGACATCCCTCGCAAATAAGCAGCAGGACATCGACGCCAATGTCAAAGTTACAGTCAATGGCAAAGAAGCCGGAACATTCAAAGTCACCAAAGAAGACAGTGATGTAATGCGCCAGGTAGATTGCAAGCAACTCCTGATCTCCGGCAAAAACACCGTTAGAATAGAATTCGAAGGTAAAGGCTCAATGATGTATGCAGTTGTCGGCAGGCATTATGTCCCCTGGGATAAGTCTGATAAGATCGACGGCAAGCTGATCTCGATAGACATAGACTACGACCGCACAGAGCTTGCATCTGATGATATCCTGACAGCCAAAGCCCACATAGCTCTGAACAGACCGGGCACTGCAAATATGGTGATTGTCGACCTTGGCATACCTCCCGGATTCCAGGTCCAGAACCAGGAACTTGATAAACTTGTCAAAGACGGAGTCATCCAGCGCTTCTCTCAAACATCGAGACAGGTGATTCTCTACTTTGTGAAGATCGAAAAGGATAAGCCAATAGACATCACCTACCGGATGAAAGCCAAGTTCCCGGTAAAAGCCAGAACACCAAAATCGAAAGTCTACCTCTACTATGAACCCGAAGTAAGAGGCACCTCCGCACCAGTGGAGTTAACAATCAAATAAGGCTTCAGGCTTTAGGCTTTAGGAAGGGAAAATCACGCGGAGGCGCGGAGGGCGCAGAGAAGGGAGAGTTTTCAGACTTCGGACTTCAGGCTTCAGTCCAATTCCCCCTTGGAGGAGGGGGTTAGGGGGATTGATTCCCTTCTGCACAACTGGGAATCGAAGCACAAACCTAATTCCCCCTTTGAATGGGGGGTATGGGAGATGTGAGTGACGTAATTGGTGCGCAGTAGAGACAAAAACTAAACAAATCACAAACAATACAGGCATTAGGCTTCAGGAGTCCGGTTTCTCACAACCCTCCCTCCTGAAGCCTATAGTCTAAAGTCTAAAGCCTGCATCCAGGGGGAAATCAAATGCGTAACTTAACTGCAGTAGCATTATTGATCTGTATCATTGGTTTGTGTGGTTGTAACGAGAGCAAAGTTATCGAGAAAGGCATAATCCTCAGCGGTCAAGGAACAGTTAAATCCATACCGGACATTGCTGACTTTTCAGTAACCGTAGTTACAACTGATCCCAACAACAATTCCACCAATGCCATCCACAGCAATGCAGAGAAATGCAGTATCCTCTCTGCTGCACTGACAAAAGCCGGAATAGACACCAAGGACATAGCCACAACAGACTTTCAGGCAGCATCGGGTAGAAAAGACAGTGGATATCCCAGCTATCGTCCGGTAGGCAAGCCATTCTTCAGGGTCAGAAACAGCATCAAGGTAACTGTCCGCAATGTGAAAGACATCGGTAAAATTGTAGATGCGGCAATATCAGCCGGAGCCACCAACATTGGACAGGTAGGATTCAGATTCTCAGACCCAGCTAAACTCAAAGCCCAGGCCCTGGGAGAAGCAGTGAAAGATGCAAAAGTCAGAGCACAAGCGGCAGCCGATGCAGGTGGAGTAAAGCTTCTGACTATAAGTAGAGTTGAAGAATCCACGCCCGATTATGGTTTATATAGGAATTATCAACCTGTAATGCAAGTAACTGAATCAAAAGCATCTAGACGCTCATTCATCCAACCGGGACAGGAAAAGATAACAGTCGGGGTTATGGTTACATTTGCTATTCGTAGGAGTTAAAGGGATACATACCAACGAATGCTCGAAGGTCCCGGACATGACATTCGGGACCTTCGAGCAAAAGTGTCAATAATCTCTACTGAGATATAACTGATTATTCTATTGTGACGAAGGGGTATTTTTCCATTCCCAATTATTCCATATTTGTGTGGTACTCTGCCATTTGGCATGGCCATCACAGAAACCTATGTTGGCACCATTACTATGAGGAGCATATTTGGTTCCTGTACCTCCTGATGCTTGTTCATTGTCGGGATCACAGAATGTATGCCCACAAGCCGTAGATGTTGTCGCAAATACGGAATATCCACCGATTAATGTGTTTGAATCAAAGCACATATGCTTCTCTGATGGTACCGGGATTTCCGCAAGAGATGTTGGTGGGATTTTTCCGGTAGCAGGGTTGAGTGCTTTAGTATATGGTCGGTGCTCACGAGAATCCCAGAGGGCGTAAGTGAAACAGTAGTTTGGAAGCCCCATAGGGAAGTTTGATACACCCCAGTCTTGAGGAGAAGACCAAAGTGAGACACTTGGGCATTTAAAGACGCCCCAACTCTTAATATAAGGGTATAACTGATGAGGCCAGATTGGCTCAGTGCCGGGGGTTGAATTCATAAATGACTCATCGTAATCTTGCACATACATCATTGCCGCATTGCACAAC
>Ga0118677_10000170_pt1 | contig 134351 bp, 134 predicted proteins | sample AliMusrvi5mmetaG_FD_86154 | JGI IMG/M metagenome (GOLD analysis project Ga0118677, IMG submission 86154) | reverse complement strand
GATTCTTTGCGTTGATCACTGACAAAGCAATCCGTCGCGGATCGTTCACCAGCGTAAAGCAGTTGATTCAGCGCATCGACCAGTTTGTCACTCACCACAATGCCCACAGCCAACCCTTCCAATGGACGGCTACTGCAGATTCGATCCTGGAAAAGTTGCATCGACTTTGCTCACGTATCAGTGGGACAGGACACTAGCAGAGGCGACGCAAAGCAACCACGGATAACCCGACCAGCTTTCCCAAGTCTTTACTTGGCAACTAATGCTAGCAAAGATTTGAGTGCTAGAGATCGTAGATCTTATGAGAAAATTAAAGGCTGAAAATCAAATCGCGGATGCTTCTTCATCGTTGTTTGCCGAGCCTGACGAATCGAGATCGTCGATAGCCGGTGAGGCAACGGTCTATCACTTGTCAGCGATCGATAAAGCGCTGCGCGTTTCTGAAGCGCGCTATCGCCGTCTGTTTGAAACTGCCCAGGATGGCATCCTGCTGCTCAATGCCGAGACCGCACAGATTGAAGATGTGAATCCGTTTCTGGTTGACATGCTGGGCTACTCACACGAAGAACTCCTGGGAAAGAAGATCTGGGAGATTGGAGCCTTCAAGGACACTGCACTGAACGTGGACGCCTTTTTGGAACTTCAGACTAAACGCTACATCCGATATGACAATCTTCCTCTGGTCGCAAAAGATGTCAGCAATTGTTATGTAGAGTTTGTCAGCAATGTTTACGATTGTGAGGGCATTGATGTCATTCAATGCAACATCCGTGACAACACAAAGCGTCACCTCACCGAACTGGCATTGAGAGCGAGCACCCGTGCCCTGAAGATGCTCAGTGAAAGCAATGTTGCTTTGCTTCAATCACCAGACGAAGAAGTTCTTTTTGCAGAGTATTGCCGGATCGCCGTCGAGACTGGTGGTTACCGAATGGCCTGGATCGGGTTGGCCGAAGAAGGGACTGATAAGTTCGTCAGGGCAATTTCGCACTATGGGGATGATGACGGCTATTTGGCCGTAATCAATTTCACCTGGTCAGCGACGGAGTGGGGAAACGGCCCTGTGGGCAGAGCTCTCCGCTCAGGGCAAGTCCAATTTACCGAGAATATTGCTACCGATCCGACGATGACTCCATGGCGGGTCGAAGCATTGAAACGAGGCTACCGCTCAACTATCGCCGTTCCATTTCGACTTCCCAACGACGTGATGGCTTGTTTGACGGTCTACAGCGCAAAAAGCGAGAGATGGTCTGATCCAGAACGCAAGTTACTACAGGAGATTGCCGCTGACCTTGCCTTTGGCATCGCAGCAATCCAGACAGCAGTTGCCAAGATTCAATATCAAGTAAGTTTGCGAGAGAGTCTGGAACAGACCATCCAGGTCATTGCCGATACGGTAGACGAAAGAGACTCCTACACCGGGGGACATCAGAGACGAACCGCCGATATTTGCACCAAGATCGCGACCGAGATGGGCCTGTCCGTTGATCGCATTCATGGCCTTCACTTGGCGGCGACGATTCATGATCTGGGCAAGATTGGTATCCCTGCCGAAACCCTCGCCAAGCCGCGGCGCTTGACCCCCATGGAATTTGGCATGATAAAGGAGCACTCCGCCATTGGCTTCAGGATTCTGAAAGTCGTCAACTTTCCGTGGCCAATCGCCGAGATTGTTCTCCAGCATCACGAACGGATTGATGGCTCAGGCTACCCATCGGGACTGTCGGGTGATGCCCTGCTGCTTGAATCCAGAATTCTGGCGGTCGCCGACGTGGTCGAGGCGATGGCTTCGCACCGACCTTACCGGGCAGCGCTTGGCATCGAGGCAGCGCTGGATGAGATTGCCGCGCAACGCGGTATTTCTTTCGATGCAGATGTTGTTGATGCCTGTCTTCGGGTTTTCCGTGAACAGGGATACGAATTGAAATTTTACGATTGACTTCAAGCTCTTTGACACCTCGGAGTTTGAGCACACGAAAGCAAGCCGATGAAACAGCCAATGGCCTTTGACTCTCCCGGACTTCTGCCCGGGCTCGCCGCTGCGTCGAAGTCTGAACTGGATGAACTCAAATTTGGCGTCGTCGAGATGGATTTAGAAGGCATCGTGCTTCGCTACAACCGCGCTGAGGCTCAACAAGCTGGCTTGTCAGAAGATCAAGTTGTCGGTCGGCAGTTCTTTCGGGATGTCGCGGCATGCTGCAACAACCAGCGCGTCGCGCAGCGCTATGAGCAGCCCAGTCTGGATGAAACCATCGAGTACACCTTTGCATTTCAAATGAGGCTCACACCGGTCACTCTGCGACTGATCAAGGACGCTGGTGCTGCGGTGATGTACATGCTCGTGCTGCGGCGATGAAGGCGCTCAGCCCAACGGATTCCGGGGTGTTCGACTGTTCGCAGAAGTTGCGAGAGTTACAACAGTTTGTGTACATGATGCCCACCGCTGTTCTCAAACTTGGCCCCGCTGGAGAGGTACAGATGCTGAATCCGATGGCGGCTCAGCTGCTGCAACGCGTTGAAATCAATCCAGCTTCCCTCAACGGTTTGTCCATACTGGACGCGTTGTCCAGCGGGCTGTCACAAGCTTGGGCAGCAAACGGGGCAAGGATCGGGCCAGTTTCGGAACCGCTTCACAGCACCCTTCAACTAAAGGGCGCACCAGCAGTTCACTTGGTTGTGCGGGTGATCAGACCAGATCCACATTGCACGATGGTCTCCATTGAGGATGTAAGCGCTACGGTCGAAGAAGCGCACCTGCTGCATCAGCATAGGCAATGGCTTGAGTTGGTACTTGAAAAGCTCGAAGGGTACTGCGTAGCGATGGTCACTACCGAGGGCCTGCTGCTGGCCGCAAATCCATCGATCGACCGCATGTTTGGCATCAACTCGGTCAATAGTGTTGGTCAGGGGTTCTTTGAACTGCTTGGTCCGGTTCAAGCCGGCAGTAGCACGGTATCTCTTGCCGACATCAAGACGGCCCTGCTGGACCGCGGTTCACTTCGATTTGACATGGCGCTTCACCACCAGTCCGGCAAACTCATCTGGGGCGACATCCTAGTCTCGCCAACGATGGAAGAAGACAACTCGGTCAACGGCTACGTATTTGTCATTCGAGACGCTTCCAAGCAGCACGATGCCCACATCAGCTTGGTCAAGGACGCACAGACGGACCCCTTGACCGGGCTTTTCAACCGACGCGGGCTCGAGAGCAGCTTAGGTGATCAGGCAATGATATCGTCCAGCGCCGGCCCATTGGCCTGCTGGATCATGATGGACATCGACCATTTCAAGAGAGTCAACGACACCTATGGCCACTCGGTCGGCGATGACGTTCTCAGGCAGGTCGCAAGACTGCTAAAGAATTCCGCCCGTGAAGGTGATATTGTTGCCCGCATTGGCGGCGAGGAGTTCCTGATCATGCTGCTTGGCGTTTCCCTTGCAACAGCGTTGGTGGCTGCGGAGCGCTTGCGCCATCAAATTCAGGACCATAAACTGATTTCAGGCTCGGATCATATCCAGGTCACTGCATCGTTCGGAGTCGCCGAGCAAGATTGCGGTGAACGCTGGGCCAAAACCGTTGTGGCCGCCGACGAGGCGCTGTCAAGGGCGAAGGCGTCGGGGCGCAACAGGTCTGTGACTGCTGAAAATCGTTCGCAACACATCGATCGTTGCACAAATGCCCCTTTAGATTGCAGTCATCATGACGTTCAGAAGACTTAGTCAAACGAAAAGGGCACGATGTCAAATGCCATGTTGGGCTTCTGACGGGAGTCGAAGTGGGCAGCACGTAACCTGTCTGTCGTGGACGACGCCAATGTGCCTCCTGTTGCCAGTGACTCCGCCCCTGACAAGAAGCACCCGTAGACGGGTTGGCTGTGACCGGGCTGACCGTGGATCGAGCTTGCGGTCCGTCAGGCCGGCGAAGCTTCCACCGGGCGCTTGCGGTAGGAGCCCGGGGCGCTGCCGGTCCAGTTCTTGAAGGCGCGCTGGAAGGTCGCGCTGTCGGCAAAGCCGAGGTCGCCCGCCAGCGTGGCCAGCGGCACCTGGCTGCTGTTCAGGCGCACGATCGCCAGGTCGCGGCGCAATTCGTCCTTCAAGGTCTGGAACGAAGTGCCCTCGGCCGCCAGATGGCGCTGCAGCGCGCTGACCGACATGTGCAGCCGTTCGGACGTGCTCATGAGGTCCGGCCAGGACCGGCTGGACTGCTGCAGCAGCGAACGCACGCGCGCCGCCGTTGCCGGCTCGACCAGCCGGGGCCCCAGCAGGTTGCCGGGAGTGGCGCGCAGGAATTCCTGCATGGCCTGGGTATCGCGCCGCACCGGAACGGCCAGCGCGGCGGCGTCGAACCAAGCGGCCGAGCGCGGCTGCGTGTAGCGCAGCCGCGCGGGAAAGATTCTTTCGTAGGCCGCCGCATAGGCCGGTTGCGGATAGCTGAAATCGAAGCGCCGGGGCACCAGTCTGCGCCCGTGCAGCCAGGCCAGCAAACGCCAGAACACGCGCAGCAGCAATTCATGCAGGTAGTTCTCCCCGGAGCTTGCGTCCTCGTTGATCTCCAGTGCAAAGCCGCTCAGCGGCCCGTCGCGAACCACGACCAGCGCCACATCGTCCTGCAACAAGCCAAAGCAATCGGCCACGCGGTGCAGGGCGCTCTCAACCGTGCGCGCGCCCGTGGTCGAGCGCACCATCAGCGCGAAGCTGCCCTGGCGCAAGGGGCGCGACAGATGGGACATGCACTCGTCGTCCAGATTGGCGACGATGGCGGTGAACAGGGCTGTGTACTGGTCGGGCGTGACGCGTGAGCGCACTTCCTGCAAGCGCGCCGGCGCAATCCCCGCCGCATCGAGCATGGCGCTGATCCATTGCGGCGTCGCAATGCCCCGGGCGCGGGGCCCGGACAACAGGCCGTTCACGGCCGCGATCGGAATCGTCACGGAAGCTTGCAACATCGGGCTGCGCTCAACAGGCTGGGAGACCGCCCCTTGCAAAACGACCTGATTTGCCATTTGCGCGACCTGAATCGCAATCGCCGGGGGGCTTGGTCCATCCTATCATAGCGACCCGGCAGGCAGGCCATTGCCCCCTGCCGCAAGGGCGAGGCCAGGCCGCGGGCCGACCCGCCAGCAACAAGACGAGGAGCCAAGCGCATGAGTCGAGATGTATTCGTCACCGGGGTCGGGATGATCCCCTTCAGCAAGCCCGGCGCCAACGCGCCCTACCCGCAAATGGCCGGCCAGGCCGTGCGCGCTGCGCTGGCCGACGCCGGTCTCGCTTACGCCCTGGTGCAGCAGGCCTATGTCGGCTATGTCTACGGCGACTCCACCGCCGGCCAGCGCGCGCTCTACGAGGTCGGCATGACGGGCATCCCGATCGTCAATGTCAACAACAACTGCTCGACCGGCTCGACCGCCCTGTTCCTGGCGCGCCAGGCCGTCTCCAGCGACGCGGCCGACTGCGTGCTGGCACTGGGCTTTGAGCACATGAGTGCGGGCGCGATCGGCACCGTGTTCACGGACCGGCCCTCGCCCTTCGAGCGCTTTGACACGATCACCGACGAACTTGTCGGCAACGCGCAGCTGCCGCTGGCGTTGCGCTACTTCGGCGGCGCCGGCCTGGCGCACATGCAGCATTACGGCACCAAGCTCGAAACCTTCGCCAAGATCCGCGCCAAGGCCAGCCGCCACGCCGCCAACAACCCGGTGGCGCTTTTCCGCAAGGTCGTGACCGAAGACGAGGTGATGGCCTCGCCGGCGGTCTGGCCCGGCGTGCTGACGCGCCTGATGGCCTGCCCGCCGACCTGCGGCGCGGCCGCCGCCATCGTCTGCTCGGCCGAGTTCGCGCAACGCCACGGCCTGAACCGCCAGGTGCGCATCGTTGCGCAGGCCATGACGACGGACCGGCCCGAGACCTTCGCGGCGCGCGACATGCGCGAGGTGGTGGGTTTCAGCATGGCACGCGATGCGGCGAACCAGGTCTACGAGCAGGCCGGCATCGGCCCGCAGGACGTCGATGTGATCGAACTGCATGACTGCTTTGCGCAGAACGAGTTGCTGACCTACGAGGCACTGGGCCTGTGCCCGCCGGGCGGCGCCGAGAAGTTCATCGTCGACTGCGACAACACCTACGGCGGCAAGTTCGTCACCAATCCTTCGGGCGGCCTGCTGTCCAAGGGCCACCCGCTCGGCGCCACCGGCCTGGCGCAGTGCACGGAACTGGTTCAGCAGTTGCGCGGCACAGCCGAGCAGCGTCAGGTCCAGGATGCGCGGCTGGCCCTTCAGCACAACCTGGGCCTGGGCGGCGCCTGCGTCGTGACTCTGTACGAACGCGTCTGAACGGAAGCCGGGTGTGATTGACAAGAAGTGGATCGGGCACGTCCTGCCGCCTTCGGTGCTGACGCTGGAGCGCGGCCGGCTCTGCTCCTTCGCCAAGGCCATCGGCGAAACCGATCCGGTCTACACGGATCTGCAAGCCGCGCAGGCCGCCGGCTACGCGGACCTGCCCTGTCCGCCCACGTTTCTGTTTGCCGCCGAGCTCGATTCCGGCGCTACGATGGCGCTGCTCGATCTGCTTGAGGTGCCGATTGCCAGGATACTGCATGGCGAGCAGAGCTTCAGCTACCACGCCCCGGTGGTCGCCGGCGACACCGTGACGCTGCAGCCGCGCGTGACGGACATTTACGACAAGAAGAACGGCGCGCTCGAATTCATGGTCAAGCAGGTCGCGGCGCACAACCAGCGCAACGAACTGGTGGCCGAGCTGCGCACCGTCATCGTCGTTCGCCACTGATGAGGAAGCACGCTCCATGCATACGACCTGTCTCGCCGATGTACGCGCCGGCCAGGAACTCCCGGCGACTACGCTGCCGCCTGTCGACCGGACCATGCTGGCGCTGTTTGCCGGCGCCTCCGGCGACCACAACCCGATCCACATCGACATCGACTTCGCGCGCCGGGCCGGCATGCCCGACGTCTTCGCGCACGGCATGCTGGGCATGGCCTGGATGGGCCGCCTGCTGACCCGATGGGCGCCGCAGAGTCGCCTGCGCCGGATGGACGCCCGTTTCATGGGCATCACGCACCTGGGCAACCAGATCACGTGCCGGGGCAAGGTCGTCGAGATCATCGAGATCGGCAACGAGCGCTGTGCGCGCATCGAAGTCAGCACCGCCAACCAGTACGGCCAGACCAAAATTGCGGGCGAAGCCCTGATCGCGCTGGACTGACGCAGACCACTGATCCCAACTTCATCCAACAGGAAATCAGCATGACCCCAAAGCTCGACGGCAAGGTTGCCCTCATCACCGGTTCGGGACGCGGCATTGGTCGCGCCATCGCGCTCAAGCTCGCCAGTGAAGGCGCGCGCTTGGTCATCAATGACCTCGATGCCGCGCCGGCGCAGGAGACGGTTGATGCCATCCGCGCTGCCGGCGGCCAAGCCGTGGTCTGCGTCGGCAGCGTCGCCGCACCGGACTTCGCCGATCGTTTCATCGGCACCGCGGTCAACGAATACCAGGGGCTCGACATCATCGTCAACAACGCCGGCTACACCTGGGACAGCGTGATCCAGAAGATGACCGACGAGCAGTGGTACGCGATGATCGACTGCCACCTGACGGCGCCCTTTCGCATCCTGCGCGCGGCGCAGCCGGTGATCCGCGCCCTGAGCAAGAGCGAGGCCGAAGCCGGCCAGCGCGCGGTGCGCAAGGTGGTCAACATCTCGTCCGTGGCCGGCCTGTTCGGCAACGCCGGGCAGACCAACTATTCAGCGGCCAAGGCCGGCATCGTCGGCATGACGCAGACGCTGGCCAAGGAATGGGGACGCATGAACGTCACGGTCAACTGCATCGCCTTCGGCCTGATCAAGACACGGCTGACCGGCACCGCCGGCGAGGGCACGGCCATCATCGACAGCCGCGAGATCAAGGTCGGCGTCAACCCCGGCCTGCTCGCCACCATGGAGCAGACCATCCCGCTGGGACGTGGCGGCACGCCGGAGGAAGCGGCGGGCGCCGTCTACCTGTTCTGCATCCCCGAGTCGGACTACGTCAGCGGCCAGACGCTGCTCTGCTCCGGCGGGCTGACCGGCATCTGAAGGAGTCACCATGCTGCCCCGACTGCACCAACACGCCTGGATGGACGAATCCGTCGAGGCTTTCCGCGACCAGCTGCGCCGCTACATAGCCGGCGAGATGACACCGCACCTTGATGGCTGGCGCCGCCAGGGCTACATCCCGCGCGAGGTCTGGCAGGGCTTCGGCGCGATGGGCTTCCTGCTGCCCGAGCTCGACGAGGACTGGGGCGGCGCCGGCGCCAACCTGGCCTACCAGCTGGTGGTGCAGGACGAGATGGCCCGCGCCGAACTGCCGGCGGGCACGACCAGCGTGCACAGCATCGCCGCGCACTACATCCTGGCCTACGGCACCGACGCGCAAAAGCAGCGCTGGCTGCCCCGGCTTGCCAGCGGCGAGCTGCTCGGCGCGATCGCGATGACCGAACCCGGCTGCGGCTCGGACCTCAAGGCCATCGGCACGCGCGCGCGCCGTGATGGCGAGCACTATGTGATCGACGGCGCCAAGACCTTCATTACCAACGGCTTCACCTGCAATCTGCTGGTGCTGGTGGTGCGCACCGGCGAAACCGGCAGCCGCGGCCTGTCGCTGGTCGTGCTGGAGACCGAAAACCTGCCCGGCTTCAACGTGGGCCGGCGCCTGGAAAAGCTGGGGCAGCACGCCTCGGACACGGCCGAACTCTCGTTCGAAGGCGTGCGCGTGCCGGTCGACCAGTTGCTCGGCGCAAAGGAAGGCCAGGCCTTTGGCCAGCTGATGGGCCAGTTGCCTTTCGAGCGCCTGCTCATCGCCGTGCCGGCGGCAGCGGTGATCGAGCGGGCGCTGGAGCAGACCGTCCAGTACTGCAAGGAGCGCAAGGCCTTCGGACAGACGCTGTTCGACTTCCAGAACACGCGCTTCAAGCTGGCCGAGGTGGCGACGCTGGCGCACATCGTGCGCAGCTTCGTCAACGACTGCACTCAGCGGCTGCTCGACGGCACGCTCGACAACGAGGCCGCCTACATGGCCAAGTGGTGGTGTACGGAACAGCAGTGCCGCGCCACCGACGAGTGCCTGCAGCTGTTCGGCGGCTACGGCTACATGGCCGAATACCCGATCGCCCGCATGTACGCCGACGCGCGGGTGCAGAAGATCTACGGCGGTGCCAACGAGATCATGAAGGACCTGATCGCACGCTCGCTGTGAGCGCTGTGCCCGCAACCGTCACAATGACCTGCGCCCGCTTCCCGCCATTCACCATTGACCATTGACCAACAGGAGACAACAAGATGACAGCCACCGCCAGCTCACAGACCATTGTGCAGGGTTGCCCGTCCACGATGGGCGACGACTTCCAACTCAACACCACGACGCTGATCCGCCACGCCGCGCGCACCTACGGCGAGCAGGAGATCGTCTACCGCACGCCCGACGGCGGCTGGGACCGCTACACCTACCGCGACAGCTACGCGCGCATCGGCCGCGCCGCGAACGCGCTGCGCAAGCTCGGCGTCGCAGCGGGTGACCGTGTCGGCATCCTCGACTGGAACAGCCGGCGCCACTTTGAGCTGTACTTCGCAATCCCCGGCCTCGGGGCCGTGATGCTGCAGATGAACCTGCGCCTGGGCACCGAAGACTTGAGCTACGTGGTCGGCCACAGCAAGGCGGGACTGGTGCTGGTCGACGAGACGCTGCTGCCAGTGGCGGAGGCGATCGCGCCGCACGTGCCGGGCGTCAAGGGCTGGATTGTGATGACCGACAAGCCGCTCTCAGAAATCAAGACGGCGCTGTCACCGATCTACCACCATGAGGATCTGCTGGCAGCCGCCGCGCCCGTGATCGACTGGCCGATGATCGACGAGCACGCCGCCTACAGCGCCTGCTACACCACCGGCACCACGGGACGCCCCAAGGGCGTCTACTACTCGCACCGGGCGATCTACCTGCATTCGACGTCGATGGCGCTCAACGTCGGCATGGGCCTGGACGACTGCACGATGCTGCTCACGCCGATGTTCCACGCCCAGTGCTGGGGCCTGCCGCAGGCGGCGGTGCTCACGGCCAACAAGATCGTGCTGCCCGGGCGCTACATGGTCGAGGACACGGCGCCGCTGACCGACGTGATCATCGCCGAGGGCGTGACCGTGACCTGCGGCGCACCGGCGATCTTCCAGCCGATGCTCAATTACATCGAGACGCTGGCGGTGAAACCCGACTTCAGCCACCTGCGCATGCTGTGCGGCGCCAGCGAGCCGCCGCTGTCGCTGATGAGCGGCTTCCACCGCGTCACGGGTGCCGAGATCATCCACGCCTACGGCGCCACCGAGACGACGCCGATCGTCACGCTCAACCGACTCAAGCCCTCGCTGAAGAAGAAGCTCTCCGAACAAGAGCGCTGGAACCTCAAGCGCAAGCAGGGCCTGCTGGTCACGGGTGTGGACTTCAAACTGCTCGACGACAACGACGAGGAAGTGCCGCTCGACGGCAAGTCCATCGGCGAGATCTGCATTCGCGGCCCCTGGATCACGCGCAGCTACCACGACATGCCCGACTCGGCCGACCGCTTCATCGACGGCTACTGGCGCTCCGGTGACGCCGGGACGGTTGACACCGACGGCTACCTGAAGCTGACCGATCGCCTCAAAGACGTGATCAAGAGCGGCGGCGAGTGGATCTCGTCGATCGATATGGAAAACGCGCTGATGGGGCATCCGTCGGTGGCCGAGGCGACGGTGGTGGGCGTTCCGCACCCGCGCTGGGAGGAGCGCCCGCTGGCGCTAGTGGTGCTCAAGCCGGGCAAGCAATTGACCGTCGAGCAGGTGTGGGAACACCTGTCAACGACCTTCGCCAAATGGCAGTTACCGGATCAGGTGCTGTTCGTCGACAAGATCCCGCGCACCAGCGTCGGCAAGCTCAACAAGAAAGTGGTCCGGGCCGAATACGGCGAACGCTACACCAAGGCTTCGGGCGCTTAGTGCTCAATCCGCCCGCTTGAACAGCGCCAGCAGCGTCCCGGCGAGCACGAACAGGCTGCCGAAGGTGCGGTTCAGGGCGCGGATATGCGCGGGCGATTTGAGCGCCCCGAGCAGCCGCGCCGCCAGCACCGTGTAGCCGGCCATCACCACCATGTCGGTGAAGGCCAGCGTGGCGGCGATCACCAGATACTGCGGCAGCAGCGGCTGCGCCAGACTCAGGAACTGCGGCACAACCGCTAGCAGGAACACCGTGCCCTTGGGGTTGACTGCGTTGATCATCCAGGCGCGCATGATCATGGAGCGCCGCGTCACAACCGTGCCGCTATCCGACAGGGCGGCCATCGGCCGCGCCGGCGCGCGCCACTGCGCAATGCCAAGCCAGACCAGATAGGCCACGCCCAGCCACTTGACCACGCTGAATGCGGTGCTCGACGCTGCCACCAGCGCACCCAGGCCGGCCCCGACCACCAGCACCTGTGTCCAGATGCCAAGGATCAGGCCGAAGGTCGTGAAGTAGCCGCGCCGGAAACCGTGGTTCAGGCCGGCACTCATGGCGGCGACCGCACCGGCGCCCGGCGAAATGCTGATGGCCCAGGAGGCTGCGAAGAAGGTAAGCCAGGTCGAGAATTCCAAAGCAAAGATCCGGTGAACAGGAAGAATCCGAGCTTAACTGTTTTGCAGCGCCGCGATGCGCTCGGCGAGCGGCGGATGGGTGGCGAACAACTGGCCGATGCCGCCCGTGATGCCGAACGCCGCCACGCTCTTGGGCAGTTCACCCGGCTGCATGCCGCCCAGGCGCGACAAGGCGTTGATCATGGGCTGCTTGCGGCCCAGCAATTGGGCCGAGCCGGCATCGGCGCGGAACTCGCGGTGCCGCGAGAACCAGGCCACGACCATGGCGGCGGCAAAACCGAGCACGATGTCGAGCACGAAGGTGCTGATCATGTAGCCGATACCGGGGCCGGAACTGCGCTCGTCACCCTTGCGCAGGAAACTGTCCACCGCAAAGCCGATGACACGGCTCAGGAACACGACAAAGGTGTTCATCACGCCCTGGATCAGGGTCATGGTCACCATGTCGCCATTGGCCACGTGCGCGATCTCGTGGCCGATCACGGCTTCGACTTCATCGCGCGTCATGCCCGCCAGCAAACCGGTGCTGACCGCCACCAGCGCCGAATTCTTGAACGCACCGGTGGCGAAGGCGTTGGCATCGCCCTCGAAAATGCCGACTTCCGGCATGCCGATGCCGGCCTGGTCCGCGAGCTTGCGCACGGTGCCGACAATCCACGCTTCGTCGGCGTTCTGCGGCTGCCCGATGACGCGCACGCCGGCAGTCCACTTGGCCATCGGCTTGCTGATCAGGAGCGAGATGATGGCGCCGCCAAAGCCCATGACCAGGGCAAAGCCGAGCAGGGAACCGAGGTTCAGACCGCTCGCCGTGAGGTAGCGATTGACACCGAGCAGGCTGGCGACGATGCCCAGCACGGTCACGACCAGGACATTGGTCAGTACGAACAGGAAGATGCGCTTCATGATTTCTTTCAAATGCGTTTCAAATCGACCCCGCAGAAACCCCTAGAGTTGGGGCTGGCCGGACGAATTCAAGGCGCAGTCTTTCGAGACCCTGAGCCCTTTGAGAAAAGCGCGGCGGATGGTGCCGGCCGCGATGGAGGCGGCAACCTTGCGGGAGTAGCTTTCCGCGCCGCTGAGTCGCCTGATCCAGCCGCGAAACGGAACAATGCCCTCGGCCGTGCTGCGCAGCGCCCCGATGGCGGAACTCTGCACTTCATCCGATCCGCGCTCGACCAGTCCCGGATTCGACTCGGTGGCCGGCGTGTCCAGATCGGCGCCGAGCGCCGCATCGAGTTCGCCGATCGCGGCCGACAGCGAAGCGCAGCTCTGGTCCGCGGGGATGGCATAGGCCTGCTTCTGGGCCTCGGCCAGCACCGCCGGTATCTCGGCATAGACCAGATTCAAGTCATTGAGCGGCGCGGTCGCCGCGTCGGCCACGCGCGACGGATTGCGCACGGCGCAGGCCGACAGCGCCAATGCCAGGCAGATCAGAACAGAACGGGTGAATAAGTGGTGCGACATCCGCATGACTCCTTGATGGTCCCCTGTCAAAGCGTTGCGATTGTAGGCAGGCCTCGTCACCGGGTCCATTACCCAAAAGGGTGAGCAAGGTCGCAGCTGGCGCAACTCAATCGGGCATGACAGGTCACGGCGCGCGAAACACGCTGGCGTCCGCATAGAAATCCGGTGCTTGGTTGGCCGCCCACCAACCGGGCACGCCGAGCACCGGCAGGTGCGCGAACGGCTTGGCTTCCAGTTTCTCGGCCTGCAGGTCGCCGGCGACCCAGGCATCGAGGTCCGCCAGGGAATCGCCGTCTGGCTGCACGCGGTACACATGGGCCGTGATGCCCTTGCGCGGCGCCACCAGCTTTTCCAGCAAGGCATGGCCGAACAGCAGCAGATGCGCCTGGCGCCAAAGCGAACGCTGATCGACAAACAGCCTCTGCCAGTCCTTCGCCAACAGCGCCTGCCACAACGCATCGGGCGCTTGCAGAAAGGCGGCATTCTCGTCGAACACCGTCAAGGCGTCGCGCGCCGGTCCGCGCACCGGCTGGATGCCTGTGCGCGCGATCTGCGCCACATGCAAGCGGTTCAAGCGCTGCTTGGTCAGGGGAAATAGTAACCAGGCCAGGCCATTGAAGAAATCGTGCAAGCCTTCGCGCGTGGGAACTGAGCCGGTGTCGAAAATATGCTGTTCATAAGCAACGCCGCCGGGAAGTTCGCTTTGCGCCACGAAGCGCACCGGCAAACCCGACTGCGCGCCATCCGCCTGGTTCAAGGCCTGCGGCTGCGGCGTGCCCGATGCGAGGCACTGCGCCGTCGCCTCGCCGTTGGCACGCCAGGGCGCGAGCCAGGGCGCCGTCCAGTCGACCGCCGCCACGGCCCCGTCGTTCATGCCACTGACAAGGCCAGGAAATGCCCCTTGTCGCGCACACTGACCTGGGATGTCCCTTCGTCACGCAGGTCAAAGGCATTGGTCGCGGCCAGCAACTTGGTCAAGGTCGCGTATCCGTAATTGCGCGCATCGAACGACGCCTTATTGCCGATGTGCGTACCCACCGTTCCGACTGTGGCCCAGCCATCTTCGTCCTCGCACGCGACGACGGCGCCCCTGAGCAGATTGAGCAATTTGTTGTCCTTGCGAAGTTGCTCGGTCGGCACCCGCAAGGGCTGCGCCGGTCTGGCGGTCGCCGCGCCGACATCCGCGAAAACAACCGGACCGGACACGGCCGCCTCCTCGACACCTTCCACCGCCCCGAGTCGATCCAGATACAGAAACCGAGAACACGCGTTGACAAACGGTTCCGGTGTCTTCTGCGCGCCAAAACCATACACGGCAGCACCCTTGGCGCGCAGATGCATCACCAGTGGCGTAAAGTCGGCGTCCGATGAAACGATCCCGAACGCATCGGGTTGATCGGTGTAAAGGAGCTCCAGCGCGTCGATCACCATCGCCATATCACTGGCGTTCTTGCCCTTGGAGTAGTCAAACTGCTGCATCGGACGGATGGCGTGCTCATGCAGTCTTTCTTCCCATCCCTTGAGCTCGCTCTTCTTCCAGTTGCCATACGCTCGGCGCACGTTGGTCACACCGAACGTCGAGAGTTCGGTCAGGATCGCCTCGATCTTGCTTGCGGGTGAGTTGTCCGCATCGATCAACAGCGCGATGTGCGGCTCGGAACGCCGGCCTTCCCGCGCGTTCATGCCAGACTCCACGGCAGGACGTCGCCACCACGCAGGGGTTTGAGCCGCGCTTCGCCGTAGGCAAAGCTCTCGGGCGCGGTCCAGGCTTCGCGCTTCAAGGTGATGCGATCCGTGTTGCGCGGCAGGCCGTAGAAATCGGCACCGTTGAAGCTGGCAAAGGCTTCGAGCCTGTCGAGCGCACCCGCGGCATCGAAGGCCTCGGCATACATCTCGATCGCCGCAAACGCGGTGTAGCAGCCGGCGCAACCAGACGCATGCTCCTTCAGATGCGCCGCGTGCGGCGCGCTGTCGGTGCCGAGAAAGAACCTGGCCGAGCCGCTGGTCGCCGCCTGCACCAAGGCCAGTCGATGCGTTTCGCGCTTGAGCACCGGCAGGCAATAGTAGTGCGGTCGGATGCCGCCCGTGAACAGGGCATTGCGGTTGTAGAGCAGGTGGTGCGCTGTCAGCGTGGCTGCCGTGAAACGATCGGCCTCCTGCACGTACTGCGCGGCCTCGCGCGTGGTGATGTGTTCGAACACAATCTTGAGCTCGGGAAAATCACGGCGCAGCGGAATCAACTGGGTATCGATGAAGACCGCCTCGCGGTCGAACAGATCAACCTCGGGTGATGTGACTTCACCGTGCACCAGCAAGGGCATGCCCGCGCGCTGCATCGCCTCCAGCGTCGCATAGGTCTTGCGCACATCGGTCACGCCCGCATCGCTGTGCGTGGTGGCGCCGGCCGGATAGAGCTTGACCGCCGCCACACCGGCATCCTGCGCGCGCCGGATCTCGTCGCGCGGCAGGCTGTCGGTCAGGTACAGCGTCATCAGGGGCTCAAAGCGCAGGCCCGGCGGCACCGCAGCCTGGATGCGCGCCTTGTAGGCCAGCGCAGCGGCAGTCGTGGTCACGGGCGGGCGCAAATTGGGCATGATGATGGCGCGGCCAAACTGCGCCGCCGTGTGCGGCACCACGGTGGCCAGGGCGTCGCCGTCGCGCACGTGCAGGTGCCAGTCGTCGGGCTGGGTCAGTTCGATGGTTTGGGTCATGGCGGCTATTGTCCTCAATCGGGGCCTCAGTAATGCGGTGGCAGATCCTCGCGCAGGTTGCGCGGCGCGCCCATGCCGCCGTCGGTGCTCGATCGGCGCAAGTCGCCAATCTCACGCGACAGCGCATCGATCTGCTGCTGCTGGCGCACGATGATCTCGTTGAGTTGATCCAGCAGATCTTCGGTGAACGCGGCCTTGATCTCGAGTTCGGTCAGGCGCCGTTCGGTTTGTTGTTTGGAGTCCATGCCCCATTTTGCCCAAGAACCGATAATCAACCATGCACCGCACCGAACCCCAGGCCACCAACGCCACCCCAACCGCTCCCGCCAGCAACTTTGCCAGCCTGCCCCTGAACCCCGCCACACTGGCCAATCTGGCGCAGTTGGGCTACCTGGAGATGACGCCGATCCAGGCCGCCAGCCTGCCCGCCGCGCTGGCCGGCAAGGACATGATCGCGCAGGCCAAGACCGGCAGCGGCAAGACCGCCGCCTTCGCCCTGGCCCTGCTCACCAACCTGAACCCGCGCCGCTTTGCCGTGCAATCGCTGGTGTTGTGCCCGACGCGCGAGTTGGCCGATCAGGTCACCATCGAGATCCGGCGCTTGGCGCGCGCCGAGGAAAACATCAAGGTCGTCACGCTGTGCGGCGGCGTTGCGCTGCGCGGGCAGCGCGCCTCGTTGGAGCACGGCGCGCACATCGTGGTCGGCACGCCGGGTCGCGTGATGGACCATCTGGAGCGCGGCTACCTGAACCTGGAAGCCCTCAATACGCTGGTGCTCGACGAAGCCGACCGCATGCTCGACATGGGCTTCTTCGAAGACATCGCCACGGTCGTCAAGCAGTGCCCGCCGGCGCGTCAAACGCTACTGTTCTCGGCCACCTACCCGGAAGGCATCGAGAAGCTGGCGCGCCAGTTCATGCGCGAGCCGCAGCAAATCAAGGTTGAAGCGCAGCACGCCAAAGGCTTGATCGAGCAGCGCTTCTACGAGGTGACGCGCGCCAACCGCCTGGAGGCCGTGGCCCTCCTGCTCAATCACTTCCGGCCGGCAAGCACCCTGGCCTTCTGCAACACCAAGCTGCGCTGCCAGGATCTGACCTCCTACCTGCAGGCGCAAGGCTTCAGCGCGCTGGCGCTCTATGGCGAGCTGGAGCAGCGCGAACGCGACCAGGTGCTGGCAAGGTTTTCCAATCGCAGCTGCTCGGTGCTGGTGGCCACCGATGTCGCGTCGCGCGGTCTGGACATCACGCAGTTGGAGGGGGTCATCAATGTCGACATCACGCCCGACCCCGAAGTCCACATCCACCGCATCGGGCGCACCGGTCGCGCCGGCGAATCGGGGCTGGCGCTGAGCCTGGCCAGCATGAGCGAGATGGGTTCGGTCGGGAAGATCGAGCAGTACCAGAGCCATGAATCGGTCTGGCACCCCCTGAGCGAACTCACGCCGACGGGCAACGGTCCGCTGCAGCCGCCGATGGTGACGCTGCAGATCCTCGGTGGCCGCAAGGAAAAGATCCGTCCCGGCGACGTGCTGGGAGCACTGACGGCGGACGCCGGCTACAGCCGCGAACAGATCGGAAAGATCGTAGTGACCGAATTCACCACCTTCGTGGCGGTGCAGCGCGACATTGCGCTGCAGGCCATGCAAAAGCTCAACGCCACCAGCGTCAAGGGCAAGAGCGTCAAGGTGCGGCTGCTTTAGCCGCAGGACTTATTTCTTGACCGTGACGGTCGCTTCTTCAATGATCAGCGGGTAGGAGTAGCCGCTGCCGAAGTCGCGGTTCAGCACGACCACGCCGGAGATCGTGACCTTGTCGCCGACGGCGGCCGTCTGCTTGCTGGTCACGACCAGGTTGTTGCTGCCGTCCTTGGCATCGCCCGTGCCGTCCTGCACGTGCACAAAGTTGCGACCCATGATGCCGTTATTGACCTTGACCACCTTGCCTGTGGCACTGATGGTCTTGCCGGTGAGGGCCGCCTTTTCCTTGTACAGGGCGGCGACCGTCTTTGCTGCGGCGTCAGCGGCCGAGGCGTTGAAGGAAACCAGGCCCAAAGTGCCGATCAGAGCGGCCAGCGCAACGGATAAAAACCTCATGAGAACTCCTGTGAATGGCGGAAAACCCGCAAGAAATGACTGCGCCGAGTATATCGGCAGGCTGTTTCCGCTTGGTAAACAGGGTTGACCGCCTTGCCGAGCTTGGGGCCAGGATCGATTCGCCGCCGGGCCAGGTCACCGCGCCAGCGTCACGCCGCCATCCACCACCAGCGTCTCGCCCACGACATAGTCGCCGGCACGCGAGGCCAGGTAGATCGCGGCGCCGGCCATGTCGGCGTCAACGCCGATGCGCCCGGCCGGAACGCGCGCCGACACCTCCTGCGCGTGGTCGCGCGCGTCGCGGTTCATCTCGGAGGCAAAGGCGCCGGGCGCGATGCCCGACACGACGATGTTGTCCTGGATCAGGCGCAGCGCCATGCGGCGCGTCAGGTGGATCAGGCCGGCCTTGCTCGCCGCGTAGGAATAGGTCTCCTGCGGATTGACCGACACGCCGTCGATCGACGCGATGTTGATGACCTTGGCGGCGCGCACCTTGCCCGCCGTGCGCAGTTGGGGGGCGAGCGCCTGGGTCAGGAAGAAAGGTGTCTTCAGGTTCAGATCGACGACCTTGTCCCAGCCGCTTTCCGGAAACTCGTCAAACGGCGCACCCCAGGCGGCGCCAGCGTTGTTCACCAGGATGTCAAGCTGCGGCTCGAGCGCGCTGTAGGCCGCCGCCAACGCGCGCGCGCCTTCCAGCGTAGAGACATCGGCCGGCAGCGACACGCAGTGGCCCAGATGACTGAGCTCGCGCGCTGTCTGGTCGCAGGCCGCCGCCTTGCGCGCCGAAATGTAGACGCGTGCACCCTGCGTCAGAAAGCCCTCGGCGATCATGCGGCCGATGCCGCGCGAACCGCCGGTGATCAGCGCGCTGCGGCCTTCGAGAGAAAAGAGATGTTTCATGGACTGCCCCTGTCAACGGTTGGAACGTGGAAAAGAATCCGGCGCAGCATAGCCGGACTCGATGCCGGATCGCGTCACCTGGGCGTCTGGGCCGCAGCGGCGCGCAGCTTGTCCTTCTTGCTCGGGCGCCGGCCCTTGACGCCGCCGTTGCCGCTGGTGTCACCGCCTGGCCCGGCAGCCGGGTCGACCGGTGTCGGCTCAAAGCCCTCGACCTGCTCGCGCGGCAGGCTCAGGCCGTGGTTCTTCTCGATCAGGCGCAAATGCGCCTCGGTGCCCGCATTGACGAAGCTCACGGCCACACCGCGCTCGCCGGCGCGTCCGGTGCGGCCGATGCGGTGCGTGTAGTCGAGCGCCGAGCGTGGCAGATCGTAGTTGACCACCACCGGCAACTGCGCGATGTCCAGGCCGCGCGCCGCCACGTCGGTGGCGATCACGACCTTGAGACGCGAGGCTTTGAAGTCCGCCAGCACCTGGGTTCGCTTGCCCTGGCTCAGGTTGCCGTGAAACGGTTCGGCGTTGATGCGGCCCTTGCGCAGCTTGTCGGCCACCATCTCGGTGGCGTGCTTGGTCGCGACAAAGACCAAGACCCGGCTCCAGTGGTTCTGCTTGATCAGGTGCAGCAGCAACTGCGTGCGCCGGGCCGCGTCGACCTCGATCGCGCGCTGCGCGATGTGCGGCGCGCCCTGCGGCTCGGACTCAACCGTGACACGTACCGGGTCGCGCAGCAGCGTGCGCGCCAGGGTCTGCACCGCAGGCGGGAACGTGGCCGAGAAGAACAGGTTCTGGCGCTGTGCCGGCAGCAGCTCGAGGATGCGCGAGAGCTCTTCGGCAAAGCCCAGGTCGAACAGGCGATCGGCTTCATCGAGCACCAGCATCGCCACGTCGGCCAGCGTGAGCGCGTTGTGGGCGATCAGGTCGATCAGCCGGCCTGGCGTCGCCACCATGATGTCGGTGCCGCCGCGCAGCCGCATCATCTGCGGATTGATCGAAACGCCGCCGAACACGATCGAGACCTTCAGGGGCGGCGACAAGTGCGCGCCCAGGCCGCGGATCTCCTCGCCGACCTGGGCCGCGAGTTCGCGCGTCGGCACCAGGACCAGCGCGCGCAGCAGCCGCGGCTGGCTCGGCGCGATGTGCTCCAGGCGCTGTAGCAACGGCAGGGCAAAGGCCACGGTCTTGCCGGACCCGGTTTGGGCGCTGGCAAGCAGGTCGCGCCCCTGCAAGGCGGCCGGCAGCGCGGCCAGTTGAACCGGCGTCGGCGCCGGATAGGCCTTGTCCGCCACGGAGCGCAGCAGCGCCGGCGAAAGACCGAAGGATGAAAATGGCATGGGCACAGGCCTGTCTAAGGGAAAAAGCCGGGATCATCCGGCGCGCGCCGCATAATTGCAGCGATGAAGAAAACATTCCTATTAAACATCGAAGGCAAGAACCGTGACCGCGTGATCGAGGCCACCAAGCACGAAATCCGCAAATACGTGAAGCGCGAACGGAACAAGCCGCTGCCCGAGGGCGTCGATTACTGGGATTTCGACTGCCGCTTCGGAAGCACCCCGCAGGACGCAGCTGAGTCCCACTTCGCCAACCTCACGGCCCTGATCGACGCGCTTGCGAGTGAAGGCGGCGCCGCGTTCTACCTCGAACTGCTGGCCAAACCCGGCCATCGCGTGGCTCGGGGATAATCGCGCCATCTCGTTTTTATTTTCAATGGAGTTATTTCATGGCCAAAGAGTTCCGTACCGAAGCTGACCGCAAGGCAAGCCCCCGTCCCGTGCCACCCAAGGGCGTTTGCTTTACTGCCCCCCAGGGACAGAAGCGCAGCCTGGAACGCGGCACCGCGACCAACAACAAGAAGAACCCGGGCAAGCGCTGCAAAAAGGGCGGCTGAGCGTTTGAAATGCACGGACATCAAATACCTGGCTGGCCAGGTCACGCCTGATGTCAAGCGAAGCCTGACGATTCTTCAGGCTTCGCACTGTTTCGGACCGCATGGAGGCGGTACAACTCGAAGCGAGGCGTTGAGGATGTCCTTTTCCTCTTGATCCGAGAGCGCGGCAATCGCGCTTACCGCACTGGCGTAGTGCTGCTCGTGAAGCGCATGCTCGCTGGCTGCGCACGCCACGTTCGCCGCCACAAGGTGAGCGTAGGCCACTTCCCATGGCGCGGCGGATGCACCGAGAAAATGCAGTTGCGACTGCGCCAGGTAGTGCCTAGCTGGTCCGGGAAGGCGCAGAAGTCCGTAGACATGCGCGACGAGTTGCGCAGCATGCGCACGATTCGAGGCATCGCCCACGATCTTCCACAAGTACATGGCCGCGTGCGCGGCCTGCAGCATCTCCTCATCCTCCTCTGACGTGCGGGTCAGCGTGTCGGCGAGCGCCCAGACACGGTTGTTGGCTTGCGAGGCAACGCGCCTGCGCCACAGCGCGGTTTCTTCGGGACTTGGCTTTTCTGCCATGAAATACAGCCTCCTTCCTGGTTTGCACAGGCTGACGAGGCTGTGCAAAAGCTCGATTTAGTCGCAGGCCCGCATGAGGCGCCGGCCCATGCCTCAGTCTCTGCCACCAACATCCCTACTCGAGTTGAGGACGGAGTCGACGGCCTGTCCCGCAAAGCTACATATTGCGCCGGTACTGCCCGCCCACCTCAAACAGCGCGTTGGTGATCTGACCGAGCGAACAGACGCGCACGGCGTCCATCAGCACTTCGAACACGTTCTTGTTCTCGATCACGGCCTGCTGCAGGCGTTTGAGCTGGGCCGGTGATTCGTTGGCGTGCAGCGCGTGGAAGTCGGTCAGGCGCTTGAGCTGGCTCTGCTTTTCCTCGTCGGTGGAACGCGCCAGTTCGAGCTTGTCGAGCACGGCGTCGCCATGCGGGTTGCGGAAGGTGTTGACGCCGATGATGGGCAGCTCGCCCGTGTGCTTGAGCATCTCGTAGTGCATCGATTCGTCCTGGATGCGGCCGCGCTGGTAGCCGGTCTCCATGGCGCCGAGCACGCCGCCGCGCTCGGCGATGCGCTCGAACTCGGTCAGCACGGCTTCTTCGAGCAGTTCGGTGAGTTCCTCGATGATGAAGGCGCCCTGCGACGGGTTCTCGTTCTTGGCCAGGCCCCACTCGCGGTTGATGATGAGCTGGATCGCCATCGCGCGGCGCACCGAGTCCTCGGTCGGCGTCGTGATGGCTTCATCAAACGCGTTGGTGTGCAGGCTGTTGCAGTTGTCGTAGATCGCGATCAGCGCCTGCAGCGTGGTGCGGATGTCGTTGAACTGGATCTCCTGCGCGTGCAGGCTGCGCCCGCTGGTCTGGATGTGGTACTTGAGCTTCTGGCTGCGCTCGTTGGCGCCGTACTTCTCCTTCATAGCAACCGCCCAGATGCGCCGCGCCACGCGGCCCATCACGGTGTACTCGGGGTCCATGCCGTTGGAGAAGAAGAAGCTCAGGTTCGGCGCGAAATCGTCGATGTGCATGCCGCGCGCCAGATAGGCTTCGACAAAGGTGAAGCCGTTCGAGAGCGTGAAGGCGAGCTGGCTGATCGGATTCGCGCCGGCCTCGGCGATGTGGTAGCCGCTGATCGAGACCGAGTAGAAATTGCGCACCCGGTTGTGCACGAAGTACTCGGCGATGTCGCCCATGACCTTGAGGCTGAACTCGGTCGAGAACAGGCAAGTGTTCTGGCCCTGGTCTTCCTTCAGGATGTCCGCCTGCACCGTGCCGCGCACGTTTTCCTGCACCCATTCGCGGATTTTTTCGAGCTCGGTGTCGGTCGGATCGCGACCGTTGTCGGCCTTGAACTTGTCGATGTTCTGGTCGATCGCCGTGTTCATGAACATGGCCAGGATGCTCGGCGCCGGGCCGTTGATCGTCATCGAGACCGAGGTGCTCGGGCTGCACAGGTCAAAGCCGCTGTAGAGCACCTTGAGGTCGTCGATGGTGGCGATGCTGACGCCGCTGTTGCCGATCTTGCCGTAGATGTCGGGCCGCGGATCGGGGTCGTTGCCATACAGCGTGACCGAATCGAAGGCGGTGGACAGGCGCTTGGCCGCCATGCCCGAGCTCAGCAGCTTGAAGCGCCTGTTGGTGCGAAAGGCATCGCCCTCGCCGGCGAACATGCGGGTCGGGTCTTCGCCCTCGCGCTTGAAGGCAAAGGTGCCGGCGGTATAGGGGTAGCTGCCGGGCACGTTGTCCAGGGCCAGCCACTTCAGGATTTCGCCGTGGTCTTCGTACTGGGGCAAGGCCACCTTGCGGATCGTCGTGCCGCTCAGGCTCTTGCTGGTCAGGGCCGTGCGCAGTTCCTTGTCGCGGATCTTGACCACGTATTCGTCGCCGGCGTAGGCCGCCCGCATTATCGGCCACTGCGTGAGCAGTTTGCGCTCGGCGGCGCCGAGCTGTTCCTCGCGCTGCGCCGCCAGATCCAGCACGGCCTCATAAGCGTTGGTCTTGCCGGCGTCGGCGAGCTTGAGCATGCGGCCGCTCTCGCGCAACTGCTGGATTTCCCGCGCCAGCTTGGCCTGGGCGCGCGCGCGCTTCTTGTAGCCGCGCACGGTGTCGGCGATTTCGGCCAGATAGCGGCTGCGCGCGGCCGGCACGACCGGCGTCTGGTTCGTGCTGTGGCGCACCTGGACCAGCGGCAGGCTGCCTTCCTTGAACGGCAGTCCCAAACCCGCGAGCCGGACCTTGAGCGCCTGGTACAGCGCGGTGACGCCGTCGTCGTTGAAGCGCGCGGCCATGGTGCCGAACACCGGCATTTGGTCGGCCGGGGTGGTGAAGGCTTCCTTGTTGCGCTGCACCTGCTTGGCCACATCGCGCAGGGCGTCGAGCGCGCCCTTGCGGTCGAACTTGTTGATGGCGATGAATTCGGCAAAGTCGAGCATGTCAATCTTCTCGAGCTGACTGGCGGCGCCGAACTCGGGCGTCATCACGTACATCGGCACGTCAACGTGCGGCACGATGGCCGCGTCGCCCTGGCCGATGCCCGAGGTCTCGACCACGATCAGGTCGAAGCCCGCCACCTTGCAGGCGGCGATCACGTCGGGCAATGCGGCGCTGATTTCGGAGCCGAAGTCGCGCGTGGCCAGGCTGCGCATGAAGACGCGCGGTCCCTGGCGCCACGGCGAAATGGCGTTCATGCGGATGCGGTCGCCGAGCAGGGCGCCGCCGGTCTTGCGGCGCGACGGATCGATGCTGATCAGCGCCACGCGCAGACTGTCGTCCTGATCCAGCCGCAGGCGGCGGATCAGCTCATCGGTCAGCGACGACTTGCCGGCGCCACCGGTTCCCGTGATGCCGAGCACCGGCACCTTCTTCGTGGCGGCCTGGGTCCTGATCTCGTCGACCAGCGCCGTGAACGCGGCCGGGCGCGCGCCCTTGTCGACGCCGGCGGCCTTCTCGTTCTCCAGCGCCGTGATGAGCTGCGCCAGCGCGCGCCAGCTCATCTCGCCGTGGCCCTGGATGGCCGCGATCGACTGCGGCGCGTAGCCGGAGAGGTCCTTGTCGCAGCGCATCACCATCTCGCCGATCATGCCGGCCAGCCCCATCCGCTGCCCGTCCTCCGGGCTGTAGATGCGGGTCACGCCGTAGGCCTGCAATTCCCGGATTTCGGGCGGCACGATGACGCCGCCACCGCCGCCGAAGACCTGGATGTGGGCGCCGCCGCGCGCCTTGAGCAGGTCCACCATGTACTTGAAATACTCGACGTGGCCGCCCTGGTAGGAACTGATGGCGATGCCCTGCGCGTCTTCCTGCAGGGCCGCGGTCACCACTTCCTCGACGCTGCGGTTGTGCCCGAGGTGAATCACCTCGGCGCCCATGCTCATCAGGATGCGGCGCATGATGTTGATGGCGGCATCGTGGCCGTCGAACAGGCTGGCAGCCGTGACGAAACGCACCTTGTTGAGCGGCCGGTAAGCGGCAAGCGCCTTGAATTGGTCAGACAGATCGGTCATGTTGTAGCTCCGGGGGTCGAGGGGTCGCAGAGTCAGCATTTGAACCGATTTCGCTGACTTGACGTTGACGTAAACGTCAATCTCAATCTTACCTTATCCACCATGATCGCGGCGCCCTTGCGCCAGGCAACGCGAATCGTCGGGGCAGACTAAACTGCCGCCTGGGCCAGCAACAACAAAACCGGAGACACACGATGACGATAGCCAGACGCAATTTCTTCCAGAGCTCGGCGCTGCTCGGCGCCGGCACCCTGCTCGGCTGCGCCACGCCCGGCGTGGCGCAGCCGCAGGCCAGGACACCGTTTGCGGTGCCGGCAACCTACATCCCGATCATCGGCTCGGACGAATTGTTCCCGGTGCGCCGCATCTACTGCATCGGCCGCAACTACGCGGCGCACGCGCGCGAGATGGGGTCCGATCCGACGCGCGAGCCGCCCTTCTTCTTCCAGAAGCCGACCGACGCCATCCAGTACGTGGCGGCCGGCACGGTCGCCGACCACCCCTATCCGACGCTGACGAAGAACTACCATTACGAAGCCGAACTGGTCGCCGCTATCGGCAAGGGCGGGCGCCGCATCACGCCCGAGCAGGCGCTCTCGCATGTCTTTGGCTACACACTGGGCCTCGACATGACGCGGCGCGACCTGCAGCGCGCCATGGGCGACGAGAAGAAGCCCTGGGAAATCGGCAAGAGCTTCGACCATTCCGCACCGATCGGCGCCATCCACCCCGTTGCGCAGACCGGCCACTTCACGCAGGGCGCGATCTGGCTCAAGGTCAACGGCAAGACCAAGCAGAGCGCCAACCTGAACCAGATGCTGTGGTCGGTGGCGGAACAGATCGTCAAGCTGTCGGAAGCCTTCGAGCTGTTCCCGGGCGACATCATCTACTCGGGCACGCCCGAGAACGTGGGGCCGGTCGTCGTCGGCGACCTGATCGAAATGCACATCGACGGCCTGCCCGGCCTGAACGTGAAGATCGTCTAGGGGTCGGCGGCATGGCACAGGATTACGCCGGCGACGTCACGCCGCAACAGGCATTCGAATGGTGGCAGCGCGGCGACGCCGTGCTGGTGGACGTGCGCAGCAGCGCGGAGCAGGAATGGGTCGGCTTCGTGCCGGGCGCGATTGCCGTGCCGTGGAAGCAGTGGCCCGGCATGTTCATGAACAGCAACTTCGACCAGGCCTTGCGGGCCGCCGTGCCGCCCGGCAAGAAGGTCCTGCTGCTGTGCCGCAGCGGCGTGCGCTCGATCGCCGCGGCCCGGCGCGCCACCGAGCTCGGCCTGCAGGCCTACAACATCCTCGAAGGCTTCGAAGGCGATGCCGACGCAAACGGCCAGCGCGGGCACAAGGGCGGCTGGCGCCATCACGGCCTGCCCTGGCGCCAGGGCTGAGATCTTCGTGATAATCGCGCCATGACTTTTCTGGCAATCGACGTCGGCAACACGCGCCTGAAGTGGGCGCTGTACCAATCTCCCCATCCGCATGCAGCGGTATTGGCCCAAGGCGTCGAGTTCCTCGACAACATCGACAAGCTCGCTGAAGGCGCCTGGGCGACGCTGGCGCCGCCGACGCAGATGCTCGGCTGCGTCGTAGCCGGCGACGCCGTGCGGCGCCGCGTCGAGGAACAGATGGAGATCTGGGACGTGGCCGCGCAATGGGTGGTGTCAAGCGCGGCGGAAGCCGGCATCAGCAACGGCTACGACTACCCGGCACGCCTGGGCGCGGACCGCTGGGTCGCGATGATCGGCGCCTGGCACTGCGCGCTGGCGCAAGGCCCGGCGCGCCCGATGGTCGTCGTCATGGTCGGCACCGCCGTCACGGTCGACGCGATCGACGCCAGCGGCAAGTTTCTCGGCGGCCTGATCCTGCCCGGCCACGGCATCATGCTGCGCGCGCTGGAATCGGGCACCGCCGGGCTGCACGTGCCCACCGGCGATGTGCGCGAGTTCCCGACCAACACCAGCGACGCGCTGACCAGCGGCGGCACCTTCGCCATTGCCGGCGCCGTCGAGCGCATGGTGCAGCACGTGCGCAACCACTGCGGCGCCGAGCCCAAATGCATCATGACCGGGGGTGCCGGCTGGAAGATGGCGCCGAGCATGTCGGTGCAGTTCGAACTGGTGGACAACCTGATCTTCGACGGCCTGCTGGCAATGGCCGAACTGCGCTTTGCCAGCACGATCCAAGGCTGATCCCGAGCCAGACTAGCGCTAGGCCGGGCTGGCGCGGCGCCGGCGGAAGTGCAGCTTGAGCAATTCCATGGCCAGCGGCGAGGCCAGGAAGAACGGCAGCATCAACAGCCAGTCATTGGCCGTCAGCGGCACCGTGTCGAAGAAGGGCCGCAGGAACGGCACGTACACCACCATCAACACCAGCAGGAACGAGACGCCGACGGCCCACAGCATCGCGCGATTGGAAAAGACACCGATCGAAAAAACGCTGTGGCGCTCGGAGCGCGCCGTGAAGGCGCGCAGCAGCTCCGAGGCGCACAAGGTTACGAAGGCGATGGTCTGCGCTGCCATCAACTGCCCGGGATAGCGCTGCAGCGCCAGGAAGAAGACGGCCAGCACGGCCACGGCATCGACCAGGCCGACCACCCCGATGCCGATCGCCATGTCGCGGTTGATGACCGGCTCCTGCGGCGAGCGCGGCGGGTACTTCATGATGTCGGGGTCGCCTTTTTCCAGCCCGAGCGCCAGCGCCGGCGCACCGTCGGTGACCAGATTGAGCCAGAGCAGTTGCACCGGGCGCAAGGGGATCGGCAAGCCGATCAGCATGGCGCCAAAGATGATCAGGATCTCGCCGATATTGCAGGCCAGCAGGAAGTACACGAACTTGCGGATGTTCGAGTAGATGATCCGGCCCTGCTCGATGGCGGCCACGATGCTGGCGAAATTGTCGTCAGTCAGGATCATGTCCGCCGTCTGCTTGGCCACGTCGGAGCCGACGATGCCCATGGCGACGCCGATATTGGCGCGCTTGAGCGCCGGCGCGTCATTCACGCCGTCGCCGGTCATGGCCACGACGTGTCCGCGCGCCTTCAGGGCATCGACAATGCGCGTCTTGTGCTGCGGCGATACCCGGCAGCACACATCGAGCTGATCGACCCGGCCTGCCAGTTCCTCGTCGCTGAGTTTCTCGATTTCCGGACCGGTCAGCACTAGGCCGCCCATGCTGAGCAAACCAATATCGCGGGCGATGGCCTCGGCCGTGTCCTTGTAGTCGCCCGTCACCATGATGCTCTTGAGGCCGGCGGCGCGCGCCACCTGCAGGGCCGTGATCACTTCCGGGCGCGGCGGGTCGATCATGCCGAGGAGGCCGACGAAGACAAGATCGCTTTCCACATCCGGCGGACTCAGGCTGGACTCCGGCGCGGCCAAGGGCCGGCAGGCCACGGCCAGCACGCGCAGCGCGCTGCCGGCCATCGCGTGGTTGTGCGCCAGGATCGCCTCGCGCATCGCAGGCGTCATGGGCTGCGGCTTGCCGGCCTCGAGGCTGCGCCCGCAAAGATCGAGGACCACATCGGGCGCCCCTTTGACAAACAGCATGAGCGGCGGCGCACCCAGACCAGCGACCAGCGCCTGCACCTGCGCGCCTTCGACCCGGTGCACCGTGGACATGCACTTGCGCTCCGAATCAAACGGAATCTCCTGCACCCGGGGCAGCGCCTGCGCCAGTTCATCACGCCGGTAGCCGGCCTTTGCGGCCGCAACAACCATCGCGCCCTCGGTCGGATCGCCGATGATCTGCCAGAAGGCCTTGTCGCTGTCGTCGCATTTTTCTTCCAGCCGCGCGTCGTTGCAGACCAGCGCGCCCATCAGCAGGAGCGTGGTGTCCGCATCGGTGTGCGGCACGAACGGCGCGCCGCCCGAAAAGAACTCGCCGCTCGGGCTGTAGCCCTCGCCGGTGACACGAAAGGCCTTGGCGCCCGCCCACCCCTGCACGACCGTCATCTGGTTTTGCGTCAGGGTGCCGGTCTTGTCCGTGCAGATCACCGTCGCGCAACCGAGCGTCTCGACCGCCGGCAGCTTGCGGATCAGCGCGTTGTGCTTGATCATGCGCTGCATGCCCAGCGCCAGGCAGATCGTCACGATGGCGGGCAGGCCTTCGGGCACGGCGGCGATCGCCAGGCTCACCGCCATCATGAACAGATTGACGATGTCCTTCTTCTCGGTCACCAGGTAGTCGACAAAGCCGCCGTTGAGGGCGGCGCCGAGGTGCGTGTCGCGGAACAGGCCATAGACGAACACCAGCGCGCAGATGCTCAGGCAGGCCGTGCCCAGAACCTGGCCCAGGTGCTCCAGCTTTTGCTGCAGCGGCGTGTCTTCGGTCTCGAACGACTGGATCATTTCGGCGATCAGGCCGATCTGGGTATTCATGCCGGTTCCGGTCACGATGCCCTTGCCGCGCCCGTAGGTGATCAGCGTCGCCATGAACGCCGTGTTCCTGCGATCGCCCAGCGGGATTTCCTTATCCAGCACCACGCCGGCCGTCTTCTCGACCGGCTGCGACTCGCCGGTGAGCGAAGCCTCCTCGATCTTCAGGTTGATGCTCTCGACCAGACGCAGATCGGCCGGCACATAGTTGCCGGCCTCCAGAAGGACGATGTCGCCGGCCACGATCTCGCGCCCGGGAATCGTCAGCTGCTGGCCGTCACGGATGACCTGTGCCTGCGGCGCGGCCATCTTCTGCAGCGCTGCGAGCGCCTGCTCGGCCTTGGACTCCTGGATGACGCCGACCACCGCATTGAGCAGCACGATGAACATGATGGCAAAGGAGTCGACGTACTCGCCCAGCGCCAGCGAGATCGCCGCGGCGATGATCAGGATGATGACCAGGAAGTTCTTGAACTGGTCCCAAAGCAGCGCCAGAAAACCCGGCCGTGGCCGCTCCGTCAGCTCGTTGGCGCCGAACTGTTCCAGCCGCCGCTGCGCCTGTGCCGAGGTCAGGCCGCGTTCCAGGTGCGTCTCGAAGTCATCGAGCAGTTCTTCGATCGCCTTGCCGAAGGCTTGCTTGTCATGCATGCAGGTCTCCTGGGAACTACTTGACCAGCAGCACTGGCATCTTTGCGAGGTGGATCACCTTCAGTGTGATGGCCCCGGCCAGCAGCTCAGACAAGGCCGCACGACCGTGGGTGCCCATGACGATCTGATCGCAATGCAGCGCATCGGCCAAGCCGCTGATGGTTTCAGCGACTTTACCAACCTCGCAATAGCAGGTATAGCTGACACCGGCCGCGTCCAGCAGATGGCGCGCTTCGCTCAGCAGCTGCTCGCTTTGCTCACGGTGAAATGCGAGCACCTGCTCTGGACTGGAAAATCGACTCACGTCGTGCGAAAAAGGCGCCTGGACGTTGACCAGATGAATCTCCAGATCATCGGGGTTGGCGTAGTGTGATCGATTGGCAATGACCAGCGCGACAGCCCGCAACGCACATGCAGAACCATCGATCGGGAGCAATACCTTTTTCATGATGAAACCTAACTTGTTGAAGACGCCAATGAGCGGGTCTCGACTTGATGCTAGGACGCCTCAACACATCTAACAAGTCGAATAAAATGGTCGGACGCATCGAATAATTCGATGCATTGGTTTCCGGACATGCGCTCTGGTTTCGGCCGGATGCGCGCAACGCTGGGCGAAAAAGACACCATGGCCGCGCTGAACTACAAGCATTTGCGCTATTTCTGGATGGTCGGAAAGACCGGCAGCATTGCCCGAGCCGCCGGTCAGCTGTGCCTGACGCCGCAATCGATCAGCGGCCAATTGAGCGAATTCGAGAAGCAACTGGGTGTCGAACTGTTTCGCCGCACCGGGCGCAACCGGGAATTGACCGACGCCGGACGGCGCATTCTGGGTTACGCCGAACAGATCTTCTCGATTGGCGACGAGCTGATCGACGTGCCGCATGATCAGAAGGCGCAGCGCGCCCTGCCTTTGCGGGTCGGCATCGCCGACTCGGTGTCGAAGTCGATTGCCTACCGGCTGGTGGAGCCGGCCCTCAAACAGGCACCGCCGGTGCGCCTGGTGTGCCGTGAAGGACGCTTGACCTCACTGCTGGCCGAGTTGGCAATCCATCAGCTTGACATGATCATCGCCGACCGCCCGATGCCGGCCAATCTGAATGTGCGCGGTTACAGCCATCTGCTGGGCGAAAGCGGGCTGACCGTGGTCGGCACTGCCGCCTTGGCCAAACGGCTCAAAGGACGCTTCCCGGCCAAGCTGAACAACTTTGCGTTTCTGCTTCCCGGCGAGGACGCCGCGGTGCGCCCGAAGTTGATCCAATGGTTTGAGGCCAACAACCTGCTGCCCGACATCGTCGGAGAGTTTGACGACAGTGCACTGATGAATGCCTTCGGCGAAGCCGGTGCCGGCCTGTTTGCCGCGCCGACCGCCATCGTTGATCAGGTGTGCGAACAGCACAAGACCATGATCATCGGTCGCATCGACTCCGTGCGCGAGCAGATGTACGCCATCACGACCGACCGCTACCTGACCCATCCGGCGATTGTGGCGATCATCAAGTCGGCCCGGGAGGATGTGTTCGCGCCGGCCGGCGCGCTTTGACTCAGACGCTCAAACCGGTCGCGGCCTGCAACAGCGCTTCGCGCGCCTGGTCGATGATCTGTTTCTTCCAGGCGTCGGTATCGGTATAGAACGCATCCATCATCTGCTGCTTGATTTGCCGGGCCTGATCGGCCGGCGCGTCCGGGTGCTTGTTGAGCCAATGCTCGGCGCGCAGCGCCTGCGTCACCTCGGGGAACGGCAGGGTGCCGTATTCCATCGCGATGCCGGTGTACTCGGCCTGCGGGCATTCCTCGTAGAAGGCCATCCACATCAGACCGGTCAGGAAGGCCGAGGTCGAGGAGCCGTCGTAGATCGATGTGATCGGTGTCGCGCCATCGCCGCCCCACCACTGGCGCGCGCGCGCCAGCGCCGCGGCATCGTCCTTGCAGGCGAAGATGCGCTCGCCAAGCCCACTGGGGCCAAGGCCCGTGTGCAGGTCGATCCAGGCGATCTTGCCGGCCGCGCGCCCATGGTCGCGCAGCACCTGGCGGATCGTCTGGTTGCTCCAGGTCGGCGCCGTGCCGCCGAAGAACAGGCCGTCGGGAAACTCATGCTGCCCGCTTGAAACAGCTGCCTGGAACGCGCGCGCGCCATACTTCTCGACGTAGCCTGCAATCGCGGCCGCGTTGGCCGCATTCGGCGGCCAACGCTCGGGCAGCAACAGCGAATGGATGGCCCGATAGCCCTCGTTGACCGGCAGCGGTTTGGAGAAGTCGTGGAAGTTGCGGTTCAGGTCGGCGTTTTCGTTCGTGGCGCGGCGCACGTGGGAAAAGCCATAGGGATTGAGCGCATGGACGTAGAGCACAGCCACGCCCCGGGCGCGCGCCTGTTCGCGCCAGGCGGCATCGTGCAGCGCAAAGACCTGCACGCCGCTGCCGCAATAGCCCTCCACACCATGGCAGGCGCTGCTGACGATCAGCAGGCGCTGCGCATCGGGTGCGCCGTCGAGCACCACGTCCATCGCCAGCACTTCGCCGTCGCGCCCGCTCAGCGGGTGCACATGCGAGGTGACCGGCAGGTTGGCGCTGGCGGCGGAGGCCAGAAACTTGCCGCGCGCCTGCTCGTAGCTGGCAGAAAAGGCTTCGACCGGATTCATCATGGTGCCATCCTTCTCAGACCGCGGGCTTGAGCCATTCCTCGGCCAGCCGCACCCAGTAGGTGGCGCCGAGCGGGATCATGTCGTCGTTGAAATCGTAGCTCGGGTTGTGCAGCATGCACGGACCTTCGCCATGCCCGCTGTCGCGGTGCGCGCCGTCGCCGTTGGCGATGAAGCAGTAGCAGCCCGGCTTGGCCAGCAGCATGTAGGAGAAATCCTCGGCGCCCATGGTCGGCTCCTGGTGCACCACGTTGTCGGCGCCGACGATGTCGGTCATCACCTTGCGCGCAAATTCGGCCTCGGCCGCGCTGTTGATGGTGGGCGGGTAGTTGCGCACGAATTCGAACTCGCAGCGCATGTCGAAGGCGGCGCAGGTGTGCTCGGCGATCTGCTTCATGCGCAGCTCGATCAGGTCCAGCACTTCGATCGAGAAGGTGCGCACCGTGCCGCGCAGCTCGACGTGATCCGGGATCACATTGGTGGCTTCACCGGCGTGGATCATGGTGACGGAAATCACGCCGGCGTCGATCGGCTTCTTGTTGCGGCTGATGATGGTCTGGAACGACTGCACCAGCTGGCACGCCACCGGCACCGGATCAATGCCGTTGTGCGGTGCCGCCGCGTGCGCGCCGCGGCCGTAGAGGGTGATCTTGAACTCGTTGCTCGACGCCATCACCGGCCCCGGCGCCACCGCGAACTTGCCGACTTCGGAGCCCGGCCAGTTGTGCATGCCGAACACCGCGTCCATCGGGAACTTTTCGAACAGACCGTCCTTGATCATCTCGCGCGCGCCGCCGCCGCCCTCTTCGGCCGGCTGGAATATCAGATAGACCGTCCCGTCGAAATTGCGATTCTTCGCCAGATGCTGCGCCGCCGCCAGCAGCATGGCGGTGTGGCCGTCGTGGCCGCAGGCGTGCATCTTGCCGGGCTTGGTGCTGGCGTGGCCGAAGGTGTTGAACTCCTGCATCGGAAGCGCGTCCATGTCGGCGCGAAGGCCGATGGCGCGTGTCGAGGTGCCGTGTTTGACGATGCCGACGACGCCGGTGGTGCCCATGCCGCGGTGGATCGGGATGCCCCATTCGGTGAGCTTTTGCGCCACCAGTTCGGCGGTGCGGGACTCTTCAAAACACAGTTCGGGGTGCGCGTGGATATCGCGACGGATGGCGGCGATGCCCGCGGCCTGGGTGACGATGGAATCAATGACTTTCATGGGTACTCCTGTGGGCCCAAGTCTAGCGTCAAGCGCGATACCATGTCGGCGCCAGTGGACAAGCGCTGCAAGGCGTGCGCGGTTGGTTCAAAATGCGCACTCATTCCACGCACCGCTGCCATGAACACTCCAGCCCTGAACGACACCCCTGCCACCCAGGTCCTGGGCGCCTGCCCGCATGACTGCCCGGACACCTGCTCACTGCTGACCACGGTGGCCGGCGGCATCGCCATCAAGGTACAGGGCAACCCCGACCACCCGCATACCGGCGGCGCGCTGTGCACCAAGGTCTCGCGCTACCCGGAGCGCACCTACCACCCCGAGCGTATCCTGCATCCGCTCAAGCGCGTCGGCCCCAAGGGCTCGGGGCAATTCGAGCGCGTCAGCTGGGCCACTGCCCTGGCCGAGATCGCGCAGCGGCTGCAGGCCATCGCCGCGCAGGGGCCGGACGCGGCGCAGGCCATCGTGCCCTACAGCTACGCCGGCACCATGGGCCTGGTGCAGGGCGACAGCATGTCGATGCGCTTTTTCCACCGGCTCGGCGCCTCGCTGCTGGACCGCACCATCTGCGCCTCGGCCGGTGCCGAAGCACTGACGCAGACGCTGGGCGGCAAGCACGGCATGCGCGTCGAATTCTTTGCCGAGTCGAAACTGATCCTGATCTGGGGCAGCAACTCGATCAGCAGCAACCTGCACTTCTGGCGCTACGCGCAGGAAGCCAAGCGCGCCGGCGCCAAACTCATCTGCATCGACCCGCGCAAGAGTGAGACCGCCGACAAATGCCACGAGCACATTGCGCTGCTGCCCGGCACCGACGGCGCGCTGGCGCTTTCTCTCATGCACGAGCTCATTGCGCACGACTGGCTGGACCACGACTACCTCGCGCAGTACACGCTGGGCTGGGAACTGCTGCGCAGCCGCGCGCTGCAATGGCCACCCGAGCGCGCGGCCGCGGTCTGCGGCATCACGCCCGAACAGATCTGCTCGCTGGCGCGCGACTACGGCGCGAGTGTGGCCAGCCGCGCCCCGGCCGCGATCCGCCTGAACTACGGCATGCAGCGCGTGCACGGCGGCGGCAACGCCGTGCGCCTGATCGCCTGCCTGCCGGCGCTGGTCGGCGCCTGGCGCAGCCGTGCCGGCGGCGTGCTGCTGTCGAGCTCGAGCACCTTCCCGGTGAAGCGCGCCGCGCTGCAGCGGCCCGACCTGCTCGGCACGCGCACGCCGCGCACGATCAACATGAGCACCATCGGCGACGACTTGCTGCGCAGCAGCAGCGCGGCGTTCGGTCCGGCGATCCAGGCGCTCGTCGTCTACAACAGCAACCCGGTGGCGATTGCGCCGGACTCCGTCAAGGTGGTGCAGGGCTTTGCGCGCGAGGACCTGTTCACCGTGGTGCTGGAGCACTTCCAGACCGACACCGCCGACTACGCCGACTTCGTCCTGCCGGCCACGACGCAGCTTGAGCACTGGGATGTGCATTCGAGCTACGGCCACACCGATGCGCTGCTGAACCGCCCAGCCATCGCGCCGCTGGGCGAGGCCAAAACCAACACGCAGATCTTTCGCGAACTCGCGCAACGCATGGGATTTGACGACCCCTGCTTTGCCGAGGATGACCAGGCCTTGTGCCGCTTGGCCTATGGCGATGCCGTCGATTTCGAGCGGCTGCTGCGGCACGGCTTTGCGACGCTGGCCTCACCCGAGGCGCCGTTTGCGCAGGGGAATTTCCCGACGCCCTCGGGCAAATGCGAATTCTTCAGCGCGCGCCTGGCGCGGCAGGGCATGGACGGCCTGCCCGATCACGTGCCGAACCACGAGGCGTTCAACTCGTCGGCCGACTACCCGCTGGCCATGATCTCGCCACCGGCGCGCAACTTCCTGAACTCTAGCTTCGTCAACGTGAAAAGCCTGCGCGAGAGCGAGGGCGAGCCGCTGCTGGAGATGCACGCGTCCGACGCCGCCGCGCGCGGCCTGAGCGGCGGCGCGGTCGTGCGCGTGTTCAATCAGCGCGGCAGCTACCGCTGCAAGCTCAAAATCAGCCAGCGCGCGCGCGTCGGCGTCGTCAACGGCCTGGGTGTGTGGTGGCGCAAGTTCGGCCTGGACGGCAGCAACGTGAACCAGCTCACCAGCCAGGCTCTGACCGACATCGGCGCCGCACCGACCTTCTACGACTGTCTGGTGCAGGTGGAGGCGGGCGGGAATCCCTGACACCCTTGTCATGCCGGACCTGATCCGGCATCCATGCCTTGTCTGGGATGGATTGCGGGTCGAGCCTGAAATGACAGCCAAGACCGCTGACCCTGCCGCGCGACGGCAGGCGAGCACTCAGCTTAACTGCGACACATAGTCCGTCAACTGCGGCCGCAGCGGCGAGGGCTTGTGCTTGGCAACGCTGCCGATGTTGACGCAGCAGACCGCCTGCTCGTTCTCGCGCAAATCGAACAGGGCGCGCAGGCGCGCCGAGCCCAATGCCTGTCCGCTGGTCAGCCCGGTACCGAAGCCCGCCGCGTGGGCGCTGAGCAGCACGTTCTGGATGGCGCAGCCGACCGACACCAGGCGCTCGGCATCGTTCACCTCGGCCTGGGTTGCCTGCGCCTGCTGGGCGCCACGACCTGGCGCGGCGTCCGGCGTCACCGGCTGCTGCGCGAGCCGCGCAACTACCAGCATCAAAAACGGCGCGCGCTGCGCCTTCTCGCGCGCAGCCTCGACCTGCGCCGCGGAGGCGTTCGGGTCGCGGTCCTGCAAGGCCAGCGCAAACACCTCGCCCAATCGCGCGCGCTGCGCGGCCGGCACGATGACGAAACGCCAGGGCAGCAGCTGACCGTGGTCGGGCGCGGCGGCGGCGGCACCCAGGATGTCTTGCAGTTGCGACGCCGATGGCCCGGGCTCGGTCAGGCGCCGGGGCGAGACATTGCAGCGCGAGTGAATCAGGACCTTGGTGAATTCCGGCAGGTCAGTTTCAGCATCAGTTTCCATCAGTCCGTCCTTCGGGCTGCGCGAACCTCAGCGCACAACGGCATGCGCCAGCACGAAGGCCGCGATGGCTGCAGTATCGGCCAAATCCAGCTGTGCCAGGCCCTGCGTGACACGATGCCGGGCGTTCGACGCCGGCGGCGTATCGCTGGCAATGGCCATGATGCCCGGCCAGTCCGGCCACAGGGTTTGCGCGTCCACCGCTGCACGCCAGACCTCGATCTTCGGAAAGTTGCCGTGCTTGAAGCCTTCGATCAGGACCAGATCGCAGTCCATCATGCGGTCGAGCAGGTAGTCCAGCGACGGCTCGGCTGCGCCGCGCAGCTCGTGCATCAGGGCCCAACGGTCGTTGCCCAGCAGCAGCACCTCCTTGCAACCGGATTCGCGCAGCCGGTAGGAGTCCTTGCCGGGACGGTCGATATCGATGGCCTTGTGGCTGTGTTTGATCAGCGACACCACCAGACCGCGCGCGGCGATCTCGGGGACCAGCCGCTCCAGCAGCGTCGTCTTGCCCATGCCGGAGTGCCCGGCAATGCCGAATATCTTCATGCTTGAAACCCCATGATCTGTTGCCCGCCCGTCGCTTATGTCTGCGTCGTCCCGCGCTGGCGGCAGCTCGGGCACAGGCGCAGGAAATCGGCAGCGCCGGGCAGCGCGCCGGGTCGCGCCTGCATCATCTTGATGCTGCGCTCCAGAAAGTGGCGCCCGATGAACGGCGTGCTGCAACGGCTGCAGGCCACCTGCTCGTCGCGGGCGATGACCCGCACCTCGTCGCGCCGTGCCGGCTCCGGCACAAAGCGCGCTTGCAGACTGATGGCCTGTTCCGGACAGGCGGCGCGGCACAGGCCGCACTGGACGCAAAGACTTTCCTTGAACGCGAGCAGCGGCGCGGGCGCGATCTGGCCGCCGAGGGCCCGGGTCGGACAGATGTTGGCGCAGGCCAGGCACAGAGTGCAGCGGCGCGCATCCACCGTGACCCTGCCGAACGGCGCTTGCGCCGGCAGCGCCAGCGCGTCCTGGCGCAGGTTCTTCCGCGCCAATGCGTCGATGGCCGCCAGCAGACCGGCGCGCTTGCCCTGCACCCCGGCGTGGCCGGACGTTGCCGGCACATGGGTGGCCCGCTGCAGCGCCGCGCGCCGCAGCGCGGCCGCGAGATCCCGGATCTCCAGCGTGGCCACGGCATCCGGATCGCGACCGATGCCCGCCAGGATGGCGCGCACCTCGGCGACCTTGGCCTGCAGCGCATCACGCGTCAGCGCCGGCAGCGGCGGGGCCAGAACCAGCCGCACGGCCGCGAAGCCCTGCGCCAGCGCCTGCAGCCACAGGGCCTCGCCAAAGGCCGGCAACGGGTTGACCTCCATCCGCTCGACGCGCGCCCATTCGTCGGCGCATGCTGCGTCCCGACCCTCGGCGTCATGGACCAGCAGGATGTCCTTGCCAGCCTCGCCCCTTGGCCGGACCAAACCGGACGCCAATTCCGCTGCCGCGGGCCGCACGACCGTCAATGCGCCGCTCGGGCACACCAGCGCGCAGCTGGCGCAAGCCTGGCACAGATAGGGATCGACTTCGATGGCACCCGCGCTGGCGCGAATCGCCTGCGCCGCGCACACGCTCAGGCAGCGCGTGCAACCGGTCACACCGTTGACTTGGTGCTGGCACAGTGTCGCCTGGTACTCGAAGAACCTGGGTTTATGAAAACGCCCGACCAGGGTCGGCAACTTCTCCAGCACGCGCGCCAGCGCCGCCTCGCTGTTGCCCACGGCGAAGTAGCCAATCGGTGGCACGGCAGCGTTCAGCAAGGGCCGCGCGAACAAGTCGAGCACGAGATCGAACTGCCGATCCGGATTCGGGCTGAAGATGCCGGCATCCTCCTGCTTGCCGCCGCCGACCGGAGCCGTCGCCGTGAAGGCACCGAGGTGGCCTTGCACTGAAACGACCGGCCCGCCAACCCGCATCACGCTCTTGGGCAGAGCGGCGATGCCATTGATGCCCGGGGCAAAGACCACGACGCGCAGAGCCGGTGCGCGCGCCAGCACGCGTCTGGCGGCATCGGCAGCCGCGCCCGCATCAGGACCGCTGATCAGCACGACGCCGCGCGAGTGAAAGATCGCACCCTCGGCAGGCTCGGCCCGCCCTTCCGGAACACGGGTCAGCCCGGCCGGAAAATCGGTCGGATCCGTCTGGTTCATCATGCCGTGGCGATCAAGTGGTCGTTCCATTTCTTCTGCGAGAGTCAGGCACAGCGCCAACCGCGTTGCGCACGATCGTGCAAGACCCTTGCTGCCACATGGTAGCGTCAAGGCAGCGCTCGTGGACAATGGCGCCATGAGCCACGACCACGAACACCATCACCACGGCCACGCTCACGCACCGGCCAACTTCAACCGCGCCTTTGCCATCGGCATCGCGCTCAACATGCTGTTTGTGGGCATCGAGGCCTTCTACGGCTGGCGGGTCAACTCGCTGGCGCTGCTGGCCGACGCCGGGCACAACCTGAGCGACGTCGCCGGTCTCGTGCTGGCCTGGGGCGGCGCCCTGGCCGGCCGGCTGATTCCCGATGCGCGCCACACCTATGGCTGGAAGCGTGCCACCATCCTGGCGGCTTTCGCCAATGCGCTGCTGCTGCTGGTGGCCATCGGCGCGCTGGCCTGGGAGGCGATCGGGCGTCTGCTGGCGCCGCCGGAACTGGCCGGCGGCCAGGGCGTGACCATCATGCTGGTGGCGGGCGTGGGCATCGTGATCAACGGCGCCACCGCCCTGCTCTTCATGCGCGGGCGCGAACACGATCTCAATATCCGCAGCGCCTTCCTGCACATGGCGGCCGATGCGCTGGTATCGGTCGGCGTCGTGCTGGTCGGTGTCCTGACGCTGTGGCGCGCCTGGCCCTGGCTCGACCCGCTGGTCAGCCTGGCCATCGGCGCCGTCATCCTGATCGGCACCTGGGACCTGCTGCGCCAATCGCTGCACCTGCTGTTTGACGGCGTGCCCGACAGCGTCGACCTGCATGCGGTGCGCGACTGCCTGGCGGCGCTGCCCGGCGTCACACGCGTGCATGACCTGCACATCTGGGCCATGGGCACATCGGAAATCGCCATGACGGCGCACCTGGTGATGGCGCAAGGACAGGGCGACGACGACTTCCTGCAGCAGGCAACCGCGGCCTTGCACGACCGGTTTGAAATCAACCACGTCACGCTGCAGCTGATGCATCACGCCTTCTCGCGCGCCTGCGCCGCGCCGGCGGATGGCAATCAGGGCTGAACACCCCTTTTGATCAACCCGGGCGGCCGGGCGCAGCCCTATAATTTCCTGGCACTTGCGCGGGAGATCTGGAGCATGAACGCCCTGGAAGTGGACAGCGATACGTTGACCGCCCCACCAGCGATGTTGGAGCCCATTGGCCACGTGCTCGAAGTGCATGGCCCGGTGGTTGATGTCGCCTGCACCAGCCTGCCCCCCTTGCACCGCATGCTCGAAGTCGCCATCGACAACGCGCCGGTCATGCTCGAAGTGCTGCACCATCTCGACACCCACCAGGCGCGCTCGGTCGCGCTGCACCGCACGGCCGGCTTGCGCCGCGGTGATCCGGTCTATGACAGCGGCGGCCCCTTGCGCGTGCCCTTGTCCGCGGCCTGCCTGGGCCGGCTGCTCGACCCGTTCGGCGCGCCGCTCGACGACGGTCCGCCCCTGATCGCCAGCGAATCGCGCCCACTGCTGGCGGCGCCACCGGCGCTGAGCGACACGCTGGCGCCCAGCGGCATCCTGGAAACCGGCATCAAGGTGATCGACCTGCTGTGCCCCTTTGTGCGCGGCGGCAAGACCGGCCTGTTCGGCGGCGCCGGCGTCGGCAAGACGGTGCTGATCATGGAGTTCATGCGCGCGGTCGCGGCTCTGCACAGCGGCGTGTCGGTGTTTGCCGGTGTCGGCGAGCGCATCCGGGAGGGCCATGAACTGTGGCACGAGATGAAGGACAACGGCACGCTCTCCAGCGCCGTGCTGGTCTTCGGCCAGATGGACGAATCACCGGGCGTGCGCTTTCGGGTCGGCCTGGCCGCCCTGACGTACGCCGAGTTCCTGCGCGACACGCTGGGACGCGATGTGCTGTTCCTGATGGACAACGCGTTCCGCTTCGTGCAGGCCGGCTCCGAACTCTCGGGCCTGCTCGGGCGCATGCCGGCCACGGTCGGCTACCAGCCAACGCTGTCCTCGGAAGTGGCCGAGCTGGAGGACCGCATCGTATCGAGCCGCAGCGGCCACATCACCTCGGTGCAGGCGGTATACGTGCCGGCCGATGACATGACCGACCCGGCGGTGGACGCTATCCTGGCCCACCTCGACACGCGCGTGATCCTGTCGCGCACGCAGGCGGCCAAGGGGTTCTACCCGGCCGTGGACCCGCTGGCCTCGGGCAGCAGCCTGATGGACCGCGACTTTCTGGGCGAGCGCCATTACACGGTGGCGCACCAGGTGCGCGAACATCTGGCGCGCTACCGCGAGCTCGAAGACATCATCACGATGCTCGGACTCGAGGAACTGTCGCCGGACGACCGCCTGGTGGTGCAGCGGGCGCGCCGCCTGCAGCGCTACCTGACGCAGCCGTTTCACGCGATGACCGCGCAGAACACCGACCGCGGTGTCAGCGTGCCGCTGCAGCAGACGTTGGCCGATTGCGAGGCCTTTCTGCGCGGCGATCATGACCAGCTGAGCGAAGAGCGCTGCTACATGCGCGGCGCCATGTCGGATCAGGTGCCGCCATGAACACGTTTCAGGTCCGGTTGTTCGCAACGGAACGCGGCGAGACGGTGCGCGAGGTGGCCAGTTTTGTCGGCGAGGATCGCTCCGGCAGCTTCGGCCTGATGGCCCGCCACCTGCGCTTCATGACCATCCTCACGTTCGGCCTGGCCCGCCTGACGCTGGCCGACGGCAGCCGCTGCTACGTCGGACTGCCCGGCGGCCTGCTGTATTTTGTCGACAACGAACTGCGGATCTCGACGCGGCGCTACCTGCTGGGCCGGGATCCGGACGCCATCGCCGGCGCGCTGGCGCAGGAAGTGCTGGCCGAGGAACAGGCGCTGGCGCAGACCCGGCACAAGCTGCACCGGCTCGAGGCCACGATGCTGACCCGCCTGGGCCAGCTTGAACGGGAGTAGACCATGCAGGACGACGAGCAGCTCAAACGCAACATCCGGACCCAGGCCAAGCGTCTGGCGCAAGCCGAGCGCGACCGCCCGACCCTGCTGGCGCAAACCGTCTTTCTCGGCACGCTGGCGCTGCTGTTCACCGTGCCGGTGCTCGCCGGCAGCTACCTCGGACACTGGCTCGACCTTCAGCAATCCGGGTACTCCTACCGCTGGACCATGGGCGGGCTGGCGGCCGGGCTGGTGATCGGCGGCTTGAACGTCTACCTCTACGTCCGCAGGAACTATTGAGATGGGCAAGGCCGAACTTTTCCAATGGCTCAGCTTCCGGCTCGGCCCGGTGCAGATCGGGCCAACGGTGCTGACCACCTGGCTGCTGATGGCGCTGCTGACCGGGCTGGCCTGGGCCGTGACGCGCCGGCTGCAGGTGCAGACGCCTTCGAACTGGCAGTCGGTGCTCGAGGCCACCGTCATCGCCATGCGCGACGCGATCAACGACGCGGCCCCCAGTCAGGCAAGGCACCTGCTGCCCTTCATCGGCACGCTGTGGCTGTTTATCGCAACGGCCAACTTGACGGGTCTGGTGCCGGGCCTGCGCGCGCCGACCGGCGATCTGTCGCTGACCGCCGCGCTGGCCCTGCTGGTGTTCGGCGCCGTGCACTGGTATGGCATCCGGATCGACGGGCTGCGCGCCTACCTGCGGCATTACCTCGAACCCAATCCCGTGTTGCTGCCGTTTCACCTGCTGGGCGAGCTCACGCGCACCCTGGCGCTGGCCGTGCGCCTGTTCGGCAACATGATGAGCCTGGAGATGGCCGCCCTGCTCGTGCTGCTGGTGGCGGGCTTTCTGGCACCGGTGCCCTTGTTGATATTGCACATCATCGAAGCCCTGGTGCAGGCCTATATTTTCGGCACGCTGGCGCTGGTCTACATCGGCGGCGCATTGCAATCGCAGGCATTCAAGAAGGAGTGACAACCCATGGACAAGATGAGCTGGATCGTTCTGTTTTCAACCGGCGGGGCGCTGCTGGCCATCGCCATCGGCGTGATCTTTCCGGCGCTCGCGATGGGGCGCGCCATCGCGCAGGCGCTTGACGCGCTGGCACGCCAGCCCGAGGCCGAGAAGTCGATCACGCGCACCCTGTTCATCGGGCTGGCGATGATCGAGTCGCTCGCGATCTACGTGCTGGTGGTCGTGCTGATCGTGCTGTTCCGCAATCCCCTGCTTGAACTGCTGCTGAAGTAGGCGCGCGATGAGCTTCGACTGGTCGACCTTCCTGCTGGAGGTGCTCAACTTCCTGGTGCTGGTGTGGCTGCTGCAGCACTTCCTGTACCGCCCGGTGCTCGCGGTGATCGAGCGCCGGCGCAGCGAGAGCGAAAAGATCACCGATGCCGCGCAGGCGCTGCGCGCCCAGGCGCAGGCCCTCAAGACCGAATACGAAGTGCGCATGGCGCACGCCGACGAGGACCGGGAACGGGCCCTGGCCGAACTGGCGCAGGAGATCGCCGCCGAGCGTGCGCGGCGCCTGACGGAAGTGGCCGCCGAGATCACGGCCGAGCGCCAGCGGCGCCAGAACCTGGAAGCGCGCGCGAACGCCGAACGCGCCGCCGAGCGCGAGCGCCACGCGCAGGAACTGGCGGCGCGCTTTGCCAGCCGCCTGCTGCAGCGTGTCGCGAGCCCGGCGCTGGAAGACCTGTTCATCGATCTGTTGCTCGGCGAACTGCAGGACATGAAGCCCGAGCAGCGCGCCGAGCTGCAGCTGACGCTGTCCGACGCGGAGCTGCCGGTGCGCGTCGTGAGCGCCTACCCGCTCAGCGCGCAGCGCCAGGCCCAGTTGGGCGCAACGCTGGACACGCTGGCCGGGCATCCGGTCAAGGCCGGCTTCGGCACCGACGCCGCGCTCAAGGCCGGGCTGCGCATCGAGATCGGCGCCTGGGCGCTGCGGCTCAATCTGCACGATGAACTCGACTACCTGGCCAGCAGCCTGACCCATGGCGACTGAAACCGCATCGCCGATCGAGCTATCGCAACGGGTCGGCCAGTACCGGCTCGGCCTGCGCATCGCGGAGTCCGGACGCGTCAGCTCGGTCGGCGACGGCATCGCCTGGGTCCAGGGCCTGCCCTCGGCCGTGGCCGATGAGATCGTGCAGTTCGAGGACGGCAGCCGCGGCCTGGTGTTCGAATTGCAGGCGCAGCGCCTGGGCGTGATCCTGCTCGACCCGCAGGCCGATGTGTCGGCCGGCTCGCAGGTCTCGCACACGCGGCGCCGGCTCGAAATCGGCATCGGCGAGCAGACCCTCGGACGCGTACTCGACCCGCTGGGCCAGGCGCTCGACGATCTGCCGCCGTTCGAGGCGCAGGGCTGGGGCGCGCTGGAGGCGCCTTCGCCGCCGATCATGGCGCGCGATTTCGTCGACCAGCCGCTCTACACCGGCATCAAGGTCGTCGATACGCTGATCCCGATCGGCCGCGGTCAGCGCCAGCTGATCATTGGCGACTCGGGCACCGGCAAGACGGCGCTGGCGCTCGACACCCTGATCGCGCAGGCCGGGCAGCACGTGCGCTGCGTCTACGTGATGATCGGCCAGAAGCGCTCCGAAGTGGCGCATGTGATCGAGGTGCTGCGCCAGCACGGCGCGCTGCGCTACACCTGCGTCGTGGTGGCGGAAGCGACGGCAACGCCGGGCATGAAGTACCTCGCGCCGTTCGCCGGCTGCGCGATCGCCGAGGGCTGGATGCAGCACGGCCAGGACACGCTGGTGGTCTACGACGACCTGAGCACTCATGCCCGCGCCTACCGCGAGCTCTCGCTGCTCATGCATCGCCCGCCCGGACGCGAGGCCTATCCGGGCGACATCTTCTACCTGCACGCACGCCTGCTCGAGCGCGCGACGCGCCTGAGCAAGCGCCAAGGCGGCGGCAGCCTCACTGCCCTGCCGCTCGTGCAGACCGAAGAGGGCGAGATCGCCGCCTACATACCGACCAACCTGATCTCGATCACCGACGGCCAGATCTACCTGGACCGCAAGCTGTTCGCCGCCGGCGTGCTGCCGGCGGTCGATGTGGCGCTGTCGGTCTCGCGCATCGGCGGGCGCGCCCAGCACCAGCGGATCCGCCAGGAAGCGGGCACGATGAAGCTGGGCTACCTGCAGTTCCTCGAACTCGAGGTGTTCACGCGCTTTGGCACCAAGCTCGAAGCCGCGTCGCAGGCCAAGATCGCGCGCGGGCGCCTGCTGCGCGAGATCCTCAAGCAGGAGCGGTTCTCGCCGCTGGCGGCGCCGTTCCAGCTGGCCTGGATGACGGCGTTCAATGCCGGCCTGCTCGACAGCCTGGCGCTCACCGAACTGCCCGCCACGCTGACCGACATCGCGGCGGGCCTGATGGCCGACCGGCTCGACCTCGATGCGCCGCGCTCGCTCTGGCTGGAAGGGCTGGCCGACTGGCTGGCAGCACCCGTGCCATGAGCAGCCTGGCCGAACTCGCGCAGCGCCACGCCCGGCTGCAGGAAATCAGCGGCATCATGACCGCCATGAAGGCGCTCTCCCTGGCGGAAACGCACAAGCTCGCGCGCTTCATCGGACACCAGCAGCGCATGCGCCGCAATATCGAGGACGCGGCCGCCGACTTCATGCAGTTCCATCCCGACCTCGGCGCGCGCGAGGCGCTCGATGGCAGGACGATGCTGCTGCTGATCGGATCCGAGCGAGGCTTCTGCGGCAACTTCAACGAGCGCGTCGTGCAGGCGCTGCAGGCGCTCTCGCCGTCTTATGCGACGGCGTCGCTGCTGGTCATCGGCCAGCGCCTGTCGAGCCGCCTGGACGGCGATGCGCGCGTGCTGGCCAACCTGGAAGGGGCGACCGTCGCGGAGGACATGCCGGCGGTGCTGGAACGCCTGCTCGATGCCGTGCCGGCGCTGCGCGGCGCCACGGCAAGCGGCATCATGGCCCTGCTGTGCCTGAGCCACGACGAGCACGGCGAGCCGGCCCTGACGCAGCTGCTGCCGCTGGCGCGGTCCGAGCCCGCACAGCGCCACGTGGATGCGCCGCAAGTGCAACTGACACCGGGCGCGTTCTACCAGGAACTGCTCGACCAGTTTCTGCTGGCCGCGCTCTGCGGCCAGCTGTACACCTCGCTGGCAGCGGAAAATCACCAGCGGCTGGCGCACATGGAAAATGCGTTGGACCGACTCGGTGAAACCATGGAGCGCCTGGCCTTGCGCCGCAACAGCCTGCGCCAAGAGCGCATCATCGAGGAAATCGAGGTCATGCTCTCGGGCACCACCACACAAAATCAGAACACTGCTACACCATGAACGACTTGATGAACGCCGTCAACCCTGACGCCTCGCTGCCGGCCTCCAGCGTCGCGCAGACCCTTAATCGCGACTTCTTCTTTCGCACCCTGAACGTCGACGTGCTGCGAGCGCAGCTGGAGAGCGACGCCAGTCTGAGCGGCATGGTGCAGGACATCACGCAGACGCGTCCGCACCTGTTCTCCTCCACCATGGTCTTCCTGTCGGCCGAGATGGCGCAGACGATGGCATCCACCGTGGCCGCCATCGAGCGCGTGGTCGCCCTGAGCGGCTACCGCAGCCAGGCGCTGGCGCGCGCCCCGGCGATTGCGCAGCATGCCTTCGGCCCGGTCGGCGCCTGCATGGGTTTTGACTTCCACCTCGGCGCCGAGGGGCCGCAGCTGATCGAGATCAACACCAATGCCGGCGGCGCCCTGCTCAACGTGGTGCTGGCGCGCGCCCAGCAATCCTGCTGCAAGGCCATGGACTGGGCCTTCCCGCTCAAACCCGCGCCGGACACCCTGACGCAAACCCTGTTCGACATGTTCCTGGCCGAGTGGCGCCTGCAGCGCGGCACGGCGCCGCTGCAATCGGTGCTGATCGTGGACGACGACCCGGCCGCGCAATACCTCGCGCCCGAGTTCGAGTTGTTCCGCCAGATCTTTGTGCGCTTCGGTCTTGCCGCCGCCGTTGCCGATCCGTCGGCGCTGGTCTGGCGCGACGGCAAGCTGTGGCACGGCGGCGCGCCGGTCGACATGGTCTACAACCGCCTGACGGATTTCTACCTGGGCGAACCCGGCCACCAGGCGCTGCGCCAGGCCTATGAAGCCGGCGCCGTGGTGCTGACGCCCGACCCGCACGCCCACGCGCTGTATGCCGACAAGCGCAACCTGATTGTGCTGGGCCAGGACGCGCGGTTGGCGAGCTGGGGCGCAGCCGCGGCAGATCGCCAGCTGCTGCAGACCGCTGTGCCGCGGACCGAGCTGGTGATGCCCGAGCACGCCGATGACCTGTGGGCGCGCCGGCGCGCCTTGTTCTTCAAGCCGGTGGCGGGCTATGGCGCCAAGGCGGCCTATCGCGGCGACAAGCTCACGCGCCGGGTCTGGTCCGAGATCCTGGCCGGCGACTTCGTGGCGCAGGCGCTGGTGGCGCCGGGCCAGCGCCTGATCGAACGCGACGGCGTGCGCACCGACCTCAAGTTCGATATCCGCGCCTACGCCTACGCGGGACGGGTGCAACTGCTGGCGGCCCGCATGTACGCCGGTCAGACCACCAACTTCCGGACCGAAGGCGGCGGCTTTGCGCCGGTGCTGGTGCTGCCGGTGGCCACGTAACGGCTGCCCTGCCAGCTGCCGCGGTGCGCCAGTTCGGCCGAGATGCGCGGCGAGAGTTCGGACAGGCGCAGGTTCCAGGCGGGCGCGAGCTTCATAGACGGCGGCACCTCGCTGCCGACACGCTGCAGCAGGATCGCCGGCGACAGACGCTCGATGAAATCGGCCAGCATGGCGATGCAGACCTGCTCGTCGAGCAGGGGCACGCTGGCCGGGTCGCGCTGCCAGGCGCGCGCCATGGCCGTGCCGCGCACGAGCTGCAACTGGTGCAGCTTGAGCGCGTGGACCGGCAGCGCCGACATCCGGCGCGCGCCGTCGAGCATGCTGTCCATGGACTCGCCCGGCAACCCCAGCAGCAGGTGCGCCGTCACATCAAGTCCGCGCGCTGCGGCGCGCTCGATCGCGTCGGCGCTGGCGGCAAAGTCGTGGCCGCGGTTGACGCTGGCCAGCACCGCGTCGTTGCAGGACTCGACGCCGATCTCGAGCTCGATGATGTACTCGCGCGCGCGCTGCGCCAGATAGTCCAGCACCGCATCGGGCAGGCAGTCGGGCCGCGTGCCGATCGCCAGGCCGCTGATCTTCGGGTGCGAGAGCGCTTCCTCGTAGCAGGCACGCAGGTGCCCGATCTCGCCGTAGGTGTTGCTGTAGCTCTGGAAGTAGCCGATGTAGCGCTGCGTGCCGGGATAGCGGCGTTCCAGGAAGTCGAGCCCGGCGTCGATCTGCTCGGTGATGGTCTGGCGCCGGCTCAGATAACCGGGCGTGAAACCGTCGTTGTTGCAGAAGGTGCAGCCACCGGTGGCGACCTTGCCGTCGCGGTTCGGGCAGGTGAAGCCGGCCTCGATCGAGACCTTCTGCACGCGGCCGCCGTAGCGCGTCTTCACATGCTCGTTCCAGGCGCGGTAGCGGCGCGGCCCGAACGGGCCTTCGGTGTCTTGCATCATGCGTTTTCGTACCAATGTTTGGAGTGGTTGACGACGTAGACCACCAGCAGCATCACGGGCACTTCGATCAGCACGCCCACCACCGTGGCCAGCGCCGCGCCCGAGTTGAAACCGAATAGGCTGATGGCGGCCGCCACCGCGAGTTCGAAGAAATTGGAAGCGCCGATCAGCGCCGACGGGCAGGCGATGTTGTGCTGCTCACCGAGCGCGCGATTGAGCCAGTAGGCCAGCGCGGAATTGAACAGCACCTGGATCAGGATCGGCACCGCGAGCAGCGCGATCACCAGCGGTTGCTGCAGGATCGCGCCGCCCTGAAACGCGAACAGCAGCACCAGCGTGGCCAGCAGCGCGCCGATCGACCACGGGCCGATCTTGTCCATCGCGGCGTCGAACGCCGCCTGCCCCCTTGCCAGCAGCGCCCTGCGCCACAGTTGCGCCAGGATCACCGGGATCACGATGTAGAGCAGCACCGAAATCAAGAGCGTGGCCCAGGGCACGGTGATGGCCGAGATGCCCAGCAGAAAGGCCACCAGCGGCGCGAACGCGAGCACCATGATGCTGTCGTTGAGCGCCACCTGCGACAGCGTGAACAGCGGGTCGCCGCCGCTCAGGCGGCTCCAGACAAAAACCATCGCCGTGCAGGGCGCGGCGGCCAGCAGGATCAGGCCGGCGATGTAGCTGTCGATCTGCTCTGGCGGCAGCAGCGGCGCAAACCAGTGGCGGATGAAGAGCCAGCCCAGAAACGCCATGCTGAAGGGCTTGACCAGCCAGTTCACGAACAGCGTGACGCCGATGCCCCGGACGTGCTTGCGCACCTCCTGCAGCGCGCCAAAGTCGACCTTGACCAGCATCGGGATGATCATGACCCAGATCAGCAGACCGACCGGCAGGTTGACCTGCGCCACTTCGAGGCCGCCAATGGCCTGGAACACGCCGGGCAGCAACTGCCCGAACGCGATGCCGACGACGATGCACAGAAAAACCCAGACCGTGAGGTAGCGCTCGAACACGCTCATCGGCGCAGGACCGGCCTGCCGGGCAGCGACTTCAGTCATGGTCTCGTTCCTTCGTCAATTCGCGCGCCGTGCTTTGCAGCATCGTCTTTTCCAGCTTGGCCGCCGGCAGGCTGACCAGCAGTTCCAGCCGGCGTTTCAGCGCGTGCAGGGTCTGGCGAAAGGCTTCGAGCTTCTGCGCCTGCGTGCCATCACCGGCCGACGGATCGGGATAGCCCCAGTGCGCGGTGGCCGGCTGGCCCGGCCAATAGGGGCAGACCTCGCCGGCCGCGTTGTCGCAGACCGTGATCACGAGGTCCATCGGCGGCGCATCGGCGCTGCCAAACTCGTCCCAGCTCTTGCTGCGCAAGCCGGCCGTGGCAATGCCGGCGCTTTGCAGCACCTGCAAGCCCAGCGGGTTGGGCTGTTGGTTTTCGCGCGGGCTGCTGCCAGCCGAGTACGCCTGGAAACGGCCTTTGCCGATGTGGTTCAGGATGGCTTCGGCCAGGATGCTGCGCGCCGAGTTGTGCGTGCACAGGAACAGCACGCGCAGAGGCTTGTCGGTCATGTCAAATCTTCTCTCGATGGGTTGCTGTCAATTCAAGGCCGGCGCCAGCGATGCCACTTGCAGCAGACGCTTCAGGCCGACGGGTTCCTCCTGCAGCAGCGGCACGAGCGCATAGCGCGTGGCGTGCCGCGCGGCAACCGTTTCGATCTCGACGCGTTCGTTGTGCGCGCGTTGCCGCAGCAAGGGCGAACTCAAGGGTGCGCTCAGTGAGCTCGCGGCCACGCTGTTGTTGATGACCCAGGCCCAGGGCTCGATGCCGGCGCGCCGCAGATCAGCCTGCAGGTTGGAGGCCTCGAGCACCGGCGTCTTTTCGGCCAGCGTCACCAGCAGCACCTTGGTCTGCCTGGGGTCCTGCAACTGCATCATGGGGGTCGTGAAGTGCATACCGCTCTCGCCCATCTGGCGCACGACGTCGCGGTGGTAGGCACCGGTGGCATCGAGCAGCAGCAGCGTGTGGCCGGTCGGCGCCGTGTCCATCACGACGAACTTGCGCCCGGCCTCGCGGATGACGCGCGAGAACGCCTGGAAAACCGCGATCTCTTCGGTGCAGGGCGAGCGCAGGTCCTCTTCGAGCACGGCGCGCCCTTGCGCGTCGAGCGCGGCGCCCTTGCTGGCGAGCACCTGCGCGCGGTACTGCGCCGTCACTTCGTGCGGGTCGATGCGGCTCACGCTCAGGCGTTCGAGCGAGCCATGCAGGGTCTCCACCAGGTGCGCCGCAGGGTCGGAGGTCGTCAGGTGCACGGGGTAGCCGCGTTGCGCGAGTTGCACCGCCACGGCGGCCGCTAGCGTCGTCTTGCCGACGCCGCCCTTGCCCATCAGCATCACCAGACCATGGCCGTCGGCGGCAATGTCGTCGACCAGTTGCGACAGGCTCGGCGCATCGATGGCGATCTTCTCGTCGGCCACGACCGCCTGGGCAGAGGCAGACTGCGTCAACAACCGGCGCAGCGCCGCCAGCCCCACCAGGTCAAACGCCTTGAGCGCAATCTGGTCGCTCGGCAGCGCCAGCAACACGGCCGGCATGGCCTGCAGCGCGGCCTGCTCGCGCGCGCAGATGGCGCCGGCCAGCGCATCCTGCTCGCCTTCAGTCGCGGGCATGACGCCGTTGACCACCAGGTATTGCTGCGACATGCCGGTGCCGGCCAGTTCCTCGTGCGTGCGCGCCGCCTCGCGCAGCGTGGAAGCCTGGGCGCGCGCCACCAGCACCAGTCGCGTGCGCAGCGGATCGGCCAGCGCGGCGACCGCCGCCTGGTACTGGGTGCGCTGCTTTTCCAGCCCGGCCAGCGGGCCCAGGCAGGAGGCGTCGCCCTTGCCTTCTTCAAGAAAGCCGCTCCAGGCGCCGGGCAACTGCAGCATGCGGATCGTGTGGCCGGTCGGCGCCGTGTCGAAAATCACGTGCGCGTAATCGTGCGTCAGCACGGCATCGGTCAGCAAGGCGGTGAACTCGTCAAAGGCGGCAATCTCTGTGGTGCAGGCGCCGGAGAGCTGCTCCTCAATGCCCTTGACCACCGCATCGGGCAGCACGCCGCGCACCGGACCGACGATGCGATCCCGATAGGCCTGCGCCGCAGCCTGCGGGTCGATCTCCAGCGCGCTCAGGTTGGCGACCTCGGGCACGACGGTGATCCGGTTGCCGATGCGAATGCCGAAGACCTGGCCGACATTGGAGGCCGGGTCGGTGCTGACCAGCAGCACGCGCTTGTTCTGCGCCGCCAGCTCCAGCGCCGTGGCGCAGGCGATCGAGGTCTTGCCGACGCCGCCCTTGCCGGTGAAGAACAGGAAGCGCGGCGGGTCCTTGAGGAATTTCATGATGGCGGCCGGCCAGGCGTCAGCTGCAGCAGCGGCCGCCGGAGCAGCAACTGCCCGCCGCAGCGGCCGGTGCCACACGGACCTCCCGCCCGGTCCAGCGCGCCAGCTCGTCGCGGCTCGGATAGCGCCCGGCCAGCACCAGTTCGCCGTCGAGCAGCGTAACCGGCAGCACGCCTTCGCCGCTGCGCTCTAGCAGGCCCTTGACGATGACATTGCCGGCAAATTCCATCGGTTGCTGCGCCAGGTTGAAGCGCTCGACCTGTGCGCCGCTCTTGCGGGCCCAATCGACATCGGCGGCAAAGCTCACCAGTTTCTGATCCACGTCCGCGCCACAGACGCCGCTGCTGCAGCACAGGGCCGGGTCGAATACTTGCAGTCTCTTCATGACGATCTCCTTTTACGGGTGGATGCCGGCGCGCAGGCCGCAGGCGGGCACAACTCGGCGCACAGCTCGGGGTGCCCGGAACAGCATTCCGCCGTCAGGTAGGCAACCAGGTCCTGCATCAGCTTGAGGTTGGCGCGGTAACGCTGAAAGCGCCCTTCCTGCACCACCGACAGCAGTTGCGACTGCGTCAGCGCTTTCAGGTGGAAGGAAAGATTGGTCGGCGGCAGCGCCAGCGCGGCGCCGATTTCACCCGCCACCAGCCCCGCCGGCCCGGTCTTGACCAGCAGCCGGTAGATGTCCAGCCGAATGCCCGATGACAGGGATTCGAAGATCTTGACGGCCGATGAAGTGTCCATGGTTTAATTATACAAGCATTGTTGAAATGTTGACAAATCTGCTGACCGGGCATCAATGTCCGGATCGAAAGACGTGGTGCTTGCGTGCGGCTTCAGTGCTCTCGCAACAGGCGGTAGCCCACAGCCGTTTCCGTCAGCAGATAACGCGGCTGCGCCGGGTCCGCTTCGAGCTTCTGTCTCAGGTGACCCATGTAGATGCGCAGGTAGTGACTCTGCTGGGCATGCGTCGGACCCCAGACTTCGCGCAGCAGCTGACGATGGGTCAGGACGCGTCCGACGTTGGCGATCAGCACCGAAAGCAGCCTGTACTCGATGGGCGTGAGGTGCACATCGACGCCACTGCGGCGCACGACACGGGCCAGCCGGTCCACTTCGACTTCGCCGAACCGGAACACCGGGTCGGCCTCCTCGGCGCTGCCGTCGTCGCTGGCGCTGCTGCGAGGCCGGCGCAGGTTGGCGCGAACCCGGGCCAGGAGTTCGCCCACGCCAAAGGGTTTCGTGAGGTAGTCGTCGGCACCGGCATCGAGTGCGGCAACCTTGTCCACTTCATCGGTGCGCGCCGACAGCACGATGATGGGCACCGTGGACCAGCCGCGCACATCGCGGATAACTTCCAGCCCGTCGCGGTCCGGCAGGCCCAGGTCGAGTACGAGCAAATCGGGTTTTCGGGTGCCGGCTTCAGTGACACCTTGCTGCGCCGTGGCGGCCTCGAATACCTGCCAGCCTTCGGCTTCAAGCGCGCCGCGCACGAAGCGGCGGATCTGCGGCTCGTCTTCAATCACGATGGCTACCGGAGCGTTCATGGCAATTCCTTCTCAATCGCTTCCGGTGGCGTCCGGCGCGGCAACCGGATGCTGAACTCCGCGCCGCCGTCGACCGCATTGGTCGCGCTCAGCACACCACCATGGGCATCGATCACGGCTTTGCAGATGGCCAGTCCCAGGCCGACCCCGGGCGTGGCGGACTCGGCAGCCCCGCGCACAAATTTCTCGAACAGTTCGTGCTCGCGCCCTTTGAGCGCAGCGGGCAGACCGGGGCCGTGATCGCGCACGGTGATCACGAGCGAATCGGTCGTGGCGCGGGCACCGATGACGATCGGTGGCGCCGCATACCTGGCGGCATTTTCCAGGAGGTTGACCAGCACCCGTTCGATCAGTGCGGCGTCGAATTCGACCAGGGGCAAGTCGGGATCGAGTTCGGTCAGCACCTCCTGCTCGCCCAAGGCCGGGCGCGCCGCGCGGATCGCGCCGCCGACGGCCTCCTCGACCGATTGCCAATCCATGCGCAGGCGCACCGTGCCGCTCTGCAACCGCGCCATGTCCAGCAAGTTGTTCACGAGCGCGTTGAGTTCGCGCGCCTGCGCGACCAGGGCCTGCGCCGTTGCCGCTTGTCCTGCGGCCAGCGGTGGCAGCGATTGGCGCAAGGATTCGGCCAGGGCGATCAAGGCCGTCAGCGGCGTGCGCACATCGTGTGAAATTGCCGCCAGCAACGCATTGCGCAGGCGTTCGGATTCCATCTCGACCACGGCCTGCTGCGCAATGTCCACGTAGTGCACCCGTTCCAGCGCGATCGCAATCTGACGGGCCAGCGTGTCAAGCTGCTTGACCTGCTCCGGAATCAGCAGCCAGCGCGTCTGCGCGGGTCTGAGCGCGAGCACACCGCGCACGCGCATCGCGGCCTTCAGCGGCACATAGTGCCAGGACTGGGATGCCAGCGTTGCAGTGGCCAGGCCCGCGGCCTGCTCGTTGCGAAAGGCCCAGTCGGCGACGCTGGCGTCGAAACCGGCAGGGACTTCTTGCGGCAAGAGCAACTGGTCGTTCGCATCGGTGGCCAGCACCAGCGCACTGCCGCCGAAATTTCGCTGCACGGCGGCGACGCCGAGTTCGGCCACCTGGGTGCTCATCAATGCCGCCGAGAGGTCGCGCGTGAGTTCGAACAGCAGTTGCGCGCGACGTTCGCGGCTGGCAGAAATGCGGGCCTGAAAGCGCATGCCGGCGGTGAGCTGCCCGGTCAGCAAGCCGACCACCAGCATCACGGCGAAGGTCAGCAGGTACTGCACGTCGCTCACGGCAAACGACAGCCGTGGCGGCACGAAGAAGAAGTCGAACGCCGCCACGTTGAAGAACGCGGCCAACGCCGCCGGACCCCGTCCGAACTTCAGCGCCACCAGCACCGTTGCGAGCAGGAACAGCATCACGATGTTGGCCAGATCGAAGTGGTTTCGAAGCGGCGTCGCCAGCAGCGTGACCGCGATGCAACTGCCCGCTGCGGCGGCGTAGCCCGGCCAGGCACCGTCCCAGGCTTTGGTGTCCTCCCCGTCCTGAACCCGATCCGCCGCGCGCGCCAGCCGTCTCGCGCTTTCGGCCCGTCCAACTTCCACGATGTCCAGCGAGGGCGCCAGCAGGGCGAGCCGGCGTGTCATCGTGCGACCCGATAACAGCCAGCGCCCGGCGCCGGGTCGTCCGACCACCAGGGTCGCGCAGTTCAGGGTCTGTGCCTGCGCCACCAGCGCCTCGGCGACATCGCTGCCGGCCAGAACGGCGGTGGCCGCCCCCAGTTCCTCGGCCAGCTTGATCACGGCCAGGACGTGGTCACGCTGCGCCGCATGAAGCCTTTGCAGCTGGGGCGTTTCGACATAGGCTGCATGCCAGCGCACATTGAGTTGTCCGGCCAGGCGCGCGGCCGTGCGCACCGTCTGCTCCGCTCCCGCATGCGGACCGATGCAGGCCAGTATCACGCCCTCGGTATTCCACACCGGGGCGATGCTCTGTTCCACCCGGTAGCTGCGGACATCGTCTTCCACGTGTTCGGCCGTGCGGCGCAAGGCGATCTCGCGCAGGGCAATCAGATTGCCCTTGCGGAAAAAGTTCTGCGCGGCGCGCTCGGCCTGCTGCGGCAGGTAGACCTTGCCCGCCTTGAGGCGTGCCATCAGCTCATCGGGCGTCACGTCCACCAGGATGATTTCGTCGGCACTCTCGAGCACCGTGTCGGGAACGGTCTCGTGCACACGGATGCCGGTGATCGTCCCCATGGTGTCGTTCAGGCTCTCGAGGTGCTGCACATTGAGCGCCGACCAGACGTCGATGCCCGCGTCAAGCAACTCCTGCACATCCTGCCAGCGCTTGGGGTGGCGCGAGCCCTCGACATTCGAATGCGCCAGTTCATCGACCAGCAGCAGTTCCGGCTTTTCTGCGAGTGCGCGGTCGAGATCGAACTCGCGCAGGGCACGGCCCCGGTAGCTCAGCTCGCGCAAGGGCAACTGCGGCAACCCCGCCAACAACTCGGCGGTTTCGCCACGGCCGTGGGTTTCCACCACCCCGACCAACACCTTGCGTCCGGCCTTGTGCTCGCGTTGCGCCGCGCTGAGCATGGCGTAGGTCTTGCCGACGCCGGCATTGGCGCCGAAATAGATGCGCAGCTTGCCGCGCCGCGCACGCACCTCCTCACTGCGGATCTGCTGCAGCAGTGCGTCAGGGTCGGGGCGGGAATCGTGCGGGCTGGCCAAGCGGATGCGCCTTTCGCGTCAATGGGCTTCGTTGGAACACAAGCTTAGCGCAATGCATCAAGCGCCAGGTTCAGGCGCAGGACATTGACCCGCGGTTCACCGAGCAATCCCCACAGCGGACCCTGCACCTGCTGTTGCACCAGGGTCTCGAGTTCTTTGATGGGCCGACCGCGGGCCCTGGCCACCCGGGCCACCTGATAGAACGCGGCGGCGGGGCTGATGTGAGGATCGAGCCCGCTGGCCGAAGTCGTGACCAGGTCGACCGGCACCGGCGCCATGTTGCCAGGATCGGCGTCACGCAAGGCATCCATGCGCGCCTTGACCGCGTCGGCGAGCGCCGGGTTCAACGGACCCAGGTTGGAACCACCCGAATTCGCGGCGTTGTCGGGCATGGGGCTGGTGGTCGAAGGCCGGCCCCAGAAATACCCGGCTTCGCTGAAGTTCTGGCCGATCAGGCTCGAGCCGATCGGCATGCCGTCGCGCAGGATCAGACTGCCAGCAGCCTGCGCGGGAAACAACAACCGGGCCGCGCCGGTGACCAGCAATGGATAGGCGATGCCGGTCATCAGCGTGAGCACGAAGAACAGCACGAGTGCGGGACGGAGAATTTGCTTCATGGGAACTCCTTCAGGGATGCGCAAGGCCGCCAGGCTCACGCGAGATGCAAGGCGACCAGCAACAAGTCAATCACCTTGATGCCGATGAAGGGCACGATCAGGCCGCCCACGCCATAGATCAGCAGGTTGCGGCGCAGCAGGACGGCAGCGCCGATGGCGCGGTACTTGACGCCCTTGAGCGCCAGCGGAATCAGGAACATGATGATCAGCGCGTTGAAGATCACCGCCGACAGGATGGCCGACGCGGGGCTCCCGAGGCGCATCACATTGAGCGCGGCCAGCTGCGGATAGGTGGTCACAAAGATCGCCGGGATGATGGCAAAATACTTGGCCACGTCATTGGCGATCGAGAAGGTGGTGAGCGAGCCGCGCGTCATCAGCAGGGCCTTGCCGGTCTCCACGATCTCCAGCAGCTTGGTCGGATTCGAATCCAGATCGACCATGTTGCCGGCCTCCTTGGCCGCCTGGGTGCCGCTGCTCATGGCCACCGCCACGTCGGCCTGCGCCAGCGCCGGTGCATCGTTGGTGCCATCACCCGTCATGGCCACAAGCCGGCCTTCGGCCTGGTACTGGCGGATCAGCCTGAGTTTTTCCTCGGGCGTGGCTTCAGCCAGAAAATCGTCGACGCCGGCTTCCGCTGCGATGGCTGCGGCCGTGAGCCGGTTGTCGCCGGTGATCATGATGGTCTTGATCCCCATCCGGCGCAGTTCGGCGAAGCGCTCCTTGATGCCGGCCTTGACGATGTCCTTGAGTTCCACGACGCCCAGCACGGTGGCGCCCTCGCACACGGCCAGTGGCGTGCTGCCGCGGCGCGCCACCTCGTCGGCGGCTCGCGCAACTTCGGCCAGAACAATGCCGCCGAGCGACTCGACGTGCTTGCGGATGGCGTCCACTGCCCCCTTGCGCAGGCTGCGCAGGCAGGCATCGGCTTGCCGCACATCGATGCCGCTCATGCGGGTCTGCGCGGTAAACGGCACTTCATGGCTTTCGCCCGTCAGCGGCTCGGAATGACCCAGGCGCTCGGCGAGCGCAACAATGCTGCGGCCCTCGGGTGTTTCATCGGCCGTCGATGCCTGCAGGGCACAGATCGCCAGCCTCGACTGCGATACGCCCGGCGCCGGCACGAAACTTGTGGCCTGCCGGTTGCCGTGGGTGATGGTGCCGGTCTTGTCCAGCAACAGCACATCAACATCGCCGGCGGCTTCCACCGCACGACCCGACGTGGCAATCACATTGGCCTGCATCATGCGGCTCATGCCCGCGACCCCGATGGCAGACAGCAGGCCGCCGATCGTCGTCGGGATCAGGCACACCAGCAGGGCGATGAGCGCGGTGAGGCTGACGACGGTTCCGGCCTTTCCGGCCAGCACACTGAAGACCGAGTACGGCAGCAGCGTGACGGTCACGATCAGGAACACGATGGTCAGCGCGACCAGCAGGATCGTCAGGGCAATTTCATTGGGTGTCTTCTGGCGCTTGGCGCCTTCGACCATGCTGATCATGCGGTCCAGGAAGGACTCCCCCGGATTGACCGCAATGCGCACGACCAGCCAGTCCGACAGCACGCGCGTGCCGCCGGTCACGGCCGAAAAGTCGCCGCCCGATTCACGCACCACGGGCGCGGACTCTCCGGTGATCGCGCTCTCGTCCACGGTGGCCACGCCTTCGATGACTTCGCCGTCCAGCGCAATCATGTCGCCGGTTTCAACCATCACGACGTCGCCTTTCCTCAGGTTTTCCGCCTGTTCAGGCAACCAGGCGGCTCCGTGGAACACCTTGGCGCTTGGCACCTGGAACTTCTTGGCCCATGTGCTTTTCTTCAAGCCGCGCAGCGAGGCTGCCTGGGCCTTGCTGCGCCCTTCGGCAAGGGCCTCGGCAAAATTGGAAAAAAGCACCGTGAACCACAGCCACAGCGCCACGGCAAAGATGAAACCGACCGATGCCGCACGGTTGTCCTGCAGCGCCTGCAGGCCCAGCAACGTGGTCACGATGCTGCCAATGTAGACCACAAACATGACGGGATTGCGCCATTGCACGCGCGGGCTCAACTTTGCAAACGCGGCCTTGCCGGCGGGCTTGAGCAGCACCGGATCAAAGAGTGTCAGATGGGTTTTCGTTTTCATGTCATTTGCTCACGTATCCGTTGACTCAATGGCCGCTCCATAGCATCAGATGCTCAACCACGGGACCAAGCGCAAGCGCCGGCACGTAATTGAGCAGGCCCACCAGCAGCACCGTTCCGATCAGCAGCGTCACGAAAAGCGGACCATGGGTTGGCATGGTTCCCGCCGTCACGGGCAAGCGCTTCTTGGCGGCCAGCGCGCCGGCAATGGCCAGCACAGGCACGATCACGGCGAAGCGACCGAACCACATCACGAGCGCCAGCAGCCAGTTGTAGAACGCCGTGTTGGCCGACAGTCCGGCAAAGGCGCTGCCGTTGTTGTTGGCAGCCGAGCTCAGGGCGTAAAGGATTTCCGAAAATCCGTGCGCCCCGGGGTTGGCAATGCCGGAGCGACCGTCGGCCGCCAGCACCGCGATGGCGCTTCCGACCAGCACCAGAATCGGCGTCACCAGGATGACGATCGAGCTCAGCTTGATTTCATGCGACTCGATCTTCTTGCCCAGATACTCGGGTGTTCGCCCGATCATCAGGCCGGCAATGAACACCGCCAGGATGGCGAAGATCAGCATGCCGTACAGGCCGCTGCCGGTGCCGCCGAAGACCACTTCACCCAGCTGGATCATCACCATCGGAACCATGCCGCCGAGCGGCGTGAAGGAATCGTGCATGGCATTGACGGCACCGCAGGAGGCGGCGGTCGTGATGACGGCAAACAGGCTTGAAGCGTTGATGCCATGGCGCACCTCCTTGCCTTCCATGTTGCCGCCGGACTGCAATGGGCCGGCCGCCTGATCGACACCGAGGACGCCAAGCAGCGGATTGCCAGCCTGCTCGGCGGGCGTGATGACGACCACAGCGACCACGAACATCAGCGTCATCGCGGCCAGCACGGCCCAGCCCTGACGCAGGTCGCCAACCTCTCGACCGAAGGCAAGGCACAGGGCAGCCGGTATGAGGAAGATCGCCAGCATCTCGAGCAGATTGCTCAGCGCGGTCGGGTTCTCATACGGATGAGCCGAGTTGGCGTTGAAGAAGCCGCCGCCGTTCGTGCCAATCATCTTGATGGCTTCCTGCGACGCGACCGGTCCCATCGCGAGCGTCTGCGTGGCGGTCTTCAGGTCTTCCATGACGGGATTGCCCTTGGCATCCTTGAGGGGTTGGCCGTCGACGCCATTTTTCGGCTGCTGGTAGAGGTTCACTTCCAGTGTCGTCACGTCCTTGTAGGCGTCCAGGTTCTGGATCACGCCCTGGCCCACGAGCAGCACGGCCAACACCAGCGACAGCGGCAGCAACAGCCAGGCCGTGATGCGCGTGACATCGACCCAGAAGTTGCCGATCACGCCGGTGGCGCGCGCGGCAAGCCCCCGAATCAACGCGAAGGCCACGGCAATGCCAGTCGCGGCCGACAGGAAATTCTGCACGGCCAGGGCCAGCATCTGCGTCAGGTAGCTCATGGTGGACTCGCCAGAGTAGCCCTGCCAGTTGGTGTTGGTGACAAAGCTGATGGCGGTGTTGAAGGACGAGTCCGGTGACACGGCGGCCATGCCGGCCGGATTGAACGGCAGCCAGACCTGCAAACGTTGCAGCGCATAGACCGCAAAGACGCCCAAGGCATTGAAGGCCAGCAAGGCCAGCGCGTATTCGTACCAGTTCATGGACTGATTCGGCGATGTGCCTGCCAGGCGGTACAGGGGCGCCTCCACCCGCTGCATCCAGCCCGGCACTTGTCCGGCGCACACGCGCGCCAGCCAGATGCCCAGCGGCCAGGCCGCCGCCAACAACAGGCCCAGGTAAAGGATCAGCAAGCCCCACGACGTGGTGCTCATCAGAACTCCTCGGCGCGAATCAGCGCATAGAGCAGATAGGCCAGCAACATGGCGACACACAGGCCGCCAAAGCCATAGAGAACTTCCTGGCTGATCATGGCCGGCCTCCTTGCGGCTTTTCGAGCTTCCTGAAACCCCGCACCAGCAAGACCATCAGGCCCCACAGGCCAGCGACCGCGGCGACAAATACGAAATCCATGAAAAACTCCTGCGTCAGATGGATGACCGGAGTTTGCTGATTGACGCGTAAAAACGGGGATAAGATGGATCAACCGGCTGTATATAAACCGTAAATTCAGCCCCGACCGTGACAGCTGTCATGCGTTTTCCGACCGGAATGACGCGGCCAACCGCCGCCCGAGCCGCGTCAAGCGTGAACAGCTGGTCCTTCCGTCTCAGCCCGGCAGCTCAACCTGCCCCAGCAATTCACGCTGATAAACATGAACCGAAGGCAGGCCGCCCGTGTGCAGGAACAGCACGTTCTCGCCGGGCTTGAAGAAGCCCTGGCGCGTCAAGCCGATCAGGCCGGCCATGACCTTGCCGGTGTAGACCGGGTCGAGCAGGATGGCCTCGCTGCGCGCGAGCGTCTGCACCGCCTCGACCATGCGCGCGTTGGGCACCGAGTACCTGGGCTGCCAGTAGCCACCGACGCTGAGCACGGCTTCGCGCGGCACAGTCATCTTCACGCCCAGCAGGTCGAGCACTGCCTGCGCCTCCTGGTGCACCAGCGGCTCCTGGTCCTGCGGGTCGCGGCTCACGCCGATGCCGACGATCGGGATATTGATGTGGTTGCCGAGTAAGCCCGCCAGCAGGCCGCCGTGCGTGCCGGAACTGCCCGAGCCGACCACGACGCGGTCGATCCGCACACCCTGCTCGAAGAACTGCTGCTGCAGCTCCTGGACGCAGGCGACGTAGCCCAGTCCGCCCAGCGCGTTGGAGCCGCCGCCCGGGATGATGTAGCCCTTGCGGCCCAGCGCCGCCAGCTCGACGGCCACCTGCTGCATGGCCGCGCCCATGTTGCTGCCGGCCGGCAATACGGTCAGGGCTTCGACCCCCATCAGTCGGAACAGGAAATGATTGCCGCCGGCGTCCTCATGGAAACTGCCGGGGACTCGCTCCTCGATCACGAAGCGGCATTGAAGTCCTTCACGCAGGGCAGCGGCGAGCGTGATGCGGCAGTGATTGGACTGCGGCGCGCCGCAGGTGATGAGCGTGTCGGCGCCTTGCGCCAACGCGTCGGCCACCAGGAACTCCAGCTTGCGCGTCTTGTTGCCACCCGGCGTCAGGCCGAGCATGTCGTCGCGCTTGATCCAGATGTTGGGCCCGCCGCCCTGCGCTCTCAGGGCGCGCGTGAAGTTGGGCAGGAATTCGAGCGGCGTCGGTGTGAGCGTGTAGCGGCGCCGGGGAAAACGTGACGGATCCATGGTCAGGGACTCCAGTGGGTGGCTTCATCAATCGGATACACCGGACGCGGCAGGCGCGTCCAGGGCAAGGTCTTGAGGTTGGGTGTGGTCAGGCCCGGGCAGTCCACTTCGAGGATGCGCCCGGGCGGCGCGAACCCATCGAAGGCCGCGCGGAAATGACCGCGGCTCTTGACCACCAGTGTGCGCACATCGGCCAGATCGACGCCCAGCACCTCCAGTTGCGCCGGGTCGAGCAATTGCTGGCGATTGGAGATGACGGCCACGCGCACGCCGCCGAGATCGAGCAGGGCCGAGCATCCCATCCACTGCTGTGAGCCCTTGACCATGCCGCGCCGGCCGACAAAGCGGCCATCGGACAGCGCCAGCACGCGCGCCGCATGCTGGCAGGGCACGGCAAACAAGGCGTCGCTGCTGTCGCGGTTGAAGCGCGCCATGAAGCTGGCACCGACGCCGAGCGTTGCGGCCTCCTGCGCGAGCGCGGCGTCGGTGAAGACGCCCAGCAGCACGCCCTGGGCGCCGGCCGCGAGCAGGGCTTCGAGCAGGCGCACGGTGTTGCTGCCGCCCATGTCTACCTGCATTCGGATCAGCGCCAGCAGGTCGCAACACGGATCGTGGTCGGGGCACAGCGGCGCGCTCGAGCGCGCGCGCCGCTGGCTGCAAGACCACATGACCGAGCCCTACAGCCTGGCGGACACGGCGCGTGCTGCGGCCACCAGTCCACACTCGCTGCTGCGCCACTTCGCGAGCGCACACGGCCAGAGCCCGCTCGACTACCTGCACGAACTGCGCGTGGCACGCGCCCGCGTGCTGCTCGAGACCACCTACGCCAGTGTGGAACAGGTGGCGCAAATGTGCGGCTACCAGGACGCCGGGAGTTTTCGCCGCGTCTTTCTGCGTCTGACGCGGGAATTGCCGGCCGGCTATCGTGAACGCTACCGCTTGCGCACCAGCCGCAAACGTTGGGCTGGCAGCGCCTGATCGACCTCAGTCCGGCGCCGGGCCGGCTTCGGCGCGCTTGGCACAGGCGGCGCAGACACAGCGCAGGCCGCGCGCCGCTGGCGGGATGCGATCCAGCAACTCGGCGCTAAAGCTCAGCGCGCTGCACCAGCACGGCGGCTGCGGGGTGCCGGTCGCGCGCTCGATTTCCATCGCGCACTGGTTGGGCTGCCCGCACAGGGGGCACAACCGGGCATCGGTATCAGGCATCACCGGCATGGCGTGCTGGCAGCGCCACACGAATCGGAAAGCGCAGCGCCGGCGCGTGCAGCCGGGCCGAAAATCAACGATGATCGCAGGCGAGCAATTCCGACGTAGTACATTCACGCATTATGGCCGCCATCAAACTTTTCTCTGCCACGACCGGCACCGCCTTGCCGGGATCGGGCGATGCCCTTGCGATGAAGCGCAGGATCGGTCCCGGGCGCTGCAACGAATAAAAGGAAGCACATGGCAACTGCAACGATGAAGGGCAGCAAGGAATTTGTCTTCGAGTGGGAAGGCAAGGACCGCGCCGGGAAGCTGGTGCGCGGCGAGACCCGGGCCGGCGGCGAGAACCAGGTGAAGGCGGCCTTGCGCCGCCAGGGTGTCCTGCCCACAAAGATCAAGAAGCGGCGCATGAGCGGCGGCAAGGCGATCAAGCCGAAGGACCTTGCCATCTTCACGCGCCAGCTGGCCACGATGATGAAGGCCGGCGTGCCGCTGCTGCAGGCCTTCGACATCGTGGGGCGCGGCAATCCGAATCCGCGCGTGACCAAACTGCTCGGCGACATCCGCAACGATGTGGAAACGGGAACCTCGCTGAGCATCGCCTTTCGCAAGTACCCGCTGTACTTCGACAATCTTTACTGCAACCTGATCGAAGCCGGCGAAGCCGCCGGTATTCTGGACCAGCTGCTCGACCGGCTCGCGGTCTACATGGAGAAGACCGAGGCCATCAAGTCGAAGATCAAGTCCGCCCTGATGTACCCGATCTCGGTGCTGGTGGTCGCCTTCGTCGTGACGGCGGTCATCATGATCTTCGTGGTGCCGGCCTTCAAGGAGGTATTCTCGAACTTCGGCGCCGACCTGCCGGCGCCGACGCTGGCCGTGATCGCCATCAGTGAAATTTTTGTCAAGTACTGGTGGCTGATCTTCGGCGGCCTGGGCGGCGGCTTTTATTTTTTCATGCAGGCCTGGCGCCGCAACGAGAAGATGCAGCACGTGATGGACCGCATCATGCTCAAGATGCCGATCTTTGGCGTGCTGGTGGACAAGTCCTGCGTGGCACGCTGGACGCGGACCCTGTCGACCATGTTCGCCGCGGGCGTGCCCCTGGTGGAAGCGCTCGATTCCGTCGGCGGCGCGGCCGGCAACTCGGTCTACACATTGGCGACCAAGAAGATCCAGCAGGAGGTCTCGACCGGCACCGCGTTGACCGTGGCCATGACCAATGCCAACCTGTTTCCCTCCATGGTGCTGCAGATGTGCGCCATCGGCGAGGAATCCGGCTCCCTCGATCACATGCTGGGCAAGGCGGCCGACTTTTACGAGGCCGAGGTTGACGACATGGTGGCCGGCATTTCCAGCCTGATGGAGCCCATCATCATCGTGATTCTGGGGACGGTCATCGGCGGCATCGTGGTCGCCATGTACCTGCCCATTTTCAAACTCGGCCAGGTGGTCTGATGCCGGTTACGCCGTGGTTGGACGCCACCGTTTTCGGCGTGCTGGGCCTGCTGATCGGCAGCTTTCTCAACGTCGTCATCCACCGCCTCCCGCTGATGCTCGAGGCCCAGTGGAAAGCCGAGTGTGCGGAAATGGCCGGCCAGGAATTGGCGCAGGCCGAGCCGCTCAACCTGATGCGGCCGCGCTCGCGCTGCCCCAAGTGCGGCCACGCGATCGCCTGGTTTGAAAACATTCCGGTCCTGAGCTATCTTGTCCTGCGCGGCCGCTGCTCGGCCTGCAAGACGCCGATCAGCCTGCGCTACCCGCTGGTGGAACTGGCCAGCGGCGCGCTGTTCTTCTATTGCGGCTGGACCCACGGCCTGGGCATCAGCGCCCTGCTCTGGAGCGGTTTTGCCGCGGCGGTTCTGACCCTGGCCCTGATCGACTGGGACACCACACTGCTGCCCGACGACATCACACTGCCGCTGCTGTGGAGCGGCCTGATCGCGGCCGCGCTGCACTGGACCACCCCTACCCTCGCTGATTCCCTCTGGGGCGCGGTCGCGGGCTATCTGTCCCTGTGGCTGGTCTACTGGGGCTTCAAACTGCTCACCGGCAAGGAGGGCATGGGCTTTGGCGACTTCAAGCTGTTCGCGGCCCTGGGCGCGTGGTTTGGCTGGCAGGCGCTGGTGCCCATCATCCTGATGGCCTCTGTCATCGGCGCCGTGATCGGCATCGGCATGAAGTTCGCCAGCAACCTGCGCGAGGGCGGCTACGTTCCGTTCGGTCCGTTCCTGGCCGGCGCCGGCTTGACGGCGATGATCTTCGGCCCGGCGTCGATCCTCCACGCCGTGGGCCTGTAGCCGATGCCCCCACCGTTTCGGCTCGGGTTGACCGGCGGCATCGGCAGCGGCAAGAGCACCGTGGCCGCACTGCTGGCCCGGCGTGGCGCTGCCATCATCGATGCCGACGCCATTTCGCGCCAGGCAACCGCGGCCGGCGGCCCGGCCATGGCTTCGATTGGCGCCGCTTTCGGTGCCGACTTCGTGACTGGCGAGGGCGCGCTCGACCGCGACCGCATGCGCCAGTTGGTCCACACCGACGCCGATGCGCGCCGCCGGCTCGAAGCCATTGTTCATCCCCTGGTGGGACAGGAAACGATGCGCCAGACCGCGCAGGCGATCGAGCAGGGCCACCCCTGCATCGTGTTCGACGTGCCGCTGCTGGTCGAGTCCCCGGTCTGGCGCGCGCGGGTCGATCATGTGCTGGTCGTCGATTGCAGCGCCGAGGTTCAGATCAGCCGGGTCATGGCGCGCAACCAGTTGCCGCGCGCCGATATCGAAAAGATCATCGCTTCGCAGGCCAGCCGCGAGCGCCGGCTCGGCGCCGCGGACAGCGTGCTGTTCAACGAGACGCTGAGCCTGGCCGAACTGGCCGAGGAAGTGCGGCAGCTGGCTTGGCGCTTCGGGCTATCATCCGGGTAGCATCTGCACCAGGCAAAGAATTCAGCGTGATCCTCTACGAATATCCCTTTAACGAGCGCATTCGCACCTACCTGCGACTGGAGAGTCTGTTTGTCCGCCTGAGCGAATTCATCGCGCGCGAACTGGCGCTGGACCACCACTTCGCGCTGGCCACCATTTTCGAGATCATGGACGTGGCGGCGCGCGCCGACCTCAAGTCGGATGTGCTCAAGGACCTGGACCGGCAAAAGCACGCGCTCGACGGCTACCGCGACAACCCGGCCATTGCGCAGGATGTGCTCGACCAGGTGATCAATCAGCTCGACCGGTGTTTCCAGACCCTGAGCAATCAGCCCGGCAAGGCCGGCCAGGCGCTGACCGAGAACGACTGGCTCATGAGCATCCGCAGCCGCATCGGCATTCCCGGCGGCACCTGCGAGTTCGACCTGCCGGCCTACTACGCATGGCAGCACAAGAGCGTGGCGCAACGCCGCGGCGACCTGGCGCGCTGGACCGAGACACTGACGCCGCTGGCCGAATCGGTTCACTTGCTGCTCAAGCTGCTGCGCGACTCCGGAATGCCGCAAAAGGTCATGGCCAGCGCCGGGCAGTTCCAGCAAAACCTGCCGCAGGGGCGCACCTTCCAGCTGCTGCGCCTGGCGCTGGATCCGGCGCTCGACCTGATCCCCGAGATCAGCGGCAACCGGCTGATGGTCTCGATCAGGCTGATGCAAATGCAGGCCGATGAAAGGCTGCATCCGAGCAGCGCCAACGCCACGTTCGAACTGACCCTGTGCTCATGAAGCCGACGCAAGCAAAAGCGCCGCTGTCCGTGCGCGAGGTGATCTGTCCGCAATGCAAGGGCCCGGCGATCTATGCGGCGAGCAACCCGTACCGCCCGTTCTGCAGCGAACGCTGCAAGAACATCGACCTCGGCGCCTGGGCCAATGAAGACTTCCGCATGCCCGACAACACGGCGAACGAGGATCAGCTGACCGACCCCGGCGCGCTGCAATAGGCGGCGGCTTATTCCTGTTCTTGGGCGACCACGCGATGGGTCGCACCCGTGAAGTCCTGCACGACGGCCAGCCACTGCAGCACCGGCACCGTGCCCGGCAACACGGGCGTGACCTGCACCGGCAGGCGCTGCCATGCAAACAGCTGTCCTTCGCGCATCTCCAGTTCACCCTGCCACTCGAACACCTTGCAGAAATTCAGGCGCACCAGCGCATGCGGGTAGTCGACCGTTTCCGTCTTCCACGGTGTTACCGCTTCGATGGTGATGCCGAGCTCTTCGTGCAGCTCGCGCGCCAGCGCCTGCACCACGGTCTCGCCGGGCTCGAGCTTGCCGCCCGGAAACTCCCAGTAGCCGGCATAGACCTTGCCCGGCGGGCGCGAGGTCAGCAGGAAGTCGCCATCGGGCCGGAACAGGACGCCGACCGCCACCTCGACGACGGCGCGCTCGGCACCGCCGGCACGCGGCAGTTCGGCGTCGGCAACGAGGCGCGCCCTGTTCATCCGCCGGCCGCGTGCTGGCCCGCGTAGTCGCGCGCAAACTGGTAAGCGACACGCCCGCTGCGCGAGCCGCGCTCGAGCGCCCAGACCAGCGCCTGCCCCCTCGCTGCGGCAATGGTATCGCCCGCCACGCCGAACGACTGCAGCCATTGCGCCACGATCACCAGGTATTCGTCCTGCGTGAACGGATAAAAGCTGACCCACAGGCCGAAGCGCTCGGACAGCGAGATCTTTTCCTCGACCACCTCGCCCGGGTGGACTTCGCCGTCCTCGGTGTGCGTGTAGCTGAGGTTTTCCTTCATGTACTCGGGCAGCAGATGGCGCCGGTTGCTGGTCGCGTAGATCAGCACGTTGGGCGTTGTGGCGGCAACCGAACCGTCGAGGATGGATTTCAGCGCCTTGTAGCCCGGCTCGCCGTCCTCGAAGCTCAGGTCGTCGCAGAAAACGATGAATTTCTCCGGCCGCTCGGAGACCACATCGACGATGTCGTGCAAGTCGGTCAGGTCGGCCTTGTCCACCTCGATCAGGCGCAGGCCGCGCGCGGCGTATTCGTTCAGGCAGGCCTTGATCAGCGAGGACTTGCCGGTGCCGCGCGCGCCGGTGAGCAGCACGTTGTTGGCCGGCTGGCCGTTGACGAACTGCAGCGTGTTGCGCTGGATCTTTTCCTTCTGCGGCTCGATTTCCTTCAGGTCCGCCAGACGCATGGCGCCGACATGGCGCACCGGCGCGAGCAGCCCCTGCCCCGAGCTGCGCTTGCGGTAGCGGAAGGCAACCGACGCGCTCCAGTCCGGGCTCGCCAAGCCGCGCGGCAGCGCCGCTTCGATGCGCTCCATCAACTGTTCGGCGCGGCGGAAGATATGGTCGAAATCCGGAATCATGATCGGTAGTCGGCGTTGATCGAGACGTAGTCGTGGCTCAAGTCGCAGGTCCAGACCGTGTCCGCGGCATCGCCGCGCCCGAGCGCCACGCGCACCGTGATCTCGCTTTGCTGCATCACACGCTGGCCGTCTTCCTCGCGGTAATCGGGGTGCCGTCCGCCACCGGTGGCGACATGGACGTCGTCGAGGTAGAGGTCGATGCCGGTCTGCTCCAAGTCGGCAATGCCGGCGTAGCCGACGGCCGCCAGGATGCGCCCCAGGTTCGGGTCGCTGGCGAAAAACGCGGTCTTCACGAGCGGTGAATGGGCGATGGCGTAAGCCACCTGGCGGCATTCCGCCTGCGTCTTGCCGCCTTCGACCTGGAGTGTGATGAACTTGGTCGCGCCTTCGCCGTCGCGCACGATGGCCTGCGCCAGCTTCTTCGCAACGCCCAGCATGGCGGCCTTGAGCGCGCGCCCGTTCACAGTGTCGAGGGAATCGATCTCCGCATGGCCGGCCTTGTTGCTGGCGATGACGACGAACGAGTCGTTGGTGGAGGTGTCGCCGTCCACCGTGACGCGGTTGAACGAGCCCTCGGCCAGTTCCTTGGCCAGTTGCTCCAGCACCTCGTAGCTGACGCAGGCATCGGTCGCCATGAAGCCGAGCATGGTCGCCATGTTGGGCCGGATCATGCCCGCGCCCTTGCTGATGCCGGTGATGCTGACCGGCGCGCCGTCGATCGTCAGTTGCGTGCCGAAGGCCTTGGCCACCGTGTCGGTGGTCATGATGGCTTCGGCCGCGCGCAGCCAGTTGTCTTCGCGCGCATCGGCGAGCGCGGCGTCGAGCCCGGCCTCGATGCGCTCCACCGGCAGCGACTCCATGATGACGCCGGTCGAGAACGGAAGGACCGCCGTGGCCGCGATGTCTAGCTTGACCGCCAGCGCGACGCAGGTGCTGATGGCGCGGCGCCGGCCATCGGCACCGGTGCCGGCATTCGCGTTGCCGGTGTTGATCAGCAGGGCGCGGATGTCGTAGGTGCGCGCCAGGTGTTCGCGGCAGATCTGGACCGGCGCCGCACAAAAGCGGTTCTGCGTGAAGACGCCGGCAACCGCCGTGCCCGGATCGAGCAGCACCACGGTCAGGTCCTTGCGGTTGGCCTTGCGCACGCCCGCTTCGGTCACGCCCAGGCGCACGCCCGCAATGGGGAAGAGTTCAGCCGGATTCGGCGTGGACAGGTTCACAGCCATACATACTCTCCATCGAATGCGGACAGTGCCGGCTCACTGCATGCAGCGGCCGCCTGTCGCGCGGGTTCTTACGCCAGCTTGCCGTGGCAGTGCTTGTATTTCTTGCCGCTGCCGCACGGGCAGGACTCGTTGCGGCCGACGCGCGGCACGGTGCCGCCGAAAGCCGCCACGCGCTTGTTGACCGTCTCCTCATCGACGACCGTCTCGACCTCGCCGGTTTCGGTCGGCGCGCTGTAGGTCACGTTGGCGATGCTCTCGCCGCGGTTCTCCATGTCTTCGGCCGCCTGCTCGAGCTGCTCGTTCGACTGGATCTTGACCGTCATGAGCACCTTGGTGACGTCGTTCTTGACGGAGTCGAGCAGCTGCCCGAACAGTTCGAAGGCCTCGCGCTTGTACTCCTGCTTGGGCTGCTTCTGGGCATAGCCGCGCAGATGAATGCCCTGGCGCAGGTAATCGAGCGAACTCAGGTGTTCGCGCCAATGGGTGTCGATGCTCTGCAGCAGCACCATGCGCTCGAACTGGATGAAGTTCTCGCCGCCGACCTGCTCGACCTTGGCTGCAAACGCCTGGTTCGCCTCGATGCGCACGCGCTCGAGCAGGTCCGCGTCGGTGATCGCGCTGGCCGCGCTGACCTCGCCCTGCAGGTCGACCGCGAGCTGCCATTCATTGGACAGCACTTTTTCGAGCGCCACCAGATCCCACTGTTCCTCCACTGACTCCACCGGCACGTACTGGCGCACCAGGTCGTTGAAGCAGCCTTCGCGCAGCGAGGTGATCTGCGCCGTCAGGTCGCTCGCGTCGAGGATCTCGTTGCGCTGCTGGTAGATAACCTTGCGCTGGTCGTTGGAAACGTCGTCGTACTCGAGCAGCTGCTTGCGCATGTCGAAGTTGCGCGCCTCGACCTTGCGCTGCGCGCTCTCGATCGAGCGCGTGACGATGCCGGCCTCGATCGCCTCGCCGTCGGGCATCTTGAGGCGGTCCATGATCGACTTGACGCGGTCGCCGGCAAAGATGCGCATCAGCGAATCGTCCAGGCTCAGGTAGAAGCGAGAGGAGCCGGGATCGCCCTGGCGCCCGGAGCGGCCGCGCAGCTGGTTGTCGATGCGGCGCGACTCATGCCGTTCAGTGGCGATGATGCGCAGGCCGCCCAGCGACTTGACATGCTCGTGGTCCTTGTTCCACTGCTCGCGGATGGCATCGATCTGCTGCTGCTTCTGCTCGGCGCTGAGCGTCTCGTCGGCCTCCACCGCCTCGATCGCCGGGTTCACGTTGCCGCCGAGCACGATGTCGGTGCCGCGGCCGGCCATGTTGGTCGCGATCGTGATCATCTTGGCGCGACCGGCCTGGGCCACGATCTCGGCCTCGCGCGCATGCTGCTTGGCATTGAGCACCTGATGCGGCAGTTTTTCCTTCGTCAGCAGCTCGGCCAGGACTTCGGAGTTCTCGATCGAGGTCGTGCCCACCAGCACCGGCTGGCCGCGCTCGTAGCACTCGCGGATGTCCTTGATAGCGGCTTCGTATTTTTCACGCGTGGTCTTGTAGACGCGGTCCTGCTGGTCTTCGCGCCGGCTCGGGCGGTTCGGCGGCATCACCACGGTCTCGAGGCCGTAGATTTCCTGGAATTCGTAGGCTTCGGTGTCGGCCGTGCCGGTCATGCCGGCGAGCTTGCCGTACAGGCGGAAATAGTTCTGGAAGGTGATCGACGCCATGGTCTGGTTTTCAGCCTGGATCTCAACGCCTTCCTTGGCCTCGACGGCCTGGTGCAGGCCCTCGCTCCAGCGCCGGCCCGTCATCAGGCGTCCCGTGAACTCGTCGACGATCACGATCTCACCGTTCTGCACCACGTAATGCTGGTCGCGGTGGAACAGGTGGTTGGCGCGCAGCGCCGCGTACAGGTGGTGCATCAGCGTGATGTTGGCCGGGTCGTACAAGGACGCGCCCTCCGGGATCAGGCCCAGACCGGCCAGGATGCGCTCGGCGCTCTCGTGGCCCTGCTCGGTCAGGAATACCTGCCGGCTCTTCTCGTCGAGCGTGAAGTCGCCCGGCTTGGTAATGCCTTCGCCGGTGCGCGGGTCTTCTTCGCCTTCCTGGCGCTGCAGAAGCGGCGCCACCTTGTTGATGGCGATGTAGAGATCGGTGTGATCCTCGGCCTGGCCGCTGATGATCAGCGGCGTGCGCGCCTCGTCGATCAGGATCGAATCGACCTCGTCAACGATGGCGTAATTGAGGCCGCGCTGGACCCGGTCGGCCGCCTCGTAGACCATGTTGTCGCGCAGGTAGTCGAAGCCGTACTCGTTGTTCGTGCCGTAGGTGATGTCGGCGCGGTAGGCCGCCTGCTTTTGCTCGCGTTCCATGTTGGGCAGGTTGATGCCGACCGACAGCCCGAGGAAGTTGTAGAGCTTGCCCATCCAGACCGCGTCGCGATTGGCGAGGTAGTCGTTGACCGTCACCACGTGCACGCCCTTGCCGCTCAGGGCGTTGAGGTAGACCGGCATGGTGGCGGTCAAGGTCTTGCCTTCGCCGGTTCCCATTTCAGAAATCTTGCCCTGGTGCAGCGACATTCCGCCGAGCAGCTGAACGTCGAAATGGCGCATCTTCATGACGCGCTTGGAACCCTCGCGAACCACGGCAAATGCTTCCGGCAGCAAGGCGTCGAGCGACTCGCCCTGCGCGATGCGGTTCTTGAACTCCTGCGTCTTGCCGCGCAAGGCTTCGTCCGAAAGCTTCTCGAACTCGGCTTCCAGCGCATTGATGCGCACCACGCCGGCACGGTACTGTTTGAGCAGGCGGTCATTGCGACTGCCGAAGATTTTTGTGAGGATATTGGTAGCCATGAATGCAAGTCGGATCGATCAACCCCCCTGGGCCAACCGAGCAGCGCAATCCTTTGTCAAGTCTGGATGAAATGGGGGCACTGGCACAAAACGCAACCGCGGTAACGGAATACGCCGTGTCTGGAAAACGAAACAGCCAATTTTACCTGTCGGCGGATAATGAAAGCCGAACCGCCCTGCAACACCCGCCGATGAACCGCCGCCACCAACCATTCACCCTGCTGCAGGCCTGTCAGGACGCGCCAAGCCTGGCGCGCCTGACGGAACTCAGCGCCGACTCGGTGGCACGGCTCAAGGCGATCGAACCCCTGATTCCCGCGCCCTTGCGCGCCGCGCTCAAGGCCGGACCGATCGAAGGCCCGGTCTGGTGCCTGCTGGTGGCGAACAACGCCGCCGCCGCCAAGATCCGCCAGCTCTTGCCCTCGCTGCAGGCGCATCTGCGGAGCAAGGGCTGGGAGGTGGACAGCATCCGGCTTAAGGTCCAGATCACAAGTACTCAGGCCCTTCGACCCTGATCACCCAGTCGCCGGGTCGACCCGTGGCGTTTCATTTCAAATTATTCAGATTCGGCTACAGGTCGGGTCTCGCCCCGGCGGGCGACTCACTTTCTCTTGGCGAAGCAAAAGAAAGTTACTGCGCTGTCGGGCGCATATCCCGACCTGGATCAAAAGCAAACATCATCACAACACCGCTTCCAGCCGATGCCGCTTCGGCGGCAGCCCCGCGCGCTTTCGCACCGAAAACCCGAGCTGCTGCAGGCTCTCGCGCACGCCCAGAGCAACGGTGTAGCTGGCCAGCGTGGTGCCGGCGCGGCAATGGTTCGCCATGGCCTGCAGCGTGGCAAACGACCACATGTCCGGATTGAGCGCCGGGCTGAAGCCGTCCAGGTAGACCGCATCGGCCGCGCAATCAATCAGGTTCAGCATCGGCTGCACATCACCGACCGCCAGCGTCAGGCGCACGCGGCCCTCGGCAAACTCGAACTGCTGCACGCCGAGCCGCAAGCCCAGCCAAGCGCGCGCCAGTTCCTGCGCCAGCGCTGGCAGTCGCGCCTGCAGTTGCGCCTCGGCATCGCCCGGCACGCCGGGCGCAAGCACATTGCGCACGATGTCTCCCGCCGCCACGGGATAGGCTTCGACCGATACAAAGTTGAGGCGCTCACAGCGCTGCGCGTCAGCCTCCCACGCGGCCCAGGTCGCCAGAAAATTCAGGCCTAGGCCGAAGCCGGTCTCAAGCACGGTGAATTCATGACGAACGCGCCAGCGAGGCGGCAGACCGCAGGCATTCACAAACACGGTGAGCGCCTGCGCCAGACCGCCCGTGCGCGAGCGGTAGCGGTCATTGAAGCGCGCACTGTGCGGACTGCCATCGTCCAGCCATTGCACGAGTTCGGTCATATCAGCAGCGCCTCTCATTCAACGCCGAGACAGCAGCCCAACAAAAAACCCGCGCTCCGGTGAAGAAGGCGGGTTTTGCAGGAACTTGAAACCATCTCAGACAGTTAAGTGGTGCCGATTATCGGATTCGAACTGATGACCTACCGCTTACAAGGCGGTTGCTCTACCAACTGAGCTAAATCGGCGTGCCCTGAATTTTACCGGACTTGCGCGTGCGTTCCCACTGGCCGGGGCCCGTTATTTCACGCGCGTCAGCGTGGGTCGCGGACTGCTGCTGGGCGGGGTCGGTGGCTCTGGGGCGTCCTTGGGCTTGTGGCCTGAATCCACGCTGGTCAGGCCGGCGGTGGCGGTGCCTGTTGCGCCATCAGCCGGCTCGACCACGGGCGGGAAGGCCATGCCCTGCCCGTTTTCTCGCGCGTAGATGGCCATGACCTGATTGACCGGCACCATGATCTCGCGCGCCGTGCCTGCAAAGCGGGCCTTGAACTCGATGAAATCATTGCCAAGCTTGAGCGCGGTCGTGGCGTCGAAACTGATGTTGAGAACAATCTCGCCGTTCTTGACGTACTCGCGCGGCACCTGCACCCGATCCGTCACCGCGACCGCGACGTAGGGCGTGAACCCGTTGTCCGTGCACCACTCGTACAGGGCGCGGATCAGGTACGGGCGGGTCGAAGTGGCTTCGGGCGATTCAAGCATCGGTCGTCGTTGCGCAGCTTACTTGCGCATCACCTTTTCGGAGGGCGTCAGCGCTTCGATGTAGGCCGGGCGCGAAAAAATGCGCTCGGCGTATTTCAGCAACGGCGCCGCATTCTTGCTCAGGTCGATGCCGTAATAGTCGAGACGCCAGAGCAGCGGGGCAATGGCGACATCGAGCATCGAGAAGCCGTCGCCGAGCATGTACTTGTTCTTCAGGAACACCGGCGCGAGTTGCGTCAGGCGATCGCGAATGTGGGCGCGGGCCTTTTCCAGCACTTTTTCGTTGCTCTTGGCGGCGCGGGACTCCAGCGTCGAAACGTGCACGAAGAGTTCCTTCTCGAAATTGAGCAGGAACAGGCGCACGCGCGCGCGATCGACCGGATCGCCGGGCATCAACTGCGGATGCGGGAAGCGCTCGTCGATGTACTCGTTGATGATGTTCGACTCGTACAGGATCAGGTCGCGCTCGACCAGGATCGGCACCTGGCCGTAAGGGTTCATCACGCTGATGTCTTCGGGCTTGTTGTAGAGATCGACATCGCGGATCTCGAAGTCCATGCCTTTTTCGAACAGGACAAAACGGCAACGGTGGGAAAATGGGCAGGTAGTACCTGAATACAACACCATCATGATGGGGGCTCCTAAAAATTAAAGAGTGGGCTGCGCGACGCAAGCCCACTCTGCGGAACTCAAGCCGCGCCCGCAGGCGCGAAACCGGAGCAGTTTAAAGTCTTACTTGACATCCTTCCAGTAAGCGGCATTGAGCCGCCAAGTGCAGAAAGTCAGCACGCCCAGAAACAGCAGAACCCAGACACCGATGCGCACACGCTTGTTCTGGGCCGGCTCGCCCATCCACTGCAGGTAACCAACCAGGTCGCCAATCGCTTCGTCGTATTGCGTGGCCGTCATGCTGCCCGGTGTCTCCTGCGTCCAGCCCTTGAGCACGTGCACAGCGGCACCGTGTTCCTGGACCTCTTCGAAGACCGGCCGGCGCACGCCCTGCAGTTGCCACAGCACATGCGGCATCGCCACGTTCGGGAACACCAGATTGTTCCAGCCGCTGGGCTTGGTCTCGTCGCGGTAGAAGGTGCGCAGGTAGGTGTACAGATAATCGGCGCCCGTGCCATTGGCGCCGGCGCGCGAGCGCACCAGCACGGTCAGGTCGGGCGGATTGACGCCGAACCAGGCCTTGGCCTGCTGCGGGTCGATCGCGGACTTCATGGTGTCGCCCAACTTGCCGTTGGTCACGAGCAGGTTGTCCTTGACCTGCTCCTGCGTCAGGCCGATGTCCTGCAGGCGATTGAAGCGCATGAAGGCGGCCGAGTGGCAGTTGAGGCAGTAGTTGACAAACAGCTTCGCGCCATTTTGCAGCGCTGCCATGTCGTTGGTCTTGTTGGGCGCCTTGTCCCAGGCCGGTCCGCCGGTGTTGGCCTGCGCACCCAGAGTCAAGCCAAAGGCCAGCGCCAGGCCGACGATGATTTTGTTGGTGAAACCCATGGTTTTCATGATGTGTTGTCCGTTCAATGCGCCGCGAACACGACACGATCGGGCACCGGCTTGGACGTTCCGATACGACTCCACCACGGCATCAGAATGAAGAAGCCGAAGTAGAACAGGGTTCCCAACTGGGCCACGCGCCCGCCGATCGCCGAAGGCGGCTGCGTGCCGAGGTAACCGAGCACCAAGAAGTTGATGACGAAAACCGCGTACAGGTACTTGTGCCAGTCGGGCCGGTAGCGGATCGACTTGACCGCGCTGTTGTCCAGCCAGGGCAGAAAGAACAGGGTCACCACGCCACCGCCCATCGCCACCACACCCCAGAACTTGGCATCAATGGCCAGCATCATGGCCGCCACCGCGAGCGCCCCGATGGCGATCACGCCCTTGAACACCACCGGCATTCTGATCTTCAGCACGGCAACCGCCGCACCGCCCAGCACGCAGGCGATCAGCACGTACATCATCTCGCTGGTGACGGCGCGCAGCAGGGAGTAGAACGGCGTGAAGTACCAGACCGGCGCGATGTGCAGCGGCGTCTGGAACGGGTTGGCCGGAATGAAGTTGTTGTACTCGAGGAAATAGCCGCCCATTTCCGGCGCGAAGAAGATGATCGCGCAGAACACCATCAGGAAGGCGCTGACGGCGAAGATGTCGTGCACCGTGTAGTAAGGATGGAACGGGATGCCGTCGATCGGAATGCCGTCTGCGCCCTTGTTGGCCTTGATCTCGATGCCGTCGGGGTTGAGCGAGCCGACTTCATGCAGCGCAATGATGTGCGCCACGACCAGGCCGACCAGCACCAGCGGCACGGCGATGACGTGGAAGCTGAAGAAGCGGTTCAGCGTGGCGTCGCCCACCACGAAATCTCCGCGGATCAGCAGCGCCAGATCGGGGCCGATGAAGGGAACGGCGGAAAACAGGTTCACGATCACCTGCGCGCCCCAATAGGACATCTGGCCCCAGGGCAGCAGATAGCCCATGAAGGCTTCGGCCATCAGGGCCAGGAAGATCGCGCAGCCGAAGATCCAGACCAGTTCGCGCGGCTTGCGGTAGCTGCCGTACAGGAGGCCGCGGAACATGTGCAGATAAACCACCGCAAAGAAGGCCGACGCGCCGGTGGAGTGCATGTAGCGGATCAGCCAGCCCCAGGGCACGTCGCGCATGATGTACTCGACCGAGCCAAAGGCCAGTGCCGCCTCGGGCTTGTAGTGCATCACGAGGAAGATGCCGGTGACCAGTTGAATCACCAGCACCAGCAGCGAGAGCACGCCGAAGATGTACCAAAAGTTGAAATTCTTGGCGACGTAATACTCGCTCATGTGGTCGCGAAACAGCTTGGACAGCGGGAAACGGTTGTCAACCCAGTTGAGCAACTTGGCGCCGGCGGCGGCGTTCGGGGAAATTTCGTGGAATTCAGCCATGCTAGTGGTCCTCAGGCCTTCTGATCGTCGCCGATGAGCAACTTGGTATCGGAGAGATACATGTGAGCCGGGACCTGAAGATTGTCCGGTGCGGGTTTGTTCTTGAAGACGCGTCCGGCCAGATCGAAGGTGGAGCCGTGGCACGGGCAGAAGAAGCCGCCCTGCCAGTCATCCGGCAACGAGGGCTGCGGGCCGGGCGTGAACTTGTCCGATGGCGAGCAGCCCAAATGGGTGCAAATGCCGACCACCACCAGGTATTCGGGCTTGATCGAACGGCTGGCGTTGCGCGCATAGGCCGGTGCCTGCTCGTCAGGCTTGCGCTCCGACTTGGGATCGGCCACCTGTCCATCGAGCTTGGCCAGGGCGGCGAGCTGTTCCGGCGTGCGGCGCACGATCCAGACCGGCTTGCCGCGCCATTCGACCGTCATCTTTTCGCCCGGCTTGAGCGCGGAAATGTCGGCTTCGACCGGCGCGCCGGCGGCTTTGGCCTTTTCAGAAGGCTGGAAACTGCTGACGAAAGGTACTGCGGCAGCAATGCCGCCAGCAGCACCGACGCAACTGGATGCGATCAGCCAGGTCCGCTTGCTGGTGTCGATCTGGCCGTGGTCGGCAAGTGTCTCAGTCATGGGAATTCTCAATGAAAAACATCGCAACGGGGGGTAAGCTAGGATCGGCGATTGTAGCTGAGGCTCCAGAAATCAGCAGGGCGGCGCCACGCGGCGCTTGCGCAAGCGCCGGCATCTGGTCAATACTTCAACCCTTTTTGTTCGGACAGGAGTTTTCAACATGACAATCGCACAAGAGTTCAAGGAGTTTGCCGTCAAGGGCAATGTGATGGACCTGGCCGTCGGCGTCATCATTGGCGGGGCTTTCGGCAAGATCGTCGAGTCCGTGGTCGGCGACCTGATCATGCCGCTGGTATCGGCCATTGTCGGCAAGATTGATTTCTCCAACCTCTTCATCGTGCTCGGAACACCCCCGGCCGGCAGCGCCATGACGCTCGATGCCTTGAAGAAGGCCGGCATTCCGGTCTTCGCCTACGGCAACTTCATCACGGTGGCGGTCAATTTTGCGATCCTGGCCTTCATCATCTTCATGATGGTCAAGCAGATCAACCGCATGAAGAAGGAAGCCCCGCCCGCACCGGCCGTGCCGGCTGCGCCTGCTGCACCGGCCGAAGACGTGCTGCTGCTGCGCGAGATCCGCGACAGCCTCAAGAAATAGACTGCTGCGCGCAGAGCTGGCGCGCCACGCGGATCGCGGCAATTAGGCTGGCCGCATCGGCCTGGCCGGTGCCGGCAATGTCGAAGGCCGTGCCGTGATCGGGGCTGGTGCGCACCAGCGGCAGGCCCAGCGTCACGTTGACGCCGGTCTCGACACCCAAGTACTTCACCGGGATCAATCCCTGGTCGTGGTACATCGCCAGCACCACGTCGAACTCACCGGGCTGCGTGCCCTTGGCACGCGCCCGCATGAACACGGTGTCCGGCGCAAAAGGGCCGCTCGCCAGCACGCCCCGTGTACACGCGGCCGCAATCGCCGGCACAATGATGTCGATCTCCTCGCGCCCGAACAGACCACCCTCGCCGGCATGAGGGTTGATACCGGCCACCGCAATCTTCGGCGCGCGCCCCAAGATGGCGCTCAAGGACTCGTGCGCGATGACCAGGGTCTGCAGCACCTGATCAAAGGTCACGGCTTCGATCGCGTCGCGCAGCGCGACATGGATGCTGACCAGCACCACGCGCAGTTCGTCATTGGCCAGCATCATGCGCACCGGCATCTGCGAGAGCGGCTTGCCGGTGTGGGCTGCGGCGAGGGACTGCAGCATTTCGGTGTGACCGGGGAAGTCGGCGTACGGCGCACCGGACAGGGCCAGCGCCTCCTTGTGCAAGGGCGCCGTCACGAGCGCCGCAACCTCCCGGCGCAGCGCCGCCTGCGCCGCCCAGACCACGCAGTCGCCAGCGAGCCGGCCGGCCTCGGCGCTCAGCCGCCCGGGCGGCAATGGCTGCGACAGGCGGCCGACCTGCAGCAACGGCAGACAGCGTGGCGGCATGTTCAGCGCCTGGGCCTCTGTGTCGATCAGGGCCACCGGCAACGCGATGCCACCGGCGCCAATCCATTGCGCGGCGCGGCGCAGCGTCGCCAGGTCACCCACCACAAAGCAGCCGCTTGTGAGTTCCGGCGCATCGCGAAAGGCCTTGACGATGATTTCCGGGCCGATCCCGGCGGCGTCTCCCATGGTGATGGCAATTGGTTTATTCATGCTCAGGCCGGGTTCTCGATGTCGATGAATTCGTGCGCCAGTCCGAGTTGCGCCGCCACGTGCGCGGCGACGGCCGGCGCGCCATAGCGCTCGCTGGCGTGGTGGCCGCAGGCCAGGAACGCCACACCGCATTCGCGCGCGTAATGCGCCTGCGGCTCGGAAATTTCACCCGTGATGTAGGCATCGGCGCCGGCGGCGATCGCGGCTTCGAAATAAGCCTGCGCGCCACCGCTGCACCAGGCGATGGTGCGGATCGGGCGCGGCGCCGCTTCGACCAGCGTGACGCTGCGGCCGAGCCGGGCGGCCACATGCTCGCGCAGGGCCTGCGCCGTGCCGAAGGCCAGGCCGGCCTGCGGCTTGCCGAGAAAACCCAGATCCTGCTCGCCAAAGCGCGACTGCCCCTGCAAGCCAAGCTTAAGCCCCAGTTGCGCGTTGTTGCCGAGCTCCGGGTGCGCGTCCAGCGGCAGATGGTAGGCAATGAGGTTGATGTTGTGCGCGAGCAGCAGGGCCAGTCGCTGTTTCATCCAGCCGGTGACACAGCCATCCTGGCCGCGCCAGAACAGACCGTGGTGCACGAAGATCGTGTCCGCCCGCGCAGCGATGGCGGCCTCGATCAGGGCGCGGCTCGCGGTCACGCCGGAAACGATTCTGGAGACGGCCGCGCGACCCTCGACCTGCAGGCCGTTCGGTCCGTAATCACGGAATCGTTCGGGTTGCAGCAGGGCATCGAAGGTCTGCAAAAGCTCGGTGCGATCAATCATGGCGGCGGTGAATGGGGGGACGCGTTCATCAAGGGCGGTATGCCGTGCCCGATTGTCGGCCAATTCCGCGCCGCGGCGCGCAAGCAGACCGGGCGGCGCCTACAATTTGGGCACCGGCTGCTTGGCCGCTGTGTCGATATGGCGTTCGCAATGAAACGTTTCTGGTTGTTGTTCTCGCAAACGGTCACCATCCTGCTGGCGGCCTGTTTCGTCGTCGGCACGCTCAAGCCCGACTGGCTCGCAAACCGGGGCGCGCGCAGCGGCACAGTGGCCTTGCTGGAGGCGCCGGCCGGCAGCAACAGCGGCGGCGCCGCGCCACCCGGCAGTTTCCGTCTGGCGGCGCAGAAGGCATCGGCAGCGGTGGTCAGCATCAACACCAGCAAGGCCGCCAAGAACCGGCCGCGCAGCAACGACCCCTGGTTCAACTTCTTCTTCGGCGAGCAGGGAAACGAGCCGCAGATCGGCCTGGGCAGCGGCGTGATCGTCAGCGCGAGCGGCTACATCCTGACCAACAACCACGTGGTCGAGAACGCCGACGAGATCGAGGTCAGCCTCAACGACAGCCGGCATGCGCGCGCCAAGGTCATCGGCACGGATCCCGATTCCGACCTCGCAGTGCTCAAGATCGAGCTCGACCGGCTGCCCGTCATCGTGCTGGGCAACTCCGATTCGCTGCAGGTGGGCGATCAGGTGCTGGCCATCGGCAACCCGTTCGGCGTCGGCCAGACGGTCACCAGCGGCATCGTCAGCGCGCTCGGGCGCAACCAGCTCGGCATCAACACCTTCGAGAACTTCATCCAGACCGACGCCGCCATCAATCCCGGCAATTCCGGTGGCGCCCTGGTCGACACCAGCGGCAACCTGATGGGCATCAACACCGCCATCTACTCGCGCTCCGGCGGCAGCATGGGCATCGGCTTTGCCATTCCGGTGGCCACGGCCAAGCTCGTGATGGAGGGCATCGTGAAGGACGGCCAGGTCACGCGCGGCTGGATCGGCGTCGAACCGAGCGACCTGTCGCCCGAACTGGCCGAAACCTTCGGCATCAAGGCGGATGCGGGGGTCATCATCACCGGCGTCATGCAGAACGGTCCGGCGGCCAAGGCGGGCATCCGCCCGGGTGATGTCATCGTGCAGGTCGCGGACAAGCCGGTCAACAGCGTGTCCGAACTGCTGTCCGGTGTTGCGGCGCTCAAACCGGGCAAGACGGCGCGCTTTGGCCTGTTGCGCCGCGAGCAGAAGATCGAGCTCGACGTCGTCCCCGGCGTTCGACCCAAACCACGCCAGCCCGCGCAGTAGACCGCTGCGGCGCGCCAAAGGCCTTGAAATACGGGGCTTCGCCCATAATTACCGGTTTGCCGCGCCCGCTGCGCGGCTTGCTGACATCGATTCCATCTGTTAGACCTTAAAACCCAAAATGACCCAACAAACCCTCTCCTTCCAGGCTGAAGTGGCCCAGCTGCTGCACCTGGTCACCCACTCGCTTTACTCCAATAAGGAAATCTTCCTGCGCGAACTGGTCTCCAACGCGTCGGACGCATGCGACAAGCTGCGTTTCGAAGCGCTCGACAACGCCACCCTGTATGAAGACGCGCCGACGCTGGAAGTGCGCGTGTCGTTCGACAAGGACGCCAAGACGCTGACCATTACCGACAACGGCATCGGCATGAGCCAGCAGGAAGCCATCGATCACCTCGGCACCATCGCCAAGAGCGGCACCAAGGACTTCATGTCCAAGCTGACCGGCGACCAAAAGGCCAACGTGTCCGAGCAGGGGCAACTGATCGGCCAGTTCGGCGTCGGTTTCTATTCCGGCTTCATCGTGGCCGACAAGATCACGGTCGAGTCGCGCCGCGCCGGGCTCAAGGCCGAAGAAGGCGTGCGCTGGACCAGCGCCGGCGCCGGCAATTTCGTGGTCGAGACCATCACGCGCGCAGCGCGCGGCACCAGCGTCATCCTGCACCTGCGCGACGACGCCATGGACTATTGCAGCGCCTGGAAGCTCAAGAGCATCATCGCCAAATACTCCGACCACATCAGCCTGCCGATCCTGATGGAAAAGGAAGAATGGAAAGACGGCGAGCTGATCACCCCCGGTGACGAGAATGGCGGGCGCCAGCCCGGCGCCATGGTCAAGACCGGCGAATGGGAAACCGTGAACAAGGCCAACGCCATCTGGGCGCGCGCCAAGAAGGACATCAGCGCCGAGCAGTACACCGAGTTCTACAAGCAGATCAGCCACGACAACGAGGCGCCGCTGGCCTACACGCACAACCGCGTCGAAGGCAGCACCGAGTACACGCAGCTGCTCTACATCCCGGGCAAGGCGCCGTTCGACCTGTGGAACCGCGAGAAATCCGCCGGCGTCAAGCTCTACGTCAAGCGCGTCTTCATCATGGACGACGCCGAGGCGCTGCTGCCGACTTACCTGCGCTTCGTCAAGGGCGTGGTCGACTCGAGCGACCTGCCCCTGAACGTCAGCCGTGAACTGCTGCAGGAAAGCCGCGACGTCAAGGCGATCCGCGAAGGCTGCACCAAGCGCGTGCTGGGCATGCTCGAAGACCTGGCCAAGAACAACCAAGCGCCCGCCGCGACGGAAGGCGTCACCGATGTCGTGAGCGAGGAAGACAAGGCCCAGCATGGCAAGTACGACAAGTTCTACGCCGAATTCGGCGCCGTGCTCAAGGAGGGCCTGGGCGAGGACTTCGCCAACAAGGAGCGCCTGGCCAAGCTGCTGCGCTTTGCCTCCAGCACCACGGACGGCGTGAGCGTGAGCTTCGCCGACTACAAGGCGCGCATGAAGGAAGGCCAGGAAGCGATCTACTACATCACCGCCGACACGCTGGCCGCCGCCAAGAACAGCCCGCAGCTCGAAGTGTTCAAGAAGAAGGGCATCGAGGTCCTGCTCATGACCGACCGCGTCGACGAGTGGGCGCTGAACTACCTGCACGACTTCGACGGCACGCCGCTGCAAAGCGTGGCCAAGGGCGCTGTCGATCTGGGCAAGCTGCAGGATGAGAGCGAAAAGAAGGCGGCCGAGGAAGCCGCCGAGACCTTCAAGCCGCTGCTGGCCAAGCTCAAGGAAGCACTCAAGGACAAGGCCGAGGACGTGCGCGTCACGACCCGCCTGGTCGATTCGCCGGCCTGCCTCGTGGTGCAGGACCACGGCATGAGCACGCAGCTCGCCCGCATGCTCAAGCAGGCCGGCCAGACCGCGCCCGAGGTCAAGCCCGTGCTCGAAGTCAACGCCGAGCACCCGCTCGTGAAGAAGCTCGAAGGCTCGGTCCACTTCAACGACCTGGCCCACATCCTGTTCGACCAGGCGCTGCTGGCCGAAGGCGGCATGCCGGCCGACCCGGCTGCCTACGTCAAGCGCGTCAATGCACTGCTCGTCTAGCCAGAGGATTCCCCGATGAAAACTGTTCTGCGTTGCGCCGCCCTTGCCGCGTCTGTTCTGTGCGTTCCCATGAGCGCGTCATGGGCCGCTGATGCGGTCGCGACCGCCGCCGCCAAGGAAGCCGGCGCCGTCGTCACCGCCAGCGGCCTGGTCTATCGCTCGCTCAAGGATGGCAGCGGCGCCAGCCCGAAGGCCAGCGACAAGGTCAAGGTCCACTACCGCGGCACCTTCCCCGACGGCAAGGAGTTCGACAGCTCGTACAAGCGCAATGAGGCGATCGAATTCCCCCTCAATGGCGTGATCCCGTGCTGGACCGAAGGCGTTCAGCGCATGAAGGTCGGCGGCAAGGCCAAGCTGACCTGCCCGTCTGCAATCGCCTATGGCGAGCGCGGCGCCGGTGGTGTGATTCCGCCGAACGCCACGCTGCTGTTTGAAGTCGAGTTGCTGGCGATCAACGGGAAGTAATCAACGCAAGCCGGGTGTTGTCATTGCGGGCTGCGACCCGCAATCCAGGGCAGCGTCGCATGGATCCCGGGTCAAGCCCGGGATGACAACCGTGGCGCGCGATGTCGAAGGCGAGCTTGCGGTCTGTCAAACTACCAACGGCTCTTCCTGCATCGCTTCCATCTGCTCTTCGAGCATCTGCACTTGGCCCTGCCAATAATCGCTGGAGCCGAACCAGGGGAAGTTGATGGGAAAGGTCGGGTCGCTCCAGCGCCGCGCCAACCAGGCGCTGTAGTGGATCAGGCGCAGCGTGCGCAGCGGCTCGATCAGCGCGAGTTCGCGCCGGTCAAATTCGCGGAACTGCTCGTAGCCGTCGACCAGCGCTCCGAGCTGGCGCGTGCGTTGGCTGCGGTCGCCGCTGAGCAGCATCCAAAGGTCCTGCACTGCCGGGCCCGTGCGCGCGTCATCCAGATCGACAAAATGCGGCCCCGGCCCCAAGCTGGCATGCGACTCCAGCGGCGTCCACAGGATATTGCCGGGGTGGCAATCGCCATGCAGGCGCAGGCGCCGGATCGGTGCGCTGTCCCGGTCCTGCTCGCCTGCAACACCGCTCACGCTCGGGTGGTGGGCGATCAGGTCAAGCGCCTGCTGCGAAGCCTTGGCCCACGCTGACTGGACGTCGAGCGGCACCTGATCATGGGCCAGCAGCCAGTCGCGCGAATCGACACCAAAGCTTTGCAGGTCCAACGCCGGCCGGTGCGCGAAAGGCCGCGCCGCGCCGACCGTGTGAATGCGCGCCAGAAAGCGGCCGATCCACTCCAGCACGTCGGGGTCATCTAGCTCGGGCGCGCGCCCGCCGCGGCTCGGGCTGACGCTGAAGGCAAAGCCGCCGAAATGATGCAGCGTGCCGCCGTTGAGCGTCAGCGGCCCGACCACCGGGATCTCGGCCGCCATCAACTCGGCCGAGAACGCGTGCTCCTCCAGAATCTGCGCCTCGCTCCAGCGATCGGGCCGGTAGAACTTGGCGATCACCGCATCACCCTCCTCCAGATGCAACTGATAGACGCGGTTCTCGTAGGAACTCAGGGCCAGCTGGCGCCCGTCGCCAAACAGCCCAACGCTGGCCAGCGCGTCCATGACCAGATCGGGCGTGAGGGACTCGAACGCGTGCCGCGCCGGTGCAGAGGAAGAATCAATGACCATGCGCGCATTGTCGCGCTTATGTTCAGATATTACTGTTGGCGCGGACTTCTTCAATCGTGGTCATGCCGCTGAGCACCTTGAGGATGCCGTCCTGGCGCAAGGTGCGCATGAACCCGTTCTGCATACCCTCGAACTGCAACTGCTCGGGCCGGCCACCGGTCTGGATCAGATGGCGCAGGCCTGGTGTGACCAGCAGAAGTTCATGCATGCCGAGCCGTCCGTGCAAGCCGGTGTTCTGGCAGTGAGTACATCCGGGCGCGCTGTAGCGCGTCAGGTGTCCGTCATAGCCGAAGCCCGCCAGCCACTCCTCACGCACCACCGCGCGATCCGGTCGCAATGCGTCCGGGTAGGAATGCAGGAAGTCGTCCAGCAATTCGTCGACAAAGGCGTCGTCGGCCACCTCGGATGTTCGGCATTCGGTGCACAGGCGGCGCACCAGGCGCTGCGCCAGCACCGCCAGCAGCGAGTCGGCGAAGTTGAACGGATCCATGCCCATGTCGATCAGCCGGACCACGGTCTCGGGTGCGCTGTTGGTGTGCAGCGTGGACAGCACCATGTGCCCCGTGAGCGAGGCCTCGATGGCAATCTGGGCGGTTTCCTTGTCCCGGATTTCACCGACCATGATGATGTCGGGGTCGGCGCGCAGGAAGGAGCGCAGCGCCTTTGCGAAAGTCCAGTCGATCTTCGGGTTGACCTGCACCTGGCGCAGGTCCGGCTGCGTGATTTCGATCGGGTCCTCGGCCGTCCAGATCTTGCGCTGGGGCGTGTTCAGGTAGCCCAGGACCGAGTGCAGGGTCGTGGTCTTGCCCGAACCGGTCGGACCGACGCACAGGACCATGCCATAGGGCCGGCTGACAGCGGCGCGCAAATGCTTCAGATTGGGGCTCGTCAATCCGATCTTGTCCATCGGAATCGGCTTCGCCGAGGACAGCAGCCGCATCACGACATCTTCCATGCCGCCGTAGGTCGGGATCGTCGCAATGCGCAACTCCAGCCGGTGCCGGCTGGAGAACTTGGCGAATTCGATCTTGCCGTCCTGTGGTTTGCGCCGCTCCGAAATGTCGAGATCGGCCATGATCTTCAGGCGCGCGGTCAGGGCCGCGCGATAGGTGTGCGGCAGCTCCAGGTAATGCGACAGCACGCCGTCCTTGCGGAAGCGGATGCGCGTCTTGACGCGCCCGGGATGGGTTTCAACGTGGATGTCCGAAGCCCCGCGGTTATAGGCCTCGATGATCATGGTGTTGATCAGACGGACCAGCGAGTTGTCGGACTGCTCGATCGGGCGCTCGATCTCCTGCTCCTCTTCCTCGCGCTGTTGCAGTTCCATCGATTGCAGCAACTCGCTCGACGAGGTCTGCTCGATCGGTCCCGCCTCAACCGCCTGCCCGGCTGCGCTGCTCTTGCCGAACTGCAGGCCGAAACGCTCATAGATGTCGGCCAGGGACTGCTCGATCACATCCTCGTCGCCGAGCGTGGCGATGACGCGCGCCTCGACCATGAACTCGAGTTCTTCGAGCATGTCGCGTCGCGTCGGGTCGCCGCTCGCGACCACGAGCAGTTTGTCACGCAGCAACAGCGGCAGCACGCCCAGCCGCTGCGCCGTTGCCAGCGGAACCTTGCGAAGCGCATCGGCCTCGACCGGGAAGCGGGTCACATCGACAACCGGGTAACCCATCTTGCGGGCCAGTGCGGTATTGAGATCGCGCCGTGTCAGGAAGCCCATGTTGACCAGCAACTGACCCAGGGACACCGAACGCTCGGTCTTTTGCCGCTCCAGCGCCTGGTTGAGCTGGACCTCGTTGATATAGCCCAAGCCCACCAGGGCCTCGCCGACCCGTATCATCGGCATCTTCTCCTGCTGCTCGAGTGCCAGCATCAACTGTTCGGTCGAAACAATGGCATTGCTCACCATCTGGTCGCCCAGTTTGCGGCTGCGCAGGGACTCCTGCTCGTCGGCCGCCTGCTCCACCTGCTGCGGCGTGACCGAACGCTGCTCGACCAGCATTTGTCCGATCAGCTCGCCATAGGTCACGCGCTCGTAGGCTTCGCGCGGGATGAAGGTGCGTTCGACACCGCCGCCGCCATCGAAGGGATGAAAGACAAAAAGACCGAAACTGGTTTCGACGTAACCGACGGTCTTGTCCGACACGACACTGCCATCGTGCAGATGCAGGTGGTAATCGACCGTGGGGCGATGGCCGAAGATGTCGGCAAAATCGGTGTCACTGACGCTCTCTTCCGGATAAAGCGGGGCTTTCAGCGTCAGGCGCCGAAACTGCGAGAACTGAACCCGGCCCGGTGCCGTGCGGCTCGGCACGAAGATCATGACGGTCTTGTCGGCCGGCGTCAGCAGCGCCAGCCGGCAACTGCGGACAACCCCCTTGAAGTCCTCGATCTCGCAGGCTTGCGGCTCGGTCCAGGGAACCGCTTCACTGAAAATGGCGAATGGCGGGCTGGGCCAATATAGACCGGTGAACTTGCTAATGGCAGCCGGTGAACCGGCGTCCGCGCCGTTGGTTGACAAGTGGTGCAGGGGATCGGAAGTTGAATCAGACATCGTCGTCTTCTCGTATGGCAGGCAGTGGCTTCAATAGTAACCGTTTGGCCCCGAAATACGAAGATGCCCTTCAAGCATCGGGACTTTTCCTCGTCGCGACCGTGGAGCCAAGCCTCTAAACGCCGGCGCCGCTTTGCGCTACTGTATGTGCCACGGGCACACCCTTGGACGATCCACAGACTGCCCCGGGAGAACGATATGTTTGACTACATCATCATCGGCGCCGGCTCAGCCGGCTGCGTGCTGGCGGCGCGCCTGAGCGAGAACCCCGACATCACGGTAGCGCTGCTTGAGGCCGGCCCGGTCGACAAGAGTGTGCTGATTCATTGCCCGACCGGTTTCGCCCTGATGGCCCAGACCGGCCAGGCCAACTGGAGCCTGGAGACGGTGCCGCAAACCGGTCTGAATGGCCGGCGCGGCTATCAGCCCTGCGGCAAGGTGCTCGGCGGGTCGAGCTCTGTCAACGCCATGATCTACATCCGCGGTCAGAAGGAAGACTACGATCACTGGGCGGCTGAAGGCAACGCCGGCTGGTCCTACGATGACGTGCTGCCCTACTTCAAACGCGCCGAGCACAACGAGCGCGGTGCCGACGCCTTTCATGGCGCAAGCGGCCCGCTCAACGTCATGGACCTGCGCAGCCCGAGCCGCTATGGAGCGCTTTTCATCCAGGCGGCGCAGCAGGCCGGCTTTGCGCACAACCCCGACTTCAATGGCGAGCGCCAAGAAGGCGCCGGCCCCTACCAGGTGACGCACAAGGACGGCGAGCGCTTCAGCGCCGCCAAAGCCTACCTGACCCCGAATCTGGCGCGGCCCAACCTGACCGTGCTGACGCTGGCACAGACTCAACGCATCCTGTTCGAGGGCAAGCGCGCCGTCGGCGTCGAATTCGCGCACGAAGGCCAGATCAAGCAGTTCATGGCCCGGCGCGAGGTCATCCTGTGCGCCGGTGCGCTGCATTCACCCCAGATCCTGATGCTCTCGGGCGTCGGCCCGCTCGCGCACCTGCAGCAGCACGGCATCACGGTGTTGCACGATCTGCCCGGCGTCGGGCAGCAGCTGCACGACCACATCGATGTGCTGCAGGTGGCCAATGCGCCGCAGCTCACCGACCTGTTCGGCCTGTCCCTGCGCGGCATGCTGCGCACCATCCAGGGCGTGTTCGAATGGCGTCGTTCGCGCAGCGGCATGCTGACCAGCAATTTCGCCGAGGCCGGCGCCTTCCTCAAGAGCGCGCCCGATGAGCCGCTGCCGGACCTGCAATTTCACTTCGTCATCGGCAAACTGCACAACCACGGCCGCACGGTGTCCTGGGGCCACGGCTACTCGTGCCACCTGTGCCTGCTGCGCCCGCTCAGCCGCGGCAGCCTGACACTGGCGAGCAAGGACCCGCACGCATCTCCCCTGATCGATCCCAACTTCCTGGGTGATGCGAACGATGTGCAGCGTTTGACACGCGGCTTCAAGCTGATGCGGCGCATCTTGGCGCAGCCGGCGCTGAAGGCACTTGGCGCGCGCGAACTGGCGGCCTCGGCAAGCGCCCAGAGCGACGCGCAGATCGAGCAGTTCATCCGCGACCATGCCGACACCATCTACCACCCTTCAGGCACCTGCCGCATGGGGTCCGGCGCGCTCGACGTGGTCGATGCGCAGTTGCGCGTGCACGGGCTGCAAGGCCTGCGCGTCGTGGATGCGTCCATCATGCCGCGCCTGGTCAGCGGCAACACCAACGCGCCGGTGATCATGATTGCGGAAAAGGCGGCAGACATGATCAAGGCCGCGCAGTGACACCGTGGCACTGGATCCCGGATCAAGTCCGGCATGACAACTTGCGCCAGCACGACAAACTGAGGCTCTACCCTCTAAAGCGCTTGCGCGTCAGTGCCAGCGCAACCCAGAAACCGATCGTCGCGTAGACCAGCAGCACCAACGCATGGCGCAGCGCCTGATCGGGCCACTGGTCCATGAACAGCGGACGCACCAGATCGACAGCATTGGTCAGCGGCAGCCATTGCGAGACCGAGCGCACGATCGGCGGCAGCTGCTCGAGCGGGAAGAAGATGCCGCTCAGGAACATCATGGGCGTGAGAAACAGCGTGAAGTAATAGGTGAAGAAGTCGTAGCCCTTGGCCAGCGCGTTGAAGATCAGCGCCAGGCAGCTGAAGGTGATGCCCACGCCAAGCAGCACGGGCCAGGCCACCAGTAACTTCGGCGAGTAGCTGATGCCCAGCGCGAGCATGACGCCCAGGATCGCCGTCACCGTGAACAGCGACTTGAACGCCGCCCACAGCAATTCGGCCAGCACGATGTCGTCCAGGTTGACCGGCGCGTTCATGATGCCGTCCCAGGTCTTTTGCACATGCATGCGCGAGAACGCCGAGTACAGCGCCTCGAAGCTGGCCGCATTCATCGCGCTCATGCAGATCGAGCCGCTGGCCAGGAACAGGATGTAGGGCACCTTGGCGCCAGCCACCGTGACCTGCCCGACCAGCGCGCCCATGCCGTAGCCGAAGGCCACGAGCCACATCAGCGGCTCGGCGATGTTGCCGACCAGACTCGGGATGGCGAGCTTGCGCCAGACCAGCAGGTTGCGCAGGAACACCGGCCACCAGCGCCATGACAGGTCGGGTGTGCGCCAGACATTGATCCGGTTCGCGTCGCGCGGCGCCGTGCTCATGCGTCCTCCCTGATCTGACGCCCGGTCAGCTTCAAAAACAGATCTTCCAGATTGGCCGGTCGGTGCAGCGTGCGCAGTTGCGGGTAGGCCGCGAGCGCCTGCAGCAGCGGCTTGGCGTCGCGCGTGTAGAAGAAGACCGTCTCGCCGCTGACCTCGACGCGCGCCGACAGCGACTTAAGTTCGGAATCGACCAGTGCCAGGGCACCGTTGCCGTAGACCTCGACCACGTCGGGCTCCAGATGCTGGCTGATCAGGTCGCGCGGCGCGCCCTCCGCTATCTTCTTGCCGTGGTCGAGCACCAAGAGGCGCGTGCACAGTCGCTCGGCCTCATCCATGAAATGCGTCGTCAGCAGGATCGACTTGCCTTCCTGCAGTAGCAGTTGCAGCCGCTCCCACATCAGATGGCGCGCCTGCGGGTCGAGCCCGGTGGTCGGCTCGTCGAGCAGCAGCAGGCGCGGGTTGTTGACGAGCGCGCGCGCCAGGCTCAGGCGGCGCTTCATGCCGCCCGAGAGCTCGCCCGGCTTGGCGTTGGCCTTGCTGGTCAGGCTGGCGAACTCGAGCAGCGCCGGGATGCGTTCACGGATCTGCGCTGACTTCATGCCGAAATAGCGGCCATAGACCAGCAGGTTCTCGGCGCAGGTGAAGTCGGGGTCGAGCGTGTCGAGCTGGCTTACCACGCCGAGCTGCGCCTTGATCGCCAGCGCATCGCGCGGCATCGACAGGTCGAAGGCCGCGATGCTGCCGGTATCGGGCGCGCTCTGCCCCAGGCACATGCGGATGGTGGTGGTCTTGCCGGCGCCGTTGGGACCGATCACGCCCAGGCATTCGCCGGCGGCGATCTGGAACGACAGGTCATCGACCACCGTGCTGTCGCCGTACCGCTTGCTCAGGTGCTCGACCGAAAAGAGGACAGGATTCATGCTGGTTCCATGCGCCTTACTGAAACGCCACTTCGGCAAAGCTGCGCAGCTTGCGGCTGTGCAGCTGATCGACACCCTGCTGGCGCAACAGCTCGATGGCGCGCATGCCGATGCGCAGGTGCTGATCGACGCGCTCGCGGTAGAACTGGTTGGCCATGCCGGGCAGCTTGATCTCGCCGTGCAGCGGCTTGTCGCTCACGCACAGCAGCGTCCCATAGGGCACGCGGAAGCGAAAACCGTTGGCCGCGATGGTGGCGCTTTCCATGTCCAGCGCCACGGCGCGGCTTTGGCTGAAACGGCGCTGCGGGCCGTTGCCGGGCAGCAGTTCCCAGTTGCGGTTGTCGGTGCTGGCCACGGTGCCGGTGCGCATGATGCGCTTGAGCTCCGGGCCCTTGAGCTGCGTCACCTCGGACACCGCCGCTTCGAGCGCCACCTGAATCTCGGCCAGTGCCGGCACCGGCACCCACAGCGGCAACTCTTCATCGAGCACATGGTCTTCGCGCACATAGCCGTGCGCCAGCACGTAGTCGCCCAACTGCTGAGAGTTGCGCAGCCCGGCGCAATGACCGAGCATGATCCAGGCATGCGGTCGCAGAACGGCGATGTGATCGGTGATGGTTTTGGCATTGGCCGGGCCGACGCCGATGTTGACCATGCTGATGCCGCTGCGGTCGGCGCGCATCAGGTGATAGGCCGGCATCTGCGGCAGGCGTGGCGGCATCTTGCCCAGTTCATCGCCCTCCACCGCGGGGCTGCCAACGCGGCGCGTCACCACATTGCCGGGTTCGACAAAGGCGATGTACTCGCTGCGCGGATCGGCCATCGCCTCATGCCCGAGGCGCACGAACTCGTCGATGTAGAACTGGTAATTGGTGAACAGCAGGAAGTTCTGGAAGTGCTCGGGCGCGGTCCCGGTGTAGTGACGCAGGCGGTGCAGCGAGTAGTCGACGCGCGGCGCCGTGAACAGCGAGAGCGGCTGCGCCTCGCCCGGTCGCGGCGCGTAGGTGCCGTTGGCGATGCCGTCGTCCATGGCGGCCAGATCGGGCAGATCGAACACATCGCGCATCAACTGGCGCCGCTGCGCGCTCAAGCTGCCTTCGATGTGGTCGTTCTCGGCAAACGAGAAATGCACGGGAATCGGCTGCGAACTGGTGCCAACTTCGAGTTCGGCGCCGTGGTTCTGCAGCAGCAGGGTGAACTGCTCGAGGTAATAGCCGGCGTACAGGTCCGGGCGCGTCAGCGTGGTCTCGAAGCGGCCGGGGCCCGCCACAAAACCGTAACTCAGGTGCGAGCTGTCCTGTGTACTCAGGCGCGCCACGGTGTCGGTCTGCACGCGCACAAACGGATAGCAGGCGCGCGCATGACCAGGAAGACTCTCGCCAGCGACAAATCGCTGCATCGCCGAGCGCAGGTGCGCGATGCTGTTGTCGTAAATCTCGCGGGCGCGCGCCAAAGCGGCGTCTGCATCGGTGAAGCGCGCCGGGGCTATGAAGGGAGGCAAATAAGGCATGGCGCTATTGTTTCATGCTCCGGAGCACCCGGCTGCCACTGCGCTGACTTTCCACGCGCGAGGGTGGATCCAGCACGCGGCCGACAAGCCAGGAGCCGAAAAGGCCTATGCTTGCCGTTTAAACACCCGGTATCGCACCTGCATCATGTTCATTCTCCTGCAACCTTTCCATGCCTGGCAGCGGGGCACGATCCGCTGCCTGCTTGTGCTGGCCGCGGCGTTGAGCCTGAGCGCCTGCTCGACGGCGCCGCCTGCTGGCGTGACTGTCGTCACGCCGTTCGAGCTCGGCCGCTACGAGGGCAAGTGGTACGAGATCGCGCGTCTGGACCATTCGTTCGAGCGCGGATTGAGCGATGTCAGCGCCAGCTACAAACAGCAGGCCGACGGCAGCGTGCAGGTGATCAACCGCGGCTACGACAGCCAGCGCGGCGAATGGAAGCAGGCCATCGGGCGCGCCCTCTTCATCGGCGACCCGCAGCGCGCATCGCTAAAGGTCTCGTTCTTCGGGCCGTTCTACGGCGGCTACCACGTCGTGGCGATCGACCCGCAATACCGCTGGTCCATGGTCATCGGCCCGGATCGCGACTACCTCTGGATCCTGGCCCGCGACAAGCAGTTGTCACACGAGGTGCGCGCACAACTGCTGGAGCAGGCTCGCAAATTGGATATCGCCGTCGAGCAACTGATCTGGGTTGGGCAGGGTCGCAGCGAAGGATAGGCAGGCGCGTGCTTCAGGTACATTGAAGCTCTGCCTTTGCAACCAGGAGACATTCATGGCGCGCACATCGAGTCCGATCCAGCTTGTTTTGATCATCGCGTCCGGGCTGCCGCTGATCCTGCTGGCGCTGGCCTGCGCCGTGCTGCTCTACTTCGGCATCCCGCGCAACGCGGCGGGCATGGCGGCCAAGGGCGTTTGTTCGGCTGCCTTTGTCGCCGGGCGAGCGCTGCCGCAATTGATGGCGGACGATGTGCTGCCGGCCAGCCCGGTGCTGGGGCTGATCACTATCAGCGTCGATGAAGCGGCCCGCCGCGTCACGGCCCGCTTCGCCGGTCTTTTTGCACGCACCGCCGTGCTGCTGCCGCAGCGCGGCTGCGTGCTCGATGTGGCGCCGCCGAGCGCGCCGGTCACCAGAACCGAAGCGGCCCAGCCGATTGGCGACGCACCCTGGCCGCAGGGTGAAGCGGCCGTGCCGGTCGCGCAATGGGGGCCGGGCGTCGACGCCGCTGGATTGCAGCAGGTGCTGGACCAGGCTTTCATCGGCGCCGGCGACCCGAACGGCGCCAATGCCCGCGGCGTGGCCATCGTCCACAAAGGGCGCCTCCTGGCGCTGCGCGGTGCGAGCGGGTTCGCGTCGGGCACAGCCTTGCATGGCTGGTCGATGAGCAAGACCGTCACCGGCATGCTGCTGCACAAGCTCAGCGTGGACACCCATTTGGCGCTCGACTCACCGGTGGTGGACGCGTTCGCGCCCGCACGCGAGCCGGCGTGGCTGGCCCCCTGGCGCAGCGATGGCCGCAAGGCCATCCGGGTGTCAGACCTGCTCTACATGCGCGACGGCCTGGCCAGCACGGAGGATTACCAGCCCTGGGGCTCGGTGCCGCAGATGCTCTGGGGTCATTCCAATGTGGCGGCGTTCGCGGCGGCCTCACCAGCCGAGGCGACACCCGGCACGCGCTGGCGCTACCTGAGCGCCACGGCCAATCTGCTCTCGGCCGTGGCGCGCGGCCGTTTCAGCAAGGACACGGACTACTGGGCCTACCCGGCCAAGGCCTTGTTCGAGCCCATTGGCGCCCGCAGCGCGGTGCTGGAGACCGACAGCGACGGCAACTGGGTCGGCTCGTCCTACGTCTGGGCCAGCGCCGGCGACTGGGCGCGGCTGGGCCAATTGATGCTCAACGATGGCCGCTGGGGCGAGGTGCAGGTGCTGCCACCGGGCTGGTTGCAGCTTGCGGCCGCGCCTTCAACCATGCAAGGCGAGGGTCTGGGCTACGGCGCCATGAGCTGGCGCATCGGCGACCCGGTCGCCGGCGAATGCAAGGGCTACGGTTTACCGCCTGACACGCTGTCCATGGGCGGGCACTGGGGCCAGATCGTGGCCATGGTGCCATCGCGCCAGGCCGTCATCGTGCGCCTGGGCTGGACCTTCAAGCGCAAGCAGTTCGACAGCTGCGCCTTCGTCGCGCAAGTGCTCAAGACGCTGCCGAAGGAATGATGCGTCGGCGGAACTGCCATACTGCGGGCCTCGTCAAAATATCGGGGCCGCGCTTGACGGGCGCGCCGTCCCGCAAGGTTTAGGAAAGCCAGAATCGATGTTGAAGTTCACCTGCTGCGACGCGGTCCAGCAATTTTTCAGTGGCGGACAGGCGCAGGTTCTGCGCGGCATCACGCGCGGCTACGAGCGCGAATGCCTGCGCGTCGATGCCGCCGGGAACCTGGCCAGAACCAGCCACCCGCTCGCACTGGGCTCCAAGCTGACGCACCCGTGGATAACGACCGACTATTCGGAGGCGCTGCTGGAGTTCATCACGCCGCCGTCCACCGACCCGGAATTTCCGCTACGCTTCCTGCGCGACATTCATCGCTTTGTTGCGCCACAACTCCAGGGCGAGGTGATGTGGGCCAGCTCGATGCCCTGCGTCCTCGGCGTCGACAGCGACATCCCGATCGCCGACTACGGACGTTCGAACGCCGCGCGCTTCAAATACGTGTACCGCGAAGGCCTGAGCCTGCGCTACGGCCGCAAGATGCAGACGATAGCCGGCGCGCATTACAACTGGTCGCTGCCGTCGGACTTCTGGCTGGCGCTGCAGGACTGCTGCCCGGCGCAGGGTCGCGCGGAAGATTACGTCAGCGAGCGCTATTTCGGTCTGATCCGCAACTTCCTGCGCTACGGCTGGCTCGTGCCCTACCTGTTCGGCGCCTCGCCCGCGCTGTGCGAGTCGTTCCTACAGGGTCAGGCCTCCGACCTGCCGGTGCTGGTCCCCGGCACGCGCTACGCGCCATTTGCCACCAGCCTGCGCATGAGCGACCTCGGTTACCACAACCGGGCCCAGGCCAATCTGGTCGTCAGCGTCAATTCGCTGGCCGAGTACACGCAGGCCCTGGAAGCCGCGATCCGCACACCCGATCCGTTCTACACCGAAATCGGTGTGCGCGAAGGCGAGCACTGGAAGCAGCTCAGCGCCAACCTGCTGCAAACCGAGAGCGAGTTCTACGCCGCGATCCGGCCCAAGCGCACGGGCGCCGAGCGCCCCGCCAAGGCGCTGCGCACGCGCGGCGTCGAGTACGTGGAGATGCGCTTGTTCGACCTGAATCCCTTCGTCGACATCGGCATCGCTCCCGAACAATCCTGCTTTGCCGATGTGCTGCTGCTGATGTGCCTGTTCCGCGACAGCCCGCCCATCACGAGCCGCGAGCAGGCCGAGAACGACGAGAACAAGCGACGCGTCGTCAATCACGGCCGCCAGCCTGGTCTTCGCTTGCTGGCGCACAACCGCGAACAGCCGTTCCGGCCGCTGGCGCATGAACTGTTCGACGACATGCAGCCTTTTGCCGAGATGCTCGATGCCGCCTACGGGTGTGACCGCTACACGACGACGATGCGCCAGTTGCGTCAGCGCATCGACCAGCCCGACAGCACGCCCTCTGCCCGGGTGCTCGAGGGCCTGCGCACGCACGGCGGCTTTGCCAGCTACACACTGGCCCAGTCGCAGCAGCACCAGCAGCAATTGCTGGCGCAACCGCTCGACGAGGTCGCCAACGCGAAGTTCCTCGCCAGCGTGCAGGCATCTCTGCAGGAGCAGCAGCGCCTGGAAGCACAAGAGCAAGGGAGCTTCGAAGACTACGTGACGCGCTACTACGCCTGAAAACAACACTGGCCGCGCAGCGTGCCGGCAAAACTTGTCATTGGTCAACCGTTTCCTGCGCTGGATCAAACCGGCCACCGTGTCAGGCGTAAAGTTTTGTCAAGCGCAGAGGCAAAACGGGGGTGTCCCGTAAAATCGCGCCACATATTTGCCCGATATCAAGAATTGAATACCTCCCCGTCCCTTTCATTTGCCAAGCTGGGTTGCAGTCGGGGCGGGCGCCAACTTTTTCAGGGCGTTGACTGCCAACTGGAAGCCGGACGCTGGCTTTACGTGGCTGGCGCCAATGGCGTGGGCAAGACCAGTCTGCTGCGCATGGTGTGCGGACTGGCACCGGTCGAGGCCGGGCAAATCCTCTGGAACGGACAGCCGATCCAGTCGCAACGCGATGCCTACCGCGAAGACCTTTGCTATCTGGGCCACCTCAATGCGCTGCAGGAATCCATGACCGTCAACGAGAACCTGGTCTTCACAGCGGCACTGGGCGGCATCGCGCCGGAGCCGGCGCAGATGCAGTCCGTGCTGGCGCACTTCGGCGTGCGCGGCCGCGGCGAACAGTTGGTGCGCCATCTCTCGCAAGGGCAGAAGCGCCGCGTCGCCTTGTCGCGCCTGGCCTTGAGCCAAGCCCGCTTGTGGGTGCTGGACGAACCTTTTGTTGCGATGGACGAAGCCGGCGTGCGCATGCTCGCCGACCTGATTGCGGCGCATTTGGCCAAGGGCGGACTGACCGTGCTGACCAGCCATCAGCAGGTGCCCATCGGCAATATCGCCCCCCAGATGCTGGAGTTGCGCGCATGAAGAAGCTCGGTTTGACCCGCGTCATGATGGCGCTGATGCGGCGCGAGTTTGCAGTGGCGTTGCGGCAAAAGGGCGAGGTCCTGACGCCGCTGGTGTTCTTCGTTGTCGTCGCCAGCCTGTTTCCGCTCGGAGTCGGTCCTGAATCGGCGCTGCTGCTGCGCATGGCGCCGGGCGTGCTGTGGGTCAGCGCCTTGCTGGCGGCCATGCTGTCGCTGCAACGCCTGTTTGCAACCGACTACATCGACGGCTCGCTCGAGCAGATGGCGCTCTCGAGCACGCCGCTCGGTTTGCTGGTGCTGGCCAAGGCGTTGTCGCACTTCCTGCTCTCGGGCCTGCCGCTGGTGCTGATGGCGCCGGTGCTGGGCCTGCAGTTCGGCCTGGACGGTCGGGCGCTCGGCATATTGATGGTGACACTGCTGCTGGGCACGCCGACACTGAGCCTGATCGGCAGCATCGGGGCGGCGCTGACCTTGGGCGTGCGTGGCGCAGGGGTATTGCTTTCCCTGCTGATATTGCCGTTGTATATTCCGGTCCTGATCTTCGGCGCCGGCGCCGTGGAAGCCGATGCCGCCGGCCTGGGTTTTGGCGGACACCTGTCCTTGCTGGCAGCTTTGCTCGTACTCTCCATCTTTTTTGCGCCTTTGGCGACCACGACAGCCTTGAGGATTTCCCTGGAATGAATACACGCGTGATTCACTGGTTCAAATTCGCCTCGCCGCAGAATTTCTACAACTTGGCCGGTCGCATGTGGCCGTGGTTTGCCACACTGGCCACCCTGCTGGCTGGCGTCGGCTTGTGGATCTCATTCTTCGTCGCGCCGACCGACGCGCAACAGGGCGAGGGCTACCGCATCATCTTCGTCCACGTGCCGGCTTCGCAGATGTCAATGTTCATCTACATCGTGATGGCGGCCTGGGCCGGCTTCGGCCTGGCTTTCAATACACGCCTGTCGGGCATGATGGCCTCGGCGCTGGCGCCGACCGGCGCCCTGTTCGCCTTCCTGTCGCTGGCCACCGGCGCCTTGTGGGGCAAGCCGATGTGGGGCGCCTGGTGGGTCTGGGATGCGCGGCTGACATCCGAGTTGATCCTGCTGTTCCTGTACCTGGGTTTTCTAGCGCTGCAAGCCAGCATCGATGACCCGCGCCGCGCCGACAAGGCCTGCGCCGTGCTGGCGTTGGTGGGCGTGGTCAACGTGCCGATCATCTATTTTTCAGTCAAGTGGTGGAACACGCTGCACCAGGGCGCATCGGTGTCGTTGACGCGCTCACCAACCATGGCTTCGACCATGCTGTGGGGCATGCTGATCATGGTTGTGGCCTGCTGGATGTACGCGATCACGATCGCGCTGCTGCGGGTGCGCACCATCATTCTCGAACGCGAACGTCATACGGAGTGGGTCAAACATGCAGTGGAATAGTGTTTCGGAATTCTTCGCCATGGGCGGTTACGCCTTTTATGTCTGGGGCAGTTTCGGCCTGACGGCTGCGATCGTGGCCGGCGAAGTGCTGCTGCTTCGCGCCCACCGCAAGACCGTATTGCGCAATCTGCGCGCTGAACTTCTCTCGGAAAGCAACCCATGAAACCACGTCACAAACGCGCCGCCATCATCATTGGCGCGCTGGCCGCGCTGGGCATTGCGGCCTACTTTGTCCTCAATGCGTTCCAGAGCAACCTGGTGTTCTTCTTCTCGCCAACGCAGGTCGCTGCGGGTGAGGCGCCGAAGAACCGGACCTTCCGCATCGGCGGTCTGGTCAAGGAAGGTTCGGTCAAGCGCGACAACCTGACCGTCTCCTTTGTCGTGACCGATACCAGCAAGGACGTGCCGACGACCTACACGGGAATCCTGCCGGACCTGTTCAAGGAAGGCAAGGGCGTGGTGGCACAGGGCAAGTTTGACGCTGACGGCAAGTTTGTCGCCACCGAGGTGCTGGCCAAGCACGACGAGAACTACATGCCGCCGGAAGCCAAGGCCGCGCTGGACCAGGCCCAGATCCAGAAGACCATCAAGTCACTCAAGTAGAAATCTTCCGGACGGCTATTCTTTCCTGTCGGAACCTGTATTGGACAAACCATGATTCCTGAAATTGGTCACTTTGCTTTGATTCTGGCGCTCTTCGTGGCGCTGGCCTTGGGAACGCTGGGCGTGATCGGCGGCCAGCAGGGTCGCGCCGACTGGATGGCACTGGCGCGCCCGGGCGCGCAGGCGCTCTGGCTGCTGGCGGTCATCTCCTTTGGCTGCCTGACCTACGCGTTCTTCACGAACGACTTCTCGGTCTCGTACGTCGCGCAGCATTCCAACACCAAGCTGCCCGACATCTACCGCATCGCGGGTGTCTGGGGCGGCCATGAAGGCTCGCTCCTGCTGTGGTTCGTGATGCTGTGCACTTGGATGATGGCGGTGTCACTGTTTTCGCGCCAACTGCCCGACGTCATGGTGTCGCGTGTGCTGGCCGTGCTGGCCCTGGTGGCCGTGGGCTTTCTGCTCTTCATGCTGATCACCTCGAACCCGTTCCTGCGCCTGAGCGAAATTCCGGCCGAAGGACGCGATCTGAATCCGCTGCTGCAGGATCCGGGCCTGGTGTTCCATCCGCCGATGCTGTACATGGGCTACGTCGGCATGGCCGTGCCCTTTGCCTTCTCCATCGCCGCACTGCTCAACGGCCGGCTTGATGCCGCCTGGGCACGCTGGACACGACCCTGGGCTACGGCCGCCTGGATCTGCCTGACCATCGGCATTGCCATGGGTTCGTGGTGGGCGTATTACGAATTGGGATGGGGTGGCTGGTGGTTCTGGGACCCGGTCGAAAACGCCTCCTTCCTGCCCTGGCTGGTCGGCTCGGCGCTGATCCATTCGCTGGCGGTCACGGAGAAGCGCGGACTGTTCCGCAGCTGGACCATCATGCTTTCGATCATCGGCTTTTCGCTGAGCCTGCTCGGCACCTTCCTGGTCCGCTCGGGTGTGCTGACCTCGGTCCACGCCTTTGCCACCGACCCCAAGCGCGGCGTCTTCATCCTGTTGTTCTTGGCCGCCGTGGTCGGCGGCTCGCTGGCGCTGTTTGCCGCGCGCTCCGGCAAGGTGCGCTCGGGTGGCGCGTTCGCGCTGGTCTCGCGTGAGACGTTCCTGCTGATCAACAACGTGCTGCTGACGACCGCCGCTGCCGCCGTGCTGCTGGGCACGCTCTATCCGCTGATCGTGGACGCGCTCAACCTGGGCAAGCTGTCGGTCGGCCCGCCGTATTTCAATGCGGTGTTCGCGCCCATCATGCTGCCGGTATTGTTCTTCATGGTAGTCGGTTCCTTTGCGCGCTGGAAAAACGACAGCGTGGCCGAACTCAGCAAGAAGCTCGGCCCAGTCGCCGCGGTCTCGGTGCTGCTGGGCTGCAGCGCACCGTTCTTGGCCGGACCCTGGTCCTGGCTGGTCGCCCTGTCCCTGTCGCTGGTGTTCTGGATCATTCTGACTTCGCTGCAGCATATCTACCGCCAGCTCAAGAGCACGACGAACTGGAAGGTCATCCCGCTGGCCTACTGGGGCATGCACATGGCGCATATCGGCATTGCCATCTGCGTCGTCGGCATCACCATGGTCAAGGCTTATGAAAATGAAAAAGACGTGCGCATGGCCATTGGCGACACGGTCGAAGTGGCCGGCTACACCTTCCGCCTAACCAACATCAGCGAAGTGCCGGGACCGAACTACACGGCCGATCGCGGCATCGTCGAATTGAGCAAGGACGGCAAGGTGCTGCGCACGCTGGAGCCGGAAAAGCGGACCTACTTCTCGTCCAGCATGCCGATGACGGAGACGGCCATCGACAGCAAGCTCACGCGCGACGTCTACGTGGCGCTCGGTGAGCGGCTGACGGACAGCGCCACGCCAGCCTGGGCCATGCGGGTCTACTACAAACCCTTTGTCACGTGGATCTGGGGCGGGTGCCTGTTGATGGCGCTCGGCGGCGCCCTGGCGGCGCTGGACCGGCGCTACCGTCGAAAGGCCGCGGCCACCGTGCCGACGCATGCGAAAGGTGTAGCCGTATGAAAATGAAGGCAATGATTCCGCTGGGCCTGTTCGCCGTCCTGGTGGTGTTTCTGGCGATCGGCCTGACGCGCGATCCGCGCGAGATTCCCTCGCCCCTGATCGGCAAGCCGGCGCCCCTGTTCACGGCGCCGCGCCTGCAAGTGCCTGACCAGCAGTTCTCCGCCAAGGATATGCTGGGCAAGGTCTGGATCCTCAACACCTGGGCATCCTGGTGCGTCGCCTGCCGCGAGGAACACCCGATCCTGATGGAGTTTGCCAAGACCAAAACCATTCCCGTCATCGGCCTCGATTACAAGGACCAGAATGTGGACGGCCTGAAGTGGTTGGCGCGCAATGGCGACCCGTATGACCTCTCGGTCACCGACCGCGACGGCCGCATCGGCATCGATTTCGGCGTCTACGGCGTGCCCGAGAGCTTTCTGATCGACAAGGCCGGCGTCATCCGCTACAAGCAGATCGGCCCGGTGACCAACGAGGCGCTGCGCGACAAGATACTGCCGCTGATCCAGGAGCTGCAGAAATGAAATACGCCCTGGCACTGATTCTGGTGCTGTACTGCGCCCTGTCGTCGTGGGCCGGCGAAGCGGTCCCGCTGGCCGAAGACCCGGTCGTGGAGCAGCGCATGATCGCCATCTCCGAAGAACTGCGCTGCCTGGTTTGCCAGAATGAATCGCTGGCCGGTTCGCGCGCCGACCTGGCCCAGGACTTGCGCCGCGAATTGCGCACCCTGGTCAAGGCCAACAAGAGCGACGCAGAAATCAAGGAATACCTGGTCAGCCGCTACGGCGATTTCGTGCTCTACAAGCCCCCCTTCAAACCGGTCACCTGGCTGCTCTGGTTCGGCCCCTTCGTGCTGCTGATCGGCGCCGTCGTGGTGCTGGTGCGCACGGTGCGCCGCAACCTGCGTGGCGCGGCACCCGCTGCGCTTGATCCGGACCAGCGCAAAAAAGCGCAATCTCTTCTCAAAGATACGGAAACTCCCTCATGACAGTCTTTATCGCAAGCGCAGTGCTGTTGACACTGCTGGCGCTGGCTTGGCTGGTACGCCCATTGCTGTGGCCTGCCCGCGGCACCGGGATATCGAGCCAGCGCCTCAATGCCTCGATCTACCGCGATCAGCTCGAGACCCTGGACCGGGATCTGGCGCGCGGCGTCATCTCTGCCGCCGACTGTGAAGCCAGCAAGGATGAACTGCAATTGCGTCTGCTTGACGACACGGAAGAGCCGGCCCTGGTGCAATCGGGCAACCAGCACAGCTTCTGGACCTCACGCCGCACGGCCGTTGTGATCGCACTGCTGTTGCCACTGGGCGCTGGCGGCATGTACTGGTGGCTGGGTACGCCGGATGCGATCGACCCGGTGGCCGCGCACAAGGCCGCAGAAGACCAGGTTTCGCAAATGATCGACAAGCTGGCGGCACGTCTCAAAGAAAAGCCCGATGACCCCAAAGGCTGGGCCATGCTGGCGCGCTCGTACAAGGTGATGGGACGCTTCCCCGAAGCGGAGCAGGCTTTCCTTAAGGCCGGCGACTTGATCAACACCGAACCCGACCTGCTGGTCGACTACGCTGATTTGCTCGCCGTGCGCGCCAACAACAACATCGAAGGCAAGCCGCTGGAGCTGGTCACCAAGGCGCTGGCCTTGAACCCGCAGCATCCGATGGGACTGATGATGTCGGGCGTTGCCGCCTATCGCCGCTCCGACTTCAAGCTGGCCGTGGCGCAGTGGGAGAAGCTGCTGGCCGTGCTGGACCCCGGCTCGCCGGATGCGCAGCAGGTGGAAGCCGATATTGCCGACGCGCGTGCCAAGGCCGGCCTGCCGGCGGGCGCAGCCAAAATACCCGCAGCCGGCGCCGATGCGGGCAAACTGCCGCCGGTCGATGCGGCGGCCGCGGCGGGCATGACCCCGGAGAAGATCAACCAGATGGTCGAAGGTCTGGCTGCGCGCCTGAAGGCCAATCCGGATGACCTGGCTGGCTGGGTCCGCCTGGCACGTGTCTACAAGACGCAGGGGCGCATGGCCGAAGCAGAAGCGGCCTTTGAAAAGGCCGGCAAGATGGTCGACAAAGACCCCGACCTGCTGACCCAGTACGCCGACCTGCTGGCGACACGCAGCGGCACGATCGAAGGCAAGCCGCTCGCGCTGGTCAACAAGGCGCTGGCATTGAATCCGAAGCACCCGATTGCACTGATGCTGGCCGCCTCGGCTGCGTACAAGCGCGCCGACTATGCGCAGGCCATCTCGCATTGGGAGAAAGTGCTGACCGTTCTGCCGCCCGGCTCGCCGGACGCGAAGCAGGTGGAAGCCGAAATCGCCGATGCCCGCAGCAAGACCGGGCTGGGCCTGCTCGGCAAATCGAAACCTTAGTCGGTCGCCCCCACGCTCCTCGCTTCGCGTAACTCGCTGCCCCCCAAGGGGGCGCAAACGGTCTTTGGGACGGCCCGGCGGCGGGTTCAGCCCCGGCTCAGTTCGCTGAGCTGGCGGCCGAAGGCCTCGACCTGCTGCCAGTCGGTGAATTCAACCACCGCGGTCGGGTCGGTCGGACCCTTGGTCATGAGCATGATGAAGCGGATCATGGTGCGGTCGACAAAGCCGTAGCGCGGATAGTCAAGCTTGCCGGCAAAGACACCGAGCAACTTCGGCTTCCACGTGATCTGGCGCAGGAACTTGATCAGGTAGGGATTGGTCTCGGGCCGGTTCTTCTCCGGCTTGCGCGCCACGATGTTGACCGTGAAAAACGCGTTCGCCTTGCTCTCCAGCAGGGCCTGATGGCGTGAAATGAATTGCCCTACCTGCGGCTGGTGCTTGCCATAGCGGATGCTGGCGCCGATGACCAGCGTGTCGAAAGACGGCAAGTCCAGCGCATCGGCCTGCGCCAGCGCCACCACGGTTGCCGCATGCCCCTGCTGTTCAATGACCTGCTTGAGCCGCTCGCAAATGCGTGGCGTGTGGCCGTCCGTGGTCGAGTAGGCGATCAGGATGCGGCTCATCGGCCGTTCCCGCCAGCCGACTCGTCGTCAAGATCGAGCGCCTTGTACTTGCTGGCCAGCAGACGCTGCGTGGCATCGGGCACCTGGGCGTAATGCGAGAAGCTGATGCTGTAGGAGCCCTGCCCTGCGGTGAGCGACTTCAGGCGACCCTGGTAGTCATCGAGCTCGGCCAGCGGAATCAGCGCGCTGATGGCCACGCTGCCGGCAGCGCGCGGCTGGGTGCCGGTGACCTGGCCGCGCTTGCTGGCCAGATCGCCGGTAAGGTCGCCGATGCTGTACTCGGGCGCCAGCACCTCGATGTTGACCAGCGGTTCGAGCACGATCGGGTGCGCGTTGCGCACCCCGTCAATGGTTGCCTTGCGTCCGGCCGAGGTAAAGGCAATGTCCTTGCCATCGACGGCATGGGTTTTGCCGTCATGCACCGTGACGCGGATGTCATGCACGGGGTAGCCCGCCACCACGCCTTCGGCCAGCGCCTGACGCACGCCTTTTTCGACCGCCGCCATGAAGACGCCGGGGATAACGCCGCCCTTGACGACGTCGACGAATTCAAAGCCGGCACCGCCCTCCAGCGGCTCGACGCGCAGCATGACCTCGCCGAACTGACCGGCGCCGCCGCTTTGCTTCTTGTGCCGGCAGTGGCCCTCGGCCAGGGCGGTGATGGTTTCGCGGTAGGCGATTTGCGGCGCACTGGTATCGAGCTCGAGCTTGTACTGCTGCTGCATGCGCGCGAGCTTGGCACGCAGGTGCATTTCACCGAGGCCGCGGATCACGGTCTCGTTGGTACCGGGATGGCGCTCGACCTTGAAGCAAGGGTCTTCGAGTTCGAGCTTGTGCAGGATCTCGAACAGGCGCTGCTCATCGCCCTTGCGCCGCGTCTGCACCGCCAGGCCCTGCATCGGCTGCGGAAAGCTCAACGGTTTGAGATGGATATGGTCTTCATCGTGCGAGTCGTGCAGCACGCAATCGAACTCAATGTCATCGACCTTGGCCACGGCGCCAAGTTCGCCCGGTACCAAAGCCGGCACTTCGATGTAGTCCTTGCCCTGCAAGCGGTACAGGTGCGCAACCTTGAAGGGACGTTTGCCGGAGCCGACAAACAGTTGCGCGTCGCGCCGGATCGTGCCCTGGTGCACGCGAAAGACACCGAGCTTGCCGATGAAGGGATCGATCACCACCTTGAAAACATGGGCCAGCACGTGCAGCGCGTCGTCCGGATCGGCCTGGAACGGCTGCGCCTGCGCAAGCGGCTCGCCGCGATAGAACGGCGGCGCATTGCCCTCGGTCGGGTTCGGCGCCAGCCGCGCCAGCGCGTCGAGAAGTTGCGGGATACCGGCGCCGGTCCTGGCCGAGACAAACAGAATCGGGACCAGGTGCCCGGCGCGCAGGGCGCGCTCGAACGGTGCGTGCAATTCTTCCAGCGTCGGGTCGGCGCCTGTTTCGAGGTAATTGGCCATCAGGCTGTCGTCTTCCTCGACGATCTGATCGATCAGAGCGCGATGCGCCGCGGCAATCGAGGCGAAGTCGCTCTCGCCGTCCTCGTGGCCCAGCAGTTCGACCACATCCTGCCCATTGTGGGTCGGCAAGTCCAGCAGCAGGCACTGTTTGCCAAAGCGCTCGCGGATCTCGTTGACGAGCGCCGGCAGATCCACGTTGTCGGCGTCGATCTTGTTGATAAGCACCATGCGGCACAGACCGCGCTCGCCGGCCAGCGTGAACATGCGCTCGGTCGCCAGTTCAATGCCGGTCTGCGCGTTAACCACCACCAGCGCGGTATCGACCGCCGCCAGCGCGCCCATCGACTGGCCGGAAAAATCCGGGTAGCCGGGGGTATCGATCAACTGGATCTGGGCGCCGTCCCAACTGAAGCTGACCAGCGACGACTGCAGTGAATGGCCCATCTCCTTTTCGATCGGATCGAAGTCGCAGACCGTGTTGCCTTTTTCTACGGAGCCGCGGTTCTTGATGGCACCGCTGGCGGCCAAGAGGCTCTCGGCCAGGGTGGTCTTGCCGGCGGCGCCGTGGCCAACCAGGGCAACGGCGCGAATGGGGGTGCTGAGTTTGTGGCTCATGGAATTCCCTTGTGGTGTGCAGCGGCGTCATGCCGTGCAGCTATCTTACCCTCAGCAACAGCCCCGAACCCGGGGTCCGGAGGTGCCAGAATGGATGACTCAGCGACTGCGACCGGCCCTGTATTTGCCGCTGCCGGCACCGATCACGCCATCGGCCTGCGCGAGCCGGGCCATGGCCTTGGCGGCGTGGGCATGCGTGATGGCCAGACCCAGTGCATCGGCGGCGTCGGGACCGGGCAGGCCCGGCAGCGCCAGCAAGCGGCGCACCATCTCCTGCACCTGCGTCTTGTCGGCGCGGCCGTAGCCGACCACCGCCTGTTTCATTTGCAGCGCGGTGTATTCGGCCACCGGCAGGTCGGCATGAACCAGGGCCGTGACGCAGGCGCCGCGCGCCTGCCCCAGCAGCAGCGTGGACTGCGGGTTGACATTGACAAACACGATCTCGACCGAAGCGGCATCGCACTGGTAGCGCTGCGCCACTTCGCTGACGCCGTCGAACAGCACCTTGAGGCGCGCCGGCAACTGGCCTTTTTCCAGATGCAGTGTGCTGATGGTGCCGCTGGCAACATAGGCGAGGTCGCTGCCTTCGACGTCGATCACGCCAAAGCCGGTGGTTCGCAGGCCGGGGTCAATGCCAAGAATTCGCACGGGCTAGAGTCCGAAGTACCAGCGAACCGAGTGGAAGAAGACCGGTGCGGCAAAGCACAGCGCGTCGACCCGGTCCAGCAGGCCGCTGGCGCCGGTGACTGCCGTTCCCTGACCGCGCCAGATCGGGATCCCGCGATCACGCTTGAGGGCTTTCATCACCAGATGCCCGAACGAGCCGGCGCTGCAGGCGATGAAGGCCATGGCAAAGGCCTGGCCCGGAACAAATGGCGTGATGCCGGCGAGCAAGCCGCCGAGCACACTGCCCACCGTCACGCCGATCCACCAACTCGGCCAGTTAAAGCTCTGGCTGATATCGGGTGCCGCCGGCGCGCGACGCAGCCTGCGCGAGGCCAGATGCTGCGCCACCGTGCTGGTCTGCACCACCAGCACCAGGAAAAAAATCAGGAATGCATTCTTCTTGTTGTAGTGCGGAAAGTCGAGCAGCAGCAGCGCCGGCACATGGCTCATGCCGTAGATGCAGACCATGATGCCCCACTGCAGCTTGGCATTGCGTTCCAGAAAGCGCTGCGGGTCGTTGGCCAGCGCGCTGACCAGTGGAATGGCCAGGAACACATAGACCGGAATGAACACCGAGAACAGGTTGAAGCGCTCGTAGCCGACCAGCGTGTACTGGATCGGCAGCACGACAAAAAAAGCCAGCACCAGGCTGCGGTGATCGCCGCGGCGCGTCGGCGACAGTGTCATGAATTCACGCAGCGCAAAGAAAGACACCAAGCCGAACAAGGCCAGCGCAACCCAGTCGCCGGTCAGCCAGCCGACCCAGAACACCAACATCACGAGCCAGCTGGTCTTGAGCAGGCCTTCCAGATTGTTCAACTCGTTGCGCTGCCGCTCGGCGCGCTGGCTGTCGCCAAATTCACGCATCGACAGCAGCACCGCAGCCACACTGAGCAGCAGCAAGAGTCCGAACACCAGCGTGAACAAGGCCCCGACCTGCTGGTTGGCATTGAGCTGCTTGAGTAGTTGATACATGGTGTTCAGACGTCCCGCAGGGCAATCACGGCATTGCGGGCACGTTCCAGAAAAGCGCGCCGTTCCTCGCCCTCCTGCAAATGGATCGGCGCGCCGAAGGTGACCGAGCACAGCACCGGCACCGGCACGACCTCGCCCTTGGGCATGACACGCTGCACGTTGTCGATCCACGCCGGCACCAACTCGATGGCCGGAAACCGGCTGGCCAGGTTGTAGAGGCCGGCCTTGAAAGGCTGCGGCTGCTCCGCGTTGCCGCGCGTGCCCTCGGGAAACAGGATAATCGAATCGCCATGCTCAAGCGCCTCGAACAGCGGCTCCAGCGGATCCTCCTCGGCACTGCGGTCGCGCGCGACATAGATGACGTTGAATACGGCGGTCGTGATCCACTGCCGGAACGGCGTCTTGGTCCAGTAGTCGCGCGCCGCAATGGCGCGCGTCATGTTGCGCAGTTCCTTGGGCAGCGCAGCCCAGATCATGACGAGGTCGGCATGGCTCTGGTGGTTGGCGAAATAGATCCGCTGCTCGGCCTTGGGCGGGCAGCCGTACCAGCGTGCCTGCGATCCGGTCAGTATCCGGATCAAGCCCAGCAGGAAGTAACTCATCAACTTGGCGCGCATGGCAGCGATGATACCGAGAGAAACAATGCAATCGTTGCCGGCACTCAGGGCAATTCTGCGCTGCCCAGGCGACCCGCGATGTGCTGCGCGCGCTCGGCGAGGTAGCTCGAGTTGGGCAGTTTCTCGAAATACTTGGGGCGCGGCAACATCACGGCCAGGCGCGCCGCCTCATACGCGCTCAAGGTCGAGGCCGGTTTGCGGAAGTAGTGCTGCGCCGCCGCCTCGGCGCCAAAAACGCCTTCGCCCCACTCGACGCTGTTCAGATAGATTTCAAGGATGCGCTGCTTGTCGAGCAAGGTCTCCAGCAACAAGGTCAGCACAAACTCCTGGCCCTTGCGCAAAAGCGTGCGCTCCCCCGACAGAAAAAGGTTCTTGGCCAGTTGCTGCGTGATGGTCGAGCCGCCGACCACCGTGGGTGCGCGCGGCACCGGCTTGCTGCTGATGGCTGCCGCCCTTGGCCGGCGCCCTGCCTGCATTCGGGCGGCCTCGGCCTCGGCGCGCGCATTCTTCTGCCACGCCTTCTCCAGGGCATCCCAGTCGACGCCATCATGGTTGCTGAAACCGTCGTCTTCGCTGGCGATGACCGCCTGCTTGAGCTTGTCCGAAATCTGCGCGTACGGCACCCAGCGCTGGCGCCACGGCAGGCGCCCCTTTTCACGCTCGAGACGCCAGGCCTCGGAGCGCTGGAAAGCCGTCGACTGCGGGTCGATGCGCGTCATCAATGCAATGCGCACGACAAAGAACAACTGCAGCGCCAACAGCGCGACGGCCAGCAGACCGAGCCAGCGCAGCAAGGGCTTCACAGACTGTCGTTGCGGACTTGATCCGCACGCCATGGCAGTCGAAACAATTTCGTCATGAAGCCTCCTGCACGAGCTGGCGCAACTCATCGAGCACCTGCTGTTCGGGCGGCAGCACCCCGCGCCAGATCCGGAACGCCTCGGCCGCCTGCCCCACCAGCATGCCAAGGCCGTCGCGCGCATGGGCGCCATGTTCGGCGGCCCAGGTCAGGAAGCCCTGCGCTGGCGCGCCGTACATCATGTCGTAGGCCAAGGCTCCGCGCTTGAGCGTGCTGCCTGCCACCGGCACGCCTGCCTCGTTCAGGCTGGCACTGGTGGCGTTGATGAGCAGATCGAAATTGCCTTGCAAATCCTGCAGGCTGCGGCCCAGCAATTCCACATCCATCTGCGCAGCCAGGTCGCGATGGCGCGTCACCAGTTCACTGGCGCGCGCCAGCGTGCGGTTGGCCAGCGTGATGCGCGCCGGGTGTTCTTGCAGCAGCGGGCCCAGGACGCCGGCAGCGGCGCCGCCGGCCCCGATCAGCAGCACTTCGCGGCCGCGCAAATCGAATCCGGCATTGCGCTGCAGATCCATCACCAGACCGGCACCATCGGTGTTGTCGCCCAGGATGAGCCCGCCCTCAAAGCTCAGGACATTGGCCGCGCCCGCAAGTGCTGCGCGCGCGCTCACGCGGTCGGCCATTGCGGCGGCGTCAAACTTGAACGGCACCGTGATATTGCAGCCGCGCCCTCCTTCGGCCGCGAAGGCGTGCACCGACGATGCAAAACCATCCAGCGGGACCAGGCGCTTGCCATACTGCATGACCTGACCCGTGAGGTCGGCAAAACGCGCGTGAATCCAGGGCGAGCGGCTGTGCGCCACCGGGTTCCCCATCACGCAATAGCGATCAATTGCCATGTCTTTCTATTTCGCCGTGAGCCGGGTTTCCAGCGTTTCGTCGCGCGTGAACTTGAAGCGCGAAACCACCCAGATTTGATCGGCCTGGCGCCGCATCGCCAGGTTGAAGCGGCCAAAGGGCGCAGCGCTGCGAACAATCGCTTCAGCGCGACGATCCAGCGCGCGGTTGCCCGAACTCTCCACAATTTCGATCTGATGAATCCGGCCATCCAGATCGACCGTCACACCCATGGTCAGTTCCCCGTACAGTTTCTTGCCGCCAAGTTCGGGGAAGTTGTCGGTCCCCTTTTCTTCAATGCGCCGGCGCAGGTGATCGTAATACACGGCGTAGACCTCTTCGCGCGTGGCCGGACCGATGTAGCGTTTGCGCGGGTGCTTGTTTTCCTGATTGATGCGCCGCTCGATCTCGGCCAGCAGTTTGCTCAATTGACGGCGCCGCTCCTCGCGCTGTGCCTGGTCCGCCGCTTCGCTGGGTTGACGCAGATCCGGCGCGGGCAACGCGGCCAACTGGGCCTTGACCTGTGCCAGCAACAGATTCTGCCGCTCCTGCAACTGCTGCAACTGCAACTGCGTCTGCGCCTCGGTGTCGTCGCCGGTCTCCGACAACAGCGCCGGCGGCAACGGGCTGCTGGCACGACCACTCTCGGCATCCCCACCACCGGCCATCGCGGCCTGCGCGATGGCTTGCGCCTTGAGCGGTCGCTCGCCGGTATGGGCATTGACCAGAATCACTTCGAGCGGCGTGTCTTCAAAGACGCGGTTGAAGGCCTGCGGATCGACAAAGCGCACCGTCAATAAGACCACGTGCACCGCGATTGAAGCGCCCAGCGCAAGTTGCAGAGTGCTGAAGGACCGCAGCTTCACGGGGCGGGTGGATCAGTGACCGGGGCAGCGGCCTCGCTGTCGGTCTCAAGCAGGTCGACCGCAATCGCGATCGGCCCGGCCACGGCGCCTTCGTCGTCTTCATCGCCAGCGGCTTCCGCTGCGACATCCCCGGCCGCAGACGGGATGTCCAGACGTGCAACAACGGTGCCGCTCACATCCAGCGTCACCTCATCAATGTCACCGAGTCGCACGCGCACATGCGCGCCGCGCGGCATGCCGCCAGCGCCTGCCACCGGCAGTACCAGCGGCAGGTCGTCGGCCCGAACCATGTTTTCCTTGAACACGGTGGCCTCGATCTCTACGATGCCGTTTTGCTGCAGGTACTTGAGCGTCCAGAAGCGCTCCATCGCGCCTTGGTAAGCGTTGTAACCCGAGTAGGCAGCGTCGAAACTGGAAATGATGGCGTACAGTTCGGCATCCTTGGGTTTGAACGGTGCGGCGAGCGCCGCCGTCTTGCCGTGGCGCGCGCAGGCAATGATCTGCCACTGGTTCACCAGATCGGTGTAACGACGCAGCGGTGAGGTGCTCCAGGCATAGCTCGGAACGCCGATGCCGGCATGCGGCAGGGCCTTGGTGCCCATGCGCACCTTGACTCCCGGCAGCAAAGAGGCCTGGCTGCGGTAAATGCCCGGAACACCGAGTTCCGCCAGCCAGCTACCCCAGGTGCTGTTGGCCAGGATCATGGCCTCGGACACGATCAGGTCGAGCGGCGCGCCGCGCTGGCGGATGCTGATCTGCACGGTCTCCGTGCCCTGCGGCTCGCGGCCATCGTTGCCGACGAGCCTGAAGTTGTAATCGGGGCGGTTGAAGGTTTCGGGCTTGCCGCGCATCACTTCCCGCCCGGCCTTCAAGTGCCGGGCCAGCCGAAACAAGAATGACAGTTGCGGGCGTTTGTGCTGCAAAGCCTGCGGGTCGGCCTGATGCGAGAACGCAGGGTCTTCCAGCCACTCGACGGTGACAATGGTGTCAAGCTGGTCATGGCGAAGGTTGGCGCCAATGAGCACCCGATCCAGCCGGGTCTCGCTCGACCTGATCTCCAGCGTAGCCTCATCGAGCGTCACATAAAGCGACACGGCCGGACACTCGCGCCCCTCCTGCAAGGTGTAGCTCTGCACCACGTCATCGGGCAGCATGGTGACCTTGTAGCCCGGCATGTAGACCGTGGACAGGCGCTGGCGCCCGACCTGGTCAACCGCACTGCCCGGCGCAATCGCCAGGCCCGGCGCTGCAATGTGAATCCCGACGCAGACCGTGCCGGATCCCAGGCCCTGCACCGAGAGCGCGTCGTCAATTTCGGTGGTGGCCGAGTCGTCGATCGAGAAAGCGCGCGCGCTCGACAGCGGTAGTTCGTCCCGGATCGCCGGCGCATCGAGCTTGGCAAAGCCCGTTCCCTTGGGAAAGTTCTCCAGCAGGAAACGACGCCAGTGAAACTGATAGGGCGAATCGATGGCCCCGGCCTTGATCAGCAACTCCAGCGGCCCCAGGTGGGTGGCGCGCGAGGCTTCGACCACAGCCTTGTACTCTGGCGCGTTCTTGTCGGGCTTGAACAGGATCTTGTAGAGTTGGTCGCGCACGGCCTGCGGGCATTGGCCCTGGCTCAGTTCGTGAACCCACTGCTCGGTCTGCAGCGCAATCTGCTTCTTCTTTTCGATCGCTGCCAGCGCCTGGGCGATGATGTCGGCCGGTGCCTTGCGAAAACGCCCCTTGCCGGCACGGCGAAAGTAATGCGGCGCCTCGAACAGGCGCAGCAGCGTGCCTGCCTGCTGCTCCAACGTCGCCTTGTCGTTGAAATACTCGCGCGCCAATTCGGCAAAGCCGAACTCGTCCTCGGGCGAAAACTCCCAAGCCAGTTCAAGCTCGATGCTTTGACTGATGGTGTGGGCATCACGCAGCAATTGCGCTGGCGCCGGTTTTTCAAACTTCAAGAGGAAGTTGGCAGCCTTGACCTTGACCCGCTTGCCGCTGTCAAGCTCGACCTGTGCCGAGGTTTCCGCTTCCGACAGCACGCGGCCGGCCATGAATTTTCCGGCTTCTTCAAACAATAAGAACATGAGGCACATTGTCCCAGCAAAAACGCAAGGGGCCCCGTTGCCGATCGCTGAGTTTCCGCAAGGGCCAACAAAACTTCAATGCGCCGCACAACAAATTTGTCCAGCGGCCCGTTTCGCCAAGTTATTGATTTTGCTTGAGTTTTTCTTCGGCGCCGGTTTTAGGTGCCTGAAAAATTTGTACATGACCCGCCGGACAGACGCGCCGGTTTCTGCCGTCCGACCCGGTCAACACCTGCAAGTCTTTGATTTCATTTGTCTTTTCAGATTGTTTTGAACCTGGCACGGGCTATGCGAAGGATTAAACATCTGAATCAAGTGAACTTCCAAGGAGAACCATCATGACAACCACTCTTCACACCGCCGGCCAAATGCCTGTCGATTTCGCTGAAGTCCTCCCGACACGAGCAGCAACCGCCGCCGCTGCAACCACCCTGAAGAACATTGCCCTGTTCTTGGCCGCTCCCTTCATCGGTCTGGCCTATGCGATGGCACTGCCCTTCGTCGGTCTGGCCATGCTCGCCGTGATCGGTGCCAAGGCCTTGGTCAAGGCACCAGCCACCTACCGGGCTCTGGCCGCTGCCAAGGATGTGGCCCTCCTGATCGCCGCTCCGTTCATCGGTCTGGTCTATGCGGTCACGCTGCCCTTCGTCGGCATCGCCCTGATCATCCGCGCAGGCTACAAGGCTTACCGCGCCGCCTGAGCCTTCCTGTCAACTTCCAAAGCCCCCGGCCATTTGGCCGGGGGCTTTTTCATTGCGGCTTTTCAATTGCCTGCCCCGCCATGCGGTCGGGTCCGGCTCATCGTGCCACGGGTCTGGCAGCGCGAATCCGGGCGACCAAGTCCGTGACCGCTTGATCGCCCAACACGGGCGCGCCAGCATCCTGCGTCTGGACGCGGATCAGACGCTCCAGCGTCTCGATCTGCGGCGTCAGTGGACCAAAAAAACGCGCCTCATTCCCAACGGCCAGCAACAGCGTGGGAAAGTCTTCGACATCGAGCGGATGCAGCAGATCGGCCTCATCCTCGACGTCAATCCAGAGAAATTGCGCTTGCGGGAAGCGGGGCTGCAATTGTTCAAAACGCGCCTGATAGTCGCGGCAAACACCACACCATTCGGCGCACAGACAGACCACGAGAACAGAAGCTGACGAGACCGGGCTTTGCTGGTTCATGCCGCAATGATCTCAAAAAACGTTATGTCGATATCAGCATAACCAAATTGAAAATAAGTATTTTGTGTTTTAACGACAGCACTTCACAATCCGCCAGCACCCACGATCCATCTTGTTCACCCCTATGCCCCGCATCATCATCGTCCCCGGCTGGCGCGACTCCGGTCCCGGTCACTGGCAAAGTCTTTGGGCCGAGACCTTGCCGGGCGCGGTGCGGGTGCAGCAGGATGACTGGATCACCCCCTCGCGAAACGCCTGGGTGGCGGCGATCACACGCACGATTCTGAATCAGACCGGCCCCGTGGTGATCGCGGCGCACAGCCTGGGCTGCATCGCGAGCGCCCATTTGCCGCCGCAAGCCTGTGCGCGTATTCAAGGCGCGCTGCTGGTGGCGCCGGCGGACCCGGAGCGCCGCAGTGTATTGACCGACTTCGCCCCAGTGCCCTACCAAGCCTTGCCGTATCGCAGCATCCTGGTGGCCAGCAGCAACGACCCCTATTGCCCGGTGCGCACAGCCGGCGCTTACGCGCGCGCCTGGGGCAGTGAGTTTGTGCGCCTGCAAAACGCCGGTCACATCAACCTGGAGGCCGGCTTCGGCCCCTGGCCGTTGGGACTGGCGCTGTTGCAGTCCTTGACCGGCAACAACCATCTGCTGGCTGACGCAGCACCCCCGCTTTCAAGATCGCAACTGGAATCCGCATGAACCTCAAAAGAAATGTGACGCGGGCCCTCGCAGGCCTGGCGCTGGTCACGGGCAATCTGGCCGTGGCCCAAACCACCCTGCTCAATGCCTCGTATGACGTGGCGCGCGAGTTTTACAAGGACTACAACGCCGCCTTCGTCGCGCACTACAAGAAGACCACGGGCAAGGACATCAAGATTGACCAGGCCCACGGTGGCTCCAGCGCCCAGGCGCGTGCCGTCAATGACGGGCTCGATGCCGATGTCGTGACCATGAACACCACCACCGACATCGAGTTTCTGGCCAGCACGGGCGTCGTGGCCAAGGACTGGGCCAAGCGCTTCCCCGGCAATGCCTCGCCCACAACATCAACCATGCTGTTTCTCACGCGCGAAGGCAATCCTAAACACATCAAGGACTGGGACGACCTGATCAAACCCGGCATTCAGGTGATCGTGGTCAACCCGAAGACCGGCGGCAATGGTCGCATGGCCTACCTCGCTGCCTGGGGATACGTTCGCAAGAAGGGCGGCACCGATGCGCAGGCGGCCGAGTTTGTCGGCAAGCTGTTCAAGAACGTGCCGGTGCTGGCCAAGGGCGGACGCGACGCCACCACGATCTTCCTGCAGCGCAATATCGGCGACGTGCTGGTGACGTTCGAATCCGAGGTGGTGTCCGTGGACCGTGAGTTCGGTGCCGGCAAGGTCGATGCCGTGCATCCGTCCGTCAGCATCATTGCGGAGAACCCGGTCGCCGTGGTGGAACGCACTGTTGCCAAAAAGGGCACAGGCGAGTTGGCCAAGGCTTATCTGGACTACCTGTATTCCGACGAGGCGCAGGAGATTGCCGCCAAGCACGCGCTGCGCCCGCGCTCTGCGGCTCTCCTGAAGAAATATGCCAGCACCTTCAAGCCGATTCAGCTGTTTGCAGTCAGCGAGTATTTCGGTTCGTTGTCGGAGGCGCAAAAGGTCCACTTCAACGATGGCGGACAGTTTGACAAGCTCTACGCCGTCAAGTAGATGACAGCGGCGACTCTTTCCGCACTGCCACCGGCGCCGGGCCGCAAGGCTCAGCGCAAGCGGCCGACACGGCGTGTGTTGCCCGGCTTCAACCTGACGCTGGGCTACACGGTCTTGTACCTGAGCCTGATCGTGCTGATCCCGCTCTCGGCCCTGGTGTTCAAGACCTTCACCCTGAGCTGGGAGCAGTTCTGGGCGGCGGTCAGCAGTCCGCGTGTGCTAGCGTCGTACCAGCTCACGTTTGGCGCCTCCTTCATCGCAGCGCTGGTCAATGTGTTCTTTGGTCTGCTGGTGGCGTGGGTGCTGGTGCGCTACCCGTTTCCCGGCAAGAAGGTGATCGACGCGCTGGTGGACTTGCCGTTTGCCCTGCCCACCGCCGTGGCCGGCATCGCACTGACCGCCTTGTTGGCCGGCAATGGCTGGGTTGGACAGGTGCTTGAACCGCAAGGCATCAAGCTGGCATTCAACCGCAACGGCATCGTGATTGCACTGATCTTCATCGGCCTGCCGTTTGTGGTCCGCACCGTGCAGCCGGTTCTAGAAGACGCTGAAAAAGAACTCGAAGAAGCGGCCACCTGTCTGGGCGCCACGCGCTGGCAAACCTTCCGCTATGTCATCTTCCCGACCATCGCGCCGGCACTGTTAACCGGTTTCGCGATGGCCTTTGCACGCGCCATCGGCGAATACGGTTCGGTCATTTTCATTGCCGGCAACATGCCGATGATCTCGGAAATCACGCCGCTGATCATCATCGGCAAGCTCGAGCAATACGACTACGCCGGCGCCACCGCCGTGGCGGTGGTGATGCTGGTGATCTCCTTCGTCCTGCTGTTGCTCATCAATGCTTTGCAAGCCTGGCAGCGTCGCCGCGCGGGAGTGGGAGTATGAGTACCCCGCTGAGCCAGACGTACGATGTGCGCCCGTCTTCCCCCCAAGGGGACAACGCCAGCGGCCCGGCGAAGCCGGCGCCAAGGCGTTCCGCGCGCAAATCCCCCACTGGCGAAGCTGCGTGGGTACGCTGGACGCTGATCGCAATCGCACTGGGTTTCATCTTCCTGTTTCTAATCCTGCCCCTGGCCGCCGTCTTCACCGAAGCGCTGCGCAAGGGCTTGGGCGCCTATCTGGATGCACTGCAGGAACCAGATGCCTGGACGGCGATCCGCCTGACCCTGATCACGGCCGCAATTGCCGTGCCGCTGAACCTGGTATTCGGCGTGGCTGCGGCCTGGGCGATTGCAAAGTTTGAATTCCGCGGCAAGGCCTTCCTGACAACTCTGGTCGACCTGCCGTTTTCCGTCTCACCGGTTGTAGCGGGCTTGGTCTATGTGCTGCTGTTCGGCGCACACGGCTGGATCGGACCCTGGTTGCAGGCGCACGACATAAAGATCGTGTTTGCCGTGCCCGGCATCGTGCTGGCCACGGTGTTCGTCACCTTTCCGTTCATCGCGCGCGAGCTGATCCCGTTGATGCAGGCGCAAGGCACGGAAGAGGAGCAGGCGGCCATGGTGCTGGGCGCCAACGGCTGGCAGATCTTCTGGCACGTGACGCTCCCAAACATCAAATGGGGGCTGGTCTACGGCGTGATCCTGTGCAACGCGCGTGCCATGGGCGAGTTTGGCGCGGTTTCGGTGGTGTCGGGTCACATTCGGGGCCAGACCAACACGATGCCGCTGCACGTTGAAATTCTGTACAACGAATACCAGTCGGTCGCGGCCTTTGCCGTGGCCTCGTTGCTGGCGCTGCTGGCTGTTCTGACGCTGCTGATCAAGTCGGCGGTGGAGTGGCAGTTCGAGCGCGACCAGAAGGCCGCCGCCTTGTTGCCGCCGGAAAATCCGGGCCGCTGAAAGCCCCTGCATTGATTCTTGAGAAACCACCATGAGCATAGCAATCCGCAACGTCAGCAAGGACTTCGGCAGCTTCCACGCGCTGCGCGACGTCTCGCTCGACATCGAATCAGGCGAACTGGTCGCGCTGCTCGGACCGTCGGGCTGCGGCAAGACCACACTGTTGCGCATCATTGCCGGCCTGGAAACGGCCGATCACGGCAGCATCCTGTTCAGCGGCGAAGACACGACCGATGTCCATGTGCGCGAGCGCAACGTCGGCTTCGTGTTCCAGCACTACGCCCTGTTTCGCCACATGAGCGTGTTCGACAACGTGGCCTTCGGTCTGCGCATGAAGCCGCGCGCGAGCCGACCGAGCGAAGACAAGATCAAACAGAAGGTGCATGAATTGCTAGCCCTGGTGCAGCTCGACTGGCTCTCGGACCGCTATCCGGCGCAGCTCTCGGGCGGGCAGCGCCAGCGCATCGCGCTGGCGCGCGCCTTGGCGGTGGAACCCAAAGTGTTGCTGCTGGATGAACCGTTTGGCGCGCTCGACGCCAAAGTGCGCAAGGAATTGCGGCGCTGGCTGCGCCGCCTGCATGACGACCTGCACGTGACCAGCATCTTCGTTACGCACGACCAGGAAGAAGCGCTGGAGGTGGCAGACCGTGTGGTGCTGATGAACAGTGGTGTCGTCGAGCAGATCGGCTCGCCGCAGGACGTCTGGGATCACCCGGCCAGCCGTTTCGTTTATGGCTTTCTGGGCGACGTCAACCTGTTCCACGGCCGCGCCCACGAAGGAGAAATGCTGATTGGCGCCGACCAGCACGGCGTGCGATTGGCAACGCCGGAACACCAGGATGCGCAGGACGCCAAGGCCTTCGCCTACGTGCGCCCGCATGATCTCGACGTGCAACGCTACACCGCCGGCGCCAACGATGCGGGTCGCGGCATCGTTGCCAAGCTGACGCGCGCGATTGTGGTTGGACCGATTGCCAGGCTGGAGTTGCTGCCGCTGGACGCCGCGACCGGCAACGGCGAAATCATTGAAGCGCAGATTCCCGCGCAGGAATTCCACGCGCTTGGCCTGCAGGCAGATGAAACCCTGCTGCTGACGCCGCGCAAGGCGCGCGTTTTTGTAGACTGAGATCGCAAGCGCCGACCGGCGCCGCGCTTACGGACGCTTGCGCGGGTGGAACACCAGTACCTGCGTGGCAGGAGGAGATGATTTCTCGCCGGCCTTGGCTTTGGGCTGCGCCTGGTCGCAGCCGCTGCAGTGACAGCCGCCGGAAGTGCTGACCGTCCTTTGCAGCGCTGCGCGCCAGACCTGCGGTAACGACAAGCGCAACAAGCCATTGACCAAGGGGCGCAACGCGGCCTGCGGCAGCAAGGTCCAGACCGCATAGGCAAAGCAGCCAGTCACCAGCAGGAACACCAGAATGGATTGCAATGCCATCGCTAAGCCCCCAGCCACAGGGTGATGCGATAGGTCGCAAACGCCGCCACATAGGCCAGCGCAAACAGGTACAGCGCCATCACGAGCGGATAGCGCCAGGAGTTGGTCTCACGCCGCACGACCGCCAGTGTTGACAGGCATTGCGGCGCAAAAACAAACCAGGCCAGCAGCGAATAGGCGGTCGCCAGCGACCAGCCTTGGGCGATCACCGGTGACAGGGCGTCGGCAACCGAGCTGTCCGCGCCGGACAGGGAGTACACCGTGCCCAGCGCACCCACCACGACTTCGCGCGCAGCCATGCCGGGCACCAGTGCGATCGAGATCTGCCAATTCAAACCAATCGGCGCAAACACCCACTGCAAGGCATGGCCCAGCATGCCGGCAACGCTGTACTGGATGGCCGGCCCTTGAGACACGTCCCAACCGGATGGCGGCGACGGGTAGGTGGACAGAAACCACAACACGACCATCAGCGAAAAGATGATGCCGCCAACACGGCGCAAAAAGATCCGCGCGCGCTCCCACAGCCCGAGACCAATATTGCGCATGCTCGGTACGCGGTAGGGTGGCAGCTCCAGCATCAGTGGCTGGTAGCCGTTCTTCATCCAGACCCGCTTGAAGATCCAGGCCACGCCCATGGCGCTGACCACACCCGCCACGTACAGACCAAACAGAGTCAGGCCGCGCAGGCTGAACCAGCCAATGTCACGCTGCGGCACAAACGCGCCGATCAGCAAGGCATAGACCGGCAGGCGCGCCGAGCAAGTCATCAGCGGGGCCACCATGATGGTGGCGAGGCGATCCTTCCAGTTGGCAATCGTGCGCGTCGCCATGATGCCCGGAATGGCGCAGGCAAAGCTCGACAGCAGCGGGATGAACGCGCGGCCCGACAAACCGACCTTGCCCATCAGGTTGTCGAGCAAGAAGGCGGCGCGCGGCAGATAGCCCGAATCTTCGAGCAACAGAATGAAGAAGAACAGGATCAGGATTTGAGGCAAGAACACCAGCACGCCACCGACACCGGCGATGACGCCATCAACCAACAGGCTGCGCAGCGGCCCCGCCGCCATGTGCTCCAGGGTCCAGTGGCCGAGCGCCGCCATGACGCTGCGGATCGCATCCATCGGCAGATTCGCCCAGGAAAAAACAGCCTGAAAGATCAGGAACAGCACGGCGGCCAGCAACACCAGACCCCAGACGTGGTGCATGACCAACGAATCCAACCGATGCTGGAACCGGCCACGGCTCGGTGCATCTGGCGCCACCAAGGCCAGAATGCGGCGCACTTCGCGCTGCAATTCTGTCGAAGTCACGGGCAGTGCGGCGGCATCGGGGATGGGGGGCAGCGGCCGGGTGAATTGCTTCTCCAATTGCGCGAGCAACTGGACATGGCCGTCATGCATGACCGCCACGGTCTCGACCACAGGGCAACCCAGTTCCATAGCCAGGCGTGGCAAGTCCAGTTTGAGACCTTGGGCGCGTGCCACATCCGCCATGTTCACCGCCAGCACCAGCGGCTTGCCGAAGCGCTTGAGCTCCAGCACCAGGCGCAGGTTCATGCGCAGGTTGGTAGCATCGACCACAGCCACGATGGCATCGGGCGCGTCTTCGCCCGCGCGTCGGCCTTCGATCACCTCCAGCGTCACCTGCTCATCTGGCGTTGCCGGCGTCAGGCTGTAGGCGCCGGGCAAATCGACCACTGACACGGTCTGGCCGTTGGGCAAGCGAGCCAGACCCACCTTGCGCTCGACGGTGACGCCAGCGTAATTGGCAACTTTTTGGCGCGCCCCGGTTAGCAGGTTGAACAGGGCCGTCTTGCCGCAATTGGGATTGCCTACCAGCGCGATGCTCTTGATGGCAAAGCCAGGGCTTAGCTCGGCAACATGACTCATGAACGGCTCAGGCGACGCTCGCTTCAAGCTGGCGCACGCGGATGCACTGCGCTTCCAGCAGCCGCAGAGCAAACAGGGTTTCGCCGATCTGAACCGCCAGCGGCTCGCGGCCACCCGGGCCGCGCCGGAGCATCCTGACCGGTTCGCCGGCAATGAAGCCGAGTTCACCCAATCGGTGCAAAGTTGCCGCACCGACCTCGGCGCAATCCGCCACCAAACCTTCTACCAAGGCATGTGATCCATTTGGTAGCTGCGATAAATACATGGTGCTGGCCTTTGAAAAAGAGACTAGCGACACGCGAATGTCGTTAATGCAAATGCGATTCTATCGCATTTAGACCAGGTAGCAAGCACGAATGGATGTGGCGGACGAGGCTGCCCACTGAGACTTAGGGCAGCCTGACTCGTCACTTTGCGCCGCAAAACACGACTCCCAACACCGGCTCACTGCGGCGTGCGAAGTGCGAAATGGCGCTCTTGACGGCCGCTTCGATGAAGATGACAAATTGATTAGTAACTACTCACTTCTTTGTTGACGCCTTGCCCACTTATCGTTACGGTATCGATTGCACCAAAATTTCTGAAAAGGGCGCCGGACGGACTCGTCACACGTTGTGATGTGAGTACCAACTCACGCATCGATTTGCCCCCGAAATACCATTCGACTCGCCTGCTGGCATCATTGGAATTCCTCCCGCAAGCCGCAACCACGCAAAGCGTGCGCGTCAGCAAGGCGCGACACAGCGCCGGTTTACTGCCAATGTGGCAGTGCAGTTTGGCGGCGGGCAAACCTGGCGGATTTGATCTTTGCCGACATCCCGCGAGGCCTCAACTGCTTCGCCGGCGCAGAGCGATCATCGTGACGGCTAATGGTTTTCAATGCGCTGGCGCGCTCGCGCCAAGGCGATGTACCAATCCAGGCAGCCTGGATTAGCCATCGCTTCGCGGTGCACGACCTTTTCGAGTGGTTGCCCCAACAACAACTTCTTGATGGGAAGTTCCTGCTTTTTTCCGGAGAGCGTGCGCGGAATTTCCGCCACCTGAAAGATCTCGTTTGGCACAAAACGCGGTGACAGCGCGCTCTTGATCGACTCCACGATCCTGGCCTTAAGCGGCGCGTCGAGTTCGGCACCCTCGCGCAGCACGACAAATAGCGGCATATAGCTTTCACGCCCAAGGTATTCCAGGTCCACCACCATCGAGTCCAGGACCTCCGGCAGAGCCTCGACCGCACTATAGATTTCACTGGTCCCCATGCGCAGGCCGTGACGGTTGATGGTGGCGTCACTTCGGCCATAAATGACGCAACCGCCATTGCGTCCAATTTTCAGCCAGTCGCCGTGGCGCCAGACTGCAGGCTTGCCAGCCTGCCCCGAGTAGGTATCGAAATAACTGGCCAGGTACCGCTGCTTGTCCGGATCACCCCAGAAGTACAGCGGCATGCTCGGTATCGGTTGGCAACAAACCAGTTCCCCGACTTCGTCGATGACGGGTTGGCCCTGTTCGTTCCACGCCTCGACCGCGCAGCCCAGCAAGCGGCACTGCATTTCGCCAACGACCAAGGGTAACTCGCGGTTGCCGCCGATAAAGGCACCCGCGAAATCGGTGCCACCGGAGATATTGCACCACCAGATATCGCCCCCACGCTCACGCACATCGATGACCCGCAGTTTTCGAAACTGCTCCGTTCCCCAGGCTTGCGCCTCCGGACTCAGGGGCGAACCGGTGCTGCCGAGTGCGCGGATGCCGGAAAGATCGCCGCAGCTGCTCAGCTCAACGCCTGCTTTCTGGCAGTTGGCATAGAACGCGGCGCCAGCGCCAAAAAACGTCACCCCAAGGTCAGCTGCAAAGCGCCACAAGGTAGTCCAGTCCGGGGCCTGCTTGTTGCCGCTGGCGTCCACCGTGCTGCCACCTGGGTTGCCGTCGAAAAGGCAGCAGGTAGTGCCGCTGAGCAACCCGCTGAGTTGTGCGTTCCACATCACCCAGCCGGTCGAGCTATACCAGTGGTAGCGTTCACCCAGCGTGTTGGATTCATAACTGCATCCGATATCGTTATGCAGGCACTTAAGTGCCAGCGCCACCAGAATGGTTCCGCCATGGCTGTGCACGATGGCTTTGGGCAGGCCGGTGGTGCCACTGGAATAGACAATCCACAAAGGATGGTCAAACGCCAGCCAAAGCGGCTCGAAGGTTGATGTTTCAGCATCGTTTCTCGCTGTCGCCACCGTGAAGCGTTCACAACTCGCCACATCAGTGATAGCGCAGAAATCCAATCCAAGGTTGTCCTGCAGGATGACATGCCGCACCGTCGGCAGCGCGGCACAGAGCTCGGCAACCACGGCCCGGCGATCAAAGTCACGCCCACCGTAGCGCACGCCATCACAGGCGATCAGGACTTTGGGCTCGATTTGCTTGAAGCGGTCCAATACCGCGCTGCTACCCATATCGGGTGCGCAAATGCTCCAGACTGCGCCGATACTGACCGTCGCCAGAAATGCAACGATCGCCTCCTGCGTGTTCGGCAGGTACGCGACAACCCGTTCGCCAGGTTGAACACCCAAGGCCCTCAGGTAGAGCGCGAGCGAGGCGACCTGACGCTGCAGTTCAGGCCAGCTCAGGTTGCGGGCCGGCGCCGTGCCCAGACTATTTTCGTTGTGACTCAGGACGGCTGGTAAACCCGCGGCGTGGGCTGGCGCCACATGACGCAGCACCTGGCGTGCATAGTTGGCTTGCGCGCCAACAAACCATTGGGTGTGCGGCATGGGTGCGCCATCGCACACCACGTGGTGAGCGGCGGGCGACTGCAGGTCGAAATAATCCCAGATACTTTGCCAGAATGCGTCCAGGTCACTGGTCGACCAGCGCCATAGTGCTTCATACGTATCAAACGAGAGACCACGTTGCGAATGCAACCAGTCTTGGTACAGGCGAATCTGAGGAATACAGGGTGGCTTGGCAGATTGCGTCATGTCCCAAGGTTAATCCGGATTTGCCTTCGATAACAATAGCGACTGACCCTCGTTTGACAGTGTCGCTGATCCCTATTGCTTATAGTTCCAGCTGTCTTTCTTATTGGAGCCCCCATGCGCATCTGGAACAAAGTCATTTCGGTCGAAGAACTCACCGCCATTCACGTCGACACAACCGTGGCGCATCTCGGCATCGAGTTTTTGGAAATCGGCGACGACTTCATCCGGGCTCGCGTGTCGGTGGACCATCGGACGCGACAGCCCTATGGCCTGCTCCACGGCGGCGTCAGTGTGGTGCTGGCCGAAACCCTGGGTTCGTGCGGTGCGGCATTTTCCAATCCGGATGGTTACCGCGCTGTCGGGCTCGACATCAACGCCAATCACATCCGGAGCACGACAAGTGGCTGGGTAACCGGTGTAGCGCGTCCGGTCCACCTGGGGCGCAGCACCCAGGTCTGGCAGATTGATATGCACAACGATGCCGGCGAACTGACATGCGTCTCGCGCATCACGATGGCGATCCTGGCACCTCGCTGATGCCCTGAAGCTGCGCCCGCATATTGCCGATTGCCGGATCAGGCGTCGCCGCGCGCCAGTTTTTCACTACGCCAGTAGACGTCATCGCCCACGGTGCCATCCGTACGGTAGCGGTTGAGCACGCGAGCCAGTACAAACAACAGGTCGGAAAGGCGGTTCAGGTATTGGCGGGGCGTGTCTTTCAACGCGTCCTGCGCTTCCAGCGCGACAACGGCGCGCTCGGCACGCCGTGCTACTGTGCGACAGACATGGGCCTGTGCTGCGGCGCGGGTACCCGCCGGCAGAATGAACTCCTGCAAACGTGGCAGTGCCTCGTTGTGCTCGGCCAGCGCGGCGTCCAGTGCCAGGACAGCTTCAGCCTTGAGCAATTCAAAACCGGGGATCGACAGTTCGCCGCCCAGATTGAAGAGCTGATGTTGAATTTCTACCAGCAAGGTGCGCATACCGCCTGGCATATCCTCGCACAGCAAGACACCTATGTTGGAGTTGAGCTCGTCAACATCGCCCATCGCATGCACACGCAGGCTGTTCTTCGAAACGCGGGTGTTGTCGCCCAGGCCGGTGCTGCCATCGTCACCGGTGCGAGTGGCGATCTGCGTCAGTCGTTGTCCCATAATGAAGCTCCTGTTTTCGACCTATTGTTGCAGCAAAATACAAGTCTGCAATTTTCCGGGACAAGCCGCAGAACAACCTTGTTCTCCATTCGTTGAAAGTACCCATGAATACCCAGGCATCGCCCCTTGTTCCTGTCATCAAGCCACGCGAAATACCAGTCGCACTGATCGACGCGCTGAAGAACCGTTTTTCCGAGCAGTGCTCCACAGCTCTGGTGGTGCGCGAGCAGCATGGTCGCGATGAGTCCTCATTCGAGGCACCGCCCCCCGCGGCGGTGGTGTTTGCCCAGACTACGAAGGACGTGGCAGACGCGATCAAGCTGGCCAGCGAGTTCAATGTGCCGGTGATTCCGTTTGGCGTTGGCACCTCGCTCGAAGGCCATCTGCTGGCAGTGCAAGGTGGCATCAGCGTCGATGTCAGCCGCATGAACCAGATGCTCGCCATCAACGCAGAAGACCTGACGGTGACGGTCCAGGCTGGCGTCACGCGCAAGCAGCTCAATGAAGCGGTCAAGTCCACCGGTCTGTTCTTTCCGATCGATCCCGGCGCAGACGCCACTCTGGGCGGCATGAGTGCAACACGCGCCAGCGGCACCAACGCCGTGCGCTACGGCACCATGCGCGAGAACGTGCTGGCACTGGAAGTGGTCACGGCCAGCGGCGAGGTCATCCGTACCGGTACCCGCGCCAAGAAGAGCAGCGCTGGCTATGACTTGACGCGCCTGCTGGTGGGTTCCGAAGGCACGTTGGGCGTGATCACGGAGGTGACGGTCAAGCTTTATCCCTTGCCGGAAGCGATCTCGGCGGCCATTTGTTCCTTCCCCAGCATCGAAGCTGCCGTGCGCACCACGATCCAGATCATCCAACTCGGCATTCCGATCGCGCGCGTCGAGTTGATTGACGGCAAGACCATGCGCATGGTCAACGCCTATGCCAAGCTGGGACTGCGTGAAGAGCCTTTGCTGCTGATGGAGTTTCACGGCTCGCCTGCCAGCGTGCAGGAACAAGCCGAGACCGTGCAACAGATCGCGAGCGAGTTTGGTGGCACTGCGTTCGAATGGGCCACGACGCCTGAAGAACGAACACGCCTGTGGACGGCCCGCCACAACGCCTACTTCGCCGCGATTCAATCGAAACCTGGATGCCGCGCCATTTCAACCGACACCTGCGTCCCGATCTCACGCCTGGCAGATTGCTTGCTCGATTCAGTGATTGAAGCGGATGCCAGCGGCATCCCCTACTTCCTTCTCGGTCATGTGGGCGATGGCAATTTCCACTTTGGCTATTTGATCGATCCCGCCAAACCTGAAGAGCGCGAGGTGGCAGAAAAGCTCAACCATGCGCTGGTCGCGCGTGCGCTGCGACTGGAAGGCACCTGCACGGGCGAGCATGGCGTGGGCCTGCACAAGATGGATTTTCTGGTGTCCGAGACGGGTGTCGGCGCCGTCAACATGATGCGCAGCATCAAGCGTGCGCTCGACCCGAAGAACATCATGAATCCGGGCAAGATCTTCACACTGTAGCGCGGGGACGCCACCCGCCCCGCGAGATGATGATTTCTGCGGGTATGAGATCAGCGCGTAGCGCCGCGCGTGAGCTTGTCAATCAGGCCATTGAGTTCGTCTAGCGAGCCAAACCGGATTGCAAGTTCACCCATCTCCTCCAGCCGCCCCGCCCGTTTGACACGCTTCTTGACCCGCACTTCGACCTCGGCGGTGAGCAAGTCGGACAATTCTTCTTCGACCCGCTTGATGTCGCGCGATTTCTCTTTCTTTGGCTTGACCGAGGTGAGGTTGAATTCGGCCCCAAGCTTTTTGGCAAGACTCTCCGCTTCCCGCACCGACATCTTGCGGGCGCTGATCTGACTGGCTGCCGTGATCTGAGTCGCGCGATCCAGAACCAGAAGGGCGCGCGCATGACCCATGTCCAGGTCACCCGCCATCAACATGGTCTGCACCGGATCCGCCAGATTGAGCAAGCGCAGGAGATTGCTGGCGGCACTTCGCGACCGCCCAACGGCTTGGGCCGCCTGTTCGTGAGTGAGTCCAAACTCTTTGATAAGCCTTTGCAGACCTTGGGCCTCCTCGAGAGGATTGAGATCTTCGCGCTGGATATTCTCGATCAACGCCATGGCGGCGGCGACTTCATTGGGAACATCACGCACCAGCACCGGGACGCTGTCGAGTCCAGCCAGCTTGGCGGCGCGGAAGCGGCGCTCGCCGGCGATGATTTCGTACTTGCCCTCATTCTCGCCATCGTGGAGCCGACGTACCAGAATCGGTTGCAGAATGCCCTGTGCCTTGATCGACTCAGCCAACTCGTACAAAGCGCCCTCGTCCATGCGGGTCCGCGGCTGGTACATGCCAGGCACCATGTCTGCCAGCAGGAGCGATGCCGGTACACCCGGACTGACCGCGCTGCCACTGGACGCATCGAATGCCGCCGAGTCATTTACTTTCGGACCGAGCAACGCTTCAAGTCCGCGGCCCAGGCCTTTTGGTTTTTTGGTGACCATTACTTTGTCCTTTTTAATTCTTCAATGAGCAGATTCTGGATGGCGGCGCGATCGATCAAGCCGTTGCAGCAATTCATACCCCGCCGACCAGTCACCGAGCCCTGAGTCGGCATTGATATGGCCCTGGTGGCCAGCGTCAATGTATTCGGAGCCCCAGGCGCTGGCGAATTGGCGGGCCCGGGCCTGCGTGCAATAGGGGTCATTGCGACTACCCACGAGTGTGCTTGCAAAAGGCAAGCTCTGCAGGGGAATCGGCGACCAACTGGCGAGAACTGGGCGCAGCTCCTCTCGATCAGCATCACCCGGGGCCACCAGCAGCGCCGCGCTGACGAGGCGCGCGTTACGCGAGTGTGCAGCCCACGCCGCCACCAGGAGACATCCGAGACTGTGCGCTACGAGAATCGCCGGCTCCGAGCCCTGAAGCAAAACATCTTCCAGTCGGGCGATCCAGTCGCCGCGCAGCGGCCGCATCCAGTCATGCTGATCCAAGCGCCGATAGCCGTGCAAACGCTCCCACCGGCTTTGCCAATGCTCGGGGCCGGAGTTCTGCCAGCCCGGCACGATCAAGATGTTGGCAGCTTTCATTTGCTACTTATTTGATAGCTGATTGCATTTTGCGGAGGGTTGCCGGATTGGGCTACATCTTGTCAATGCGCTCGACCATTTCCCGGGCAAAAGCCACGAACGCCTGCGCGCCCTTGCTTGAAGGGTCAAACACGACACCCGGAACACCATAGCTGGGTGCCTCCGCCAAACGCACATTGCGCGGGATGACGGTATTGAACACCTTGTCACCAAAATGGTTCTTGAGTTGCTCACTGACCTGCTGCTGCAATGTGATGCGCGGGTCAAACATAACGCGCAGCAAACCGATGATGACCAACTCCTTGTTCAAGTTGGCATGCACCTGCTTGATGGTGTTGACGAGATCGGTGAGCCCCTCCAGAGCAAAGTATTCGCATTGCATCGGGACGATCACCCCATGCGCGCAGCACAGCCCGTTAAGCGTCAACATCGACAGGGACGGTGGACAATCAATCAAAATGAAATCGTAATCCTGTTCCACCTCCCCCAGCGCCTGCTTGAGGCGCTTTTCGCGACGCTCAACATCGACCAGTTCGACTTCCGCCCCTGTCAATTCACGATTGGCCCCGAGTATGTCGTAACTGCAGCCCGCTTCGACAAGTTTGTCGCTCTTGACCCGGGCTTCCGCCACCGAGGCAGACTCAAGCAGGACGTCATAAATGGTGAGGTCAAGTCCGCGCTTGTCGACGCCCGATCCCATCGTGGCATTCCCCTGCGGATCGAGGTCTACCAACAACACACGCTGTCCGACCTGGGCCAGACCAGCCGCCAGATTGACAGCTGTGGTGGTCTTGCCAACACCGCCCTTTTGATTGGCGATGCAAAATATTTTGGTCATGGGATGCTTACCTGATGTGACATGAAATGGGAATCGGCATTAACGTGTCAACGCCAGTTTGACGCCAAAGCCGAGCAAAAAGACGCCCGCCAGTTTCTCCAGCGCAGTGGAGATGATTGGATTGGCGCGCAAGCGCTCGGCCAGAAAATGGGTCAGCATCACCACAATGAAACCATAGGCAAAAGTGAGCGCGGCAATGGTCATGGCCATGACGGCGAACGTCGTCATGCCTTGATGTCGGACCGGGTCCACGAACAGAGGGAAGAATGCCATATAGAAGACAATTGCTTTTGGGTTGAGCAAGGTGATCATGAAGGCTTGGCGCAGATAGTGATGCGGCCTGATCTGCAATATCGGCGCAGACCCCTGCTTTGCCAGAATCATCTTGCCACCGAGCCAAGCCAGGTAAGCGGCACCAAGCCACTGGACCGCCTGGAATGCGGCGGGATAGGTACCGAGCAGAGCGGCGACGCCTGCCACGGCGAGCCACATTAAGACCTGATCCCCGAAGATGACGCCAAAGGTCGCAGCCAAGCCACCCCCAATGCCACCCTTGCCCGTGGAGGTAATCAAGGCCAGATTTCCCGGACCAGGAATCAACAGAAAAACAATGATTGCGATGGCAAATGCGCCATAGTCGACTATGCCAAACATGGGGGCGGGTTCTCGTTAGATAAGCACGCAGTTTACGGCAAGTCTTGCCGATCCCCTCAACCCGAAACTGACGGCGCTTTTCTCATCCAGACAATGCAACGCTCGGCGCCCAGACCAGGTACCGAAAGCTGTTCCACGTGAAACACGATGACGCTTGGCGGCAGGGCCGCAATCTCCTCAACAGGGTACTTTCCCTTCATGGCGAGCCATACACCCCCATCTCGCAGCGCTGCAGCCGACCAACCAACGAAGTCACCGAGCGAGGCAAATGCGCGGGAGCTGATGACGTCATACTGATCGGTCAGACTTTCAACCCGCGCGTGCAAACCGCGCAGATTGGACAAGCCAAGCAACAGGGCTGCCTGCCGGACAAAAGCCGCCTTTTTTGCCACCGCATCAACGCAATCCACCACCAAATCAGGGCAGCAAATGGCGATTACAACGCCGGGCAAACCCGCTCCGGAACCAACGTCCAGTAACCGCACCGGCAGCGCCCCAAACTTTTCAACCCCTTCGGCTGGCGCCAGGCAAGGCTCACTCAAAGCTTGCCGCAATGGCGAGACCACAGCCAAACTGTCCAACAAATGGTGCGTCATCATCTCGGCCGGACTTCTGACTGCCGTAAGGTTGTACACCTTGTTCCACTTCTGGATCAGCTCCAGATAATCAAGCAGGCGCTGAACTTGCGCCTCGTCAATCGTCAGCGACAGATCCGCCAAGCCCGCGCGCAACTCCGCTTCCCAAGCACGCATCAAACCACCCCCGCATCCACTGGCGAGGAAAGCCCACCCAGATCGGCTCGGGAAAACTCGAGAAACCTGTTCTTCTTCAAGTAGATCAACAGCAAGGAAATAGCTGCCGGTGTAATGCCGGAAATACGAGAAGCTTGTCCCAGTGTTTCCGGCCTGTGCTTGTCGAGCTTTTGTCTCGCTTCTATGCTCAACGAACTGATCTGCAAGTAGTCGATCTCTCTCGGCAGCATCAAGTTTTCGTAATGGGCAGCCCGGTTAATCGTCTCCATTTGACGCTCGATGTAGCCCGAGTACTTGGCCAGAACCTCCACCTGTTCGATAACCACTGCCTCGAACATCATCTGAGACGACAACGGACTTTCAGTTTCACGTGAAACTGAAGCATCCAGTTCTTCAGTTGCATACTTGCCGCCACTGAGCGACATCAATTGCGCGTAACTCACTTCCGGGCGGCGCAGCAGCTCGGCCAGGCTGTACTCATGGTCGATGGGCTTGCCAAGCACCCGCTCAGACTCTGCCGGCGCCAGATTCTGCGGGCTGACCCAGATCGAGCGCAGCCGTTTTGTTTCACGTGAAACCGCATCCCGCTTGCGGTTAAACGCGTCCCAGCGAACATCATCCACCAAACCTAACTGGCGACCCACCTCGGTCAACCGCTGGTCAGCATTGTCCTCGCGCAGTTGCAAACGAAACTCGGCGCGGCTGGTGAACATGCGGTAGGGTTCGGTCACGCCTTTAGTAATCAAATCGTCCACCATCACGCCCAGATACGCCTGCTCCCTGCCCGGGACCCATACATCCTTGGGCCATGCGGTCTTTGCGCCCGCCTGCAACGCCGCATTGATACCGGCATATAACCCTTGGGCCGCAGCCTCTTCGTATCCGGTGGTGCCGTTGATCTGCCCCGCGAAGAAGAGGCCGCCAATCGTCTTCGTCTCAAAGCTGCTTCGGAGCTGCTGAGGATCGAAATAGTCGTATTCGATGGCGTAGCCAGGTCGCAGGATGTGTGCGTTCTCCAGGCCCGCCATGGAGCGGACCAGCGCATACTGAATATCAAACGGCAGACTGGTGGATATGCCGTTGGGGTAATACTCATTCGTTGTCAGGCCCTCGGGTTCCAGAAAGATCTGGTGGCTGTCTTTGTCTGCAAACCGGTTGACCTTGTCTTCGACACTGGGACAGTAACGCGGACCAACGCCTTCTATCTTTCCGGTGAACATGGGGCTGCGTTCGAAGCCGCCGCGAATGATGTCGTGCGTGCGTTGATTGGTATGGGTCAACCAGCACGGCATTTGCCGCGGGTGCTGCTCAACCCGACCCATGAAGCTGAATACGGGCATGCGCGGACTCATGCCGCCCGGCATGCCATCGCCGGGCTGCTCGATGCACTTGCTGAAATCGATGGATCGGCCGTCGAGCCTTGGCGGTGTGCCCGTCTTCAATCGGCCTTGCGGCAGCTTCAACTCCTTGAGGCGGGCGCTCAAGCTGGTCGCCGGTGGATCACCGGCCCGACCGGCCGGGTAGTTGTTCAACCCGACATGAATCCGGCCATCGAGGAAAGTGCCCGCCGTCAAGACGACAGCACTGGCTCGAAATTTGATGCCGGACTGCGTCACGGCGCCCACCACCCGATCGCCTTCGACCATCAGGTCATCAACAGCCTGCTGAAACAGCCACAAGTTGGGCTGGTTTTCGAGGCGATGGCGAATGGCCGCCTTGTACAGAAGGCGATCTGCCTGGGCCCGGGTGGCGCGCACAGCAGGGCCCTTGCTGGAATTCAGAATCCGAAACTGGATGCCGCTTTCGTCGGTGGCCGCCGCCATCGCGCCACCCAGCGCATCCACCTCTTTGACAAGATGTCCCTTGCCGATGCCGCCAATCGACGGGTTGCAACTCATCTGCCCCAAGGTTTCGATGTTGTGACTGAGCAGCAGAGTCTGGCAGCCCATCCGGGCCGCAGCCAACGCCGCTTCGGTTCCAGCGTGACCTCCGCCGACGACTATCACGTCGAAATGGTGTGAATAAAGCATGCTTGTCAATACCAATCTGGGCGGGAGGAAAGAATGCAATTTTACCGGGCACCCCCGCCTGAGCGCCGAAGAAGGGGTCAATCCTTCAACTCAACCCGCTTCTGGCCTCCAGCGCCACCAGTGAGCGTATCTCGATTCGGCAATAGCCGACCAACAAGACCCCTTCGCGCTCGAGCATCTTCAGTTCTTTGGACAGAGTCTGCCTTGTCACGCCCAACATCATCGCCAGCTGTTCCTGCGACACCGGTATGACCGAGCGGCATTCGCGTGCCAGGCTTGCATCACCGCGCGCCAAAGCCATGAGGCGTCGCGCCACACGCGTACTGATGGAGCGCAACATGGTGTCCTCCACCAGGCTGTACAACAAGCGCACACGGGTCGACAACAAGACACTCATGGCGCGCGCGAACGTCAAATTGGCCATCAATCCCTCAAACGCATTGCGCCCGACCACAAGCACTTCTGCCGGCTCCAGCGCTGTCACATCATGCGGACGCGGCAACTGATCAAGAAGCGATATTTCACCAAACCAGTTGCCGGCCTCTATCACAGCAAGGATGCCCTCCTTGCCATCCTCGCGCAAGGTCGACACTTTGAAAGAGCCGCTGACGACACCGAAAAATCCGCCAGGTACGTCGCCTTGTCGGTACAGCATTTCACCCATGCGCAAGTTCAGACGTTCACCAGCCGCCAGGAGAGCCAGACGATTGCGCTCCGGCAAATCGCCAAACCACGGATTGGCCGCCATCGCAGGAGGTACCTCAGCTTTTGAATGCACGCCCTATTTCCCCAAAGTAATTACCCCCCGATGGCCACCCCAAACTGCCCCAGGCAGGACGGCTAAATTATCAACTCTTTGGCCCGGCTGATTCGGACTTCCTTTCTTGGTAATTCCTCCCTGACTTTTTGGAATTTTTAAAAAGGCTGTTTGGCAAGC
>Ga0118677_10000169_pt1 | contig 134385 bp, 88 predicted proteins | sample AliMusrvi5mmetaG_FD_86154 | JGI IMG/M metagenome (GOLD analysis project Ga0118677, IMG submission 86154) | reverse complement strand
GTGTAATTTAGAGTCTTGGCGTTTTGGTGGCAAGAGAAGAAAGGGAGAAAATGCAAATGTGCAGAACGTGCAAAACGTGCATAATGTGCAGAATCTGTAAACAAAAATCAGGACGAGTCAGTCGGAAGATTTTCCATCGTCAGGATGAATCATAACTTGCCGTGTTTATTGATTTTAATTTTTGTACAATACTTAATCAGAAAAACTTTATATTTTTGTCTGGAGCAACTACCCTAAAGAACCAACATCCATGAAACGAAGAAACTTTATCCGCACCTCAGGAATATCGCTTGCAGCCCTTTTTATGAGCGATACCTTAATGGCTTACAGCACTGCATCAAAAAAGAGTGTCATCAACTTCCCAGATGAAGTGAAGGCAATCTTGAATGATCAAATAGTAATTCTTTCAGGTAAGGACCAGAAAGAATGGTCTTATCGCGAACTGATAGTTAAACTAAGTGAAACCGGTCACAGCCTGATTGCCGAAATACAGGCACCAGGGGTAAAACTAAGTTCGGTAACTTTAAGCTGGAAAATTCCTGCAAGTTCTGATTCCATGATTCTGAACGATCATTGGGAACGTACCTATGGTGATGTGTCGTGGCACAAGTCACAGGATACAGAACTGCTTCCCTGGTATTTTATGGAACATTCAGGTATAGAAACCAATGGGTTTGGAGTGAAAACAGGAACTGCTTCTTTCTGTTCCTGGCAGGTGGGTAAAGATGAACTCAGCCTGACGATGGATACCCGTTCAGGCGGGAACGGCGTTCAACTGGGCAGCCGGAAACTGAAAGCTGCTGAAATTGTTACCATCAAAAGCAATACGGGGGAATCGCCTTTTCAAACCGCCAGAAGATTTACCAAAGTTATGTGCGACAAAGCCAGGATGCCAAAACATCCGGTATATGGAATCAACGACTGGTATTTTACCTATGGAAACAATTCGGAGAAACTCATTCTGGAACTTACGAAAATGATGGCTCCAATGGCTGACGGATTGGAGAACCGACCATTTTCGGTAATTGATGCCGGTTGGTTTCAAGGACCTTCCTTCTCTCCTAATGATGTGTGCTGGGGCAATGACATGAAAACCCATGACGAGAATTTCAGCGATATGGGTCATCTGGCTGAAAAAATCAGGAAAGCAGGGATGCGACCAGGTATCTGGACCAGACCTCTCTGCGGAAATGAGAAAGATCCAAAATCACTGATGTTGCCACTGATCAAGGGGCGTGTAGAAAACAACCCGGTTCTCGACCCTACCATTCCTGAAAACCTGGAACGTATAAAAAGCTATTTCAAACTTTACAGGGAATGGACCTACGAAATGGTAAAGTTCGATTTCACAACCTTCGACATCCTGGGGAAATGGGGTTTTGAAATGATGAAAGACAGCCGGATGACAGAACCTGCATGGAGCATGTACGATAGCTCGAAAACCAACGCTGAAATCATTCTTAATATGTATCAGTCTATCCGTGAATCTGCCGGAGTAACTTATATTATCGGATGTAATACCATAAGTCATCTTTCAGCCGGACTGTTCGAGCTGAACCGTGTTGGAGACGATACCTCAGGCAACGAATGGGAAAGGACCCGCAAGATGGGAGTTAATACTCTGGCATTCCGTGGTGTTCAGCATGGAACATTTTATGCCACCGATTGTGATTGTGTTGGATTGACTACAAAAGTTCCCTGGGCAAAAAACAAGCAATGGATGGAACTGGTTGCCAAGAGCGGTACACCACTGTTTATCTCTGCTCAACCCGATGCTACAGGAGCCGAACAAAAGGCAACTATAAAGGAATGTTTCCGGTTGGCCTCAACAGATATCGCTGTTGGAGAACCGCTCGACTGGATGGAAACAGCCTTGCCAAAAACCTGGAAGCTGAATGGCAAGGTGGAACATTTTGACTGGGACTAACAGAGCTAAAAGTAATAGATGATGTGTTAAAAATGAGAAGAAAGAATTAAAACCTTTAAATTCAACTCATTTGGAATTTAAATTTTCTCATTGCTTTTCCCATCTTTGCACTTCCATTTAAGAATATGTAATGTCGCTATTCAATGAAGTTCTGATCTTCCTGGCCGCAGTAGCTGCTGGATTCATTAATGCCCTTGCCGGTGGAGGAACACTGGTTACTTTTCCTGTGTTACTGGCCGTAGGCATTTCACCGGTGGTGGCCAACGTAACCAATACTGTTGCCTTGGTTCCTGGGACAATTGGCGGCATGTGGTCACAGCGCAAAGATTTTAAGTCACAATACCAACGTTTATTAAAATTACTTCCAGTGGCTATTGTTGGTGGAGTTGCAGGGGGTCTGTTGATTTTAAATACCAGTGAAAGCGCATTCCGTAGCCTTATTCCATACCTGATATTGGTGGCAACTCTGCTATTGGCTGCACAGGTACAAATAAAAAACTGGGTGGTTGCCCGTATTGGACATGCTCATAACGAAAAGCACAATCCAATTCTCATGTTATCACTGGTTTTGCTGGCAGCCATTTATGGCGGTTATTTCGGAGCAGGACTTGGGGTAATACTGATGGCTGTTCTGGGCTATGTGACTGATGATTCAATGACCCAACTAAATTTCCTGAAACAGGCTCTGGGCTTTGCTGTCAATTTGGCTGCTGCCATATATTTTGCCTTCTCAGGGAAAGTTGAATGGATGGTCGCTTTTGTTATGATTTTCGGATCGCTTTCAGGAGGATTGATCGGAGGACAATTGGCCGGAAAAATAAAACCCGAAATGCTTCGCTGGATCGTTGTGGCTGCAGGGCTGATTGCAGCTACTATTTTCTTTCTGAAAGAATAACCAGATGAAAGCTGAATCCAATCTGAATATCATACTTAAATCATTGAATCCTAAACTTCATGATGGAGAATTTGTGTTTTGCACCATGAATGAAATTTCAACTATCGATAACAATGATATAGTTATGATTTTCCGCGAAACAGAAGGCATAACGCTTATCCTTGGAAAGGAAACTGCCGATCGGCTAAAACTTGATTATTCGTTTATTGCAGCATGGATAACGCTGACAGTCCATTCATCGCTCGAAGCAATCGGACTTACTGCATTTTTCTCCAATGCACTTGCCAGGGAAAGTATTAGTTGCAATGTGGTTGCTGCCTTTTACCATGATCATCTGTTTGTAAAAAAGGAAGATGCAGCAAAATCAATGGAAATTTTAATTAAGATATCCGAATGATTTCATTCCCAAAAAATTGTTGTATTTTAACACCGGTTCTCTGTTGATCAAACGTATTACTATTTATATCCGGAATGTAAATCCCGGCCAAACTTTGTCATTGGTAACAAGTTATTAAGCCGTTGAAAATCCATGAAGAATTTTCTTGTACATATTCTACTGCTTCTGCCCTTCGTGACTTTTGGTCAATTATTTCCAAAGGTCGCTGATTTCAATGGAAATATTGAGAAAGTGGTGGAAATAAGATATGGAAGGGAAGTCAGTAAAGCCCGATTATTTAGTGGTATTTATCATCCAAAATACTATTCTGGATGGAAATATACTTACCTGTTTGATCAGAATTCGAAACTGTTGAAACGAACAAATACTTTTCAGGGAAAAGTGACCGCTGAATTTGTGTACCAAAACAACACCAAAGGAAACAGGGTTACACAACGGGAAATAATCGCAGATAATCTTAACGGACATGAAGGAGATTATACAGAAGTGGAGAATTTAATAGATCCGCAGGGACGAATAGAAAAAGTAAATTTCATGGCTTTTAATGCAAAAGAATCCAAACTGGAAGTTTATCAGACTGAACAGGATGCAGAATACAAGGATGGTAAACTCATTGCATTTACGCGTAATCAGATCAACGGGAATGGAGAAGCCGACAGTGGCGAGAATTGCAAACTATATTACAATTCTGAAGGAAAATTAATCCGATCTGAACGAAAAGACCAGGCTTCAGGATTTAAGACCGTAATTGATTATTTTTATAACAACAAAGGATTGCTCAGTCATTATTCGGTTGACTTTCTGATGGAATTGCAGGAAAAAGGGAAAAATCAGATTCAGGATATCTACTATAAATATGACACGCACGGAAACTGGGTCAGGAAATACTGGGAAAGCGATAATAAGAAACGGTTGGAAACAAAAAGGAAAATAAGTTACAGATAGATTAATTTATACACATACGATGAAACTTTCAAACAACAAGATTTTAATTACAGGCGGCGCTTCAGGCATAGGGCTAGGGCTCACTGAAAGATTTATACAGGAAAACAATACTGTAATCATTTGCGGTAGAAGAGAATCTCTACTAAAAGAAATAGAAGCCCGGTTTCCTAAAGTCATTACCTATAAATGTGATTTATCCCTTCCTTTGGAACGAAAGGAGCTTTTTGAATGGATCTCAGAAAATCACAAAGATTTAAATGTGCTTGTGAACAATGCCGGAATTCAACAGTCCGTGTCCCTGTCAGACGAAACCTTCTATGATCGTGCAAAGGAAGAAATCGACATCAATATTGAGGCGCCCCTTCATCTGGCTTCGCTCTTTATTCAGTTGAAATCACTGGATACAATCATCAATGTTACCTCAGGGCTCGCTTTTGTCCCAATGGTCAAAATGCCGGTCTATTGTGCAACCAAGGCATTTCTGCATTCATTCACCCTTTCGTTGCGGCAGCTTTTGAATGCCAGGAACATTGAGATCATTGAAATGATTCCACCAGCCTTGAACACTGACCTGGGAGGAAAAGGCCGGCATGATTATGCACCTCCGGTAAGTGATTTCATCCAGGCTGTATTTGAACAGCTGGCTCAGGGAAAAAGTGAATTAACCTTTGGGTTTAGCGATGCGATGATAAAAGCAGGGCCGGAAGATTTACAAAATACTTTTCTTCGGATGAATCAATTGGGTTAATCATAACCCTATTGAAAGAATCACGTATAAATATCTGTTTGATCAAAGTACTTTAATAACTTGTTGGCAATCCTGTAATGTTAAAGTGGAGACCAGAGGCCACTAAAAAAACGGGGCATTCCCGAAAAGCCAAAAGAGTAGGACCAAATCTCTATTTGTATGAAATCTTCGATCAGTCTGATTTATTGGTTACCCCGGATCATTTGCATCCTGTCCATTCTCTTTGTTAGTATGTTCGCGCTTGATGCTTTTGCTCCTGGACTTTCCTTCTGGCAACAGCTTGGTGATTTTTTAATTCATCTGATTCCCTCTTTTGTTTTACTTGCCGTTCTTATTGTTGCCTGGAAATGGGAATTATACGGTGGGATTGCTTTTACAATCATTGGACTTGCACTGAGTCCCTTTATCTTTATGCTTAATCATCACAGGAACCATTTCACTATTGGCGCCAGCTTGGGAGTCGTTATGATGATTACCTTTCCCTTTGTGGTTGTGGGGATACTTTTTATTATCAGCTACTTCCTGAGGAAAAAGGAATTTCAATAAAAACAGAACGAATAATGGGAAAGCGAATTGTCACTGTTTTCTCTCTCCAAATCTTATTTAGTTTTTTATAATTGAATACTAATCGGGTTAATCAAAATCATTCGATCAGACACAATCATGATGGTTAACAACCTTTTAGTTTTTCGAAACATGAAATGAGAAGAACATCCGTTGCACTTTCTTTTAAAAATTGGAATTAACAATAGGAACGAAATACAGCTTAATGTCCGAATAAATGTTTATTTTTACTATAAATGTTTTTTCTATTAACCTGGGATATCGCAAAATGCGACAACCTTTTAAATCATGGATAAAATCACAATAATTCCATCAGAAAAAATTGACCGATCAATCTTATTATTAAGAGGTCAAAAAGTGATGCTTGATGCTGATTTAGCAGTAATATATGGACTCAAGACAAGTAGATTGAATGAACAAGTAAAAAGAAACAAGGACCGGTTTCCAGCTGATTTTATGTTTCAACATACTGATGAAGAAAAAGCTGAGGTTATCGCAAATTGCGATCACCTTCAGAAACTCAAATTCGCCAGGACTAATCCTTATGCATTTTCAGAACATGGTACAATTATGCTTGCCAGTGTATTGAACACACCACTCGCAATTCAAACCAGTATATTAATCGTAAGAGCATTTGTAAAACTGAGAGAGATTTTATCTGCGAATAAAGAATTGGAAAGAAAGCTATCTGATCTTGAATCCAAATATGACAAGCAATTTTTAATGGTATTTCAAGCCATTAGGGAATTGATGAAACAGCCAACATCTGTTCAAAAGCTACCACAAATTGGTTATAAAATTGGTCAAAAAAGCAAGTAACCTGGTTCATCTGATCAGTTGCAGTCACCATGGTTCCCAAACCTGTCAGATTTTCAAAAGCTGAGAATAAAATACAAATGTTTAAAGGATTTGAAAATAGGACTTTACAAAAGAAAGAATATGCGAAGAAATATAGAGACAAAAGGTTAACTTTGATTTTCAAAATAATCAAACCATCCAAACACCTACCAATGAAAGACATTGAGAACATCTTGAAGGAAATCCTTGAACAAGTTATTGAATTTAGGAATCACTATACTTCGAACGAACAAGCAGTTAGGACTCAATTAATTGAACCTGTTTTAAATGTTCTAGGTTGGAAAACTGCGAATCCGAAATATGTTAGACCCAATGCGCTTGGCGAAGATGGAAAAATTCCAGATTATACTTTGCTTAAAAACGTAAAAGAAACCTTAATAGTTGAAGCGAAAAATTTATCCATTGACTTAAAGACAAAATCTATAATAGACCAACTATCAGCTTATTGTTATAATAGAGGAATAAAATTTGGAGTTCTTACAAATGGAGTAAAATGGCTACTTTTTAAAACCTTTGAATTAAATCCTAAAGACAGAATTATTTGGCAAGTTGATTTAGAAAAAGATAAGATTGAGAATGTTGCAAGAAGTTTAAAATTACTAGCTTATGAAGATATAGAAGCCCTTGATGCATTATTGGATAAGGATAAATCACTCAATAAGGGTTGGATATCATTGATTGAATCAACGGAAAGCATTGTTACGATAATTTCTCAAAAGCTTTTGGAAAAAATTAAAGTAACTGATCCTACTTTCAAAATTGATCCAAACGACTTAAAAACTTTCACACAAGGCAAATTATCTGAACTTTATGAATTAAGTGAAATTGAGGAAGATGAGAAGGATGACCTTTTACCAGTTGTTGATAAAGTTGAAGAATTCTCTGAGGTCGAAGATGTAATTTTCAAGAGATCTCAGAGAAATAAAATACGAGAAAAAATATCTGTTAAATTTTCAGACAACACCATCATCAGGCTCAGGACAGTAGTTGATACATTTGTAGAAACAATAAAACGAATCGGACCTGAAAGGATACTTCCATTAAATATTTCTTGTGGAAGGGTGGGTCTGATCTCAGATACCAAAGACAACTTTTACAATCAGCATAAAATTGGGAAATATTGGATAATGGTCCATAATTCTACCAAAGAAAAAATTGCTGTTCTTAACGAAATTAATCATAGATTGAACCTAAATATGACAATTGAAATATTCACCAGTGGAAAATAAAGAAATGTTCCAAATGACTTTTTTGCATCGAAAGGTGTAATTTAACTGGCAACTCTTTTCGGTCCTATTCCTCCCCCACTCCTTGCAGAACAATCTTCGCCTGTTTGACACTTTTCACCTTCTCAAAGGTCAGTGAAAGGCGGTTATTGCCTTCTTTCATGCGACAGGTTTGAGGATGAGATTGCACAAAATGCAGTATCTTAACAAATACCGGTGACTGGTAAAACGTTGATTGCGGATCAGAAATAAACTGGCAGATCATTTTCTTATTCTTCAGGATAATCTTTTCCATTCCCAGTTGAATGGCCACCCATCGTAATCGTACCACTTCAATCAATTCTATACTTTCATTTGGTAATTTACCAAAACGATCAGCCAGTCCTGCCTCGAAAAGTACTAATCCTTCTTCATTTTCCTGGTTATCAAGCTCCCGATATAGCAACATTCGTTCGGAGGTACTCTGAATGTATTTATCCGGGAACAGCAATTGTAAATCGGTATCAATCTGGCAGTCGCTACCAAATTTCACATTGAGGAATGCCTGTGATGAATCTGCTTTTTCGTCTTTAAAGAGTTCCTTAAACTCAGTCTGTTTCAACTCCTGAATGGCTTCGTTTAGGATACGATGATAGGTTTCGAAGCCAATATCTGCAATAAAACCACTCTGTTCTGCGCCTAAGAGGTTACCTGCACCACGTATATCCAAATCCTGCATGGCAATATTAAATCCACTTCCGAGCTCTGAAAACTCTTCTATAGCGCGCAAACGCCGACGTGCTTCGGTGGTCAGAGTTGAAAGAGGTGGCGCCAGAAGATAACAGAATGCCTTTTTATTCGAACGACCGACTCTTCCGCGTAACTGATGAAGATCGCTCAGTCCGAAGTTCTCTGCATGATTGATGATAATGGTATTGGCATTCGGGATATCCAGTCCAGACTCGATGATGGTTGTTGCAACCAATACATCGAATTCACCATTGATAAAATCCATCATGACCTTTTCGAGCTTTTCACCTTCCATCTGTCCGTGCCCTACCACAGTCCGGACACCAGGTACAATCTTCCTGATAATAGCTTCAACCTCATAGATATTAGCAACCCGGTTATGAATAAAAAACACCTGGCCATTTCGTGCCATCTCATATTGAATGGCTTCACGGATAATATCTTCATTAAACCCGTGGAGTTCGGTAGCAATGGGGTATCTATTGGGCGGGGGTGTCATGATAACCGACAGGTCACGTGCACCCATCATCGAAAACTGGAGTGTACGGGGAATCGGCGTGGCTGTAAGGGTAAGCGTATCCACATTTACCTTCAGCTGCTTTAACTTTTCCTTTACCGAAACACCGAATTTTTGTTCTTCATCCACGATCAGCAGGCCCAGATCTTTAAAAATTACTCCTTTGCCAACCAGCTTATGTGTTCCAATCAGAATGTCTACTTTCCCTGCCTTAGTATCGTCTAAAACTTGTTTTACATCGGCTGCTTTTCGCAAACGACTAATGTATTCAACCCGTGCCGGAAAATCGCTTAAACGGTCAGTAAAGGTCTTGAAATGCTGTAGTGCAAGCAATGTGGTGGGAACTAGAACAGCCACCTGTTTACTGTCTGTCACTGCTTTAAAAGCAGCCCGAATGGCAATCTCCGTTTTACCGAAACCCACATCACCGCAAACCAACCGGTCCATAGGGATTTCCTTTTCCATGTCTTCCTTCACATCAATGGTCGATTTCATCTGGTCGGGCGTATCCTCGTAAATAAATGAGGCTTCCAGCTCTGCCTGAAGATATGAATCGGGAGAAAAGGCAAAGCCACTTTCCTGAAGACGTTGTGCATACAATTCAATCAGTTCTTTGGCAATATCCTTCACCTTCAGCTTGGTGCGGTCTTTCAGCTTTTGCCATGCTCCACTCCCCAGTTTACTGATGTTTGGCTCGGTGCCGTCCTTACCCTTGTATTTCGATATGCGATGCAGGTTGTGGATGCTCACTAGCAACACATCGTTATCCTTGTAAGTCAACCGGATTGCTTCCTGAAGTTTGCCATCCACCTCTGTTTTTACCAGTCCTGCAAATTTACCGATGCCATGATCGACATGAACGACATAATCGCCCTGATGAAGTTTGTTCAGCTCCTTAAAAGTGATGCTGTCGCGTTCGGCCTTGCGAGTTTTAATTTCAAAGCGGTGATAACGTTCAAAAATCTGATGATCGGTGTAACAGCATATCTTCCGGTCATGGTCAATAAATCCCTCATGCAAGGTAAAGTTTACCGGACGGAAACTAACCGTCAATTCTTTGTCCTCAAAGATTGCTTTCAGACGATCAGTCTGTGATACACTGGTGGATAGGATATAATTGGTAAAGCCGTAATTCTGATTGTCAATCAGGTTCTGGGCAAGCAAATCGAAATTCTTATTGAAAACAGGCTGAGGATTAGTATGAAATACAACTACCTTTGAATTCCTGAAAAAATGTTTTTGTCCAAACTCTGCACAGGTAAAACGCTTAATCTCTTTTGAAAAAACCTCACCTGAAAGAAGTCTGGAAAACCATTTCTTCCGTTCTTCTTCCGTTTCAGCCTTTTCGATAGTCTGTATGAAATTATACTCCATCTGATCCACTATCAGTTGGATGTCATTTAAAAAAAGTAAAGTGTCATCAGGAATAAAATCCATAAAACTGATGCGCTCCACGTTTTGCAAATCATCCTGAATATTTGGAATGATACTGATACTGCTAAGTGATTCCTTGGAAATCTGGTTGTCGAGATCGAAACTACGGATCGAATCCACCTCATCGCCAAAAAAGTCAAGCCGATAGGGATCTTCACTGGAATAGGAGTAGACATCTACGATACCGCCACGAATGGAATACTGTCCGGGTTCATAAACAAACTCAACCCGTTCGAAACCGTATTCAAACAGCACTTCATTCACAAATTCAATCGACAGTTTATCGCCTTTCGATACCTGAAATGTATGTGATGCAAGCCCTTCACCCGAAATCACTTTCTCGTTCAATGCTTCAGGATAGGTAACAATCAGAAGCTGTTTCTCCACCTTCAGCCGATTGAGTACTTCGGTTCGCAGAATGATGTTTTCCTGCTCTATGGTTTCGTAATGTACCGACCGCTTGTAGGATGAAGGAAAAAACAGGACTGGTACATCAGACGTCAGCGTATTCAGGTCGTCGTAAAAATAGGCAGCTTCTTCCTTGTCATTCAGGCATATAACGAATGTTCTTTTTATTTCTTCGGAAAGCAGGCAGGTAAGAATACTTCGTGATGAGCCAACGATCCCCTTCAGGTGAATCTTTTCACCAGGGATATTCAGCATTTGGCACATTTCACCGATCAGGTCATGCTTTCTGAACAGATTCCTAAAATCCTTACGCTCCAATTCAAAACTAATTTGCCTGCAAAGGTAAGCATTAATAAATTTATACCATTTTAAATTAAAATAGCTTTGTTGATAGATTGTTCAGAAAATCAAGCACGAATTGAAAGATTGGCATTTGATATTGTCTAGCTTTAAACCCTGACTAAAAACCAATTAATCATGAAGAATATTCCAGTAATTTCAATTACCCGTAAAACTCTGGCCGAAGCTTATGAAGCAGCATTAACCGCTGTCTACAAACAAGGTACCCGTTTTAAAACCCAGTACGACAAACCGGAAGATCCTGAAAGCATGGATTGCACGATGAATATCACCATCGAAGAACCTGAAACCGACCCGATGATCCATATGGCCTTCCCCGGAGGAATTGACGACCTGAAGGAGTATGTCCTGGAACTGAAAGGCTACAAAGACCACTGGACGAAGAATATGAATGTCGAAGGTGATACACGCTGGGAATATACTTATCACGGACGCCTGCAGAATTATGGGGTCTGGAAAGAACTTGTTGATGGGAAATCACAGGAAACAGGTCCTTTCAAAGTTGATCAGGTACAGTCGGTCATCGACAAACTCTCCAAACAACCCTTTACCCGTCAGGCACAGATGATTACCTGGATGCCGAATATTGACTGTGATTGTTATGATCCGCCATGTCTTCAATCGTTATGGTATCGAATTCTGGAAGATGAAGAAGGAATCTATTGGCTGAACTGCAACATCCGTTTCAGAAGTAATGATGCATGGGGAGCCAACTTCATGAATATGTTTGGATTTGTTCAGTTTAACAAGGAAGTGATTGCTGCCGGAGTAGCCGAAATGACAGGACGTACAGTTAAGTTGGGCCGGTTGAACTGGCAGGCTGACTCGTTTCATATCTATGGAAAAGACCTGAAAGTAGCAAAGGAAAGGCTGTTCGATCGGATTTCAGATATGCCCTTTGAAGAACGCACCATGAATTTCAACGATGAGTTCTTTCGCGATATGTATGATCAGGCCGGACAACAGGTGATTGCCAAGATAAAAGCCTTCGACGAAAGCCGTTAGTGACCGATGATTTGTTCCTGAATAATACAGTTGATTTACTGGCATATGTTTCGTAATTTTCAGCTTCATTAATACTCATTAATAAAATCATACTATCATGAGTAAAGATCACGAAAAACATCATTCGAAACATGAAGGTAAAAACCCTAAACATGTTGAACCTGAGAATAAAGATCATCTTCTGATCAGTACTAAAAGATACAATAAAGAACTGCGGAAACTGGATATTGAATTGATCAAACTTCAGGATTGGGTCAAATACAAGCAGCTAAAGCTGGTTGTATTGTTCGAAGGCCGTGATGCTGCCGGTAAAGGCGGAGTTATTAAACGGATCACCGACCCCCTCAATCCGCGTATTTGCCGCATAGCAGCTCTTGGAACTCCCACTGAAAAGGAGAAATCGGAATGGTACTTTCAGCGATACGTAAAGCATATGCCCGCTGGCGGCGAAATCGTTTTGTTCGATCGAAGTTGGTATAACCGTGCCGGAGTGGAGCATGTCATGGGATTTTGTACCGAAGATCAGTACCAGGAGTTCTTCAGAAGCTGTCCTGAATTCGAACAAATGCTTATCCGTTCAGGAATCATCCTTATCAAATACTGGTTCTCGGTTTCCGACGAAGAACAGGAAATCCGTTTTCAGGAACGCTTAAACGACCCGACAAAATCATGGAAGCTAAGTCCTATGGATGTGGTATCACGCGAAAAATGGATTGAATACTCCAAAGCCAAGGATGAAATGTTTAAATATACTGATCTGAAACTTTCCCCGTGGTATGTGGTACCTGCCGACAATCAAAAACTGGCGCGTCTGAATTGCATCAGTCACCTCCTGAGCCTGATTCCATATGAACATGTCCCTGCTGACCCTATTGTCCTGCTTCCCAGAAAAGCAAATCCGGCCTATATCCGTCCGCCAATCTCTGACCAGACTTTTGTCCCTGACAGGTATGGTAGAAATAAGGATGACGATGATGTATCCGATTCGGATTAGGAATAAGGAAAGAGAAAAGAGGAATATGGAATGAGGAAAATGGCATGTAAGAAGAAAGTTCAGCAATTTTCCTTTTTCCTTATTCCTTTTTTCTCTTTCCTTATTCCCCTTTCCCCTTTTCTATTGAATTTTCTGAAGGGATTGTAAAATAGAATGTACTGCCTTTCCCCACTTCACTTTCAGCCCAAATTCTGCCTCCGTGTTTTTCAACAAATTCCTTACAAAGGATTAATCCAAGACCTGTACTGGGTTCACCCTCTGTACCTTGTCTGTTCTTAATTTTATCAACACAGAAGATTTTATCGGTCATATCGTTATCCATACCGATACCATTATCGTGTATGGCAAATTCCACGAGGTTATTATCAACAGGTTTCGCTGAGAGAGTAATCTTTCCTCCTTTAGGTGTAAATTTTATAGAATTGGAAGTTAAATTTCGAACTATTGATGCAAACATGTACTCATCGGCAAAAACATGCAAATCTTCAGGAATATTAAAGTCAATCTCCAGATTTTTCTTGTTTGCTGAATCTATATGTAAGCGGATGATATGGTTAGTCTTCTGATTTAACTGCAATTTCTTCGGAGTAAAACTGGTCATCCCCCGTTGAAGCCGTGACCACTCAAGCAGGTTTTCAAGTAATTCATAGAGACTATCGGCTGATTTGCTCAAACTCATAGCCATCGTTTGAATCTCGGTTAACGATAGATTGGGCAAATCCTCAGCCAGTAATTGTGTCAGCCCCAGAAAGCTGTTAAACGGGCTCTTAAGGTCGTGGGCAATGATTGAAAAGAATTTATCCTTCTCTGAGTTGATTGTTATAAGTTCCTCGTTCTTTAACTTTATAAGTTCCTCAGCCTGCTTCTTATCCGTGATATCGCGGGAAGTAGCAATTAATACATTTTGACCAAAATATCTGCCTTTATTTATAATTACCTCTTTTAGGAAAACTTTCCCGTCTTTGCGTTCAGCCCAAAAATCAAAGCATACTTCAACTCCGGTCTTGAATACATTATTCAACCTGTTCCGGATTTCGTCCATATTGTTAAGGCCCGGTGCTGCAAATGCGTTAGGAGTCTTTCCGATAAATTCCTGCTTATCCCGAAGGTACATCTTCTCGGCGCTCTTATTTACATCTATGAAAATCCCTGATTCATCCAGCAAATAAATAGCCTCAGAAACAGAGTTGAACACATCCTGGTAGCTCTCTTTCGCAATTTGCAAGTCTTCTTCCAAATGTTTCTGATCGGTAATATCACGCATCATTAACAATACCTCGCCCCTGCCACAAGGGATATATCTTGATTCATAATGCTTCAATACACCTCTCAGTTGAATCTTTGATGTCGAATAATCAGCTTTCCCGGTTGATAATACATTCTCCACCTTCACCCTTGTTATTGCTGCAATTTCACTTGGAAGAACATCGGTGACCGATTTGCCGACATAGGTCTCCGAATCTTTGGATAACAAATCATTGCATTCGGAATGCAATTCAACGATTTTGCAATTGCTGTCAAAGACCAGCCTTAAATCCGGAATAGCTTCCAGTAATGCCTGATTACGCTCATTGCTGCTTTTGAATTCTTCTTCTGCCTGTTTCTTTGCTGTTATGTCCCTGATGGACCCCTGCCCAACATACTCTCCTTTAAGTTTTACTAACTTTATATTGATTTCAACATCAACCAGATGTCCATCCTTATGAATCATTAAAGTAACAAACCTGCAAACCTCCTTGTACAAGAATATATTCCCAAGCTGGAAATGGTATTCCGACACACATTGTTCAGGTAAAAAATCGGTGAATGACCGGCCAATTAGCTCTTCAATCTTATATCCCAATACCTTTTCGACACTCTTGTTAAAGAAAAGTTGCTTCCCAAACCGGTCAATAATGAATATGACATCGAAGGTGGACTGCGCAATTACCCTGTAATTTTCCTCACTCACCCGAAGCGCCCTTTCCTCCATCTTTTTTTCGGTGATATCAGTAATACTCAGTATGGCATTCTTAACCTTCCCATCTGAATAAACCGGCGAAATACGTGATAAATACCAGCGTATCTCATGATCAATGCCAATCGCCCTTGATTGATAGGTTTGAGGGATAGCCTTTGTGAATACACAATTAAGTGATTCGGTCATTAAATCATGATATTCAGGCAGGGGTCCATTCACAAAAGTTACGGCCAATCATATCCTTCTTTTCATAGCCCTGCATAACCCGATTGGTAAATTGGATGGTTCCTTCTTCATCCAGGTTCAGAATAATGTCAGCTGCATTTTCGGTGATGGCTCTAAGGGTTGCTTCACTTCTGCGGAGGCTGGCCTCTGTCTGCCGGCGCTGTATGGCTGAAGCAGCCAGGAAAACAAAATCTTCAAGGATCTCCATTGGAGGATCAGGCTGATTTTTGCCCAAAGCGAGCAATGAGGTGCCATAAAGCTTACCCTCAACGAGGAATGACACCCTGATAAACCGGTCAGCCATAAGCATTGCCTGTGCTGATGCTCCTACCGGATAGGGAATAGCGCCCAGGGTAACATCGAAAAGAGAGCTGCCTACCCGAATGATAGTATGGGTCAGTTCATGATACATATAATCACGCAAAACGGAATGGATTTTATGTACATGGTTATCGAAAAGGCAAACAAGCATTTCAAGCATCTCTGGCTCCATTTCAATATGCTTCGGAGTAAGCGTACGGTCTTCCGGGTTATATCCTGAAAAAACCACCCCAATTGCCCCGGTAAATTCTTTGATTCGCCTGGAGATGAGTGCCTCAATATTTTCTTCAGGAGATAATCTGGACAAATCAATGGAGAATCGGTTTAACTTTGACAATGCTTCATGCTGTGTTACCAGGACCATTTCAGCCTGCTTTTGTGAACTGATATCCCGAAGAACTGTAACCAGTAAATTGCCGTTGGGAGAGGCCGTAACAAAAGTGCTTAACTCAACAGTGATATCCGTGCCATCTGCACCGGTTATTTTATGTTCGAATATTTTCCTTTGCCAATACGCCCAGTCATTGATAATACTTACAAATCTTCTTTCAAGTGTGTTTAAAAATGCCTGATTTTGATATTCTTTCGGAGTAAGTTGAAAAATAATATCCCACATCTGATGATCAATGGCATCAGCTGATTTGATTCCTGTGAGCAGTTCCATTCCATTATTCCAACTGATAACTTTCCCTTGCCTGTCACCAATAAATATTCCATCCGATGAAAGTTCGATGACGCTTATCTGTTCGTCACCATTCAGAAACATGTTGTTTTCTGAAGTCAAACCGCCGTTGACTCCAATTATACTTTCAATATCCAAAACCCCCTTACCCAATCCGGTATAGGCTGTTCCAAATTTTTCCATAATACATCCGTAGACTTGATCGTATCGGTTAAGCTTATAAAACGGTGCTGTTCTCCTTTTGAAAGAACAGAATCTTTACATTTCCTCCGTAAAAAAAATCGATTATTTTCCCCTTCTCAATCGATCCTAAATAATTACAAAAGATAAACTGCACACAATTTAAGTAAATTATTTTATATATTCATCATTTTTCAATAATATCTGTTAAATAACATTACATTATTGATTCAAGGGTAGTTTACCGAACGGAATTTGCTTCTTTCCCACACCAATCAGATTGATAAACGATCCAAAGGCAGGTCCGGATGTTTCCACAAAAAGGGGATAAAAAGTAAAAACCATATGAGACATTTAACCTTTAAAACTGCTAATGATCCCGTTTGCGAATCTATTCTTCTGGCCTTTTCTTCCAACCTGGTGCTAAATAGTTAAGGAATTATTGCTATCTGCAATTTACTTCTGTCATACCTCTGTCGTACCACTATCGTATATAATTCGTAACAAATTTGATTCGAATTTGTTACGAATTATATACGATAGTGGTACGACAGAGGTATGATAATGGTATGATAGAGGTACGACAATGAATAAAGGTATTCTAAATGGGAATAAGGGGGTATATCATCTATGCACTATACGATGATATCTGTTTTTAACAGCCATTTATTATGGAATAAATTTTCAAACGACACGCAATGCATTGGCAGTTTTTCGGCTAAACACCGGTCGGTAAGGTGAAATAAAATGTACTTCCTTTCCCCACTTCACTCTCCGCCCAAATTGAGCCACCATTTTTCTCAATAAAATCCTTGCATAAAATAAGGCCCAACCCAGTGCTGGGTTCGCCATCAGTACCTTTACGACTGGTTCGCTCGTCAGGGGAGAAAAGTTTGCTGATCATCTCTTTACTCATCCCGATACCGCTATCATTGACTGATATCTCAATAAATTCCTCATCTGTTGACCTGGCTGAAAGAAAGATCTTCCCGCCCTTGGGAGTAAACTTGACAGCATTGCCGGTTAAGTTACGAATTATTGACTGAAACATATTCTCATCAGCTAAAACCTTTATTTCTTCCGGGATCATATAGCTAAGATGAATGTCCTTCTTCTTTACCGATTCCAAAACCGTTTGAAGACTTTGGGTGATTTTGGGACTTAACTGAAACGATTTTGGATCAACTTTGTTTATACCTTGTTCCATGATTGACCATTCCAGTAGGTTTTCAAGTAACTGATACAGATTGGTGGCAGAGCCTCTCATCGAAAAGGCTATTTCCTGAAGCTGGCTAAGTGTCATCGTTGGTAAATCTTCGACCATCATTTCGGTAAAGCCCAGGAATGTATTGAACGGACTTCTCAGGTCATGGGCGATGATGGAAAAGAATTTATCTTTCTGGGCAATGGCTTTTGACAGTTCTTCATTGATATGCTGAATTTTCTGATCGGCATTTATACGTTCAGTGATGTCAATTACTAAACCATGCCATATAACTTCACTGCTTTCCAACACCTCGGGAATCGACCTGAAATGCATCCATTTGACATTTCCTTTTGACAGTATGCGTCCTTTCCAGTCAAAGGATTTATTTAACCGAATGCCTTCCATGTTCATTTCTGCAAATGAAGTTCTGTCATCGGGGTGTATGGATTGCAACACCAGATTGGCATCAGCCAGAAGCCCTTCAATGCTCAGATCAAGCATTTCAGCCATCCGGGAACTGACATAATCTAGTGCAAATGTTTCATCTGGTTTAGTATGCAGAATGTAGACCCCAACAGGGATCTTTGCGGCCAGATGGTCATACTGCTGTTTACTTTTAAGCAGGGCTTCTTCGTATAGTTTTTGCTTAGTAATGTCAATTCCCTGAATGATAGCATGGATAACTTTCCCTTCCGAATTCAGGATAGGGGTTATGGTTATATCCAGAAAGTTCTTGCCGGTCTTTGCCACTTGAACACTCTTAATCGCAGCAGTGTCGTAGGATGCCTCAAACCGGACAGAGACTCCTTTCTCAAAGACATCTCTGACTAAAGGCATGAATCCTCTCTCTTCCAGTAGATTATCTTTAAAGATGTTATATTTACCAACAACATCTTCGTCCTTTAAGCGGAGGAAGTCACGACAGGCCTGATTCATTTGCAAAAGTGTCCCCTGTTCATCAGAAATCCACAGTATATTCGGACTGTTATCGATAATGCTGTTCAGAAAAATCTGTGAGTTGCGTAGGGCAAGCTCGATTTCCTTACGGTCAGTGATGTCGCGACTGAAAACTGCAAAGCGGATTGCTTTCCCTTCGGTATTAAATACAGGAAAGATATGGTTGGCCAGCCAGCGACCGTTCCGCTCATCATCAAATTTAACATTCATCCCATTTTGCAGCACCTGATTAAAGAAAGGATGACGATAGGCATATACCTCAGCTGGCAATAATTCAGATATTTTACAACCGACTAATTCTTCGATAGATTGCCCCATCCGTTGGGCAGCTATTTCATTCAAAGCCAGCATCGATTCATCTTCCGAAACCAGGAAGATGGATTCATCAGTTGCATTAATAAGCGCACGAACATTTGCCTCGCTTTCGATGAGCGCTTGTTGATCATTCTTGCGTTCCGTGATATCCTGAAAGAAAATGTATGCATGTTTTTGTCCTTCCGAGTCACTAAAAGCACCACTCTCAACATCGACCGGGAATATGGTTCCATCTGCATGGACATAGGTGAGTTCACCCTTGAAATGGCCTGTTCGTGTACGTTCTTCGAGTGCGGCGCTTAAATTTGGGTTAGTCATATTGAATACTCCGTTTCGTCCTAACCGGCAAATTTCATCTTCGGTGCGTCCCAGTATACGACATGCTTCGGGGTTGGCCGCATAAATTTCACCATCAGGGTGGGTCATCAATATTCCGGTGAGGCTATTTTCAAATATCATTCGATAGCGGGCTTCGCTTATCCGCAGGGATTCTTCTGCCCGTTTGCGTTCGGTAATATCGCGAACGATCAATTGCACTGAGGCTTTATTTTCAAAGAGTATGGGTACAGATTTTACTTCAATATCAACGACAGAACCATCCAGTCGTATAAATTTTTCTTCAATTAATGGCAATGCTTCATCAGAAGTCGCCACTTTATACATCCGCTCAGCAACTAGTTTCAGGTAATCGGGATGAACAAATTCAATCACTGATCTTCCAATAAGGTCATATTCACTCCTGGCACGCATCAGTCGAAGGCATTCTTTATTGACAAGCACTATTTCGCCTTCAGCATAAATAGCAATAGCATCAGGAGAATTCTCAATTAACTGTCTGTAATTTAACTCACTATCTCTTAAAGCCTGCTCAACCTGTTTGCGTTCAATGATCTCCGTGACGGTTACCAGGCATTGTTCTCCATTTTCCGAAACGATGCCGGTAAGGTGAACATATAGTGGTTTTTCGCCGTTTATTATCAATGTTACTTCGCAGGATTCTTTGGCAAAACTTTGAAAAATACGATGGAGAAAATAATTAAAGAATGTCTTGGTTCCCTCGGATACAAAAATTCCGAAGTGAGTGTTCTTTAAATCAGGGCGTTCTACGTGAAGCATTTGTGCGCCACGAAGGTTTAAATTCACAATATCGCCTTCTTTGGACAGGGTGAAAAAACCTGATGGTGCAAAATCATAGAGTTGAATGGCATCCTGGGCCTCACAAATTGCTGCAAAAAGTTCTGCATTCTGCAACTCCAGTTCTATCTTATAAACTTCTAGCTCATGAGCAAGCTTTAAGTTGTCATCTTCGGAAGGGAATGAATCGGTCTGCATAGATTTTTGTTTCGCTATTTCTTCTGCCCTTTTCCTAAGTTGAGCAGAATTAAGGCCATCGTGGTTATGATCTTTCACCCGAATATGTTTTAGTTAATCGCTCTGTAGCTAGTTCTCAAAATCACTTTTAAGGATCAATTACAGTAGAATAGAAACGCCAACAGTTTTATTTTCCTTAAATGTACGAATTTTAAATCGAATACTTGCAACCTGTACTTCCAGAAATGGAATACAGCTAAAAAAAGCCACGAGAAACAAGTTCAGAGGCCCATTTTATCAAACACAATATTCATTGTGGAAGAAGAAACTTTTTCATGCGAAGTGAAAGATTGTACCCTATAGAAATTTCACAGGTTAAACTAAATCAGGAGTATTCTTTCTGAAAAAGCATATGGATTTTTTCGATCAATAGCGGCTTCTTAACAGGTTTAGTCATATAATAGTCACACCCGGACTGTCTGGCTTTTTCTTCGTCTTCCGAAAAGGAATAGGCAGTTTGTGCGATGATTGGAATGGATGGTCTTATTTTTTTGATTTGCCGTATAGCCTCAAAACCGTCCATACAGGGCATCTTTAAATCCATCAGGACCAATTCAATTTCCGGGTGATTCATCATCAGGTCGACGGCTTGCTTTCCATTCCTGGCTTCATGAATAATTGCATTTTCATTCTCCAGAATGGTGGTAAGATATAGAATGCTGTTTTCATCGTCTTCAGCGATCAGGATATGAATTGATCGGCCCCGAGAATTCGGCCCCGGGTACTCAGGGTTAAATTTGTTAGTTCTATTTTGCTCCGGCAATTTATTTTGCGGCAATGCAGGTATAAGGAAGAAAAAATCAGATCCCTTACCCGGCACTGACTTCACCCAGATTTCACCACCCAGCATCAGTACCAATGCTTTAGAAATTGACAATCCAAGGCCAGCGCCTTCATATGCCCTTGTAAACGAAACACTGCCTTGTCTGAACCTTTCAAATATCATTTCTGCCTGGTCTTTTGAAATACCCACACCGGTATCCTTCACAAAGAACTCAAGCATGTCACCTTTTTTTGTGTATCCGAAGCTTACGGATCCGGATTTGGTGAATTTCAGTGCATTCTTGATCAGGTAAGATAATATCTGCTTTAACCTGTCCTCATCTGTATAAATGTTGCACATTTTATCAGCCAGTGATGCTGAAAATGAGAATCCAAGGTTCTTTGAACTTGCTTCAGGAGTAAAGAGGAGTAGTAAATCGTTTAATAACAGGTTTACATTGGTTTCGTGGATATGAATGTCCATCTGACCGGATTCTATCTTGGAGATATCGACAATGTCATTGATGATATTGAGCATTCGGGTACCACTTTGTTCGATGATATGGATATATCTTTTCTGTGCTTCGTGCGAGAGTTTTGGGATCTTTAACAGTTCGGCAAAACCAAGAATGCCATTCATCGGTGTTCGGATTTCGTGACTGATATTAGCCAGGAATGCTGATTTTAAACGGTCATTCTCTTCTGCTATTTCTTTTGCTACAGTCAGTTCATGGGTCAGCTCTTTACGTTCCGAAACGTCCTCCTTTATGACTAGAAAATGCGTAATAACACCATTGTTATTATTTATTGGTGAAATTGAAGCCGCTTCCCAATATGTTTCTCCGTTTTTCCTACGGTTTTTATACTCTCCATCCCAAATATTTCCCGATTTGACCGATTCTCTTATTTGCTCAAATTCATCCCGTATTTTACCAGACCCAAAGATGTTATATTTCCCATTAGTCATCTCCTTCATTGAAAACCCTGATAATATTACAGTGGCCGGGTTGGCATATTCGATTACTCCTTCGGTATCGGTAATCACAATCGAAGCGGGACTCTGATCAACGGCCCTGGTTAATTTACGAAGTTCATCTTCGGCTTTTTTCCTGTCATTGATATTTTCAAAAACACTAATCGATCCGGATACTTTTCCTTTATCATCAAATATTGGGGAACCGTTAATCCTCATCCATAAATTTTCCCTGTTCTTAGTTAGAATTTCTATCTCAAAAATGTCCTTTATACCCTGCATCAAATGACTATTTTTCGCCAGAATGATTTCCCGGTTCGCTGAATCATAAAGAGTTTGGCTATTGATTTTTCCAAGTAGTTCCTCTGTATTATATCCTGTTATATCACAGAACTGTTGATTGACAAACTGAATTGCATCATTGCTGTCGGACATCATGATTCCTTCGTTAATTCCTTCAACAAGCTGGTGGTACTGCTTCTCTTTATGTCGGATATTGTCGATGGCTTTCCGGTACTCCTTTTGTAAATGAGACTCTAACATTGCTCGCTTTACAGCAGGGCCCAGTTTCCCAAGCTTGTTTTTCAGCACATAATCCGTTGCACCATTCAGGAGCAATTCAATAGCTGTATCTTCTCCAATAGCACCACTGACAAAGATAAAGGGAATATACTGATAGTTATTTCTAATCAGCGTCAGTGCCTCTGCTCCACTGTAATCCGGAAGATTATAGTCGGAAAGTATAATGTCGATGGATTTATTTGAAAGATGAGCTTTAAAATCATGCTCGTTATCGGCAAAGTAATATTCAAAGTTGAGTTTCTCCTTTCTCAGGCACAATTGCACTAATTCAGAATCACGCAGGTCGTCTTCCAGATGAAGAATTTTAATGGGCCCTATAATGTTTTCCATAGTTTGCTGTAATCAGTTGGGAATTTCGTTAATAATAACCCAATATTTTCCGACTTCTTTAACGACCTGAATAAATTCGATGATATTAACAGGTTTAACGACAAACGAATTTGCACCGGATTTATAACATTCCTCCAAATCAGAGGTATCCCTCGACGAAGTCATCATGATTATAGGAACATTATCAAAGGAAGGATCTTTACGAATAATTTTTAGAACATCGATGCCATCCATCTTTGGCATTTTAATGTCGAGGAGGATAAATACCGGAAGGTTATCGTTGATTTCAGCGAACCGTTCCTTACGAAACAGATAATCAAGTGCTTCTTCTCCATCTTCGGCAACAACTATCTGGTTACCAAAGTGTGCATCTTCAAGTGCCGACTTCATCAGAGTGACATCGTTCGGATCATCGTCTACCAATAATATGCTTCTATAGGAAGATTCCATAGGTTTCTGATTTTGAACCTGATTAAAAAATATGTTTACATTCCCTTGCCTTCTCTATATTTAAAGGGATTGATGAACAATCCATGCTAAAGAATCAACGTAAATCACATAACATTTATTCGTAAACCAATCAAGGCCAAGGTAATAAAATAAATTAAAATCATTTGCAAGTGAAACAGTCAAATTTATTAATATGGTTCTATTTTTTAATAAACAATAATCAGATTGCTACCCCTTCCATAGATTTTTCAAGCTCTTCAGCCTGTGCCAGGAATTGATCAACGTTTAATTCCCTGATATAAATAAGCCCGTGAGTCGCCCTGATCAATGGTTTTTCATGCTGATAAAAGAAGTTCTTCCCTAACAGCAATTGTATTTGTTTTAACTGTTCAACCCAAATGCGCTGGGTCAGCTGACTAAACTTTCCATCGAGCTGGTAACTTGGGAACGATGCATTGACCTGGCTCAGATAACATTCTGTAAAGGACGAATCAAGGATCGAAAGTGCGTTTAACGATACCGGGACTATTACTTCAACATCAGCCGGATGATATCGGAACCAAACATTACGGTATCCAATGATCCTGAGGTTCGACAGATCTTCCTCGTTTCGCCATTCCTTAACCGCAGCGGCAATCGCCTTAAGCACCTTGTAGTGGGTATCAGGTCCGCTTCCTTCCGGATCCATGGCCAGACTTATTACAGTAGGTTTGTATTTCCTGAATTCTTCCAGGATAGGCAACACATCCCGTTTATCATCCGGTTGTTCGCTAAAAATATCCCCCTGATAGAAACCCAGTCGGAGATGATGCACATTCATTACCGGGACACCAAAATGAGCCCAAACCAACTCTTCCTCCATCTCTCGTATCATCCCCTTCAGCTTCTGAATCTCCGGTGGATTTTTACTTCCATCGTAGCTATTCCTGAGATTATCCAGAATCTTAATAATGGTCGAAATCAGTTGTTCCTCGCTTTTGACCTGCCAGATTTCAACGACGGCACGTATAACACGATGGCAAACACCTCTTCGTTTCTCTGCCTCATCGTTAGCTGCTACACTATCCAGGTAATGGTAAATATCTTTGTCCCATTTGTATTTATAGCCTTCCTCAAAAAAGTCGGGAAAGTGAATCATCTGAATTTTATTGTCGCTGATCAGATTAATCGTTTCAGTCAGCAAAGTCACAACATACTGATTGATTACAGCTGTAAATCCCGAAGTCATTACCGAAAAATGAAATTTATTGCTGGCATCACGCAATTGCCTGTTGGTATGAGGCATTATACCCAGCATGATGTCGTCGTGGTGAGGACCGGTATGGTAAAATACCTGGTTCGACTCCCGTTCCAACCCCTTGTTGAATTTTGCAGTGATTGAATCAATAACCGATTGAACAGTTTTTTCATTCAGGTCAGGGATCATCCGGCAATATTTATCTGCCTTTAAATCTTGCAATGTGATATTATGACCGAATTTATTAATTCTTGGACACAGATCAATCACTGCACGTTCAGTCTTCTGGTGAGTCCATTCACCTGTTTGATAATACTTTTCAACACTGTCGTTAAGCTTTACAGCAGCACCATTGGTGAGGTAAAAGCGTCCGTTGTGCAATTTGTGCAGACAGCTTGCCGGGTATAGGTTCGAAGGTTCATTTTCAAGCGCATCCTTGATGACATCAGCCTTAGCTTCCCCTGCGGCAAAAATAATAGCCAGAGCCTCCGGATTGTAGGTGATTGTTTCCAATCCAATGGTAATAACCAGCCGGTTGCGTGATATTTCAATACCTCCCAGATCACCTGCCGATACAGCCTGTGTTTCAAAGTTAGTTGCGGTAAGCCGGGTTGTCGAGAAATGATCCGATCCACGGGTATTAAATGCAATATGGCCATCTGGTCCAATGCTGGCCAGGAAGAATCCGAGCCCCCCTCTTTCACGTATCTTGTGTTCGAATTCCGAACACCAGTCATCAATACATAAAATTGACCTTTGCTGTAACCGTTCAAAAGGCAATTTGGCATCGCGGTACCTGAGCGACAAATCGATTTTCAGGTCTGGAAATACCTCGTTATACGATTTTCCATCAGCCAGTGGGATAACATCCGAATTAATCAGCAATGCCTTTCCGGGATCGAGTCCGAAGCCTTTGATGTAATAATTCTCCACATAATTGCACGAGCTGTTGTGCTGGGCCGATGCAATCGGATAGAATTCATCCATCTGCACAAACTGGAGTCCTCGCAAATCGGGCTTTTTAACTCCTGCAAGGCCATAGGCACTTAAGATATCCTGGCCTCTTTTGTTGTCCCAGTTCTCCAGAAAGAAATGGGTATATTTTATGAAGTATTCCGAAGTTTTTCCTGTCGGAAGACTGATGACTCCAGTAGGGTTTTGTGCGATCCATTCCAAAAAACGAAGGGAAGCAAGCATTCCCAGCTTAGGGAAATTTTCAACTGTAATATAGGGCATTTTTGTACTCATCTGATCCAGACCTGCCTGTTGCAGAAAGATCCTTTCAACCTGACTGAACTGATTCGTTTTCATTATCATTTGTTTTTGAATGTTATAATTCTTTTACCAAAATTAATTCTCCATTTGAGTCAGGAGACAAGAGTCGGTAGACAGTCTTTGGTCTCCCGACTTCGATCTTCAGTCTTTTATCTGAACTTAAATTACAGTTACCTGATAAAATCAAGTCCTCAGTTCTTATCCAGAACATGTTCCAGTACTAATGCCGCAACACCCTGTATTCCTGCCTGACTGCCCAATTCCGATGCAATAATTTCAATCGCATTTCCTAATTCAGGGTTGCAATAAATCTGAATCGCTTGCTGAATTGGTGGAAGTATAAACTGACTGGCTTCTGACATCCGGCCACCCAGAATAATCATTTCAGGATTGAAAATCTGGATCAGGTAAGCAAAGCCCTTCCCGAGCCAGTGACCCACTTTGGCCAATATCGAAATCGAATACTGATCACCCATTAAAGCTGCCTCAACGACTTTTTGAATTTCTATTTTTTCCAGATCCTCATCAACCAGCTGACTTAGCAATGAGGAGCGACCTGCCTTCATGCCTTCAATCGCCATGCGGGCAATGGCTGTGCCTGAAGCAATAGTTTCGAGACAACCTTGTTTTCCGCATTTACACAAAATTCCATTGTCGACCATTGGTATGTGTCCGAATTCACCGGCAAATCCATCACGCCCTTTGTATAGTTTCCCGTTCACGATGATGCCCATGCCAATACCCCAATCCAGGTTAATCGCCAGCACATTTTGCTTCGAATGTGCCAATCCGAAACGCAGTTCGGCAAAGGCCAGAGTTTTGGCGTCATTTTCAATGAGTACTTCAATCCCGAATTTTTCCCTGAATACCTGTGCCAACGGCTGATCGGATACCATGTAAGTTTTATTTATGCCAGTTTCAGAATCAACCAGCCCTGGCATTTCAATGCCAATACCCCATATCTTTTCCCGTGGAATCTGATTTTCACGGATAATGTTTTCGGTAAACTCAACAATGGGGTCAATAATGGAAGTACCATTTGAAATGGTTAGCGTCAGAATATGATCGTCAGAGACTTTCAGATTCTTTGCATTATAAATGGATACCGAAGTTTTGTAGATGTTGATGGAAATGCCAATGATATAAAAAGCATCTTCTTTGTTGCCGTATAGGTTTGGCCGCCTGCCTCCGCTTGAATTTCCCTGTCCGAGTTCCTCAACGAATCCTTCAGCCTTCAACTCGTTCAGCAGACTGATTATTTTTGGAGTACTAAGTTTGACATACTTACCAAGGTCGGTATTTGCCATGGCTCCATACAGAAACAACTGTTTGATTATCTTTCGTTTCTGAAGATTGTTTTTCAGCTCGACAACGTTCATGTCGCCTTCGTTCGCATATTTTACCGGAGATAATATCATTACTTATAATTAAATCCCAAGGTTAAACGACACAAAGGTATTTTATTTATTTTACAATCACCCCAATACTTTTATTATTTATTTAATAAGTTTTTATTATTTATTTGAAGAAATAGCTGCTATTTCCAAACTCATCTTACAGGTATCAACCTTGACAGGGTTTTGGAACCCTGTCAAGGTTAAAATACAGTAAATCGACTTTGTATTAATACATCTCTAACCATCCTTCAATACTGTCTTTATCAATATCACCCTTATGCATGGATCTGAAATTGGCTTCACTGTCGAACCACCCAATCACTGCTTCACGATGCAGTTTAGTTGGTTTTATGGATACACAGGTCAAATAACTGCACCATGGGTATTCAACCGGATGCGAACAAAACCCATGATGAACCGGATTGTTATGTATGTAAAGAATGACCTGTCTAAGGTAATAATCATTATCTATGTGTTTGCGATTAAACGGCCGCTCAAACAACGCTCCGTGACTATTATTGCGTTTATTGAAAGCTTGTGCATATGAATTGAAGAGCTTTGAAAATTGAAGCGAGAGGACGTTACCCCTGACAGGGGTCGAAACCCTGTCAGGGGTAAATGCGGCAACAATCTCCGATTCTTTTTTAATTCTCACCAAGACATGAAAATGGTTCTTCATCAGTACCCAGGCATACATATCTGCCACAGGAGAGATATACTTGTCCCACTGAGATAAGAAATATTCGTAGTTATCCGCTTCAAGAAACAAATCACGGTTACCCACACCGTGATTGTAGATGTGGTAGTAGTTATCGTATTCGAGTTGATTAGATTGTTGCATGGATTGTCATATCTGCAGGTTTTATATAATTATTTATAATCCTTTAGCATTTCATTTACTTCATCCAAATCAAATGCCGCGGCATCCCATTCCTCATCATCTTCAAGGCCCAGCCATTCTTTCATTTCCTCGTATTCTTCATGCGAAGGATTGGCCATAGTCAGTTTCAGTTCTTCGTATCCCCACGCCCCGCCGCAATCTTCGGGAGGACAGGCGCCTTTCCCGTCCAGGCAAACCGGAGTGGGTAAATCGTCAGACACCAGCTTTTCGAGTACAATTTTATGGATCCAGTCATCTCCAAAATCATAAATGTAAATAAACGACTGCTTTTCATGCCTAAAAACCTTGTTTAGTTTAGTTTTCAATGCATTCATATCCGGTTCTTCCCAGTCATCCTTCGAGGGTATGGCTATAACCGGATTGGAGCCATAACCTGATGGACAGAACTGGTACATGTGGTAATCGTCCCAGCCAAAAACACGCTGTATCACTTCATGTAATTCGTGAAACGTCATCTTCTCATCCACTATCACCCTTCGCCATACCGGTGGCTTGGTCACATTATTTAACTGAATTCTAAATTGATATGCCATATCCTATTGTTTTATACCTTCAAAAATACAAGAATTTATTATTATACGATACATTATTCAGGGTCTGCTGAAAAACTCATAATATTCAGTGCTTCAATAAAATGACCACATTAAACTTAAAATAAGTACAAAGAAATTTGAATTGAAACTTCAATATTCATGCACCGACCTCGTATTGTGTACTATACCAAAATACTTCTTCCCCAAAATGCAATGCGTTTCTGCCCTGTTGTATCGCTTTCAATGAGCCTATGCCCTATAACGTTATTAGAAGATTATTCGAAGGTTATTCGAAGGTTATTCATTGATAGTTCAATTTTATTCTAATAATCATCGAATAAGTTTCTAATAATTAATGAATAAGTTTCTAATAATTTTAAAGCCTGTTAGATAGCCGATTAATGGGTGAACCAATCAATACTTTAACCTTGAACAGACAATGGTTTTTAGAATTAATACAAGGACAGGATGAAATCGGATCCATCAATTTCGGGAAATAGGAATAAGAAGCTGTCCTCAAAGTCAAAGGAACAATTTAACGTCAGGACTTCAGAAAGCAAATTCAAAGCATTCATCATCAAATCCTTTGTTTCTGTCCCGGATTGAAATTCCAGGTTTTAATACCGTTTCAATTGTAACTATTTGGATCCATCCGGTTTTTAAGCAGACCTTATCTAAACTATTTTTTCGAATTTAGTACAGATAAAAGGTAATGAAAGATCAGATTATAAAGCCCGAATATAGAGTAATCCTTGCCCGTAATCATTCCGATCAGATCGAAAGAAGGTTTATAGTTATTCTGAATAAAATCTGATGGAATAGAATATAGAGTAATAATTCCGGAAGGTTAAAAGCAGAAATCCTGACTTTTGATCGCTGAAATCGTTTAACCCAGTCAAGGAAATAAGTGGAATTGCTAATTCATGAAAACTAAAAAGCGGTGGAAGATCCACCGCTTTTTACTAAACAAACAACTAAAATTACCTTACGAACTTTGCTTTTCACCAAAAACCAATCAACCCAAATAAGTCCAAAAAATTAATTTGCAAAGTCAAAATAGATTACGTCAAGTATTGCCTCATTGTTTCAAAAGTTGGCAGAAATTAACAATTATTGGCATAATATTATTTTTTGGGTATCTCACAGGTAAAATAATAGTATTGGATAATTGTGGAATTGTGCGATCAAATGATCCATTAATCCTACATAATTCCTTCTGTAATAACGATTTTAATCATTTTATATCCTGAAAAAGATTTTCCGTTTATACAACCAATAGCAAAGGCCCCATTCAGCAGCTAAAATAGCCAGGCAGGTAAATACATTGAGCACAAAATCGGAGGCTCCGGTCCAGCGAAGCATTCCTTTTGAGAAAATTGCGATAAAATTATTAAACCATTGACCGCCAACCGTATTGGAAAACACATAAATAAATATAGAATTTGTACCTACGACCGTAAAGATGAAGATCCAGCTCTTATAACCTTTGATATCGATGAGCCAATAACTAATAGCAAGGGCTATAAGTGCCCAGCCTCCGGAAGCAAAAACAAATGAGGATGTTGCAATGCGTTTAATGATGGGAGTGATTCCCGTCAAATCGAGGCCAAACCCGATTACAAGTGCAATTGCGCCGGCTATGATCAGTGATTTAAACTTGCATCTCCGGCTAACCTCTTTCATGAGAAGCTGACCTGCGAGTACGCCCCAAATGGTATGGGCAGCAGTTGAGATACAGTTTATCGTCACCCATCCGCCACCATTGTTGAGCTTACCCATCAGTACCAGGTCCATCCAACTCCCAAAATTTTTATCAATAACCCAAGGCTGGTTGAACCCTTCAACCGGGAAATAACGATAGGCGAGGTCGCTGACCAGAAGCAACAAAAGAGAAACAGTTAATTGCACTTTAAAAGGATATTTCATCAGGAAATAGGCAATTGGTATTGTAACTGAAAGTTGCGACAAAACGTTCCACAGTTCCCAAACCATCTTTTTGTTATACCCGCAATGTAATCCGACTCCAAAGGCCAGTAAAATAAACGATCGCTGAATAATATGCCGGGTGATGCTATTCCGGGATTCACCTTTCGAAATTCGGTTCTGATATGAAAAGGGCATGGCAACTCCCACAATGAACATGAAAAATGGCTGAATCAGATCCCAAAAATGAAGACCGTGCCAGGGATGATGCTCGAATTGTAAGAAAAATTGCTCCAGAAAGGTGCCCCTGATCGGATCCTGAACCAGGGTCCACCAAAGGCCTGTGCCTTCAGCAACAAGCAGAAACATGGTTAAGCCACGGAAGAAATCGAGTGAAAGTAATCGGGTGGAAGTTTGTTCAGGTTTTTCTGACATTTTCGGTTCAGTTTTAATAGTTAGAAACCAAATGTACTTATTTCCTTCGTCCGATAAGCTTTTTTAGATTCAAAATTTATTCTTTGAATATTCTTTGGCAAATTCGTCGGGTTTTCATAACTTAGTTAAGCATAATCAATCAACCCTATGTATAAAAAACCAAGTATCAAGGAATGGGCCGTTGAAGATCGTCCACGCGAAAAAATGATGGCCCATGGTATGCGTTCACTCTCTGAGGCTGAGTTAGTTGCCATCCTCATCCGTTCGGGCAACCTGGAGGAGTCTGCCGTTGAAGTGGCTCGCCGGTTGTTGGCTTCTGTAAATAATAACCTCAATGAACTGGGCAGAAAATCGATTGCTGATCTACAGAAGATAAAGGGTATCGGAGAAGTTAAAGCGGTGACCATAATGTCGGCACTCGAGCTTGGCAGGCGACGAAAGGAATCTGATCACTATGAGCGGCCCAAGGTAGTCACCAGTTCAGATGCGGCTGAAATTTTCAAACCCTTGCTGGGTGATCTCCCCCATGAGGAATTCTGGATACTGCTGCTTAACCGCAACAACCTGTATATCGACAAGCTGTTGGTCAGCCAGGGTGGGTTGACGGGCACAATTATCGATGTGCGGATCATCCTGAGAATGGCGTTAGAACATAGTGCCTGTTCAATCATATTGTGCCATAATCATCCATCGGGTAACCTCGATCCCAGTGAAGCCGATAAGGACATCACCAAAAAAATCAGTGAAGCCGGCAGACAAATGGATATTCCGGTACTCGATCACCTTATTATCGGGAATGATTCGTACTTTAGCTTCGCTGACAAGGGAATGATGTGACTTTACAAAATAGTTTCGATTTGTCTGTCAAAAAGATATCTTTGATAATGGAATTTGAAACACCACCTGACTAAACATCGGAACAGATGCAGTTGAATGGTTATAGATTCAGAAATTTGAAACAATAATGCTTTTGTGAAAGAGAAACAAAATACATCGGTTCTGATATTTGTCCCCGAAATTACGCCGAGGATTAAATTCATCTTTGAATTTATTTTTCAGACTATACTTGGGATTGAGGTGAGTTTCACCTCCGACTCAAAAGTGTTTATTCAGTCAGACACTCCCAAAATCAATTATTCGTCTTCCAATCTTTCATCAGGATTATTCATGAAGGCTCATACGATCCTGTTCGAAAAAGGAATTGTCAAACAGGATATCGTCGAAGTAAATTACCAGGAGAATAGCTTGTTTTTCCCTTCGTCGGAAGACTCATTCCTTCCCTTCGATCCCTTTGCCTGTAGTTTTTACCTGCTTAGCCGATACGAAGAATACTTTTCGACACACAGGGATAAACACGGGCGATATCGTGATTCGGAGAATATACTGGTTCATCATCGGTTGCATCACAAGCCTGTTGTTGATCAGATGGCCTATTGGATTGCGGAGAAGCTTACAAAAGAGTTTCCGGAGATTAAAGTACTTCAGCGGACTTTTCGGTTTCTGACTACCATCGACATCGACAATGCATGGGCCTTCAGGAATAAAACTATAAAAATTGGATTGGGTGCAGCATTTAAAGCTGTAATGAAGGGGCATTGGAATGAACTGAAGCAACGGGCTAATGTTCTACTGAGACTTCAAAAAGATCCCTATGATACTTATGCTTATATTCTGGAAACCTATAAAGGACTCCTGGGTCATTTACAGTTCTTTTTTCTGCTTGGCGACCGTAATCATTACGACAAAAATATTTCATACAAAAGCAAGAAATACAGATATTTGATTGTAAATCTGGCTGCTGTTTGCAGAGTTGGTATACATCCATCATACACGTCCAACCACGATCGGGGAATGATTAAAAATGAAAAGGAAAGACTGGAAGACATTATTCAAAAGGCGGTTACCCAAAGCAGGCAGCATTACCTGAAACTTAAATTTCCGGATACCTATCATTCCTTACTCAATTCAGGTATTACAGACGATTATACCATGGGATTTGCAAGCTTGACAGGATTCAGGGCAGGGACCTGTACTGCTTTCCCGTTTTATGATCTGAGTGCCAACCGAAGCACTGAATTGACAATTCATCCTTTTCAGGTTATGGATGTTACTTTGAAGAATTACCTGAACATGAGTCCTGATGATGGCTGGAGAGTGATTGAAGAAATGATGTATGAAGTGAAAAAAGTGAACGGAACTTTCATTGGTCTCTGGCACAACGAATCATTATCTGACCTGGGACAATGGAAGGGTTGGCAGAAAGTTTTTGAACGGATGCTGGAAACGGGATTAAAACTTGAACATGAGTAATTCAGAAATACGCCTGATACGGAATAAGGAAATTGACCGGGATAAATGGGATGAATGTATCAGCAACTCTCCATCCGGCATTGCCTATGCGTATAGCTGGTATCTCGACCGGATTTGTTCGCACTGGGATGCACTGATATCAGGCGATTACGAGTATGTCATGCCTATGGTTAATAACAGGAAATATGGAATCCACTATATCTATCAACCATTCTTTACGCAACAGTTGGGTGTTTTTTCAAGTCTCAATACCGAACCCAGGATAATCAACCGGTTTCTGGATGCAGTTCCAAAACAATTCAGATTGATTGACATGAATCTGAATATCGGGAACATATTCCAGCCAAAGGATTTTAGCTTCAGGCACAATTCGACCTATCATCTGAATCTTCGGCAAGAGCTGTCTGAAATACGAGCGATGTATAAATCCAACACCAGCCGTAATATCCAAAAGGCAACTCAGCAAAATATCAGGATTAAACCATTAACCGATATCAGCAGGTTTCTTCGATTTACAGCTGAAAACCTAAGATCCAAATCACCTGAAATAAAAAGCAATCATTATTCCTCGCTGCAAAAAGTTATCAGTTATGCGCTGGAACACCATTGCGGTGAAATATTAGGGGCAGTGGATTCTGCAGATCAATTGCTTGCTTCAGTCTTTTTTGTTAAAACGAATCAAACAAACATATACCTGGCAGCCTCATCCAATCAGGTTGGAATTGAGAAAAGTGCAATGTTTCTGCTGATTGACACCTTTATACAGGAAAATGCAGGTCAAAATCTGATTCTTGATTTCGAAGGTTCCAACATTCCGGGAGTGGCGAGGTTTTATGCAGGGTTTGGTGCTATTCCCGAAACCTATTTGTCAGTTCATCAAAACCACTTACCAGGATTACTACAAGTTTTCAAAAAATAATGCATGAAAAGCTATGAATCTTTAGTTTCTATTATTCTATTGATCCATGAATTTTACTTATTTTCGCCGAAACTTTTCCAGCTATGAGGGTAAATATTCTTGGGGATACAAATTCCATTTTCAACCAGTTCATTTCAGAATTACGATGTGAGACAATTCAAAAGGACCCCATGCGGTTCAGGAGGAATCTTCAGCGTTTAGGCGAAATCTTTGCCTATGAGATCAGCAAGACAATGGATTACCAGACCACTGATGTGAAAACACCCCTTGGCATTGCTAAAGTTCAAACACTGGTCCAACATCCGGTCCTGGCAACTATATTACGTGCTGGATTACCTCTTCAGCAAGGATTACTTAATGTGTTTGACAGAGCTGAAAATGCATTCATATCAGCCTACCGTAAATATGATGAAGACGGTGAATTTCATATTGAATTTGAATACCTGGCTTCTCCCTCACTCAATGGTAAAACGGTCATACTTTCTGATCCGATGTTAGCCTCAGGCGCATCCATGGAGATTGGGTACCATGCATTGATGGAAAAAGGAACGCCAAAACACGTTCACCTGGTAGTTGTTATTGCAAGTATACAAGGATTGGAATATGTAACAAAACACATTCAGGCAGATAATGTAACCCTATGGGTTGGAGCAGTTGATCCTGAAATGACCCCAATGTCATACATTGTTCCGGGATTAGGCGATGCGGGCGATCTGGCCTTCGGGGCCAAGATTGATTCTCATTGATAGTAAGGAGTAATCAATAGCTTTATTTTTATTTCAAAGCAGGGTTATTCTTCATTATAAATATGCTGAATCACCAGTCCTGCCAGGGTAAACCCATAAATAGCCGTAATATGTGCAACCGTTCCATTGATTACCGCCTTCTGGCTGCACCATTCGTGATCAGCCAAATCAGGATCACCGGGTGCATTCTTTGATTTTGGACACAAGCATTTGTCAGTTCCACATGACGAACCTGAGCCTTTGTTTTCAAGCAGTTCTTCACTGTAAACACATAGGAATTCCTTTGCGGGTAAGTCACCTTTGCGAATCTTTTTGCGCACGATATGCCCTAACGGACATCCTTTAACTTTCCAGAATTCAGCTACCCTGATTTTAGTAGGATCAAGTTTCAGTGATGCACCCATCGAAGAGAAAAACACAGCTTTGGTTCGTGTGGCTTTGCGGATTAAATCAATTTTGTTGCTTAAGCTATCAATGGCGTCGATGATGTAATCGTAGGTATCAAGTTCAAATGAGCCGGAAGTTTCAGGTTCATAGATCCGCTGGATGGTTTGGATATCGGCTGAAGGATTGATTTCGAGCAGGCGGTTTTTTAAGGCCTCTGTTTTAACTTCGCCAACCGTGAGGGTGGTGGCATGCAACTGGCGATTGATGTTGGTAATGCAAACCAGATCTGAATCAACAAGTGTCAAGTGACGGATGCCTGTTCGGATAAGGCTTTCAGCACACCAGCTTCCTACTCCTCCGATACCAAAGATAATTACCTTTTTGTTGGCAATGACTCCCATCTTTTCATTCCCAAACAACAACTCTGTACGTTGAAATATCCCTTTTTCTAATGCCATCCTGCAAGTATAATAGTAATGTTTTTCAATTCATTAATTGAGGTCGCAAATGTATAAAAAAAGTAAACCACGAAGACAAATGAAACAATTTTGAGCAGGGCAAACGCATTTAGAAAATACCATTTTGCACAAGCACCCCTGTGAGCTTTTTCCCCTTACAGATTCTTAAGCAATAGATATCTATAGTGTCAATTTTCCCTATTCCCAAATCCGGAAGCTGGGAAGTGTTGTCCACAGATTGCCAATGGGCTTAAAAGGAGTAGTGTTCGGCTCACTACTTGTGTGCTTCTTGTGTGCATATGCTGTGCTTCTTATGTGCACAGAAACTTCCTGAGCACACAAGAAGCACAGCATATGCACACAAGAAGCACACAAGTAGAGAGCTTGGTATAACTTTGGAGGAATCCGATTAGCAGGAGCTCCTTAACTTCTGTTCAAGGTCCAGCCATATGGTTTAGTGTCGGGAACGGACCTTTCGACATTGGTTATTTAAATGTAGCTAATTATCACTTTGGTTGACCCACTGAGCTTCAAGGGGAGCATTTGGCATAAACAACATTTTTTAAATGCGTTTGCCCTGCAATTTTGAGAGGCATTTATATAAAATAGAAAAGGCTGTCCTCTGACAGCCTTTTCACCCGTTTGAGACGGGAAACTAACCTAAACCAACTAAACCTAATAAACCATGAGCTTACCAAAGTAATCAACTTTGAAGCTACTTTCATAAACATCAAAGCAGCACTTTGGTTCACCAAGTGTATTATATTTTAATAAATAATTTTCTCAAGAACATTTCAGCGAACTGATGGGTCAAAGATATTAAAATATTTAAACAATATGCAAGCGACATATGCTCAACAGAAGAAATTTCTCATTTTGCTGAAGTTTATTTTTTGTCCCGCAATATTACTCTTCGTTTATACTTTCCACGGGGCATTTTAAGTCGAATTCTGTTTTCAACAACAAATCCTTGATAAGTTCATGAGGGCTTATGTAATTCATATCACAGATATCACTATTTTGCAGGTATAATTCAAAAGGTTTGGAATGAAACAATTTTGGGTCCTCTTATTCCTTGGCATTTCGTTTGCTTTATATAGTCAAAATGCACCAAAACGTGAGTTTCGTGCTGTATGGGTCGCGACAGTAAATAACATCGACTGGCCGTCAAAGCCAGGTCTTTCAAACGAACAGCAGAAAAAAGAAGTAATCGATATTTTGGATATGCATGTCAGGAACGGAATGAATGCCATCATCCTACAGATCAGACCAGCCTCGGATGCCTTTTATCCTTCAGCACTTGAACCGTGGTCGAAATATCTGACCGGAACACCGGGGAAAGCACCTTTCCCGTTCTATGATCCGCTTCAGTTCTGGATTGACCAATGCCATCAACGAAACATGGAATTTCATGCCTGGCTTAATCCTTTTCGGGTGGCCCTGAATGCTGACGAACCTTTGGCTGGAAATCACATTGCATTCCAGCATCCTGAATGGATTGTCAACTATGGTGGCAAGCTCTATTTCGATCCCGGATTACCGCAAGCACGGGAATTTGTAGTTAAAGTCGTTACTGATATAGTCTCCCGGTATGATGTGGATGCAATTCACTTCGATGACTATTTCTATCCCTATCCATTGAAGGAAGATTTCCCTGATGGAAATTCGTTTGCTCAGTATAATAGAGGCTTTTTGGCCGATCAGAAAGGTGACTGGCGTCGGGACAATGTTGACCTGATTATACGTACGCTTTCAGAAAGCATAAAAAAAACCAAGCCCTGGGTCAAATTCGGGATTAGTCCATTTGGCGTATGGCGTAATAAGTCAGTTGATCCCGAAGGTTCAGAAACAACAGGCGGAACCTCGAATTATGACCAATTGTATGCTGACATCCTGAAATGGCAGAAAAACGGATGGATTGATTATTGTCTTCCACAGCTTTATTGGCAAATAGGACATCCTTCTGTTGATTTTCTGACATTAAGCAAATGGTGGGCATCACATGCATACAATCGGGCCATGTATATCGGGCATGCCGTTTATAAACTAGAGGCAAATTCTACAATTCCTGAATGGAGGGATCCAAATGAATTGATCAGGCAAATCCAGGCTATCCGACAGATTCCCCATTTGGGTGGAAGTGCTTTTTACAGCAGCATCCATTTTAAACGCGATCTTTTTGGATTCGAACAAACCCTTCAGACTAAACTGTATAAATATCCGGCACTGGTTCCTACAATGCCCTGGATTGACAATAAACCCCCTGATCCTCCTCTGCATTTCAGGAAGAGAGGTCATAAATTAAAATGGAAGGAAGCGAAGGCTCAATCAGAAATGGATAAGGCTGTCTGCTATCTGGTTTACATAAACCCTGTCGGACAAAAGTTCAATGCTACCAATTCTGAAAATATTTTTACAATTACAAGGAATAAAAGCATCGTATTTAAACCAAATACACGTAAATTACAAAGAAAATATGAATTGCGCATTTCAGCACTGGATCGTCTTCACAATGAAAGTGAAATCAGCAAAATGAAAGTGATTAAATTATAAAGCCAGCAGCCATGAATCCAAAAGTTGATTGTTTTTTTATATACCGGAATGAAGAAGCCAGTCAAAGGCTGGTCAATCAATTCAGGGAATCTCCACTGGTTAACCAGGTTCATGTTCTCACCAAAGTACCGGTTAATTTGGTCAATTGTGAACAGGTTATAGTTGAAGAGACTGGCTCCTGTTCCACAATCAGGTTGATTGCCAAATTAGTTCATGCCGATTTTGCGCTAATGGCCTTGGGGAACTCTGTCATTGAACTAGGCCAGGGTGCGATTGAACGGCTGGTACAAGTTGCTGAGTATACTGATGCACCAATGGTTTATGCAGACTATTTCGAATATAAAGGCGGTGCGTTTGTCGCCCATCCGGTGATCGATTATCAGCAAGGCAGTTTTCGCGATGATTTTAATTTTGGCCCGGTCAGGTTTTTCAGGGCTGAGGTCTTAAAAGCATTCCGGTACGAGAATTACGAAATGCTGAAACATGCAGGTTGTTATGCATTGCGCCTAAGGGCCAGCCGGATGGGAGAGATGGTGCACATTCCTGAATGCCTGTTTACCAAAGTTGAAACTGACCTCCGTGCTTCAGGCGAACGACAATTTGATTATGTGAAAGCTTCACAACGGGAACGTCAGCTTGAAATGGAACAGGTATGCACAGCTCACTTGCGTGATATCGGAGCATTACTTTTAGCCCCATTCCCCGAAACAATTTTCTCTGAAGATTTTGCAACCGAAGCTTCTGTAATAATTCCTGTTCGCAACCGCGTGAAAACCATCCGCGATGCCATAGTTTCGGTATTGATTCAGAATACATCCTTCAACTTTAACCTTATTGTAGTCGATAATTATTCAACTGATGGAACGACAGAAATATTAAAGGAATATGCCGATTTAGGCAAGCTCATCCATATTATCCCTGAACGAAAGGACCTCGGTATTGGAGGCTGCTGGAATGTTGCGGCATTTCATCCTGACTGTGGTAAATTTGCCGTCCAGCTAGATAGTGACGATTTATATTCGGATGAAAACACCCTCCAGATCATAATTGATAAGTTTTATGAAGAGAATTGCGCCATGGTAATTGGCAGTTACCGAATGACTAATTTTGACCTTGCAGAAATCCCTCCCGGAGTGATTGACCACCAGGAATGGACCGATGACAACGGACCAAATAATGCCTTACGGATTAACGGACTTGGTGCTCCACGGGCATTTTACACACCTGTACTTAGGGAAATCAGGGTGCCCAATGTTAGCTATGGTGAAGATTACGCCTTGGGATTGGCGATTTCGGGAAAATTCAAGATAGGCCGCATTTACCAGCCGATCTATTTGTGCCGCAGGTGGGAAGACAATACCGATGCTTCACTTGATGTGGCTAAACAGAATGCCAATAATCTATATAAAGATCGGATAAGGACATTTGAACTTCAGTCGCGTATTCAAAGAAACAAAACAGTTGATCCAAACAAAAACTGAAAACATATTGATTAACACGAAGCGATTAACCTCACTTATTGATAATGTAATTCATCGGGTGCAGCAGGAACAGTAAAATTAAATGAGCTTCCCTGGCCCGGCTTACTCTCAACCGAAATTGTACCATTATTCTTTTCAACAAATTCCTTACACAAAACGAGCCCTAATCCGGATCCCTTTTCACCTATGGTACCATATCTTGATTGAGTTTGTTCAATATCAAACAAAGCTTCAACTTGATTTGCGTTCATTCCAATACCTGAATCAATGACCGATACGGTTATCATCTTTTGATTTTTACTGGCCCTAATCATAATGGAGCCACTGGCAGGAGTAAATTTGATAGCATTATTTATCAGGTTACGTACGGCAGTTTCGAACAATGCCACATCAGCAAAAGCGAAAAGCTCCTCCGGTATCTCCTGGTTAATCTGGATGCCCTTTACATCAGCAATGTCCCAGTATAAATCCGATTTGCGAAGAATTACATTTTTTAGATTAAACCGAACCGGTGTATGTTTAATGCTGCTCGTCTGAATCTTTGCCCAATTCAGAAGATTTTCCAGCAAATAATATACCTGATTTGATGTCGAATTCAACTGCCTGAGCATTTTTAAACGCTCATAATCAGTGAACTCATTGTATTTACGAACCAGGAGACTTTGAAATCCAAGAATAATATGAAACGGACTTCGCAGATCATGTGAGATTATCGAAAAAAGCTTATTCTTGGTAGAATTTAAGTTTTTAAGCTGCTCGTTATTTTCTTCCAATGTCTTGGCTTGTGAACTCAGCAATTCATTCTTACGTATAATTTCATCCGTTCTCTCCTTAAACAGGACTTCCAATCTTTCTCCTTGCTGGCGTAAACGTTTTATTCTTAAAGTTACGTAAACAACTGGCAATGTTAGGATAATCAGACCAATCAGAATTTTAAACCAAATGGTCATCCACCAGGCAGGATGTACATTCAACTGAATTGTAGTTTCATCAGGGCTCCATTCGCCATTTTCGTACCTGGCCTTTACTCTGAAGGTATATCTCCCCGGATTCAGATTGGTATAACTTGCGGCCCTTTCCTTTCCGGCGTTCACCCAATTTTTGTCAAAGCCATCAAGTTTGTATGAATATTCAATATTGATTGCTTCGGTAAGGTTTATCGCCTGGTAAGAAAATGTAATAGAGTTTTGATAGTAATCAATGTAAATCTGTTTTGCATAGCTGATATTCATGTTAATAATCCCACTGTCTTTCAAACACGTAATACTTTTATTGAAAAGTTTGAAATCAGACAATACTACCAATGGTTTTCTCACTTCGGTCCTTAGGCTATCCGGATTAAAATATTCATAGCCATCTGATCCTCCAAAAAATAAATTACCAATGGAATCGGTGCAACTCAACCGGTCATAGAATTCTTTAGACATGATCCCATTGCTTTGATCGTAATTGATAAACCGCGAGGTTGCCGGATTAAGTCTGGAAATATTGGTGCTGGTCGATACCCAGATGTTATTATGCTTGTCGCTCTGAATGCTCGCAATGTGTTTGTTTTTGAGTCCTTTTGAAAAGCGCAAGAACTTTTGTGTCTCATAATTGAATTTGTTAAGTCCATTATTTGTACCAACCCAGATATTCTTCATCCTGTCTTCGTAAATTACCTTTATCTCATTGTTACTGATAGTGGTTGTGTCGCGCTTGTCATAGTGGTAATTTTTAAATACCTGACCGCCTTTCGGTAGAAAAGCAAGACCCCAGATGGTCGCAACCCATAAGTTCCCCCGTGAATCAACGAAAACCTGGAGGGTATATTGGTCGTCGAGATTATTGTGTTTCTTATTGTAATGATAGAATACTTTTTCGCTGATATCATACCTGTCAACACCCTCCCGATGAGTGGCCAGCCACAAGTCTCCTTCAGTGTCTTCTGCAATTGACCGGATATCATTACAGGCAATTGAAAGCGAACTAGCAGGATCATGTCGGTATGAATCAAACTCCATTGTCTTTGGGTTGTATTTCTGAAGGCCTGCAAGGTAACTTCCAATCCACATCTGATTCTTTGAATCATGGAAGATCGAAAAGATGATTCCGTCAGGAATACTCCTGGGATTTTTATCATCATGCCTTAATCGGACAGTGGTGCGTTTCTTCCAATTATAAATATCAATGCCAAAAGAATGCTTACCGATCCAAAATTGACCCATCCCGTCATTAACCATAGTGGAGGGAAGTTCTTCAGTGCTCGCCCAGAATCGATCTGAATTTCCACCAATGAATTTAAACGGTACATTGTTCCTGGCGAGCCTTATCCCACCAAATAAATTAATATTCCATACATTTCCAGTACGATCTTCATAAACACGTTGTAAACTTTTTCCTATAGAGTAAGGATTATCATCATCATAATTGTATTCATAAAAACTATCACTTGTCGGGTTATAAAGTTTTAACCCTATCAAGGTGCAGAACCATACTTTCTTGTCCCAGCTTATAAAAATCGAATTGATATAATTATCAAGATTCTTTGAGAATGGGTAATGCTTAAACGTTTTAGCTGTAAGATCATAGGTATCAATCCCTTTCCCAAGTGTACCCATCCACAGGGTTTGTCCTGTTATCCCCAGGTTTTTTATTTCGTTAATGGATATCGATTGACTGTTTAAAGGATCGTGCCGAAATGGAATGAGCTTTCTGGTCTTGTGCTCAAAACAAAACAAGCCTCCGTCTGATAAATTGCCTATCCACAAATTATTCTGGTCATCGAAAATCAGGGCGCTGATATCCCCCTGATCCACTTTCACCACCTGTTCAAATTGACCTTCCAATTTATTATACAAGTAGACGATTTGATTATAGGCAACGAAAAGTTTCCCGGTTTTGTCAAATGTAAAAACCTTGACGAATGCATTATCAAAAGACTTCATTTTACTCTTGTCGGGAAGTCTTGTAAAACAATCATATTCACGGTTGTATTTGCGTATCCCCTCTTTCATGCCGATCCAAAGATTATTTTCGTGATCGAGAACTAAATTATTAATCCCGTTTGAAGGCAATGATTTGGGATTATTGACATCCATAACATATGGGTATATCGTTTGTCCATCGAACCGGAACAAACCTTCTTCAGTTCCAATCCACATATAACCCATGGAATCTTCAACCATTACGCTGGTTTTGCTGCTGGTAATATCGGAAAGGGCATCAAAGGCTTTAAATTCAAGATTTGGTCGCTGTGCATAGGCAATACTGCCCATAATCATGGAAAGGTAAAAACATAACATCATACGATTGAAAAAATTCAATCCTTTCATTTTGTTGGTTAGAATAAGGTCTGTTTAAGAGGGGGCGAATCTAATAATATTTTTTAAATATATATATTTTATTGTATGAAAGCAAACAAATTATATTTAATCCTAAAATACTGACCATCAGAAACAATACAGACCTTAAAAATATCTCAAACTTAATTATTGCCATCTCTTTTGCCATCCGGTCAACTCCCCTTGTGAAAGGAAGGTCCAGGCAACAATACGGCTTTGCTTTTGTCCCTGTGCCATTTCGATGGTACGTATTTCTTTTGCTCCAACCTTTTGAAGTGCTTTGTAAATGCCATGAAGATTAGACTTTTTTGAAACTAAAGAGCTAAACCACATGCAGCGATCAGGCAGTTCTGAACTTTGTTTCACCATTCGCCGAATAAACTCTGCTTCTCCTCCATCGCACCACAATTCGTTATTTTGTCCCCCAAAGTTTGATAAGGAAGGCACCTTTCCCGGTGATGCCAGATTCCTCAGTTTACGTTGTGATTCACCTGCTGCTTCTTCAGGGGAAGAATGAAACGGAGGATTACAGATTGACAAATCAAACTTTTCGCCAGGCTTGAGAATTGAACTGAATATATTGGAAGGTTTTGTTTGCAGCCTTACTTCAATTGAACCTTTTGGGAAGGCATTTGATTCAATGATCTGACCGGCACACCTGATGGCCATCGCTTCAATATCCGTTCCCACAAAATGCCAACCGTACGTTTTATTTCCGATCAGCGGGTAAATGCAACTTGCACCAACGCCGATATCAAGAACAGATACGGATTTGCCCTTTGGAATGACACCATTGTTGCACGAAGCAAGTAAATCAGCGATATGATGAATGTAGTCTGCCCGTCCCGGAATGGGCGGACACAGGTAATTTTTGGGGATATCCCAGTTCACAATGCCATAATGCAATTTCAGGATAGCCTTATTGAGCATCTTTACGGCCTCCGGATTACCGAAATCAATCGACTCAATGTTATATTGATTCAGTTTTACAAACGGTCGAAGTTCAGGGCACGCGTCCGTTAACTGCTTGAAATCATATCTTAACCGGTGCGGATTTCGGGGATGCAGTAAAGTTTTTTCTGCGGAAATTGTCTTCTTCTTTTCAGTCATATGAAATATCCATTGGATAGGAATGAATGATCAAAGTTACAATTTACTATCAATTCCTGATACAATGATTATCGGATTGAAAAAGCATCTCCATTTTTGAAGACGATATCTAATTGTGTTTTGAAGATATTAATGAGTAACCGAACCCTTTGCTGTGCCAACAAAGTTAAGGAATCCGCTATCGCTTAGCCAGTCTGCCATCCGCTGTGGCCAGGTATTAATTGTTTTAAGGGATGAACGGTCACCCATGTTAAAGGCGTGTTTTCCTTTGGATAAAAGAATAGCTTCCACCGGAACCTTTGCATCCCGAAATTTCGAAAGGAGATCCATGGTTACTTTATCGCAGCCATACTCATCATCATTTGCGCAGATCAGGAAGGCTGGCGGGGCATCGGAAGAAATCTTTTCAGGAGCATTGCCCCCTGGATAAACCATCATTTGGAAATTCGGTCTACCATTGATGCGGTCAATCAGATCGGGTGCATTGGAGTCACCATCCCCTTTATCGAATGCAACCATCATCACCACCGCACCACCGGCTGAAAACCCCAACATGCCAATGCGATTTGGATCGACACCAAATTCAATGGCACGGCTGCGAACCAATCGCATGGCCCGGTAGGCATCCTGCTGAACATTTTCTATCGAATAGGGTGAATTCACTTCCCCGGGCAAGCGGTATTTTAAAACGAATGCGGCAACCCCGATGGAGTTCAGAAATTCTGCTGCCTGTTTCCCTTCAGCATTATATACCAGCTCGCGGAATCCCCCACCAGGAGCTACAATTACAGCACAACCATTGGCCTTATCCTTTGGCGGCAGAAATACGGTAACCGAAGGATTGTTAATGTTGCGCACCCAGTAATCCTGAGCCATTTCGGGAATGTCCTTCCGTGTTTCGAATCCAGGAGCGCCATTCTTCCAAAGGTGAATCACTTCCGGTTCAGGCTGTGCCATAGCGGTTAAGGGGAGTATCAGGGCAATAACCAACAGTCGGTAAATGTATGTTTGCATTTTATTTAGGTTTAGACATTAAATTTATAAAAAAAATCCGTCTAAATATAAATAAATGCAAACATCTTATTTACAGTTGAATTCTACATAAAACCAACAGGAATCCATTCCACCCGAATAAATCGTTTCAGGCTTCAGATTGAGACCTGGTTATATTATTTAGCTACCGACCTTAAATATTCAACCACAGATCTGGCCTTGGCCTCATTCAACGCAGGATCGATCATGATGATATTGTTGAATTTCTTGATGAGCGCCTTAACGTTTGGATCGGCTTTCTGCATCCCTTCTGTGTTTAAAAGCAAGTTCATGATATATTCAGGAGCACGGTCTTTGGTGATGTTCCTAAGCGGCGGACCAATTTTTATCTGATCCAGCTCGTGACAAAGAGCGCATTTGTCGTTGAAAATGCCTTTACCTTCGGTAATCATTTTTTTATCCAGTGCGGGATCAAGCTTCACACTTTTAATAGGTCCAACACCAAGATCTTTAGTCTGTGCAGCCGATTGCAATACCCCGGCACTCATGCATAAAAAGGAAGCAATGACCAATGATTGTAATAATAAAATAAAATGTTTTTTCATGTGTTATATATGTAATTAAATACTAAAATCAGGAATATCCGTTTACTTAATTGCTCCTTTAGAATAGTCAAAAGTAGTCATTCATAATCATATTGGTATTTATTAATTGTTAAGAAACAATAAATGAATACCAATATGGCTATGAATGACTTTAAATGATCTTAAGTGAAATCACTGACATTCATCAAAAATTAAACCAGGCCAGGAGGTAGAGTGTGTTATTATCAGCAGCACTCCTACCCACTCCGTTATAATTTGTTTTACTTCCGTCAAATTTACTATAAGTAACGTATTGAATTGAAAACTTAGTATTGTACCAAGGCAAATACTCAATCTGGTAGATGAACCCATTACTGTTTGGTTTATTCGTCGAACTTGCCACAACATCTGCATCAACCGAACCGGATGAGTTAAAGTAGCCGATGGTTGCTCCCAGTCCGTCCTTTAAATACAGGTTCCCATCAATTTTAAAGTTGCTGAAATTATATTTATTGTCCGACGAATTACGGCTTTCGTTTTCTTGTATCAGGGATGAATGCAATACGAATGTTCCCGGAGTAAAGGTATGCTCGTACTGAAGATCAAATCCAACATCGGTAAATTTGTCCATAGTCCCCGCAATACCGGTCGTATAATCATTGGAGGCCATTCCGAATGTACCAATTTCCGCGTAGCTATCCCCCCAGCTGTGTTGAAGTGCTACACGCCAATAGGGTGCTATCCCCTTTATAGTCATTCTGCTGGTGGAATCAGCCGGGTTAGCTGCGCCTTGTGGTGAAGAACGGTATAGCGTTATTTCTGCATATAATAAGTTATTAAATAAAGCGTACGCTCCCAGTCCGGCAACCTGCATACCAAGATTTTCGATCAGGGTAGATTTGGCCGGTGAATTGGCGGCACCAGACGATGCCGTGGGAAATCCCCAGGCCGGAGTTGTATTCCAGACATCCTGTACGGTAGGGTTATTATTTAAAGTGACACCATAGAGCAGGCTCGTGGTCCCCATACTTGTCCGGTTGGCATACCTGATTTCAGCGTTATCCATGCCGAAGGTTTGTCCGTCATAAGTCATCTGGATAAAGGACCCAATATGCGGAGTGATCTGGCCTGCATAGAACATGCTTATCTGCTGGGGAAAAGCAATAGAATTGTTCTGAGTTCCCTCAATCGCTTTTGCGTTACTTGTAAAAGAGGTTTGGACCATGGCAGAAAGGGGCAGGTAGCTAAGCAGTTTCAACCGTGTTACCTTGTCGCTGTCTTCCTTTGAATCAATGGTTTTCATCATGGTCATGGTATACCCGTTCATCTTAAACTGACGGCCAAAGGGAGTGAGTTCTGGAAACGAATAATGACAAGCGGTGCATGACATACCGGTTTGCCGGGCGAAACTGGGAGTGGCCTTTGTCACACCTGCATTGGCAAGGATAATCAGCATCAGAACAAATAGTCTGAGAATGCTAATTCCGACTTTCGGGTTTTCAATACTTTTCATGATACTCGATGAGTAACTGCATCTTTCAGGGTGTAAACTTTTTTCCATAATAAGTATTTAAGCGTTATGAATAAAAAATCAGTTTGGATCAGCAAGAATACAAATATTTAAGGATATTTCAATCCTTAAATCTACTTAGTATCATATTATATTTGAAATAACATATCTGTCTATAAATGGAAGAGTAGTGATTTAAACCAAAAAACGCCGGAATTGTTGATTAGATTTGCAAAAAGATTACAAAAAATAATTACCCTTTATCTTTAAATAAGCTCCTGCTTAAGTCTGACGATAAGTTTCAAAGATGAACTTTTTGACTCCGGACAATAATTCGCAATCCATTCAAATCATCTTAAGAAAAGCAATTATCCTGCTCTCGACCTGCACGTAAAGTTTCCGGAAAAGGATTGGGTAGTATTTGATCCGGAATATTTGATTTTTGATTGATTTCTATCTGTGTTAAAATGCATTTATAAACACAGATAGAACACAGATAATAAAACGAGATCCCCTCCCGATCCCCTCTCAAACCCGGCCCGAATTACATTCGCATTCCTGCTTATAGTCACTTCTGGAGGAGATTTCTTCTTAAACATGCATATTGAAGGGGCATCGCTACCCGAATGTTCGATCGGCAAATCATTCTCCCTTTTGATCAGGAATCTGCCTGTGGTCTTAACGAGGTTTTAATTGCGGGTCGTTTGAACAACAGCCAGGTGAACGTGTTTAGTTCAGGTAGTATAAACATTTTAATACATCTAAAAATGGGAACACCTAAAGTGGTACTACAGATTACTCATGAAGTGAAAGATTTCAAGCAGTGGAAGATAGCCTTTGATTCGCAGGAAGGCGTTCGGGAAAGTGCGGGAATTGAGGTTAAAGGCGTTTTTGTCTCTGCCGACAATGCCAACCTGGTCACCGTACTTACAAAAACTCCTTCCGTTGAGGTTGCCAGAGCTTTTACGTCAAATCCTGACCTGAAGGAAGTGATGCAGGCCGCGGGTGTGATTTCGGCTCCTGAAATAAAAATTCTAGTTGGTCAGTAATAGTTCCTGAAGTTCTTCTCCTGCAAGGATAAGAACGGGTTCGATAAAATCTGTAAGCCCTGTGTCACTTGATTCAGGGCTTATTTTATGTCTCTTTAATTACGGAATGAAATCTTTCTTTTCGTTTTTTATTAACAATCCTGTTTTCAGGAATCGAAATTGGTAACTTTACCTTTCATTTCGAAAGTTCAGGCTCAGGAGAGGCTAAATAAGAGTTAACTCATTGTTTATGAATAATTTTACGCACTTACATGTTCACTCACAATATTCCATTTTGGATGGGGCAGCCAGTGTTAAGGGGCTGATTGAGAAAGCCAAAAAGGATGGAATGACTGCGCTTGCGCTGACTGATCATGGCAACATGTTTGGCGCCAAGGAGTTTTATGACGTTTGCCGCAAGGAGGGAATCAAACCCATACTGGGGTGCGAAACATACGTGGCCGAAACTTCGCGTCACAGCAAGAAAGATGCGAAAGTTGACCGTTCAGGCTACCATCTTATTCTGCTGGCAAAGAATCTGACGGGATACCGTAACCTGCTCAAACTGGTATCTGCCGCCTATACCGAAGGATTTTATTACAAACCCCGAATCGATAAAGAATTACTCGAACAGTATCACGAAGGACTGATTGTATCTTCGGCCTGTCTGGGAGGAGAAGTTCCTCAGCACATTATGGCCGGGCACCTTCAGGATGCCGACGAAACCATTCAATGGTTCAAATCGGTCTTTGGGGATGATTTTTACCTGGAGTTGCAGCGCCACCCCTCTGAGTTACCCGAGATGCGACGGAATGTGTATGATAACCAGGTGTTGGTGAATACCCAATTGCTTGAACTGGCAAAGAAACATGAGGTGAAACTGATCTGTACCAACGACATTCACTTTATCAATCAGGAAGATGCAGATGCACACGATCTGCTCATCTGCCTGAATACCGGCAAGGATTTGGATGATCCTACCCGCATGCGTTATACCAAACAGGAATGGTTTAAAACCACAGCTGAGATGGCTGCACTGTTTTCAGATGTCCCCGAATCGCTGGCCAATACACAGGAAATCACCGATAAGATTGAGGCCTACGAACTGAATTCCTCACCGATCATGCCTCTTTTCCCCATTCCTGAAGATTTCGGGAAACTGGAAGATTACCGTGCACGCTTTACAGAGGAAATGCTGCTCGAAGAATTTGGGACCAAGGCCTTCGATGAACAGGGAGGTTACGACAAAGTGGTGCGGGTAAAACTGGAATCAGATTACCTGGCACACCTGACCTGGGAAGGGGCCAGACAACGATATGCGGAACCGTTCACCGATGAAGTGTTGGAACGGATTGAATTCGAACTGAATACCATTAAGACCATGGGGTTCCCGGGATATTTTCTGATTACACAGGATTTTATCAACGAGGCAAGGCGTATGGACGTTCTGGTAGGCCCCGGGCGCGGTTCGGCAGCTGGATCGGTGGTCTCCTACTGCGTGGGTATTACCAACATAGATCCGCTTAAATATGATTTGCTGTTCGAGCGTTTCCTGAATCCTGACCGTATATCTATGCCCGACGTGGATATTGACTTCGACGATGATGGCAGGCAGAAGGTGCTCGATTATGTGACGCATAAATACGGCAAAGATAAAGTGGCACACATTTGTACCTTCGGGACAATGGCAACCAAGATGGCTATCCGCGATGTGGCCCGAGTGTTGAAGCTGCCTCTATCAGAAGCTGACAGGTTGGCCAAGATGGTTCCTGAAACTCCTAAAATGAACTTCCTCACTGCGTATAAAGAAAGTTCGGAGTTGAGGCAGGAATCAAAGTCGAACAGCGATCTCATTCGTGCTACCCTGAAGTTTGCACAGACACTCGAAGGGTCAGTTCGTCAGACAGGCGTACATGCCTGTGGTATCCTGATCAGTCGCGATCCATTAACCGACCATATCCCGGTGATGTTCTCCAAGGACGATGAGAACTTACTGACGACCCAATACGATGGGAAATATGTGGAGGGCATCGGTTTGCTCAAGATGGACTTTCTGGGATTGAAAACCCTTTCGGTGATCAAAGAAGCCATAGAAAACATCAAGCTTTCGCATGGGATTACCATTGACATGGACCATCTGCCGGAGAATGATCCGGAGACCATGGAACTGTTCGCTAATGGGGACACTACCGGCATATTCCAGTTCGAGTCACCCGGTATGAAAAAACACCTGCGAAACCTTAAGCCCAACCGTTTTGAAGACCTGGTAGCCATGAATGCGCTCTACCGCCCGGGACCAATGGAGTATATCCCCTCGTTTATCAAGCGGAAACATGGTCAGGAAAAAATAGAATACGAGAGTCCTTTGATGGAGCCTTACCTGAAAGATACATACGGTATTACCGTCTACCAGGAACAGGTGATGTTGCAGTCACGTGCGCTTGGCGGCTTTACAAGGGGTGATTCGGATTCGCTCCGTAAAGCGATGGGTAAGAAGCAGATTTACCAGATGGATAAACTGAAAGAGAAGTTTCGCGAAGGTTGTCTGGCTAATCCTAAGTTTATGGAAGGCTGTGTGGCGGGAGAAAAAGATCCCCAGAAACTGATCGATAAAATATGGAAAGACTGGGAAGCTTTTGCCAGTTATGCCTTCAATAAATCACATTCGGTTTGTTATGCCGCAGTGGCTTATCAGACCGGTTACCTGAAAGCACATTTCCCGGCTGGGTTTATGGCGGCCAATATGAGCCGGAACCTCAGCAATATTGTTGAAATCACGAAACTGATGGAGGAATGCAAGCGCATGAAGATGAATGTACTGGGACCTGATGTCAGTGAAAGCTACGGCAAATTCACTGTAAACAAGGCAGGAAACATCCGTTTTGGGATGGCAGCCATTAAAGGTGTTGGCGAAGGTGCAGTTCAGGATATCATCAAGGCCCGAAAGGGTGGTGAATTCAGGGATATCTATGATTTTGTTGAACGGGTGAACCTTCAGTCTGTCAACAAAAAGAACCTCGAAGCCCTTGCAATGGCCGGTGCGTTTGACTCTTTTAAGAAACATACCCGCAGCCAGTATTTTGCTCCGGATGAAAATGATCAGACCTTTATTGAAAAGCTGATCAGGTACGGAAATAAGATTCAATATGAAAGCAATAATCTTCAACCTTCGCTCTTTGGTGAAGTGATGACAAGCCAATCGGTTCAGAAGCCTGAACCTCCAATAGTGCCTGAATGGGCTGATTTAGTCCTGCTCGAAAAGGAAAGAAGCCTGGTGGGGGTCTATCTGACCTCGCATCCGCTGGATAAATACAAGATTGAGATCGAGACACTAGCCTCGAAGGATGTTACATTTAAAGATCTGAACAGCAATATTGATGCCCTTAAGGGCCGTGAACTGACCTTCATCGGAATGGTAAGCGAAGCCAGAGAAAGCTTTGGGAAGACCGGAAAGCCTTACAGCCAGATTGTATTGACCGATTATACAGATTCGTATAAACTGTTCTTCTTCGCAAAAGACTATGTGGAGTATGGCAAATACTGCAAACCTGGCCTTTACCTGATGGTGAAAGGAGTGGTTCAAAACCGTTACGGAGGTGATCAGCTTGAGTTTAAAGTCAGCCGGATGGAGATGATGGAGGAAATCAGGGAGAAATATTTTAAAAGCATTACACTGAAAATACCACTGCCGGCACTAACAAGGGAGTTGGTTCACGAGTTGGCCAGCCTGACCCAGAACAGCAAAGGGAAAACGCTGCTGAAATTTGATATCTGGGATCCTGAAACAAAAATGATGGTTAATCTGTTTTCAAGAAACACAAGGATTGAAATCACTAATGATTTACTTGCCTATTTTGAAAAGCAGGATGATCTTGCATTTAAAATTAATTAGGCTAATTTTGCTGGGGTTTTAGTATTGTTGAAGTATTTACAACTAAAAATATATTACAATGGCTTTAGAAATTAATGATGCGAATTTTGAGGAATTGGTTCTTCATGCGGATAAGCCGGTTCTTGTTGACTTTTGGGCAGAATGGTGTGGCCCTTGTCGTATGGTAGCACCAATCGTTCAGGAACTATCGGAAGATTTCGCCGGAAGATTGATCGTTGGGAAAGTTGATGTTGACAGTAATCCTGGAATTGCATCACAATTCGGAATCAGAAACATACCGACTATCCTGTTTTTTAAAGGTGGTGTTGTGGTTGACAAACATGTTGGCGCTTCACCAAAATCGACTCTTGCTTTAAAGGTTGAAGGTATTCTCTAAAAAATAACCAGTGGGGAAAAAGGCATAGGAAGCTACGGTTCTTATGCCTTTTTTATTGTCAATCATAAATCAATAGCTCGTATCCGTTGCCTAAAAGCGAACGGCAAAGGATAAAACCCTGATCGAATTGGATAAATATATTTAAAAGCAATATCCTTTGCCAGCAGCTTAAGCTGACGGACATTTGGAGAAATACAAATTCCTTGAATAATCTTATTGATATCCAGCAATTTCAGCAATTCGATAACCTTGAATTTATCTCTAAAGAGGTAGTCGAAGGCTTTATAACCGGTTTGCACCGAAGTCCTTTTCATGGTTTCTCGGTTGAATTTGCCGAGCACAGGCTTTACAACACCGGTGAATCGACCAAGCACATCGACTGGAAACTGTTCGCCCGCACCGATCGCCTTTTTGTGAAGCAATACGAGGAAGAAACCAACCTTCGTTGCCAGATTGTGATAGACACATCTTCATCAATGTTGTTCCCCTTTGAGAAAGGAGTTCCATCGAAGATTAATAAACTGGCCTTTTCGGTCTATTCGGCAGCGGCCATCATTTATCTGCTCCGGAAGCAGCGCGATGCTATAGGTCTTTCGTTATTCTCAAATGATATTGAGTTTCACTCAGAAGCTCGTCTATCGTCGGTACACATCGATTTATTATACAATCAACTGGCATCATTGTTAAGGCAGGGAAAGGCTCCTCTGGATAAAAAAACCAATACGGTTAATGCTTTGCACATGATTGCTGAGAATATTCACAAACGTTCGCTGGTCATCCTGTTTAGTGATCTGATTGAACAGGAAAGTACGGATGAATTGTTTGAAGCCTTGCAACACCTGAAATACAACAAACATGAAGTGCTTCTTTTTCATGTCACTGATCACCGACAGGAAAGGGAATTCGATTTCAGGAATCAACCTTATCGGTTTGTGGATCTGGAAACTGGTGAACACCTTAAGTTTTCACCCCACGATTTGAAGAACAACTATCAGAAGGCTGTTTCAGAATATTTTGAAGAATTACGTGTGCGCTGCGGACAATACCATATTGACCTTACTGAAGCGGATATCAATGAAGATTTTAAACACGTGCTATATACTTATCTTCTAAAAAGGAAGCGATTGTTCTGAAAGCCCATTCCCCAACCCTTCCCCGAAGGGAAGGGAGTAGCTCCTGTAAATATATACCTTTATTGCTATTTTGGATATTCGAATCTGTAAAAGTTCATCAGAGTATGACTTTCCAAACATGCAGTACCAAAGCCTCTCCCTTTCGGGGAGAGGTTTGGAGAGGGGCTTTTATTTCTTCTCTGCCGGGAACAAATCACAGCTGACCGGATAATGGTCCGAATCATTTATAGGAGACACCTTGAAATTGTAACTGGTAAATTTTGGACTATACAAGATATAATCGATACGGAAAGACGGTAATTTCCCGTTATAGGTATTCGCTGTTCCTTTTCCGGATTCAGTAAACGAATCTTTCAGATTTCCTTTTACAGTGCGGTAAGTAAACGATATAGGGGCATCGTTAAAATCGCCGCAAACAATTACCGGATAGTGACAATGGTTTATATGTTCGCGCAGTGTAGCAGCCTGTTCTGCCCTCTTGACAAGAGCTGTCTTGAATTTAACACTCAGTTTCAGCAACCTCTCCCTTGTTTTTTGATTGGGGTCAAACTCCATCGAATCAATGGCATTGATCTCGGTAGGACGAAGCCTGTACGATTGCAGATGACAGTTGTATACACGCACAGTGTCCGAATTCATCAGGATATCAGTAAAAATAATCATGTTGCCTGAGTTCTTAAAGCGGATTTCTCCCATATTCAGGATCGGGAATCGGGTCATAGTAAGTTGTCCTCCGGCATTGCTGCTATGGGCCAGTTGCATATGGTTGATCTGAAAAAGCCTGGTATTGCTGATATCAAAAATCTGTCGTTTATTGAGCCTGACTTCCTGTAAGCAGATGATATCGGCGTTGTTCTCCCTCAGGAAATTAAGAATATGATCAGCACTTTCCTTGTTTGGATATTGACTCATTCCCAAAAAGTATTCCACATTGTAACTGATAATCCGGACTCCTTTTTCTTCGGTTTTTTTCCCAGATAGCTGAAGATAGTTCCCAATGTGGCTATACCCGGCAAGAATAACCAGAAATGATATAAATGCAAACTTTGGTTTGATAATTATCCATAAAACAATAAAAACAAGGTTGGCTACCATCAGGTAAGGATATGCCAATCCGAACAGGGCAACGAACCAGAGAACTTCAGGACTGAGGAATACCGAAATTGAAGCAATGCCAAGTGCAATTACGGCTATAAGATTTATAAATAAAAGCGTATATACAAAAAACTGTTTCAAATGGACTGCATTTTATGTTCCAACATTACTCCTGATCACCTGCGGATATAACAAATATATGAATAATTGAACTGTAATCCAGATTGAATTCTACAGACTTTTACAGATTGACCGTATCATGCGATCTTTCCCATTGATGTCTTTTTTCAGGATTACTTCCGTTAATCCTTTTTCCAGAAGCATGATCTGACATTCCTTCCCAAATGCCTCATTGATTTCCAGATACAGGGTTCCTCCGTTGCTGAGATGACTCATGGCAAAATCAGCTATACATTCGTAAAAGAGAAGCGGATCTTCATCAGGAACAAATAATGCCAACCCAGGTTCAAAATCAATTACATTCTTATGCATTTGGAGTTTTTCACTTTCTCTTATATATGGCGGATTACTCACAATGATATCCAGTTGAGGGAAGGCAATTTCAGGCTTGCCTTTTAAAATATCGTATTCGAATACGGAAATCTCAACGGCATTTAATCCTGCATTACTGCGGGTTGATTCAAGGCAAACGGATGAGATATCGCAGGCAAGAACTGTTGCCAGGGTTATATTCTTTCGAAGCGAAACAGCAATGCACCCTGTTCCTGTTCCAATGTCGAGTATGTTTGGTGCAGGAAGGTGGTTTTCCTGAATGATCCATTGAACAAGCTCCTCTGTCTCCGGTCGTGGGATCAGCACACCAGGAACAGAGTAAAATGGCAATCCGTAAAATTCTGTCTCTCCGAGGATATATTGTATCGGTTCGTGGTTCTTCAGCCGGACAATAATCTTTTCGACAATTATAGCCTCTTCAATGCTTAGTTCCTCGTCACCAGCCAAAAGAAACTGAGTACGTGAATATCCTTTCAACTTTTCGATGATCAGGAATATCAGGCTGTCAATTTCCTCTTTGGAGTAACTTCCAGCCAATTCTTTTCGGATTGATGCAATGCCAGCCTTCATTTATTGTTATTTTTGACAAAGTTAATGTTGTTTCTTTTGTTAATGTTGTTTCTTTTGTTTGAAATGTTTGTGTACACAGGAACATTTTCAACAATAGAGACATTTCAAACTCTTTTTTAGATGATGAGTACTCCTGCAATCTTTATGCAACGTTGCCTCGAACTGGCACTTCTGGGAATGGGTGATGTCGCCCCAAATCCAATGGTGGGCTGCGTAATTGTATGCAATGGAATCATCATTGGAGAAGGCTATCATCAGAAATACGGGGGACCGCATGCCGAAGTAAATGCCATTAACTCAGTCCAAAATCCAGAATTACTCACTCAGTCAACTTTATTCGTTTCGCTTGAACCCTGTGCACATTTCGGGAAAACACCTCCATGTTCTGATCTGATTATTGAAAGCCATATACCACGAGTGGTGATCGGAACGGTTGATCCGTTTGCAACCATAGCCAGGAAGGGCATTGAAAGAATGCAAAAGGCAGGGATAAAAGTGGAGCTAGGCTTACTCGAAACAGAATGCCGTCAGGTAAACCGCCGTTTTTTCACCTTTCATGAGAATAAAAGGCCCTATATCTTGCTGAAATGGGCTCAGACCCTTGATGGGTTTATTGATACCGACCGGTCCGAAACATTGCATCCAACCTGGATTACCAACGTTTTGGCAAAAAGGCTGGTACACAAACAGCGTTCTGAAGAATCAGCCATATTAATTGGAACCAATACTGCTGAGTTTGACAATCCAGCGCTTACCATACGTGAATGGGTTGGCAATCAGCCCATCCGAATGGTGATAGACCGAACAAACCGGTTGGATTCAAGCCTGCACTTGTTCGACCACAAAACACTTACCTGGGTATTTACTGGAATTGAAACACCTGATTCGGGAAACATCAAATACATTACACTCGATTTCGACCGTAATATTCTTCCACAGTTGCTTTCTGAACTTTACAGGCACAATATTCTATCAGTAGTCGTTGAGGGCGGCAGTGAATTGCTTAATAGCTTCATTGAAATGAATTTGTGGGATGAAGCTTTTGTATATACGGGGAACCAGTTCTTCGGGAAAGGTGTTGTAGCTCCAAATATCTCCGGTGAAACTTTGGCTATTGAAATACTGGACGATTGCAGACTGCATGTGATGAGGAATAGGTCTGAACACGATTAAAAAGATTATCAGATGCACAGGATTATATGATAAAGGATGGAATATCCTTCAATCAATCAATAAAAGAAATTTTATCACGAAATTACGGATAGAACTTATAGATATCTTTTCGATGAAGAATTCGCTCAAAATAAAGTGTATTGTTCTCAAATCTTAAACCAACACGATAATCTCCAAATCGTATTTTATAATAGGTAGGGTAACCTTTCAATTTTTCAAAGTTTGGTATCTCTGATGTACTTTTAAAGAATTCAACTTCTTCAAAAAGCAATTTTTCAACCCTTTGCCTTTCTCTTGCAGGGACTTTTGCAAGTTCTTTCAGAAAGACTTTATTAACGCAAATGTTCATTATTTCTTTTGAACTAACGTTTCATAATATGCTTTGGCTTCTGCAACAGAAAGAGTATCGGTCGGGTCATTCTCAGAGATAAATTGTCCAAGAGCATAGTCTTCCAGTAATTGCTCTATTCTTTCAAACGTTTGAATGTCAATTTGCACAGCTACTGGACGTTTCTTACTGTCCGTTACGTAGGTTTTCCTTATTTCCAACATACTACTGAATTTTCTATAAAGGTAAAATATTCATCCCATATTGCGAAATATTTGTATAGGCTCTATTTCTCAACCTTGCAAATCTTTTCATCCTATAAATCCAGTTCTGACTTCCTTTTAATCATGTTAACATTTTCCTCTTGTTTTTAACAATATTTTTCATGAAATTTAGTCGCAATAAATCAACCTGCTAAAACACATGGGAATCTTGTTCAGCATATGGAAATCACTGCCAGGCCTTATTGGTATCCTTTACCTGTTAACTGTAGTATTTATTGCCATTCTGATCATCCTTGAGAACAGGAATCCTGTGAAAACTATCAGCTGGATTCTTGTATTGGTGCTGCTTCCTCTTATCGGAATAGTGTTTTATCTGTTCTTCGGGCAGGAATACCGCAAATCGAAGATGTATTCGCGTAAAGGATTGAAGGATCTTGAAAAACTACGTAACCTGACGCTTGAGCAGTTGGATAACCTTCCGGAGAACCATTTTCAGATCAATAGCCGGCTTTATTCCAAGAAACGGTTAATGAACCTCATGCTTTCAAACTCGAATGCTATTCTGACCAATAATAACGAAATACAGGTCTTGCGCAATGGGGAGGAAACTTTCCCGGAGATCTTTAAAACCATTGAATCGGCAAAACATCACGTTCACCTTGAATACTACATTATTGAAGATGACAGGATCGGGAATTACCTGAGAGAACTTCTTATCCGAAAAGCGCATGAAGGGGTTGAAGTCCGGTTGATTTACGACGATGTGGGGAGTTGGGAACTGAAGCATAAGTTCATTCGTTCCATGTCAGACGCCGGTATAAAAGTCGATTGTTTCATGAGAGTGCGTTTTCCGATGCTTACGTCAAAGGTAAATTACCGAAATCACCGTAAGATACTGGTGGTTGATGGGGAGACTGCCTTCGTTGGCGGACTGAATTTTGCCGACCGCTATCGCGATGGTGTTCCGGGTATTGGTCACTGGCGCGACACTCACCTGAAGGTAATTGGCGGTGGTGCCACAGCGCTCCATATCATTTTTATGGCCGACTGGTATTTTGTATCCAAAGAGGTTTTAAAAGGAGATCAGTATTTCAAACCTTTTGAATCAGGAAATGGTAAATTGGTACAAATGACTGCCAGTGGCCCCGATTCAGATTGGGAAAGCATCAGTCAAGCCTATTTTGCTGCCATTGCATCAGCTACTAACTTTGTATTTATTTCGACTCCTTACCTGATGCCGACCCCTGATATTGTGACTGCACTGAAGACTTCCGCACTGGGAGGAATTGATGTTCGCATTATCGTTCCTGGTTTGTCGGATGCAATTACCCCAAAATGGGGTACAAATTCGTTTGTAGAAGAATTGCTTGAGGCAGGTGTTAAAGTTTATTTCTACAGGGCAGGCTTTATACACAGCAAAGTAATAGTGGTTGATGGCATTTTTTCTTCAGTTGGTACGGCCAATCTTGACTTCCGTAGCCTGGAAACCAATTTTGAAGTAAACGCTATGATTTACGATGAAGAAATTGCAGATATCCTTGCCTCCCAGTTTCTGGAAGACCAGGCTAAGAGTGAGTTAATCATTTTGGAAGAATGGATCAAACGTCCAAGGATCAATAAAATTAAAGAATCTTTCTCCCGTCTGTTAAGCCCAATGCTCTAATAAGCAATCAGTCTCAGTTATCAGAAAAAGCTTCTATAGAATAAGGAGTCCTTTTGCTAACCGATGAAGTTGGAAAATTGATAATTTGTGAACGCCAGCACTTAACTAAAGGTCTTTTTATGCTGACAAATAAAACACCCTGCAAACCAAGGCTTGCAGGATGAAATAATGTTTTGCCAAATTATTTTTATAATCTGTTATTTCGGTTATAAGCTATCCCCAAAATCCTCACGAAACTTGGCGACCAGTTTATCCACCCAGTCACCAATCGGTTTCAGCCTGCCCACAAAGAAACGAAGGACAGGTGGTTCTTCTGTCCATTCCAATCCGCCAACGAGATGACGATTGTCATAAAGCCACTGGATACGGTCTTCGGCATACTTGATTTGAGAAAGGGTAAATACCCTGCGTGGGAATGCCAGTCTGAGCAATTCCACGTCAGCCAGAATATCATTGCCGTTTTCATTCCGAACGCTCGAAATCGTACCGCGCTCCATGCCCCGAATTCCTGCAGCAACATACAAAGCAGCAGCAAGAGCTCCTGCAGGATATTGTTCCTGCGGAACATGTGATAAGAAATCTTTTGCATCCAGGTGACATCCCAAGCCTCCGGAAGGTGTAATTACAGGAATACCCTTATTATCGAGTGCATCAACCAGGTATTTAATAAAGGTTGGCGAATGACTGATAACATTGAAATCAAGGGTTTCGTACAATCCGACTGCCATAGCTTCGATTTCGCGGACACTCATACCACCGTATGTAAGGAATCCTTCATATAGTGGAACCCAGTCACGCATTTGCATATAAATATCGTGATTATTGGTACAGATACCTCCCCCACGTGTACAGCTAACTTTGCGGCCCGAGAAATAAGAGAAGTCGGTATAACTCAACATCTCATGTAAAATGGACTGAATTGTTCTATCCATATAACCTTCTTCACGGGTTTTGATAAAATAAAGGTTCTCATTGATTAAACTGGTGTCCATCAACAGCTTTATTTTATGAGCTTTGGCGATTGCCGAAACCTCTCTCAGGTTGGCCATCGAAAATGGCTGTCCGCCAATCAGGTTGGTTCCTGCCTCAAAACGAATATATGCTACGTTTTCTGCACCCCATTTCTCGATTACCTTATTCAGCTTATTGATGTCCATATTCCCCTTGAACGGAAAATCACTTTTAATCTTCAGCGCCTCATCGGTATATATTTCTTCCACAACGCTGCCAATCATTTCGATATGGGCCTTGGTAGTAGTGAAATGATAATTCATGGGAACAACAGTGCCCGGCTTGCAGAAAGTCTTGGCAATAATGTGTTCTGCTGCACGTCCCTGATGTACGGGGAGATAATATTTCTGGTTGAACACATCCAGTATGGCTTTTTCAAGTTTTGTATAACTGGCCGAACCTGCATACGAATCGTCAGCCTGACTCATTGCAGCAACCTGGTTATCGCTCATTGCATTAGTACCCGAGTCGGTAAGCATATCAAGGAATACATCTTTGTTTTGAAGGAGGAAGGTATTGAAGCCAGCTCCAAAAATTGCTTCTTTGCGTTCTTCGATGGGTAAAAGGTTTAATTTCTGAACCACTCGCACTTTGTGCATTTCAAGCGGAGTCGTATCACCACTGTAAAATTTGACGGTTTTTAATTTCTCAAAATTCTCCATAAGTTAATTCTAATTGGTTTTTGCTTTGTTTTTAATTCCGGTAATTCTAATTAAGATGATATCTATTCTGGGATAGGGATCCTTCTTACTTATATTGGGACTGCGAGTTTACAAAAAATAATATTCAATAAAAACAATCCTGATTGATATAAATCGTAAATATTTACCCATTATAGATTTTAATTTAGAATAAATAGTTTAGAAATACCTCCGGTATGATATTTCCCGAATGAAGAATTCCTAATCCTCTTTTTTTCTCTCCGGTTCTGGTAATGAATTGGCAGGAAATTGATTCTATTCTCTTTCATATAGGGAAAGCCAAGGGATAAGGTCTATGTACATAAGAAACAGACTTGAAACTCAATGCTTAGCACAGGACCTGTGGGGATATATTTAGAACGTGTTTAATAACAGACGAAAAGAATTTGTTTGTTTAAACGTTTAAGCATATTTTTAGATCATAAAATATCAAGGAATTGATAACACATTGAACAAATAATCTGAACCGCTAAATAATGTCTAAGAGAGTATCATTAAAGGATATAGCTGGAAAAGTTGGCGTCTCTATTGCCCTCGTTTCATATGTCATGAATGGACAGGAAAAGAAAAAAAGGGTTGGAGCCGATGTTGTGGAACGAATCAGGGAAGTAGCCCGTGAACTTAATTACAAGCCTAACCAAATTGCACAAAGCCTGAGAACAGGATCTACCAAAACAATTGGATTAATCGTTGGCGATATCTCAAATCCCTTTTTCGGGAACTTAGCAAGGGTCATTGAAGATGAAGCCATCAAGCATGGGTACACTGTCATATTCGGCAGTGCAGATGAAGATCTGAATAAATCAGCCTCATTGGTAGAAACACTGATCAACAGGCAGGTCGATGGCTTTATTATAGCCCCTGCTGAAGGAACCGCCGGGCAGATAAAAGCACTTCAGGAAAAAAAGACACCCCTGGTTCTCCTCGACCGTTATTTTGATGAGGTGACAACGAATTATGTAGTGCTAAATAATTTTGATGCCTCCTATGATGCCATTTCATATCTGATTGAAAACGGCTACCGAAAGATCGGGATGATCGCATATCAGTCAAGCTTAATCCATATGCAGGAACGAATCAGGGGATACAGGGAAGCGATTAATGATAACAATCCTGAAAACAAAATTCGCATTGAAGTAGTCCGCTACAATTATATAAACTCAGATATAGAAAAGGCCATGCATAACCTAATGGATGGGGAAAATAAAATTGACGCTTTGTTTTTTGCTACCAACGCCTTAACGATATCGGGCCTATATTTTATTAAAAAGCTTAATGTAAAAATACCGGAAGAGCTTGCAATCATTGGATTTGATGGCAATGCAGCTTTTGACTTTTTCAGTACACCTTTATCGTATATCGAACAACCGATTGAGTGTATGGGCGTTGAAGCGGTAAGAGTCCTGGTAGAACAGATTGACGGATCGAATGAGATTGCAAATATTCAATTAAGGCATACGTTAATAAAGCGGGAATCAAGTTTATAAACCAATGAACAAATACACATGAAAAAACTATTTCTTGTTCTGGTAATCATCTTTCTGGTTATATGTGAAGTTTATTCTCAAACTACATTTAACGGTCTGGATATGAACCTGGGCAATCTATCCAGGTTATCCAACGCGAAGACCTGTTCAATCAGTCCTGAAAATTTTACAGGTGAAAAGGGTAAAGGCGGAATGGCCAGTCTGGATGATAAAGACAAACCGAATGTGGCCAATGCCAGTTGGGCAGCACGTGACCTGGGTCAGGGCTGGAAAGTAAATCCATTTGTCCGCATCCATCCGGGGGAAACCTTTACATTGGCCAATATTGAAGGGATGGGCGCCATTCAGCATATTTGGATGACTCCAACAGGAAACTGGCGTTTCTCCATTCTACGCATTTACTGGGACGATGAAACAGAACCTTCGGTGGAATGTCCGGTGGGTGATTTCTTTGGCATGGGCTGGAATGAATATGCACCGCTTAATTCACTGGCTGTTTGTGTAAATCCCGGAAGCGCCTTTAACTGTTACTGGGTCATGCCCTTCCGTAAAAAATGCAGGATCACCATGGAAAACATCAATGTGAAGGAACCTATGACTTTATATTACCAGGTGGATTATACGCTTACCGACGTACCAACTGATGCAGCCTATTTTCATGCCCAGTTCAGGCGTCAGAATCCTACAGAGAATTCAATTTATACCATTGCCGATAATATCAAGGGGAAGGGTCAGTTTGTAGGTGTTTACCTGGCCTGGGGAGTGAACAACAATGGCTGGTGGGGCGAAGGTGAAATCAAATTCTATATTGACGGTGATAGCAAATATCCAACGATTTGTGGTACAGGAACCGAAGATTATTTCTGCGGGTCGTATAATTTTGAGCGCAACGGGCAATACAAGGAATTCTGCACGCCTTACAGCGGACTTCCGCAGGTTATCCGGCCCGACGGAACCTACAAATCTCAGCAACGGTTTGGGCTATACCGCTGGCACATTATGGATCCGATCCGCTTTGAGAAAGACCTGAAGATTACCATTCAGGATTTGGGATGGCATTTGGATGGCCGCTATTTGAAACAGCAGTCAGATATATCTTCAGTCTGTTACTGGTATCAGACCGATCCGCATGGTAATTTTCCCAGACTGCCTGACTGGCAAAGTCTTGAGGTTAACTAATTGAGAAACTAAATCCTTAAAATAAAATCACATGAAAAGTAAAATTTCAAATATCTTGTTTGTAATCCTTGCACTCCTTTTGGCAGGGTGTATCTCCTCAACCAATAAAAACACAAAGAATATGACATCAAAAGCGGAAGCAGTCTTTCAAAAAGGAAGCTACGGTTACGACCTTGCTTTTCTGAAAGCACATAAACTGAATCTGATAGAACTTAAGGATGCTTCATCAAAAGCCAGCGTGGTCTTAGTACCTGACCTGCAAGGCAGAGTGATGACGAGCTCTGCTAATGGCAATGGGGGGAAAAGTTTTGGCTGGATCAACTATAAACTATTTGAATCAGGGGTAGTAAGCGGTCAGTTTAATCCTTACGGCGGAGAAGAACGCCTGTGGTTTGGCCCTGAAGGAGGTCCTTTCTCCATTTATTTTCAGAAGGGAAAAGAACAGGTTTTTGCCAACTGGCTGGTTCCAAAGGAAATTGACACCAAACCTTTTGAAGTTGTTTCGCAAACGGAGGGAAGTGTAAGTTTCAGGAATGAATTTGCCTTAACCAATGCTTCAGGTACAAAGATGGACATAGGGATTGAACGCAATGTGAAATTGCTTAACCGTGCAGAAGCAGAAAAGGCCCTGCAACTTTCGCTGGATACATCATTGAATTATGTGGCCTATGAATCGGAAAACATACTAACCAATAAAGGGAAAACAACATGGAATGATAAATCGGGCTTCCTTTCTGTATGGTTATTAGCGATGTTTAATCCTTCAGAAAATGGAGTTGTTTTTATTCCTTACAAAACAGGAGATGAAGCCCAACTGGGAAAAATCGTCACCGATGATTATTTTGGGAAAGTGCCTGCTGATCGGTTGATCATAAAGGATGGAGTCCTGTTTTTCAAGACAGACGGTAAATGCCGCAGCAAAATAGGCCTTTCTCCGGAGCGGTCATTACCTTACTGCGCAAGCTATGATCCAGACAGTCGAGTACTCACCCTGCTTTGGTTCTCAAAACCAGAACAGCCTGCAAAATATGTAAATTCCAAATGGGGAAAGCAGGAGAATACTCTGAAGGGCGATGCAGTCAATTCGTATAACGATGGACCGGTAGCAGATGGATCGATCATGGGACCATTTTATGAAATTGAAAGTTCCTCTCCGGCTGCATTATTGGCTCCCGGTGAAAAGATTACCCATAGACAACGGATTTTTCATATCTCAGGCGATGAAGCACATTTAAGTTTAATCACCGAGAAGTTGTTTAACCTTCCAATTTCACTGATCAAACAGGCTTTATAAAAGTTGTCGTTTGTTGTGATTGTTGTGATTGTTTCCTGACAACCAATGACAACTACGATAACAATTACAACGTATGACCACCAATGACCTTCAGAACACCCTTCCTGATAATGAAGAGGAGACATTTTTTAAAAAATACGGTAAGTTCAATAAGCCTGATCTGTCTTTCACCGACATTGATGAGCGCAACTATTCAATCCAGGACTGGAGGGGATGGTTATGCTTCGGACCCAACTGACCTGTTTCGGCCTGAGTTGATACCTTTTCCTGATCATCCACAAGACTGGAAGAAATTCAGGGAGTCAATGACTAACTGGAGAAAAGAAATGAGGGCAAAGCTTAATTACGACGATGCCCTCTATATCAATTCTGACTTTAAATGGGTCTCATCGGCTTATAATTGCTTTTTCCTGATGATGTATGATGAACTCTTCTATGACCGGACTACCGACCAATACAAGGTTGATGAGTTCCTCGATTGGGGAGAAAAAGAGTTCGGTAAGCTGGACATTATAGTGCTGTGGCATGCTTATCCACGTATCGGTCTGGATGATCGGAATCAGTTTGACTTTTACCGTGATATGCCTGGCGGACTGTCCGAAATCAGGAATGTGTCACAAAAGATGCACCAAAGAGGGGTAAAAGTATATCTCAATTATAATCCATGGGATACTGGTACAAGAAGGGAAAATGCTTCGGATATTGATGCACTGGCTCAGCTTATTCGTGAAACTGATACCGACGGGATATTTCTGGATACCTTGAACAGGGGTTCCAGTGAGTTCCGCGACAAACTGGATCAGACCAAACATGGTGTAGTTCTGGAAAGTGAAGGTGCATTACCCGTTGAAGATATTAAGAACCATCACATGTCATGGGCTCAGTGGTTTCCGGATAGCAAGGTCCCGGGAATATTACGGAATAAATGGTTCGAACGTCGCCACATCCAACATGGCATTAGCAGGTGGCAAAGAGACCGGACCAAGGAATTACACACTGCCTGGATGAATGGCAGCGGCATCATGATTTGGGACAATGTGTTTGGCCAGTGGGTCGGTTGGAACGAAAGGGACAAATCACTGCTGCGGTTAATGTCGCACATTCAAAAGCGCTATACATCACTGTTTTCAGGTGAAGGCTGGGTTCCTATGATCGATGGAGTTATGGCAGGTAACATTTATTCAAGTCTTTGGCAGGACGATCAAATAAAGCTCTGGACACTGGTCAATCGATCAGAATATCCTTTTGAAGGTGATTTATTATCCATTGAGACTATAAACGGCGATCATTATTACGATCTGATTCAGGGAAAGGAAGTAAAAGGGAAAGAGGAAAAAGGGAAAATGGTACTATCCGGGAAGTTAATCCATCGCGGTATCGCTTGTTTTATTGCAGCTAAACCTGGAGCTTTGGGTGATGACTTTCAGGCTTTTTTATCCAGGCAGGCAGAATTGTTTTCAAGGATTAGTTCCAACACTGAATTCCCTGCCATTCATGCGAAAAGAGTGCCAATATCTCCCACTAAACGGCTGAGTAAACCTATGAATGGAATGGTTGAAATCCCTTCATTTAAGGGAAAACAAGAGGTTAATTTCAGGGTAAGGGAAGTCGGCTTTTACAGTTCCATCGATCCGTATTTTATCAATTGTGGTGCTCCAAGATTACATCAGGGTACCTCCTTTATGATGGAAGTCAATCTACCAGGATTTGCGATGGATGAAACACCTGTTACAAATGCACAATATCATCAGTTTGTGAAGGAAACTGGCTATATTCCTAAGGTAAGCCATAATTTCCTGAAGCACTGGCCAAATGGGACGATTCCTTCAGGGAAAGAAGACCATCCTGTCGTCTACATCAGCCTGGATGATGCACGGTCCTATGCCCTTTGGGCGGGGAAACGTCTGCCTACCGAACAGGAATGGCAATTTGCAGGACAGGGTAATGAAAACAGGAAATACCCATGGGGCGATAAGATGGAAACCGGCCTATGCAATGATGGAGAGTTCGGAGGTACAACTTCGGTGAAGGCTTTTCCAAAAGGCCAGTCAGTCTTTGGGTGCTATGATCAGTGCGGTAACACCTGGGAGCTGACCGAAAGCGAACACAGTGACGGAAGAAGCCGGTTTTGCATACTTAAAGGAGGCTCTTTTTACAATGCCAAACAATCAGAATGGTATTTCGATGGAGGACCTCAACCTTTGAATTACTCAACCAAGCAATTGTTGATCTATCCGGGTATCGATCGTTGCAGCACCCTTGGATTCCGATGTGCCGCCGACTTTTGATCAGGAACATGAATAGTACAGTTTGAATTTAGACCCTTTAACCAATAAAATAAATGAATATCATGAAACAAAAAGCAGGAAGTAGAACTGTTGTATTACTGATGCTTTTTCTTGCTGCCACGGCAGGAATTGCACAGGATAAGACTGTAAACGCAGATAAGCCTGTAATTACGATCGGGAAGTTCGAAAAGATCTTCGATCAAAGCGTTGGCGAAGATGATGTCTGGTATATGAATGACCATTGTTTCATTAAAGGACCCGAAGGGAAATGGCATATGATCGGCATTACCGGCAGGGACGCTCCAAAGAAATGGGCTGAAAATTACCTGGCACATGCAGTCGCCGACAGCCTGACCGGCAAATGGGTGAAAAAACCTTATGCTATGACTGCCCGCTATGACCTGGACGAAATGGTCCTGTGGGCTCCTTACATCCTCAAGCATGACGACACCTATTACATGTATTATTGCGCCGGTGACCCGGATCATCGGAGATACCAGATCAACCTGGCAACCAGTAAGGACCTCTACGAGTGGTCAAGATATACCGGGAATCCGTTGTTTGTGGATGGCTTTGACGGACGCGATCCATTCGTTTACCACGACGAAATCAACAACCGATGGATCATGTATTATACTGCAACCAAAAAACCGGAAGGCGGAAATCACATTGTTGGTGCCCGGATCAGTTACGACTTGGTGCATTGGACCAAAGACCGTTATGTGGTCTATACTGATCCTGAAAAAGGTACCTGGGGAGGGAATACCGAGTCCCCTTTTGTAATTAAAAGAGGTGACTGGTACTACCTTTTTATTGGTCCAGGAGCAAGTTATGTCACTACCAAAGTATTTAAAAGCAGGGATCTTTTCAGCTGGGATGCAACAGACGAAATATTAACCCTTGAAACGCATGCTGCCGAGATTGTCAGAGATGACCACGGGAAATGGTATATCAGTCATTGCGGCCTTCAGCGCGGCGGGCTATACCTGGCACCACTATACTGGCATGATGATGTACAGGATATTTTAGATAAGAAATAAGAAATTGGAGACCGAAGACGGGAGACGGGAGACAGAAAAACGGAGAACGGAAAAAGGACTATAAAGACTTGGTGAAACTTGGTGACTTGGAGCCTTAGTGGCAATTTTTGCATTTGTTATTACAAAAATGGAAATAGTAAATGGTAAATTAGTAAATACCTTAATAAATCGATATGAAAAGAACACATTTTTTCTCATTCATCTTATGCCTGCTGGCTCTGGGCGGTCAGGCTCAGAATATGAATCTTTTATCGGGACTAACCACCATTCAGGATGGATTACGATCAAAAAGGGTTAGCAGTTACGACCGTTCAGGTGGCAATGGTGATAACATCAGTAATATTAAACCAGGCGAAAGTCGTACCATTTTCGATGTTCAGGGAGCAGGGATTATCGATCATATCTGGATTACAATGGCCCCGAGACCCGAAACACTAAACCGCACGGATGTCATCCTTAAAATGTACTGGGATGGCATGAAAGAGCCATCGGTACTTTCACCCATCGGTCCTTTCTTTGGCCAGGGATGGAATGAAAGCTATGATTATACCTCAATGCCTCTATCAGTAGGTCCTGCTGGCGGTACAGGTATGGTTTCCTACTTTCAGATGCCTTTTGCCAAAGGGGCTAAAATCGTTATTGAAAATCAGGCAGACATTCCCATTGACGCTTTCTATTTCTATGTCGACTATGTTGAAATGGATAAACTCCCTGCCAATACCGGTCGCTTCCATGCATGGTTCAACCGTCAGATAACCAATGCAGCCGAAGATGGAGAAAATGAATGGGAAGCTCTCCACCCTTTTGGGAAGAATATTGATGGCAAGGACAATTATGTGTTTGCCAACATCAAGGGAGACGGCCATTTCGTAGGTGTAAACTATTACGTTCAGAACCCAAGTATTATGTGGTATGGCGAAGGAGATGACATGTTCTTCGTAGATGGCGAAAAACTACCATCCATTCATGGAACTGGTACGGAAGATTACTTTAATACTTCCTGGTGTCCAAGATCCATATTTCTAACCCCATTCTATGGATACCCCAGGGTTTCCAATTATGAGACCGGATGGCTTTACCGGACCCATCTCTACCGGTTTAATATTACCGACCCCATCTATTTCAAGAAATCACTAAAGGCAACCATCGAGCATGGCCATGCCAACACACTAACCCTCGACCTTTCGAGTGTAGCCTATTGGTATACCCGTGAAGCCACTGCAGTTGACCCTATACCGGATAAGGAACATCGTTTGTTTATGCCTGAAATTGGTGCAACAGATATGCTTCGCTGGAGAAATGAATGGAGAAAAGCTCATGGCAACAAACCTACATTATGGGGTAACGAAAAATAGTTTAATTTCCAATACTTAACCCTAAAGAATCCTGTAATCCATGAAATATTCAATCGTTAAAATCGCAATTATCTTTTTTCTACTTGGTCAAAGTTTTCTTTGCCGGGCTGATTATAAGGATGAAATCTTAAAACTTACCCGTCTCGATTTATTGCCTCAGTTCCAGAAAGACAATGCCGTAAAGGAAGTTACGAGTTACGACAGGACCGGTGGCAACGATGACGGCTTTTCAGGAAAGTATTCCTTTCTGCGCAAAGAAAACGGAACGCTGGTCATCGCCGAACTTAAAGGTCCCGGAGTAATCCAGCGTATCGCTACTCCTACCCCATCAGAAGACACCATCCAGTTTTATTTTGACGGAGAAAAGACTCCCCGCATCGAAGTAAAGTTTATAGACCTCTTCTCAGGTGAAAAATATCCATTCCTGAGACCTGTGGTGGGCAATGAAGTGGGTGGATATTACTGCTACCTGCCGATTCCGTATAAGAGTTCCTGTAAGATTGTGTTAAAGGGAAAACGGATGCAGTTCTTCCAGATACAGTATCGTGAACTGGCAAAAGACCAGACCGTTTCCTCCTTTCCACAGAAGCTGTCCAAAGAGGAAGATCAAGCGCTAACTTCCGTAATTGCCATATGGAAGAAAAGCGGTGAAAATATACTCACCCTTTTGCCAGAAACAAAGACCAACCTCAAAACAGTCACAAAAAGTGTGGTGCTGAAAGCCGGGGAAATTAAGTCCCTCTTTAACAGCAAACAGGGAGGCCGGATTGTTGGCATTGAACTTACACCTCAGCTGCAATTAAACAGTCAACTGAAGGACCTGATCCTTCGTGCCCAATGGGATGATGAATCGGTGGCTGCCATCAATGCTCCTGTCTCTGACTTCTTCGGGTACGGATTTGGGAAGCCCTCCATGCAGGCCATGCTGGCCGGTGTCAGAAATGGCGTTCATTATTGCTACATGCCTATGCCCTATAGTAAATCAGCCAATCTTGAACTGGAGTTTATCAAGAGTTCGCTTAATCAAACCGCTGAAATACCTGTGAATGTTACTATCTATTACTCTGAAGCTAAACGTACCGAGAATGAAGGAAAATTCTATGCACAATGGAAGAGAGAGAAAAACACAGAGATGGGAAAACCATACCAGATCCTGAATAAGGCAGGCAGAGGACATTATGTTGGGACCTTATTGCAGGCTCAGGGATTGAACTCAGGAATGACTTTATTCTTTGAAGGCGACGATGAATGTACTGTCGATGGCGAGATGAGGCTTCATGGTACCGGTTCTGAAGATTATTTCAACGGGGGGTGGTATGCCATGGCCGACCGCTGGGACCAGGCCTTCAGCCTGCCAATGCATGGCTGCCTGTCTTATTCCATCCCTCTGGCCCATACGGGAGGTTACCGTTTCCTCATGACCGATAAAATCTCCTTCGAGAAAGAGTTTAATCTGACCATCGAACATGGTCCGGAGAACAATCAGATCCCGGCTGATTATACCTCGGTAGCCTTTTACTACTGTGACACCCCACCGGCTGCCAATGGTGTTCCTGCAATGGCATTACTCGAAAAAGTAAATTCTCCCAAGCTACTTGAATACTGGATTCAGTTGCTGCCCGTAAAAGCCTTGAGCGATAACACCAAAGTATCAACGGAGAATTGCAAGGACAGTCAGACCAAAAAATCATATGACGTCATAAAGCTGGAAGCCCCTGATGATGGCTTTGCCAAGTTTGAACTGGAAGTACCCTCGAACGGCGAATACAAACTTTATCTGTCATACCTTAAAGGTCCGGAGGGCAGCTCTTTCGAAGTCAATCAGCGCCAGGTTCCAATCAGTAAAACCCTAAACGGATTTGCTGCTGAGAACACCTTCGTGGATAAGGAATTTATCGGTACTCTTTCTATAAAAGAAGAAACCAATACCATTACGATAGTGCTCAAAAACAAGGAGAAGAAAACAGCTACTACTAAGTTCCTGCTGCACCGGATATATCTGGAGAAAATATGATTTCAACCTTAATAACCAAACCAATGAAACAACCAAATTCTATTCACCTCTTGCTGATCTTAGTATTCGGCTTGTTGTTTTTTTCCTTTACAGGGGAGAAAGGCAAACCTGAATCAGACGGACATCACTTTAACCAATCCTATACAGGAAAGAACCTCGACCGGGTAGCCTTTCCCATTGGCGGCCTGGGAGCCGGCATGTTTTGCATGGAAGGGAATGGAGCCATCTCGCACCTTTCAGTTAACAACAAACCCGATGTCTATAATGAGCCCTTTGCTTTTGCAGCAATCAGTGTGAAAGGGGTTGAAAATGGGGCCAAGGTACTGGAATCCCCTGTGCCTACCTGGAAGTTCTTTGGTGAAGGAGGGACAGGCAATGGAGCCGGAGGCAGGGATTATGGCCTGCCTCGCTTCGAAAGCGGTAGTTTTACCCCCCGATTCCCCTTTGCAACCTTAGAACTGGAAGACAAGGACATTCCCCTACAGGTTGAAGTTGTTGGCTGGAGTCCATTTATCCCAACCGACGAAGACAATTCAGGTCTTCCTTCGGGCGCCTTTGAATACAAATTCAAAAACACTTCCGCGAATGCTGTTGAAGCCGTGTTTTCATACAATGCCAAAAACTTCCTGGATAACGATGGCCGCATTCTAAAAGCAGGGAATGGTTTTACAATGGTATCCGGCAACAAAGATAAGTCTCCCGTATCGGAAACAGGCTTTACGGTCTTTGTAGACGACAACACTGCCGTGGTTGACTATTGCTGGTTCAGGGGTGGCTGGTTTGATCCTCTGACAATACTCTGGAAAAATATAAAGAACAGAACAATTGTAAACAATCCTCCGGTTGAAGGATCCTCTCCCGGAGCCTCCATCTATGTGCCCATCAACCTGAAGCCGGGTGAAGAAAAAGCTATAACAGTTAACTTTTGCTGGTACCTTCCTGATACAAAACTCGCTGAAGGTGCACCTCTAAAAGCAGGTTCTGCGTTCAAGGACAAACCCTCTTTGGGAAGAACTGGCGGTCAATCCCTTGTTACAGGTTTTGTCGGAAAACAACTGGTGAACACCTTTGACCCTGGTGGCGACGGGCAAACCGGAGTGTTGCAATCACCTCCGGTTGTTATTACCAAACGTTACCTGAAATTCCTTGTAGGTGGTGGAAGCAATCCTGAACAGACTGCAGTTAAGCTTCTGGTTAACGGAAAAGAAGTTGAAACCGCTTCGGGAAACAATACAGAAGTGCTGCAGGAGAAAACCTGGGACCTGAAAAAGTACAAGGGCAAGAAAGCCATCCTACAGATTGTTGATCAGGGAACAGGAGGCTGGGGCCATATCCTGGCCGATCAGTTTGTGCTGACCGATGATGCAGCTGAAAACCTTGCCAGCTTGTCACCTAATGCACAACTGATTGAAGATTTCGAAAAAGATACCTATGGTAAATGGGAAGTCGTAAAACCGGAAGGAACAAAAGAATGTTGTCCCGGCGGAAAATGTGAGGAAGATCCTTATTACAAACCCTGGTATGCCAAACGCTTTCAGAATCTGGATGAAGTCTCGAAATACTGGACACTCCATTATGCCGATTTAAAGAAAAACAGCGAATTGTTCCGTGATGCCTTCTTTGCATCTACCCTGCCACCTGAAGTGATCGAAGCCGTTGCAGCAAATCTTACTATCCTGAAGTCACCTACGGTATTGCGTCAATTCGATGGAAGACTATGGGGCTGGGAAGGCTGTAACGATAACTCGGGATGCTGCTCAGGAAGTTGCACTCACGTCTGGAACTATGCACAATCCATCTGTCATTTGTTCCCTGCCCTGGAGCGAACCCTCCGCGAAACCGAATTCAAGGTAAGCCAGAATGAAGCAGGCCACCAAATATTCAGGACAAACCTGCCCATCTCTCCTGCCATACATGATTTCCATGCTGCTTCCGACGGACAATTGGGTGGAATTATGAAAGTCTACCGCGAATGGCGTATCAGCGGCAACACCGAATGGATGAAAGGGCTTTTGCCTTATGTGAAAAAGAGCATCGATTACTGCATCGAAACCTGGGATCCCAAACATCAGGGTTATCTCGAAGAACCTCACCACAATACCTACGACATCGAATTCTGGGGACCCGAAGGGATGTGTACCAGTTTTTACCTTGGAGCCCTGACCGCTTACATCGAGATGAGCAAGGCCAATGGAGAACTAACAGAACCTTACAAGGCTTTGCTGCAGAAAGGCAAGAAATTCATGGAGAATGATCTCTACGATGGTGAATACTTCATTCAGAAGATCAAATGGACGGGCCTGAGGGCTGCCAATCCGGTGGAAGCCTCAAAAAAATCGTATGCAGGAGAATATTCACCCGAAGCATTGGAGATTCTTCAAACCGAGGGACCAAAATACCAGTACGGCACAGGCTGTTTGTCTGACGGTATCCTGGGTATGTGGATGGCCTCCGTTTGCGGGCTTCCTGAAATAGTGGACAACGCCAAGGTAAAAAGCCACCTGCTTTCGGTTCATAAATACAATCTGAAGACCGATTTAACTGACCATGTTAATCCTCAGCGACCAAGCTATGCCTGCGGCAATGAAGGCGGTCTGCTGCTCTGTACCTGGCCCAAAGGCGGTCAGCTTTCGCTTCCTTTTGTTTATAGCAATGAGGTCTGGACAGGTATCGAATACCAGGTTGCCAGTCACTTGATGCTGAAAGGCGAAGTGGAAAAGGGCCTGGATATCGTACGTGAATGCCGGAAAAGATATGATGGAGTGGTACGCAATCCGTTTAATGAATACGAGTGCGGTCATTGGTACGCCAGGGCCATGTCGAGTTATGCCCTGCTTGAAGGCCTGACCGGAGTGCGTTACGATGCCGTGGACAAGACCCTGAACATCGATTCAAAGATTGGCGATTTCACCAGTTTCCTTTCTACGGAAACAGGATTTGGGAACGTGGGTCTGAAAGACGGCAAACCTTTCTTTAAAATGGTCTATGGTAGTTTGGATGTAAAGAAACTGATGGTTGCCGGCATAGAACAAAAGCTGTAATCTATTATTGAAATTTCAGATGATCATATGCTCAATAGATGAAATAACAGTTTGATTTTTACATATCAATGTAATTTTTAGGAAAAGGGGGGAAACCCCCTTTTTTGTTTTTAATATATTCTACAGATATAATAACTTATTGTAACAAATAGCATAACTTAGCTCAATATAAGAACATTAAAATTTTTTTGTATCTGGGTTCGAGGTCTTATAGCCCAACACTAAGTTTGAAACAACAAAATACTTAATATATGAAGAAATTTGATCTTAACATAGAAAAGATTCTTGAGAACTGGGAAACATTTCATGCAATTCGCGAACTTATAGCTAATGCACTTGACGAACAACTTTTGACAAATACAAAAGAAGTAGAAATACTGAAAAGTGGCAATTTTTGGATAATCCGAGACTTTGGGCGCGGCTTAAAATACACGCATTTAACACAAAATGAAAATCAAGAAAAACTCTTAAACAATAGTGTTATTGGAAAATTTGGAATTGGTTTAAAGGATGCTTTAGCAACTTTTGATAGAAAGGGAATTAAAGTAATTGCCAAATCAAAACATAGCCAGATATCTATAGCAAAGTCGGAAAAGGAAGGTTTCAATGACTTATTAACACTTCATGCCATTATCGAAGATCCAATAGAAACAACATTTATTGGGACTGAATTTAAACTTATTGGAGTCAGCGATAATGATATTGAAGAAGCTAAAAACTTGTTTTTAAAGTTTTCAGGTGAAAGAGTCATTGAATCGACAAAACAAGGCCAAGTAGTAAAGAAAAAAGGTAAAAGTGGTAATATTTACATCAACGGAGTTAAGGTGGCGGAAGAAGAAAATTTTCTATTTAGTTATAATATTACAGTATTAAATGCTTCAATAAAAAAAGCATTAAACAGAGAAAGAACAAATGTTGGTAGGACCGCATATACAGAATCAGTTAAAAAGATCTTATTAGTCTGTCAATCAAAAGATGTTGCCGAAATACTTGCTAAAGATTTGACCAACATTAACAGGGGAACAGCACATGACGAATTAACTTGGATCGATGTTCAGGAACACTCGGTGAAAATATTGAATCAACAAGGGAAGTACCTATTTATTACTTCATTTGAGGCAATGCAGCATCCGGACATGATTGATCAAGCTAGAAACAGTGGTCATGAGATAATCACAATACCAGAAAATTTAAAATATAAAATTCAAGGCTCAACAGACTTTTCTGGTAAACCGATAGTTGATATTGGTCAATTTGTTGAAATCTATAACAATAGCTTTGATTTCACATTTATTGACCCTAACAAATTAAGTGAAAAAGAAAAAGCCACTTATAAATTAACCACCAGAATTATTGAATTATTCGGCGGCAAACCCAATAATGTTAGATCAATAAAAATTTCTTCTACAATGAGAAAAGACTTTTATGGAGAAGTTGAAACACTTGGCTGTTGGGACGAAAAAACCAGTTCTATCGTTCTTTCGCGTAAAACATTAATAAATACTTCTGACTATTCTGGAACATTGATTCATGAATTAATTCATGCTAAGACTGGACAGGATGATGTAACAAGAGAATTTGAAACTTCATTGACAAAGATATCAGGTAAACTATGCTGCCAAATACTGGAACGAAGAAGTCCTGAACTTAATAGCACTTTGTCACAATTAGGGTCTACGTGGTTAAAGAAACTTTTAGGCAATTAATGACTTTTTCGTGGTTTGACGGGCAATTGATTCTAAAACCCCACTCATGAGAATCTGGAAAGTATTTGTAAAAGCCTAACAAGCAATAGACAATTTGACATTAAATCATGGGTATTATAGCATTTGGCTAAGTGCTTCCACTATATTAGTGAATCATTAAGATTATTATTTGAGTACTATGGAAAATCAAAACAATAAAAAATGGGAAGTCTCAACTTTGGAAAGTTCTATAAGGCTTAAATTAGGGGCTAAATACGCAGATATGATACATGAACCTCTATTGTCATTTGCTTGGAAAAGCGATATAGCTTATTATCATGCATGTGAATCTGAGCGGGTAATAAATGAAGCACTTGATTCAATAAAAGAAATTTATAAAAGTGACTCCAGTTCGACAGCAATAACAAAAGCAATTTTATTGGCGGCTTCCCCTGACAATATGAATCAGCATATTTTAGCGGCTCAGTTTCAGGCAGAAGCTCATACTATAGCATCTGCGCAAGCTACACATTCGCTCTGTGACATTCTTTCTGTTATTGTTTATTGGAGTTTCCAGCTTGATACTGTTCCAAAATCGCCTGCATACAATAACCTTAATCTTTTTACTGTGAATGATTCTTTGAAAAAGCTACCCCAGTATTCAATGACTTCAAATTTGATTGAGTCAGTTACTTCTTCATCTGAATTTTCTTACCTAGCAGCATATGTAAATACTACGAAACACAATAGTCTTATAAATTCGTCTTTATCTGTATCCTTCGATACTGACAACAAGAATGGTATGTGTATCAAAGGATTTTCGCATTCAGGTTTTCGTAAAAACATTAATAATTATGACCGCAAATGGTCACATGATTTTTTGTTTGTGGATAATTACGCTTTATTGCTAAAGCTACTTACTGTTGGCAATTCCCTAAACGATTATTTTAAATGACTAGTAATATGCAAAAAAGATAAAAGTCCTGTTTATAATAACAGCAATCTATCCGCAAGGGTTTTCTTTTCGTTGCATTAGGGATTAAGTGTACCAAGAAAACCTAACTGAATGAGCCAAGAATGCTGAATCTTTGAAAAACCATAAAATCAAATCCAATGAAAATTAGATCAATAGTTCCCTTTTTTGTGATAGTGGTAGTGTTTGTAATCCTTGCTATTAGTTGTAAGAAAGGTAACGACACGAACAATCCAGTACCGGATGGAACAGTTAAAGACATTGATGGTAACGTTTACCATACTGTAACAATTGGCACTCAAGTTTGGATGGTCGAAAACCTGAAAACGACTAAGTACCTAGATGGCAGCCCAATACCCATTGTTACCGATAACACATATTGGGGCAATCTAACAACCGGGGCTTACTGTAATTACGACAACGATGTTGCCAATGGCGCTAAATATGGCAAACTTTACAACTGGTATGCCGCAACCAATAGTAAGAACCTTGCGCCCACCGGCTGGCACATACCAACCAATGAAGAATGGATAACCATGGAAAACTATCTGATTGCCAATGGCTACAATTACGATGGCACCACAACCAACAATAAACTAGCCAAAGCATTGGCCGCCAAAACCGATTGGGCAATTTCAAATGAAATAGGTGCTCCCGGTAATGACTTAACAAAAAACAATTTATCTGGCTTTACTGCATTTCCTGGTGGCGCCCGTAGCAACAAGATTGGTACGTTCGAGGACATTGGGGTTTGGGGCTATTGGTGGAGTTCTACCGAGGGCAATACAGACGGCGCCTGGGACCTTGACTTGGGCTTCAATCAAAACAATGTTTTCGGAGGAGATGGCCTATACTTCAAAAGTTGGGGTTTTTCTGTTCGCTGCATCAAGAATTAATCTAAACAGAAAACACAGCCTTTACCTGAATGCTCACAATTATATATACAGTTAATCGATGTCATTTTAATCCATCTATTTTCCCTAACAGTCAATAAAATATCCTTTATTTTCCAGAAAAATAAATGTATATTTCCATTCAATTTACAGTTCACTCTTGCACCTGCTGGAAGTGCAAAACAAGCCTTCCATTGGGGATATTGAAAATAATTCCATAAAAACCAAACATCAATCGAAATGAGAAAAACAGGTTTAAGTATCGGTTCGTTGGTAGTCATTTTGCTTTTAACCTCAGTAAACCTTGCTTCAGCCCAGGACTATCCTCAGTGGATGGGTGTTAACCGGGACGGCAATGTAACCGGCTTTAAAGCCCCTGCAGTCTGGCCGAAGGAGCTGAAACAGGAATGGAAAATTACAGTTGGTCTGGGCGATGCCGCCCCTGTACTGATGGGTAGAAAACTTTACAGCTTTACCCGTCAGGGTATGGATGAAATTGTACTCTGTCTGGATGCCGGCTCCGGCAAGGAAATCTGGCAGGATAAGTATGCCTCCTGTGTGGTGGGAGGTCCTTCCGCCGTTTCACACCAGGGGCCCCGCAGTACGCCAACAGTTTCCGACGGGAAAGTTGTCACACTAGGCATCTGTGGAGTACTCTCCTGTCTGGATGCCTCCAGCGGCAAGGTGCTCTGGCGCAAGGAAAATACAACCAACCTGTTTCCTGCCTTCTATACGGCCACCTCGCCAATCCTGGTAGACGGATTGTGTATCGCTCAGCTTGGAGGAAAAGATAACGGCACTACCATTGCATTTGATTTGGCTACCGGTACTGAAAAATGGAAATATACCGGTGATGGCCCTACCTATTCCTCTCCGGTTATTATGACTGTGGACGGAAAGAAACAACTGGTAGCCTATACCGAGAAAAGCCTTGTGGGACTCAGCATGGACGACGGAAAACAGTTGTGGAAAGTGGATGCTTTGGCCCAGAATCGCTTTTATAATTCAGCTACTCCTGTTATTGACGGACAAACGGTTATTGTCACAGGTCAGGGGACAGGCACCAGGGCCATTAAAATCGAGAAACAAGGTGAGGAATATGTTCCCAAAGAACTGTGGAATAATCCCGATCTAGGCACCAAATACAACACGCCGGTCAATAAAGGACGGCTTCCTTTACGGACTCTCCAACGGACGAAAACTCTACTGCATGGATGCTGCGAAAGGCCTCACCATGTGGACCGACACCACCATGAACAGCGACTTTGGTTCATTGATCAATTGTGGTTCAGTACTTATGACCCTGCCCAGCAATTCGAACCTGATCGTTTTCAATCCCAGTGAAAAAGGTTATACTGAACTGGCTAAAATCAAGGTTTCGGATAAACCTGTCTTTACAACTCCCCTTGTTGCCGGAAACCGGATCTTCATTAAAGAGTCCGAAACCCTGACACTCTACAAAATAGATTAAGACTTTGCCATAAGGAGTTTTTCTCCCGGGAATAAATCGGGTTATACCGGGTAAAAGGAATCCACTGACCTAAATCTGAGATTTAAGTTGGTGGATTCCTTTTATAATCATTGCTTGATTCGTTTTATTCCTACTTCTTGAAAATAAGGCTGATAAGGTTGTGGTATATGGGTTACTATTGATGCTACTTAGGATCTGCTGAAAAACTCATAATATTCAATGCTTTAATAAAATGACCGCATTGAGCTTACAATAAGTGCAAGGAAATTTGAATTGAAACTTCAAAATCCATGCACCGACCTCGTGTTGTGCTATGCCAAAATACCTCTTACCCAAAATACAATGCACTTCTGACCTGTTGTGTCGCTTTCATTGAGACTTTGCCCTTTTAAATTATTAGAAGGTTATTCGAAGGTTATTAGAAGGTTATTCGAAGATAGTTCAATTCTATTCTAATAATCATCGAATAAGTTTCTAATAATTAATGAATAACTTTCTAATAATTTGAAGGCCTGTTAGCTGGCCGGTAAAGGAGAGAACCAATCAATTCTTTAATCTTGAGCAGATAATTGTAAACTTTTTACATCTTGTAAGGTGTTTTATGCATAATTTTATCCACCACAGATTACCCAGATTAACACAGATTTAAAATTTGAGTCTACTCCCAAAACCCTCTTATCAAAAATTAACGCGAAGACACAAAGGCAAGAAGTAATACAATATATTGATTATCTTTATTTTATCCCGGGAACTCGGGATTAATTCTTTGCGTCTTTGTGCCTTCGCGTTAAAATTGTCTTTTCGGTACAGATACAATTTTTAATTTTCAACTAATAAATCTGTGTTTATCTGTGTAATCTCTGGTGTTAATTTTTATTTGTGAATACAGTACATCGAATAAATAATCATTTTACTGCTTTGATTAAGAATACAACAATATATTATTTCAAGTACTTAGATGGTATATCAATTCATTGAAGCATAAGAATAATGGCCTGTTATCATTTTTTATCTGGGATTGTCGAATAAAATCAGATCGATTTTGTACTTTTAGTTGTACCTAATGATTTTGCGATGATAACCGAAATACAAATTAAAGACTGTGCCTGTTTCGACCGTACCGGGGTGATACTGGAAGGCCTGAAAGAGATTAATTTTATTTATGGCCCGAACGGAAGTGGCAAAACCACGATTTCGAATGTGATCGCTGACCGTAATAAGTATCCGCAATGTACTATTATATGGAAGAATAACCGGGCTTTAAAATCCTTCGTGTACAACCGGACTTTTATCGATGATAATTTCGGGAGAAGCAGAACCCAAAAAGGAATATTTACTTTAGGCAAGGGTGAGAAAGATGCCAAAGAAATCATTGAAGCAAAGAGATCAGACATTGAGAAACTGGATAAAGATATAAGCAGGGATATAATATCCATTGAAAAATACAATGCGGACAATGCATTCACTGAAGCCCGTTTTACGGAAGATTGCTGGAAAATATACACTCATCTGAAAGATACTTTTAAACCAGCATTTAAGGGTTGCGCCATTAAAAATACATTTAGGGAGCGGTGTAAGGCCGAGCTTCTGAATACTTCTGCTTTACTGGACCTGGCTGTTTTAAAGGAAAAAGCGGCACGCATTTATTCGGGCTCAACGGAGCTCAGGGCCGATATCGCATTGATTAATTATTACTCCCTGCAGGGAATAGAAACCAATGAAATATGGGGAAGACGGATCATCGGAAAAGAGGACGTTGATATTGCTTCGATGATTAAGAAATTGGGCAACAGCGACTGGGTAAAACAAGGGCTGACCTATTATAAGGGTAAAGATGATTTCTGTCCATTTTGCCAACAGAAAGCACCAGAGAATTTGGAACAGCAGCTCAGGGAGTATTTCGATGAAACCTATCTCGCTCAACTGAAAACACTCTACAATCAAAAGGCAGAGTATTCCAATCAAACAGCTGAGATCGTATTTGATGTGGAGTCCCTGCTAAATTACAAAAACGACCTGGTTGACAATGTTCGTTTGGAAGAAATCAAAAAGGTGCTGATCCTGAAGATTCAGGCCAACAAGGGGAAAATAGATGGCAAGATAAAAGAACCGGCAAGTATTATCGTACTTGATTCCATAAGGATCGAATTGGAGCACATCAATGAACTCATTCAAACTGCCAGGAATAAAATAGCCGTTCACAATGATACGGTAAAAAACCTGTCACGCGAAAGCGCTCAGTTAACCGGTGAGGTCTGGCGTTATGTGACCGAACAATTAAAGACTGTTTATCAACGATACCAATCTGACTGCGCTGCAATAGCAAAAACCATTGAAGGCCTTGAAATGAGCATCAGTGAAAACGAAGAAAGATTAAGGCAGTACAAGGATGAGATCGCCAAACTGGAAATCCTGGGGACCAATATTGTACAAACAAAGACAGAAATCAATGCCTTGCTGGGTAGATTTGGGTTCACGGGCTTTAAACTGGAGGAAGCAACCGAAGAAAAAGGAAGCTACCAGATCACCCGGCTCAATGGGGAACGGGTTGAACGTACCTTAAGCGAAGGCGAAAAGACTGTGATCACTTTTTTATATTTCTACCATCTGCTGAAGGGAAGTATTGAACCCGATAGCATAACTGCCGATCGGATCGTGGTATTCGATGACCCGGTTTCAAGCCTGGATGGCGATGCATTGTATCTGGTCAGCCACCTGATCCGGAAGATCATTGAGGATATCCGGTCGGGTAAGAGTGTGATCAAACAAATCAGTATCCTTACCCACAATGTGAATTTTCATACGGAAGTCAGCTTTAAAAGTGAAAATGGGATTGAAAAGTATAAAGACGAGACCTTTTGGATCCTGCGAAAGGAGAATGACTTTTCCACTATCATGCACTATGACCGTAATCCGGTCAAAAACACCTATGAACTGTTGTGGCGGGAGGTGAAAGAGAATCCCGACAGCATTACCTTGGATATTACCCTGCGGCGTATCATTAAGACCTGGTTTAATGCATCCGGAGGGATTTCTCCCGATGAACTGATCAGTAAACTGGATGAGAAGGATAAGAGGGTTGCAAATTCATTATTGTCAACTTCTATTGCAGGCACCGGAGAAGTTAATGAGGATTTACCCGTTGCATTTGACAGGGAACACTATCTGCGTGTTTTCAGGGAAATCTTTGAAAAAACAAATCATATGGAACATTACAACAGGATGATGGGCGAACAGGTAAGTTCAACCCAAAGCGCCCGCTCTTAGAGGAATAGATTCATTCAATACTGAATTTAGTTGTATAATGGTTGAAGGGTTTATTTGGAAAATCATAATAAAGCTAACTAATGAAACGAGAGAACACACCAAACATTTGTCCTGTTGAAAGAGCCGGAGGACTGGATAATTGGGTTAGAAGAATACTTCAAAACCCGCATAAATTATTATCTCCATACCTTACTGAAGGAATGACCGTTCTTGATGTAGGTTGCGGTCCGGGATTCTTTTCAGTAGAAATGGCCAGATTGTTAAAGGACTCAGGAAAGGTTATTGCAACCGATCTGCAGGATGGAATGCTTGAAAAGATAAGGAATAAAATTAAGGGAACTGTTCTTGAACAGCGGATTGAATTACATCTTTGTGAAGCAAATAAAATAGGCGTTAACGAAAAGGTTGATTTTATATTATGTTTTTACATGATTCATGAAGTTCCTGATCAGGACAATCTGTTTAATGAACTAATCTCAATATTAAAACCTAAGGGGAAAATATTTATCATTGAACCTAAGTTTCATGTTTCTGAAAAATCATTTGGAGAGATGATTAGCAGACTAAATAATATTGGTTTAGAAATCATTGATACGCCAAATGTATTCTTCAGCCGTACTGTTTTATTGACTAGAAAGACATAAAACCTGGAGTACGTAGACGGGTTGACTACCCCTACAGTTTGCGAATGGAATGTTATTCTCCTTTTGTCGGATTAAGAAAATGCTTAATTTGGGAAATAAATATTATTCACATAAAAGAGTAAATACTATGCCTGTAATCACATTAGATGGTCCTTTTCTTTCACCTGAAAAGAAAGAACAATTAGTAAAAGAATTCACTCACCTGGCCAGTGAAATCACCAATATTCCAAAAGAGGCTTTTGTTGTTTTTATTAAAGAAAATCCTTATGAAAATATGGGGCAGGGAGGAATCCTTATTTCAGAAAAACTTAAAAACACAATACATACTTAAGGGAGGAAGGAAAAATATGATTCTAAAAGGAAAAATTGCACTGGTTACCGGTGCAAGCAGAGGAATTGGTGCGGCAACTGCAAAGAAACTGGCTGAGCATGGCGCTTCGGTTGCGGTAAATTACAATACCAGTGAGGAGAAAGCACAAAATGTGGTGGATATCCTTACGAAAAACGGGAGTACTGCCATTGCTGTAAAAGCCAATGTTTTTGACCAGGTAGAATCGGAACAGATGGTCCGGCAGGTTGAGAAACAACTTGGGAAAATAGATATCCTGGTATTAAATGCCGGAGCAAATTTCAAGATGGCCCCATTCATGGAACAATCCTGGGAAGATTTTGAAAACAAAATCCTAAGGGAATTAAAAGGGAGCTACTGGACTGTTAAAGCAGTTCTTCCTTCAATGATTGAGAGAAAATCAGGTACTATTATTATTGTTTCAAGTGGATTGTCCAGAAAACCTGGTTACGGATTTTCAACACACACAACGGCAAAATCGGCTCTGGATGGATTTGCAAAATCAATGGCTCTTGAACTTGGACCAATGGGAATAAGGGTAAATGTTATTGCTCCCGGACTTACATTGACAGATGCAACAAGCTTTATGCCTCAGGCACAAATTGATGCGGCTGCCGGTTTCATTCCCCTAAGAAGAATAGGCTTGCCCGAAGATATTGCTGGAGCAGTATTGTTTTATGCTTCAGATGAATCAAAATATATTACCGGCAATTATCTTTCAGTTGGAGGGGGTCAAATCATGTTATAGATTGATCAAATTGCTTCAACTGAATTTCACAACTTCAAAGGCTTCAATATCACTCCAGAAAAAGAGTGATATTGAAGCTTTTGTCGACTATGGCATACCCTACAAGCCGTTATATTCTTTCAGTCTCTGCAAAAATATTTCTCCTGAGAATTGCTCTGTTAACTTACCAAGAAATCAGAGTCTTACCATTTCGATTACATCACCATTTTCTGTAGCTATATCGTATTCATAAATCTTCTTCAGTGAGGGTGCTGAGATTTTATTTTCAGTATGATTCAGAGGTTGCTGAATTTCGGCCACCCTGTAGAATGTGTTGGGGTTTTCTCCCTTGGCAACTTTCAATCCCTTGCCTTTTAAAGGAGTATAGGAGCGTATACGGCAGTTTCCGCCAAGCGAAGATTTGATTGTTATCTTTGCTATTTCACCATTCTTCCATTGCATATTAAGTTCGAAACCTCCCCTGGCTCTCAAACCGCTGATGCTTCCATCTTTCCACACCGATGGAATGGCCGGCAATAATTGGATGGCTCCATCCTGACTTTGTAACAGCATTTCTGCAATTCCGGAGGTACATCCAAAGTTACCGTCAATCTGGAAAGGAGGATGTGCATCGAAAAGGTTTGGATAGGTTCCGCCCTGCATTCTACCGCCACCCAGAATGGGTTTCAATTGTTCGGTAATCAGTTTATACGCATGGTCGCCATCAAGCAGGCGTGCCCAGAAATTTACTTTCCAGCCCATAGACCATCCCGTAGAGGCATCTCCGCGGGCAATTAAGGTAGTTTTTGCCGCATTGAATAGTTCAGTGTTGCGATAGGGCGATATCTGGTTTGAAGGGAAAAGACCATACAAATGCGATACATGTCGGTGTTTATCGTTTGGGTTATCCAGATCTTCCATCCATTCCTGCAATTGTCCCCAATTACCGATCTGCATGGGCGGCATGCGTTTTAAAGTCTCGCTCAGGGTCACAGACAATTCCTGATCGGTGTTAAGAATCTGGGCAGCCTGCATCGTTTTGGTAAACAGATCAAATACCAGTTGGTTATCCATGGTTACTCCGGCAGCCAAAGTAGATGGCCGACCCTGCGGGTTATTCTCCGGAGAAGTGGAAGGACAAACCACCAGCCAGTGATTTACAGGTTCTTCAACCAGGAAGTCAAGGAAAAACATCGCAGCTTCTTTAATTACCGGATAAACTGATTTCAGGTATTCCTTGTCACCGTTGTATGCATATTTGTCGAACAAATGCTGTGAAAGCCAGGCACCTCCCATTGGCCACATGCCCCAGGTTGCTCCATCGATCGGTCCGTTCATGCGCCAGATATCTGTATTATGGTGTAATACCCAACCCCGTGCGCCATACATATCCCGGGCTGTTTGTTTACCGGTTTCCGAAAGTTCGCGCACCATTTGGATAAGAGGTTCGTTCATCTCCGATATATTGGTAATTTCCGATGGCCAGTAGTTCATTTCGGTGTTGATATTCACCGTGTACTTACTGTCCCAGGCAGGTGCCAACTGATCGGTCCAGATTCCCTGGAGATTTGCAGGCTGTCCACCTGGCCGCGAAGCAGAAATCAGTAAATAACGACCAAACTGGAAATAAAGAGCAACAAACTGAGGATCATTACCAGTAGCAAATTCTGCCAAACGTACATTGGTAGGTTTTTCAACGGCAGGAGTTTCACCCAGATCAAGTTTTACCCTGTTAAAATATTTCTGGAAATCAGCAACATGATCCTTTAGAATCTGGTCGTAATTCTTCTTCAAAGCTTTCTGAAGATAAGCAGTTGCTCTTTCGTCTTCGTTGGCACTCAAATCGTGGTAGTTTACGAAGTTGGTAGCCATTGAAATATAAAGGCTAACTTCATCGGCACTGGCAACATTCAGAGAACCTTCGGAAGCAGATACTTTACCCCCTTTAGCCACGATTTTCACCCTGGCCTCGAATTTTACACTTCCCGGTATCTTTTCAAATTCGCTGGTTATACCCGACATAATGAGTTCGCCGTTCGCGTTCGAAGAAACAGTCACCTCCGAGGGTTTTGGACGGTCCATGGTAGCTGAGAATGAAATTGAACCTGGTTTATCAGCCTTAATCCGTGCAACGATAACCTGATCAGGAAAGGATGAAAACACGCTTGTTTCGTATTTTACTCCGTTGACAACGTATCTGGAAGCCGCGATTGCTTTTTCCAGATTGAGTTCACGGTAATAATTCGAAAAATTCTCATGTCCGGGGAAAGTCAGTTTCAGGTTTCCCACCGTTTGGTAAGCCATTCCGTTCGACTTTTTGGTGATAATACTCTTATTCACCAAATCCTGGGCTTCCTGGTATTTCCCGTCAAAGATCAGTTGCCTGACTTCCGGCAATGCTGCTTTTGCATCAGGATTGTCGTTGCGGTTGGGTTGACCTGCCCATAAGGTGTTTTCATTCAACTGAATGACCTCATTCATGGGGTCACCGTATATCATAGCTCCAAGGCGGCCATTTCCGATTGGCAGAGCCTCGACCCATTGTTTGGCTGGTTGTTCGTACCAAAGTTTTAATAACGGTTTATTCTGTGCATGGACTTCAAAAAACAATGCCAGGCATAATATTGGGAAAATTACATTTTTCATAAATATGAAATGTTATCTGTTTACAAAATATTCGCTTTCTAATTGATAATTAGTTGTCATTAATAGTCATTTTATCGCTTCTTGACCACAAAATGACCTTTATTAACAATTACAACCAACACAACCATTACAACTGAGTGACCATCTAATGACCACTTAATGACCATTGAACCCTTGTAACAATCACAATCATTACAACTGAATCACACGTTTTCAATTTTTACCGGCTTGTAACTGATAAATATTCACCGAATATGGAGCCAGTTTTTGTTTAAATGAATTTGATATTCCTTTAATTTTTGAGGATACAGGAACAATTTTTTCAGGTTCAGTAATTGTATTGGTATCTTCAGGTTTCTGGCTTTTAATAACTACCAGGGTTGCATCTTTCGACACTTTAACATCACCTTTTAATTTAATTTGAACTGTTTGTTCCTTGCCTAAAGTATTCACAACTTTGAGATAGATTGCACCAGTTTTTACATCTTTTGTTGCCGAGTAAAAAACAGTTGGTACTGATTTCGGTGCAGCTGGCGCGGCCGGTGCAGCGTTAGGGCCATTTGGTCGTTGAGGCACAGCCGGCCTGATTTGGGTAGGTATATTTTCTGCGGAAATTGGTACAATTTCATTGCCTAAAAATTCGCTGAACATTTTCTGGACATAATAGGCAGGTGAACCATAACTGGACATGGCGTTATAACCGATTAAGTCAGAATCCCATTGCCATGCTTTTGGGGCTGTAGTGGTCGCTGTATTCACGTTGACAAACAGAGGGGCATAACACGACATGATGATGAGATCTGAATTACGTTCCATACCTGTCATCCATGCTGCATCGCCTAATGCTGCGTTGAGATTTGTAGTAGGCGCTCCTTCGCGTGTGGCCCATTCACCGACAAATATTTTAGGTCCTTTGCGGTCATATACATCGTACTGAGAGGCGTTTTCCCACATATCCCATGAGCTGCGGTAGTAATGTTCATCCATTACAGCAGGCTTCTTACCCGTTTTTATCATCAGGTCTGGATACTGAGCATCGGCTATTGTTGAGATGCAGGTCAGTTGAGGATATTTGTTCCCGATTGCTTCACGAAACTGGTTGAATCTTCCGTCATAACTATTTGACCGGTCGAACCAGTCTTCATTCCCCACTTCGATGTAAGTTAATTTAAAAGGAGCAGGGTGACCATCGGCGATACGTTTGGCACCCCAATATGTTTTTGCATCCCCGGTAATGTATTCGATTTCATCCAATGCATCATCAACATAGGATTTCAAGAGTGGACCAGCGTCAACATGGTCACCATTTAAAGCATAACCCGCATAAACTCCCAAAAGAGGTTCAGCACCTATCTCTTCACACCACATTAAGAACTCAAGCAATCCCATCCCGTCAGTTGGACGATATCCCCATGAGCCTTTGTGTCCTGGTCGGTTTTCTATCGGTCCCAGGGTCATTTTCCATGGAAAAGCATTGGCGAGGTCTGGTCCTTCAAGATAATTGCCACCAGGGAATCGCAGAAACTTTGGCTTCATATTGATCAACATTTGGGTAAGGTCAATCCGGTTACCATTGGCCCGGTTATTAAATGTTGGTGGAAATAGTGAGACAAGGTTGAAATAATATTGGCCGGTCCGGTTGACAGAGATTACAAACCTGGCATCGCTGGTAGGTTTCACAGTTGTCCCGGTTGTTAATATTAACTCGTACTTTTTCCAGAATGTGCTTTTTGCCAGATTAATTGTTCCGGAGGCATAAACTGTTAACCCATCTTTACTTTCAATAGTTACAGTTACAGGTCCTGCTGTATTGTCTTCAATTTCCGGCAAGGGCGGAGCTGCATTTTGTTGTTTACGGAACCATGGCGGAGGCAAGGTTCTTCCTGTACCTTTCAGGTAGAACGAAGCTTTATAGGTGGTAGCTGGTTTTACAGGAATGCCCCAATAACCCTCATTTGCAATTCCTACCCTACTCCCCGCCTTTACTACTGTAAGCCTCAGACATGTAGTCAACGCACCGTTAATGGAGTGTCTTCTTTCGTCAAACGGGACGTTGTCCGGATTGGAGGCTAACAACTTAATGGATGCAATTGAATCGGCACTTTCATTTACCAGACTCCAGCCTTCAGGAGTGGTTGGGTTATCTTTGAATATGCGGTTCCGGATAAGTTCTGCATATAAGCCTCCATCATAGGAATGGTTAATTTCTTCGGTCATCAAACCATATAGCGTAGGACTTACTTTAGCGCCGGGTTTCGTAAGGTCTAAGGTTAAGCCTGGCGTTTGGGCCAAAACTCCGAAAGTTATAAAAACAGGTAATCCGAATACTAAAAAACATAGCTTCAAAATATGCCTTTTAAGTGTGTTCTTTCTCATGATTTATTGGTTTAAATTGATTTTTATGTATTTACTTTTCTGCACTCACATACGAAGAAGCATGATCGGCTGGCCCATTCACATATTTGGGGTAATTGGGGTATGAGCATAGCAGGTATCCTTCTTCTTCCGGCTTAGCTCCAATTTTTCCCTTCGGGTCAATCACCAACGTTTTCGCCGGAGCCTGGTTGTTTTCAACCCAATTCATAAGCATATTCATGTTGTCATCGCCATTTGGAAATGGAATAGTTCGGACTACTACCGGTTCTCCTTTGCCATTTACTTTGTAACTTCTTCCCGGCATACCATGTCCTGCCTGCGGCACAACGAACAAACGGGCGAACTGATCGAGGGTTTTACGGCCCATCTTCTCCAAAACCGATTGATAATAATCGAGTTGGGCTCCAGGAGATGCAATATTATCCATGGTTCCAATGGTGACAATCATTTTCCCGCCGTTTTTGTAGAAAGCTGAAAGGTCTGGATTGGTTGAGTCTAGCCATTCTGATACTTGCTCACGGCGTTTATTATATTTTCCACCTTCAACGTAATCAAGCGGATTTGCCTTAATATCCTGCATCACAAATCCGGTAAGACCAAGCGTTCCCATAAAACTGTGTACCTGGGCATTCTCAGGAGCGCCTTCCTGTCCTTTAAACCTTTGACCGGCAATCATGCCAAAGCCGTCAGGTTCAACGGTAGGTAACCACATACCAAAAGATTTTACGCCATTTGCCAGGGGAGTTGCAAATTTATAGTTGCCATAGGAAAGCTCCATTGTTTTGATTTGTCCGTCAGTTAGCATGGCAGCCTCTGACTTATCGTTTGGATCGGGATCAACACCATTTGGTGCGCGAAGTGCTGCCCATGGATCTTTCGGGCCAACGCCGTCGTTCACATTAAAAATAGCCCGGGCAGCCATGTAGTTGTTTATAATGCCATCGGCAAGTCCGTCGAGTGCATCGCATTGGCGAAGGAATTCAGCCCTGATCGCATTTGTTTTGGCCGGAGTCACCCAATTTTTCAAAGGTTTTTCCTGAATCCTGATCCACTCAGGTGCTGCCATCAAACTTGAAAAGTTTACGATCGGCACATTGGCGATAATACCATTGTAATCTTTGGGATAGCGTTGTGCTACAGTAAGGGCTTCGCGTCCGCCATGCGATGTTCCGACATAGTAGTTATAAACCGGAAGTTTGCCGTAAATCCTTTTCATAATCACCATGGCGGCATCGTGGGTTTTCTTCATTTGCATGTACCCCATGTTTTTAATGGCTTCATCATTAAGAGTCCATTCATCTCCGGGAGTAGGTCCTGATGCCAATGGTTTGCCTTGAGCTCCGCCAAAACCCATTCCACCAGCCTGGTGTCCTGAGTCGCTGCCATATAGGGCAAATCCTTTGTTTATCATTGAATTCTTTCCTTCTCTTACAGTGATGGTTCCATTCATACCACCGCCTCCGGCTTGCATGGAACGTTGCGACCAACTGGAAGGTAACAATACCCTGAAATTTATAGGCCAGCCCTTTGGATCAACTGGAAATATAGAGCCTTCAACTACTCCATAAGCAGGAGTAGCATCAGTGGCTTCAATCCAACGTGGTTCGTAAAGTTTTACCGAACCTACAGGTTCACCAATTGCCGAAGCAGGAATAGACTCACCGGCTTTTGCTATATCGCCTTTGGAAATGATAATATTTGCCGGTATTTTGGTTTGACTAAACACCTGAGCACCAAACAAAAATAGCAATGCAATACTGAAACAAATTAATTTTTTCATCAGATTTTATGGTTTAATGTTTTGCTTTACCACTTTAAACACTTTGCTTTTCTGTTCGTTTGAAAACTTCAGAAAATACATTCCATTTTTCAGGGATTCAGAATTGATAACAGTATTTTCGTTCTTTTTCAATTTTCCCTCAAAAAGAATTTTGCCCAACATGTCGCATATAGAAAATGACTCAAATTGTTCCGCATTAACAACATACAACTTATTGGTAAATGGGTTCGGGTAAACCGTCGCTTCCGGTGTACTTATTTCAATCGCTGCCACAACCATACTGAAGTTTGTTACTGCTACTGAAAATGCAGGAATAGAGACACCAATTTTCGAAGACAATGACCCTGGTACATAGGATATATTAACCACCTCGCCTCTTGAAACAGGGGTTGACAAGGACACCAGAATATTCTTAAAGTCGGAGGAAATTACAGCAGCCGTAACAGCTATGCTTTTTCCATTGGAAGTAACTTTAAAGTTTAATGTATCATTCTTTGGCAGCATAAGAGTTTGATCGAACCCAACCTGTATCGTTTTGCCCGGAGAATCCGTTTTAGCAGTTAAAAGTTTTGGTACCAACAGATTGTTTGTTACATCTTTTTCTTCAAAGGAGGTTACCTGTTTCTGATTGGTTGTTAACAGATTGCCTGCCGAATAGGAAACTTTCACAATATCCGTGCTTCGGGTAATTTGACTGCCCAGGGTAACCACCACCGAATCTTTTGTGGCACTCAGTCTGGATTGTGTAACAGGAAATTCTATATTATTTATCTTCACCCTGAAATCAGAAAAAGAGACAGAAGTGTGGATCAGTTTCCGGTCGAAAAGGATACTTACCGTCTTTCCGCTTTTACCGGTTCTGGAGGATACGAAGGAAGGCACTACTGAAGCATCGGTTGTAGCACCGAAAATCTCAAGAATACCACCATCTGCCGATTTCAGGCTTCCTTTTAAATAGGAAACAGGCAAATAGTCTTTCAATCCGATCACTGAACCTGTAGTTAGCACAATGGTAGTCGAATCACCTGATTCTAAAGCCGCGGAGAGAATATAATTCAGTTTTGAATCAAATATTTTGAAATTAGTCACCTCTTTCGAAGGATCGGTCATCTTTTTATCGAAAGTCAGGAAGATTTGATTGGGAGTACCGTTTTTCACCCTGATCAACTTGGGGCTGCATGCCAATCCACTACCCAATACCAGGTCAAAACTTTTCCCCTTTTCTGATTTCTTGCACGAAATCGTGTGTTTTTCCCAATGATCGTTTACTTTAAGCTCGACATCATAATCGCCATAATAACCATTGAAAGGATAATTGCCTGCAAGATTAGTTTCACCGGTCAGTTTTGTGGTCCATACTTCGTGAACCAGATGGTAAAGTGAGTCTGCTGCCAGCTTGGTTGTTTTGTCCTCCCTTATCAGATTGATAATCGATGCAGGAACCCAGGTTGGTTCAGTAAGACCCCAAAAGATAAAGCCTTCAATAGAAGGATGCGAAAATGCAAGTCGCATCATTTTTGATACTTCACCGGCATATTGCTGTTCGGTCAGAGACATAGCTCCCATATCAAATTCGGTTATTTTTACAGGAAGGCCCAATTGACCAAGCTGATCGAAACGTGTTTTGAAATTAACCAGATCGACACTGCTTCCAATATGACATTGAGCACCAATACCAGAAACCGGAGCGCCATTCAGCAGCATCTTTTTCACCAGGGCAACAAAATTGTTTGTTTGGTCCTGATATTCGATGATGTTATAATCGTTGACATACAAACGGGCATCAGGGTCAGCTGCATGCGCCCATTTAAAACAGTTCCAATCAATAGAATCACCTACCAGCTTCTGCAAATAATTGGCATGTGTAGGTTCATTCAATACATCATATTCTTTGATTTTTCCTTTATAGCGAGTGACCTCCCTGATTACCCTGTTTTTACAAGCTGCGTACATTGCTTTTGGGTCGGATGATAAATTCATCACCCATTGAGGGATACAATGGTAATCTGTACTGTTGTTTCCGCCCCAAAGCAGGTTATGCGCCCTCATCTCAAACCCAACTGAAGTATACCAGTTGAACGTATAATCGAAAGGGGCATAATTAAGGATATTCGCCCCTGAAGGTTCAATTCCGCTCCATTTGAACTGATTACCGCAAACCCCTGAATTACAGTATTTCAACATAACCGATTTGAACCAGTCATCATCGGACGGGAGTAACGAAGCGGCTGTTGTATTAACGTAGGTGTTATCTGCTTTATAAATCCGGCCATTTACCGTAACACTATTACCACTCTTCAGGTACAGACCTGAACTGCCGTTCACCTCAACCAATGCAATCCCATTGATTGAAGCATTATCTTTTGAGGCATAACATTCAATTTTTATTTTATTGGATAAGGCATGCACATCAACAATGGTGTCGAAGGCAATATTTTTTCCCCCGGCCAGGGCATACTTATCCAAATTCCGGATGACCCGCAAACCATCAACATAGACATCGAACAAACGCGAATTGGCCGTGGAGAAGTAAAGCTCAGCCAGCATAAGGGTTAGTTTATAGTTACTTCCGGGAACAGCGGGTAAATCCCAGGCTACATATTTTGCCCACCGTTCGGTGGTATAGAGCGCCGGATCACCAAAAGCGGAAGAAATCGTTCCACTTGCAGATCCGATATTGGTAGTACTGCTGTTGCTGCCTGAATTTAAATCGTAGGCCGTTCCCCACGAAAACTCGTGCTTTTTATGAATAACCTTAACACTATCAACAACCGGGTTCCCGAGATTATCTACAATCCTGACCGTAAAATTTCCCTTTCGCAGCGTGTCGATGCGGCTTTGGGCAGCATTATACCAGGCAGTCTGCCCTTGTACATTATTGAACGAAATAATAAATGTGAGTACAAAAAGAAATAAGAATCTCATCATCAATAGATAGTTTAAAATGTTGTAAGGATTGAAATTGTTGCAGCAGTTGTCGTTGTTGTCATTGTTAAAGTAGTTTTAATAGTTGTAAGGATCAACGGGTAGCTGCGAAAAAACTACCATAACCCTTTCAACCCTTACAACCATCAGAACAACCACAACCATCACAATCCTTACAACATTGTCATTATTGAAATTGTACCCAGTCTATTTCAACCGGCGAATCTTTTACTGCCACAACAAGGTTATGAACTCCGGTTGGTAATTTGGATACTTTTGCTTCAAGGGTATTCCAGTTTGTACCCTTTGGAACTTTGACTTCAGCAATAACCGTTCCATCGGCCTTATCCATTCGGATTTGCAAGGTGCTTCCTGATTCAGACCAGGCTTTTACCAGTACCTTTTTTAGCTTTTCTTTGCCAAAATCAACTGAGTTATATTGCACCCATGCATTTTTGATGTTAAGGATGGTTTTCCAGCCTTTAAAGGTGTTTAATGAATCCAGAAAAGCTATAATAGAACCTGTTTCACTTTTACTGCTGTATCGGTCAATTTCGATCTTACTGGTTGCATTGGTCAACCCGACACCACGCAAGGTTGGGGTTACTTTCTTCATGGTACCATCAGCATTGAAGGACAGACTGTCAATGCAAATTGATCTGTTTTTATCAAATTTCGGGGAATAGGCATTCTGATGATAGAACAAGTACCATTGACCTTTATACTGTACAAACGACTGATGGTTGGTCCAGCAATTCATTGGAGATTCGTCCATAACAACTCCCGCCATTTTGAAAGGTCCCATCGGGTTGTCGCCAATAGCATATTCGAGTCGTTCGATTTTATTTTCGACATGGGGGATCGTCAGGTAATATATGCCTTTGCGCTCGAACAAAAACGGACCTTCTTTCAAACCTTTCTGAGGAAGATTCGCTATGATCTGTGGCTCTGAGGCCAACTCGGTCATATTATCTTTCAATTTTGCCACAACTATGTTTCCCATGGCCCAGTATAAATAAGCCTGTCCGTCTTTATCGATAAACACGTTGGGATCGATGCCATTCACCCCTTTTATTGGTTCCGGTAAGGATATATATGGACCCTCAGGCCTATCGGCAATGGCAACACCGATGCCAAAACCCTTTCTCCCGTTGGCATCAGCACTGTTTTTATTGGCAGGGAAATAGAAATAATACTTTCCGTTGCGTTCAATACAATCGGGCGCCCACATGCTATAAGAGGTTGAATCGACCCAATTCACTTTGTTCTGGCTAACAATCCTGCCATGATCCGTCCAGTCAGTCAGGTTCTCAGAAGAAAACACGTGATAATCGGCCATGCAGAACCAGTCTTTGCGTAAGTTTTTGTTCGCAGGTGTCGGAATATCATGCGAAGGAAAAACATATACTTTGCCGTTGAATACCCTGGCTGTCGGGTCGGCACTAAACTGATTCCGTACAATAGGGTTTTGTCCAAACGAGATATTCGACACAATCATCAGCAGGCATAGGATGAGTAATTTGTTGTTTTTCATTGTTATAAGTTTTGTTGGTTACATAAATCTTTGGGAACTATAAAACTATTAGTGGTATTCGCCCACTCTTTTTGTATCCTTTTCAATTAAATCCTCCAGATTATACATTGGCCTTTCAAGGTTACCAGGGAAAGGTCTTCTGCTAAACTGCTGGAAATAAAGCAAACAGCCATCTTTCCATTCGAGCGCATTAAGGCTTTGTTCGCGCAGTCTTTTCTGAACATCCAGAAAACGGTCACGGTCAACATATCGCTCTGCCTTGTCCCAAATCTTTTGGAACTGGCGAACCTTTTGTACACCTCCGTCATAATGATAGCACAACTCATACCACAATGTTCTTCCGCTCTTCATCTGATAATCCCACGGCAAATGATGAAACCACAGCAGATACGCCTCCGGACATGTTGAAAGGTTGGAAAATACAGAACGAAGAGGTTCCACGTATTGGCCGGCACCGTTTGTTCCAGACATGGTCCGATCAAAACCAATACCCAATGTATCGGCCTGATGATAATATGGAGGAGTCCAGTCTTTCCGCATTCCTTTTGGTGCCCACCAGGGACCAGGGCCATAATGTCCATTGGCAGAGAAAATGTGATGCAGACCCAGTGGCATCATATAATCCACAACTGCTTCGCGGCTATCAAGCATCATTTGTTTGACCGGCAACAAAAAATTCAGGTTCCAATCCAAAACTGAAATATCTTTATTCTCATTTGTTTTCCCAAAGGTCAGTTTAATCCATTCGTCGGCAATCTGTTCGCTATTTATGGAACTGTCCCAGGCCAGGCGCCCAAAGGCGTACCAGTTGGCCTGTGCAAAAATATGCCCGCACCAGTTCGTATCCATCCCAATATTTGATACTCCGGCAATTGCTGAATATTTCAGAGGTAAAATACTGCCATCAGTACAACGGGCAACAGTACTTCCGGGTCCTTCCCTGTAGGTATCGCTTTGCAGAAATTCTTCCCACATAGGTGCCAAAAAGGCCAGGTGAACGGAGTGTCCAAGGTATTCCTGAGTGATCTGCAATTCGGGCATTAATGTTGTTTTTTTCATTGCTCCAAAAAGGGGACTGAAGGGCTCGCGTGGTTGAAAATCGACCGGACCATTCTTTACCTGGATAATTACATTATCACGAAATTGTCCGTCGAGTGGCATAAATTCCAAATAGGCCTGTTTTGCCCGATCTTCGCTGGTAGTACTATACACAAACGCACGCCACATCACAATTCCATCGTAGGGGTTTAATGCATCGGCCAGCATATTGGCCCCATCGGCAGGAGTACGTCCAAAATCCTGTGGCCCGGGTTGACCTTCACTGTTGGCTTTCACCAAAAATCCACCAAAATCAGGAATCATGCTATAAATTTCTTTGACCTTTTCTTTCCACCATTGGACGACTTCAGGATTTAACGGATCTGAGGTTTTTAAGCCTCCAATCAGTGCAGCTGATGAAAATTTAACAGAAAGATAGGTCTTAATACCATAGGAACGAAGAATATCAGCAATGGCTTTTACCCGTTGAAGGCATTCCTTCGTCAGTATCATTTGAGAAGCGTTCACATTATTGAGGACAGATCCGTTTATCCCAATTGAAGCATTTGCCCGGGCATATTCCTCCCACAAGGCTTTATCAGCTTCGGTAACTGTTAGGACATCTTTGCCTTCGTGCCAGAAAATAGATTGACCAGCATAACCTCGTTCAATCGAGCCGTTAAGATTGTCCCAATGGTTTAAAATACGGCGGTCATAAGTTGGATTACTAATTTCATCCATTATGGATTCTCCGGTTTGCTGACGGCGTAAAAGATCGAAAACACCATACAAAATCCCATTTTCAGTATCGGCCTGAACTGCATTTTTACTGATTCTGTAACCATCTCCACGAATAGCTTTATCTGCCTTGATTAAAAGAGTCACCGAAGTTCCGGATTCACCCTTCCATCCTTTCTGTAGTTCCTGTTTGGCAATGGTCAGGGTAGGCGAGCTTTTAGCACAGACCACGTTCACTGGCACAGGATTAGAACTACGAAGCCAAAGATTATGCCCATCCTCTGCATAAACTGAGATTGAAACAAATATAAAAATGACAAGATGAACGATGACCTTCATGTTAATTGTTTTTATTGGTTGTAATGGTTATGACTTCAGACTCCAGACTCCAGACTCCAGACTTCAGACTCCAGACTTCAGACTTCTGTCTTCTGTCTTCTGTCTTCTGTCTTCTTTCTTCTTTCTTCTTTCTTCTTTCTATTTCGCTGAGATCTGATCGCTGATATGGAAATAATCAAAATCGGCAAAGCCACCGGGATTCTTGGAAGCGTAATCAAATAATCCGAATCGATAGCCCATAAAATGTTCCATCAAAGTGTATTCCATCCTCAGTTGTCCGCCAATAACTGTCCATGTTTTCCCATCGAGGCTGTAAAAGAAATCAGCGATATCAATCTTATCTTTGAAATTACATTCAATCTTCAGATAAATTGTGTTTTGCGAAAGGGGTATGCTTTGGATTTCTGTCGGCTTGTCGGTTTTATTGCTTACCATGAAGATGTATTTTTGATCCTTCACAATTTTTACTCCAACCTGACCGAATTTTCGCTGGAAAACACATAAACCTGCAAAATCACCCTCTTTCATGTTCGAAACATCCAATAAGGTTGATCCGGAACATTGAGGGCCAAATGTACGCTGGGTCAGGGTGTTTCTTGATTTTAAAAACAAACTGTCGATACGTCCTGTTTTCAGGCGAAGATAACCTTTACGGTCGGTAACGGACCACAGATTGTTATCCGGGTTGTGGTTCCATTGCCAAACCAGGGGTAGTGATGGTTCACCTTTCCGGCGTTTAAACTCATCGTTGTTCACAATTCCAGGGATCAAGCCTTTGCTTGCCGGCAAATCGAGTGTTTGAGGCACTTTCCCGTCAACACCAATTACAGGCCAGACGTCTTCCCATTTCATTGGAACAAGAAAAGGAATTCGTCCAACCGATCCATGATCCTGAAACAAATATGCAAACCACCGGCCATCGGGCGTATCAATAATTCCACCCTGTGCCACTCCCTGATCCTGAAGTGCAAGTCGGCCTTCCCATGGACCAAGCAGATTGTCGGCACGATGCACGACCACACTGCGCATTCCACCGCGAGGCCAGGTAATATTGAACAGATAATATTTACCATTCACTTTAAAAAGCTGCGAACCTTCTGCTCCTAGCATGATCTTATCCCCGGCAGGTGCACTGGCATTCTCGATGAGTACCCGATTGATACCGCCTTCTTTTACACCACTTAAGTCATCGTTCAATTCAATGATACTCAGTTTTCCGTTTCCTGTAATCAGGTAAGCATGATCGTTGTCAAATACCAATGAACAATCGTGAAAACCCGGTTTAAACTCAATAACCGTCCATGGACCTTTTTCAATGTCTCTGGTTTTATAAATATAGGTCTTGTTCGTGGTCTGGGCATACGTTTCAACATAATACATCTCCTTGTAATAACGGATGCTGCTGGCCCATGAACCCTTTCCGTAATTACTCTTCCCATTAACAAGATTTAGTTCGTCAGTATCTCCCAATGAATGGCTTGCATAGCTAACTATTTCCCAATTCACCAAATCCTTGGATTTCATGATGGGCACTCCCGGACTCATATGCATGGTTGTACTGCTCATATAATAGGTATCGCCGACACGAATCATGGACATATCAGGCACATCGGCGTAAATAATTGGGTTGCGGGCAGGGTTTATTTGCGAAAAGACAGTGTTAAAGCATAAAATTAATCCTGCCACATAAGCCAGATAAGTTGTATTCATTTGATTTTTAGATATAGTTTTATTTTCTAAGTAACCGGATATAATAAACTGCTCCTGCAGTACTTCCGGGTAGTGCCTGAAATTTTACCCGGATATGAGTTTTCCCTTTAATCATTGATTCGGGAATTGGATAACCCACATCTTTAAACATCGACTGGTTCCATTTACTGGTATTATCGACAGTGACTAATTTTTCATTGTCAATGAAGATTTCAAATTTTCGGATTCCCCATTCGGCGCCCCAATAACGCAGAAACAAACATAAATTGGATTCAGAATTTGTTGCCAGATCGTAACTGAAATAGCCTCCATCACTTGCTTCACGAAAGAATTCATTCAAATTATTGCCCTTGTTCGATTTTTCCAGCTGTAAAACATGGTCGGTTTCGGGTTGTTGTTCACCGGGAGCCACCTGGTCGATGGTTCGTTTTTCAAGAGCAAGTTTTTCTTTTTCAATATTTGCCAATGAATCGGTATATGCTTTGTAACCCTTACTTGTCAGGGCTAGCCAGTACATCATATAACGGGAATCGTGGATTTTATAAAAAGGTTCCAGTGTAAGATCGGCAGGGTTACCCATTTTAACGTTAAGCTTGAAGTTTAACGGCTGGCCCTTCACAGGCACCAACTTATTTACAATACTTTGAATATCATCCTCAATCAGGATAGGTGCTTTATCCACGGGTAAATATTCACCTGAGGCATTCTGACCCCAACGGCCATCATCGGCTATAAGGCCTTTTAAATCTTCTGTTCCGGTTTTGGCACCCAATAAAACCGGACCATGCATGATTGCAATATATTCAGGTACATTGGGTAAATGTTCTATTGTATTGTGCATCGGCAGGGTGATTTGAACGACGTCACCTTTTTCCCATTTCCGATCGAGGCAGACATAAGCTGAAGGAAGCACAGAGTAAGCAATATTTTTCCCATTCAAAGCAATTTTCAATACGCCTTTGCTGACCCATGACGGATAGCGAATCAGCAATTTAAAGTTGGAAGAACCATCGGTTACAGTTAACCGGGTTTGTTCTTCATAAGGAAAAGTTGTTTCCTGTTTGATTTTTACACCTTTTTCTTTCCAGTTGAGTTCTGAAGCAACAAAAAGATTTACATACAACGTATCTTTCGAATGTGTATAAATAAACTGGTTGTATTTGCTATGATTTTCCATGCCTGTACCCACGCAACACCACATGGCCTCATTAGGAGCCGAATAAACCCTGTAATGCCGCGGCCGGGCAGGAGTGAAATAAACATATCCACCATGCCCGGGATGCTGAGAAGAAAGGATGTGGTTTAGCATGGTTCGTTCGTAGTAATCTGCATATTTGGCCAATGGATGTAACCTGAACAAGTCCTCAGTCAATTTAAGCATGTTGTAAGAATTGCACGATTCAGGCCCATCGTTGACATTTATAAAATCGATACACGATTCTTTAGCCGGAAAGTGCTCCCGTCTGCTGTTGCCACCAAATGCCAGCGAACGGTTGGTAGTAACCGTTTCCCAGAAAAAGCTGCCAGCCTTATCGTATTTTGCATCGTGACCAAGTTCAGCAATCCGCTCGAAACCAATAAATTTAGGAATTTGGGTATTGGCATGCTGGTTATCGAGCATGTCAATTCCCTTCGACAATGGTTCAAGAAACATCTTGTGTGAATACCGTTTTGCACCTGCGAGGTATTTTTCGTTGCCGGTAATCTGGTAGGCATCAGCTAAGACTTCATCCATTCCGCCATGTTCGTTTCCGAGCATTTCTTCCATTTGAGCATCTGACAAACTTGAAGTAATAGTAATTGCCCAGTCACAAAAATGAAGGAAAATGTTCTTTGCATCTGTATTACCTGTATAGATCCATGCATCTCTTAAGCTTGCAAACATCTTATGGATATTATAGTATGGTGCCCAATACTTCCAGATAGCTGCAACTTCTCCGGCTTTAATTCTTGGCCACAAACCTCCACTGTTGGGAATACCACCGACATACCCGACACCCCAATCAGGATATTTAAGTGCATTGGCTTCCTGACAAGCTTTTAGCTCCGAGATCATGTGATCCATCCGCTTTTTACATTCAGCATTCCCTGTTGCCGCATAATTCATCGCCAGTGCCGACAGGTAATGACCACCAACATGCCCGTCGAGACCTTCCCAGTTGGGATAGCATTTGGCCTTTTCGGGCAATCCGGCTTCTTTTCGATAAGGAGCCAGCAAACGATCAACATCGTATTTCAGGAGAACCTCAATATTCAGGTCACGGGCATGCTTAAAAGGTCCATCGAGTAATTTTATATCTCCTAACGGGAATTCATTGGGATAAAATTTATCCTGGGCATCGAGTGTACTACTTCCCAAAAGGATGGATCCCAACATTCCGGCCAGCAAAATAAATCGTTTCATATTCAGTTTGATTATCATGCTTTTAAAATATTTCATTGAAGTAAAATTGTAAAGAAGCACTCCATGTGCAGGAATACTTTGGTTCAGTTAAAAGTAGCTGTTTTTCCAACAGATCTGTTCTGTTTTCAGATATTCTGTTTCTGTTTTCAGATATTAGATGTTAGATGAAACCTAAAGGATTTACGATTCCATCCTGTCCTTGTATTGATTCTAAAAACCATTGTCTGTTCAAGGGTTAACGTGTTGATTGTTTCTTCCATATACCGGCCATCTAACAGGCTTTAAAATTATTTGAAACTTATTCATTAGTTATTAGAAACTTATTCGATGATTATTAGAAGATAATTGAACTATCTTCTAATAACCTTCGAATAACCTTCGAATAATCTTCTAATAACGTAAAGGGTCATAGGCTCTATGAAAGCGACACAACAGGGCCGAAGCGCATTGCATTTTTGGGAAGAAGTATTTTGGAATAGCACACAACACGAGTTCGGTGCATGGATATTGAAGTTTCAATTCAAATTTTCTTGCACTTATTTGAAGTTTAATGCCGAAATTTTATTAAAGCACTGAATATTATGAGTTTTTCAGCAAACCCTGGCTAACACCGTCATTGCGATCCCGGGTACTCGGGAGAAGCAATCTGTTGATTTATAGATTGCTTCGTTCCTCGCAATTACGATCTTAACTATGATATTTTCTTAACTAAACGACATTGAATTGTAAATCGTTAAATGGTAAATGGTAATGCTTATTTCTGTTTGAATTGCCACCAGTCGAAATTAAATAAATGGCCTTCGCCGCCTTTAAATACAAGGAAAATATCGTGTACTCCCCTCACCTTGTCAACTTTGCAGGTCTGAGTTATCCATTTTTGAGGATCGTCCGAACTTTTCAACAGGCAAGTTCCCAGCAATTGTCCGTATTTCCGATCCAACCTGATTTCGATACTTCCACCTGAAGCGATTGAAGCAACACATGCTTCGAAAGATTTAGCCCCTTTGCCAAAATCAATGCTGCGAACTTTGATGTAATCACCGTTATCGATGTCGGTAACATAAACACCCGTTTTACTATCAGAAGTGGTTTCAACGCCCTCTTCCCAGGCAATCGTTTCAGCTTCAACTCTATGATATGGGTTTAAATTCGATGCACTTTCTGTTACACCTTCTTTGGTAGGTTGAATTAAAGGGATTGAGCCATCGGCATTAAACTGAAATGGCTCGATACAAACCGAACGTTTAAAACCGCCACCGCCAGGCAATGCACCATTATGGTAGAACAGATAAGATTTTCCTTTGAATTCAATGTACCCCGGATGGTTGGTAAATGCTCCGCCTTCTTTAATTACATGCATAATTGTATCACCATAAGTCCAGGGACCGGTAGCACTTTTAGCTGTTGAATATGCCAAATGCTCAGGAACACCACCTGCAGGGTAAATCAAGTAGTATAAGCTGTTATGTTTAAACAACCAGGGTCCTTCTTCATAAGCAGCTGTCCGGTTATCTATTTTTTTTGCGCGGTATCCAAAATTATCATCTCTTAGATCTTCCTTAACAATACCGGGATCCTGATTGTATGAAACCATGTCTTCGTTCAACTTTACATGCCAAAGATTGGGATTTCCCCAATAAAGCCAGGCCTGATTATCATCGTCGATGAAGACAGTCGGGTCAATATATCCATAACCAACAAGAAGTGGTTTTCCAATAGCATCTTTAAAAGGTCCTGTTGGGCTGTCCGAAACCGCAACTCCAATTGCATTTCCACCGTTTTTTTGATTTACCGGCAAATAATACCAGTACTTGCCGTTTCGATATATGCACTGGCCAGCCCAGGCATCGCCACGTGACCATTCAAAAGTCTTGTAAGACAAAACGGCCCCATGATCGGTCCAGTTTACCATATCGGTTGACGAATAACATCTCCAGTCGTTCATGGTAAAAAAGTTCCTGACCGTCTGATCTTCATCATGCGAAGTATAAAGGTAAACCACACCGTCGTGAACCATAGGCGCCGGGTCAGCGGTATAGTTGGTTTGTACAATAGGGTTTTGTGCAAAATTCGTATTTGAAAATAACGAAAATGCAATCAACAAAATGATGAACGTCTTTCTATTCATTTTTAAAATAGATTAGCCATAACAATTTGATTTATTGCAACTGTATTGTGTAAGTGAAAGATGTGTTTTCAGCAGGAACCCTGAATTTTTCAAGCGGTTGCGGACCGCAACTGGCAGAGCCAACTCCAAGTGTTTTGGTCGAAATGCAGAATACGGTTGACGTGCTGACAGGCAGATCGATTTTATATTCTACAGGGACCATTTGTTCGTCGGTGTGCGGAAGAGCGGCCACCTGCATCAGTTTTTCATCCGATTGAACCGTCAGTGAAGGCATATCTTTTCCGGTCAGTTTTGCCCAACGCACTTCTTCGTGGTTTCCACGTTCCATTGGCTTTTCGTATTCGTACTGTTCGTTTACCCCTAATTCGTAGATTCCCACATCCGACGCGCTTTTACGGTCAGAATAGTTTTCGCCTGGTCCACGGCCAAAGTAAGTCATGCGGTCCAGCTTTTTATCGAGCAACATTCGCACACCAATACGTGCAAGATTTATTTTGAAACCAACAAACTGAACCTGGTTGTCAACTTTTACAGAGCCATCGCCTTTTACCAGATAAGTTGCTGTATGAACTGCTCCAAAACCATTCTTCCCATCGGCCCGGATTGTTGAAACTACTTTTATCGTAGCATGATCAACTGTTTCAACTTTAAAATCGATCGGAGTATATTGAAGCTCTTTTACCCCAAATTTTTCCCATTGACTGTAGGCCCAGTTGTCGTCGTTTTTGTGCGGAGCACGCCATAAGTGCAATTTAGGTGCCCCACCGGCAGTTAACAGATTGGCTCCATTCTTTATGATTTGACTGATGAATCCTGTTTTTTGATCGAAAACTACTGAAAATCCTGTTCCTGAAACCGTTACCGATTGTTCATTCTGAACAAGTTTCACCCCTTTAATGATTATCGTTTCCGCAACCGGTGGTGTGTTAACCGGAAGTTTGAATTGTGTAGCTGCTACTTCAAAGCCTTTATCGGCCCAAAGAGTTTTTTCCTTTTGCCGGTATGAAACACGCAGAAAATATTCAGCCCCGGCTTTGGGATGCTCTATTTTGTAAGGAATATTGGCCACAAACATTCCTTTCCCCCAGCCTCGACGCAGGTTAATATTTCCATTGTCAATTTCCTGTCCGTTTTCTGTTAAGCTCCACGTGGCTTCAAAGCCATCCAATGAAATAAACTGGTATTTGTTTTTAATTTGAATGCCTCCATTAACAGGATCAGTCAGTTCGGTATCAATCCACTGGAAGGCCCGCTTCATTTCAGGATAATGCGGTTTAACATTATTCCCCGTTGTAGAACGGTCGTAAGAAACCACACCTTTGTGAATAAAATAATTATCGTTCGGAAACTCTCCGAATCCGCCGCCATAAGCCAGGATCGGATGTTTGGGGTCACGTCTGTTCCACAAGGCCTGATCCTGAAATTCCCAGATTGCACCACCTAAAATCTCCGGATTATCGTCAAAGACTTTTGAGTATTCGTCGAGCGAGCCCATCGAATTGAACATGGCATGTACAAACTCACAGATGTAAAGCGGTTTGGTTAATCCCCAGTTTTTCACCATGCTGACATAATCTTCAGCAGTCCCGTACATTCGTCCATCAAGATCGGCAGGATTTTTCTTTCCGGAACCGAAACGTTCGTAATGAACAAAACGGGTTGGGTCGATGGCTTTGATTGTGTTCATGGCTGCCACAAAATTGGAACCCACTCCTCCGCACTCGTTTCCAAGCGACCAAATAATCACCGCCGGATGGTTTTTGAAGTTCTCGACATTGGCCACGTTACGGTCGATAATGGCAGCTTTCATGGTAGGTTCTTCGTCGAAACGCCCGTCATATCCATGAGATTCGCAGTTCGCTTCGGCAACCAGCCAGATTCCCCATTCGTCGCACAATTCGTACCAGCGTGGATCGTCGGAATAATGGCAGGTGCGGACATGGTTGCAATTGCCCTGTTTGATCACTTCCAGATCACGGATCATCATTTCTTCAGTCAGGGCATGGCCTACCTCCGACCAATGTTCGTGACGGTTCACCCCTTTCAGTTTAATTGGCACCCCGTTTACAGTAAAAATGCGACCATTGATCTCGATTTTACGGAAACCCACCTTTGATGACAGAATTTCACCTTCAGAATTGGTTAATACGACCGTGTATAAATTTGGTGTTTCGGCGGTCCATTTTACAGGATCAGTTACAGGAATCTGCACATTCAGTACTTCTTCCTGTTTTGATTTGAGGGCAGTACCTATTGCACTTCCTTTAGCGATCTCTTTTCCTTCTTTGTCGTAAAGTGTAGCTGTGAAAGTTTGGGCTTTGGTTGTCTGATCGCTGAAGTTTTTAATTTTTGCTGTGACATCGAGGGTGGCATCTTTGTAATCCTTGTCCAAATCGGTTTTGACAAAGAAATCGCGGATATGAACCTGTGGAGTACTCCAAAGAGTTACATTGCGGAAAATTCCGTGCAAGCGCCACATATCCTGATCTTCGAGCCAGGTACCTGAACTATATTGGTAAACCTCCACCGCAATCATGTTTTTGCCGGGTTTCAGGTATTTGGTGAGGTCAAAATCCGCAGCATTGCGGCTGTTTACACTGAACCCAACTTTTTCGCCGTTTACCCATAAGAAGAAAGCACAGTCCACACCATCGAATGTAATGAAATTTCGGCGGCCGGACCATTCTGCGGGAATGTCGAACTCCCTGCGGTAGCTCCCGACCGGGTTACGCTCAATAAAAGACGTGTATTTTTTATCGGGCTCGCTCATAACATGCGGAAAATCCTTTTTGATGGTATAACCCAAATTACGGTAAAAGGGTGTTCCATATCCCTGAACTTCCCAGTTTGAGGGTACCGGAATTTCTTTCCATGCTGACACATCATAATCCGATTTATAAAAATCAACCGGACGTTTTTCAGGGGTTGGAACCCAGTTGAATTTCCATTGTCCGTTCAAACTTTGACAAAGTGAAGATGCATGCCGTTTTGCTATTAATGCCTCTTGTAAATTAGCATATGGCATTAAGGTGGCATGCCAGGGTTCTTTGTTGACGCCAAGAAGTTCCGGGTTTTCAATTTCAGGAGGAATTGGTGCCCCATCAATAGCTTCCAGCTTTTGTTGAGAACAATATACACTTATGGAGAAAACACACAGGAAAATCAGACTTGTGAGAATATTTTTTTTCATCTTTTTATTGTAACTATTTATCTTCTTTTATTTATTAGAAATCAATACTTTATATTTATATCACACAGAGATTCACTGAGTTTTACACAGAGAACCACAGAGATAATTAATTAAATTTCAACGCTCTGTGTATCTCCGTGACTTCTCTGTGTACCTCTGTGTAATGTTAAAGTAATTCATAATCAATGCAATAAGCATGCTAAATAGTTACTTTTTATTTATTAACCTTATCCTGAAATTTATTCAGGACCGGCAATGACCCCCAGAGCCCAATCATATTTATCTTATAATTGGCCTCTATTTTCATAAGATAAATAAGATTTAGGTTATAGTGGTTGATCTTTGTTACTAAGATTTGATAAAAAAGTAAGATTCTTTCAAAAAAATAACCTTACCAATCCTATATCCATGGAAAAAGAAAACTACCTACCCCAAATGTTATAGAACTTCCTATTATTTCAGGAACCGTATAGATTTTATCTTTACAGAGCCTTCAGCGCCTGTCGGGAATTTGACAAAAACATCATGGTGCCCGGTAACTCCTTTCACTGCTCCGGAGTAAGCTTTCCAAATATCTTCGCCTTTGGTTGATTTCACCGGCAGGACTGCAATTAGTTTACCGGTTTTTAAATCATCCAGCCAGATTTCAAGCTTTGGGAAAGTTTTATCGTTTGTATAAAACTTTCCCAAAGTTGTTAAAGAAGCCAATACTTCTATTGAAGAAGGAGACGTTTTTCCCAATTCAACTCCTGAAATCATGAACCAGCCGCCATTTGGAGAAGTGTTGGTAACTACTTTCCCCGACTCATTGCTGATTGTTTTTATGCCGAAATAGTTGCTGTAACCTGCAGCAAGAATAGGTGAGAAACCATCTTTACAAGTAAAGAAATCGAAATCAGCAGGTTTGCCTTCGGCAAATAAACCGATGCTTGTACCTACCCACGAGTTGTAATTGGGCTGTACTTTATCCAGGTTAACAGCGCTGATCGGGTCGCCGATTGACTTCCAAATTGTTCCATCGGCACTGCACCATGCTCTTAAAGTATGCCAGTTACGTTCAATTTTCAGGAATACAATATTCCCAAATTCATTGGCGATGCTGCGGGTTTCCTTATCCAGATCGAAAATGATTTTCTTTCCGTAATCGAAACCTGTATATAATCTCACAACTACCTTCTGATTTCCATTGGTGAGGTAAATACCCGCTTTTACTGCGGCATCTGTTGCATCCAGATCAACTTTCGTTACAGCTGTATAATAATGGTCAGTTTCTTTCTGAACCAGATGTGTACGTTCGGTTTCAGGAGTAAGTCTTACCCAGCCTTTCCGTACTGAAAGTGAATAACTGAAAGCTGCCTTTTTAGTCAGGAAATGCCAGTTGTCGCTTAAAACATCTGCATCAAAATCATCACTCTGGGCGCTTCGCCATAAAATGCCGGATTGCGGCAGATTTGGTTTTACCAATGGCTCTGAGGTAGGAGCTACTCCCCATGGACGATCGCCTTCCCAAATTACCTGATAAAGTGAGGTTTGACGACCGGTACCTGACCAGTCATCATCCTTGTATTTCTCATAGCTTTGAGCGATGGTCCACCAGGTTCCGTCGGCCAGCTGAAAAGGTGCCGACATGTGGTTAGGACGGCGAAATCCAATATTTGGATCGCTGATCGGTTTAAAGAATTCACCCAATCTTTCCCATTTCGTTGAATCACCAGTCAGTTCTTTTCCTTTCATAACATACTGTCCGCCTGATACATCGCCAGCAGGAAAATAGTAATAAATCCCATTTCGTTTGCACATCACGGGACCTTCAGCCCAGCTGTATTGCAGTTTTGCATTGATCCAGTCGAGGTTCATCACTGTTCCTGTTAATTGTCCGTCTCTCCCTAATTCCTGAATCCGATTCACTTTCTGCATGTTTTTAATCACCATGTATGGTCTCCCATCATCGTCAACAAAAATGGAGTTGTCGTATCCAAGCGGACCAGTCGTCGGATTGGTTTTTACCTCAACGGGATCGGACCAGGGACCTTTCGGAGAATCAGCCTTACAAAACCATTGTCCACCGGCTGAAAAGTAAATCCAGTAAGAATCGTGGAAATAAGTAATTGCTCCCTGCCAAATACCGGTTGAAGGACGATCGGAAACCCATCCTGCATTTGACGGCGGCAATACCCGTCCTATCACTTCCCAATGTACCAGATCTTTTGAATGATAAATCGGCATATATGGAGTAAAATGGAAAGAGGAACCACAATGGTAGAAATCATCACCAACCTTTAGCAAAGTAGGATCAGGATGATCCCCAGGCAAAACAGGGTTGGTATAGGTTTTAACTTCCTGATAAAAAGACTTATCAAATTGATTCTGAGCTTTAACCGGATTGGATTTCAAAACAACTAAACTGATCAATGCTAATGCAGTATAAAAACAGTTGCGCATTCGTTTTATCTTTTCTATTTGTTTATATTTTTAATCCCATAGATACATAGGACACAGTAGGAAAAAGGAATAAGGAAAAACCTATTTCCTAATTTGTGTCTATGTGGTTATTTTTTATTTTTTATGATTTTAACCTCCAGTAGTGAAAGCATTTTTTCGGCGTATCGCTTTCCCAATTCACGGTATCCGGCTGCACTGAAATGCAGGTTATCAGGGCCATCGACACAACCCGCCGAAGATATAACATACGAATTAGGCAATGTTTTTGGCAGTGTGGCAATGATTGTATTCATGCCTGCACAAATCCCATTCTGGTCGGCATTCACGGTTTCACCAGCAAGTAAAGGTACATTTTTGGGGTCAAGATTCAGGTCTTTCATCAGGTTATCGTAAACACCTTTTACTTTTTTGGTCCACAAACTGTCGTTCGAATTCGATTCACCCTGATGAAGCAGGATGCCCTTTATAACACCATCCTTTTGTGCCAATTTGGCCATTTCAACCAGTCGTCCATACGGATTGCCGTCATATTCCTTTATCATTCCCTTCATCCAACCCGGAGCGGTTTCAACATATGCAGGGTAATTATCTTTGTCGAAAAGCTCAATTTTACAACCACCAATGGCCACCACAATCACTCCGACTTTTACTTTCTCCGGAAGATGGGCAACCATCGTTCTTCCGAAATAGTCTGTAGGCCCCAGATTGGTTTTACAACGGCACAGCGGCGGTATTGCCTTATACCAGCTACCCATTTTACGACCAAGATTGTCGCAGTTAACTGCCTCCATTACCTGAAAGCGTGGATTAACAGTTGAATCCTGAACTTCAGCACGTGCAGCACCTTCCATATTCGACTGCCCAATACAGAGATAAATCTGGAAATTGGGATCCTGTGAAAACGCATTAACAGTTGATAAAAAAAATCCTGCAATGAGGATAATACCAAGTTTTATTTTCATATTCTATTTTTAGATTGTTATTATTATTTTGCCCAGGCTTCACCTTCCGGGGTCCTTCTCCATTCGAAATAGCCATCCAATACTTTAAGCGATTCAGCACTCGGAACAGGTCCTACATGAGGCGTTGGTCCAAGATACATCACTTCCGGGCTTTTGTCGCTGAAAGCGGGCCATTCAGGAACACCATTGCCGTTAGGATTGTCCTGTTTGGCAAAGTTGGTCCAGTAAGTACCCATAGCTTCCGAAATTTCCAGATCAGATTTTGTAGTTTGCGGATTCGATGCATCAAGATTCATAAATACATAAGACACCTCCTGTCCGTGTGGAGAACCAAAATCGTGACGTGGTGAGTCTTTCGGATAATCATGGTGCTGATCAAAGTAGTAAAGATAAACCTTCGATTTACCGGTTTGCGACTGAAGCCTTGCCCAGCTCCAGGTTTGCCAACCAAAAGCTGCATCACGAGCCAGATCGCGGGCTGTCTTAGGAACTGAATTTTCTGCAGCAGGATAAGCTTTGATCAGGTCATCAGCAAATTTTCCGTACCGAACTTTAACACCTGCAAAGTATTCTTCAGGAGTTTTTTCCCTTGAAAAACTTGCGCCTTCGTCGGAGTTGTAACCAATAAGAACGGGTACATCATTGTATTTTCCGGCCTCATATAGTTTGTGCTGATCGTCAGGAATTACATAACCATCTGTAATTGGCCATCCGCCGCCCATTCCCATACCCTGGGGAAGTTTATCGGTTTCCATTTTGCGTAATTCAGCAATCGATGAAACACCGACTTTTTGGACATAAGCTAAACCGTCAGCTTCAGCCTGTTTCATTGTTTTCATATTTTCACCCGGGTAAGTTTTTGCACGTGTTGGCCCGAAAGATCCGCCACTTTCAGAAATGGCGCCCTGAAACAATCCTTTTGCCAATGGGGATGCACATAACATGCTTACTGAAATTCCACCAGCCGATTCTCCGAAAATGGTGACTTTATTGGGGTCCCCTCCGAATGCAGCAATGTTATTTTTTATCCATTGAAGACCGGCAATCTGGTCAAGTATTCCATAATTTCCAGATACATGATTTATGTTTTCGGCGCTCAATTCAGGATGTGCCAAAAATCCGAATTGTCCGACACGGTAAGCAATACTAACCAGAATAACTCCTTTTTTGGCAAGCTTTTCACCATTGTATCCGGGTTCAGCTGTTGAGCCGAAACTAAATCCACCTCCGTATATCCATACAAGAACGGGGATCTTTTCTTTTGCCGATTTAGCTGGTGTCCAAACATTCAGGTAAAGACAGTCTTCACTTTTTCCTGAAGGTGGATTTCCACCCTGAAAGGGGGCAGGCGCAAATTTTGTCACTTGTTTGACACCTTCCCATTTTGCGGCAGGTTGCGGAGCTTTCCATCGCAGGTCTCCAACAGGCGGTGCTGCAAATGGAATGCCTTTGTAAACCATTAACCCATTTTCAAGGGAACCCTGAATCCTGCCTTCCTGAACTTTTACAGGTGATGGTTGCTGCGCCCGGAGGACTCGGGGTCCAGCGATAAACCATGCAAAGAGTGCAATTAGTAATGTTATCTTTTTCATTTGTTATCTATTTAAATAGTCGTAGTGCAAGTTCGTTAAGGTCTCTTCGCCAGGTAAGCCATTCGTGGGCAGTTCCAGGTGATTCATAAAAAACGTATTTTATACCCTGCTTTTCAAGCATTTTTCGAAAAGCCCCTACTGATCCAGGGAACGGATTTGGCTCTTTGGTACCCAGCCCGAGCCAGAAAACCTTTATTTGCTTATTGAAAGCCGCACCATCTTTAAATTTTCCATCCAGAAAAGTTGCCGGATCAATTTCATCAGAACTTGGATAATTAGAAGTACCACTAAAACCGCCATAAGAAGCGAATTTGTCGAGGTTGTTCATGATAATCCGCATGGTTTGATTTGCTCCCATTGAAAGACCTGCAATGGCACGATGTTCGCGGTCAGCAATGGTACGAAACTTCGCATCGATCATCGGAATGATTTCGTTGATCATTACTTCTTCAAAAACCGAAGCAGGGTGTCCATTTGATTCACCACTTTGTGGTTTGTAAGCGTAACCATTGTCCATGACTATAATCATCGGGACAGCTTTTTTTGCAGCAATCAGGTTGTCCAGAATAAGGTTTGCTTTTCCCTGAGAAGCCCAGCCTGTTTCATCTTCAAAACTACCATGCTGTAAATAAAGCACAGGGTAGCGGGTTTTTGTATTCGTTTCATAGCCGGCCGGAGTGTAGACAAAACAACGACGGAACAAATTGGTAATTTTCGAGAAATAGATATTCTCGCTTACCAGGCCATGAGGAACATCTTTCAATGCATAAAACTCCTGATCTAGGACGGGAATCTCAATACCACTTCCCCAACGACCCGCTCCATAAAAGTATTTGGTTCCGGGATCAGGAACAGAAGCGCCATCAATATTTAGCTGATAATAGTGAAAACCTTCGTCCTGAGGAGCCGACTCACCTGTCCAAACTCCTTTTTCGTCCTTGACCAGATCGTATTTCACACCGCCTATATCAAGTTGAACTTTTTTGGCATCAGGAGCAGAAATGCTGGTTCGCACACGCCTTTCAGAATTTACCTGCGGAAATTGCTTCCCCTGCTGATTGACAGAAGAAGACTTGAAGTCTTCAACTACTTTAGCCGGATTTGGCTGTGCAAAGCAGATTCCTTGTGATAACAATGCTATGAATGAAATCAGTAAGATTTGTTTATTCATTGGATTTTAAATTAATGAAAAATAACCACATAAGTAGAATCTATGTAATAATGTCGTGTTTTATTCTCTTTTACCCCTAAATCCCCTAAATGGGACTTGACTCATTGATAAACGGTGCGATGCTTACTACTTAAGCCCCTTCAAGGGTTTGGGGTGAAAAAATGCTACAATAAATTATTTCAATTACATAGACTCATAGGACACCTAGAAATAATTAAAGTAATATTTAAATTATGTGTCCTATGTGGTTAAAATTAATCTTTGAATAAAAGAGGTGCCAATTCCTGCAGACTACGACGCCAGGTCTGGAACTCGTGGCGGGTATTCTCAGAAACAAAGGAAACAGCATTGAATCCGGCCTCTTTTAATGCAATTGCAGCATTCTTAACGCCATCAGCGTTTTCGAAGCTTCCACAGCTCAAAAAGATCAGTTTTACTTTCGACTTGTCCTTAATTTCCTCAGGTTTGTATAAACCACCACTAAGTAGTGCATAATATGAGAATACTTCAGGTTTGTTAAGTGTGATGGTATGTGTTTCCATTCCACCCATCGAAAGTCCAGCCATCGCGCGACCTTTCTGATCGGAAATAGTGTTAAAGTTGGCATCAATATAAGGAATTAATTCATCGACAAGCACCGTTTGAAATGGAATAATATCGAAATTTTTCATGCCACCGAATTTGATTTCGTTGGTCATTCCATAAGTCATTACAATAATAAAAGGTTTGATTTTTCCTTCAGCAATCAGGTTATCCATTATCAGGTTAGCATGCCCCTGATTTGACCAGGCCGTTTCATCTTCACCCCAACCATGTTGCAGGTAAAGTACAGGAAAACGTTTGTTTTTGTCTTTGCCGTATGTGGGAGGCGTGTAGACAAAAGCCCTGCGGGAGGTAGACGTACTCTTCGAAGGGAAAAGGATCTGCTGCACATTTCCATGAGGAACCGCTTTCAAAGCATAAAAGTCCAGATCATGAGCAGGTATTTCGATACCGCTTTCCCAACGGGTAGAACCATAAAAATTTAAAGCTCCGGGATCATTAAATACCCCGCCGTCAATTGTCAGGTGATAGTAATGAAATCCTTCTTCCATTGGTCCTGCAGTAGTGCCAGTCCAGGAACCATCTTCAGCTTTTGTAAGTGGAGTCCCGCCTTTGGTGCCGCCTAATCCAAGGCTTACAACTACTGTCTGGGCCTGTGGAGCATCAATACGAAATCGGGCATAGCCCTGTGAATTAACCTGCGGAAACTCTTTTCCCGGTTGATTCAGGCTTGAAGGTTTGAAATCATCGGTAATTGCTGGTTTTTCTGTTTGTGAAAAACAGTATGTACCAGTTAAAGTCAATAGCAGAACGAAAGTAATTAAATGCTTTTTCATATTTTTTTTATTTGCAATTTTAAAGATTCTCGATTTACTATTACGATTGCAACACTAATTGTAAATAGTAAATGGTTAAATAGTACATCATTGTTAGTTAATGAATAAAAGTGGTGCAAATTCATTCAATGCCCTGCGCCAGCTTTGCCATTCGTGAGCTGTTTGAGGTGAAACATAAAAATGGGTATTGATTCCAGCTTCTTTTAGTTTGTCCTGGTTCTCTTTTGGATTGCCTCCAAAGCCAGCTCTGGGGTTTTCGATTTCGCGGCTACCGTAGCTTACAAAAACCAGTTTGTTTTTTTCTTTGAACCCGGGTGAATTTGTCAAGTCATCCATCGTAATGCTTCCTCCACTGAATATGCCAACATAGCCGAACACTTCAGGATGAGCCAACGTAATCACGCGGGTTTGCATACCACCCATCGAAAGGCCGGCCATGGCGCGGTGCGACTGATCGGCCAGCGTACGGTAATTGGCATCGATCATAGGAACGATGTCTTCCAACAAAGTTTTTGTGAATCCATCGACCCATCCTTTGGGTGGCCAGGTACCGGCGCTGCGATCTGCAGGGCGTGGGCCTGTCATCGCCCAGGTACCATTATCCATTACAATAATAAATGGTTTGGCCTTCCCTTCGGCGATCAGGTTATCCATAATAAGGTTGGCATGCCCCTGATTAGACCATCCGGTTTCGTTTTCACCGCCGCCGTGTTGCAGGTAAAGAACAGGGTAACGCTTTTGGGTATCCTTGTCATATCCGGGTGGCGTATAAATGAAACAACGACGCATACTGTTGTTGCTTTTCGAAAAATAAGGAAGTTCGCGTACCTGGCCATGAGGAACATTTTTCAAAGCATAAAAACCCTGGTCTTTCGCCGGAATTTCAATACCGCTTCCCCAGCGACTGGCGCCATAAAAATATAAACTGCCGGGATCAGGAACTGCAGCATCATCAACCCATAATTGATAGTAGTGAAAACCTTCGTCCTGGGGAGCAGATTCACCTGTCCAAACACCACTTGTGTCTTTGGTTAGGTCGTATTTTACAGCGCTGATGTCCAATTGAACTTTATGCGCATCACGTGCCTTAATCTGAACACGAACGCGGCCTTCAGAATTCACCTGAGGAAATTCTTTCCCGGATTGATTTACTGAGGAAGGCTTGAAGTCTTCTATGATCGGTTTTACTGTCTGTGCAAAACACAGCGAAGCAGAAATCGCAAGTAACAGAATGATAGTAATTAAATGCTTTTTCATATTTTTTATATTTACGATTTTAAATATTTACGATTTACGATTGCAACACAAATTGTAAATAGTACATCATTGTTAGTTTTTAAATACAAGTTGTGCAAACTGATAGAGGCTACGCCGCCAGCTTTGCCATTCGTGAGCGGTCTGTGGTGAGACATAGAAATGAGTATTCATTCCAGCCCCTTTTATAGCTACAGTATTCGCTTTCGGATCGCCACCAAAACCGCCTCTTGGGTTTTCAAGTTCCCTGCTACCATAGCTGATGAACAAAAGTTTGACATTCTTTTTAAAATCAGGAGTATTGGTAATATCATCCATACTTATGCTGCCACCACTGAACATACCAACTTGTGAGAACTTATCGGGATTGGCTAAAGTGATAAGGCGGGTTTGCATTCCACCCATTGAAAGACCGGCCATAGCGCGATGATTCGGATCACCAATAACCCGATAATTGGCCTCAACATAAGGAATCAGATCGTTGAGAAGCACTTTTTTAAACTCACCGGCAAAATCAAAACCTCCCATCGGGCCACCAGGTTTTTTTGTTGTTGCGTCAGGTTTTGCAGTAGTTTCAGGTTTTGGCTCACGTGGCCGGTCAAACTTGACACTACTGTTTTCCATCACAATAATAAAGGGAACGGCTTTCCCTTCAGCAATCAGGTTGTCCATAATCAGGTTTGCATGTCCCTGGTTTCCCCATCCGGTTTCATTTTCGCCCATACCATGTTGCAGATACAATACAGGGTAGCGTTTCGAATTGTCTTTTTCGTAGCCGGGAGGTGTGTATATATAGGCATGACGTATACTATTTGAGCTTGCAGAAAAATACTGTTCTTCGCGCAGTTCACCATGCGGAACATTTTTGAGGGCATAAAAATCCTGATCTTTGGCCGGAATTTCAATCCCACTCCCCCAGCGTCCTGCACCATAAAAATAAAGGCTTCCTGGATCGGGGACGGCGGCACCATCAACCCAAAGCTGGTAGTAGTGAAATCCTTCGTCCTGGGGGGCAGATTCACCTGTCCAAACGCCTTTTTCATCTTTTACCAGGTCGTATTTTACAGCGCTAATATCCAGCTGAACCTGATGTGCTTCAGGTGCCGAAATTTGAGCACGCACCCGTCCTTCGGAATTTACCTTTGGAAAATCTTTGCCGTCCTGGTTCACAGAAGAGGACTTGAAGTCTTCTATAACAGTTGACGACGTCTTTGTCTGTGCAATACACCACGAATTTGAGACCATTAGAAACAGAACCAATCCGAATAAATACTTTTTCATAATTCGTATATTTAAATTAATTAGATTTTCTTTATTACTATTAGAGAACTATTATAAGCCACTGTTTTCAATATGGAAATAATCGAAAGCAACATCAAATGGTGTTGAAGGTTTCGTAGTATCTGGATTAAACCAGTAGGTACTTTTCATATACTGTGTGATTACTCCATTGCAAACGATTAATCCTGCTTTAATATCTTTTAAAAGCATATCGGCAGTTCCGAGCTTTTCAAATTTGGTACCATCCGATGAATAAGACGCCGTGTAAAGGCTTCCTTTCTTTTCCAGTTTAAGAATCAGGAAATTATTCCCTGTAATTTCATTTTTCAGGTTGAATGTAGCTACTGATTTTGCAATGCCATTCTCTTCCATCATCAGGTCGATCGTACCGGGCTGTACTCCCCTTGCCTGGGTGGTTTTTACAACGGCCCTAAACATTAGTTTGACAAAATTTCCATCATTCTCCCAGGCAACAATACCGGCATTCTCGGGCTGGGAAGGTGTTCTGGAGCAAACTAATCTGGTTTCTACCGTCCAGTCGTTATTCGCACTTTGCAGCAACATATTTCGGACATTGTTAGTCGCCTCTGATATGTCGCCAATTTCACTGGTGATCGTGAGTGAACCTGCATTCTTTGAAAGGCTATGGGTTGCCTGATTTTCACGCACCCATTCCCATTGTTTACCTAAAGAAGGATCATTGAATTCATCGCTAACTGAAATCCTGTCGAAATTCAAATAATAGGTATTTTTTTCTAACGTGATGTTATCGATAAATTTAACCACAGCCGTTCCCGGAATGCCTTTTGCCTGTTCAATATCCACTGTTATTTCACTACCTGTTGCAGATGCTTTAACCACAGGGATTTTCGATTTGCTTTTTAAAAGATAACTATAAGCTTTTATAGCTGCATTAAAACCTGGAATGTTTTTGCCGTCGACAGTGATTGATTTTGGAGTGAGGTCAGGCATCACTTTTACCGGATAATTGTTCGAAACAGTAGTGCCATTGATGGTCACACTGGCAAAGATTAAGGCAGCTCCAACTCCGGCGGCAGTTACTTTTCCGTTGGCATCGACTGAGACCACTGAAGGATTATTGCTTTTATAGCTGACTTTCGCTTGTTTGATATCAAAGAAACTATCGTCAGACATGGAAGCGGTAACGCTGGTTTGAGTGGTATTGCCCGGCCGGAGAACTACATTGTTGCTCTCGGCTACGACTGTTTTTAATACCGGTTTATAAGTACCGCTCATCATGGCTTCCACCTTTCCTTTGATGTCTTTTGATGATGCACCGATTTCAAAAATAGTTTTGCCCTGATCGAACATGATTCTTTTATTTTTGGCATCCCAGAACCAAAGATCTGCACAATCGAGTTCAATAGTTACTGTTTTGGTCTGTCCGACAGGAATGGTCACTCTCTTGAATCCTTTCAATCGCTTAATCGGTCTTTCAAGCGATGCAGGACTATCCGGTGTTTTTACATAAACCTGAACCACTTCGTCTCCGTCAACTGCTCCGGTATTTTTTACATCCGCCTGAATGGTGATCCGATCATTGGGTGTGATGTTGCTTTTACTGATGCTGAAATTGCTGTATTCAAATGTTGTATACGAAAGTCCGTATCCGAATTCATACGAAACATCTTTGTTGAAATACATGTAGGTACGGCCATTCTTACCTGATTCACCCCTTAAGGTATAATCGTTGAAATCAGGTAAATCTTTTAGCGATTTATACCAAGTAAGACTTGTTTTTCCACCTGGGTTAACTTCACCAAATAATATTTTGGCTATCGCCGTTCCCTGTGCCTGACCATTGTATCCCGTAAAGATAATTCCAGCCACATTCGGATTGTTTTTAATTTGCTCAATTTCAACCATTCCCATTCCCTGAATAACGACAATGGTATTCGGATTAACGGCTGCAACTGATTTAATCAGCTCATTCTGATTTCCCGGCAGGGTGATGGCAAACCGGTCAGATTCTTCTCTACCGGTACTTTGATCGGTACCTACAAAAACAACGGCAACATCGGCTGAGGCAGCCATATCAAGTGTTTCTTTATCAGTAGCCTTAGCTTCCGGTTCACGATAAACAAGTACCAGACTTTGCGGCCCCGTTATACCCAGTGTTTTAATTTTAACACGAACAATTCTGGGCCTTGCAAAACCAGGAAATCCTCCTGCTTGCTGGATCACTTCAATTTTTTCAGAAGCCAGGACATTGCCTGTTGCAGAACCAACTCTTACTTCCAATATTCCGCCTTCGCCTGACACACTCATGTTAAACCGAATGGAATCAACATTGGTGATGTCAACATTATTATATAATGTCCAGTCGCCATCTTTAATTCCTCTAACAGAAGCCTGGCCAAATCGTGCAGAAGTAATTAATCCGCTGGCAGATGCATCGTATTTTGTTGCATCGTATGTCTTGATGACTTCACCGTTACGGACAGTTGAAAATCCGATCATGTTAAAAAAATCGGTTTTCCTGTCTGTATTTCCACCCGACTTCGAAACGACTTCGGTATTCAAATTATTCGCTTTAATGTAAGCTTGAATTCCTGCAAGCGGGGAAATTCTTAATCGGGCTTCAACTTGCCCTGAATAATCTCCCAGTTCAACCTTATCTGCCTGTGGCCCTAATAAGGCAACCTTTTTAATGGTTTTTAAATTGATTGGCAATGCTTTTTTTCCTGTTTTTACAACAGCATCATTTTTTAACAGAATGGGGGTTTTGGTAGCAATTTCAATGGCCAGGACGTTGTGCGAAGGATCGTTGATGATGTCTGATTTGATGCCGGCATAAGGTACCATTTCCGGGGGATCAAATTCTCCCAATCTCATCCGAATGGCAAAAATATTCACGAGGGCTCTATCGATATCACCCTGGGTAATAAATCCCTGTTCCATCGATTTTAAAGCAAAATTCTGGTAAACGCCACCACAATCTGTATCAACTCCCGATTTTAGACCCATTGCAGTTGCTTCTTCATTGTTCTTTGCATAATGGTGCCCTCGAATGATATCATCAATTGCACCGCAATCACCTGTTACATAACCATCCAACCCGTATGTTTTCCTGGCAATGGTATCCACAAGGAATTTACTGGCCGACATGGGCACTTCGTTTACGGCACTGTAGGCAGTCATGATGGCCGGAAGTTTATCTTCCTTTATAAGTGTCCTGTAGGGCAAAAGATAAAATTCGCGCATGTCTCTTTCATCCATATTGGCGCTTCCGGAGTGGCGGTTGAACTCAGTATTGTTGGCAAAAAAGTGTTTTCCGCAGGGCACAGCTTTTAGATAACGGGAGTCATTTCCCATTAATCCCCGGATAAAACCACTTGCGATCTGCGAAACAAGAAACGGATCTTCTCCAAATGTTTCTGCAGTTCTTCCCCATCTTGGGTCGCGGGCAGGTTCAATAACCGGAGACCAATAAGTAAGGGTGAAAATCAGGTCATGGTTAAACCCACGGGCCTCATCGGCAATGACTGAAGTTTCACGTTTAATCATTTCCGGATCCCATGTAGATCCAACTGCAACACTGTTTGGGAAGGAGGTTGCCGTCATCCCGCTGTTGTTGTTTCTTCCCATCACTCCATGCAGGGCTTCGCCCCAAACATCATAATGGTTCACTCCCAATCGGGGAATTGGCGGCATGGTATTCCCCAGCTGGCTTTGTTTTTCTTCGGGTGTCATCCTCGAAACCAGATCGGCAGCCCTTTCTTTAAAAGAGTATGCCGTGTTCAGGTAAATTGGAACTACAGCACACTGTTCTTTATTATCGGCAGGTTTCAACGCCATTAAAAATGAAAGAACAAGAACGCCTGATAATCCAATCAGCATTTTCTTTGCAGTTATTTTTTTCATTATCGATTTGTTTAATTTTTTAACCACATAGATTAAATAGTTTAAAGTTTCAGGTTTCAGATCACGCACAACTTTTAACTTTTAACATTTAACTTTCAACTTCCTCTATAATTACAAAATCACAATTTTCAATTTTTTCAAATCCAGGACATCAGAACTGCTTCCATAATACACTTCATATTCGCCTGATGAAACCTTCATTTTCAGTTGATTCCGATCATAGAATTCGAATGCCGATGGGGACAGATCAATCGAAACTGTGGTGGTTTTTCCGGCTGCAACTTCCACTTTCTCAAAGCCTCTCAAGGTTTTTAACGGGCCATCGGTATCGTTTACCTTCTTTACATAGACCTGAACAACTTCAGTTCCGCTTCGTTTTCCGGTATTTGTTACAGGTATCGTCACCTCCAGGGTTTCGTCGTTTTTAATTTCGCTCTTACAGGGTTTTGCATCTCCGATTTTGAAAGTGGTGTAACTCAATCCATAGCCGAAGGAAAACAAGGCATCATTCATGTAGCGATAGGTGCGGCCTTTCATTGAGTAGTCCTCGAAATCACCTAATTGTTTGATGCTTTTATAGAAGGTGACTGGTAATTTCCCGGAAGGATTGTAATCGCCAAAAAGCACATCGGCTACCGCCTGACCTCCTGATTCGCCAGGATACCAGGCCTGAAGGATCGCATCACAGCTTTCGGTTTCCGGGACCATCGCAATGGCTGAACCGGAACAGTTCACATAAATAACTTTCTTTCCGGCCTGTTTCAAAGCCTTCAGGCAATTCCGCTGTACCGCAGGAAGTTCAATATCTGTGCGGTCTCCGCCTTTGAACCCGGGAAACGAAACCGGCATTTCTTCACCCTCAAGCAGGGTTGAAAGACCTCCGACAAAAATGACGACATCGGTTCCTTTCAGCTTACTGATCAATCCGGAATAATCCAGATCCACTTCCTTGCCAAAATTGAATTCGATGTTTGCTTCCCAATTGTTCAGCTGGCCAAAGCGTATTTCCAGTTTGTACTTTTTGCCCGCCTCAACCCGATAGGGAATCCGGGAAATCAATGTTCTCCAGTTTTCAAATTTCTTTACCGACTCTCCATTTACGAGCAATTCAAAGGCTCCGGTAGCCCCGCATTTGAAAACAATTTCTTCGGTTTTAGGTGCAGTGAACTCCGTTTCATAGCTGGAAGAAAAGCCTTCCAGTTTAACTCCTGAAGCAAACTCGTGCTGTCCTGCAGTAGTTAATTTGATCGGATCAGTTAACTGTTGAATTGCTGCCACTTTGCCTGAACGGTCTGTTGTATTCCAGTAAGTAGCTTTAAACCCTTTTTTCCCGTCGGCTGAGCAAGACGTGAAATAACTTTCGGTGACTTTATCCTCTACCAGATCACACCCTTTGTCATAAAGAACTTTGTTTGCCGAAAGCTTTGAACTTATTCCTTCGAGAATCGAAATAGTACGGATTGGCGTTCCGTTGTAATTCCCCCACAGCATGGGTTTATCATTGGCATTTGGACCAACGACGGCAATCTTGCCTGATTTCTTTAACGGGAGGATATTGTTCTTATTCTGAAGCAGCGTCATTGTTTCGCGGGCCATATCTAAGGCAAGTTTCCGGTGTTCTTCGTTATTGACAACCGACATCGGGATTTTAGCCCATGGAACGATTGCATCGTCGTCCATTTCGCCTAAATCGAAACGGCCAATCATCACCCGCATCACATGTTTATTGATTTCTTCTTCGGTAATCAAACCTTTTGCGACCGCTTCAGGCAACTTTTTGTAATTGTGGTCATTCCACTGACATTCCACATCGGTACCGGCCCAAACACCTTTCGATGCAGCATGTACGGCATCCGAAGAAACTTTGTGGCTGTTATAAAAATCGCCAATCGCGCCGCAATCCGATACCACCATGTACTTAAAGCCCCATTCATCACGAAGAATCCGCTGAAGAAGCTTTGAGTTTCCACAGCAAGGTTCGTCATCCAGACGCTGATAGGCACACATGACTTCGCGGACATCTGCTTTCTGAACGAGTGATTTGAAAGCAGGAAGATAGGTTTCATTCAGATCACGCGGATCAACATTATTCAGGTTTAGCGAATGACGACTCCATTCAGGGCCGGAATGTACTGCATAATGTTTGGCACAGGCCAGCAATTTACGGTATTTGGCATCGGCAGGTCCCTGCAGACCTTTCACCACCTGAACACCCATACGAGAAGTCAGGTAAGGATCTTCTCCATAGGTTTCCTGACCGCGTCCCCAGCGTGGGTCACGGAAAATATTGACATTGGGCGTCCAAACCGAGAGGCTCAGGAAACGCCTGTTCTCCTGTCCTTTTTGTGTGGCCTCGTTATATTTGGCGCGGGTTTCATCCGAAACAGCATCGAAAATGTGATAAATCAGTTCATCATCAAAGGAAGCAGCCATACCAACAGGTTCAGGAAAAACAGTCACATTTCCATTATTGGCAAGTCCGTGTAAAGCTTCACTCCACCAGTTGAATTTTTTGATGCCCAAACGCGGAATGGCATCAGAGATATCGCACATCAGGATTGCTTTTTCTTCTATAGTCAAGCGTGAGATCAAATCTTTCGCCCGTTCTTCTGAAGACAGTTTTGGGTTTTGATACGGATATTTCTGGGCCAATAAACCCAGGGTGAATAACAGACCTATAGCGAGTAATACTGTTCTTTTCATGGTTAGTGAAGTGTTTATTTTAGTTCAATTCTACTTTTCCCTTTTGTAATGCCATTCTCGTTAAAGGCATCGATGGTGAAATAATACTTCTGTAGCGCATTTAAACTTCGGATAGTTAACGAATTCGTACCAAGCACCTGATAATTCTGATACAATTTGTCTTTGCCGGTTCCGTAGCGGATGTTGTACCCAATAGCGCCAGGTATTTTTGTCCAGCTTAAATCCACCACACACCGGTCAGATTCTGATCGTTTCAAATTTAAATCCTTTACTTCTGAAGGGGATTTCCCGCCGCCATTTCCGAAAACACGCAGACCGGCAATGGCAAAGGTGCCATCCGGAACCTTGTAATTGGTGAGTTTGATGTAACGAGCCTTTACCGGTTTTGCCAACTCAATATAATCATGCGGAACATCGGTCTTGTTCTGTGTTTTATCGGCCAGTGTTTTCCAGGTTTTGCCATCGTTTGAATATTCAAGAAGATATTGGTAGTAAATGCCGGATTGACGTCCCATGATCTTCGTTTCATTTTCAGCATAGTTAATCTGAATGGCATTCACGGTGCATTCTTTCTGCAAATCCATGCTGATCCATTCGCCCTTATCACCTGTTTTTGCACTCCAGAACGTGCGTATATCTTCATTGACTGCCAGATTCTTAGGATGTCCTGGCAATTCCGAAGAAACTTCTACGGGCTTGTTATACGAAAGCAGCATCCAGTTGGGGAATAAGTCCGTAGGATCGGAAATCTTTTGGGTTGGAACCTGATACGGGAAGTCTCCAAAACCTGTGTACGCATACATTACGCCATCCTTATCAAAAAAGGTTGGGAATAATCCCAGGCGACGCTCGAACATGTGTTTTTGCGAGATGGTCATGGTCGAAATATGCCAGTAGTTGCCGTAAATATCCTGGAAAGTGCTGCTGTGACCTGCTCCTGCTATAAAACCTTCCGGTTTATATGAAAATGGGTTATTCGCTGCCAGTTTAAACGGACCCAGCGGCTGATCGGCAACATATACGCCATCGCCGTAACTTTTGTATTCTGTTCCGGGACCGGCATACTGAAGGTAATATTTGCCATCATGTTTGTTCATCCACGATCCTTCGATCCAGGGATTATTACCTACCTCATTGTAATTACCTGACCGTTCCCATCCGTAATTTTTCTTGTCGCTTTTGATCACTGCAACCGATTTTCCAATGGGATTCAGCGTTTTCGTATCCAGTTCAACAACATAGAGAGGATTTACGTTTGAACAGCCATAATAGAAATATAAACGCCCGTCATCGTCGACAAACAAATCGGGATCGGTCATGCCGATAGGGAATGCAGAATTGGCAACTTCCCATTTTCCCGTTTTGGGGTTGGAGGTTTTATAGATCTTCAGCGGGGGATCATTTTTGGAAGCCATAAAATACAGGCTGCCCTGCATTTCAACAACGGTCGGTGCATAATCTTCCAGCTGAAGCACATCTGAGGTAATTAAATCCCAGTGGATTAAATCGGTCGAATGAAAATACCCGCCTGATTTTGATGCAAAAAGATAGTATTCGCCTTTAAACGTAACCATGGTAGGGTCGGCCGCTTCACGACGCGATGGTGCATCGAGACAAAACCGGTAACTCAGGTTCATGGGGTTACAAATGGTGGTTTGAGTCTGCTTGTTTTGTGACCAGCCAACAGGTGTGCAGGTCAAAAGGATAAGGATAAGGATTTGCAGCGTTTTAGTTAGTTGTTTCATCGCATTAGTTTATTTAAACAGCAGTTGGGCAAAATTATACAGGTTGTTCCTCCATACCGGCCAGCTGTGGCCTCCCGGATATTCGCTGTAAGCGTATTTAATTTTCATCTCATCGAATTTCGAAATCATCGTTTGACAATTCTTCCAGGCAATGTCCTCTTTTCCCCCAGCTGAAATCCAGAACAGTTTCAAATTTTGGTTGATCTTGCCGGTATTGTTTTTCATGAACTCATATTGCGAATCCGCAAGCTCTTTCTGCATGGGTTGGATCCAGCCCGAGCTGAATACCCCAAGATAGGAAAACAGGTCGGTATTATTCACCCCGGTATACAGTGTTTGAAGGCCTCCCATCGACAAACCGGCCAGGGCCCGTGAATGTGCATCCGTTTTAGCACGGTAATTTTGCTCCACAAACGGGATGATGCATTGTTTCATCTCTTTTTCAAAAACTGACAACGCTTCCTTTCCAAAACCATTGAAAGGGAAATTTCCATCAACCATCACCACAATCATGGGCACCGCCTTCTTTTCGGCAATCAGGTTGTCGATAATCAGATCCGTTTTACCCTGTGCAGCCCAGCCTCGCTCATCTTCGCCGCCGCCATGCAGAATATAGAGCACAGGATATTTTGTGTTCGTATTTTGATCGTAAGCAGGAGGGGTGTACATGTAAAAATCACGCCAGCTATTCGTTACGTTCGAAAAATAACGTTTAATACGAATATCGCCATGAGGCACATTTTTGATCTGGTAATAGCCGTCGCCTTTAAAAGGCACTTCTATCCCGCTGGCCATTCGTCCCATGCCATAGAAACTTTCACTGGCCGGATCAGCCACGGCCACACCATCGATGATCAGGGAGTAATAATGAAATCCTTCGCTCAGCGAATCGGTAGTAACTTCCCAAACGCCATCGCTGTTTTTGATCATGTCGTACTTCTTACCCAAATCGAGCTGAAGTTTCTGAACTTCGGGGGCTTTTATTTTAAAGACTGCCCGACTGCCTGTAGTGATTTGGGGGTATTTGGCTCCCCGTATATTCGAAGAGGCAGGATTGGAATTACTCTGTGCAATACAAATGGAAATCAATGCAACGAATAACAAGGTCAGGTTTATATTTTTCATTATCATTTGTATTTATGGCTCAATGTCGTTTAGTTAACAGGCTCAACATCGGAGCGTCATTGCGAACGAAGTGAAGCAATCTATTCTATAAGGGATTGCTTTCCCGACCGCCATCGGGACAGCAGTTCCTCGCAATGACGGGCTCAACATCGCCCTGTTATTTATACTTTGACGCTAAATCGATCAGAAGCGGCACTACTGTTTTGGGTTTATTATTCCGGTCGAACAGCAAAGGATAATCGGTTCTTCCTCTGACAGGAAAGTTGTTTTTCCATGAACCCGCATCGTTCACACCCCATAAAGTTACCCTGGTAACGTAATTGTCATGTTTCAGGTAAAGCCTGAAGAAATCAAGATAGCGATTTTCCAAGGCTACCCGGGCCGAATCGGGAAGACCCTGTACATAAGGATTTAGTTTTTCCTTGTAGGCAAAGCTCGTGGCAATATCGGCACTTACATTCCGGTCGGGATTAGGCAGTACACTGATATCCATTTCGGTAACCATCACTTTTACTCCAAGTGATGCAAAAGCCTCCATGCTTGCCTCGTAATCTGTAAGGCTGGGTGAATCAAGTCCAACATGGGTCTGCATGCCAATCCCGTCAACTTTCACCCCTTGCGACTGCAGTTTTTTGACCAGGGCAACAATCCCATTTCGTTTCGAAGGAATGGCCTCCGAATAATCGTTGTAATACAGTTCCGCGGCAGGATCAGCCTCATGGGCAAACTGAAAGGCAAGCTTGATGAAATCTTCACCAATAATCTGGTAAAACTTACTTTTACGGTAAGATCCGTCATCTTCAATGGCCTCATTCACCACATCCCAACCCTTTATTCTTCCTTTGTACCTGCCAACTACTGTAGATATATGCTTCTTCATCCGCTCAATCAAAACCTCGCGCGAAACATCTTTACCCTCGCTGTCGGTGAAGAACCAACGCGGAGCCTGTGAATGCCAGATCAGGCAATGGCCTGTAATAAACAGGTGGTTTTTCTCCCCAAAATCCACAAACTGGTCGGCCTGGGTGAAATTAAATTCTCCTTCTTTGGGTTGTATCTGGCCGCTTTTCATACAGTTTTCCGGGACAATGGCGCTGAATTGTTCTTTCACAACACGACTGGAGGCAGTATCTTTTTCCGAAAACTGAAAAAAGTTGAGTGCAGTACCAATGTAAAATTTCCCTTTATAGGCATCTTTTAAGGTGGATTGTTGCACTGCAATTTTAACCGGCTTAAAAAGCAACTGGGCGTATTGATATAAACTTTCCTTCCACACTTTGAAATCGTGAACTCCACCTGGAATTACATCATAAATATGAGGTACCTGTTGAGTAACCAAATAATCATGCGTACGCTGGCTAAAACCCATCAACCCGTCTTTATCACCAACGGAAATCCAGAGCAGTTTGATTTGTTGTTTTGCTTTTGCAGCATCAGGAACCAGTTCTTCCGGTTTCCTGGTATTGGGAGCCGATGAGAATCCACCTATCCAGGCAAACTGATCGAGGTTGCCCAGACCAAAGTTGAGCGATTGACCACCCCCCATCGATAAACCGGCGATAGCACGGTGCTCCCGGTCTTTTAAAACAGGATATTTCTTTTCTACAAATGGAATCAAATCGTTTAACAGATCTTTTTCGAAAGTGGCAAAGGCCTGTACTTTATCGGGAGCCATGATATTCCCGGTTGCACGGTCGTCTTTCATGGCCCGTCCGTTGGGCATCACCACGATCATCGGTTCTGCTTTCTCATCAGCATACAGATTATCAAAAATGATCTCCGGATTTCCTCCCTTAAGCCATTCTTTTTCATCGCCCCCAATGCCATGCAGCAAATAGAGTACAGGATATTTCTTGCCTTTTGAATATCCCGGAGGCGTATAAATCAAAGCCTTCCGGTTAGACCCAACGGTAGTTGATTTGTAAACAACGGTATCGATTCTTCCGTGAAAAATACCGTCACGATAATTGTCGAAACCCTGTGGTGCCTGTTTTATGGAGGGTTGTGAATACGAAAGGAGGCTCAGTGCCAATAAGCTAAATAGCAGAAAAGTAAATTGTTTAATTTTATTCATGGCTTATTTTGTTAGTTATTTCATTAGTAAAAGTAGTAATTGCTTGTTACAAAAGGTTTCAATTTTAGATACACATTCTTTAATTTTGGATAATATTTGTATGGCTTGGTTCTGATTTAAAAGATTGTCTTGTCCTGAAATAGGGTTACCGAAAAAATAAATTTAAAATAGGACAAGACAGTGTATTGCGATAACGAAGAAAATGACAAAAAAATAAAAAAGTAAATAAAAAATAGTAAGTGGAGGAAGCGTAGGAAGTTGAAAAAACATAACGCTATACCAACGCTTTATATTAAGATCATTTTAAATTGTTTTTAAGTACAAAAGTCTGTATTTTTTGTACTTAAAAAGAGTTCAAACAGTACTTAAACTATAAAGTTAACCCAGCTCAGATTACTCATTAGGACAAAGATCAAACGAAACAATGTTGAGTTAGCATTTCACTATTTAAAAATATTCCCTAAAACTTACTCTGTGATTTCGGACGGGGATTTCCCAAAGTGCTTTCTGAAGACGGTGCTAAAATATCCTACACTGGCAAAACCACAAAGTTCGCTGACTTCGGTAATGGTGTGTTTTCGCGATTGTAATAATTCCACCGCATGATTAAGCCGAACGGTTTTGATCAGATCGGTAGGCGATTGATCGGTGAGTGATTTAATCTTTTTATAAAGCAGCGAAGAACTGACATTCATAGCCGAAGCAAATTCATCTTTGTCGAATTCAACCCTGGAGATATTGGCCCTGGCAACTTCGATCATCTTCTTTACAAACCTATCGTTAAGTTCGTTTTCAAGAATATTTTCGGATGAACCGCCTGTTATCATCCGTAAAGCTTTTTCACGGACAACCTCCCGGTTGCGAATGATCGATTTGATGCGCTGAATCAACAGATTCATGTCGAAAGGTTTGGTTAAATAATCGTCTGCACCCAATCCCAGCCCATGCAGCTGATCCGTCTTTTCCGAAAGGGCCGTGAGCAAAATAATCGGTATGTGTGAAGTTTGAGGTGTCGATTTCATCAACCGGCACAATTCAAAACCATTCCTGTTGGGCATCATAATATCGGAAACCACCAGATCAGGTACATGTTTTACTATAAACTCCCAGGCTTCTGCCCCATCGACGGCAGTAAATACCTTAAAATCAGCGCTGAGGATACTTTTCATAAAACTCAGCAAATCGTCATTATCCTCAACAACCAGCACCCTCATTTCTTTTGATCCCGGGTATACGGGATCAAATTCCATCCCAGTTGTTCCAGCCGGGATAGCCGGAACAAGACCGGAAGTTGCCGGTACATCGGAATGTACATAGCTTGCCTGAGACTCCCGTGAAATCGATTTGTAGGGTATTGCAACCTGAAATACTGATCCGACATTTTCCTGGCTGCTGCAACTGATGCTTCCGCCATGCAGGGCTACATAATTTTTAACCAGTAAAAGCCCGATACCTGAACCGACAACTTTTGAATTGATCGCGTTATCGCCCCGGTAAAATTCCTTGAACAACTGTCGCTGTGCCCTTCTTGAAATGCCAATACCATTGTCGGTCACCTGAAGAACCCATTTTTTAGTATCGCATTTGAGATCAATCTGTATCTGACTATTTTCAGGAGAATATTTAATGGCATTTGAAATCAGATTATCGATGATTTTTTCCGTTTTAGGCTCATCAACCGCTGTCAGGTAACTTTCCCGGTCAGCAATGAACTCAATTTCGATGTTCCTGCTTTTAGCATATGAAGCCAGCAGAACCTTGCGGGTTGAGACTAATTTCACCACATCAGTCATCGTCAGCATCAGATGTTCCTTCCCAATATCAACCTTCTGGAAATCCATTAATTGAGTAACGACCGAACTAAGTTGCCTGGCTTGATCGATGGCCAGATTTAAATAATACTTTCCCGATTCGCTTAAGTTCTTTTCATTTTTTAATTCCTCGACCGGAGCTTTGATCAGGGTCAGAGAAGTACGGATATCATGGGCCGTATTGGTGAAAAACCGGACTTTTTCTTCTGTATGCTGCTGTTTCAGTTTGTTAATGTAATACATCATATACAAAACAATAATTCCTGAAAATACCAGTAACAGGAGCGTCCAGAACCAGACTGTTCTCCAAAAGGGAGGAATAAGCTTAATCGCTATGGAACGCCCGGCTATTACCTTGGTTAAGGAATTGTCGAACAACTTGATCTTTAAGGTAAATTCGCCGCTTGGTATATTAGTATAGGTGATGATCCTGTTGCCCGAGGGAGCGGTCCAGTCTTTATCAAATCCTTCCAGTTTCCACGAATATTTTGAGCCCGACTGCATCCCGATTGAAATCAATTCGAGACTGATGGTGTTTTGCGAATATTTCAGATTAAGTGTCTTTAAACTATCGACAGGCCGGTTCAGTTTAAATGAGGGGATCTCACGTATGGAGCGTCCTGATATCGTCAGGTCCTGAAAAAACAGCTTTCCTTTCGACGAAATTTCCCTGATCGATTGAGGTGCAAAAAAAATGGCTCCGTTATTGGTTCCCCAGGCCAGTTGTCCATCCTTCAAACCGAAAAGTGCGCTTTTGTTATATGAGATACCCGAAAGTGGAAACAGGGAAGAAAAGGTAAAGGCCGTTTGATCACCGGGATTAAAACGGCATAATCCGCTTTCTGTTCCGATCCACAGGCAGTTATCGGCATAAATAATACTATTAAGGAAGTTTGACGGTAATCCTTCGCGCGTGGTGTATGTTTTTACAGATCCGTCTTTTGTATTAAATCCCAATAACCCTTCGCCGCTGGTGCACACCCAGACGACATCACTTATAATCTTAAAATCCTGAACGACATAGCCCGACAGAAAGTTCTTAATTTCACCTGTTTGCTTATTCAGCAACTTTATGGCATTGCTCGATCCCAAAAGAATTTGATTGGGCGATAATTCGCCAAATGAGCTTATGGATAGTTCTGAATAGGTCCTGAATTTGTTTTCTTTGGTCTGATAACAAACAAATTTCCCGTTAATGCCTCCGATCCACAAATCGCCCTGACTATCTTTAAAAATATCAAAGATGAAATTGCTGACCGACGAAAATTCCTTTTCATCCCTGGAATAATGTGCCAGTTCCTTTCCGGTCTTCCGGTCAAGAACATATATTCCCGACGAATAACTGCCTGCCCAGATCCTTCCCTTGTCATCTTCGCAGAGGGTTAGAAATACCTGGGCCTGTTTAAGTTTATTGCAATAAAGGTTTTTCCATTGACCTGTTGTCGCATCCCAACAACTGATCCCATTGTTGGTTGCAAACCATATCTTTCCGTCACGGTCCTCAATGATGCCGTTTACATCGTTATTTACCAACGAATTCAAATCGTTTGCGTGGTGAACAACCTGATTTACCAAAGGCGAAGCAAGTTCATAAAACGATACTCCGCCACTGATTGTACAAATCCATACCCGTTGATGATGGTCGTAAAAAATATCATAAACTCCATTCCCACGCAAAGAATACGGATCATCCGCATTTTCCTTGTACACATTTAGCAGTTGCCCATCATTTTTATTCAGCTCCCAAACACCTTGTCCGTCAATTCCAATCCAAATCGTTGATTCGGAAATGGATTCGATGGCCAGAATGGGTTGCTTTGGAAAAGTTGACTCGAGTATATGGCTTAATGTAGCTAATCCGAAATTGTAGCAATACAAACCATCTGAAAATGTACCGATCCACAATTTGTCCTTAGCTTTATCGAGGCATAGGGATGAAACCTCTAAAGGGCTTACACTCTTGTATTCAAATATACATTTACTCGCTAAAGTTTGTATGTCGAGCGACCAGATTCCCGAAGATTTTGTAATGATTAAATGCTGCTCATCAAACCATGCAACCGAATACCTTTGCTGTAAAACTTCAGTGATCAGGGTCAGGTTACCCGAATGACAGGTATACAATCCGCTGTTTAGTGCGATCCAGTAATCACCTGAAGGGTCGATTAAAAAATTATAGACGTCAAATTTCTCATCCTTAATGGTCTTGCTTATATCGATTAACAGGACGAAGCGGTCAAAAACCGGATCATATGAAAATACCTGTCCATTATTGGTATAGGCAATCAGGCTGGAGTGCTCGTAAATCAGTTTTACAACGATCGCACCGGCCTTTTCATAGGGAAGTTGATATATGCGGTAGTCAGTATCGGTAAGTCTTAAAATGCCGGTTTTTGAAGAAGCCCAGATAAAGCCGTTGTCGTCTTCACAAATCGAGTTCGTCACCCTGGAGGAAATGCCAAACAAGGAGTTAATGCTGTAGCAATTGGTAATACTGCTGGAGCATCGACACAAGGTACATTAGCAATTGCTATAGGTAATATGGCTGGACAAACATTGCAAGGTACTAACACTATTGCTATAGGTAATACGGCTGGAGCATCAACACAAGGTTCTGGTGCAATAGCGATTGGGTTTCAAGCTGGCCAAAATACACAAGGTTCTTCATCAATTGCGATTGGGAATTATGCTGGACAAACATCACAAGATATTACATCAATTGCCATAGGTAGTGGTGCTGGACAGTTACAACAAGGTGCTACATCGGTAGCCATTGGTCAAGGTGCTGGGCAAAATACACAAGGTTCTATATCAATTGCCATAGGTAATGGTGCAGGACAAACGACACAGGGAACATTAGCGGTTGCTGTTGGTAATGGTGCGGGTAACACTGGACAAATGTCTAATGCGATTGCTGTTGGTAATGGTGCGGGTCAATTAACACAAGGAACATTAGCGGTTGCTGTTGGTAATGGTGCTGGTAACACTGGACAAATGTCTAACGCTGTTGCTGTGGGTAATGCATCCGGTCAAAATAATCAAGGAACAGGATCTATTGCAGTAGGCAATATGGCAGGTAATAGTGGGCAACATACATTGGCGATTGCAATCGGTAATAGTGCAGGTCAATCCAATCAGGGTGATTATAGTATTTCAATCGGAAACGTCGCAGGTAATGAAAACCAAGCATGTAATACGATTGCAATCGGAAACTCGGCTGGATTGAGTAAGCAACATAAAAATTCGGTTGCTATTGGTAATATGGCAGGTTCTAATTCACAAGGATGTGAGTCAGTCGCGATCGGATACAATGCCGGGAAAGTAAATCAAGGATCTTCGTGT